>ERZ1036420.3-NODE-3-length-425749-cov-167.177111_pt1 | contig 425749 bp, 325 predicted proteins | sample MGYA00514220_ERZ1036420 | MGnify/ENA primary metagenome ERZ1036420 (study PRJEB33795, sample SAMN09464938) | human gut metagenome | host: Homo sapiens | place: USA: Stanford, California | collected 2016-10 | study: EMG produced TPA metagenomics assembly of the...
GAAAGGCGAAAGCCGGAAGAGAGAGGAGTCAGTCCGTAAGGGGTGACTCCTTTTTCTGTTTTTATTTATTCGATTCTGATTGGATAAATAAAATAAGATGTATATATTCGCTCTCTATAACTTAATAATGTGTTGTATGGTTAAGAAGTGGATATTCCCTTTATTGATTGGGGTTTGTTTAATCAATACGTCTATGGCACAAGAAAATCCGATTTTATTATTCCCAAAAGGGGCGCCGGGAGAAACTATTAAATTAATAGAGAAAGCTGATACGGACGGTGGAAAAACCGGTGGTGAGAGTGTTTTGCGTATTACGAATGTAAGTGAGCCAACGATTACTATATATCATGCTCCGGATGAAGTGGCCTCGGGTGCCGCTATGATTGTCTGTCCCGGTGGTGGTTACAATATTTTAGCTTATGATTTGGAAGGTGATGAAGTCTGTGAATGGCTTAATAATCTTGGAATAACTGCGGTCTTACTTAAATACCGGGTTCCAAGACGAGAAGGACTGGAAAAACACGAAGCTCCTTTGCAAGATGTACAGCGTGCGATTGGTTATGTTCGAGCGAACGCTGAGAACTTGAATATAGATCCAAAGCGGATCGGTGTGATGGGATTCTCGGCTGGTGGCCATTTGGCTGCCATGGTTAGCAATAATTTTTTGAAACGTACTTATCCGGCTATTGATGCTACGGATAAAGTAAGTTGTCGTCCGGATTATTGTTTATTGGTTTATCCTGCTTATTTAGATGGAGAGAACTTCCAATTGGCACCAGAGTTAAAGGTTTCATCTGCCACACCTCCAACCATGTTAATTCAAGCGGAAGATGATAAATCTTATATTAACAGTAGTATTTTCTATTATTATGCCTTAAAGGAAGCTGGTGTTCCGGCATGGATGCATTTATATAGTCAAGGTGGCCATGGATACGGGTTACGAGATACGGGAGCGTCTGTAAATGAATGGCCGGATCGGGCTGAAGATTGGTTTCGTGAGATCGGTCTAATCGAATAGAACTCCAGATATCTTTTCTGGAGACTTGCGGAGTAGATTCTAAAATCGATTGCGCAATTTATTTATTACTAGTTTATTATTGATGGTAAACGTAGTAAAAGCGTAGTCTAGGAAAGCGTGTTCTATAGCATATCGTATCTTTGAAGTAGTGAGTTTATTGCTGTTTTCTGTTATTCGGGCTTTTTTTGAAGTAAAAAAGCTAAGTTATGAAATTCCTTAAAAGTTCAGTTTTATTTATTTCAATGGCATGTATAGTGCCTGTTTGTTCGATAGCGAGAGAAAAAAGTGAGAGAATCACAAGAGCTGAGATTGAACAGAAAAGTGCGGATGAATTTATAAATGGTCTGATGAGTCGAATGACCGTTGATGAGAAAATTGGCCAATTGAATCTTCCTAGTTATGGAAACGTAATGCCAAATCCTAAAAAGAGTGAGATAGCCAGTCGTATTGTACGAGGAGAGGTTGGTGGTATATTTAATATATTCGGTGTCGATGCGATCCGGCAGTTACAAGAAGTCGCGGTTAAAGAAAGTCGGTTGGGGATTCCTATAATTGTTGGCGCTGATATTTGTAATGGTTATAAAACTGTTTTTCCCATTCCTCTAGGTCTTTCGTGTAGTTGGAAACCGGAGAATATAGAAGAGGTCGCTCGAATTTCCGCAAAGGAAGTTGGTGCTGATGGTATCTGTTGGACATATAGCCCGATGGTCGATATATCTCATGATGCCCGGTGGGGACGAGTAAAGGAAGGAGCGGGCGAGGATCCGTTTCTTGGAGGTATAATGGCTCAAGCATGGGTGCGTGGTTATCAAGGCAATGATTTATCGGCTGATACGACTCTTATGGCATGTGTAAAGCATTATGCGCTTTATGGAGCGGCCGAGGCTGGTCGGGATTATAATACGGTAGATATGAGCCGTGTGACTGCCATGAATTATTACATGCGTCCTTATCAGGCTGCTGTAGAAGCAGGAGTAGGAAGTATCATGACTTCATTCAACGAATTTGAAAGTATCCCCGCGACCGGAAATACTTGGCTTCTTAATGACGTGTTGCGTAAACAATGGGGATTTAACGGCTTTGTCGTGTCTGATTTTACGGCAATAGCGGAGATGGTAAACCATGGAATAGGTAATAGTCAGGAAGTCGGAGTCAAGGCGCTAAAGGCGGGTGTCGATATGGATATGATAGCGGACTGTTATCATGCCGTATTAAAGAAATCATTGGAAGAAGGGAAAATAACAGAGGCTAAGATTGACTCTGCTTGCCGGAGAATACTAATCGCAAAATACCAATTGGGATTGTTCCATGATCCATATAAATATTGTAATCCGAAAAGAGCCGCCAAAGAGTTCTTGTCGGTAAATAACGTATCTGCGGCCCGTCGTATTGCGGCGGAGTCTTTCGTGTTACTTAAAAATGATAATAATCTGCTTCCACTTAAAGGATGTCGTAAGGTCGCTGTGGTCGGTCCTTTAGCGGATAGCAAGGCGAATATGGCTGGATCGTGGAAATATGATGAGCAGACTAAATCTTATCATGGATTGGTAGAGGATTTACAGGAATCTTTGGGAAATGGAGTAGAGGTTGTTTTTGCAAAAGGCAGCAATCTAGTCGATGATTCCGTCTATGAAGCAAACTTTACGGATCAAAATCGTTCAACCCGGGATGATAGAAGCGATGAACAATTAATCGCCGAGGCCCTAAAAGTGGCGGAAGGCGCTGATGTGATTATCGCTGCTTTGGGTGAATCGATAGATATGAGTGGAGAAGGCGCTAGTAGAGCCATCCTTGAAATGCCGCAAACGCAGAAAAAATTACTGGATGCTATCCAAAAGACAGGAAAGCCGATCGTAATGGTACTTTTTACCGGAAGACCTTTGGCATTACAATCCGAGGAAAAGCAGGTGAATGCGATCTTGAACGTATGGTTCGGTGGTACGGAAGCAGGAGCGGCTATTGCCGATGTCTTGACCGGAAAGGTTTCTCCGACGGGGAAGTTAACCATGTCTTTTCCTCGTGTAACAGGCCAATGTCCGATCTATTACAATCATAAGATGACAGGACGTCCTATGTCTCCCGATGCTTGGTACACTCGTTATGTCTCCAATTATATAGATGTGTTGAATGAGCCTCTTTATCCATTTGGTTACGGTTTGAGTTATACGACTTATACGTATGGCGATGTATCTTTGAATACGAATTCTATGGATGCAAATGGAAAAATTCAAGCATCCGTGATTGTTACCAATACCGGGGCTCAGGATGGAGAGGAAATCGTACAGCTTTATTTACGTGATATCGTACGCAGCATAACCCCTCCGGTCCAAGAATTGAAAGGATTCAAGCGAGTTGCGTTAAAAGCGGGAGAAAGCAAGAAAGTAACCTTTGATATTGATGTGGATATGTTGAAATTCTACGATTCAACCTTAGATTATGTCGCTGAGCCGGGTGAGTTTCAGGTAATGATCGGTGGAAATAGTAAAGAGGTGAAAACAGCTTCGTTTACATTAAAATAATCCTAATCGGAAGGAATCAGTTATGGGTCTTTGCTAAATTCGAAATTATATGTATCTTTGCCAAAAGAAATATTACAAAACCATGGGGATGACCGGTTTTGAAAGACCTATCCGAAAAATCAAAGAAAATAAGAGTAAAGCAAAAGCTAAATAAAATACTAAATATTAGTGTTTTATAAGTAATATGAGAGCTAAACAGGAACAACGTGTTTTCCTTTGTTTAGCTCTTTTTTTTGTTACTTTTGTTACTCGTTTGTTACCCGTGAACGGAAATGTTACTTATCTTTACGGTGGGTAACAAATAAAGTAACGATATGGCAAAGCAAGTCAAAGTTAAAGAGCCGGTACGTATTCGTACAAAGAAACTGGCTAACGGGAATGAATCGATCTACCTGGATCTATACAAAGACGGTGATCGTGTGTACGAGTTTCTCAAACTCTATCTTATTCCGGAAAAATCAAAAGCAGATAAGGAAGCGAACCGTAAAACGTTAGAGTTAGCTAATGCGATCAAGGCTAAACGGATCGTAGAGTTGCAAAATAACGAACATGGCTTTAAAACAAATACTACCAGATCAAAGATGAATCTTATTCAATTTGTCTTACACTTGGCAGATGAACAACTAGCAAAATCGGGTAACAAGCGAAGTTATTATTATACGCTTCATTCACTTGCTAAGCATTTAGAGGCTTATGCTGGTGATAAAATCACCTTTACAAAGGTAAATACAGAGTTTGTTAAAGGGTTCATTGCTTATCTTCGTACTGCAATGAATTTTAACTATGAGAATAGTGAAAAGAAATCAAAATATGAAGTTCTTTCACAGAATACTCAACATAATCTATACAAAAAATTTGCTTGGGTAATTCGTAAAGCGATGCAAGCTGATATAATGGCGATTAATCCTCTTGATAAGATAGATAACACGGATAAACCTAAGCCGGAGGATGGGCAAAGGGAATTTTTAACGATTGAGGAAATAAAGAGGTTGATGAATACACCATGTGAAGATGATATGTTGAAATGCGCTTTTATCTTTTGCTGTTTAGTTGGGCTTCGTTACAGTGATGTGAAGAAGTTGGTCTGGAATGATTTGTATGAAGATAATGAAGGTGCCATTATCCTTCGGATTCGTGTGACTAAGACGAAACGTTGTGAGGACTTTCCTATAAGTAAAGAAGCTTTGAAATGGCTACCGGAAAGAATTGGCTCTGGTGATGAGAAAATTTTTAAATTGCCTAAAAATGATAATTCAAACCGGAAACTAAAACATTGGTGTACCTTGGCTGGTATAACAAAGAATGTCACTTTCCATGTGGCTCGGCATACAGCAGCAACATTGAATCTTAGTTTAGGTGTACCGATAGAAACAGTTAGTAAGCTATTAGGACATACTAAGATTAGTATTTAACATTAGCAGGTACTACTAAATCTTGAAATAGTAGTAATGATTTAAATATCAGTTTATTATAAATCTTATTAAAATTAAAAACAGCATAAGAGTTTCCTCAAATGCTGCCTTTCCTAAATATATAGCTCTTATCCAGCTACCTTCTTATAGGTTGAAGTATCAACTTCATCATCATCTGTGCTTGTTATCGTTAAGGTCGATGAATTGAGTTCTTCCACCTTGTAGATGTCTGCACCATCAAATTGGGTATAGGTGACACTTAACTGATTGCCTTCCAACTTCCAATTGAAGTATGCATTAGAACCATAATCTTCATAATGATAGCCTGTCCCATCATCCTTAAAGACGAAATAAAGTCCACTATCGGCTTCATCCCAATATTCCTTGTGACCATCGTCATTCAGTTCCCAACCTTTAGTCCAAGTTAGTTCCCATTTGCCAATAATGTCATTGGGGTTACTGACTGCTTCTTCATTATCATCACTACAAGCTGTAAAGTTTATAGCCAACATGACCATTAACAAGGTCATTCCTAAGAATTTTAAAGTCTTCATTTTTTGTAAGTTTTAGATATTGTGTATTCTATTCCATTATATGTATAAGTCCATGTTACAGTTGGCTGGTAAATGGCAGGCAAGCCTTGTGCTCCCTCCAAGTGGCTCTGCTTTGGATTTATAATCTGATTGTCGTAATGCTTTTCAAATATGGTTCTCTCTCCACTAAAGATTTCTATCTTAGTCAGTTCGATTGGATATGCACTGTTATTGGTTATTGTACAATCAAGTACTCCCCAAAACTGTCCCATTGAATTACTTCCGTTAGCCACTACTTCTGTGTCAATATAAGCACTGATTTCCTGCTTCATCTTCACAGTGATAGTAGCTGATGCAGTAAAATGTCCTTCCTCTGTGGTTGCTGTGATTGTAGTCTCTCCTATAGACTTGGCTGTTACCAATCCTTTCTGATTAACCGTTGCCACTTCTTCATTAGAGCTGCTCCATATTATATCTGTATTGGTCGCATTGACTGGCTCAATGGTAGCTATCAATTGGAATGTATCAATAATATCCAATTCCTTAGAAGTCTCATTCAATGTAATGCCTGTGATGTTATTGATGATTTTGCCATTATCAATATTGATTTTAAATGTAAAGTCTCTCTTAGTTCCATCATAGAACATAACTTCACATTTATATTCCCAGATATTGGTAGTGCTGTCAAGAAGTGTATAGCTTCTCTTTGCATCAGAAGGTATATCAAATGGTGGAAGTATATAAGTTCCCCACACAACTTTTCCTTCCTTGAAGCTACGTCTGTTGATGTATTGACCACTAAGTTCAATTCCTTCTTCGTAAGAGACTAAGGTGATGCCAACAATATTTCCATATCCATCAAAGTTTGGTGTGGATTTAGCTATATAGATAGTATCTCCTTCATGTGAGTAACAGCAGCCAGCTATAAAAACAGATTCCTTGTACCAACCATAGGCAACCCCATTCTTACTGTTATCATATTGTAATTGGGTTCTTTTAGCCTTATGATTACTGGTGAAGATGGTCTGAAACTTACCTCCAATGTCAAACGTAACGATATTGCCTGTACTCGTTTTCTTATAAACCAAGGGGGTAACATATTTGACATATAAGGTCTCATATTCCCCATATCCTTTATAAAGTTGCTGAATGGTATCAGTCTTCTCTATATCAGTCCATTCAAGCTTAATTCTTTTAGCCTCCGTCTTCTCATATTCAGCAAACCACAGACGTTGATTCTTCAAGCCTGCAAAGAGGATGGATGATTCTAACTCTTGATAATATCTACAGGTTATATTAGAATAATCGCCTATATATTCAGTAAAGGCTTTATCCATTTTCTCAAGGATGCTGGGTTCTGATGGAAGCGTCTCCATTGGGGCACTATCAAAGTCATCACCCCCACAGGAGCTAAGTCCTGCGCACACTGCAACCAATAATGAGGTTGCTAATAATTTAATTGTTCTCATGTTATCTAAATCTTTAGTTAATTAATCAGTACAAATAACAAAGGCGTGAAACTATTGATATTACTGCTGTGAGGCTCTCGACTGCCCTTGCACAATAATAAACAATAGCTCACGCCAGCTTGTTATATAAACTACTAAACAGTAGATATATAGCACTGACGTGAGCGTTCTTGCCTATTATCTTGTGCAAATGAAATTGTCGAGATTCCACAGCAAGATAATATTTAAAACGCTCTTCGTTAACTAATATGTCCTTCCAGTCTTTAACGCATTAGGTGTCTGGAATTGGTGCAAAGTTAAGAATTTACGTTTGAATGGCAAGAACTTATTGTTTATTAAATGCAGAGTTACGCCTAAAGTAAGATAGTTTAGGTGGGTGGTAAATTCACTTCTGCCCTTATAAGAGTAAAATTCTCCACTTCCACACCTGCCTTGAATTTTCATCTTCATGTCAGCATATTGTTGGATATTCAAGAAATGCTACCTCAAACATGATTAATAAGAGTTGAGATAGTTCTAAACTCTGTAAATTGATGGAATTGACTTACTTCTATAAGGCTGAAATGCCAAACCTAAAGAATCAGACTTTAGATGTGTCTGTATTTAAAATTTCATGGATTTGGGACAACACCGTTCAGACCATAATAAAGATGAATCTTAATAATCCTGTCCCATATTCCAATTATCAGAAACTCAAACAGTCATAAGTTTGTAAGATTTCTTCCTGTCTTAGTCCCAAGTATCTCTTAGTAATGGCAACTGAACTATGATTGAATAGTTCCATCAGCTTTACTAATGCTAACTCTGCGTTATCACTGTTCATATTATAAACCTGTCTTCCAAAAGTCTTTCTAAGAGAATGGCAACTAAAGTTCTTAATCTTTAACCTGTACTTCTTCTTCACCTCTTTAAGAATTATGTTAATTCTCTGGACTGTGAAGATAGTGCCTTTCTGACTTATTAAGATAGGTGCATTGATTCCAACAGGATTTATATGCTCGTAGCACTCCTTAATATGCTGCTGTAATTGGGAGTTTAAACGGATGGTTCTCTGCTTGCCCGTCTTAATCTCAATTATGGTAAACTCGTCAGTTCCTAATATCTGTTTCCACCTTAGAGATAGAATATCAGATATTCTTAATCCTGTGAAGCATCCCAAAGCTATAAGGAGTGAGATTTTATAATTCTCGTCCTTTGCCAACTTCCTTATGAGGTTCATTGCATCAGACCATATAAGATAGTCTGCTGTTGTTCTTGAATATTTAAGTGACATAATGTTCTGTTATATAAGTAAATGAATATAAGTGAATATTAATTCTAAGTTGGATTTACTAACTCATTGATTACTAAAGGAACATTCACTAATTATCAAAGTGAATATGATAAGGACACCCAACTTAAAAATTGAGTGCCCTTTACCTTATTATAATTCTCCTTCGTCTGCGAAGCTGTAATATCCTGCATCTGTAAGTATAAGGTGGTGTAAAACTGATATTCTCATAAGCCTTGCAGCTTCTTTGAGCTGCTTAGTAATATCCATATCCTGCCTGCTTGGTTTCAGATTACCGCTTGGGTGATTATGTGCAAGAACAAGAGCTACTGAATTGGTAAGTAATGCAGCTTGCAGAATTACTCTGACATCTACGGTTGTATCTGTTATTCCTCCCTCTGATATGAGAGTGTAACCTAAAACTTGGCTGGCTTGATTAAGAAACAGTACTTTGAAGTATTCTTTGTAGCAGATTGTACCCTCCTTATATGTGGGAAGTAAGTATCTATAAGCGTCCTCTGAACTGGCTACCTTATGCAACTTCTTGAATTTGGGTTTGTAGGATAGTTCCACTTCACCCACAGTATAATCTATATCCATAGTGTATGATGTTTAAAGGTTGGTAGATATAAAGAAAGGACAACTAACTTAATAGCTGCCCTTTCCTCTCTCAATCAACAATCCACTCAGCCCAAGAACCAAGCGTATTCACTATCTCCTAATTTGGCACGTTGGATGCCTTGTACAAACTCTGTGCAGTTAAGATTCCTCTCCAAGAAGTTATCTATGTAACTTGACTTCACAGAACCATTGAGCAAGTTAAGCAACTGCCAACCTGTAATGCTGTCCCCTGTACTCTTGAAGTTTGCATCAGAAACGAATGCTCTACAAGTTGCATTAATCTGACTGTCCCCCAATAATAGACGAGGTAAGCGTTTCTGCTGGTTGGGTGTAAGAGCTTGATATAATCTCATCCTGCCTATTATTTGACAGAACTCACTTGTAGAGATTGACATCTGCCCAAGTGTCCTTAACAGGTGTAGGTCTTTGGATGGGTTGTAAGCATGGAACAGATTCAATGTTGCTGCATATAATTCCTGTACGCTTAGGACTTCTATCTTATCCTGCAAGCCGTCAGTAGTGAGCATTAAATTTGAACACACACGATTCCTAAAACCTATGAATATTTTAAATCTCTCAACAGATTTCTTACTGTAAAGGTTAATCTCGTTATATGCTCTTACTCCACCAATGGATAATGCTAAACGATTACCGTATTCATCATGTACAATAGATGGAATTTCAAAACAGAAGCACATTCTCTGATAGAACAAAGTCTTCTCTTCATCTGTCAGTTCAGGTGCTTTTTTACCTAATGCACTTGGGATTCTGCCATTGATAGGGTGTGAGATTCTAATCTCTGGCATATCAAACTGCTCCCCATGAAAGTAATCCTTAGCTGCATCCACTACTGCACCTATAAAGGATTGGTGACTGATGGTTTCCTCCATTGATGCAAAACTTGGAATGATGCAGTCTTGTTGTAAGTGCTGCAAGGTTACTTCCTGCGTATTGGCTTCAATGAAATGGTTTACTCTCTTGGGTGCTGCAACTTCTTCCACAATGATTGCTTCTTCTGCAAACTCACCCATGTTTAATGATTCTCTACGCTGTGCCATAGTAGGCATAATTACTAAATCTCTCATAATGAAATTGAATTAAATGGTTATTGATTGAATGGATTTAACAAGAACGAACCTAAAACACAAGTGAATCTCTTCGCTTGCATCTTAGGCTGTTCTATGTCTTTCCCTAAAGATTCTTTCAAAGGAAATTATGAGTAATAGTAAATATTGGTCAGCTATGGTAATAGTGCATCGTGCCCCCTCTTTGATTTAATAAGAATGCTTATTCCTGTGAGCTTTCAGACTGCATTTCTAAAGCATTCTTTTTATTTAAGAGCTATGAGGGGGTGTTTATGTGGGTAGGGGTGTCTTATGCATAACTCTTTAGAATTGGGAATGCAGCCAATAGTATGCTTATTAGTAGTCGCTTAGACTGATTCATAAGAATAGGTCTGGAAGTTCTTCCTTGTCTTTTACCTCCTGCTTCCTGCCTACCAATCCACTTGATAATGATTTCATAAGAGCGTGCATATTCTCAACTCCCTCAAAGTTATTCTCCTTGTACTTCTTATAAATCATGCACTCCCTTGAAATGGGATTCCCTCTGCTCTCGTTAAATGCTATCATGTGTTCAAAGGCAGCTTTCACTTCCTCCACATATTTATCTTTGGGCAGGTCTATAATCAGACCTTTGGCTTTTAAAATGATTGAATCTCCAACTTCATCCAATAAGTCTATATCCCTTAGTTGGTCTATGTAGCTGGAGATAGTACCATGCCCCATGTGGATTAGCTCTTTCAATTTTCTTGCAGATAAGGTAATAGTATGGCTGTGGGGTTCTGCTGCACTGAACAGTTTAAGAACGAATCCTCTTAGCTTTAAATCCAATGTCTTGTTGTATGAATCGTAAAACTCCCTGTTGATTCTTCTGTAATGCCCAAAACTGACAGGAGAGAATATATAATCAGTCCAAGTCCTGTCATTCCTGCCACTGTCCTTATTCTGTATGGCAACTTCCCCTGTGGCTCTTAACTTGTCATTGAATGATTTGGAACTCTTACCACCATTATAGTTGGCAGGTTTATCACCAACGAATGATGCAAGTTCGTCTATTGTAGTGTCAGTGGTCAGTGTATATTTGTCTGCTATCAATAGTAACACGTATGTCCTGTAAACATCAGCACAACCCAATTTCTGAATCAGATTGTTGCTCATTACTGTATATTCCTTGAATGGTAATTTCTCGTAACTCATAAGGCAATCGCTCAATATGTTTGATTAAAATAATTTGGTTGGTCTTTAATAAGAATCTCACTTTAGAGGAACTTAACCTGTTGGATTTCCTAAGTTCGCTCAGCTTGTTATAAGAATTGTTGTTATAAATCCACATATCATCAGTTTAGGTCACTTCCAGCTTACAGATTACCTGTGCGGTGTCCTTTAGGACATTGCATAGGTCTTATTGGATTGTAGTGTAGGAGTGTAGAGATGGGGTGTTTAGGCACAGGGTAAAAAGTGAATAAGCACACCCCAAAGATTTAACAATATGAATCTCTCTGCTTCAATATTTATCTTGTCAGTAAGCCAACTTCTGCAATGAGATATAATAGGTAGCAACCTTTCCATTCTTCTTTCTCCTTGTCTTTAGATAGTTATTAAGATTAGCCCACAATCCAATGTGAACCTTGTTATCTTTTACTCCCTGTTTAAGAGCCTTAGCCCTTATCTGCTCATAAGTAAATTCTTCCATTTTGATATTCTGAATAGTTGGTAGTCTGTCAATCTTTGTGGTGGAATTATCTGTCTGTGGTGTTATAAAGATAGTAATTCCACAGGTGGGGGACTAATGATAAGACCACACATTTAAGAGTCAGACTTTAGACTATTCAGAATGTCTAAGAACTTGTATGCCCTATATGTTTTTGGGGAAGTGACATAAGAGACCTGCACCAATTTGTTAGTGCAGGCTTTTGGCAGAATCTTTACTGTTCCTCTGAATGTCTGCTGACAGCTTCTTCTACAACTTCTCTAATCTCTGAAATGTACTTACCAAATTTAATTCTTGAAATGCGTTCTACATCTGCTGGCTCCAGCTTGTTAATCATTTGGCAAACAATCTCTACACCATCTGCACCATTCACTCCTTTACCTGTCTGCTCATCAATAAACCAATCAATGAAATATTTGTGGGAGAGATAGCTATGTTTAAATCCTCTGTTCCTTGCAGTCTGCAATATCTTCTTTGCACGCTCAATGTTGGCAGTAGGCAAGCATTCTGTACCCTCTTCCATGCTCTGTGCCAGCTTTGCCTTATCAAGACTTGTATTGAAAGTAACCAGCTTGCTGATGGTGGAAACAGGATAGCCTGTTTTAGGTAAACCGTCATTGGATTTAACAGACTTCATATCAGTTAGTTCTTTGGCAAATTGCAACAATTCACTGTTGGGGTTACACAATGCTGCACCTGTAACATAGTCTTTACCATCCCAAATGATTGAGGTCTTGTTCAGTTCAGAGATAAGCTTCTTTATGGTCTTGTTCTTATTATTCAGTGCGTACATTACCATGATGTCAGTGGGAGCATAAGAAGTATTGTCCTTCTCATCCAACTTTCTTAATTCCATGATGGAAGTATATCTGTGCTGTCCTTCAATAATAACAACATAGTCTGCCACTTCCTCTGCTGGGACTTCCTTGCCTGTCTCATAGTCCAACAAGGTCAAGCCCTCTTTAGCCGCTTCTTCTCCATCTACAATGATGATGGGCGTTAATTGACCGCATTCTTTGATGGAAACCATCTTCTGTTTGAGGTTCTTCTTGTTAATGGCTCTATTACCGCTTACGAATGCTACTTTCTTACCCAGCTCATTGATTGAAATAATGTTCGTTCTCATGTCTTGCTTGCAGTTTTTAGACTGGTGCGCTCCAGCTTTAATTGATTTTGATGTTGCAAAGGTGAGAACTTTGGAGAGATTTAAGAGAGAGTAAAATTTTAGTGGAATTGGTTCTCTCTTTACTTGTCCGCCTTACAAGTCCTGTTCCTTTGACGCTGCAAAGATGGGGAGAAGCCATGAGAATTAGCGAGAGTAAAGTTAAGGGAGAAGTTACTCTCCCTTATATAAAATATTGATTATTAGTAGATATTATTATGCACGTCCCAATTCATATTCTTGTTCTTGCTTAAATATCCTTTTAGTGTGTTCTTGCTGACGAGGAAGTCTTCATTATCAGATATTCCTGTAAGATAGACAAGCTGTGATATTAGGAAGGTTACATTATATGCGTTCCTTTCACCTTTCCTGTAATTGGAGAATGAGGGTGAAAGGGTATCAAAGAACAGTTGGAATCTCTGGGCAAAGAGGCATATTCTCTTAGTTGTGCTTGCCGTTATCTGCTGCTTGGCTGGATGGTAGCTTACCATTTCAATATTATCATTCAGATGTTTTGTATTAAATTCATTCTTTGGTATTAAATCATCCAAATGCTCTTGACAGCATTTCAGAATAAACTTGATGGCATTGGCTGTCTCTATGGTATGTATGGATTTACCGTTTACCTGCAAGGACAAAGATAGTTCTTCTTTAAAGATAATGTATTCAGTTAGTGGATTGGCATTGGGATTCTCTTCATATTGGGTGATGGCTTGAAGCAACTTATCCACTTCATTGGCAGGAGAATCACCACGTTCAAACGCCTGCCAACATTCACCGTCCACATAGTCCCATATAAACAGTATAGCAAACCAAAACTTATCAACGTCCAACTGCAAGGCTGACATGGCTGTTTGGATTTCTATATTGTTCTTATAGTCCTTATAGGTGAGAGGTGTTTTAATCAGCCGTTCATTGTATCTTCTCTTAAAGATGGATATGGCGCAACTGCCCTCCAATGCAAACCTTTCATCTATCATCTTTGGCTCTGCTGGGTGTATCAGCATGGCAAAATCCCAAACATAATCTAATATTATATCTTCCTCCCTTGCGTCTGTAGTAGGGTAAACTGCATCTATGTTAGTAAACTTATCTATTGGATTCATTATCTGTAATCTATTTAGTTCAACAACTATATAAGTGATTTATTGATTCTCATAATAACGCCTGTTCTTTGAAGTGTCAAACATCTTTACAAATGCTGTAATGGAATATTCCTTAGTGACGGTTTCTAATGAAAGTTCTAAAGATTTGGAGTCTTTCATTGTCATTATGCAGCCCAATCGCTTCTCTGTATCAACCCAAACGCTCTGTGATGGATAGAATACTGTATAGTATTGATAACCTTTGGATTTGTAACCAATGTAAACCTCCTGTCCCGTCTTGAAAGTGACCACTACTAAAGAATATGCAGAATCTTCACCATATATAATCATGTGGTCAATAACCTTATGAATAAGTTCGTACCGTTCCATATCATCAGTAATGCTATCCACCAACACCTTTTCATTGGATAATGAATTGATAGCCTTAATCTTGTTCTCACAGGACAGGATAAACTTGTTCAATCTGTCTTTCTCATATTGGTACTTCTTAGATTCCTTATCTAAAGATGCAGCTTCCCTTATCTTATTGATATATAAGTCTGGCATATTGGGCATTTCACGCTTGATGTCAATTGCAGCGTTTACAATGGCATTGGCTTGCGCTGTTAAATCGTTCAACTTCTCTTCTATGCCCATAAGCAGCTTCTTGTGGGCTTCAATCTCTTGCCTTAACGGTTCTTCCTGTTCTTGGGCTTTACCTGTTGCAAATTCCTGTGAGAACAACGCTTTTACCAATTCCCAAACAATCTTCTCTATTCTTGTAGCCTTGATAGCTTTGCTGAAACAGTCTGGCTTGTTCTTGGCTTTCTTGTGCTTGTCATGGCAGACGTATAAGTCCCTGCCACCCTCGTAGGTATATTTAATCTTGCAGTAAGGACAATGAATCAATCCTCTTAATAATTGAAAGTGCTTGACACCTGTACTCTTACTTCTAAAAGCCCTTCCTTTCATCTTCTCCCTTGACAGGTCAAACAATTCAGCAGAAACAATGGCAGGGGTTTTGACTGTGGCAACCTCAATAGGTCTCTTATATCTCTTACCTTTCTTGGGTTCAGTGCCTTTAAGCATATATTCAGCTTCACCCTTATAGACAGGATTAGCCAGCATGGAATTGATTGTTCCCATAGTCCATATTTTGGTCTTGCTTCTTGTAGGTATGTTCTCTGCATTCAGCATGAGGGCTATTCTTGCGCTTGAATAATCGTTGGCAGAGAGTTCTATAACTCGTCTGACCGTCTTGGCTTCTTCCTCGTTGATGCTTAACCGTTTGGTCTCTGTGCTGTAATCATAGCCATAAGGAGCTTTATATGTGTAGCTGTTCCCCTCTTTAAGAATTTTATTCTTCTTGGAAGAAATGCTTCGTGCTTTGAAAGTAGCCACTTCCTGTTCTGCAATCATGGCGATTATGCCAATTATAAATTTAGTGTTCCTGTCTTCCTCTCCTTTCTCATCCAATGTTCTAAGGTTCTCTTTCTTGGCATAGACACATATTCCTTTCTTAGTAAAATGTTCAATCTGCTGTTGGAGATAGAGCGACCTCCTGCTAAGTCTGGACAATTCCCAAACCAAGACTATATCAATATCATCTTTAGTCAGTTCCTTTAACTTGGCAAACTCAGGTCTGTCATCATTAAATCCACTTTCCTTTTCTTCAAAGACATGGGTTATCTCTATGCTCATGTATTTGGCATATTCCTTTAATTCGTTTGTCTGCCTATTGTAATCTTGGTCTAAGGTAGAAACACGTGAATAAATTGCACCTCTCATATTCTTGATTGTTAAGTTGGTGCAAAGATAGCAATAATAGTTGTACCTGCAAATGTGTTATTAGTACAACTCAAATTTATGCAAAAGTTATTGACGCAAATAAAAAGGCTGCTGTTCATAAGCAAGACGGCGTATTTGATTGATCCTTAGTAAATAGAATAATAAGTATCTTAAACTAATCGTACGATATGGGTATACAAGAAAGACCATTTGAAAATATTATAAGCATGAATAACTCATTATCAGGTGATCCTATTAATGAGTTAATAACACTAAATAAATTAGAGAGAAGTATTTATAGTGAAGGTCGAAAATTGGAAACTATTATCTTGTTATCTGGTATGACACCAAAAGATAGATGGATATACATTTCTCTTATTCTTGATGATTTGTTATATCAATATGATATCTCTTGTAGAAAGGTTAGAGGAATGAATGCTAATACTTTGTTATATAAAAGAGCTCTATTATTGAAGAAAGCAATCGTGGAAGTGATGGAAGTAACAAGCACACGATTAAAAATAGCATTTGATACTGGTTATATAAAAGAAAGAGAAGAAGGATATGCTACAACGGGGGCTGCCAGATGGGATGATTCAACCGATAAAAAATTAGATTTAGATATAGTAGAAAGCATGCGGTATTTTAATGATTTAATTTCGGGGAAGATTGATAGATATTTGGAAAATTGCAAAAGTCGGTTTACGAAAAAATATGACGATGATAAATTAAAAGCTATCTGGCTTCATTTGAAAGAGGAAAATTATATTAATAGTAATACAAGTTTAGATACGTTTCTTTATTTATTTGGGAATATCGATAATGTGCCTGAGCACTTTTATATTGAATGGTTAGCTTCATTGAAGGAATTGCATGTTCTTATAGATGTGTTTTGGAAGTCAGAGCGAAATAGGTGGAAAAAGGCAAGTGAAATATTTTTATATGGTGATAAATTTTTGAACTATAGAAGCTTAACTACTGCTGTCAGTAAGGAAGATGATATTGAAAATATAGAAAAAAAATTTGCATGTTGGTTAAAAGAGAAGTGACACTCTTTAGGTGATAGTAGGTGATTTTGGGTGATACTTTTTATTATCACCCTTTTTAGTTGTTTTTTAATATGATCTTTGTTGTGTCAATACTGAGTAGGTACATATTGACAATATGTGAATATGCTGAATCTACCTACATTCAGCATTAAGATATGATAATTAAAAATAAAAAAAATGGAGTCGATTAAAAATATCTTAAAAAGAATAGAGTGTAATACTCTACTTGCGACAAAGACAGTACTAACTGTTGATGATGTAGCAACTCTTACTGGCTTAAGTAAGAGTCATATATACAAGCTTACATATAGTCATCAGATACCTCATTACAAACCATCTGGAAAGCAAGTCTATTTTGATCGCTCGGAGATTGAGGAGTGGCTTAAACGAAATCGTGTTGATTCGGTAGAAGAGATAGAGCAAGCCGCCATTAATCATGTTGTAATGAATAAAAAAGGAAGGGGGAGAGTATGAAAGATGAGATAGCTTCTAAAATCTATGTCAATCTATCAAGGTGTGAGAAAGGACATGATTCATGTACTGAATATAGTAGTATGTTGCATGATATGGTACATGGTCATATGTTATATGATACGGTTGACTTTGTTCTTAATCAGAAAGATGTTCCAGAAATAGATTTGTTAGCGGAAGTGTCGCCATATTTGATGAATAGAAGTGATTGTATTGGTAATGATGGCCTCCCTTATGTACGTGGGAAATATAAGGGGTATAATGTGTATGTAAATACTCATATTCTAAAAATCAATGCTTGTAGCTTATGTAAATATTACTACGGTATCAACATGCACGATTTCCCTTTAGAGGACGTACGGAAAGCCATTGAGAGGATAGGAGAGGATTTAAACATCCCTATGGATAAGGTCATTGTGACTAGACTGGATTTAGCAATGGATTTGGAGTTACAGCGGTCTCCAATAGAATATTTCAATCGGATGTTAGATTTACCTTATTTTAGGTGTCATTCATATTCTACAGGAATTACGTTTCAAACAGCAGAGAAAGAACTTTTGTTTTACGATAAAGGAAAGGAACAGGGGAGTAATAATAAGAATATAGCTCGATGCGAGTTTCGGATAAAGAAAGTTAGGAGGTGCTTTGGGGGATCGGTTACTGCGTCAATGTTATATGATCCTAGCTTTTGGAATGATTTGCTGGATCGGTTCTTATCTTGTTATTCCAAAGTCAAGGTGAGTAAAGAGTCTTTACCGCTTGATAAGATAAATGGGATAAAGATTTTGAAAGATTGTGCCTTATGTGATTATGTTAATCGTAATGGATTTGATCCGTTGAGGTCTGGATTTAAGGCTCGTGTACGTGATGGAGAATTAGCGCAAAGAGCCTGCAAGTCTATTATAGAAAAGATCAAGAAGTGTTGTTTCTCTTCTCAAGGAAAAGACGTTGGCCCAGAGATAGAAGAATTTGATGTGAAATTCAGGTCATTTTTGAAGTTAAAGAGATTTGATTAAATATCATTGTTTTGCCCATATTTGAGGCTTACAACGTATTTAGGCTTAGTTTTTTCCTAATAAAATGTAGGAAATAATACCCTTGTCGGGGATCTGTCAAATAAATTTAGAGAGGTGGGGGATATTTCCGGGGAGGTGGTATCTCTCGCTTCTTTTGTTTTTAGAGGATATTGTTCTGTAAATGATTTTCCAAAAAAGAATCACGATAAAACGGAATTTAGAAAATGTTCGTTATATTTGCGTGAGGTAATCACTAAAAGATGAAACAACAGATAATTAATAAGCTAAGAGGCTTTTTCTCTTTGCAACCAATAGAGAAAGCATGGGTGTTTGGTTCCTGTTCACGTGGAGAGGAGACGAAGGATAGCGATATTGATATTCTGGTTCGTTTTGACTCCCACGCTCGTATTACATTATTCAAGTATGCGGGTATGGTGGAAGCTCTAAGCCAATTGTTGCATCGTAAGGTTGATTTGGTGGAGGAAGGACAATTGAAGGATTTTGCCGTTTCTTCTGTAGATCGGGATAAAATATTGGTATATGAGAGAGAAGCCTAAAGACAATACACGTCTACGGCATATGCTGGAGGCGATAAATAATGTCATTGAGTTCACGACAGATGTGACTTTTGAGGAGTATTCCAGAAACAAGATATTGCGTTTTGCTGTCATCAAGAATTTGGAGATTGTAGGGGAGGCTGCTTATTTGATTACAAAGGAATTTCGGGAGGAACATCAAGAGATCGCATGGAATGAGGTCATAGGCATGCGCCATGTGTTAGTGCATGGGTATTATCAGATTCGGGATGAGATTGTGTGGGGAACCATTCAAACAGATTTATTTCCGCTTAAGGATAAGATAGAACGGTTGCTCTGTAAATAACTCAATGTATTGTTTTAGAAAATAACCCTTTATTGGGGGGTATATCAAATAAATTTAGAGAGGTGGGGGATATTTCCGAGGAGGTGGTATCTTTCGCCTCTCTCATTTTTAATGCGATCACTATCAATAAAGTACCTATCTAATGCTCTTAGGTAGATAACTATTGATAGTATCTGTTGATGTTTTTAAGTCCGTTTTAGGTTATATAATTCTGTTTCTGAGTTTTGTCTTTTTCTAAAATGCGCCGTGAATGGCTGTGATAAAATTATCATTGGAGGCATAAACAATATTAAAATTTTTCCTGAAAACGTTACCTATTTGTTCAATTAAATTGTATTTTTGTATAGTTCTCAATAGCACCACGCCGATCAGGGTGGTGCGGGAACTGACATAAATTAGAAAAGGCGTTTACTTTACGCTTTGGTTTTGACGTTCTAAGAATCTCGCAAATTCTCAACTATCTGTCAAAAACAAAGCAACGGTGGATGTCCTCAAGGGTGTATTATATAGCCCTCATTGTACCTTGTGTAGCCATTGGTGTATCCATAAGGGAACTGGGTGTATCATATATATTCACATCGGCGTGGGGCTTTCGGCGTTGCTCGTTTCGACAGATAGGGCAATGCGAGAGCCTTTAGAGCGTGGAACGAGTGACAAGGTACGGTTCCCACGCTTTTTTGTTTGTTAATCTTTCCATAGGGGAGCAGGAAGACAAATATTCAATCTCCATCATGATAACACAAAACGATTTAAAGAATGCTCACCCTAAAAAAGATAGAGAAGATTTAAGTCTCCTTCCTATAAGAGAAGCGACCATAACTTACCTTGAAAGAGTATCTATTTCTGAATATAATCAAACATGGGATGAAAATTTTACCTATGATCCTTTTTCGTACTCGTACAATACTCGTAATACCAAATTTTATGTGCTAAAACGTAAAAAAATATATTTTGGAGTATTAGAATCGCCAGATAATTATACCGCCACTTATGTATTTTTATTATTATCTGAAAATGAGTTTGAAAATCAAATTCAAATAATTAAAAATGATATAAGAGATATATATACAACACGAAATGGAATAAAAAACAAATTTTATATTAACAATAATAAGATAGAAACTTATAGTTTGAAAGATAAACCCTATTATCTAGGTAATATATCTCATGTGAATTTCCATTATTGGCATAAAAAATTACATGATATTATAATGCCAATTGCAAAACAAATGTCAAACAGAAGATTCAGATTTGGAGGATTAAGAAAATCAAAAATAAGTATTCTATACAATAAGAGTCTATCTCAAATATCAAATATATTGAACATTGAAACTTTATTGCTAATAAAACTATTAAAAAGAAAAAGCCCGTATTTAAATATAACAGAGTCATACATAATGAGCGATTATGAAGCAGAAATATATAAGGACTTTTTCATAAAATTACTTCGCAAAAAAAACAAATAAGGGGAACACTAGTCCCCTGTAATACATATAACATTGTCGAACATCAAATTACAATATTCAATTATGCCAACAATATCCCTTATAGAAGAACTTCCTAAAATCGTAAAAGAAGGAAGACAAGAAGCGCAACGTATCTTAGAACGTTTGAGCAGCAACACCCATATCGGATTACAAACAAATGAATTGGTTCTTCCCGCCAAAGACACTTCCGGATTATGGAAAGGAAAAAACGAACAAGTGATAAACAAAGAATGGATGAATCGCCTCATCTATGGAGATAACTTATTGGTGATGCAAGCTCTGTTAGCTGGAGATGAAACGACCGGATTACCTTCGCTTCGGGGAAAGGTGGATTTGATTTACATTGATCCTCCTTTTGATAGCAAAGCGGATTATCGGACAAAGATTAATTTGCCGGGTGTTGATATTGAGCAAAAGCCTACGGTAATTGAGCAATTTGCTTATTCGGATACATGGCAGGATGGGACGGTTTCTTATTTAAAGATGCTTTATCCAAGGTTGGTGTTGATGCGGGAGTTGCTTTCGGAGAAAGGAAGTATTTATGTGCATATTGATTGGCATATAGGGGCGTATTTAAAAGTTATAATGGATGATGTATTGGGTAAAGAGAATTTTAAAAATGAAATTATTTGGAAAAGTGCAGTTGGAGATACATCAAATAAAAATAAGAAATATATAAAATCTCACGATACTATTTTCTTTTATAACAAAATACAAGGTATTCAAGTATGGAATGATATATTTCAAGAGTATTCAGAAAAAAACAAAAATGCGTATCGTTATGAAGATGAAAAAGGGACTTACAGATTTGTTCCTATTGATAATCCAGGTGGAGGTGGATACATATACGATTTAGGATATGGAGAAAATATTCCGACAAATGGATATCGAATGCCCAAAGAAACAGCCTTAAAGTGGATTGAATCAGGAGAATTAATAGTTGAAAAGGGAAAATGTCCTAAACGCAAACTATATCAAAAAACAGACGGACTTCGCTGTACTGATATTTGGACAGACATCAATCATGAAAGAGGTTTAGTATACGCCACCCAAAAACCCGAAAAACTTCTCGAACGCATCATCAAAGCCAGCAGCGACGAAGGTGATCTCGTTTGCGACTTCTTCGGTGGAAGTGGAACAACCGCTGCCGTTGCCGAACGTTTAGGCCGTCGTTGGATTACTACGGATATTGGCAAACCGGCAACCTTGGTGATGCGTAAACGCTTTATCGACCAAGAGGTAAAACCATTCCTTTATCAAGCTATCGGCGATTATCAAAAAGAGGCTTTCCAAAACAATAAACAATACAAACGTATTGGAGATTTGAGCCAGATCATCATGCAACTGTATGGTGCCATCCCTTTCACCCAAGAACAGCTGAATGATCGGAACTGGGGATATATCAAGAACGGACGGACTTTGGTACTGGTAGATAGTCCTAATAAAGTAACCGGAGCCGCCACAATCCGCCGAGCATACGAAGCCAAAAAGAACCTGTTGGGAGGTGGATGGAACAAGGTGGTCGTATTAGCTTGGAACTTTGCTTTTGACATTTCTGCGGCTATCCAACAATACAAGGAGGATGTTGAGGTCTTGGTGATTCCACCAGACCTGTTGGACAAACTCTCCAAGAAAGGATATGACAAACTGATAAGGGAAGGCTCTGTCCGTTTCAGCAGTTATCAATATCTATTGGTAAAACCTATTCAGACAGAACCGCATTACGGTGAACAGGACAAACTAACAATCGAATTGGATAATTATGTGCTTCTTTCACCCGACAATATCCCGTTGGATGATAAAGATAAAGCCAAATTGCAACAGGTATTGGAGAAAGATCCGCTTGCTTTGATCGAGTATTGGAGCATCGATCCGGATTACGACGGCATCACATTCCGCAGCCAATGGCAAGACTATCGGGAAAACACGGACAATGATAGCGATCCACTTCATTGTATCTATACAGCTACATTAATCACTCCTCGAAAAGCAGAACGGACGGTTTGCGTGAAAGCGGTCGATGTATTCGGCTTTGAGAGCATGGTAACAGAGACTATTCATTCTTAAAAACGACACACAACATGAGAAACGATATATCCTTGGAATTGGCAAGCCGGTTAACGGAACAAGTCAAAACAGCCTTTGAAAACGGCAGTTTATTAGATGCCGTTACCCCGGTAACACAAGATTTGCTGAAGTTTTGGTTCATGGGGCCTTATACGGAAGAACGCTCCAAGAACTTTCATGAAGGACAAAAACAAAGTATTCTAAACATCATTTATCTGCATGAAGTTTTACAAGTGACAACAATGTTTCGTATTTACAACCGATTATTACTCAATATTTTATAGATAATAAGTCAGAAATATGGTTGTTATTTTTAATTGCACATTCTAAAAGGTGAAGATTTAACGCTTTTATTGATTATTAACTCAAAAAGGACATCAACTTGGGTCGTTTCTTCTCTTTTCCTTGCTATTCGTTTCCGATATTCCACTTTTGTTTTGGTCTATCTCATATGTACTGCAAAGGTATTGATTTTTGTTTGATATTGCTCCTTGCTTGCTCCTTGTCGTAGATTAATTTTCACACAGGAATTTTTGTTCTCTTTCTATAGGGGCTTGAAACAATCCATTTATTGGAAACAATTAAAGACGGAGCTGGTTTGCCCCAGTGCTTTTTAAGAAACAGGGCAATTATTTTATCTCCACAAAGGCTCTTGTTCCCAATTATGAGGAAAGCCTAATAAACGAGTTCTTACTGATGGGTATTTCGATAAAAGCTGCTTGAAATCTGCAACAAAAGTGTTGCCCATAGAAATGGAGTTAAGCCAATACACCACATAGCAGAGTTGCGGATAAAGTGTTTGTTCACGGAACGAGAAATCCGTAATCCATGTGTTTGGCATACGCATAGGCATCATTGGCTTGACAGGAAAGACCCGATTTGACAGTCTTGAATGATGGGCGCAGCAATTACGAAGTACGGGTCTGGGTACGGATTAAAAGGCTAAGTGATTATTTCCAGTCATTTAGCCTTTTTAATTATCTAATTTTTCCCCACATTTTCCCCACAGCTGTCTATTTATATATTTTAGAAACATATTTTTCCGTAAAGTTATGTACCTTTGTCGGCAAATAAAGATATTCTCGTCAAACAAATATAAATAATATAAACATGGAAAAAAACAGAAAAAAACAAATCGTAGTTTTGAGTATAGCTTTAGTTTGCATTTTCATCTTGGTATTTTCATTGTTCCATAAATCAGCGACAAAAGATAGCGCAAATCCTCCTTTAACAAATGTTTTGACTGATAGCATTTCTCAAATTGTCTCAGCTTGTCCTGGCGAAATTGGTGTGGCGGTTATTGTTAATAACAGATATACGGTTAAGGTCAATAATAAGAGTGTTTATCCTATGATGAGTGTGTTTAAGGTTCATCAGGCATTAGCTCTTTGTAATGACTTTGACAATAAAGGAATTTCACTTGATACCTTAGTAAATATAAATAGGGATAAACTTGACCCAAAGACTTGGAGTCCTATGCTGAAAGATTATTCAGGGCCAGTCATATCATTGACAGTGAGAGATTTGCTGCGTTATACTCTTACTCAGAGTGACAACAATGCAAGCAACCTTATGTTTAAGGATATGGTTAATGTCGCTCAAACAGATAGTTTTATAGCCACACTCATTCCTCGTTCAAGTTTTCAGATAGCTTATACGGAAGAGGAAATGTCGGCTGACCATAACAAGGCTTACTCTAACTATACATCTCCTCTTGGTGCTGCAATGTTGATGAATCGTTTGTTTACTGAAGGTCTTATCGATGATGAGAAACAAAGTTTCATTAAGAATACGTTAAAAGAATGCAAAACAGGTGTAGATAGGATAGCAGCTCCACTTCTTGATAAAGAAGGGGTTGTTATAGCGCATAAGACAGGTTCAGGTTATGTTAATGAAAATGGTGTTCTTGCAGCTCACAATGATGTTGCCTATATATGTCTGCCTAATAGTATCAGTTATACCTTAGCGGTATTTGTTAAGGATTTCAAGGGAAATGAATCACAAGCGTCACAATATGTTGCGCATATATCAGCTGTAGTATATTCTTTATTAATGCAAACTTCAGTAAAATCTTAAACTGCACTTGCTTTGATAATTAATGATAAACAATCTAAAAGCACTCTAATCGTTATCGGAGTGCTTTTAGATTACTAATCAAATTGCTTCTATTATAATTTGAATCCTCTACTTTTTCTTTCTTCCTGTTGCGGCACTCTTGCTCCATATCTAAGCCTGTGCCATTGCTCCCTGAACCAGTCGGCAATCGGCTTCCTGTTTATTGTCAGGTTCAGCCTGCTTTCATCGTCAGGGTCATTTTCCACCCTTAAAATATCATCCTTTATATCAAAGTTCCGCCTGTGTTGCTCGGAATAGATTTTACCGCTACATTTCAGGGCTTCTTTTTTGACTATAAGACTTTCAGTCATTTCTTTAGAGAATCCCAGCATGGCACAAAACTTTTCCATGCGCAGCATTTCCCTGAACATCGGAAACCACCTGAAAGCCTTGTCTATGATTCTGGCGAGCCGTGACAGTTCTTTTTCTTTCATGTCAAGTTCCTGCCTGTGCATTTCTCTGGGATTGTGGATTTGCGTATCATGCTGTTTCTGCATCTGCTGTACTTGGCTCTGCAATTTTTCAATATTGGTGTTCCGTTTTGAAACCTCGTCTTGCAGTTTTTCGTTGGCACGTTCCAGTTCTTTCAGTTTTCCACTCCCGAAAAGAGAAGCAACTCCACTAGTTATGGCTGTCGCTGCCGTGGTGGCTGTCTTCTTTAACTTGTCAGTGCGTATTTCTGATTTCACCTGTTTCAGTTCCTGCTCGGCAAGATTTATCTGTTCTTCTTTGTGCCGTTTGGCTGCATCCATGCGTTGCAGTTCAGCTTTCTGCTTCTCAATGATAAAGTCGTTCCGTTCCAGATGCTCCTTACCAGTGACAGCCTTTGACTGCCCGCGTTCCATCAGCAGGATGTCGGATGCAAGGGTCTGCATCTGCATCATGTCATCGTCATTGAGCTTTCGGCTCTTTCCTGTTTCGTGGTTCATCCAGTCGAAAACGATATGGGCATGATAGTTCGGCTTGAACCATCTGTCCCCGACTTTGAAGCTTTCCCTGTCTTCCGCTTCCGGCTGACCGTTCAGCCAATGCCCTTCATCCTTGTGCAGGAAGATTTGCAGCGGTGTGATTCCCCAGCGTCTTTGACACTCCTCACCGAATTTACGCACGTCTGCCAGTGTGGTGTCCGACCTGACAAGCAGCACTCCTTCACGTATGGGGGAGCATCCCGCAATCTTGACTATTTTACCGTTCTTGCCTTTGCGTTCACGCTCCTTTTCCTGCATGGCACGTCCGGTCTTTTCCTTTACCATCTGTCTGATATTGTCATAATGCATCCGCAAATCCGGACTGCCGAAGTCGGGATTTATCCACTGTTCGTTATCGGTGGATAGTTCAGGAACGACATAGATTCTGGACTCTCCGATGTGGCGCATGTATTCGGCAGTCCTCCTGTTGTGAGCCTCGCTCGATGCGATGTTGCAGGGCTTGATATGTATGCTTGATTTTGTTGCCATAGATACTTGTTTTTTGGTTTGTACTTTATTGTTTGCTTTTCCGCTGTCCGTAAACGCATGGGGTTCTTAGGGGTGCAACCCATAAGCGGAGATTGCAAAGAGAGGGTCACTCTTTGCTCTGGGTTCTCAGGGGAGAAACGCCCTGAGTGGGTCATTAGGGTAAAACCCTAATCCCCTCGGGAGAGCCCACAACTACGTAAGCGGAGCGTGTAGTTATAGTGGGCTATATCAATGGCAAGCCATTGTCTGCAAACTCCAGCCTACGGCTTCCGCTCTCCTCCGTCAGGGAGGTTTTTCATCATCGTTGCCGATTGGAGATGCACCGACCAGCACAAGGTCTAAATCGTCTATCAGTTTTTGCAGGACGGGATTCTTCTCTATCATCCGCTGGAGGATTCTCTCAGCCTCGACCAAGTGGTTGGCTGTACTCATCACCTTGCCCTCCCGTATCTGAAAGATAATCCAATCGGCTATGTCGATATGGGCTTCTTTTTGTTTCGGGGTGGCATTCCTTTCGATGATGTCCGAAACCACCACCTTACAAAAGTACATGCTCTCGGCTCGCTGTTTCCACTCGGCATAAGCATCGGCATCGGGAAAGAGAAGCACGGTTCGCCCTGACAGTACACGGAGTTTCTCTTCTCTCATCTGACTCTTACCACCCGTAGCCAGCCATACATAATCGGGGAAGATAGCAGAACCGATAACGGCACTCTTCTCGGATTCCACCAAGACCACCACCTTGTCGGGATGCGTTTTCAACAAGTGTTCCCCGAAAAGGCATTGGGATAGTTGCCAATCCTCTGCCAACACACGCTGCTTTTTCAATATGCTGTGTATCCAGTTCACTGCCGATGTCTGTCCTCCCTTGATACGGTGTCCGTCTTCGGGATTGTACTGCATCACCTTTCCCGTGCGTACCTTGCCCGTCCTGTCTATCTGCCAAAAGATAACAGAGCCGTCACGGGTAGCCCCCAAACGGTATTCCTCCAACAACCGCTTCAACACCTCTTTCGCCTTGTCGCCATAGTAGGAAGTAAGGAGTGTGAAGAGGAAACGGAAGAAATTGCTACGCTCGCTTTGCGACTTCTCCACATAGTGAGGGGGAATATAGCCGATGGCTGTCGGCTTACTTTGCTGCTTCACTTTCTTCTGCTCTGCTCTTTGCCTGTCAAAAGAGAAATCATTGGTAGTTCTGTGTTCAGGATGCTCTTGAAAATACTCTTTCGGAGTGTAGTGATACCCACAACCGCTTTCGTGGTTACATCTGCCGACCGATGGATGCAACGGCACATTATTTTCGTCCACGTAATAGACGAAAGAATGCCTGTCTCCGCATTTGGGGCAGGTATGCCGTGTTGCCGTTCCTTTATACTTCTGTAATGAATAATTGCCCATAGCTTAGTCCGTTTTTGATGGTTGATTGTCGGCTGTCCCATCCTGTCCCATTGTCCCACACTCTAAGGGTTGGGACAGTGGGACACTTGGGACACCTGCGTTTTTACTCTCTTTGCTGCGCTGGATGATACGGTTTACGGTGGACTTGCCACAATTCACCTGTGAGGCTATCTCCCTGACGGACTTGCCCGATTGGGAGAGTTGCAGAATTTGGCAATCCCTTTGGCTTGATTCATTGTCGCCCAATTTTTTCAAGTGTTCCTTTTCCGTGGAATAGCCCCTGAACACGAACTGCAAGAAAGCATCCACCTTGTCAATCTCGTAAACGATTACATTATCCGCATCATGAGAGAACGTGCCATAGCGCACTTTAAGCTGCTTCACATAGCGAAGCCCTCCGTCTTGGGCACTTTTTCCAATGGTGAACACGCTGTCAAAGAAATTGTAGAGCCGTTTGCTTCCGGCAAGGTCGTTGGATGTGATGGGACAATCCAAAGAGCGTTTGGGCGTATGTGCTAGGACAAGGATAGAGAGCGCATATCTCTTTTTGAGATTGTTCAGCTGAATCATCAGCCGTCCTGCGGCATCGCCTTTCTCCATGGCGCAACACAGGTAGGTAAGATTGTCAATGATGAAAATCTTGCAGTCGGTCTGCACAGCCATCTGTTCAATGCCGCCTATGATAGCTTCCTCAAAGTTGGCATCCAAAAGCTGGTTGCAGTCAATAGACACCCGATAGAGTTTGTCGGGAAAGGTGTAGAGCTCTCCATGCTCGTTGGTATAGCGGAGCTGGAACTGCTTTTCGGACAGTTCAAAGTCCAGATACAGCACATTGTCGGTTCGGGCGATGCGGTCGGCTATCTGCACGGCAAGGATGGACTTGCCCACGTTGGAATCGGCAAACAAGCAGGAGAGTTCCCCCTCGTACCAAAAGCTGTCCCACAGCGCACGGGGCGTAGGCAATAACGATGCTTCAAGAATGGTTTGGTTTGCCGTCTTGATATTCATCATGCCTACACTGTCGGGCATACCGCTATGCGCTTGGGATGCTTTTGTGAGGTCGCCACGTATCAGGTTGATATAGTTCTTATCCTCTTCCATATCATTCACCAGTTACGTGGGTTGGGCTTGCGACGGTGGGAAGAGGATAAGGACTTGTTCAGTTCCTCGTCTGACAACGGTATGGGATTCTTTCGGGCGGTTTCCAGCCACTTGTCCAGTTCGTCACGGTAAAGGCAATAGCGTTTGCCGGGCTTGGTGGCAGGGATTGTCCCTTCTGACAGTTTCATGTAGAGCGTACCCTTAGGGATACCTAAATACTCTGCTGCCTCGTCCACAGACATGGGCACGTGGGTGTCCACCGTTTTGGCATTGTTCACACTGCGCTGCTCGGCGAGCAGGCTTTTCAGGCTCATCACTTCGTCTCGAAGCTGAGCGACAACCTCGGGGAGGTCGTTGAAGGTAAGAATTGATTTTTCCATTCGCGTACTCGTCTCTTTTGTAAGACTTGGCGCAAAGGACTGAAATGATATATCCGTGAATATCTCCACGACACGTCATTGCAAAATAATTCCCGAATAATTAAGCCCAGCCATAAATGACGGGTAAAATTACTCGGGAAACGATGTAAAACAGGCGGTTATGAGTTACCGGATGGTTGTCGTTGGTGTCGTGATTATCCTAATTCCGCACATAATCCTCGGGATAGTGGAAATCAAGTTTGCCGTTTTCGGGTTCATCAATGGGAATTTCCGTCTTTAACGGCTCTACCTTGAAATTCTTGATGGTTGATAAGTCTGTATCAGCAAACGATTTCGGGAAAAGGGCTTTGATGAACTTGGCACGGTTATCCCCATTGTAGTATCTCTTGTACAGGAAACGCTCAGAGATATTCCATACGAAGTGACGGAGTGGAATGTTGTTGATGTCTTTGGTAAACGGTCTTTGTATGGGCTTCGGGGTATAAGTGTTAAGATTCATCCATTTGTCCACCTCAGTACAGATGTGGTTCACGGTTTCTTGGTCGGCAATGCGAGGCAGGTAATAATGGCAATACTCCATGACCATGCGGATGCGCTCTTCCTTTTCCCGTTGCTCTCTGCTTGCGTAATTGGCACGGTTCTTTTCGTGAAGATCCGGGGCGATAGTAAGCTCTATCGGTTGTGTTTGGATAAGTGTCTCTTCTTTTGTCGGGGATGATTCGGGTACAGGCTCAGGGACTGATGTAGGTCCAGGCACAGATGTGGCTTCTTCAAGTGTATTTTGTGACAGTTCTTCCTGCACCTCTATGGCTTCGGCAATCGTTTCTTTCTTGCCGAACTTGATTTTGTAGATTTCGTATGTATCAAAGATAAGTGTCTGAAAGGAGAGATAGAGCAACCATCCCAACAGGTTACAGCATACGAATACTATCCACCTGACAAAGTTGTCTTGGTTGAAGCTGTCCGCTATTACCAGCGTGGCAATGGAAGATATTAGGACGATGGCGAAGCCGACAAAGCCCAAGATGATGTATTTGTCCTTGATTGATGATTCCATATTTCGTTGAGAGATTGAATGTTCCTGTATTATTTTGTGCAAAGTTAATGCTATTTTTCCCAATTACTGCCCGTTATTTGCGGTTAGAACGGTCTTTTTCAATGTATTTCACGAAATGTCATCATATCATACTCTGTTTCATACTCTGAGGGGCTTATAAATGGTGGCATCAAGCCAAAAACATAGAGGGGCGATTATAGCCTTGTAGCCATAACCGCCCCTCTGAATACCTGTCAATGTGAGACATTTATGCCTCCTTGCGCTTCAAGGTTATCTTGTCCACCACCTGACACATCTGCTGCGCTGCTATCTTGGAATAGATTTGTGTGGTGGTAATGTTCTTATGTCCGAGATAGGCTTGGATGACAGCCATGTCCGTTCCCATTTCCACGTGCAGGCTTCCGAAGCTGTGGCGGGTACAGTGAAAGGTGATTTTCTTGGTTATCCCTGCTGCCGTGAGCCACCGTTGGAGTGGTCCTTGCAGCATCTTGTCCTTGAAATCCTCAAAGATAAGTCCCTCGCCCCGTTCTCCCAGCAGTCCATAGGCTTCATCACTGATGGGGTTATGCACTATTTCTTTGGTTTTCTGCATACGGGTGGTAACGAACATCCTGCCGTTGGTGTATGGTTGTATCTGCTGCCACGTGAGCTGTCTGATGTCGCTCTTTCTCAGTCCCGTAAGACAGGCGAAAAGAAAAGCTTTTTTCAAGACCTCCTCCTCACAGGGTGTTTCGGCAAGCCGTATCAGTTCCTCTTGGCTCAAATGCTCCCTGATGGTGGGAATGCACTCGATGCGGTCTAAGAAGCCGTTTGGGTTCTCCTTTATCTTCCTGTCACGGTAAGCGGTGTGCAGCACGGCACGGAAAGTTGACCAATAGCCTGCTGCGGAGTTGATGTGCAGCTTTTGGTTGGTGTGGATGGATTGGGGTGCATCAAGCAGGTATTCCATGAACTTGCGGCACAAATCCACATCCACCTCCTCAAAGGTGCATTTGCCGTTCACGAACCGCTGGAAATGCTTGTATACGTGCTGCCACTTGATATTCTTGCGGTCAGCCAGTCCTTTGAAATAGGCAAGGAAATCGCCCTTCATCTTGGTCTTGTCAAAAAAGCCGTTGTTTTCATTGAAAATGGCTTCGTAGCGCTGGTTGCGCAGGATGACCGCTTTCTTCATCATGCGTGCGTTGAAGTCCCGTTCCTGCTGGTTTGCAGGTTTGGCGAAGATGTAAATTCCTAAGGCTTCACGTGTAATCACTCTCATGGTGACATTGTCACGGTAGCCGGGATAGTAGTCAAGGCATAGTGAATACTGTGTCCCGTTCTTAATCTTGCGCTTACGCAAGGTAACTGTTTTGCATTTACTCATAATAATTATGTTTTAATTGGTTGTATACATTTTGGAGTTGTATCCATGTTTCCGATGGCAAAGGAACAACGTGAAATATCCGTGAATACCTCCACGATACATCATTTTGAAATAATTTTCGATAATCCCGATTTTTCACGGTTATTTGTTCCTTTCAGCCATGACACGCTCCACATCTGAGCGCAAAAGCAGGTTTTTCACACCCACCTTTATCTTTTCGATGTGCTTCACCTTGACGATATGGCAGATGTTGGCTGACGAAAGACCATAGATTTGCTGCACCTGCTCAACGGTATAGTAGCGTTCATCGTTCACAAGGTCAGTTCTGCGGAGTTCGTTCAAATGTGATTTGGAGTAATAGGTACGCCCGTACTCTCTTTTAGTGGGTATCTTATGGCGATAGGTGTAGGCACGGAGTGCGGTCGGCTTCATGCCGAACAGTTCCTCCACCTCCTCGGTCAGTAGCCAGTCGGTAATTTCGCTAATATCAACTGCCACACCGAAAAACTCGTCAATATGCTTCTTGCTGTAATAGTTCTTTCCTGCGATACGGCAGATGGGGATATGGTTACGCTTGGCGGAAGTGTAAAGCCATGACTGCTTTACCTTAAAAAGGGACATCACCTCCTCGCCCGAATAGAAGTCCAACACTTCTTCGCTTTCCTTTTCCCTTTTTTCTCTTTTGGCAGGTAAGGAAGATGAAGATGATTTCCTTGGTGTGGAGGTGTTGCCGGGCAGGATGCGGTGATAGGGATTGCCCTCCAACATCTGCTCGATGTCGGCTCTGCGGATGAATGCCATGCGGTTGCTGATGCGTGAGGCTTTCAGCTTGCCGATGGCTACAAGTTTGTAAATGTACTGTCGGGAACAGCCCATGAGGATGGCTGCTTTGGAAAAGGTGAGATACTCCTGATGCTGTATCTCCATCAAGGGTTGGGCGACTTTGAAGAGGTTGTTCTTCTGCATCACTCTGGCTCGTTTGGCTTCTGCCTGACAAGCCTCACTGCAATATCTTTGCATACCGCTTCGGGTTACAAAGGACTTGCCGCAAAAACTGCATTTTCTGGTTGCTTTCATACCGTTTTATCGTTTAATGGTTCATTTCTTCAATCCTATATCTCTGAAATGGTAAACGGATGTGAACGGAAGTCAACCATTGTCGCTTTTCTACACAGTGTGACTGTTTCCGCATATCGGGGCGGTTATTGTCGCTTGTCGTAAACGGTTGTAAACCCTTGTCAACTGTCTGCACGGTGTGACAAAAAACAAGCCCCGCAAATTCTCCACGTCAGAAATACGTCTCAAAAATATGTGGAAATTTGGGAAGCGACAAATGGCAACCGAAAAGTGTTAAATTTTAGAATATGCTGGTAATTAAAGATTTACACTCGGATATTTCTGATTAGTTTTGGTTGTTCTATGGTTATAAATACCGTAGAAGAAATATACCGGCAAGTTGCGCCGGATCTATTAGCCGAATGTAATCTAAGTGATTTGGCTAAAGAAAAATATCGTATTCCCAAATATGCCGTAAAGATGGCAACCGGAACAGGTAAGACATGGGTCATGCACGCTTTACTTTTATGGCAACTCCTTAACGCACGACATGAAGAACAAGAAGAACGAAGCGGACGCTACACCCAAAACTTCCTGATCGTAGCTCCTGGCCTGATTGTTTATGATCGGCTAAAGGATGCCTATTGTGGACGCCTGAAAGAGAACTGCACGGAAAGAGATCCTTTCACGAATGACCTTTATTTGCATAAAGACCTTTTTATACCTCCGGCTTATCGGGACGAAGTATTCTCTTTTATACAAAACAATGTTGTCACCAAAGAAGAGGGAATCGGACGAAAAATAACCGGAAACGGACTGATCGCCTTAACCAACTGGCATCTGTTCTTGTCTGATGAAGAGAAAGAGAATATGGACTCAGATTCCGCTCCCTCTATTATAAGAGATTTATTGCCTATTACACCAGGGCTGAGTGGTGGTAATGTCTTAGAGGCACTGGATAGGAAATATCTACGAGGAAGCGAATTGGACTATCTATCCGAACTATCGGACTTAATGGTAATCAATGACGAAGCCCATCATATCCATGAGAATAAAAAGCAAGGAGAAATAGAAGAGGTTGAATGGCAAAAAGGATTGAATAAGATTGCCCACAACAAAGGAGGTCACTTCATCCAAATCGACTTCTCAGCTACACCCTACGATACGGTCGGTTCCGGGAAGAAAAAGATGAAATGTTATTTCCCGCATATTATATCCGACTTTGATTTAAGCCAAGCGATGAAAAGCGGATTGGTTAAGACCTTGTTGTTGGATCGCCGACAAGAATTGACAGATCTTGCCAATCTGGATTATAACGCTTTACGTGATGAACGAAAAAAAGTGATTGGATTGAGCGACGGACAACGTTTAATGCTTCGTGCCGGATTACGAAAATTACAAATCCTTGAAGAAGGTTTTATCAAGCTGGATTCTAAGAAACGACCGAAGATGATGGTGATTTGTGAGGATACCTATGTCACCCCGTTTGTCGAATCATTCCTAAAAGAAGAGGGATTAGCCGAAAAGGATGTTCTCCGTATTGACAGCAACGCTAAAGGCGAAGTAAAAGAAAAAGATTGGATGCAAGTCAAAGAACGATTGTTCAATATCGATAAATATGAATCACCCAAAGTCATCGTCTCCGTGTTGATGCTTCGGGAAGGTTTCGATGTCAACAATATATGTGTCATCGTACCGTTACGATCTACGCAATCCGCTATTTTGTTGGAACAAACCGTAGGGCGTGGTCTTCGTTTGATGTGGAGAGAGCCTGAATATTCAGAAGAAAAAAGGGAAAACCGATTGCAAGTATTGGTTAAAAAGAAAGCACCTAAATCTTATATCGATATGCTTTCCATCATTGAACATCCGGCCTTTCTTGATTTCTACAATGATTTGATGAACGAAGAGCTTGCCGGTATAGACGAAGGTGATTTGCCGGATGGCTCCAATGTAACCGGTGATATTATAAAGGTAGGGTTAAAAGACAATTATCAAGACTATGATTTATTCTGGCCTCTTATTATCAAAGAGCAAGAGGAGGAGATACATCCTTCAGAAATAGATATAAACAGACTCGCACCTTTTACAGACTTTTCGTATGAACAACTAAAAGAAATTTTGGCGAAACCCGGTGAATCCTTTATCTCGCATGACGTCTTAGTCGGTACTCAATTCGGCAAATATGAGGTAAACGCAGACTTATGCAATGCACAAAGTTACAATGAATACTTGCAAAAGGTATTACGCATCGTCACAACACGCTTCGACAAGGTAGGAAGGAGCAAGCCTAAGGAACTACCTACATTGCAAATTAATCAGCAAGAAATCATACGGGTCATCGACCGATATATCCGAACCAAGTTATTTTCACGTTCATTCAATCCGTTCGAGAATTATAATTGGAAGATTTTACTACACAATGAGGGAGTCGCGACCCAGCATATTGTAAGAGAGATCAGTAAGGCGATCTATTATATGCAAGAACAGATAGATATAACAGATGCAATAGTTGAGAAGATTTATTTTTCTTCCATACCTACACTACGTATACGAGAAAGTTTTTCACTTGATTTGGAAAAGATTATCTATGAAAAAGTGGGCTACCCTTCCAATAAAGGAGGTTTCGAGAAAGCTTTCCTAGAATTTTTGGATGCCGACTCGGAAGTGAACTGCTTTATCAAAATAAATGAGAATCAACATAGCTTCGCATCAATCCATTATATCCGGCAGGACGGTCTATTGGCCACCTATCATCCGGACTTTATGGTATGTACATCACAACACATCTATATTATAGAAACGAAAGGGCAAGACAAGATTTTCGACAAAAATGTCCGACAAAAACAATTGGCAACTCTTGAATGGTGTAATAAGATTAATCAACTGAGAGCCCAATATAGAATGAACCGACAGTGGCTTTATATATTGTTAAGTGAAAATGATTTTTATAGTCTAAAACGGAACGGTGCCACGCTTATTGAAATCTGCAATTTGAATAAGGTCTCAGAGAGTGTGGCAACAGGTAATTTGTTTTGAAGGGAGTTGGAGATATCATGATTTTAGTATATGGCCTTATATTATTGGATTGGGGGTGGTAACATAAGGCCGAGGTAAATCGGAGGATTTGTACTTATTTTGTGGTAATAAAAACAGGTGAAGAAAAAGAGTTGATAACGGATATTAGTTTGGTATGAAAACAAGTAAATGCTTTGATCGTGCTTCTTGTAGCTGGGATTGTAAACCTCGGATTACGGGTTTAATACATGATCCGGTTGAGGAATCTGAGGCCTATTTGTCTATAGAGACGGAGTTGGAGGAAAAGCTACGATCTTACTTCTCTGATAAAAAATTTGATTCTGGTAGCTGGTTTCGTACCCCGGTCTCATGTTTCGAGTATTGGCAAGTGATGAAACGTTTTTTATGGGAGGACTATCGAATAGAGTGGAGATCCCCGGTTGAATTAAATCCTACTATATTCAAGGATGATCTTTAGGGGGTATTTGGGGTACGAATGGCTTTATTTGGCGTGGATCGGGGCGGCACCAAAGGAGGAGGCTGCGAGTGGATGCGGAAGGCGGCGGCGGGGACACCAGCCCCGTTTTCTATTGTGGTGCTTGGCGATGAGGATATGAAACATAAGCCTATTCCTTGTGAATAAGGGGTGACAACTGATAAAGGGTATTATAGATCTGTCCTATATCGTGCCTTAGAGGGCAAAAGAAACGGTCTGAATACGAGATAACACTAATTAAAAGAAAGGAGTAAGGTCGTGAATATGGTAAAAACGAGGTTTTTGATCTTCTATTCGATAGTGTGTACTATGGTATTAAATAAGTTGTTCCTAATTTGAGGCGTTATGGTGTTTTTGGTGTTAGCTTGTATAAGTTTGATTATCTTTGAATTATCGTTTTTTATGATCCTTGCATTCAAGACAAGGCCGGAGCGATGGACATTTAAGTCTTTTTGTCTTTGGTTGGTTTCTTTGGTCTCGTGGTGTTGTTTTCCACCATTGTACGTGTGGATTGAGCGGAAGTGGCGGCAGGCTAGTCTAAGAAGGGTGCTATTTGTGCTGTTATCCCCAGTCTCTTTTCTTTTCTTGGTGGATGCCTGTACGTTCGATCCGCATCGCTTCATCCATAGCCTTAATAGCCTGATAATAGATCTCAATGCTATTAATAGAGACTGGACAGGGATTGATACGCTGTTATCTCTAATCTCTCTTATTTACTTAGTATATATCTGTTCATTGGTATGTAAGTGCGTCAATAAGCCTTTCTATAACCGAAGAGATCTTTCAAGCAAGGTAGGGATAGGGGCAGCATACAAGATTGTAAATTCTCATGGCCGAAATGGGGATACGGATGAGGTTGACATTTGGTTTGATTCGGGTTGTGAAACGGAGAGTTCCAACAAAGGATGAAGACGAATCCCCCGGCTCATTGGAGTATATCGGAAGATGGTGATTTCCCATTCGATGAGAATTAGATGATGGAATTTACTTCTTTATGGATATAGATCCTAGAGAGAATAAGGCATATATGTGATATGGAGGGACTTCGATAATTGGAGTCGGAATGATTTTCGCCATACAAGATCCTTGGTGGTAGGTCGAAAATGAAACAAGTTACCGATGATAAATCGAGTTTTTTTGCAATCTTTGTGTTAAAGAATTTATGTATAGAGAGAAGTTAGCCATGATGAAAAATACTTACAGAACTATCTATGGAGCGATTGCTGGTGATATTATAGGTTCGATGTATGAGTTTCGTTCTGTCAAGAGCAAAGACTTCGAGTTGTTTCCGTATGGTGTCTGTTTTACAGACGATACGGTGATGACATTAGCTATCGCACGATGGCTAATGGAGGATGTCACCCGCTCAGAATACACGCTTGTAGACACTATGTGTGAATTTGGCAACCGTTATCCGGCTGTTGGCTACGGTGGCCTTTTCTGTAATTGGTTATGTAATGATCCAACCCCCTATAACTCATGGGGGAATGGTTCCGCTATGCGTGTTAGTGCGGTAGGTCTTGTTGCTAAGACTTTGGATGAATGCTTGCGCTTAGCGAAACAAACAGCCGCAGTATCACACAATCATCCGGAAGCTATAAAGGGAGCGCAGGCTGTAGCTGCAAGTATATTCATTGCGCTACATTGGACTGGGGAAATAGACGAATTAAAAGTACACATAAGAGATTTTGTTACCAATCAGTTCGAATATAACATGAACCGTACATTGAATGAGATTCGGCCCCGATATGAATTTGATGTATCTTGCCAAGGTAGCGTGCCTGAGGCTATCATCGCATTTTTAGAAGCCGATAGTTATGAAGATGCGATAAGAAATGCCGTGTCACTCGGTGGTGACGCTGATACGCAAGGTGCTATAGCTGGCGCAATAGCGGCTTGTGTTTATCCAATTCCTGAATACATTATTAAAGAGTGCCAGAAACGTTTATCCGATGATCTGTTGAAGGTCGTCATCCGTTTTGAGGATTATCTTGACAATGAATGGCAAAATAAGATTAGTTTGCCCTGTTCGTGCTTGCAACCCAAGCGTGAAACGGTTGAGCCTGAGAAATATGTAGATATTATACGAGACAATATTGATTTGATACACAAATCAATTAAAATCGCAGTGGTGATGGTTGCATTTATATTGGTCAAAATATTATGGGTTTACTGGTCGTGTACTGATAATGGTACATGGGAGGATGAGAAGGGGGAACTCATTCAACGTCGGGATTTCCTGATCGATCGTGTAGTAACTTCACCACGTGCGTTGTTGTGTGAAATGCCAGAAGGAATTGGAACACAATTTCAAGGTGAGTGGGCGTTGTATTCTTGTTCAATGCTGGCGGCAGCCTTATTCAATATGTCGAAACTTTATCCCGAAACAAAAACAGAGAATCTAGAGAACATAGATAATCTTATTGAGATGGTACTTTCCTTTGAGTTGAGAAAATATGATGCTGAGCGTTGGGGCGAGGATCCTCTGGAAACATTGGATGGTGACAGGAGTCATATTTCATATATCAGTCATCTTGCGTGGATGATAAGCGAGTATAAGATGGCCGGAGGAAATGATAAATATAATAACTTGTTTGATGATCTTTGCGGAACTATGAATCGTCGGCTTCTTCGAAGTAAAAGTCTAAACTTACCAACATATCCAAGCGAATGTATATATGTCCCTGATATGCTTGTTGCGATTGTCGCACTGAATAATTACTCGAAATTAAACAAGGGAAAATATATTTCTACGGTACGTAAATGGGTACGAAAGGCTAAATCTGAATGGCTTGACAAAGAAACAGGCCTACTTGTCTCATTTTTGAGTGAGGATGGCATACCGTTTAAAGCCGCCCCGGTGAAAGGCTCGTATTCCGCATTAAACTGTCTATACCTCACGCAGATAGATTCAGTATTTGCAAGAGAGCAATATCATAGGCTCAAATCCCATTTTTTGCAATCAGGTTTATTGTCTGGTATACGGGAATATCATGATTATTCGTGTTGGTTGGGATTTGACATTGATGCAGGCCCGGTACTGTTCAACCTCAGTCCATCCGGAACAGCATTCGCTGTGGGGGCAGCAACATATTTCAATGACGTGAGAGTACGTAATAATTTCTTACGTACGGCGGAAATTGCAGGACATAGTGTGATGTGGAACAATACTCGACATTATTTACTAGCGGAAATAGCACTTGTTGGGGAATGTATCATGTTGGCAATGCGAACAACAACTCCATAGGAAAGAAATGGAACTTTATATGACCATGTGATTTAATTATAAGGGATAGCTGCCCTAAATAGAAATGTAAGTGTTATAGATCTATTTTATACAGAACCTTCGAGTGCAAAAGAATTGGATTGGATACGAGATTATGATAATTATAAAGAAGGAGTATGAATAAGGTAAAATAGTAGTTCTTAATTTGAGGCGTTATGATGTTTTTTTTATTAGTTAGTGTGATAGTTTGGGGTGGTGGGTTACTGGCTTTCATAATCCTTCTATTTTGGGCAAGGCCGGAGCGATGGACATTTAAGTCTTTTTGCCTTTGGTTGGCTACTTGGGTCTCATGGGGATGTTGTCCGCCTTTGTACGTGTGGATTGAGCGGAAATGGCGGCGGGCGAGTTGGAGAAGGTGTTCTTATGCGCTGTTATCCCCTATCTCTCTTATTAGCTTAATATATGTTTGCTCGTTTGTATCAGATATCGTCAATAAGCCGTATGGGAGCCGTATGGAGATCTCATACAAGGTAGGTGTAGGATTGCCAGCGTACGAGGTTATAGATCGCACCTATGGAAAAAAGTCGTTCACTTTGGACTATATTGATCGGATAGATATTAAGTTTGAACCGGGTCGTGAAACGGAGAGATTCTATTGGTGGATGAAGACGAATCCCCCGGCTCATTGGAGCATGTCGGAGGACGGTAGTTTTTACTTTAATGAGATTTCGGAAGATGGAACCTTCTTCACAATGCGTATAGATCCCCAGAAGGGTACGGCATGCATAGAATATGGAGCGTGGTAGATAACTGGGGTTCGATTGTTAGGGGGAGGCCTTGTACCTGTGGACGGCGGCGAGAGTCCTTTACCCCCCTTTGTTTTTCTTTTGGTGTTTGATTGTATAGGCTATAGTTACGTAATCGCTTAGCATCATATGTTGATTTATGTGTGTCTTTTGTATTATTGAGAATAATTTGTATCTTTGTACCAAAGAAAGCGATCATTTGAAGAATGAAGTTCTTTGATTTTGTTACCAGTTTGTTACCTATAACGGAAAATGTGTTCGCTTTCTTTTGATTTTTAATCAGTTATAAAACCATGGGGATGACCGGTTTTGACAGCGGGTAGAAGTGGTTTGTAAGCATGTAGTGCGTGGTTGGCTTGCACTTAAATCTCAGACAACGAACAATTAACTGGCGAAAATAATTACGCTCTCGCTGCTTAATCGAAGTATAGTAGATTCAAGCTTAATCCCTGCAAAAGTTGCGGGGACGTGACATCACCCGGATGCTGTGGCTCCGAAGCGTTCCGATCAGGTGGTGCAGCAATATCGGAGATAGTTTGAGATAAGCCTCGGGTCTCAGGCGAAACTTTAGAGGATAAGGGATGAGTGGGTGGCTTCGGTCTTGCTCTTCCCCGACAATGAAGGCGAAGATAAACATGTAGAAAGCAAATTAATTCCTCGTTTGGACGAGAGTTCGAATCTCTCCATCTCCACGGAATGAAAAAAGGCCTTACGGATTGTCCGTAAGGCCTTTTTTCATTCATTGTAAACCCATTTATAAGGAGGTGGCGGTACGTATGGACCAGCCTTTTGATGGGGTAATATATCAACCGATTTGACGATTACGTTATTACCTTTCTGGGTACAAACCAGACATTTTGAACGTAATTTCCTCTTAGCCATGTTGAAGACGATATTCGGATTGAAATGAACTCCGTTTATACGAGTCTCAAAATGTAAATGCTCGGTAGTAGCCCTGCCGGTACGTCCGGTTAAGGCGATCGGTTGTCCGGCGAGAACACGATCTCCGGGTTTAACCAAGTTCTTGGAGTTGTGGCTATAGATCGTTTCCAGTCCATTATAATGGCGGACAACGATAACGTTGCCATAGGCGGCGAATGGTTTCGCCATCCTGACAATACCATCGAAAGCAGACACGATCGTATCGTTGGCACAAGTTTTGATATCTACTCCGGAATGATGTCTTCTCCTTCCCCCGTAAGGAGAGATCACGTTTCCATTAGGAAGGGGAAATGCGTATTCCCCGGCGGGGATCAAGGATAAATCAATAATTTCCGTGTTATTCTCATCGAATAGCTTGGGGTCCTTGATCGCTATCTGGCTTTTATCACGGGGCGTAAAGGCTTCCGTGATATCTTTTCTAGGAGAATGACAAACCGCTAGCTCCGGAGCTTCCGGCAACATGAAATTGAAATCCACGACGGGAAGAGGAATATTTGCCGTAGGGAAATCCACAGTTTCGGGAGGGGCCGGGCGTGGAGCAGGCTTTTGCGTACGGCAAGACGCAAATAAAATTAGCGTAAGAATGAGTATTCCATTGTGTATTTTAGATGCCATTAGATATTGTTTTACCACAAAAGTATAAAAAAGCCTCTTTCAATGGCCTATATTTCCGATATGTTTATACTTCTTTTTATTCTTTGTGTTTTTTCTGATAGTTGAATTTGCCTACCTTTGTAAAGGTAAAATGGAGATATTATACGATGATTGAGGGGACTAGTTTGTCTCTTTGGTCAGAGAGGATGACGATATTGTATTTGCTGGTATTTCTCTAAACTGAAAACGACCAATTTAAAGTACACAGAGAAATAGACAATGCGAATACACCTGTATTTGGTGTGTTCCTTTGCCTTATTTCTGTTGTGTACAAGGCATTTGGTCGTGCCGCAGTTTGACGGGTTTAAGGTAAAGTGTAACACACCTTTTCTCAGATGTGGGTTTATTTATGAGATAAGATTACCTTAAAAACGGCTTTTGTATATGAAAGAACAAAAGGAGATACATATCGGTTCGTTAATAAAAGAAAAAATGGAAGAGCGGGGACTTTCGGTTTCCGATTTTGCCCATGCGCTTCATTATGAACGTACCAATATTTATAAGATATTTAAGCGAAGCAGTATTGATGTTGATTTGTTACTGCGTATATCGGAAGTCTTAGCCTATGATTTCTTGCGGGAGGTGTATTTAGCGGACGAACCCCGGCGATATTCAATCACTATAGAAGCGGACAAGGAAGATATAGAGGAGATCCGTAAATGGTTGTTAGAGAAAAGGCGTGAATAAGTTTCACGCTTTCGTGAAATAAGATCACGGTCGATATAAGACCGGTCACTTTGATTGTTTCTACATTTGACCGTCTCGATGTTTCATCATAACATTAGAGAAATAGGTTAAATCAAGGCCGTGCTCTTCTTGTTCCGTATGTGAATATAGGCAGGAAGAAAGCGGCCACTTTTTTCTTCTGTGTACGTGCACAATTCGATTATTTCCTTTATATTTGTCGATAAACAACGAATTGTTAACATTTCTAATATGAAAGTTCTAAAGACTGCCCTGCTATTCCTGATGTGCGTATCTTTCTCCTTCTCCTGTAAGGAAGGGGTAAAGGAAGTAAGGGTGCTGAAACTGGCACACGGATTGCCCCCCAGCCATTCCGTCCATTTAGGATTGCTCTATATGAACGAGCGTCTGAAAGAGTTGTCCGGAGGAAAGATGAGCATGGACATTTATTCTTCCGCTCAATTGGGATCCGAAAATCAATGTATAGAGTTGCTTCAAATAGGAAGTCTCGATATCACGAAAGTTTCCTCCGCCGCGTTGGAAGGATTTGCCGATCCGTTTAAGGTATTTGGCATACCTTATCTATTCCGTTCCCGTGAGCAGTTTTTCGAGGTGTTGGATGGTTCGGTAGGTAAACAGATATTGGGATCAACGGAACCTTATTGGTTTAGGGGACTCGCTTATTTTGACTCGGGGGCCCGTAGCTTTTATACGGTAAACAAGCAGATTCGTACTCCCGAGGATCTGAAAGGACTGAAGATCCGTGTGCAAAAGAGCCCGATAGCCGTGGAGATGATGAAGACATTCGGAGGTTCGGCTACTCCCGTGGATTGGGGTGAATTGTATACGGCCTTACAAAGTAATGTCGTGGATGGAGCCGAGAATAATACGCCTTCCGTGACAACAGCGTTCCATCATGAGGTGGTAAAATACTATTCAGTCAATGAGCACACGATGTGTCCGGACGTGATCATCATTAGTTTGGCTACTTGGCAGAAGCTGACGGAACAAGAACGTAATTGGCTGCGGCAGGCCGCTGACGCCGCCGCTATTTATCAACGGAAACTTTGGGCGGAGCAAGAGAAGCAATCGCTAGAGGAGATGGAAGCGCACGGAGTGGAAATTATTTACCCGGATAAGCAGCCGTTTATGGATGCCGCCGCCCCGATGATCGAGCGGTTTAAGAATGATCCGGTTTTTCATGATTTAATCGATCAAATACAGAATACCCATGAGAAAGATAATTGATAAAGGATTGGAGCTATCGTTGATTTTCTTGATGGCTTTCTTGGTCGTGGATGTGTTATGGCAGGTATTAAGCCGGTATATTCTGGTTTCCCCGAGTTCCGTGACAGATGAATTGGCCGGATATTTATTGATCTGGGTGGGATTGCTGGGGGCCGCTTATGTATCCGGTAAAAATGAGCATCTAGCGATCGATTTATTACTTCAACATATACGTCCTTCCCGCAGGAAGCTCTTGCGATTGTTTATCTTCTTGATCGTATTTTTATTCGCTGTATTTGTATTGATCGTAGGTGGGACTTGGCTGGTATACACTCGTTTTCATTTGGGAGTTACTTCGGCTTCCTTAGAGATTAATTTAGGATATGTGTATTTGGCATTGCCGCTAGGAGGATTGCTTACCGCTTATTATGCGGTAGATAACGCGATCACCTTATTTCGTTCCTCTAATTCTTAAAAGACTGATGATATGGATATTATAGGTATACTCGTATTAGTGATAAGTTTCTTTTTCCTGCTGGTGGTCGGGGTTCCGGTAGCGTATAGCATCGGCGTGGCGGGTATATTGACGATGCTCGTGAATATAGACTCGCTTCCCGCCCTTACGACTTACGCGATGCGTATGGCTTCGGGTCTGGACAGTTTCGCTCTGCTGGCGATCCCGTTTTTTATATTGGCGGGGAATATCATGAATAGCGGAGGTATCGCCTTGCGCTTGATCGATTTCGCCAAGGTGCTGGTCGGACGGTTACCCGGAGGACTGGCGGTAGTCAATGTCGTGGCGAATATGTTATTCGGGGCGATCAGTGGCTCTGCCGCCGCCGCTGCCTCTGCTATCGGGAGTATTATGACACCGGAGATGAAAAAGGCCGGTTACGATCCGAATTTCAGTGCCGCCGTAAATATCTCTTCCGCCACTACCGGCATGACGATACCTCCGAGTAATGTCTTGATCGTTTACTCCTTGGCGAGTGGTGGAGTCTCTGTATCCGCCTTGTTTATGGCTGGTTATCTACCGGGAATTCTTACGGGAGTGGCGATCATGATCGTAGCCGCTATGTTTGCCGCACGAAAGGGGTATCCGGTTGGCGTACGTGTTCCGTTCTCGGAGGCGACAAGGGTATTTTTCAGGGCGATCCCTAGTTTGATGCTATTGGTGATCGTGATCGGAGGAATCTTGGCGGGACTGTTTACGGCGACCGAGGCTTCGGCGATCGCTGTATTGTATGCGTTAATCCTCTCTTTTATCTATAAAGAACTTACTTGGGCTAAATTGCCGCAAGTGTTATTGCGATCGGCCAAGACTACGGCTATCGTCCTTCTTTTGGTGGCGACTTGTACGGGCTTATCTTGGATCATGAGCTATGAGAATATTCCTCAAACGGTAAGTGCCGCTCTGCTGAGCATAAGCGACAATCCGGTGGTCATCTTGATACTTATCAACGTGATCCTATTGATTGTCGGGATCTTTATGGACATGACGCCCGCTGTATTGATCTTTACCCCGATCTTCCTGCCGATAGCGACGGGGCAATTAGGGATGGACCCGGTACATTTCGGGATCATGATGGTGTTGAACCTTTGTGTGGGATTGTGTACGCCACCGGTGGGTTCGGTATTGTTTATCGGATGTAGCGTGGCGGGGACAAAGATCGATCAGGTGATCCGTCCGTTGCTGCCGATGTTTGCGGCGATGGTTATCGTCTTGTTCTTGGTGGCGTTCTTGCCGGATTTAAGCTTATTGATTCCCCGGTTGTTCGGTTTGTGATGTTCCTCCATAGGGTCGAGGTAGCCTTGTGCTATAAATAGGGCAGTACTCTGTACGAAGTATTCCAGTACTTACGTGCTGAGTACCGCAATACTTCGTGCAGAGTACTGTAGTACTTCAGTCACAGTACTGCGGTACTTCGTACACAGTACTGCGCTAACTGTAAGACGCTATCTTTTTAATGTCCTTTGAACAGGGATAAGGCGATACCCATCTCCAATCCCCGTAGCTCGGCCAGACCCCGTAAACGTCCGATGCAGGAGTAGCCCGGGTTGGTTTTCTTCTTTAGGTCGTCTATCATTTGATGTCCATGATCCGGTCGCATGGCGATGGAGCATTGGCGGCGTTGCTGCAATTCAAGGAAGGCTTTCATGACACCATACATGTCCACATCGCCCTCCAGATGGTTCGCCTCGAAAAAATTACCCTCCGAGTCTCGTTGCGTGCTGCGGAAATGAACGAAATCGATCCGATCCCCGTAACGTTCCATGATCCCGGCCAAGTCGTTATCACTTCTGACACCGAAAGAACCTGTGCATAGGCAAAGCCCGTTGCTAGGATTCGGCACGGCCTCTATTAACTTCCGGAAATCATCTTCCGTGCTCAAGATACGGGGAAGCCCGAGAATGGAATAGGGGGGATCATCCGGATGGATAACGAGCTTGACACCGGCCTCGTCCGCCACGGGAGCTATTTCCCGTAAGAAATAGATCAGGTTCGAGCGAAGTCTCTCCGCATCGATATCTTTATAACGGTCTAACGCTTCCCTAAACTGCTCGATCGTAAAAGTCTCTTCCGAGCCGGGTAGTCCGGCGATCATATTGCGAACCAACAGCTGGCGGTCTTCCTCGCTCATAGCGTCATAGCGTGCCTTGGCTTTCGCCTTGTCCGCCTCCGTATATTCGGCTTCCGCCGCCGGTCGTTTCAATATGAATAAGTCGAACGCCATAAAAGCCGCGCGTTCAAAGCGCAAGGCTTTGGAGCCATCCGGCATCGTATAAGCCAAATCGGTACGAGTCCAGTCCAATACCGGCATGAAGTTGTAAGTAACTACCCGGATATCGCAAGCTCCCAGATTACGGATGCTTTGTTTGTAGTTCTCTATATAGGTTTGAAAATCCCCGGTTTGCGTCTTGATATGCTCGTGTACGGGCACACTCTCAACCACACTCCACCGTAATCCGGCGGATTCGATCAAGGCTTTCCGCTTTTGAATCTCTTCCGTAGTCCAAACTTCCCCGTTCGGGATATGGTGCAACGCATTTACGATACCGGTGGCACCCGCCTGACGGATGTCCCAAAGGCTGACAGGATCATTCGGTCCGTACCAACGCCAAGTTTGCTCACATAGATACATAATGAATAATTTTTAAATTTATCAATGTGCCAATATGCCAATGCGGTTTGATGCATGGCTGGTTGGCACATTATTTAGATGGAGAAAGCGTCGAAACCTCCGTCTATGGGGATCACGGTACCGGTTACGAATGCGGAGGCGTCGCTCGCCAGCCATTGTAAAGTACCGAGTAACTCCTCCGGTTTTCCTAAGCGGCGGAACGGCGTGTGCGCGACGATCGTGTTGCAACGATCACTAGGTGATCCATCCGGATTGCTCATCAATGCCCGGTTCTGCTCGGTAAGGAAGAATCCCGGTGCCATGGCGTTTACTCGCAGGCCCTCTCCGAATTTAATCGCTAGCTCCCCGGCCATGTATTGCGTGAAATTGTTGATAGCGGCTTTCGCGCATCCATAGCCAACTACACGAGTCAATGGGCGTAGGGACGATTCGGACGAGATATTAATAATGCTTCCTTTCCCTTGCCCCACCATGACCTCGGCGAAGACCATTGTCGGCAGTACGGTCCCGAATAAGTTCAGGTCCACGACCGTCCGGAAAGCATCGATATCCAGATCAAAGATCGTCTTGTCGGGAGGAATCGTCGCTCCGGCTTGGTTACCACCCGCCAAATTGACTAAAACATCAATCTTCCCATATGCTTTCAATATCTCTTGCTTGTTTTGCTCCAGCAAGGCTTTATCCAGTACGTTTGAAACCAAGAATAAGGCCTCGCCCCCTTCCGCTTTAATCTCACCAACCAAGGCAGATCCTTTTTGCTCGTTTCGTCCGAGGATTACGACGTACGCGCCTTCTCTCGCCAAGTGTTTGGCCATGCAGGCTCCTAATATACCATAGCCTCCGGTCAACAAAATCACTTTCTCTTTTACGCTAAATAAGGAGTTCATCAGATATAATTATTGTAGTATTGTATATTTTCCTTTACCAAGATATCAATCGGCATATAATTGACAGGCTCAATTTTCTCCTTAAGGATCAAATGCCTGAAAAGTGCCTTGATACAATGATATCCTTGTACCTCCGGTCGCTGGGCGATCAAATGCGTGATCAAGCCGTTTTCCAGATAACGGACGTTCGGTTCTATCACGTCGTAGCCAAGAAGTTTGAAAGGATAGTCCGGCCGTTCGCTACTTAGATAATCTCCAAGGAAATGGGCCCTCGAATTAAAGATGATACCGATTCTTACTTGAGGATATTTGTCGAAGAAAGTATTCAGTAGTCTCGTATTCTCTTCTCGGTCATCTGCGTGCACATGCAGCAAATGAATCTTTCCCTTGAATGAGGTATTGGCGAGATAATCCCGGAATCCTTCCTCTCGCTTCTGCACTTGCGTAGAACATGAATCCCCCTTACGGGTAAAACGGAAAATCACTAGATCGTCCTCTTCACGGATTTGCTCGAATAAAAGGCGTCCCGCTATATACCCCGAATCATATGAATGCGTTCCGTAGTAAGAGATACAATTCGTGTGGTCGATAAAAGAATCGATTAATATATAAGGAATACCTTTCAGGTCTAGCCGCTGGGTCAAGGTCAAGACACTTTGCTTGAATAATGTAGCGATGATAACCCCTTGGCAATCCGCGGTCTCAATCTTCGGGATTAATTCGTCGAAACTGTTGCTATCGTATTGGTCAAAATAGATTTGCTCGACGTCTATATTATAGCTAAACAATTCCCGTTCCGCTTTCTCTATCCCTTGGCTTAGTTTCGCCCAGTATTCCCCTTCATGGAAAGAAGGGATCAAAGCGATGAAATGATATTTTTTCTTCAACGCTAAAGAACGGGCTATCAGATTTGGTTGATAGTCAATTTCTTTTAAGACTTTCTCCACCTTTTTCCGTGCGTCCTCCGATACCTTTCCCCGCTCATGTAAAATGCGGTCTACCGTACCGGTTGATACGCCGGATAATTCGGCGATATCTTTTATCCTGTAATTTTTATTCATGGTATAGATTGTAGTGTGTATTCGTCCTCTCTGCTTATTCGAGTATTTGAAGAGGAGTGTTCAATTTACGGAAAACGTAGCCATACATCATATAGATAAGAGGAACGGCGACGAAAATTCCGATACCGAACAAAATACATCCTAATATCAGGATCCCGATCATAACCAACGCCAGAATGAACAGAGGCAATACTTGTCCTTTCGTTATCTCCCAGCTTTTATGCAAAGACTCGATAATCCCGGCGTTTTCCTCGATAATAAAGGCTTGGAAGAACTGAAGGCGCAATGCCAGATAAATACCGGGGATGATAAAAAATAAGAAACCCGCCAATACGACAAATCCCGTGATAAGACTCGCTAGAAAGTAGGTGATGATATTCTTTGTCTGTTGTCCATATGCGGAAAACTGAGGTTCTTCCCCATCCAACGCCTGAAATATATTTTTCATATATCCTAAGGAGAAAATAATGGAGAATAACGCGCTGATCACGTTTACGATGATTTTACCGATAATAGAACTTTGCATGGGCATCGCGAACGCTGTCAGCGTGAAAGACAAGATACAATATCCGATTAATAATCCGGCTAATATCCATAGTTGCGACTTCGTTCCCTTCCATGCGGTACTGAATACTTCTGATATTATAAATTTAGGTTCCATAATGTATAATATTTGTTTATTGTGTGTGGACACAAATGTAAAATATATTGTTGAAAAAAACAATTTTATTTTCGTTTGAAACCAAAATAGATGTATTTCAACAGGTGCTTCCTTCTAAGTGCTATTAATTTAGGTGAAAAAGATAAGTAGGAAACAGAAAATCGTGTAAAAAGTTTCTACATTTGTAGGATGAAACAGCGAGTAAAGACCCTATTGTGTGAATAGATGTAAAAGATCTCCACTTGGGTTAGAAAGAGAAGGTAACTGAAAAACAGCCTTGAATATATAATTATATACAAATATGGATAAACGAATGCTGAAAATTACGATTACTCAGTTAAGGCAGATCGCATTGTTTGCGGTTGGTATGTCTTTATTAACTGCCTGTGGAAACAGTCAGAGTGGTATGAAATTAGGGGATGCTGAGTTCGCTGTGATGGCGGTCAATTCAACGACTAGCGACCAAACAACATCCTATCCGGCTACCATCAAAGGTACGCAGGATATCGAAGTCCGTCCTCAAGTTTCTGGATTTATCGTGAAATTATGTGTGGATGAGGGAGCTACGGTTCGTAAAGGACAGGCGTTGTTCCAAATTGATCCTACGCAGTACGCTGCTGCGGTAGGTCAGGCTAAGGCCGCGGTCGAGATGGCGAAGGCAAACGTAAGCACTTTAACATTGACCGAGAGGAATAAGAAGACTTTGTTTGATCAGAAAATCATCAGTGATTTCGAGTATCAAACAGCCGTGAACCAGCTGATGTCGGCAAAAGCGAGCTTGGCGCAGGCAGAGGCTCAATTGGTGAGCGCTAACCAGAACTTATCTTTCTGTACGGTTACAAGTCCCTCGAACGGTGTTGTCGGTACATTCCCGTATCGTGTAGGTAGCTTGGTAAGCGCTTCGATCGCTCAACCGCTGACTACCGTATCTGAGATCGGTGATATGTATGTGTATTTCTCTATGACGGAAAAGGAGTTATTGGCATTGACGAAAGCCGGTGGTACCTTGAAAGAGCAATTAGAGAAGATGCCGGCCGTAAGACTGCAATTGGCGGATGGCTCTACGTACCATCATGAGGGTAAGATTGATGCCGTGAGCGGTGTTATCGATCAATCTACCGGTTCTGTAAGCATGCGTGCTATTTTCTCTAACGAGGGAAATGTCTTACGAAGCGGTGGTACTGGTAATATTATCTTCCCGTATACGATGAACGATATCATTACGATCCCTCAATCGGCTACCGTGGAGATCCAGGATAAGAAGTTCGTATTTGTATTGCAGTCTGATAATACGGTGAAGAATACGGAGATCAAGGTTTCCAATTTGGATGATGGTAAGAACTATTTAGTAACAAATGGCTTGAAGTCTGGCGATAAGATTGTCGTGGAAGGCGTACAGATCTTGAAAGACGGTCAAGAGATCCAGCCGATTACTCGTGAGCAACAAAAAGCAAAGTACGATCAGGCCTTGAAAGACCAGCATGACGGTAATTTGCAGACCGCTTTTAATTAATATGTAATCATAGAATAAGACAAATATTCGCTTTTGTCGAGTAAAAACGAAAAACATGAAATTAGATAGATTTATAAACCGCCCGGTGCTCTCCACGGTGATTTCCATCTTGATTGTCATCTTGGGTTTCCTAGGCTTGATTTCCTTGCCGGTTACCCAATATCCGGATATCGCCCCTCCAACCGTATCGGTGAGAGCCACTTATACGGGTGCTAACGCGCAAACCGTATTGAATAGTGTGATTGCGCCTTTGGAGGACCAGATCAATGGTGTTGAGAACATGATGTACATGAGTTCTACCGCCTCGAATAACGGTTCCGCGGAAATTTCCATTTATTTTACGCAGGGAACAGACCCGGATATGGCGGCTGTAAACGTGCAGAACCGTGTGTCTATGGCTCAAGGTTTGTTGCCTGCCGAGGTAACGCAGATTGGTGTGACTACCCAGAAACGCCAGAACTCTATGTTGTTGGTATTTTCTGTATTTGCCGAGGACGATCGTTATGACTCTGAGTTTTTGGAGAATTACGCGAAGATTAACTTGATTCCGGAAGTGCAGCGTGTACATGGTGTAGGTGACGCGAACGTGTTGGGTACGGATTACTCCATGCGTATTTGGTTGAAGCCGGATGTGATGGCTCAATATAAATTAAGTCCGAGCGATGTGACCGTAGCTTTGTCTGAACAAAACGTAGAGGCGGCTCCGGGTTCGTTTGGCGAAAGGGGTAATCAGTCCTTTCAATATACGATTCGCTACAAAGGACGTTTGCAGGAGGCGAATGAGTTTGAGCAGATCGTTGTAAAGGCGTTGCCGGATGGTGAGGTCTTGCGTTTGAAAGATATCGCCGATATCGAGTTGGGGCGTTTGACTTACAACTTTATCAACCGTGTAAATGGTCACGACGCCGTTACCTGTATCGTTTACCAGATGCCGGGAACCAACGCTACGGAAACAATTAGTAACATTGAAACCTTGCTGGAGGAAACCCAGTTGACAATGCCTCCCGGAATGAAGGTGAATGTTTCCATGAATGCCAATGACTTCTTGTTCGCTTCTATCCATGAGGTAATTAAGACTTTGTTGGAGGCGTTCGTATTGGTGTTTATCGTGGTATATGTGTTCTTGCAGGATTTGCGTTCTACGTTGATTCCGGCTATCGCTATCCCGGTTGCCTTGATCGGTACCTTCTTTATGTTATCCTTGATCGGATTTAGTATCAACTTGTTGACTCTTTGTGCTATGGTGCTTGCCATCGCTATTGTGGTCGATGATGCGATCGTCGTCGTCGAGGGTGTCCATGCCAAGTTGGACCAAGGGTACAAGTCGGCGAAACTCGCTTCTATCGATGCCATGAGTGAGTTGGGTGGCGCTATCGTCTCCATTACGTTGGTCATGATGTCCGTGTTTATTCCCGTAAGTTTCATGGGAGGTACAGCCGGTACGTTCTATCGCCAGTTTGGTCTGACGATGGCGATCGCTATCGGTTTGTCCGCTTTGAACGCCTTGACATTGAGTCCCGCCTTGTGTGCGATATTCCTGAAACCGCATGATGAGGAGCATAAAGAAAAGAAAACGACATTTATTTCCCGTTTCCATACCTCATTCAATGCGGCTTACGATTCTTTGCTAGCTAAGTATAAGAAGCAGGTCGTGTTTTTTATCCAGAAGAAATGGCTTTCATTCGGTATTGTCGCCGGTTGTATCGCCGTATTGGTATTCTTGATGCAGGTTACGCCTACCGGTATGGTGCCGAACGAGGATACGGGTACGATCATGGGTGCCGTTACGTTACCACCGGGAACTTCCCAGGAGCGTACCTATGAGGTGATGAATAAGGTCGATAGTTTGATCGCTGCGGATCCGGCGGTAGAGTCGCGTACGGCGGTTGTTGGTTTCAGTTTTATCGGTGGTCAAGGACCTTCTTACGGCTCATTTATCATCAAGTTGAAAGACTGGGAAGACCGTTCTATGATGCAGAACTCGGATATCGTATATGGTAGTTTGTTCATGCGTGCCCAAAAGATCGTGAAAGACGCTCAGGTATTGTTCTTTACGCCGCCTATGATCCCGGGTTACTCCGCATCTAGTGATATCGAGTTGAATATGCAGGATAAGACCGGTGGTGAGTTGGATCGTTTCTTTGATATCTCCAAGGAATATATGGCCGCTCTGACGGCACGTCCGGAGATCAAGTCCGCTCAATCTACGTTTAACCCGAACTTCCCGCAATATGAGATCGATATCGACGCTGCCGCCTGTAAGAAAGCCGGTATCAGTCCGAAGGACATCTTGTCTACCTTGCAGGGATATTATGGTGGTTTATATGCCTCTAACTTCAACCGTTTCGGTAAGATGTACCGTGTAATGGTGCAAGCGGATCCCGATTTGCGTAAGAATATGGAGTCCATGAAGAACATCAAGGTAAAGAGTGGTAACGATATGGCTCCGATTTCTCAGTTCATTACGATGAAGAAGGTATATGGCCCGGATATCATCAGCCGTTTCAATATGTATACCGCCATCAAGGTCATGGTTGCCCCGGCGGATGGTTATACCAGTGGTCAGGCGTTGAAAGCGATTGACGAGGTGGCTAAGACAACGCTTCCGGCAGGTTTCGACTATGAGTTAGGTGGTATGGCGCGTGAGGAAGCAAGTACGAGTGGTAGTACGACGGCTTTGATCTTCTTGCTGTGTTTCGTATTCGTTTACTTGCTGTTGAGTGCGCAGTATGAGAGTTACATCCTTCCTTTGTCCGTATTGCTCTCCGTGCCGTTCGGTTTGATGGGTAGCTTCTTGTTCGTCCAAGGTTGGGCCGCTTTGGGAAATATCCCGGCGTTGAAGATGATCGTAGGAACCATGTCTAACAATATCTATATGCAGATCGCCTTGATCATGTTGGTAGGTTTGTTGGCGAAGAACGCTATCTTGATCGTAGAGTTCGCTTTGGAACGTCGTCGTATGGGTATGAGTATCACATGGGCTGCCGTGTTAGGAGCCGCCGCCCGTTTGCGTCCGATCTTGATGACCTCATTGGCGATGGTGGTCGGATTGTTGCCTATGATGTTCGCATTCGGAGTAGGAGCGCACGGTAACCGTACATTGGGTACAGCGGCTATCGGCGGTATGTTCATCGGTATGATCTTCCAGATCTTTATTGTTCCGGTTTTGTTCGTGGTATTCCAGTACTTACAGGAGAAATTCAAGCCGATCGAATGGGAAGATTTGGATAACAGCGATATGAGTACGGAAATAGAACAGTACGCTAAAATAAAATAAGAGATGACAATGAAGAAACAAATTATATATATGGTATGTGCGACTGCTTTGTTAAGCAGTTGCCATATCTATAAGGCATACGAGCGTCCGGATTCCATCGATGCGACGGGAATTTATCGTGATCCGGTTTCCGAGACTGATACATTAGCCTCCGCGGATACGACCAATATGGGAAACCTTCCTTGGAAGGAAGTTTTTCGTGATCCGAAGTTACAGGCGTTAATTGAGGAGGGATTAGCTAATAACGTAGATATGCAGGCAGCCGTTCTTCGGGTAGAGGAAGCGAAAGTATTGTTGACTTCTGCCCGTCTGTCTTTCTTGCCTTCTATAAACCTTGCTCCCCAAGGTACGATTACGAAGATGGAAAGCAGTGGGTATGTAAAAGCTTACACGGCTCCTGCGGCCGCTAGCTGGGAGGTTGACCTATTCGGAAAGCTCTTGAACGCGAGCCGTGGCCAAAAAGCCTCCTACTTACAGAGCCAGTATTCAAGACAGGCCGTGCGCTCTCAATTGATCGGTGGTATAGCGAATACTTATTATACCTTGTTGATGCTTGATCGGCAGGTGGAAATTACCGCTAAGACGGTTGATATCTATAAAGAGAATGTTCGTGTCATGGAGGCTATGAAGATAGCGGGTATGGCTACCGAGGCTGCCGTGACGCAAATGCGTGCGGCTTACCATCAGGTTTCCGGCTCGTTGATCGAGCTGGAGAGCCAGGTGCGTAGCGTGGAAAACTCATTGTCCGTGTTATTGGCTAAGGCCCCTCAACAGATTGATCGGGGTACTTTGGAGGAACAAGTAATGCCGGAGGATATCATGGTTGGTGTGCCTTTGCAATTGTTGGAGAATCGTCCGGACGTAAAGATCGCGGAGATGACACTTGCCAGTGCTTATTATACGACGAACCAAGCCCGTGCCGCTTTTTATCCGGGATTGAATATCACGGCTACGGCTGGTTGGACGAACGGTTCAGGCATACAGGTCGCTAATCCGGGTCAATTCATGTTTCAAGCTTTGGCTTCGTTGGCCCAACCGATCTTCAACAATGGTAAGTTGGTCGCTAACTTGAAGGTATCGAAGGCAGAAGAGAAGATCGCTCAAATGAATTATCAGCAGACAATTCTGGAAGCTGGTAAGGAGGTGAGTGATGCTTTACATGAGTATGATGCCACGAGCAAGAAGCTTGTGCAAGACAGAGCGCAGATCGAGCAGCTAGAGAAAGCGGTGGCTTATACCAGTGCCTTGTTCCAGTCGGCTCAATCTACTTATTTGGAAATCCTTTCCGCCCAGCAGAGTCTTTTGAGTGCCCAGTTGACGGAAGTGTCCGACAATGTGCAGCGTATGCAAGCGGTTGTCAGTTTATACAGTGCCATCGGTGGTGGTAGAGAATAATAACCTTAAATGTAGTAAAGTTATGATTAGTCCATTAGCATATGTAGATTCAAGCGCAAAGATCGGGAAGAACGTTATGATTCATCCTTTTGCGTACATTGATAAGAACGTGGAGATCGGGGATGATTGCGAGATCATGCCTCATGCCAGCTTGATGAGCGGTACACGCATGGGAAATCGCAACCGTGTATTTAACGGGGCTGTTATCGCTGCTGAGCCTCAGGATTTCTTTTATAAGGGAGGTGATACGATCGCCGTAATCGGAGATGACAACGTGATTCGTGAGAATGTGGTGATTAACCGTTCCTCGACAGCGGAAGGACGTACTAGTATCGGTAATGGTAATTTCTTGCATGAGGGGGTACATGTTTCTCATGATACGCAGATCGGAAACTGTAGTGTATTCGGCTATGGTAGTAAGATTTCCGGAAATTGTATCTTGGAAGATTATGTGATCTTCGGAGGCAATGTATTGATGAGCCAAGGATCCCGGGTTGGGGCTTGGGCGATGATTCAAACCGGCTGTCGTTTCCGTAAGGATATACCTCCTTTTATCGTAGCGGCTCAAGAGCCTACCACGTATTATGGCGTGAACTCTTTCATCATGTCTCATGAGGGATTCAGTGAAAAGGTTATCAAGCACATCAGTCATGCGTACCGGATCATCTTCCAAGGAAACAGCAGCCTTACGGATGCCTTGTTAATGATCAAGGATCAGGTTCCGATGAGTAAGGAGATCCAACATATTATAGATTTCGTTGGTGAGTCTAAATTAGGTATTGTCAAATAAATACTAATAACAAACGATAGGTAAAAGCCGAAGGAAATCATTTCCTCCGGCTTTTTTATGTAATGGAAGGACGGTTTGGTTAATAATGTTTGTTAAATAATGGTAAACGTGCAGCATTTGTCTCTTTTTAAGTGTCTTACTAATAAGACAACACACAATGAAATCCAATAAAGGAGGTTTAATATGAAAAAGTCATTTTTATTATATCTTATCATGTCTGTATTTCTCATCGGTTATTGCGCTTGCGATAATGATGAGGAAAATTTTGATACGGCTACTACCGGACAAGTGATCAAAGTCCCGGATGATATCAAATCTTTTAATTCAGTTACAAAAGAAATCGTTTTCGAGAAGAATATTTCTATCAAGCAAGACGTGCGAGGCAATGAGAAGGTTGAATTCCGGATAGCTGGAAACGGTCACTTCACGGTAGGCAGTATCTCTTCGATAAGTTCCGTTATCTATAATGCCCCAGTCTTATTAGGGGATTATCAGAGATATTATTTATATGATGGATATCCTGTTGTAGATGTTCTACAAAATGAGGTAAGTAACCAAGAGGAAAGGGACGAAAACATGCAAAAGATAGAGAAAGCTTGGAGCAACTTCCTGAAAGTATTGAATGAGGCTGGAAAGTTGAAGTAGTGATTACCGGTTTGGGATGTAATTCTGCGATACATCTTTTTTGCGCATTTAATAAGTACGTTCTGTATTACATTTGCTAGCGTTTAAATTTAAGTAAATGTGATGAGTATGGGAAAGAACGATTTTGTATGCGGACGTACATAACCGAGTTATGTGAGGGAGGACATCATTCTACGGCGAAGAGTTATCAAGATGCCTTGAATTCATTCAAGCGGTTTAGTGGTCGGGAGGAAATCCCTTATACCTATATTAATAACGAGAACCTTCTATTTTATCAAAATTTCGGAGAAACTTTGCGTCGACAGATTGGAGAAACGTGTGGCGAGCCAGCCGGAAGGGGAGAAGGATTATGAGGTCTATGTCGCTTCCCAAAAGGAGATGAGCCTCACTGCTGCAGGCAAGCGGAAGTGGGTAGAACGAATCCTGTTCCGCTCCATAGTTTTCATCCGCTGTACCGATACCTTACGTAGAAAGGAGATCGTGCACCTTCCATACATCAAACGTTTCATGGTGAACATCGCCGGAGAGAGGCGAGGCGGCATACGTCCCGTGGCCTTCATCCCGGACGATCAGATGGCCAAGCTTCGCCGGATAGTGGGACCTGTTTTGTGATTCGCATAGACTTGCTTGGCTGTGCCAAGGTCAGTATTTCCCGTGATCTGCTTGGTGGGGTTTCTTTGCTTGTTGCTAAATTATATGCATGTATGTCTGAAAAAGGCAGACAAACCCTGTATCGTGGCTTTTGATGAATTTCAGCAGATTTCCAAATACCCTGAAAAAAATATTGAAGCTTTATTGCGCTCCCATATTCAGCATTTATCTAATGTGCATTTTATCTTTTCAGGCAGTGGGTGTCATTTGGTAACGGAGATGTTCCTCTCTTCCGCTCGTCCATTCTATAACAGTACATCGATTTTGGAATTGTATCCTATCGTCGCTGAAGAATACATACCTTTTGTCTGTCATTGGTTTGATGTGTATGAACGGGCTATTCGTGAGGAAGATGTATTGGTTATATATCGTTTGTTTGAGGGGAATACATATTATATGCAGAAAACTTTTCATGAAGCTTTTATAAATATCCCTATAGGCAGTAGTTGTACGTTGGATATATTACGGCAGACAGTTGATGGAGTTTTGGAAGAGGCAGGCGATGGATATCGCCAACTATTGTCCAGAATTCCCGAACGTCAGAAAGAATTGCTGTATGCCATAGCCTCAGCAGGTAAGGCGGAGAAGATTATGAGTGCCGGTTTCATTCGTAAATATTCATTGGTCTCCAGCAGTGCAGTCCAAGCGGCTGCCCGTAAACTGATGGAATTGGATTTGCTGACTGAAGAAGATAATATTTATTTTATCCCGGATATTCTGTTCCGTATGTATCTTCAGCGGCTAAAGAACACGAATATTATCTTCATTCCGTCGTAACTATCCGTATCCACATAAAAAGAAAGAGGCTAACCCCGAAGGATCAGCCTCTTTTATCGCTTTAATAGAAATTCAAATTAAAGTGCACCCACTTCTTTCAAAGCCTCGTTAGTCTTATGAACAGCGGCAGCGCTCTTAGCGAACAACTCTTTCTCCTCAGCTGTCAATTCCAACTCAACGATCTTCTCGATACCGTTCTTGCCAAGGATAACAGGAACACCGATGCAGAGATCAGATTCACCGTACTCACCTTCCAAGTAAACAGAGCAAGGAACCATCTTACCTTGGTTGTGAATGATAGACTCAACAACGAATGCTCCAGCAGCACCCGGCGCATACCAAGCGGAAGTACCTAACAATTTAGTTAATGTAGCGCCACCAACCATTGTGGAAGCAACAACCTCTTGCAATTTTTCTGCGCTTAACAATTTGCTAACAGGGATACCTTTGTAAGTAGCCAAGCGAGCCAACGGAATCATTGTAGTGTCACCGTGACCACCGATTACCATACCCTCAACCTCGTTAGCGTTACAGCCTAGAGCCTGAGATAAGAAATATTTGAAACGAGAGCTATCCAAAGCACCACCCATACCGATGATACGGTTCTTCGGCAAGCCTAAAGACTTCAATGACAAATAAGTCATTGTATCCATCGGGTTAGAGATAACTACCAAGATTGCGTTCGGAGAGTATTTCAAGATGTTTTGAGCTACGCTCTTAACGATACCAGCGTTAACACCGATCAGTTCTTCGCGAGTCATACCCGGTTTACGAGGAATACCAGAAGTGATAACTACAACGTCAGAGTTAGCTGTCTTCTCATAATCGTTTGTGCAACCTACAACCTTAGTATCGAAACCTAGCAATTGAGCGGTCTGCATCATATCCATCGCTTTACCTTCGGATACGCCTTCCTTTACGTCTAGCATTACAACTTCGTCTGCCACTTCATTGAAGGCAAGAACATTTGCGCAAGTAGCGCCTACATTTCCGGCACCAACAACTGTTACTTTTGACATAATAAATAAGTTTTAGTATGTTATTACTTAATAATACGCTATGTTTTTTAACGATGGCAAAGGTACAATCTATTACGGAATAAAGAAATATTTCCGTATATATTTTTGAGGGACATTATTAAATATCGCTAAAGCCTTGTCGAGGCTTCTTGACAACTTGGTACGCTTTTATTTTTAAGATCTTGAGGAAATGTTGTATCTTGGGTGTGAACAAAACTAAACCGAGGGAAGTTTTATTTATATGGGTTATTAATCTTAAATCCAACGTACTTATGAAAGTTCTTATATATATCCGAAAAGTCCTGTTTTTGTTTCTCTGCGGGGCCTTGTCTTTCTCTTACGGCTACGGTCAGGAGCTACCGCTTCTGCCGGATACGATCAAGCCTCTCTTGTCGGATTCCAATTTGATAGATGAGTTGATCACTGTCGGATATGCTACGGGCAATCGTAGTACTTTATCCGGTTCCGTAAATCGGGTGAATGAAGGGGGGATGAATGAGGGATTGATCTCTACACCCTTGGACGCTCTTCGGGGAAGGGTATCCGGCGTTAGTATCCCGGTTGGAGGAAATAGCGCCGCTGCCTTGGCTGCCGTCCGGGTCCGGGGTACAACTTCCTTAACGGGAGGTAATGATCCGTTGGTGATTATTGATGGGGTTTTTGCCGATCTTAATTTGCTTAGCTCGATCTATCCGGCGGATATCGAGAACTTCACGATCTTGAAAGATGCCTCGGAGACTGCTCAATATGGTTCTCGTGGCGCTTCCGGTGTTATCGAGGTAACGACAAAGAAAGGGCGGCAGGGAGCTTTTAGTATCAGTTATGATGGGAGTTTCGGTGTGGAGGCGGCTTATAAAAGTTTGGATATGTTATCGACGAATGGTTTCCGGAAACTGGCGGAGGAACGTAATATCGGTATTTTAGATTTAGGAAATAATACGGACTTTCAGGATGAGGTCACCCGGTTGGGGTTGGTGCAGAATCATCATATCGCTTTTGGGGGTGGTTCGGAGACTTCCAGTTATCGTGCCTCCTTGGGATTTGTGGAAAGGGAAGGGGTTATCAGAAATACGAACTCACGTAATTTTACGACCAAGTTGAATATTACACAGCATGCGTTCAATGATCTTCTAGTCTTTGATTTAGGCATATTTGGTTCCTTGCTGAAAAATGCTTATTTAAATGACGTACAGAAGATGTTCTATTCCGCCGCTACTTTCAACCCGACATTTCCGAATCATAAGAATATGGAGACGGGTAGCTGGGATCAAATAACTAACGCTAGCCAGATCACGAATCCTTTGGCTTGGTTGGAGGTGAAGGATGATGATTCGAATGCTCATATAAATACGCACTTAAAACTGGTTTTTAACTTGAGTAAGCATTTAATGTTTACGGCTTTCGGTTCGTATACCTATAATGTAATAGATAACGCCCAATACCTCCCTACTTCGGTTTGGGCACATGGGCAGGCTTATCGGGGGGAGCGGAAAACAGAATCTTTATTAGGAGATTTCATGTTGGCCTATAAAAAAGACTTTGGTTTGCATCAACTAAATGTATTGGGATTGGCGGAAGCTCAGAAAATGATAACGAGAGGTTTTTATACGACTGCGACGAATTTCAGTACCGATCGTTTTGGTTATGATAATTTACAGGCAGGTGCGGTACGTTTATGGGAGGGGACCGGTTCTTACTATGAGGCTCCTCATCTGGCTTCTTTCCTTGGACGTGTGAATTATATTTATGATGGAAAGTATATCGCTACCGTGAATGCCCGTGCGGATGCCTCTTCGAAAGTGGGGGCCAATAATAAATGGGGTTTTTTCCCTTCGGCTTCTGTCGCTTGGGTGTTGACCGAAGAGGAGTTTATGGAAGGTGTCTCGTGGGTAAGGAATTTAAAGATTCGTTCGGGATATGGCCTATCCGGTAATCAAGACGCGATCGATTCTTACAATTCTTTGCGATTGATGAAACCTAATGGGGTTGTTTCCGTAAATGGTGCGCCCACCGTTACCTTGGGTACGATCCGTAATGCGAATCCGGACTTGAAATGGGAGGTGAAACGTACGTTCAATGCCGGTATCGATGCAGGGTTTTTCGACAATCGTTTTATTCTTGCCGTAGATTATTATAATTCCAAGACGGATGATATGTTGTATTTATACGATGTAAGCGTTCCGCCTTTCGCTTATAATAAAATGTTGGCGAATCTGGGATCGATGCGAAATAGTGGCGTGGAATTGGGTATTGGCGTCACGCCCTTGCGTACGAAAGATATGGAATTGAATATAAACGTAAACGTAACTTTCCAACGGAATAAATTGCTCTCCTTGAGCGGTTACTATAAAGGGGAATATATGTCCGCCCCGGAATATACTAGCATCTCGGATTTAAATGGGGCTGGTTTCCATGGAGGGTATAATCATATCGTTTATCAAATGGTCGGACAGCCTTTGGGTGTTTTTTATTTACCGAAATGTACAGGTTTGGTTTCCGATGGGAACGGCGGCTATAAGTATGAGATTGAGGACTTGAATGGAAACGGGGTGAGTTTGGAGGATGGTGAGGATCGTTATATTGCGGGACAAGCTATGCCGAAAACACTTTTAGGCTCTAATATCAGTTTCCGGTATAAACAATTCGATCTATCAGTACAGATTAACGGAGCCTTTGGGCATAAGATTTATAATGGAACATCGCTAACTTATATGAATATGGATATATTCCCGGATTATAACGTGTTGCGAGAAGCCCCATCCCGGAATATCCAAGATCAGACGGCTACGGATTATTGGTTGGAGAAAGGGGATTATATCAATTTTGATTATTTGACGTTGGGTTGGAACGTGTCTCTTGGTAATTTAAGGAAATATGTAAGAAACGTACGGCTTTCGGTTTCCGTAAATAATTTGGCGACAATTACAGGTTATTCGGGATTGACTCCGATGATAAATAGCTCTATCGTAAATAATACCTTAGGTATAGACGATAAGCGATCTTATCCGGTGGTTCGTTCCTATACGATGGGGTTGAGTTTTAATTTTTAAAAAGGTGTTCGTATGAGAAAGCTTTCTATTTTATCCTATATATTTGCGGGTTTGATGTTATCGTCGTGCGATGGCTATCTGAAAGAGGACCCTCGTGATCAGCTTTATCCGGAGGATGCGTACGATACCCCTCAGAATGTCTATCTGAATACGGTTGCTTCCTTATATAATTATATCGGAGGTTATAGCGATAGCCAAGGATTGCAGGGAACGTACCGGGGTGTCTACGACTTGAATACCTTTACGACTGACGAGGCCATGCTCCCGACTCGTGGCGGCGACTGGTATGACGGCGGTTTCTGGCAAGGTCTCTTCTTGCATAAGTGGGGAACGAATAGTGACGCTATCCAAGCTACTTGGGAATATCTGTATAAAGTAATCGTATTAAGCAATCAATCTTTAGAGATATTAGGCGAGTTGCGGCAAAAAACGGATTATAACGATTTAGATCGGTATGAGGCGGAGGTTCGTGCTTTTCGTGCGATGTATTATTATTATTTAGTCGATATGTTTGGCCGTGTCCCTCTTATCGTTTCTTCTTCCATTCCGGTGAAAGACGTGCGGCAGAGTGACCGGAAAGAGGTCTTTGATTTTGTTGTAAAAGAATTACAAGAATCCCTTTTGTTATTGAGTACGGCGCATAGTAATTCGCCCGGCGATTATTATGGAAGAATTACGAGACCGGTTGTTTATTTCTTATTGGCGAAGTTGGCCTTAAACGCAGAAGTGTTTACGGATAACGACTGGACAGATGGTCTGCGTCCGAATGGACGGGAAATCTATTTTAGAGTAGGCGAGAGGAAGTTGAACGCTTGGCAAACGGTTGTGGCGTACTGTGATTCAATAACAGACTTAAACTATAGCTTATCTCCGAACTATGCGGATAATTTTTCTGTATTTAATGAATCGTCAGGAGAGAATATTTTCACGATTCCGATGGATAAGAACTTATATACGAACCAAATGCAATATCTTTTCCGCTCCCGTCACTATAATCATGCCAAAGCATATGGATTGGGGGGAGAGAACGGCTCTTGCGCTACGATAGAGACCCTTCGGGTATTTGCGTATGGGACGGACTCGGTCGATACCCGATTTTATGAGAATTATTACGCCGATACGATGTTTGACCTCAATGGTGATACGATTCGGTTAGATAATGGGACTCCTTTGGTGTATTTACCTCTAGAGGTTAGGTTGGATTTGTCTAGGTTGCCTGCCGAGAAAACGGCGGGTGCCCGCATGAAGAAATACGAGATCGATAAGATGGGGACGAAAGATGGAAAGCTATCGGATAATGATATCGTATTATTCCGTTATGCGGATGTCTTGTTAATGAGATCGGAAGCGAAAGTTCGTAATGGAGAGAATGGGGATGAAGAGTTGAATGCCGTTCGTTTCCGTGTGGGAATGTTACCTCGTAAGGCGACATTAGAAAATATTTTGGCTGAGCGTCAACTGGAATTGGCTTGGGAAGGCTGGAGGAGGCAGGATTTGGTGCGTTTTGGAAAGTTTACCCGCCCTTATACGGATCGCCCTCAATTGCCCCATGAATCGAATGGCTATACCACTGTTTTCCCCATTCCCGATAAAGTCCGTTCCTTGAATCCGAACTTGACACAGAATCCGGGGTATTAACTTGAATTTTGGGTGAAAACTAATTCTTTGTTTTCACCCAAAGAGCATATCTTATTCTACATACAATACTAAACCTTTCAGATATTCCCCTTCCGGATGGTAGATATTCACCGGATGATCTGCGGGTTGGGTTAATTGATGTAAGATTCGGACACTACGGCCGGATTGGGCGGCAGCACTAAATACGGCTAAACGGAAATTCTCTTTACTAACTACTTGAGAACAAGAGAAAGTAAACAAGATTCCTCCCGGCTTGATCTTCTCGAAAGCGATCGCATTTAATTTGCGATACCCTTGTAAGGCGTTACGTAGTACATTCTTATGTTTAGCGAACGCAGGAGGGTCCAATATGATTAAATCATAATTACTTCCCATTTTTTCCAAATACTTAAACGCATCTTCCGCATATGCCTCATGACGGGGATCTCCCGGGAAATTCAACTCGACATTCTTTTTCGTCAAAGAAATCGCTTTCGCCGAACTGTCTACGGAATGAACTACCTTAGCGCCTCCTCTCATCGCATAGAAAGAGAAACCGCCCGTATAACAGAACATATTCAATACGGAGCGATCCTTTGCGTAATGCTCCAACAAAGAGCGATTCTCCCGTTGATCCACGAAGAAACCTGTCTTTTGGCCTTTCTGCCAGTCTACACAGAATTTCAGTCCGTTTTCTATAGCGATATCTTCCACTTCGCCTCCGAATAAGTAACCATCTTCGCTACCTAAATTCGCTTTATAAGGTAAAGTCGCTTCCGATTTATAGTAGATGTTTTGTAAAGTATCGCCCAATACCGCTTTCAAAGCCTCCGCGATCTGATGACGGGCATAATGCATTCCTACCGAATGTGCTTGCATAACCGCCGTATGCGCATACATATCGATCACCAATCCCGGTAAATTATCGCCTTCGCCGTGAATCAGGCGGAACGTATTATTATTTTCTACCCCAGCCAGCCGCAAGGTCTTTCTGAGTTCGTAAGCAATACGGATACGTTCGATCCAAAAAGCATCGTCGATGGCGATTGGGGTGAAAGATAACACACGTACGGCGATACTGCCGATTTGGTAATGGCCGATTGCCAAAAAACGCTGGTTCGCTCCGTATACCTCTACCAAGTCACCCTCTTCCGGGTCGCCTTCAACAGATTGGATCGCCCCGGAAAATACCCATGGATGGAAACGCAATAGCGATTCTTCTTTCTTAGGCTTGAGAAAAACTTTACAATACTTCATTTATGCTTGATTCAATAAATTATATATTCTTAGGCAAGCCCAAGCATCGAGGGCCGCATATTTCTTTTGTGAGTCTGTCAATACATCCGCCTCCCAATTCGTGAGGCGTTGTCCTTTTGATATTTTTTTTTGGAAAAGTATCGCATATATCTTTTGCAGGCTGGCATCCTCAATGCCGAACTGGCCTACGTAATTCTGTAAATCAAGGAAATTGGCGGGTTCTATATCCGAACGCTTCCGTATCGCCCCGAAATCATCCCGTAAAGATAACCCGATCTTTAAGGTCGAACTGCTTTTCAGGAATTTCTCCAGAGATTCCGGTATACCGATATGATTCAAGCGGAACAAGAAACAAGTATCATCCGTTGATATCTGCATCAATGAGATCTTGTAACGCTGTCCTTTCTTAAAGCTGGGACGGGTCTCCGTATCAAAACCGACAATCGGAAAACGCAGCAAGTACTCTACGGCCTTGTCTGCCTCCTCTTTACTAAGGATCGTAATGATACGTCCCTTGAATTCCTCTACGGTAAGTTTCGCTATTTCCTCTTTAGTAATTGTATGTATAAATTGTTGTATCATTCTTCCTCTTCATTCTTTTCCAAATCCTCATCACCACTGTAACGCATAGCGTGCAACGCTTTCAAGGCATTCAATAATTGCTGTCCCCAGTATTCTTGGAAGTTCGTGCGGCACAAAGCGATAGCCTCTTGCATAACTTCCTCGTTTCCTTGACGGAATAAAGATACAAAATTTCCTGTATCTTGATAGACATCTGCCAAATTCTCGGAAATAAACGCTGCGATAGGAGTATCGCTATACCGCATATCCGCATGAAATGTTTCCAGATAGGAATCTCGTTCGCCAAGCAAACCGGCTATCCGTGAACGAACCGACTCGTACATGTCTTCTGAAACGGAAAGCTCAAGCTCGGTTTCCTCTTCAGATTCCACTTCGGGCAACAGGCTGGCCTTTAAATATAAAAGAGGCAAAAGTTTTGTCGCCTTATCTACGAAGTCGAAAAGCCCGGTATTTCCGGCGGCCTCAACAAAGGTACAATATTCCAGTGCTACCGTAACAAATTCTAGCGTGTTGCGCTCGTATATCGGATTTTCTTCTTTTTCCATGTGCCTGTTCGTCTAATCATTCTTGATAACAATTCGCAAAAATACAACAAAAATCCGTTTTTTTCGTGATAAAGCCCCGAATATTCTTTTTGCTCTTGAGTTCAAAACATCGTTTATGTTAATTTGCTTTTTTTGTGATAAAAACGAACGTATTATTTATGTAAACAGAAAAATGATCTTATATGTTACGTAAAATTAGATTAACACTCGCTGTCATTATCTTTACTATGACCACTCTTTTGTTCCTTGACTTTACGGGGGTAACGCATTGCTGGTTGGGATGGATAGCAAAAATGCAATTCCTGCCGGCCTTATTGGCGGTGAATGTTGGGGTTGTATCGGTATTATTGGTATTAACCTTACTCTTTGGACGTGTCTATTGTTCGGTTATTTGTCCGTTAGGAGTATTTCAAGATGTTGTTTCTTGGATAGCCGGAAAACGCAAAAAGAATCGTTTCTCTTATTCCCCGGCAGTCTCATGGTTACGTTATGGAATGTTAGGAATTTTTATTATCGCTTTTTTAGCGGGTATCGGTTCTCTGGTGGCTCTATTAGATCCGTATGGAGCCTATGGACGAATAGCCTCGAATCTTTTTGCTCCTTTATATCAATGGGGAAATAATCTCTTGGCTTATTGGGTGGAGCGTGCGGATAGTTATGTCTTTTATTCTGTAGATGTGTGGATAAAAAGTGTGGCTACGTTTGGGGTAGCGCTCGTTACGTTTGTGGTTCTTTTCCTATTGGCTTGGCGTAATGGACGTACGTATTGTAATACGATCTGTCCGGTGGGTACGGTCTTGGGATTTGTCACCCGTTTTTCTTTTTTAAGACCGGTGATCGATGTAGAGAAATGCAACGGATGTGGCTTATGTGCCCGTAATTGCAAGGCTGCCTGTATAGATTCGAAAAATCATTCGATTGATTATAGTCGTTGCGTTACTTGCTTGGACTGCATCGATAAATGTAAAAGAGGAGCTTTGACATATGTGCCTCGTAAACGAAAAACAGAATCGGAGAGAGAGGCTGATCGACCTGAAGAAAACACCCGCCGTAATTTCTTAACTTTTACGGGATTGCTGGCGACATCGGTATTGAAAGCCCAGTCGGGGGTAAATGCGGATGGAGGGTTGGCGGATATTGCGGATAAGTTAACCCCGGATCGTATGACCCCGATAGTTCCGCCCGGGGCTTTGAGTTTACGAAACTTCACCGGACATTGTACGGCTTGTCAACTCTGTGTCTCGGTATGTTCGAATCAAGTTTTGCGTCCTTCTACAGATCTAAAGAAGTTTATGCAACCGGAAATGTCGTATGAGCGAGGATATTGTCGTCCGGAATGTACGAAATGCTCCGAGGTTTGTCCGACCGGTGCGATCCAATTGATTACGAAAGCGGACAAATCCGCCACGCAGATTGGACATGCGGTATGGATCAAGGAAAATTGTGTGGTGAATACCGATGAGGTAAATTGTGGCAACTGTGAGCGGCATTGTCCGACGAAAGCTATTCAGATGGTGGCGAAAGACCCCAATGATCCTAAATCATTGAAAGTACCGGTTATCGATACGGAACTTTGTATCGGTTGTGGCGCATGTGAATATTATTGTCCGTCTCGTCCGTTAAGCGCAATCTATGTTGAGGGACATGAGAGACATCGTACGGTTTAATAATCTCAAAAAATGTATGGTAATGAGTAATAATAATATAGATCGCAGGAATTTCTTAAAAGTATTGAGCACCGGTACGGCCGCTGCCTCGACAGGGCTTTTATATGGATGTGGTGGAGATCCTAAGCGGCAAGGTGTGTCGCAGACCGGAAGCTATTTGGGTGAAGTCCCGACAGATAAGATGACATACCGGACGAATCCGCATACGGGCGATAAGGTCTCCTTGTTAGGATATGGATGTATGCGCTGGCCGTTGCGTCAGAAAGCGGATGGATCGGGGGAAGAGATCGATCAAGAAGCGGTGAATGCATTGGTGGATTATGCGATTGCTCATGGCGTGAACTACTTTGATGTGGCACCGGTTTACGTGCGCGGTCTTTCCGAACAGGCAACAGGGCTAGCTCTTAGTCGCCATTCCCGGGATAAATATTTTATCGCCACGAAGCTTTCAACCCATCGTCCTGTACCGGAATGGCGTACTCTTGAGGGCTCCAAGGGCTTGTTCGAACAGTCGCTAAAGAATCTGCGAGTGGATTATATCGATTATTATCTGATTCATGGCGTAGGTCTGGGGGGCATGGACGATTTGAGGAAGCGCCTTTACGATAACGGTGTCTTGGATTTCTTGTTAAAGGAGCGGAAAGCCGGTCGTATCCGCAATTTGGGCTGGTCGTTTCATGGAGACGTCAAGGTCTTCGATTATTTGTTATCCTTGGATATCCCTTGGGACTTCGTTCAGATCCAGTTGAATTACGTGGATTGGAAAAATGCTTCTGGTTGGAACGTGAATGCGGAGTATTTGTATGGGGAATTGGAGAAGCGTAATATTCCCGTCGTTATCATGGAGCCTCTTTTAGGCGGGCGTTTATCTCGGCTGAATGCCCTTTCGTTGGCTAAATTGAAACAGATGCGTCCGGATGACAGCCCGGCCTCGTGGGCTTTTCGGTATGCGGGCTCTCCAAAAGGAGTACTGACCGTGCTGAGTGGTATGGTGTATATGGAGCATTTACAAGAGAACATCCGAACCTTCTCGCCTTTGGAACCGATTACGGAACAAGAAAATAAGGCTTTGGAAGAGGTGACGGAGAGGATGCTACATTCGGATTTCGTACCTTGTACGGAATGTCAGTATTGTATGCCTTGTCCGTATGGCTTGGATATTCCGGGAACGTTCGCTCATTATAACCGTTGCGTAAATGACGAGCTGGTTGCGAAGAGTTCACAGGATGCGAATTATCGGGAGGCTCGCCGGGCGTTCTTAGTCGGTTATGATCGTAAGGTTCCTAAACTTCGTCAAGCCGGACACTGTATAGGATGCGATAAATGCGTACCGAAATGTCCGCAAGGCATTAAGATACCGGAGCAAATGCGAAAGATCGATCAATACGTGGAGCAATTGAAGCAAGAGACTTTATAGTCTTATTTAAAATACCTGCTTTATTCGTGATAAATCCCCGATTATTCTTTTTAGTCGGGGATTGTTCTCTATTATTACCTGTTTTACTATTTTTGTCGAAATAATAGAAGGAATGTTAATGATAGACTAATGTTGGATATACTAATAGGATAAAAAACCGATCGAGTTATGAGTTCATGTGGAAAGAATGAGAACCCTCAAGAGATGAATCGCCGTAAATTCTTGAAGGTATTTGGGGGTGGGGCTGTCGCCTCTTCGGCGGCGCTTTACGGTTGCGCTCCCAAGAATGAGCCGGGGGCGGCTGTGGCGTTAGGTGAGGTTCCTACCGATAAAATGACCTATCGCCAACATCCTACGAATGGCGATAAGGTTTCTATTTTAGGATATGGTTGTATGCGTTGGCCCTTGAAACAAGGATCGGACGGTAAAGACCAGATTGATCAAGAAGCCGTGAATCGTTTAGTGGATTATGCGATAGAGCATGGGGTGAATTACTTTGATACTTCTCCTGTTTATGTACAAGGTATGTCCGAGAAAGCGACCGGTATCGCATTGGCACGCCATCCTAGGAACTCCTATTATTTGGCCACTAAACTGTCAAACTTCCAGAACTATACGAGAGAAAACTCGTTGGCGATGTATCGGCAGTCGTTCCGTGATTTGCAAACCGATTATCTGGATTATTATTTGCTTCACTCTATCGGTGGGGGGAATGGTATCGAGCTTTTCAATGACCGCTATATAAATAATGGAATGCTTGATTTCTTGGTGAAAGAACGGGAAGCGGGACGTATCCGTAACCTAGGTTGGTCTTTTCATGGGGATGTAAAAGTGTTTGATTATGTGTTGGATATGGGCGTGAAATGGGATTTCGTTCAGATACAGCTGAATTATCTGGACTGGAAACATGCCTCGGGGCGTAACGTAAACGCTGATTATCTGTATGGCGAATTAGAGAAGCGAGGTGTTCCGGCAATTATCATGGAACCGCTATTAGGAGGTCGCTTATCGAATGTTCCGGATCATATCGTTGCTCGTTTGAAACAGCAACGGCCTGAGAATAGCGTGGCTTCATGGGCTTTTCGTTTCGCCGGCTCTCCGGATGGGGTCTTGACGGTGCTAAGCGGCATGACTTATATGGAGCATTTGCAAGATAATATCCGTACCTATTCCCCGCTTATCCTGGTAACGGACGAGGAGAAAGACTTTTTGGAAGAGACGGCCCAGCTTATGATGAAATATCCGACAATACCTTGCAATGATTGCAAATATTGTATGCCTTGTCCATATGCGTTGGATATTCCGGGTATTCTCTTACATTATAATAAATGTGTGAACGAAGGGAATGTTCCGAAAAGCGCACAAGACGAAAATTATGCGAAAGCTCGTCGTGCCTTCTTAGTCGGTTATGACCGGAGTGTCCCAAAGTTGCGTCAAGCGAACCATTGTACAGGGTGTGAGCAATGTAATCCTCATTGTCCGCAGGGTATCGATATCCCCAAAGAGATGCAGCGTATCGATAAATTCGTGGAAGAGTTGAAAGTGAATGGTTAACCTTTAAACAAACGGAAAATTATGTTACGAAAAATAAGAATATTCGCCGCCACCTTTTGCTTTGTGCTGATAACCCTGTTATTTCTTGATTTCACGGGTACGATTCACGCTTGGTTCGGATGGTTGGCAAAGATACAGTTTTGGCCTGCGTTGTTGGCTTTGAATGTCGGTGTTGTGGTAGGGTTGATAATCTTGACTCTTTTATTGGGGCGTGTATATTGTTCCGTTATCTGCCCTTTAGGGGTATTGCAAGATATCATTTCGTGGTTTGCTAGTAAACGGAAGAAATACCGCTTTTCCTATTCTCCCGCATTGAAGTGGGTGCGTTATGGAACCTTGGTTATTTTTATATTGGCTTGTATCGCTGGTATCGGTTCCTTGGTAGCGTTGATTTCGCCTTATAGCGCTTATGGGCGTATCGCTTCTAATTTATTTGCGCCAATCTATCAAGAGGGCAACAATCTATTGGCCTATTTCGCAGAACGTATGGATAGTTACGCATTCTATTCGGTGGATGTATGGGTGCGTAGCCTGGCTACGATGGGAATCGCTATTCTGAGCTTTGTCATATTGGTGATTTTAGCTTGGAGAAATGGACGTACATATTGTAATACGATCTGTCCGGTAGGTACGGTTCTCGGTTTTTTGTCGAAGTATGCTTTACTTAAACCTCGCATTGATACCGATAAATGTAATGGTTGCGGATTATGCGCACGTAAATGCAAGGCTTCTTGCATCGACTCTAAGAATCATGCGATCGATTATAGCCGTTGCGTGACTTGTATGGACTGTTTGGATAATTGCCGTCAAGGCGCGATTTCGTATACGAGGGCACACAAGGCTGATAAAGCTACTTCGGTAAAAGAATCCTCAACGAAGGACACTACGGATGTTTCCCGCCGTCGAGCCTTGTCAGCTACGGCATTGGTAGCCATGTCTTCTGTTTTGCATGCTCAGCAGAAAAAGCTGGAGGATTATGTGGAGATGAAGAAAGACGGAGGCTTTGCGCCGATTAAAGAACGTAAAGAGCCGAATCGTTTGGCGTCATCGGTTCCTCCCGGAGCCTTGAGTATTGGGAATCTGGCCCAACATTGCACGGGGTGTCAGCTTTGTGTATCTGTCTGCGAGAATCATGTCCTGCGTCCATCTACGGATCTGATGAAACTGATGCAGCCGGAGATGGCATTCGATAGAGGGTATTGCCGTCCGGAATGTGTGAAATGTTCGGAGGTTTGCCCGACGGGAGCGATCAAACCGATTACGAAAGAAGACAAATCTGCTATACAGATCGGTCATGCCGTATGGGTAAAAGATCTTTGTATTGTCAATACGGACGGTATGAGTTGTGGTAATTGTGAACGCCATTGCCCGACAAAATCGATCCAGATGGTGGCGAAAGATCCTGCAGATCCGAAGTCGTTAAAGATCCCGGTGATCAATACGGAAACTTGTATTGGTTGTGGTGCTTGCGAGTACCTTTGTCCATCTCGTCCTTATAGTGCGATCTATGTAGAAGGACATGAGATGCACAGATCTATTTAATGCCGTTAAAATCTATCCCCAAAAACATGTACGTGTTTCCGCGAAAACATGTACATGTTTTTCAGAAAACACGTACGTCTTTTTTTCAAAGGTTCGTCAGACTCGATTTTTCTATGTACATTTGCGTGTTATAAAAGAATTATTGAGAAACTATTTATGGCAAAGAAGACAACAACAACGAAGCAAAATCATACAGAGCCGAGCTGGTTCGCAGCCTTGAAGACTTTTTTTACAAATGAACGGACCCGTTTCATTACAGGTTTGATTATCTCTATACTAACCATTTACGTAGGGCTTGCCTTGATTTCGTTTTTCTTTACAGGAGCCGCCGATCAAAGTAAAATAGAGAATGTTCCTTTAGGGGATTTGTTGACCAATCGAGGATCGGTAGAGAATTGGACGGGCGTACGCGGGGCGTATTTGTCTGATCTATTGATGAACCGTTGGTTCGGTATCTCTTCTTTTATGATCCTCTTTTTCTTGGGATCGGTTGGGGCGAAACTCATGAATTTAAATAAAGTATCCTTGTTGAGACGTTTCTTGTTCAGTGCTTCGGCGTTGATCTGGGGATCTGTGTTTTTTGCTTTCATATTTATCAAGGGATATGAGGATACGTTTATTTATCTAGGCGGTCAACACGGATATTACATCTCGGAGATGTTTATTACCAATATCGGAATTCCCGGAACGATCTTGCTTTTATTAGGCTCATTCTTAATCATCGCAATTTTTACCAGTAAGAAGACAATCCCGTTCTTACAGTGCGTATTCTCTTTGGGCTGGGTAAGGAACCGTTTGAAACGTGAGAAGAAAGAGGATGAGGTAGAAGTGGAGCAGACGCAAAAAGAGGATGTTGTAACTCCTCGCTCTAAGCCTGTCGTAGAGCAACCGGATGAACAACCCGAAATGGATGATTACGAAGAGTTTGATACGGAGGCTGAATTGTTGGAGGCCGAAGGGAAAGAAAACCGTAAAACAGAACCGGAATATCAGGAGGAAGAGGTCGCTGGTGATGATTTAGTAGTTACGATCGCTAAAGGTGACGACGATCCTATATGCGAAAAGACAGATGAGATAAATACCCCGGAATCAGAGGATGGGGAGGATGCTGGATTCACGGTGGAGGTTGCCGCCGGTAATGATGAAACCTACGATGCTTCGGCCTTGGGTACGTATGATCCCCGTTTGGATCTTTCCCGTTATGTATTTCCTACCTTGGACTTACTGAAAGCGTATGATAGTGGGAGCATGGAGATCAATCGGGACGAATTGGCAGAAAACCAACGCTTGATCAAGCAAGCCTTGGAAGATTTCAATATCAAGATCGCCTCGATCAAGGCAACAGTCGGACCTACGGTTACGCTTTATGAGATTGTACCCGAGGCGGGTGTCCGTATTTCTAAGATCAAGAACTTGGAGGATGATATCGCCTTGAGTTTATCCGCTTTGCAGATCCGTATTATCGCTCCGATGCCCGGAAAGGGAACGATCGGTATCGAGGTGCCGAATAAGAATCCTCAGACGGTATCGATGCAATCTGTTATCGCTTCACGCCGATTCGTTGAGGGTAAGTATGAGTTGCCTGTGGCGATGGGTAAGACGATTACGAACGAGGTGTTCATGTTCGATCTTTGTAAGACACCGCATCTATTGGTAGCCGGTGCTACGGGGCAAGGTAAGTCTGTCGGTCTAAATGCGATCATCACTTCCTTATTATATAAGAAGCATCCATCGGAGTTGAAATTCGTGATGGTAGACCCGAAAATGGTTGAGTTTAGTATCTATTCCAAGATAGAACGTCATTATCTGGCGAAACTTCCGAATGCGGAGAAGCCGATCGTTACGGAGCCAGCTGACGCTGTCGCTACATTGAACTCGTTGGTGATCGAGATGGAAGACCGGTACCGTTTACTGGTGAACGCGAATGTTCGTAATATAAAGGAATACAACGCTAAGTTTATCGAACGGCGGTTGAACCCGCAGAAGGGACATCGCTTCTTACCCTATATCGTGGCAGTGGTGGATGAGTTTGCCGACTTGATCGCAGTGGCCGGACGTGAGATCGAGTTGCCTATCTCTCGTATTGCGGCGAAGGCCCGTGCGGTAGGTATCCATATGATCTTGGCTACGCAACGCCCGGATACAAAGGTGATTACCGGTACGATCAAGAGTAACTTTCCGAGCCGTATTGCCTTTAAGGTTGCTTCTATGATCGATTCACGTACGATTCTGGATGCTCCGGGCGCTAACCGTTTGATCGGACGGGGCGATATGTTGATTGTCGTGGCGGGACAAGAGCCGGTTCGTGTGCAATGCGCTTTTGTAGATACGCCCGAGGTGGAGGATATCGTGGATTATATCGGTGAGCAGGCTGGCTTCCAAACCGCTTATCTGCTTCCGGACTATGTACCGGAAGGGGGGGAGGCATCGACTTCGGGAGCTGTCGATTTATCAGATCGAGACCCCTTATTTGATGAGGCGGCTCGCTTGATCGTGATTCAGCAACAAGGTTCTACTTCTTTGATCCAGCGTAAATTCGCTATCGGTTATAATCGTGCCGGACGTTTGATGGATCAATTGGAGGCTGCCGGTATTGTTGGCCCGTTTGAGGGAAGTAAGGCCCGTCAAGTATTGGTGCAAGATGAGTATTCGTTGGAGCAAGTATTAAATGCTTTGAAATAAATATGAGAAGAGAACATAAAATAAGAGTGTGGCGGTGTAGTGCGTTTGTCGGATTATTCTTGTGTTTCCTGTTGGGACTAGGATTGGGGGCACATGCCCAGAACGCGAATGATATCTTGAGGAAGGCGGCCGCTGCTTATGAGAATTCAAATGGGATAAGTGCTTCTTTTACGATGTTTACCCGTTCTGCCGGTCAGAATGCGGGAGAGAGTTTTGAGGGAACCATCCAGATGAAAGGTGATAAGTTTACATTAGTTACGCCGGAGGCGCTTACTTGGTTTAATGGTACGACGCAATGGACGTATGTGGAACGGAACGATGAGGTGAACGTGACGAATCCTACGGGAGAGGAGTTGCAATTTACAAATCCCGCTCTTTTATTAAATAGTTATAAGAAGGGATTCACGGCGGCTTATAAAGGCGAGAGTACGGCACCGAACGGAAAAGCCGCTTACGATGTGGAATTGACACCGAAGAAAAAAGGGGATATCGTGAAAGTGGAGTTGCAAATCGAGAAATATTCAAATTTCCCGGCTCGTATCACGGTTACTTCTAAAAACGGCGTTAGCAGTACGATCCAGATCAGCCAATTGAAAACAGGTATAAACCAACCAGATCGTTTTTTTGTTTTTAACGAAGGGGATTATCCGGACGTAGAGGTGATAGACCTTCGATAATAGAGAATTGAAAATTGATAATTAATACTTAGATACTATGAGCGATTCAGAGAATGAGAAAGTACGTTGCCTTATTATAGGCTCGGGTCCAGCAGGTTATACAGCAGCGATTTATGCTTCCCGTGCAAATTTATCTCCGGTGCTTTATGAAGGAATACAGCCGGGGGGACAATTAACGACAACTACGGAGGTGGAGAATTTCCCGGGATATCCGGACGGTATAACCGGTCCTGAGTTAATGGAAGATTTAAAAAAACAAGCCGTCCGTTTTGGTGCGGATATCCGTTTCGGTATCGCTACCGCCGCTGATTTGGGTGAGGCTCCTTATAAAATTACGATTGATGGCGAGAAAGTGATCGAGACGGAGACTTTGATTATCGCTACGGGTGCTTCCGCGAAGTATCTGGGTCTTCCGGATGAACATAAGTATGCGGGTATGGGTGTATCCGCTTGTGCTACTTGCGATGGTTTCTTCTATCGTAAAAAGACGGTAGCGGTAGTGGGTGGTGGAGATACGGCCTGTGAGGAAGCGATTTACTTGGCTGGTTTGGCGAAGCAGGTTTACTTGATCGTGCGTAAACCCTATTTGCGTGCTTCAAAAGTAATGCAAGAACGTGTCTTCAAAACTCCGAATATCACGGTACTTTTCGAGCATAATACCTTAGGTTTGTTTGGAGAGAATGGCGTGGAGGGTACTCATTTGGTAAAACGTATGGGAGAGCCGGATGAGGAGAAAGTGGATATCGCCATCGATGGTTTCTTCTTGGCGATTGGTCATAAACCCAATTCGGACATCTTCAAGCCATGGGTAGATACGGATGAGGTTGGTTATATCGTGACGGTTCCGGGAACTCCCCGCACGAAAGTTCCGGGTGTATTTGCCGCCGGAGATGTCGCTGATCCCCATTATCGTCAAGCTATTACCGCTGCGGGAAGTGGTTGTAAGGCAGCTATTGAGGCCGAACGTTATTTATCAGAGATCGGAAAATAATCCGTGGGAGGAGGGTGTGCCATATCATAAATTATGACACACTGTCCTCTTGCCTTGAAATACAAGTTTACCATGAATTTAAAATCTACTCTTCTTTTGCTACTTTGCCTGATGATGGCAGGAATGGTAGCGGCAAAGAATAATACGAAAGTGATAGCCCATCGGGGGTATTGGAAAACGGAGGGCTCTGCCCAGAACTCTATCCGCTCTTTGGAACGTGCTAGCGAAATTGGTGCCTATGGCTCGGAATTCGACGTGCATCTTACAGCAGACAATGTGTTGGTTGTCTACCACGATAATGATATCCAAGGAAAACATATCCAATCTTGTACATACGATGAATTGAAGGATCTACAATTGAGTAACGGCGAAAAGCTCCCTACTTTGGAACAATATTTGAAACGTGCGAAGAAATTGAAGAATATCCGGTTAATATTTGAATTGAAATCCCATGATACCCCGGAACGTAATCGAGATGCGGCAAGGTTATCTGTGCAAATGGTAAAGCGTATGAAATTAGCGAAACGTACGGATTACATATCTTTTAATATGGATGCTTGTAAAGAATTTATCCGTCTATGTCCGAAATCTGAGGTTTCTTATCTGAATGGAGAATTATCCCCGATGGAATTGAAAGAGCTTGGTTTTACAGGATTAGACTACCATTATAAAGTCTTGCAATCTCATCCGGATTGGGTGAAGGATTGTAAAGTCCTAGGCATGACTTCGAATGTCTGGACCGTAGATGACCCTAAATTAATGGAAGAGATGATCGATATGGGAGTCGATTTTATTACGACTGATTTACCGGAAGAGACTCAAAAAATACTACATTCGCGGGCTCAATAAGGCATTATAAAGATGAGAAAGTTTTGTCTGTTGCTTATCCTGTCGCTGGCTTTACCCGTTTTTTGTCTGTTACAAGCGGTGGAGCCTCCCAAAAAGGAAATTCGTGCGGTTTGGTTGACTACGGTTTATGGTCTGGATTGGCCTCATAAACCGGCTACTACCGAGGCGGGACGAAAAGCCCAGCAACAGGCATTGCTTGATATCTTGGACCGGCTTCAAGAAGCGAATTTTAATATGGTCTTCATTCAGGCTCGCTTAAGGGGAGACGTGATGTATCGTTCGGCTATCGAACCAGTCAGTAAGACATTCTCCGGTAAGTATGGAGAATTACCGGGATATGATCCGCTCGCTTTTGTCGTTGATGAATGCCATAAACGGGGAATGGAATGTCATGCGTGGTTCGTGACTTTCCCGTTGGGAACGGAAAAAAGCGTGAAGGAGCAAGGAAAGCTTTCCGTGGTTAAAAAGAAACCAAAACTCTGCAAACGGCATAATGGAGAGTGGTATTTGGACCCCGGTGTACCGGAGACCGCTGATTATATCTTATCCTTAGTCAAGGAGATCGTGAATGGCTACGATATAGATGGCATCCATTTTGATTATATCCGCTATCCGGAAGAGGCGAAAAAATTCCCGGATAAAGCGCTGTATAATAAATCCGGTAAGAAAAAGTCTCTGGCAGACTGGCGTAGGGAGAATATCAACCGGATGGTTTATCGTATTTACGATTGGGTAAAGCAAACGAAACCTTGGGTACAGGTTAGTAGTTCGCCACTCGGGAAATATAATCGTATTGAACGGGTACCTAACGCAGGTTGGACCGCTTACGAAAGTGTCTTCCAAGACCCTAAGATGTGGATGCAACAAGGTAAACAAGATATGATTGTTCCGATGATGTATTACCTGCATAAGAATTTCTTTCCTTTCGTGGATAATTGGGTGGATAATTGTAACGGGCGTTTGGTCGTACCCGGCTTGGGAGCTTATCGAATGGACAAGAGCGAGGCGGACTGGGCCGTGAATGATATAACGGACCAGATCGATTATAGTCGTTATTACGGAGGAGCCGGCTGTGCGTTCTTTCGTTGTGGAAATGTCCTGTATAATGATAAAGGACTTTATAAAGAGTTGAGAGACAATTACTATAAATATCCGGCCCAATTGCCTCCATTGACTTGGCTGAATGATTCGGTACCTGCCGCACCGGAGGGGATCAAAGTGGAACGTTTGGACGATGAGTTGCACTTAACTTGGCAGAAACCTGTGTCGGAAAAGCAGGATTTAACTTATACCGTTTATTATTCATTGACGGATTCGATCGACACAGCTTCGGCAAAATCCATATTAGCTACGAATATTTATGGCAACGAGCTTTTTCTTCCTATCGATGTAGAGTCTGAACGTGGGTATACATTTTCTGTAACGGCTTCCACCCGTTACCGGATAGAGAGTGAACCTTCTCCGGATACCTATTATTACCTGTCTAAATTTATCAAGTAAAGGGAGTATTTTGATTTCGAGTTTTTTTGCTTATTTTTGCGGCATATGAGACGATTTGCCACATCCTTGTTTCTTGTAATTCTTGCTTCCTTAATCTTTTATGGGGGAGCGGGGGTTAATTTCGTATCTTATTGTTGTGGCGTTTGCGAGAAAGAGGGAGTGGAGGCTTTATTGGAAGCTAAGTGCTGTGAGATTCATGGACATGATCATAGTCGTGATAAGCTTGCGAATAATACGGTGGAGTGTTGTGGCATGAATGGCTGTGGCATTGAACGGGTTGATTTTGATTGGAATTCTGTAAATATACAAGTACCGGATCTGCAACCAGTCGTACATGATTTGCTCTTCTCCTCTATTTTCGAGAGTTTACAAATCGCTTCCTTATTTGCTGATTCTTATGAGATTAGGGTGACAGGTCCTCCCGTAGCCTGTCCTCGTGTGTACCTTTCTTTATTGACTACGCTTTTGATTTGATTGTATTCGTGAGGGTGGAAGCTGCTCGCTGAATACCCTTTGGTTTTAAGGTAGGGAATGCTCTATCCCTGCGGAAACTGTATTTAACGATTCAATCAAATAACAACTATCATGTTAAGACAATTATATCTGATATTTTTACTGTTCTGTTTGACTTTTACTTTGACTTGGGCCGAGGATTCCGGCAAGAAAGTGAAAGGACGTGTATGTGATGAAAACAAACAACCTATTATCGGGGCAAATGTATATTGGGAAGGAACCCAAAATGGAACCACGTCCGATGTGGATGGAAATTTCGAGTTAGAACGAAAAGGTGACTCCAAGAATCTGGTGGTTAGCTATATCGGTTATATGACTGAGGTCACCCCTGTGGATGAGAAGGACGATGCTATGCAGATTATCTTAAAAGGTGAGATCGCCTTGGATGAGGTCGTGGTTAGTGAGCGCAAGATGGGAACCATCGCTTCCCGTACGAGCGTATTGCAAACTCAGAAAATTACGTACGATGAGATTTGCCGTGCGGCCTGCTGTAATCTGGCGGAGAGCTTTGAGACAAATCCGTCTGTCGATGTATCGTACTCGGATGCGGCTACAGGTGCCCGGCAAATTAAGCTGTTGGGATTGGCGGGAACCTACGTACAAATGTTGACCGAGAATTACCCGAATTTCCGGGGGGCCGCTTCCTTATATGGCTTGGATTATGTTCCGGGAGCTTGGATGGAAAGTATTCAGGTGTCTAAAGGAACCTCTTCGGTTAAGAATGGGTATGAGGCGTTGGCCGGACAAATCAACGTGGATTTCAAGAAGCCCCCTACGGCGGATATTTTCTCTGCTAATGTGTTCGCTAGTGATGCCGGGCGTTATGAAGGGAATGCGGATGCTTCTTGGCATATCAACGACAAGCTCTCTACCGGTTTATTGGTACACTACTCGAATGATAAAATGCAACATGACGGTAATGACGATGGTTTTCTCGATACGCCGCTAAGGGAACAGGTGAACGTAATGAATCGTTGGTATCATAAATTGGATAAATACGTGGCTCAATACGGAGTTCGCTATCTGCATGAGAGCCGTACCGGTGGGCAGGATACGAAACACCATGATTTCACCGACCCGTATCGGATTCATTTAAATACGAACCGGGCCGAATTATTTACGAAGCAGGCCTATATTATCGATAAGGAAAAGGTAGAGAGCGTGGCATTGATACTTTCCGGTTCTTATCATGAGCAAAAATCAAGATATGACCGTACGCCCTATAATGTATATCAGAATAATGTATATGCCAGTTTGCTGTATGAAAAGGAGTTTACGCCGATGCATAGCTTGAGTACCGGATTAAGTATGAACTATGATGGTTTCGACGAGAATCTGGTTCAATATGCGGGAGGAGAGTCGGTCCGTCATGCCTATGACCGTACGGAAGTCGTGCCGGGAGCTTATGCCCAATATACGTTCAATCTGAATGATAAACTGATCTTATTGGCGGGTGTACGTGCGGATTATAGTACGTTGTATGATTTCTTTGTAACCCCTCGTGTACATATTAAATATAATCCTTTTGACTGGTTCCATATCCGGGCTTCGGCAGGTAAAGGATTTCGGACAGCGAATGTGCTGGCAGAGAACAACTTTTTGTTATCCAGTAGTCGAAAAATGTATATCGCCGACAATCTGGATCAAGAAGAAGCGTGGAATACCGGTCTGAATCTGTCATTTTATATACCTTTGTTCGGGAAGGAACTGAGCTTGAGCGGGGAATGGTATTATACCGATTTCTTGAAGCAAATCGTGGTGGATATGGATAGTGATCCTCATGCGGTTCGTTTCTACAATCTGGATGGGCGTTCCTATTCGAATAGCTTCCAAGTGGAGGCTTCCTATCCTTTTTTCCGGGGATTTACGTTAACGGCCGCTTATCGTTATACAGATGCGAAGACCGATTACCGGAATGAGGAGGGGGTGGCGCATCGATTGAAAAAGCCGTTGGTTAGTGATTATAAAGGTTTATTGACCGCTTCTTATCAAACCCCGTTGAAAAAATGGCAGTTTGATTTGACCAGCCAGTTTAATGGAGGTGGCCGTATGCCGACACCGGATGCATCTAATCCGTTATGGGAGCCGAATTTTAAGGCTTATACGGTAGTGAATGCGCAGATTACGAAATATTTCCGTCAATGGTCTATTTACGTGGGAGCGGAGAACCTGTTTAATTACAAACAACCGAATCCGATTATCGATGCCAGCAATCCCAGAGGGGATAACTTCGATGGATCTATGGTGTGGGGACCGGTGCATGGACGGAAAATTTATGCGGGTATCCGCTTTAATATAAGCAGGGATTGACACGTATATACGTATAAGCCCGCACGTATATACGTGTAGGCCTATGCGTATACTGGTGTGGCCCTACGCCTATATACGTGTAGCCCGATGCCTATAGTGGTGCTTTTCTTTTGGTAGATATGAATGGATAATTAGAATTGTTAATATTAAAAATGATTGATTATGAAACGATTAATTATGTTGCTGTTTTGTGCTGTATGTACGGTATCGATGACATTCGCCCAAGACGCGAAAAAGAAGAAGGACTCTGTGACATTCTTTATCGAAGCGATGGATTGTGATCACTGTATCAAGAAGATCGAGAAAAATATCGCTTTCGAGAAAGGAGTGACCGACTTGAAATGTGATCTGAGTACCCGTACGGCCATTGTGACTTACAAGACGGATAAGACTTCGAAGACCCGCTTGGCCGCGGCATTCAAAAAGATCGGTATGGAAGCGGTTCCGGTAGATAATGGCGCCGGTTGTCCGGTACCTCCGGCGAAAAAAAGTGAGCATACTCACGTTCATTAACATGGAAATTCATAAGAACATCTTATCTTTGCAGATGTTCCGTGAGGGCGGGCCGGAGTGTCCGCCCTGTTTATGAAATAATTTTTCTACGGAATGCAGCGTTTGTTTAATTATTTACATCCTAATATTGTACAGTCTCCAGAAGGGAGACGTTCAAGGCACGACTGAATGAATGAGCTACAACTGATAGAGGGTTGTCGGAAGGGGGAGAGACGAGCTCAAAAAGAGCTTTATGATGCATATTCCCGAAAAATGATGGGAGTTTGCCTTCGTTATGTGAACGACAGGGAAACGGCTCGTGATTTGTTGCAGGATGGCTTCGTGAAAATCTTTACCAGTATGGATTCCTATACAGGGAGTGGTTCATTTGAGGGGTGGATGCGGAAGATCTTTGTTAATTGTGCGTTGGAATATCTGCGAAAGTCGGATGTGTTGCGTGAAGCGACCGATCTTGACAATACGGCGGAACTGATTCAACCCGATAGTTCGGCTATCTCGGACATGTCGGCGGCTGAGTTGATGAATCTAGTGAAGGAGTTGCCGGTTGGCTTCCGTACCGTATTCAATATGTTCGCGATAGAGGGATATTCTCATAAGGAGATCAGTGAGATGTTGAACATAACAGAGAGTACTTCCCGTTCACAATATACCCGTGCCAAGCAGTTATTACAACGTAGAATTAACGCATTGTATTGAGATAAGATGAGTAAAAAGGAAAGAGATATATGGGATGATGCGATCCGGTCGAAGCTAGAGGATTTCGAGATGGATACGCTACCCGGCGACTGGGAGGCTATAGCCGATCGATTGCCCGGAAAGGCTCCGGTTCCTTTGCGTCGTACGCTTCGCTACTGGGTTGCCGCCGCCGTGATCTCCTTATTGGTCGTATCGGGTGGTATCTATTTATATGACAGGGAGATGGAAGATCTACCTATAGCCCAAGAAATACAGTCTTCACAAGAGTCGACATCCGTGGATACCCCGGTTGTTCCGATAGAGAAAACGATGGAGCAAGCGCCCGTATTAGCGACTATTCCTGCTGCTGCGGTCGTGAAGGCAAAAGCGGCATCTGGAGCGGTTAAAGTGGGAGCTAAGGCTAGGATGGCAGCGTTCCGGCAAAATGTAGAGAGTGCAGAGGATCGGCCTATTTCTGAGTCGGAGGTAATGTCTGCTGATAGATCGGCGAATGAGAAAAATACCGTTGAACCGGAGGTTGAAAGGAATAATGATGAGATAGTTGTTCTCAAGAATGATGTACTTGTCGCGGATGCTACTCCTGTTACTAAAAAGAAGCCAGAGAAGACCGCGTCTCGGAAATGGGGGTTCGGTATGGGAGGTGGAGGTCTTTCCATGGGCGCTGATAATCTGGTCCCTCAGTATGTGACGAATAGCAGTGTGCTTAAGAGCGAGAATCTGATGAGCTTAAATTCGTTCGATGCGGAGAAGAAAGATCCTGCTAAGACGGATATTCATCATAAGACGCCTATTGGGGTGGGTATCTCAATTAGTCGTTATTTGAATAATCGTTTTTCTTTGCAGACTGGATTAACTTATTCTTACTTAAGATCGGAGTGGAGTACGAATAATACGTACCATATAGAGAATGATCAGCGATTGCATTTTATAGGAATTCCATTATCATTGACTTATAAGATCGCGGAATGGAATCGTTTTATGTTTTACGCCTCAGCCGGAGGTATGGCGGAAATGAATGTCGCTGGCAAACGTAGAATGAAATTATTCTCGGATGAGGTAGAGATCGCAAAGCAAAGTGAACATATTCGAATGAAAGAATGGCTATGGTCTGTAAATGCCCGTGCCGGCGTAAGTTATCCGATTATCCGTTTCGTAAGCGCTTTCGCAGAGGTGGGAGCCAGCTATTATTTTGATAATGGTAGCGAGATCGAAACCATCCATTCGGAGAAGCCGTTTAACATGAGCCTTCAGTTCGGATTTCGTTTTGGTTTTTAATACTCGATAGATTAACAGTGTAAATACAAATACTTAAAAATAGAAAAATTGAATTATGAAAGCATTTAAATTAATTGGAGCAGCGGTGGCTGCGTCATTATTGTTGTTGACCTCTTGTCTTGGAGAATCGAATAATACGGTGACTCGTGCCGGCTTTGGTGTCGCAGGTCTTTCTGAAAAGACATATAAAACGGTACTGAATACAAATATGGGAGCATTATACTCTCCGTCTTTATCGGCACAAGTAGTTGACGGAGCTTGTTACTTGATCAACTATGAATTAGACCTAAATTCTCCGGAGAATGCGAATGCGGCGACAAATGGTTATTTAACAGCGACAATCTCTGTGGCAGATGAGATAACAAAAGGACAGCCAGTCTTTTATAATGTGCCAGATTCGGCCAGCTTACTTCAGAATGAGATACCTGTAAAAAACCTATTTAGCAATGGCGACTATGGGGTGTATGTAGACGGTTATTTATTCTTCTTTATAACAATGGATATGTTTAAGGATCAGAAAAATTCTTATACTTTATATTGGGATCGTTCAAAGGAGCCTACTATGGTGGATAATGTCCCGACATATGACTTGTTCTTGCGTGTCGCTAAAGTAGCGGACGGAACAGGTTCTGCGGCATCATCTATAGGAGAAGTCCGTGCGTTTAATGTTAAGTCTGTATTGGAGTCTGTGAATAGCGCTGAGGCTAATAAAGATTCAAAGTCTTTTAATCTTAAGGTCAATTATCTAAATACGATTAATGAAAAAGATAGTACGGATTTGAAATGGGCTTCTTATACCGTTCTATTCCAAGTCGTGAAAAACTCATAAAGAAATTAGTATAGAAGTTGAGGGCGTACCGATAAGAAGATTATCGATACGCCCTATTTTTTTGCCGTTTTTTTTATGTATATGGGTAAAGATCGTATCTTTGCGTACTTTAAGAGGAGTATTGTGAAATGAGATACAAGAATTTAATAGGTTTTGTCTGGGTGGCGGTTTTCATGAGTCTGTTTACTTCTTGCCTAAAAGACATAAATAACGTCTATAATCCGGGAACGACCGCCGCTGTGGTTCGTCAACATGGAGATAGTGCGTTGATGATGGCTAATACCCGGTTCGGTTGGATCTATTCGACGAAGCTGAGCTCATGCTCAGAGGGTAAATGCTTGTTAGTGAGCTTTGATTATGATCCTAGCTTACCGGAAAATACGAATGCGGAACAAAAAGGGTATTATACGGTGACGATACAAGGGGAAACCGCTGTTAACCAGCAAAACGCTGAGAGCCCTCTTACGGATACGCATAAATTATTGACTAATGAGCAACCGGTACTTGCGGTCAACCCCAATGATTCTGTTTTATACATCAAATTAGAAGACTATTTATTTCTGCCCTCTGCTTGTTGGACGACAAAAGATCGGACTTTAAATTGGCAATTGACTTACGATCCGGCTCAGGAAGCTGTTGTGGAAAATCGGAAATCAATTTATTCCTTATATTTACGGGCTGCCGCTACGACCGGAAAGCCGGAGGATAAGGCAGAGGAGGCTATCGCGGTTATCAATGCCTTTAATCTGGCGAATTTTATCAAGGATATGCGAGAACAAGGTGGACGCGACGCGGATATGTATGTTCGGATTCATTATATCGATCAAATTAATCCGAAAGATAGTACCCAGTTTACATGGGGAGTAACGGATCCTTTACTTATAAACTAAAGAAGATGAGAAAGCGAATTTTATACGGCTTATTTTTATCCTTGTTTTTCTTAATGACCTCTTGTATGGGGGATGGAAGTAACTCCATCAATTATCATCGGGTAGGAGTGATACGTGAGAATCCTATGCGATGTATCTATACGGCGGATGATCAAGGGAATATATTTATCGTCTCTTCCTCTGAGTTTGAGAATCGGACGGATTTGAAAGATGGCGATTGCTGTGTGGTTGATTTCAAGACGAATTTTAGCGAGGAATTGGGCAATGGTGTTTACAACGCTGAGATTTATAAGTATGATTCGGTCGCTGTATGGCCTTTGCATGAGACATTGACTGATACTACGGTTGTATTGGACAAGGAGCGTCTGGTTACGCTGGACTTTAAGAAAAGTATTTATTTGGAAGGACGTTTCTTCTTGCAAACCCAACATGTAAATCATCAGGTAGACCAAAAGGATATTTTCAATTTATCCTATAACCCTGATCAGGAGGTGGAAGAAGACAGCACCGGACAACGGGTCTATAACCTATACCTTCGGGTAACCCAAGAGGGGGGTACCGGCGATTCCACTAAATGGATCAATACGACCGCTTTTACAATCGATAAGTTTTTGGACCAAGCCAAAGCGATAGAGAGTAGTGAGGGGCAAAATGTGATAAATTTTAAAATAAATTATGCCGAACGCTATAATGCGGATACAACCGCATGTGTTTGGGGGGCTACCGACGTATTTACGTTGCGTTTTACGAATTAAATATATACTTTTGCTATTTAAAAGTAAACAGAGATGTATAAGGAGATATTTAGGTGGGTAATCGCTATCATCTCACAGCCAGCGAAGGCGTGGGTCTTGTTAGCGAAAAAAGGAGAGAAGCAGGAGGAGTTCTTATCCCGATTCGTGTATCCTTTGATCGGCTTCGTTACTGTTGCGGCTTTTCTGGGCGTATTGTTTACGCGGAAGGAGTTTGATTTAGAGCTGGCCTTGAAGTCGTCTATCCGGACATTGGTGTCCTCGTTCGGTGGTTTTTACCTCGGGGCTTATCTGATGAACGAGATATGGCAAGGTATATTTAAACGGGAGAAGGATTTGAAACTGTGGTTGCGCTTCGTCGGGTATTCCTCGTCGTTGATGTTCGCTTTGAATATCGCATTGATGTTGCTTCCCGAGTTTTTCTTCTTGCGGATATTTATCCTTTATACATTCTATATTGTTTGGGAAGGCGCTGGTCCGTATATGGGAGTCGAGGAGAAGATCCGTCTGAAGTTCGTAGGATTTACAACCGCCATTATATTACTGACTCCGGCAGTTATCGAGATTTTGTTATCGATGCTGATGCCCGGTTTGAGTTTTTGACAGAATAACACAAGATGAAAGAGAAGATTAGTAATAACATACAGATAAAGAATAAGCGGGCGACGTTCGACTACGAGTTGCTCGACACTTTTACGGCCGGGATCGTACTGACCGGAACGGAGATTAAATCGATCCGTTTAGGGAAGGCGAGTTTGGTGGATACGTTTTGTATCGTGGAAAAAGGGGAACTGTGGGTGAAGAATATGTACATCGCCGAATATTTTTACGGTACGTACAATAATCACAACGCACGGCGGGACCGGAAATTACTTCTTACCAAAAAGGAATTACGAAAGATCGAGGGTGCGGTTCGTGCTAGTGGTTTTACGATCGTTCCCACTCGTTTGTTTATCAATGAGAAAGGATTGGCGAAAGTAGTCGTCGCGATCGCACGAGGTAAAAAGGAATATGATAAGCGAGACTCCATCCGGGAACGTGACGACCGACGGGAGATGGATCGGGCTTTCAAACGATAAGTCGAGATGGAAACAGGGCAAGGCGTGATCGGTAGGGTTTGGGGATGTATCCTGAAAGCTCTGCCTAAAGCAGGCAAGACGTGTTTATGGCTGCTAAAGATTATTTTGCCTATTTCTTTATTGGTCCGTATATTGCAATATTCCGGAATATTAGGTCAGATCTCGGATTGGTTAGTGCCCGTGTTCTCGTTGGTGGGTCTGCCGGGGGAGACAGCCATTGTTTTTATAACCAGTATATTCTCCCCATTATATGCTCCGATCGCTTTGATCATCTCGATGTCTTTAGGAGTCCGTGAAGCTACGATATTGGCATTGATGTGCCTTACTTCCCATAATCTAATGGTAGAATCCTCCGTACAGGCAAAGACCGGGTCTTCTTTCTGGGAGATGACGCTGCTCCGTTTGATCATGAGTTTCGTGATCGCCTTTTCTTTGAATTGGGTAATGCCCCATGAAGGATGGGGACAGGTCGGGATCGCTCAAAGTGCGGCTGTATGCGATAATTGGTTGGAAGTATTCGTACTTTGGTTTACCAGCTCGATGAAGGTGGTGATTTCTATTTTGATAATTGTTACGGCTTTAATGATCCTTCATTATATATTGGAAGAGTTTAATCTAATGAAAGGATTGTCCTCGGTCTTTTCTCCGCTGATGCGATTATTTGGCTTGCCTCAAGATGCCGCTTTTTTGTGGTTGGTAGGTAATGTGGTCGGACTGGCTTATGGCGGGGCTATTATGGTAGAGCAAATGGAGCAGAGGAAGTTGTCTTACGGTGACGGCAACTTGCTGAACCATCATTTGGCCGTGTGCCATTCCCTGTTGGAAGATACGATCATCTTTGCCGCGATAGGGGTACCCGTTCTTTGGGTGGTGCCTACCCGTCTGTTTTTCGCCATCGCTGTGGTATGGATCCTCCGGGGATATAGTTATATGTACGCAAGAAAGGTAAAACATATTTATGAATAAGGAACGATTTCTGCGACTCTTGAATGAGCGCATTTTGATCTTGGATGGTGGTATGGGTACCATGATCCAAAGTTTCAAACTAAACGAACAAGATTACCGAGGCGAACGTTTCGCCGATTTTCCGGGACAGTTGAAGGGGAACAATGATTTATTGTGTATCACCCGCCCGGATGTAATCCAGTCTATTCATCGTCAGTATTTGGATGCGGGAGCGGATATCTTCGCTACGAATACGTTTAACGCGAACGCTATTTCCATGGCAGATTATGCGATGGAGGCCTATGTACGTGAGATAAATCTGGCCGCCGGACGATTGTCGAGGGAAGTGGCGGATACCTATATGGCAGAGCATCCGGATCGTACGATCTTCGTGGCCGGATCGATCGGTCCTACTAATAAGACAGCTTCTATGAGTCCAGATGTAAGTGATCCCGCTTATCGTGCCGTAACTTATAAAGATTTGTATAATGCCTACAAGGAGCAAGTCGAGGGACTTGTTGACGGCGGGGTGGATATCATCCTTTTCGAGACTACTTTCGATACGTTGAACGTAAAAGCGGGATTGGAAGCGGCTGAGGTCGTGTTGAAAGAGAAAGAAAAAGACCTGCCGATTATGTTGTCTTTGACTTTGTCCGCACAAGGTGGACGAACATTTTCCGGACAGACTTTATTGGCCTTCTTAGCTTCCATACAGCATACACATATTGTTTCGGTTGGCTTAAACTGCTCTTTCGGAGCGGCGGATATGAAGCCCTATTTACAAGAGTTGGCGAAGTATGCCCCCTATTATATCAGCGCTTATCCGAACGCCGGATTGCCGAATAGTTTTGGTACCTATGACGAGACGCCGGATAAAATGGCCCAACATGTGAAGCCTTTTGTGGAAGAGGGATTGGTGAACATTATCGGAGGCTGTTGCGGAACGACTCCAGCGCATATCTCCCGGTATCCGGAGTTGGTGAAAGGAGCTAAACCGCATATCCCGGCTCCGAAACCGGATTGCCTGTGGCTGTCGGGCTTGGAACTGCTGGAGGTGAAACCGGAGAATAATTTCGTGAACGTGGGAGAGCGTTGTAATGTGGCCGGTTCTCGGAAATTCTTACGCTTGATAAAAGAAGGCAGTTATGAGGAAGCGTTGACGATCGCTCGTAAGCAAGTGGAGGATGGCGCCCAAGTGATCGATATCAATATGGACGATGGTATGTTGGATGCCGTGAAAGAAATGAAGACATTCTTAAACTTGATCGCCTCCGAACCGGATATTGCCCGTGTACCCGTCATGATCGATTCTTCTAAATGGGAAGTGATCGAGGAAGGCTTGATGTGCGTGCAAGGAAAGAGCATCGTGAATTCCATCTCCTTGAAAGAAGGAGAGGAGGTCTTCCTTAAACATGCCGCCCGTATTAAGCAACTGGGTGCGGCTGCGGTCGTGATGGCTTTCGACGAGAAGGGGCAGGCGGATACCTATGAAAGAAAGATTGAGATTTGTGAACGGGCCTATCGCCTATTGATCGAGAAGATCGATTTCAATCCCCAAGATATTATTTTTGACCCGAACGTATTGGCGATCGCTACCGGTATGGAGGAACATAATGGCTATGGTCTGGCGTTTATCCGTGCCGTTGAATGGATCAAGAAGAACTTGCCGGGTGCGAAGGTGAGTGGTGGTGTAAGTAATTTATCTTTCTCTTTCCGGGGGAACAATCATGTACGCGAGGCTATGCATTCCGTATTTCTATATCATGCGATCGGGAAGGGGATGGATATGGGTATCGTGAATCCGTCTACCTCCGTACTTTATGAGGATATAGAGCCGGAGTTCCGTACCTTGTTGGAAGACGTGATCTTGGCACGCCGTCCGGAAGCTGCCGAGGAATTAATTACTTATGCTCAAAATTTACATGTTCAAGCTTCCGGAGAAACTCCGGAGAAGCATGAGGCTTGGCGTGAGCTTTCATTGAAGGAGCGTTTGGAACATGCCTTAATCAAAGGGATCGGAGACTATTTGGAGGACGATTTACAAGAAGCCTTGCGGATTTATCCGCATGCCGTGGATATAATTGACGGTCCGTTAATGAGCGGAATGAATAAGGTCGGCGAATTATTCGGTGCCGGAAAGATGTTTCTCCCTCAAGTCGTGAAGACCGCACGTACGATGAAAAAGGCCGTGGCTATTTTACAACCGGCCATTGAATCTGAAAAGAAAGCTTCCGGCTCCGCGAAGGCCGGTAAAGTGATTTTCGCTACGGTAAAAGGGGATGTACATGATATAGGTAAGAATATCGTCTCTATCGTATTGTCTTGTAATAACTACGAGGTGATTGATTTAGGGGTAATGGTTCCCGCAGATGTGATCATAAAGAAAGCGATCGAGGAGAAACCGGATCTGGTTTGCTTATCCGGCTTGATAACCCCTTCTTTAGAAGAGATGGCGCATGTCGCAGACGAGATGCAGAAAGCGGGACTTACGATTCCTATGATGGTGGGTGGCGCTACGACCTCCAAATTGCATACGGCGGTGAAGATCGCTCCGCATTATGATTATCCGGTGATTCATGTGCTGGATGCCTCACAGAATCCGTTGATCGCCGCCAAACTATTGAATCCAGATACCCGTGACGCTTATATCAGGGAGTTGGAACAAGAACAAGAAGCCTTGCGTGCCTCTTTAGGGCAGAAGAAAGAGACCTTGGCTTCTCTTTCAGAGGCTCGTAAGCATCCGATAGAAATAGATTGGACCGGGTATACACCGGTTGTTCCGGCCCGGATGGGGGTACATGTTATCCCTTATATCCCCTTGGAAGAAGTGATTCCTTATATCCACTGGACCTTCTTTTTTAGCGCATGGAAATTGAATGGCCGTTTCTCGGAAATCTCCCAGATACATGGTTGCGATTCTTGTCGTGCCTCTTGGTTGGCCGGATTCCCGGAAAAAGATCGTGCGAAGGCTACCGAGGCGATGCAATTATACAAGGATGCTGTTAGGTTATTGGATCGGCTGGTCAATATGAAGGTTGAATATTGTAAAGCGATTTACGGATTTTTCTCAGCGAATAGTGAAGGGGATACGATCCGAATGGGTGATATAGCGCTGCCTTTATTACGTCAGCAAGTAAAAAAAGAGGAAAATATTTATAAATGTCTTTCCGATTATGTAATACCGGTTTCCGAGGAGCGAACTGATTATGTAGGGGCGTTTGTCGTTACCGCTGGAGCTGGCGCTGATTGTTTGAAGGATAAATTTGAGGAAGAAGGCGATACCTATAATTCAATGTTGCTGCAAACCTTGACCGATCGCCTAGCGGAAGCTACAGCCGAATATCTTCATGAGAAAGTACGTAAAGAATATTGGGGATATGCTAAAGACGAATCCTTGTCTATCCCGGATCTTTACAAGGTGAAATACCAAGGAATCCGTCCGGCTATCGGTTACCCTTCTCTACCGGATCAATTATTGAATTTCACATTGGATGGATTGCTCGATATGTCGCGAATTGGTGTTTCGTTAACCGAGAATGGTGCCATGTATCCTACGGCTTCGGTCAGTGGAATTTATATTGCTCATCCCTCTTCTCAATATTTCATGATCGGTTCTATCGATGAGGAGCAATTGAAAGATTATGCGAGCCGCCGGAATTTAACGGAGGAGCAAGTCCGAAAGTTATTGAGTAGGAATATAGGATAATTTAGTAGCATCACTGCAACCCGGGTTGCAGTGATGCTGCAATGCCTGTGCAGTAATACTGCAACACCTATTGCAGTAACACTGCATAGGCATTGCAGTAAAAAATCGATCAATACGATCTATCTGCCATAGTAATGCTTGGCGGAAGGAACCATGATAATGTTCAACTCCGGATCAGCCATGTCTGGATCGATCGGGAACATCGGTCTCACGATATTCTTATAGGGAAGCTTCTTGAAGTCCTGATCCACACCTCCTCTTGTAAAAGCCATTACCCAATCCGCTTGTATATTGTACCATTGGGTTACAAGGTAACCTTGTTTAACCATTACGATATCCATTTCCTTCGGGTCAATTCCTGAACCCTCTAGGTTTGGAGTGGGAGACGATGTGCCTACTACCACATAAACGCTTCCGGTCTTTACGATAGCGATATCTCTTTTCCGTCTCCATGATTCCGCGTTCTTGTCTTCTTCCGGGCTGACATAAACCACGGTACCCGACAATTTCACGGGACCTTCGTAGGAATTATCGACCATGGCACCTACCATGCCTTCTACGTGTCCGCCTACGCCGACCTTACGTGCCTGCTTAACCACTTCTTCTCCCGGGATGGAGCAATAAAGAACGCTCTTTCCCTTATCAGTCTGGAATTCCGGACGCTTCAAGAGTCTCGCCAAAGTCCAAGTGACCTCGCCTGAGCCGCCTCCGCCGGGATTATCTCCCATATCACTGATAAAGAAAGGCTTCTTTTTGCTTGCTATTGCCAAATCGATACATTTCTCGAGCGAATATCCCGGAGCTTCCAGCGAGAACTGCTTACGGACATCCCAGAATTTCTGGGCGAGTTTCTTCGCCCCGGCTTTTACCTGTTCCTCATCGTCACCGTAAACCATCACGGTTCCTTGGTTCCGTGGGTTGTCTCCCCAAACATAACCGATCCAGATCCCTGCGTCTATCACTCCGGGCATGGCTTCAACCTCGGGAACCAATGCGTACAGCGATTTCGCAGGCTCGACACGGGTACTCGACCATTCGCCGGAAACTAGGACAGGAACAGCAACCCATGCCTTGTATGCCGGACGCCCTTTCCCTGATTCAAGACGTTCCAACAAATTGACGACCCCTCGCCGATGCGATTCGCGAGAATCCGCATGCGGTGCTTGACGATAAGTCGTAATCAAATCGGAGTTGAGAGCTACCAACCAAGACGTATTTCCGTGAAGGTCCATCGTGGTGGTAGTCAAGACATCGTTTCCGATCAAGCTACGCACCTTCTCCATGAATTCGCCCTCGGGATCGGCTACGCCTTCCACGCTACAAGCTCCGTGGTTATAAAACCAGAAGGCGTCATATGGCATATTGGCCTTGATCATCTCCAATGTTTTTTCCACAAACGCGTCGTACGATTCTTTTGTCACGGGGCCTCTTCCACCGCCATAGCCAATCTGCGTGGGAAGCCAAGTGGCCGCCTGTCCCATTGCGGAGTCTGGGCTGAGATAGTCTGGCATTCTTACGGGGTGTCCTACGAGCGGCTGCCTATTCGGGACGAACACGCTGTTTTCTATCTGTATACCGGCAATACCGATACGAGGTTTTTTCTTCTGTCCAAAGGCCTCTCCAACGAACGATACGGCCAAGAGACAGATTCCGAGCAATACTAAATTCCTTTTCATGCTATTATGATTTTTGCGAATTGTTATTTCCTTATTAATTAGTTATTAAACCGTCACTAATATCAATCTCGGTTTGAGGTATAGGCAATACTTCCGCACCGGCGCTGAAAGGAGTCTTAGCTCCAAATTCCGCCTTCTTGGTTCCGTTAAAGACTTTCTCGCCCCATCCTACACGTACCACGTCAAAGAACCGGAAACCTTCCATTCCGAACTCCAGATGACGCTCATTCATGATGTCTTCAAACAATTGGCTTCCTGTATGGTTCTTAGGAGCCAAGTTGACATGACTTCTTACCTCATTCAGATACTTTTGCGCATTAGCGATATCGCCGCTGAAATAACAAGCCTCGGCATAGTTCAAATATACCTCCGCAAGGCGGATAAGCCTGAGGTTCGTGGGTTGATTATTTCCCCTATTCTCCTCTCTTTGCCCGGGCGCGAGATATAGTTTGCGATTGTACCAACCGGTTCGGTCGTCCGTAACGGGTGCCACATCGCCTTTGGCTGCGGTCTCGATCTCTATGGCCTCTTCCGTGGAAAGGAGAGTGGTCTTCTTTCGTATGACATCCCCCTCAGCATCATAAGCGTCCGCCAAGGCCTGTGTAGGTTGCGCACAACCGAAGCCGATCGTCATGTTTCGGGGCATAGACATCAGCACGTGACGGTTACCGTTATTTACATTATACGAACTTTGGGTGGAAGAGACATACATATTCACTTCTAGAATAGAAGAGGAGCAGTGCTCGCCGTCCAGTGAGAACTGCCAAGCGTAATCCTCCGGAGCGACCAAGCTATACTCACCCCCGCACTCATTCTGGAATTTCTCGAATGCCTTTTTTACCTCATCGTATTTTTTCTCATACAGATAAATACGTGTTTGCATGGCGATGGCCGCGCCTTTGGTAATCCTTCCCGCATAGCTTGACTCGTAGTTAGCCACCTCACTTTTCTTAGGTAATACGCTAACCGCATCGTTTAGGTCTTGCTCGATAACCGAGTATATCTCTTCGACAGACGCACGTCCGAGTCTCTCATGATCGAGATCCAAGACTCCCGTATAGCAAGGAACACCACCAAAGGTTTTCACAAGCTCGAAATAAGTATAGGCGCGAATAAACTTGGCCTCACCGATCATCTGTTCCCTGTTATATTTCGAGAATAGGGCATCGTCTGCCATTTCCATATCCCGTATAAACAAATTGGCCTTATTAATACATTGGTAAGAATACCGATATTTGTTCAAGATCTCGGTATGATCCGCTTGATACTGATAATTCTCCAGCAACGTGAAGGTTTGTGCGTCGTTCGAAGAACCGCTGTAGGTCGCGTCATTCGACAACACGTCGCCGAAACATTGCATTGACCATGTGTAACGGAAGTCCTTCATGACGGAATAGACAGCGGTCAGACGCAAGAAAGCTTGTCTTTCCTCTGATATCTCTCCAGCCTCCGGACTTCCTAACGGAGCTAAATCCAAATCTGCGCAACTGCTGAATCCTGTTAAAATCGCTAGTACGATTCCTATGATATATTTGTTTTTAAACATGACATTATAAATTTTAAAAAGTAACATTAATACCTCCGGTGAATGAAATGTTCTGAGGATAGATACCGTAATCTATACCTCTAGACAAAGAGCTGGACTGACCCACTTCCGGATCCATACCCGAGTAACTGGATATCGTAAACAAGTTCTGGCCGCTTACATAAAAACGTACTTTTTGTAGTTTTATCCTCTGCGTGAGAGAAGCGGGCAGGGTATAACCTAGCTGGGCGTTTCTCAAGCGGAAATAAGTCCCGTTTTCTACGTACATGTCCGAGAAGCGGTCATTGTCGTTTACGTCCGTAGCCGTCAGGCGAGGGATGTCCGTATTTGTATTATTTGGCGTCCAATAGTTCATTAACGCTCTATCCTTGTTCGTTATATCGTTCGGGAAGTAGGTGTAATAACGCATCGCATTAAATATTTGATTACCGATTGTTCCACCAAACTGCAAATTGAGGTCGAAACCTTTCCACGCCATACCCATGTTGATACCGTATATGATATCCGGAATAGGATTACCGATCATGCATCTATCACTCGAGTCTAATTTACCATCGCCGTTCGTGTCTACGAACAATACATCGCCCAATTCGGCATTAGGTTGGAAATCCGCCCGCTTAACGGCATTCAACTGTTCCTGTGTTTGGATAAGCCCGTCTGTCTTATAGCCCCAGAACGCACCGATAGGCATACCTTCATTCGTATAGGTGAGGTACATGCTTCCGTTTCGGAATGGTCCATCGGAGATTGGTGTGCCACCATTCAATTTCGTCATGCGGTTACGGATGGTCGACATATTTACTCCCACGTTGTATTCGAAACCGCTTTCGGTCTTGTCTCTCCACTCGAGATTCATCTCGATACCGCGGTTGTTCGCCTCGCCGATATTGGTGTAGGTGTTGCTGGCATATCCCATGTAGATAGGCATAGGAGCGGCCAGCAGCATGTCCTTCGTTGTCTTGTAATAATACTCGAAGCTGAAGACCATGCGGGTGTTAAAGAAGCTTGCGTCAAGACCGATATTCAGAGATTCAGTGGTTTCCCATTTAATATCCGGATTGCCCAATCTGCTCACGGCAATACCTTGATACAAGGTCTCATTCTCTCTCGCTCCGAATAAAGCGCCGTATTGCGTACTCAATGACAGCAAACTACGATCCACATAATTGGTGATATTCTGATTTCCGATCTGTCCCCAGCCCCCGCGGAGTTTCAAGGAGGAAACCCATTCGGCGTTCAATTTCTGGAAGAACGGTTCGTTGTCGATTCTCCAACCTAGAGCGAACGAGGGGAAGTTACCCCAGCGATTCTTGGAAGAGAATTTAGAGGAGCCGTCTCGCCGGAAAGTGGCCGTAATAAGGTATTTGTTATTGTAATCGTAGTGTAGGCGGCCCAGATAAGACATCAAACCATATTCCGTAGCGCTATTGCTGGCCGTGGTCTTGTTCTTGTCCAGCGTAGCGTCTATATAATGCAGGTTATCCGACTCTCCGATAAGATCTCTCGCGTTTACGCTCAAGGTTTCCTGCTTACCCCATTCGTTGGTATAACCTACGAGAGCGGATATGGAGTGCTTCTTGGCAAACGTTTTCTCATACGAAAGGGTATTCTCGAACGTATAGTAGTGCCCTTTGGTCTGCGACTTCGATAAACTACTCTCTAAATTTCTTTGGCTTGAGGATACCTCATAGACAGGCGAGAAGGTTTTATTGTCTACCCTTCTGATTTCCGCTCCGAAGCTACTCTTGAACTTCAATCCTTTTATAATCTGCCATTCCCCATACATATTGCCGATGAAAGCAAGTTTCTCCCGCTGATTATCCCGATACATGATACTTGCCAATGGGTTATAGTAGTCAATATAAGGAGAGTAACCATATGAACCGTCTGCGTTTTGGGCGGGAGTTACCGGATCCAAACGGATTGCGTTACTTACGACACCATAGTCGGAGTCGTACACATTACTACTGTTGCGCTCACTAATACTTGCGTCGGTAGATCTCGCGATCGACGCGTTGGTACCCACTACCAAATGATCTTTGAGCACCGTTTTTTCCGTGCTTTGACGGACACTGAACCGTTCGTAGTTGGATTTCTTGATCGTTCCATCTTGGTTGATATAGTTCAAGCCCAGATTGAATTTATAGTCGTTCTCTTTACCACCGCTTATGCCGACACTGTAGTTATGCATAAAGGCCGTATGCGTAATCTCGTCCATCCAATTGGTGGAAACATTACGATTAACAAGGGCCAAGTTGATGGGAACGCTCCTCACTGTGTTCAACTGTTCCTGATAGTCGTACCATTCTGGACCTGACATCAAATCGAGATTATTCAATATTTTGTTCATACCCCAATACGCATCGAGCGTAACGGTGGTTTTTCCAGCGGCGCCTTTTTTCGTAGTGATAAGGATTACGCCGTTCGCACCGCGGGAACCGTAGATAGCGGAAGCGGAAGCGTCTTTAAGCACCTCCATAGACTGTATATCCGATGTGTTCAGGTAGTTTATATCCGTCACGGGCATCCCGTCCACGACGAACAATGGTTCCGCGTCGTTTACCGTACCGACACCTCTGATACGGATCGTGGCGGCGGAACCCGGAGATCCGGAACTGGAAGTGACGGATACACCGGTAGCCAAGCCTTGCAATGCGGTAGAAACATTGGCCACTGCTTGGCGAGCGATTTTCTCCTCGCTCACGGACGAGATAGCCCCCGTGATATCACTTTTCTTCATCGTACCGTAGCCAACCACTACCACCTCATCCAACTTTTGTGTGTCCTCTTGCAAGGAGATGCTTAAAACCGATTTATTGCCTACCGGAATCTCCTGGTTCATATAACCGATATAGGACACTTGTAAAATAGCGTCTTTGGCTACTTCTAACGTGAATTTTCCATCTATATCCGTTATTGTCCCGTTTGTTGTCCCTTTTACCATCACATTGGCGCCAATTATCGGCATACCGGTAGCATCAATCACGGTTCCGGTGATCTGACGGGTGTTTTGTTGCGGGGTGGATACGATTGATGGTTTCTCTATAATCATGATGTCGCTTTTAATGCGCATGTTTGGGGAGTGTACGGAAGCGTATGCACCTGTGGTAAAAACAAATAGCGGGATTGAGGTTAACTTCATGACTCTGCCCAATTTAGTTTTTGTGTTTAATCGGGGGTTAGGATTCCCCTTACAAATTTCATTCATACATTTGTAATGTTTTAGTGTTAGTATTAATTGATTTAAAGGCGTTTAGAAACTTGTTTGGCTGGATTATAAGCCATATCTTCCAGCCAGTTTCCTTGCTAGATATGGTTCATGATGGCTCCTGTTTCATAGGCTCTCCTTTCTTTAAGATTAACTTTAGTAAACTGAATATGTTTATTTGGTTGTTTGATTTGCAATATTCGTGAAAAAAAACGACACCTGCAAGCAAGTCTCTGCTAATTTAATATTGTGTATTCAATTGATAGAAGTCATTAATACGGCTTAATTATGTCAATTTGTCATTTCTCTCTCCTTCTGCTTCTTGTATTTGAGATAGGATAGGGTGTGTGTTTATTATATGCGATTCTCTGGTAGTTAAGCCCTGACGAATAGAATGTGTATGAAGGAAAATACTTGCAGTTTGCCTTCTTTTTATCAATATCCGCCGAATTATTATATCTCTTGTTTCAGAAAACTAATAAATGCTTCCTGAATAGTATTTGAAAATCAATTGACTTTTTTTGCCGTTCTAGGGTGCAAAGGCTCTAATATAGTCTCGATTTTCAGTGTACAGAAGATTATGATTAAAAGTAGATCCCAACTAAATTAGAGCAAGTGCCGGATAATTCGAACTAGGTGCCGGGTAGATGTCGGTTATCTGCCGGGAAATAGAAATTATAAGCCGACTAAATACATACAAGTTTAGGATATATCCTAAAAAATGTGCTGTTTTGGGTACTAAATTCCATAATAATCGGTTTAAAAGCAATTGTTTTGAAAAAGTCTGTGTTTGAAATATATTTAAAAAGTTAACATTATGATAGTGTTTCGGTAATTCTTTTTGCATTCAGATAGTATGGTTACATTTGTCTATTCATTTCAAATATTATTAAAAAACAGAGAGATATGGATGAGAAAGGATTCGTGGAAGGGGTGAGAAGGTATATGTCCCAGTTACGAGAGGAAAAGCGTTATTCCTCCGCCAAAAGTTATCAGGATGCGTTGAACTCCTTTATAAAGTATAGTGGAACAGAGAACATTTCCTATTCGGATATCAATAAGGCCAATCTTCACCGATATGAGGCTTATTTGTTGGAAAACGATTGCATGCGTAATACGGTCTCCACGTATATCCGCCGTTTGCGTTGTATTTATAACAAGGCGGTGGAGAATGGTGATGCGGAATATATCCCCGGTTTGTTCCAAGGAGTTTTTACGGGAGTGGAGAGTAAGCGCAAGAAATCCCTATCCTTAGAGAACCAACATAAGTTGATGACGGTGAAGGTAGAGAGTGAGGTGCTAAGGGAGACACAACTGGTCGTTTGTTTGTTGTTTCAGTATGCAGGAATGTCGTTCGTGGACTTCGCCCACCTAAAAGAAAGGAATATCAAAAACGGGATATTGGACTATAATCGGCAGAAGACAGGCACACCGATGAGACTGGAAATCTTGGATACGGCAGAATTGATGCGCAAGGAATTAATGGGTGACAAGAAGCCGGCCTCAGGCTATTTATTCCCTTTTTTGAGTGGAACGAAGACGGGCTATGAGGCATATCTCGAATACAATGCGGCCCTATCCCGATTCAATCGAAATTTGAAGGCGTTGAAAAAGGCCGCTGGAATAGCATCGGATGTTACCTCTTATACGATCCGCCATTCCTTTGCCATGGCATTGAAAGAGCAAAATGTCCCTATAGAAATGATCAGTGAATTATTGGGGCATAAGTCTATCAAGACCACCCAGATTTATCTGAGAAGTTTCTCTTTAGAAAAAATGACAGAGGTGAATAGCACTTGCTTTGGTTGTGTCTATAATTATGTGTCGAAAGTGGGATGAGGCTACTTAGTGAGTAGCGTTTGTTTCACGCCGCAAATGTAGTAAAAAATAACAAAAAACAAGCAATCATTAGGGTTTGTTTGTGTTTCCAGTTGGATTCTCGTTAAATCTTCGTTCTTATTTCTGATGTATAGACATGGCAATAGAGACGAAATGGCCTCGTATTTCCGAAATCATCACGTCCCCCCCCTAAAATCGAACATACATTCTTGTAGAGATGGGTATACCCCGTCTCATCCCCTCTAAAAGATGTTTTAAATTACTGTCAGACGGTGGGAGACGGAGCATGCTCCGTCTCTACAACTGAGTAATAACCATTCTCCCACCTTTTGCGCTACTCACTAAGTAGCCTAATTTCTCACATGGCGAAAAAGGGTTATGGTGCATATATCAAACTATCTCTTTTAAGCAATCAACGAAATGCGAGCGAATGTTGTAAAAACGGTTGTAAATTCGGTACCTCATGAGGGTATCGACGCCGTAGGCGTTGAAAGAACCATTCCTGAAAACCCGTTACGGCGAAAATCTGATCAGAAACATTGGTACATCGCTATCGTCAACAACAAGTCCGAGAAACTATGCCGTGACAAGCTGGAAAAGCGCATAGCCAGTCAGCCGGAAGGCGAGAAGGACTATGAGGTTTATATAGCCTCCCAAAAAGAGATGTGTCTTCTGCCAAGCGGCAAGCGTAAGCAAGTAGACCGGATCGTCTTCCGTTCCATTGTATTCATCCGTTGCACCGATGTCTTGCGTAGGAAGGAGATCGTGCATCTTCCTTATATCAAACGTTTCATGGTAAACATAGCTGGCGAACGGTCTGGAGGCATACGCCCCGTAGCCTTCATTCCGGATGAGCAGATGGTGAAACTCCGTAGGATGCTGGACGATTCCGAAGAGCCTGTCATTATCGATCCCCGTCCGCTGCCTCTTGGAGCGAGGGTACGTATTAACGGCGGTAAGTTGCATGGTCTAGAAGGTAACGTGCTGGAAGTGGAGGATGGCAATCTTAACTTTGTGATCCGTGTAGATCTACTGGGATGTGCCAAAGTAAATATCACCCGTGACCTGCTAGAGCTATTATGATACACATAGATGGATACGCACTATGGTAAAAAAGAGGATAGATCCGGAGTACGCCTTATCTCGTTGTTAGGAAACCATTTGAAAGAGATTCTTAAGCGAGAGTCGGATAATCGTGCCTTCATCCATCTTTACTGTACGGGTCCGTATTGGGTGGCGTTCGAGAAATCAGCTTACCTGTTACGCCAAATATCTTCCCGTACCTTAGTGACCCCGTTAAGCCTCACCACGTACCCGTTTCCAATCGTGATGGTCTCTTGGACAGATGGCGAGTTACGTTCCTATACATGTAACCATCTTTTCCATCGCGAAGGCAATGACTACGGTCGGTTATCCGTCCCTACTCGTACGCTTGACGGTTACAAGGAGTGGCATAAGGAAGAGGTGAGGTGTTTTCCGATGCCGGAAGTAAAAACCACGTCCATGGATCGTGACATGGAGATTGATTAAAGATACTTCTGAGGTTCAAGAGAGCCTCCAATCAAGAATATATTATCGCTAGGTCGCAATTAGAAAATGAAAATTAGGCGGCCGATATCGATCAAGAGGTCAGCTATCTCTAGTAGCGAGGAGAGTCCCTTTTTCTTTAACCGATAGACTAGACTCTTGCTTTAGCTTATACCACTCCAACCACTTGAGAGGTTCGGTCGCTTATTATTATAGTTAGATAGATATGAATAAAACAAATATGGAAAAGGTGAAATATCGTTATAATCGCTGGCGTTTAGCGCTGGGGCGTCTGGTAAATTTGCGGTATATCAACCGCTGGATCATTTTTTGTGCGGATCTTTTCATTTCCCTATGTGTATCTTTGATAGGAGTGCTGGGATTATTGTCCATCATGCATGTATACATAAGCGGGATTAGTGTATTAAAGGTAGGAATAGCTTCCTTTGTGGCCAGTATCCTTTCTTTTCTTACGTTCAAGGTTTATCACGGGGTGATCCGTCATTCCACGCTACGTGGACTATGGAGGATTGGTGGTGTCGCCATCACAAAATCCATCCTCATGTTCATACTGCTTCATCTTTTGAGGGCGAATTTCAATTCCTCTATATATTGGGTGGGAGGGATAACCGATTGTATGTTGACGATTGTTCTGCTGATCACCTTACGTGTATTCGTGATTAATGTATATAATAGCGTGTTGTCCCAACTTGGAAAAAAGCGCAAGCGTGTACTGGTGTTCGGTATGGATGAGGATAGCGTGATGATAGCCACATCACCCAACCGGCAAGTATTCATGCAAAATTATAGCATCATCGGCTTCTTGACGTTTGGTAGCGCTAAAAAGAACCTTCGCATAGCGGAACTTCCCGTTTACCAGATCGAGGACATTGATGACTTGTTGCGTCTGATCCCCAGAAATAACTTGGATGGTATCCTTTTCCCGAATATAAAGACCGTCCGACGAGAAGGTGATCGTTTGATTCATTATTGCGAGCAGGCCTCCTTGAAGCCTCTCGTGGTTCCTGATATGGAGGAGGTCCATGAGGGCGGAATGAAGCGTTCAGTCCGTGAGATCCGTATTGAGGACTTGCTGGGTCGTGAGGAGATCAGTATAAATCTGGGCGAGATCGGTCTCTTATTGAAAGATAAGACGATCCTTGTTACGGGAGCGGCCGGTAGCATTGGTAGCGAGATCTGCCGCCAGCTGGCGCATTTCCCGATCAAGAAATTGATCTGCCTTGATGCCGCCGAGACTCCGATGCATGACTTACGCCTGGAATTGGAGGAGAAGTATAAGGAACTGGATTTTGTACCTATCATAGGCGATGTCCGGAATCCGGACCGTGTAGATTACGTATTCCGCAATTGGCATCCCCAGGTAGTATTCCATGCGGCAGCTTATAAGCACGTCCCCTTGATGGAAGAGAACCCTTGCGAGGCTGTTCGTACCAACGTGTTTGGTACCCGAGTGATAGCGGATGCCGCCGTAAGCTATGGTGTAGAGAAATTCGTGATGATCAGTACGGATAAGGCCGTTAATCCAACGAATATCATGGGATGTAGCAAGCGCCTCGCTGAGATATATGTGCAGAGCTTGAGTGTGGCGATCAGTAAGGGGGCTCTAGCGGGAAACACTAAGTTTATCACGACCCGTTTCGGTAATGTATTAGGAAGTAATGGCTCCGTGATACCTCGTTTTCGCGATCAGATCGCCAAAGGAGGCCCAGTTACGGTAACCCATCCCGATATCATCCGCTACTTCATGACAATCCCCGAAGCCTGCCGTTTGGTGTTGGAAGCCGGTACGATGGGCAAGGGCGGCGAGATATTCATCTTTGATATGGGTGAGCCGGTCAAGATCGCTGACTTAGCGAAGCGTATGATCGAGCTTTCTGGTTTGCAGGTGGATAAAGACATAGAGATTAAATACACAGGTCTTCGTCCCGGTGAGAAATTATATGAGGAACTATTGAGCAACAAGGAGAATACGAAGGAAACCCCTCATGAGAAGATTCGTGTGGCAGCAGTCCGGGAGTACGCCTACAAGGATGTGGTAGAGCACATTGATCTATTAGCTGAATTATCCCTTCATGTACATATTCTTCCTATGGTGAGAGAGATGAAATCCTTCGTCCCCGAGTTCAAGAGCCAAAACTCTCAATTCACGAGATTGGACGGAGTGAATTAGCAATTTAGTTAGTAGATTATAAATCTGAATTATAAATGATTATCGCAGTAGATTTTGACGGAACAATCGTTGAGCATAAATATCCGGCGATAGGGAAGGAGATCCCTTTCGCTTTCGAGACATTGAGAAAGTTACAAACAGAACACCACAAGCTGATCTTATGGAGTGTGCGAGAGGGCAAGCTTTTGGATGAGGCTGTCACCTTTTGCCGAGAGCGGGGCTTGGAGTTTTACGCCGTGAACCGAGATTATCCGGAAGAAGAGAAAAAACTGAACAACCATTTCTCCCGTAAGCTGAAGGCCGATATTTTTATTGATGACCGTAATCTTGGTGGTCTCCCGGACTGGGGTATGATTTACGAGATGGTGAGTAAAAGACTTTCCTATGAGGATTTAATGCGGAAATACGAGTCGGAATACGAACCGGAGAAACCGAAAGGCCTTTTCTCTCGTTTGTTTCGCTAAATCCATATCATTCTGTGTTCAATGAAATAAAAAAAAGATAACAAAATAATATGAAAATCAAAAGATTACTACTTTTATTAGCTCTACCTCTATTGGTGGCGAGTTGTACTTCTTACAAGAACGTACCATACCTCCAGAACCCAGAGGCAGTGAACGATTTTGAGGAGACCCTTCCGTTGTATGACGCCAAGATCATGCCAAAAGACTTGTTGAGCATCACGGTCAATACGACAGACCCGAAGGCTGCGACTCCATTCAACTTGACGGTACAGACTCCAATCAATGCGGCTTTGACAAATATCAGTACGACCACGCAACCGACCATGCAGCAATACTTGGTGAATAATAAAGGAGAGATCGATTTCCCTGTTATCGGTCGCTTGGAAGTGGGTGGTCTCACCAAGAACGAGGCGGAGGACTTGATTCGTGAGCGTTTGAAACCTTATTTGAAGGAATCCCCGATCGTTACGGTCCGTATGGCTAATTACAAGATCTCCGTGTTGGGTGAGGTGGCCCGTCCGGGTAGCTTCACGATCGGCAACGAGAAGGTGAACGTTCTGGAGGCTTTGGCGATGGCAGGTGATATGACGATTTACGGTGTCCGTGATAACGTCAAGCTGATCCGTGAGGACGTGAACGGTAAGCGTGAGATCATTAACTTGAATTTGAATAATGCCGAAGTCGTGACTTCCCCGTATTATTACCTGAAGCAAAACGATATTATTTACGTGACCCCGAACAAGACGAAGGCTAAGAACTCCGATATCGGTAACAGCACGACCCTTTGGGTAAGCTCACTCTCGATTCTGGTATCTATTGCCGGCCTGTTGGTAAACATACTTAAGTAATTGAAAATTGAGAATTGAAAATTAAGAGAGATGATAGACGAACGGATAAATAATAACACTGGGATAGAGAACGAGGAACAAGAGATTGATTTGGTCGCTCTTTTATTTAAATACCTTTTTTATTGGCGTTGGTTTGTGGCTAGTATATTGATATGTTGCATCGCCACTTACCTGTTTCTTCGTTATCAAACGCCTGTATATAACATTTCCAGTTCCGTGTTGATAAAGGAGGAGGATAAGCGAAGCGGTTCGGGCAACAATCCGTTGGCGGCCATTCAAGACTTGGGAATGTTTTCCATGACAAATAATTTTGATAACGAGGTGGAGATATTGAAATCCCGTACATTGATAAAAAAAGTCGTGAACGACCTGAATTTATATGTTCGTGTAGCGGAAAAGCGAGCGTTCGGTTATGCGATGCCTCTTTATAAGAATAGTCCGGTGCGGATTTATATGACACCAGAAGAGGCCGATAAATTGGAGGAACCGATTAAGCTGGATTTTACATTTACAAAAACAGGAAAATTGTCTGTTAAGGCTGAATATGTGCAAGATAAGGAAGAGCAAGAGATAGAACAGGCATTTGATCAATTGCCGGCGGTGTTACCAACACCTGTGGGTGTTTTAAGCTTTACGCAAGGCGATACCTTGTATATGGAAGAAGAGGAAATCGCTTTACGTGTTACCATAAATACGCCGACGGAGACCGCCGAGGATTATATGAAAGACTTGAGCGTGACCGCCTCTTCCCAGACCACGACGATAGCGAAGATCAGCGTGAACAATACAGTAAAGGAGCGAGGCGTGGATTTCGTGAATCGTTTGGTTGCGTTCTATAATCAAGACGCGAACGATGAGAAGAATGAGGTAGCTCAGAAAACCGCTGAGTTCATAGAGGAGCGTATCGGTATAATTAACCATGAGTTGGGTACGGCGGAGAGCGAGTTGGCGGATTTCAAGCAACGATCCGGTCTGACGGATTTGACAAGTGATGCCCGTCTAGCCTTACAAGAGAGTTCCAAGTATGAGCAGCAACGTACGGAGAACGCTACACAGATCAGCTTGGTTCAATTTCTGCGTACCTATATCAACGATCCGGTCAACAAGGAAGAGGTAATTCCTGCAAACGTAGGGTTACAGGATCAAAACCTCACTAGGGTGATTGAACAATATAACACGATGATCATCGAGCGTAAACGTTTATTACGTACCTCTTCGGAAAATAACCCGGCGGTGATAAACATGAACACCGGCGTTGAGGCGATGAGACGCAATGTCGAGACAACCGTGAATAGTGTCTTGCGAGGACTACAAATCGCCCAGAAAGATATTGAGCGTCAGGCTAGTAAATTTGAGAGCCGGATTAGTGATGCTCCAAAGCAAGAGAAAGAGTTCATGACTATTTCTCGCCAGCAAGAAATCAAGGCGACTTTATATATCATGCTGTTGCAGAAGCGGGAGGAAAATGCGATCACATTGGCAGCCACGGCTAATAATGGTCGTATTGTAGAGGAACCATTATCCGGGAAGGATCCTGTGGCTCCCAAGAAGCTAGTGTTTTTATTGGCTGCGTTTGTGGTGGGCCTGTTTATTCCGGTGGGAATCATCTTTGTCGTGGAATTATTGAAATATAAGATCGAGAATCGTGGCGACGTGGAGCAATTGACGAATGTTCCGATTTTGGGCGAATTGCCCTTGTGTGGTCATAAATCCTCCGATAAGGGAGCGATCGTAGTACGTGAGAATAAAAACGACATGATGGAGGAGACCTTCCGGGGTTTGCGGACCAATCTGCTCTTTATGCTCCGGAAAGATCAAAAGGTCATACTTTTTTCTTCTACGCAGCCCGGAGAAGGTAAGTCTTTCGTGACCGGAAATCTCGCTGTCAGCTTGGCTTATTTGGGAAAGAAGGTGGTAGTGGTTGGTATGGACATCCGTAAGCCGGGCTTGAATAAGGTCTTCGATTTATCGAAAAGGCAGGAAGGAATATCTAATTATCTGATGGATCCGGAGGATAAGGATCTTTTTGATCTTGTGCAGCCTTCCGGCATCAGTCCGAACCTGGATATCCTTTTAGGAGGAACGATTCCCCCGAACCCGACGGAACTGGTAGCCCGTGATACCTTGGAGAAGGCGATAGAGCAATTGAAATCCCGTTATGACTACGTGTTGCTGGATACAGCCCCGATCGGTATGGTAACTGATACGGCCATAATAAGCCGTGTGGCCGACATGTGTGTTTATGTCTGCCGTGCGGACGTGACCCCGAAAGCCGCTTTCTGCTACATTAATGTTCTTAGGGACGAGCATAAATTTGACAAGTTGGCGGTAGTGATCAATGGAATCGACCTGAGTAAACGTAAGAACACCTATGGTTACGGTTATGGTAAGAAATATGGTTATGGCTATGGTAAACATTATGGTTATGGATACGGCTATGGGTATGGTTTTGAGGCAGAGAATAAGAAAAGAAAATAACTGGATATGAAGAGAGAGGATCAAGACTTCAAATTAAAACAAATAACACCGTTTGCTTCTAAAATATGGCTGAGTTCTCCTACGATGCATGGAGATGAAATCAAATATATAATAGAGGCATATGAGAGTAATTGGATGTCTACCGTGGGCAAGAATATTAATGAGGTAGAACGTCTGGCTTGTGAGAAGATTGGTTGTCAGTATGCGGTTGCATTGTCAGCTGGGACAGCCGCTTTGCATATGGCGGTTCGGTTGGCCGGGGTAAAACCCGGTGATAAGGTCTTTTGTTCGGATATGACCTTTGACGCTACGGTAAATCCGGTTGTCTACGAGGGTGGAGTACCCGTGTTTATCGACACGGAATATGATACTTGGAATATGGATCCGATTGCGTTAGAGAAAGCCTTCGAAATTTATCCGGAAGTGAAGGTCGTTGTGGTCGCTCATCTCTATGGGACACCGGGCAAGATCGATGAAATCCGGGCTATTTGTCAGAGGCATGATGCTATTATCATAGAGGATGCGGCGGAATCGTTGGGTGCCTCTTATAAAGGTGTACAAACCGGAACTTTTGGTCATTACAACGCTATTTCATTTAATGGCAATAAAATTATCACGGGATCTTCTGGGGGAATGTTATTGACGGATGATTTGGAGGCAGCGAACAAAGTACGTAAATGGTCTACCCAATCCCGAGAGAATGCCCCTTGGTATCAACATGAGGAACTGGGATATAATTATCGCATGAGTAACGTGATAGCGGGAGTGGTAAGAGGTCAATTCCCTTATCTGGAGGAACATATCGCTCAAAAGAAGGCTATTTATGAAGGATATAAATCGGGATTTAAGGATCTTCCGGTAACCATGAATCCGTTTGATGCGAGGCATTCCGAACCCAATTATTGGCTGTCTTGCCTATTGATTGACGAGGATGCTATGTGTAAGCAAGTATGCGGGGAGTGCGATGCTTTATATATCAGTGAATCCGGAAAAAGTTGTCCGACTGAGATCTTGGAAAAACTTGCCCAATATAATGCGGAGGGCCGTCCTGTCTGGAAGCCCATGCACATGCAACCTATTTATCGGATGAATGGATTTGTTACCCGGGAAGGTAACGGCCGGGCGAAGACAAATGCGTACATAAGTGGTAGTGTCCGTGGAAAGGATGGCAAGCCGTTGGATGTAGGCATGGATATTTTTCATAGAGGTTTGTGCCTGCCTTCGGATAACAAGATGACGGTGGAGCAGCAAGAGGTGGTGATAGAGATTGTTCGGAGATGTTTTTATAGGTGATTAATAGTGATTTTAATGGACTTGAAGAATTTCTATAAACAATATATAAAGAGAGTAATGGACATTTTATGTTCATTTTTGTTTCTTGTTCTATTTTGGTGGTTACTTGTATTAGTTGCTTTTTTAGTAAAAATTAGATTAGGCTCTCCAATTTTATTCACTCAAGACAGACCCGGAAAAAAAGGAAAGGTTTTTAAGTTATACAAATTTAGGTCTATGATTGATAAATGTGATAAAGAAGGAAATCCTCTACCTGATGACGAACGTTTACCCAAATTCGGTCGTATTCTTCGCTCAACAAGCCTGGATGAGTTACCTGAGATTTTCAATATATTAAAGGGAGATATGAGTGTTGTAGGGCCAAGACCCCTTTTGGTTGAATATCTTCCATATTATACAAAAGAGGAATTGCGTCGTCATGAACAGAGACCGGGATTGACTGGGTGGGCACAGATTAACGGACGAAACGCTACCGGGTGGGACGAACGTTTGCAACAGGATGTTTATTATGTAGATCATTGTTCATTGTTTTTAGATTGTAAAATCATTTTACGTACGGTTCTAAAAGTAGTAAAAAGGTCGGATGTGTTGGTCGGGAAACAAATTCCTGCGGGAAGATTGGATGTCTCCCGTAAAAATAGGCTGGATTTAAATGGTGTAAAATGAAATTTGGAAATGTAAATATCCGACCTTTTACGGAAAATGATATATTGAATAAGGTCCGATGGATAAACGATTGTGAGAATAATAAGTTCCTGCATTACGAACTTCCTTTGGACGAGGATAAGACTCGGGCTTGGTTTCATAAGAATAAGGATCGAGCAGATCGCTATGATGCCATCATTGAATATGATAGAAATCCTGTGGGTGTAATAGGTTTATTATCTATCGTAGATGGACGGGCCGAATATTATATTACGTTAGGAGAAAGTCGGTATAGAGGAAAAGGTATAGCGCGAGATGCTAGTATCTTATTGTTGAAATATGCTTTTGATGAATTGGATTTGCTAGAAGTCTATTTATATACGGAAGTAGACAATATACCAGCTCAGAAATTATTTGAGAAATGTGGTTTTGTGAAGCATCGTTTAGATAAAAACTCTGCGGTTAACAGAGGAACCTTAGTAGATAGATTCTATTATAGCATTACAGCTTCTGAATTTCGTGAAAATAGTAAAGGGAAATAGATATGACTCCTTTATACTTTTTGTTTAGTGATTCCAATAAAAATAATATCTATATAAAACGTGATGATCTGATCCCTATCTCTTTTGGTGGGAATAAGGCAAGAAAAGCCATGAACTTCTTTAAAGAAATAGATCAAGGGGAATTTGATTGTGTAGTTACGTATGGAAGTGGTAGCTCCAACCATTGCCGAATCGTTTCAAATATGGCAGCTTCAAGGAAATTGCCTTGTTATATTGTCGCTCCAAAAGAATCTTCTTTGCCTACATTCAATAGTAAGATGATGGAGTTATTCGGCTCTCATTTTATGATTACTCCTGTCAATGAGGTCCATGACACCATCGAGAGATTGTTGGCTACATTGAAAGAGGAAGGAAAGAAGCCTTATTTTATTGCGGGTGGCGGGCATGGTAATCTAGGAACGCAGGCTTATGTGGATTGCTATAAGGAAATCGCAGTATATGAGCATGAGTGTAAAATTCATTTTGGTCTTATCTTTCTAGCGTCAGGTACGGGTACAACGCAAGCAGGATTGGTTTGCGGACAATTGATGAGTCAAGATAAACGAAAGATTATAGGTATTAGTATCGCTCGGAAAAATCCTCGGGGAAAACAAGTGGTATTGGATAGCTCGTATGAATATTTAGCGAGTAAGGGGATATATCTATCAAAGATCCAATTAGAAAGTGAAATAGTTTTTGTTGATGATTATGTCGGTTTAGGATATGGAACAAAATCCAAGGATATAGATTATACGATTAATAGCGTCTTAGTGAATTTTGGAATACCAATGGACTCTACTTATACAGCGAAAGCATATACCGGAATGATAAGATATATACAAGAAAATAATGTGACAGGAGAAAATATCCTATTTATTCATACGGGTGGAACCCCTTTATTTTTTGATGATTTGATGAGATTAGAAAATATAATTTAGAAATGGAAATCAATATATTAATCTTAAGTGTAGGGACGAGGAATAAGATAGTCCAATATCTTAAAAAGGCGTTGACGGATCAAGAGGGTAATCGTTTAGGCTCTGTTATCGCTACAGATATGAGTAATATCGCTCCGGCAATATATGAAGCTGATAAATATTACCAAGTACCTCGGATGATGGCTTCGGATTATATGGAGGTTATTTTTGATATTTGTAGAAAAGAGAAGATAACAGCCATATTAAGTTTAATAGATCCTGAATTGAGTCTGTTAGCCAAGCACGAAAAAGAATTTGCGGCATTAAGTGTCAAGGTGATAGGATCTAGTTATGAATTATGTGAGATGAGCCTAGATAAGATACAAATGTATGAATGGCTAACAACGCATGGTTATAAGACCGCTAAAAGTTATACCGATAAGTCTGTTTTTTTTAAGGATATCGAGTTGGGAAAAATCTCTTATCCGGTATTTGTAAAACCTGTCAGAGGTAGCGCCTCTCTCGCTATAAGTAAAGTGAATGATAAAGAGACTATCGAGTTGCTTTTTGCCCATGCGGATAACCTAATGATCCAAGAATTTTTAGACGGTCAGGAAATAGGAGCGGATGTATATATTGATATGTTGAGTGGTGAGGTCGTTTCTATTTTCACGAAAAGGAAAATCGTTATGCGGGCAGGAGAAACAGATAAAGCGGTTTCTTTTAAAGATGAAAAGCTATTTTGTTTGATCAACAGATTTGTGAAAGAGGCTGGATATCGGGGGCAAATAGATATTGATATTTTCGAGATCGGAGGTGATTATTATATATCAGAAGTGAATCCTCGTTTTGGAGGAGGGTATCCTCATGCTTATGAATGTGGTTGTAATCATATGGATTTGATTGTTAATAATTTGTCCGGAAAGACTAATCCGGTGAATATTGGAAATTATTCGGAGGATATTTATATGATGAAATATAATGAAGTTTTGATTCGATAGAATGGATAGAATATGAGAAGTGGTGTACGTAAAAAATGGGATGATCTGAATTTCAAGGCTGAATCTTTTTATCGGAAATATGAGTATCGTAAAAAGGCTAAGCTTCGTTTAAAGCGAATGAATGGCGGATGCAAATGCACGAAAGAGTATAATGAGATTGTGATTCCTTTTTGGAAGAAATATGGATTGAGACCAGATAAAATGTGGTATCAGATCTTTTGGGATCGAACTCATGAGCCGGATCCGCGCTATATCCCGGATGATTTATGGTATGGGGTTATAGTCCCTTATTTCAGTAATTCACAGTTCCGTCGTTTTGGTGAGGACAAATGTTTACATGATGTTTTTTTCAAGGATTTAGTTAGACCTGAGACCATTGTGAAAAATATGGCCGGAATCTTTTATGATGCGCATATGTGTATAATCACTAAAGAACAGGCTATAGAGAAATGTATGGTGTATCAAGGAGAGTTTTTGATTAAGCCCTCAATAGATAGTGGAGAAGGTAGATTGATTAGTTTCTTTGACTCACAGGACTTGGATCAAAAATCATTAATATCAGCTATAGATGGTTTAAAGGCGAACTTTATTGTTCAAGAGGCAGTTAAGCAGCATGCGGTACTGGCTGCGTTGAATCCTTCTTCATTAAATACGATTCGTGTTGTGTCGTTCTTATTTGAAGGTACGATCTATATTTTATCCTCTATTTTACGAATGGGGGCAAGTGGACATAAGGTCGATAATATTGGTGCGGGTGGATTCGCCTGTCCGATTCAAGCTAATGGGCGGTTGACCGAGAAAGGTGTTAATCGAAAAGCCGAGTGGGTTACAGAAAATCAACACGGTATTCGTTTTGCGGATGTTATAGTACCTTCTTATGATAAAATCATAGCTATGATAAAAGAGCAACATTTGAAATTGGCCCATTTCAAACTAATCGGTTGGGATTTTTCTGTGAATGTGAAAGGGGAACCGGTTTTCATTGAATATAATGTTTGCCCGGGTTCCAATCAGATCACTTGTGGCCCCACATTCGGAGATTTGACAGAACGTGTGTTGGAGGAGGTCTTTGTGAAGAAGACTTTGGAATATGCGCAGAATTAAATAGATATATAATAATTTAGGCAAGGAGAATTAAAAATGAAAATTGCTATTTTAGGAGCTGGTAACGCAGGGTGTGCAGTTGCGGCTGATTTAACATTGAAAGGACATGAAGTTACTTTGATCAAGACATCTCATGCGATGCATGATGATAATTTTGAGTATATGCAATCACATAAAGGAGAAATGACTTTAAATGAGTTTGGCAAAGTTTCTACTGCGTATATTCATCGAGTTACAAGAGACCTAGAGGAGCTGCAAGACGCTGAAATCGTTATCATATATATTCAAACGAATTATCATGAGCAATTAATAGAAAAGATAGCACCATATCTACAAAAAGATCAAATACTTTTGATCAATCCGGGATATTTGTCTACCGCATATGTTCTTAAATATTGCCAAGATAAACCTATCATTGTAGCGGAAGCTCAAAGCTCTTTTATAGACGGTCGTGTTATGGAACCGGGGCAATTTAAGGTAGGGTTTCGAAATGTAAGGAATCCGATTGGTATTTATCCTTCATCAAGAAAAGAGGAAGCGATAGAAAAATTGGATAAATTACAAGAACGATTTGTTTATTTGGATTCTGTGGTAGAAGCGGCTCTTCATAATCCAAACTTAGTAGTGCATACAGTAGGTTCTGTTATGAGCATACCGCGTATAGAGAAATCACATGGTGATTTTTGCATGTATCATGAGGCATATACCAGGGACAACCCTGCTACCTGGAGAATCTTAGAGGCGATGGATGCGGAAAAGATGAATGTTCTGGAGAAACTAGGTTTTTCAAGGCTAAGTTATGTGGAGGCTTGTAAATACCGAAATTCATTAGATGATAATAAGGACGCTAAAGAGGTTTTCTTGGATTATGCGGAAATGGATACCCGTGCGAAAGGACCGACCCAAGTGGATTCCAGATATATTTCAGAGGATGTACCGCAGGGGTTAGTGATGTTAGAGGCTTTAGGAAAGTCGTTAGATGTCGCAACTCCTATTGTTTCAAGTCTTATCGAAATAGCTAGTGCGGCTTTAGGACGTGATCTTCGTGCGGAAGGTAGGACTCCGGAGAAGTTGGGTGAGGAAAATATTCAGAAAATACTGATGGACTGCTGATTCTAAAAAGAATTATGAAAGAAAGTATTTTGCAGAAATTTATTCGTTTGTTTCGTGATATTGATAAAGAGATTCTTCCTAATGCAAATGTTTTAGAACGAATTTATATAGTCTTTGATTTTTTGTGGGAAAAAATAAAATATAACATAGAATTAATAGACTATGTTCAGTATCGTTTTTATTTTAAAAGAAGAATCGAGAGGGATCAATTTATTACACATGGTAAGTTGTTGAAAATTATAAAAATATGTAATGATCCAAAATCAAGAATATTTTTTGATCAGAAACCATTGTTTAATCAAGAGTTTAAAGACTATTTAGGTCGAGATTGGCTTGATACAAAGGTTTGTTCAAAAGAAGAGTTTTATTCTTTTTGTGAAAGAAATTCAACACTTTTCTGCAAATCTCCTGATGGAATGTTTGGAAAGGGGATTGATATTATTCATTTGGCTAATGTGAGTGATTTGGATCGTTTCTATGATACGTGTAAGAAAAACAAGATTTTATTAGAAGAAGTACTAGAGCAAGATTGCGAGTTGGCTGCTTTTAATAATACTGCGGTGAATACGATTCGTGTTGTGACACTGATTTGTGCGGATGATTCAGTTAGAATTATGGCTGCGGTTTTAAGGTTAAGTAGAAAGGGAAAATTTGCCGACAATTTTCATCATGATGGGATAGCCTCGTTAATAGATGTCGAAACAGGTATTGTTAATACAACAGGGGTAGATCGTAAATGGAATCGATATACAATACATCCGGATTCAAGAAAACCTATTGTGGGATTTCAAATTCCAAGATGGTTTGAAGTTGTAGATATGGTAAAGAAAGCAGCAAGGGTTCATCCTGAAGTCAGATACGTAGGGTGGGATGTAACAATAAAAAGCAGTGGAGAAATCGTTCTGATAGAAGGAAATCCTGGGGCTGATCCAGATGTGACACAAATAGAGGATCAGGTTGGAAAATGGCCATTGTATGAGCCTTTGTTATTTGAGATAGAGAGTTGTAAGGAATAATCAGAATCGATCATGAAAAAAATTACTTTTATCGGGGATATTACTAGTGATAGGCCTTTGCTGAATGCTGCATATGATAGGAATACAGATGCTTATGATTTTTCCCCTGTCTTTGGTAAAGTTAAAAAATTGTTTGAGGAATCTGATTATGTGGTAGGTAATTTTGAGACCGTATGTGCGGGTGATAAGAATGGGTTCCAGAATCAGTATCTGTTATGTAACTCTCCAGATGAATTGATCCAAGCAATGGTGAAGGGAGGTGTCAATTGTGTTACGACTGCTAATAATCATTGTTTAGACCAAGGGATTGAAGGCCTTGTTCGTACAATTAAAGAATTAGATAGAAATAAGGTTTTACATACGGGTACTTTTACATATGAGAACGCTTCAAAACGAATTCTGTATTTATATTTGAATCATATTGTAATAGCACTAATATCGAATACCTATTCGACAAATTCGTCAAATACGGGAATTGCTCTAGATGATCGAAATGATTTCCATGTGAATTTGCTTAAAGAGCAAAGTGAATTTATTCTTGTTGGTAAAAGAAAATGGGCTAAAAGAATTTTTTTTAGGTTTATTAAAGCAAGATATCGGAGAAGAATAAATAGGGTTGTGGCAAGAATGCAACTTCGGCGGGGAAAAGTATTCTTAAAGCCGAGGGTAGATGTTATCATGGATGGTGATACTGATAATAAATATTTAGGATTATTGGCAGAAGATCTGAAAACCGCAAGAGAAAAAGCTGATTATGTGATCGTATGTTCGCATATTGGGGGACAATTTAATGAAACTCCGGGAACCTATAGTAGGTTTATGGCTGATTTTGTTTTAGAACATGGTGCTGATATGTTAATAGGAAATCATCCGCATGTTATTCAGAAAACAAGAATAGAAAACAGAAAGGTTGTTGCTTATTCTTTGGGTAGTTTTAATCAATCTCCGAGTGCCGATTATATAATTCATGATGCCCTACCTGAATATTCTATGGCTTTGCATGTTTATTTTTCAAAAGATCGAGATAAAGGGAATGTAAGAATGATCACATTCTCTATTTTAAAGGCTGTTGAAGATTCCAATAAGATGATTGTTGTTTATCCAATAGATGAACTAAATGATGAATTGGAGGGGGATGATCGTATTCAATTACAGGAAGATGTAAAGAGAATTTATGAACGAATTACTGGGACTTCTATCCTCAAAGATGTGATACAGAGGGAGTATGTATTGAGATGATGTGATGAAAGAATATTATAAAATAAGTTTTACCGGGGATATAATGTGCGAACGTCCCTTATTGAGTGCTTCTAGATCTGATAAAAAATATGACTTTGACTTTGTTTTTCATGGAGTGAAGGATAAGTTGCGGGAATCAGATCTTGTTGTTGGTAATTTGGAGACTGTATTTGCTGGGGAGGAGGCCGGATATACGAATGACGTGTATTCATTTAATACTCCGGATCGTTTTGTATGTTCAATGAAAAGTGCTGGTATCGATTATGTAAGTACGGCCAATAATCACTGTCTTGATCGCGGAACCGAAGGGTTGATTAGGACATTGGATCTATTGGATCAGTATGGAATAAAGCATTTTGGAACTTATAGGAGTAAAGAAGAACGAACTTCTTATGAACTTTTGGAGTTGGGGGGTAAGAAGATTGCTTTAATAGCTTATACGTATGGAACAAATGTAGTAGAGAATGGGATTGTATTCAAAGAAGATGAAGAGTTCTATGTTAATGTATTGAAGTCGCAAGAACGTGAGTGGCTGAAATTTAAAAAGACATTAAATACACCGGGTATTCGTAGTAAACTTTCTCGATACATACGAAAGGTTACTACTTTAGAGCAGCGAATGCGAATCAAAAAGAAACTTGGCATGTTGAAAAATCTTCCTAAATCAGATGATTTATTAGAGGATGACATCTATCCAAGATATTTAGAACGGCTTAAATCTGATATAGAAAAAGCAAGGTGTGAAGCCGACTATGTTATTGTTTGTTTACATTCCGGTGGCTTATTCAATGTTAAGGTCGGAGCATACACGGAATATATTGTAGATTTAATAGTTCGTGCAGGAGCGGATGCTATAGTAGGAAATCACCCCCATGTCGTTCAGAAATTCGTAGATAAAGGCTGTTTAGTTGCCTATTCGTTGGGTAATTTCAGCATATCTCCTAGTTCTCTTTATTTAGTAAGAGAAAATTTGCCCGAGTATTCGGTGTTATTACATTTCTATTTTGATAAAGAAAGAATGTCTCTTTATAAAGTTACATTTTCTATATTAAAGATTGTAGAATCTAAAAATGGAAATCTAAGTGTATATCCTATTAATGCGCTGTATGATAAGTGTGATATTACTAGTGAACGGGACATGTTGATAAGTGATTGTACGAAAATATACAATACTTTTACCGGTAAGAAGGAAATGGCGATAGATATATTGGATGAGTACGTATGTTTTGAAAAAATTAAGGATGCATTATGAAAGTCTGTTTTTTTGCGCATTGTAGCATTACCAATAGCGATGGGGCAACTCTTTCCATGTATAATATCATTGATGAAATGTTGCGTCGAGGAATTGAAGTTGTTGTCGTTCTTGCCAATACGAGGAATTTAGAGGGGCGAATTGCAGAAGGGAAGATAAAATTTATAGTCGCTCCATTATATGGGATGCGAATGGATTTGAACAAAAAAACTCCGATGACGCAAGTGAAGTTCTTTGTGAAAAGTATCTGTAATTCTATACAGAAAAGAAAAATAGAAAAGGTTCTTAAATCGGAGAATATTGACATTATCCATATAAATGGATTAGATAGTAGTATTGGTGCAGAGATCGCACAAAAATTGAAGATTCCATATGTATGGCATATTCGTCAATTCATGGAAGCTGATTTGGGTAAAAAGTTGTTTCGTGAAAAGTATGTATATCGATTGGTTGCAAGGGCCTCATCTGTTATAGCGATATCAAAAGATGTACAGGCTAAATTTGAGCCTCTCTTGGGGCGTAAAATGGATCTTGTATATAATGGAGTTCCGGTTGAAAAATATAAACTGGAAGATGTTACAAGATTTGAATCTCCGGTAACTAGGATGCTTTTGGCAGGGAGAATTTCTGTTCAAAAAGGCCAAATGGATGCGATAAAGGCTGTAGAGTTATTAATGCAACGTGGTATTGATACTGTTTTATTAACTTTGGTGGGACAAGGAGAAACGAAGGAGTATTTGGAATATGTGAAATCGTATGTAAAAGAGCATGAGCTAGAACAAAAAATTTGCATTTTAGAGCATCATGATGATTTAAGGGAGTTGCGAAGACAATGTGATATAGGTTTGACTTGTTCAAAAAAGGAAGCTTTTGGACGAGTTACTGTAGAGAATATGTTGGCTAAAATGCTTGTTATTGGAGCTAATACAGGTGGGACATTAGAGATTGTCGAGGATGGTTATAATGGCTTGTTGTACGAGGAAGGTAATCCGGAAAGTTTGGCTGGGCGTATTGAATATGCTATGGAGCATAAGATGGATATGCAAATATTATTGGATAGAGGATATCTGGATTCTATAAATCGGTTTTCTAGTACAACTCTAATAGAGTCCATATTGAATTTATATAAAAAGATAATATTCTGATATTTAAATTGGATTTATGAACATCGTTTTGAAACGGAAGTTTATCAATAAACTTATGTGGCATGTGATTTTTTGGGGAATACAGTTCGCTTTATTATGTCCTGAATTTATCACATTTACCTCTGCATATAACTATATTCGATATATACATCATGTGATTTGTGTCTGTTCAATAGTTGTATTTTTTGTGTTTTTTAGAAAAAATGAATTACTGTGGTTGATTCTGTTGTTCTTTTTCCTGTTTCTATTTGTAACGATGAAGAATGCGGGAAACTTGGGAAATTTTCTTTTGAATTTTGAGAGGTCTTATTCTCTGATATGTTTCTATTGCTTTTTTTATAGGATGAGCAGGCGATTATTCTTTATTGGAACTTCTTTTTTTTGGATGTCATTGATTTTAGTTAATACTATTCTTACCTTTCTTTATCCCAATGGATTGTATTTTTTTAATTCTCAATTTTCAGGTATAGATAAATCGTATTACTTCTTAGGAGTATCTAATCAGGTTATACCGTTTTATATGATTTCAATAGTGTTCGTTTTTTTGAAAAACTTTTATTTGAATAAAAATAATAAGGAAGTCTTTCTGTTGTTTATATGCATGTGGGGTTGTGAATTTGTGTATCAGTCTGCTACATCGCTTGTTGGATGTTTCTTTTTTACTATTGGCTATTTGTTTTTTGTATTGCCTAAAGATACACAGGGGAAGATTGTACATTCTATTCATCGGGGATACAATTTTATTTTAGTTGCCATGGCCATCACTGTGTTTATGATCCACTATTTGATAGTTGTGTATCAAATACAAAATAAATTTGCCTATTTAGTGGAAGTCGTTTTAAAAAAGGATTTAACATTTTCTACTCGAACTATAATTTGGAATAGTGCTATTAATATGATTGAAAAATCATTTCTTATAGGTTATGGGGCTGTTGAAAACAATAATAGATATATTGAGATAGGAAGTTCTTCTTTTAATGCTCATAATATTATTCTTCAGATATTACTTATGGGAGGAATCATATTGTTGTTGGTTTGTTTTTTACTTGTTTGGAAGTCAATTAAATCAATGTTGTTTTGTTTGGATTTGAGGGTCAAGAATATAGTGTTTTTGCTATTTGCTGTATTCTTCTTTATGTCCTTGTCAGAAGTGTATACACTAAATTTGATGTTTATTGTTCTATACTTGGGTTTTTTGATAAAAGAAAAAATTCCCTATTGTAAACATCTGGATGCTGAATCTTTTAGTAATAATGCAAGTATCCGATTGAATTTATACTAGTACAACTCTTGCGTTTGTTTTTTATATTAAATAATTAATCTAATGTTTGGTAAAATTAAATTTTTATTTTCTAGAATTTTAAAACAACTGTCTCCTGTATTTTATGTTAAGCAGAAATATTATAGAATATTTGGAACGAGTTTGGATTTAGTAAACCCTCAGGGTTTTAATGAAAAAATATGCTGGCTTGCCTTGTATTGGCAAAAGCCTATAGTAGTTAAATGTGCTGATAAATATGAGCTTAGAGAATATGTTAGCTCTTTAGGTCTCATGGAATTAATGCCTCAGCTATATGGTGTCTATACTGATGTGAAGGGTATAGAGTGGAATCGATTTCCTAAAAAGTTTGTGATTAAATGTACACATGGTTGTAAGTATAATATTGTATGCTTTAATAAAGATGAATTAGATATTCATTCTGCTGATATTTCTTTAAATAAATGGCTTCATTCTGTTTATGGTACCAATACTTATGAGCCTCATTATTCAAAAATGACACCTCGTATTATTGCTGAAGAGTTTATTGAAACTAGTGAAAGAGGACTTCCGGAAGATTATAAGGTATATTGTTTTAATGGAGAGCCAAAGTGTGTGTTGGTTTGCCTTAACAGGGAGTCGGAACTTGTACTTGAATGGTATGATCTTGAATGGAATGTATTTGATATTGGTGCTAAAAGTAATATGCGTAGGGCTAATAAACCTGCTTGTTTGGATCAGATGATAAAATATGCTCGAATATTGTCAAAAGGATTTCCTTTTGTAAGAGTTGATTTCTATGATAGTTTTGGTAAGCCAATTTTAGGGGAAATGACGTTTACACCTATGTATGGAATGGCTAAATATTATTCGAAAGAAGGGAATCTATTATTGGGCAGTATGTTGACTCTTCCAAATAAGTATAAAGGGCATTTTGAGTAATCTTATAAATGGTTGTTTTGAATTTGGAGTATTTGTGATGGAAGGAAAGATAAAAAAGAATCTTGTGTACAATGTATGTTATCAACTATTGGTAATCATATTGCCATTTATAACTGCACCCTATGTGTCAAGAGTTTTAGGGGCATACAATATCGGTATATATTCTTATACACAAGCTCTTGCTAATTATTTTTATCTTTTTGTGATGTTAGGAGTGATCAATTATGGGAATAGAACGATTGCTGCAATAAGAGACGATCGAAATACCTTGGATAAAACATTTTGGGAAATTTATTCTTTTCAGTTACTGGTTGGATTATTTGTTACGGCTTTATATTTTATTTACTGTATTTCTTATGTGAAAGAAAATCGATTGATATATTGTATGCAATTCTTTTATGTTGCATCGGGAATTTTTGATGTTAATTGGCTTTGCTTTGGTTTAGAAAAGTTTAAATTGACTACGATCCGTAGTGTAATTGTCCGATTGGGAATGGTATTTGCGATTTTTTTATTTGTAAAAGATCAGTCTGATTTATCAATTTATACGGGAATCCTTTCTGTTGGAAGCTTATTGGCTGTATTAGCTGTATGGCCATTTGTGTTATCAAATGTAAATTTTAGAAGACCTTCTCTTACTGGCATTGTAAAGCATATTAAACCTAATCTGGTCCTTTTTTTGCCAGTTGTAGCTGTCAGTCTATATAATATAATGGATAAATTGATGTTAGGAAGTTTTAGTACGGAAGAAGAAGTTGGTTTTTATACTTATGCAGAGCGAATAACTCAGATACCTAATACGATAATTTTAGCATTGAATTCTGTTCTTATGCCTAGAATGGCTAATTTATATGCCAAAAACGATACTATTAAGACTAGGAATATGATGGATAATATTATGTTATTTGCAATGTTTATGAGTGTATTGATGGCATTTATATTAGCGAGAATTGCTCCGAATTTTGCTCCTTGGTTTTATGGTGATGAGTTTGCTCGATGTGGATTATTTATAGTGATGCTTTGTCCTATTATAATATTTAAAGGTTGGGCTGGCGTGTTGAGGACACAATATATTATTCCTAAAGGTAAGGATCGAGTTTTTATTACTTCATTGACTATAGGGGCAGTGGTTAATCTAATAATAAATTACTGTTTGATACCAAAATATAGTGGGATCGGTGCTGTAGTTGGTACGTTGTTCGCAGAGTTTGCGGTTTGTTTAGTGCAATTTACTATGATATATAAGGAAATTCCATTTAAGATTTATTTGAAAGATGGGCTTGCTTTTTGTTGTATGGGGCTCGTGATGTATAATGCCGTATTGTATATAGAATATTTAAATGTATCTCCATTCTTTACTATGGTAATACAAATTGTAATTGGAACTATTTTGTTTACTATTTTGGCTGTATTTTATTGTATTAAAGTAAAGGGAATAAATGTAAGGAATAAAATTTTGTATGAATTGAAAAAATAAATGCATAATAGATGAAATCATTTCAAGAGTTAAAAATAGCCGTGGCCGGTACCGGTTACGTTGGTTTATCAATTGCCACTTTGTTATCACAGCATCATGAGGTGGTAGCCATAGACATAGTTCCTGAGAAGGTAGATTTGATCAATAATAAAAAATCACCGATTCAAGATGATTACATAGAAGAGTATTTGGCTAGTCATAAATTGAATTTGAAAGCTACGCTAGATGCGGTGATGGCTTATAAGGACGCTGATTTTGTGGTGATAGCGGCTCCGACAAATTATGATAGCCAGCGAAATTTCTTTGATACGTCCGCTGTTGAGGCTGTGATAGAGCAGGTGCTTCGTTTTAATCCAAATGCTTTTATGGTCATTAAAAGTACGATACCTGTTGGTTATACGATTTCCGTACGTGAGCGTTTTCATACAAAGCGTATTCTTTTTAGTCCGGAGTTCTTGAGAGAGTCTAAGGCTTTGTATGATAATTTGTATCCTAGCCGGATCATCGTGGGTACGGATTTGTCTGATCCGGAATTGGTAGATGCCGCTCATATTTTTGCTGAACTGTTGCAAGAAGGTGCTATAAAAGAAAATATAGATACCTTATTTATGGGGTTGACAGAAGCTGAGGCCGTAAAACTATTCGCAAATACATATCTTGCACTACGTGTTTCTTATTTTAATGAGTTGGATACGTATGCGGAAATGAAGGGGTTGGATACTCAATCGATCATAAATGGTGTGTGTTTGGATCCTCGTATCGGTAATCACTATAATAATCCTTCTTTTGGCTATGGGGGGTATTGTCTGCCGAAAGATACAAAACAATTACTCGCTAATTATGAGGATGTACCCGAAAATTTGATAGAAGCGATTGTGGAGAGTAACCGGACTAGGAAAGACTTTATAGCAGATCAAGTACTTCGTATGGCGGGTTATTATGCTTACGGGGAAGAGAATGAATGGAGTAGTGTACGGGAACATCCTGTTACGATCGGTGTTTATCGATTGACGATGAAGTCTAATTCTGATAATTTTAGACAATCTTCTATTCAAGGAATAATGAAACGAGTGAAAGCAAAAGGGGCTACTGTGATTGTTTATGAACCAGCCTTGTCGGATAATACTACATTCTTTGGGTCAGAAGTTGTTAATGATTTGGATCTCTTTAAAAAACGTAGTGCGGCTATTATAGCCAATCGATATGATGTGGAATTGGATGATGTGAAAAATAAGGTATATACACGAGATGTATATAGAAGGGATTAATCTAAATTAAGGTTAGCGTCCAAAAATGACGTATAGCATCATTCAACAGAAATATAGATCTTTGTTGCTGTAATTAAAACCCAATTAATATGTAGAGCAATAACAATTCTGAAATTTTTTTCCTCCGCTACAAATCCGAAGCGGTCACGAACAAGGATTCCATCCGATCCTTCTGTTTTAGAAATAAGGTACCGTATAACCTGTTTGAAAAATGGTTAAGATGTTTTCATGGGAGATGAGTTGAGATCTGTACATTTAAGGAGGCTGAACACCAACTGTGCCTGTCACATGTCCGGGCTAATATGTTAAAGCGTATGATCAAGGAGGTGAAAAAGAGAGCCTTGGTCTTTACGGACAGTTTGGATTTCTTCTTTAGAAAGGAACGTGATTATAATGAAGAGAATCTTATTCTTGAAGAAAGAGTCTGACGATCACTTACTATGCGATGTAACAGTATGTTACACTTTGGTCGTGACGAAGGTGTAGAAATGGTAGTTGCATATCATGGTGTAATCAGTACTGTGAGGCTGCAAGGGAAGTGCGCATGGGATTTCCTTGGTGAATTTTTCAAAAATATTTTTAATGGTTGTAAGGACTTTGTTAATCTCATACCCCAGAATATAAAGTTGGTATGTACTAACAGTTAAATTCAACGTTTTTAACATAAAATTAGGTAGGTGCTATAAAAGCGCCTATACATTGGTGCATGCTCTAATTTGAGTACCAACAAAGGTATTGCGTGATTGCCATAAATTAATTAGGAAAGTACTATTGGCGGTTTACTTTTGTTTATGTGGAGTCGATTTTTAAGATATCTCCTCTTCTATGTCTTCAACTCCCATGGTGTCAATCATGGGAGTACATATCGCCGATATGCTTATCGGTATAACGCCAAAAAAGAAAGAGGAACTTCCATGGAAGTGTTTGCAAGAAATGAGAACCACAAAGGTGCGATGATGAATGTGTAGATGATAGAATAGACTGTAGAATCGATATAGAATAAAGATATTTGTACCGGTCTTCTTTTTCCCTTCGGGGAGGTAAGGAGGCCGGTTCTGTTTTTATGTATGCCTTGATGATCCGTATATATAATGTGGGATTCGGCCTTCTGCGGTGCAGGGATAAATATTCCCCCTGTGATCGTGGAAATGAAAAATCTTATGAAAGATTTGAAGGGACTGTTGGGCGAGTTTCGGGGTTGGCCTACCGTTGAGTTGTTTAGTGTACGTCTGGCCGGATTGTCGGCGGAAGATAGGGAAAGGCATTTGCTGGGGTTTTGTAAGCTGGCTTTTGGGCATTATGAAGAGTTGCCGATGGGATATCGGAGATTGGTGGATGGTTATTTGGATGGGGAGCGAGGGGAGAACTTGATGGTGTGGTATTTGACAAGGCATACGCCGTGGAAGAATGCCCGTTATGAGTTGCATCGACCGGACTTGTTTTTGCGGATGGCGAAGCTGGTGGAGTTTACGGATCGGGATGGGCGTTTGCCTTATTCTCATTTGGCGGCTTGTTTATGTATGGCGTTTTTCGTCCGGAGTTTATCGGATCCTAATTCGGAGGTCTTGCCGAAATCCTTGGCTAGCCGTTTGAGCGCATTGAATATATTACCAAGTGATATTCTGGAACTGGCGGGGAAGAGGGAAATAACGGATGAGATGTGATTCTTTATTGATAAATGTTAAATGTACGTGGATTGAAGTCGATGAAATTTGGTGTGTTTTTCGTTGATTTGGGAATGTGTGTGTTGGCTGCTACGCCGTTAACTGTTTTGCATCATCTAAGTTAGGCTTTGTGGCTATTATACCTTTGTCATGTGTTCGAAGCATGGTTACATTCATTTATTCATTAAAAACGTATAGTTATGGCATTGAAATTTAAATTGGTAATGAGAAAGAATCTAGGTGAGGATCACGAATCTATTCCTGAAAAGGTATACGCTCAAATGGTGTATGGAGATCTGGTTACTTTCGATGAATTTGCGGAGGAGGTGGCGGATAGCTCTGGTGTAGGTAGCGCTAGCGTGAAGGCGGTTCTGGATCGTATGAATGTGGTGTTGGTCAGTCATTTACAGCATGGCAGGCGTGTCAGTGTAGGTGAGCTGGGGCTTTTCCGCTTTTGTTTCGGATCGTCGGGGGTGCCGGATGAGAAGACGTTTTCGACGAACTTGATTCGGGAGCCGAAAGTACGGTTCTACCCGGGCAAGGCGCTACGGGTAGCCAAGAGCCGGACAAGTTTTGAGAAAACTGCGCTTCCGAATGAAGAAGATGCGGGTGGAAACGGGAGTGATAGTGAAAGTCCGGATGAAATCTAAGAGCTATGAGGCGTTTGACGGTTCAATTAATTGTTGCGATCCTGCTCTCAATGAGCGGGATCACACTTCTCTTCAGCGGATTCTGGATTGATCCGCAAGGATTGATCGATAACAGTGTACTGGTGGCTTTCGGTGAGATCAGTACGTTTGCCGGGGCCCTTTTTGGGGTGGACTACTCTTATAAATTGAAAATTAATAATTGAAAATTATGGAAAGACATGATAAAAGGTTAACAGAGCATTTTTGTTTGGATGAGTTTACTTATAGTGGTATTGCCGTGGACAATGCGATAAATAATCAGCCTCCTCCTTGTGCATGTCTAGCGCTTCAAAATTTGGCAGTTGGTTTATTGGAACCATTACGTCTATTGTATGGGGCACCGATTGCTATATTGAGTGGATATCGGAATGAGAAGGTAAATCGTCTTGCTGGCGGGGTCGTTACCAGCCAACACTTGAAAGGAGAAGCAGCAGATTGCTATGTTGCCGATGGGCCGGAAAAACTGTTGGATGTGTTGCAATGTTCCGGTTTAGTATTTGACCAAGCTATATTATATAGACGAAAACGTTTTTTGCATCTTTCCTTAAAGATAAATGGAAATAACAGGATGCAAGTGTTAGTTTATAACAAATCTTGATACTTCGGTGCGGAAAGAGACTTGCCCATGATCAAGTGCGGAAGGGAAGATCTGTGATTTGGTGGACTGAAAAGGATATGATATATTTGCCTCCTATGATTAAGCTTGAATATCTAAAAAAGATACGTGTTCGTTGGATTATATTGGCGATCCTTCTCATCTCTGTATGGATCGTGATGGGAAATCCCAGATTAGGCGAATGGTATTCCCGTTCGATTTATCCATGGGTATCGGGTATGCTATTTCGTTTCTCCTGCTTGTTCCCTTTTTCCGTAGGGGATTGTTTTATTTATGGTAGCATCGCCGGATTATTAGGGTATCTGTCGTATGCGATTATAAGGAGGCGGAGGATCGGGAGGACAATAAGGCATGTTGTGGAATATCTGGCATGGGTGTATGTCTGGTTCTATATCGCTTGGGGATTGAATTATTTCCGGGAAGATTTTTTCACTCGTACGCAAACCACTTATGTGCCTTTTTCCTCGGAACATTTCCAATCCTTCTTGGATGCCTACACGGATTCCCTGAACGCCTCATGGGTTCCGATAGAGACGATCGATCGGGAGGTCGTGAAAGAGGCGGTGCAGGAAGGGTATCGGGAATTGCCTACTCGTTTCGGGCTTACCACTCCCGGAACCTATCTTCATCCTAAAACGATGCTGTTCTCCCGGTTGATGAGTGGAGTAGGGGTGATGGGATATATGGGGCCGTTTTTCACGGAGTTCAATTTGAACGGCCAGCTCTTGCCCGTGCAATATCCCGCCACTTACGCCCATGAGATGGCTCATGCGCTTAGTATATCCAACGAGGCCGAGGCTAATCTATACAGTTATTTAATATGCACGAGTTCTTCCGTGCCGGAAATCCGGTTCTCAGGTTACTTCTCTTTGCTGCCTTATGTGTTGAGCAACGCATATGTGGCTTTGGATAAGGACTCTTTTGAGGCATGGAAGAAAAGATTACGCCCCGAGATCAAGGACTTGTATAACGAGAAAGTAGCCTATTGGCAATCCCTATACAGCCCGCTGATCGGCGAGGCGCAAGACGTGGTCTATAATCTTTTCCTGAAAGGCAATAAGATACCTGCCGGAACCGCTAATTATTCGGAGGTGATCGCTTTATTGATCGCTTTGGAAGGAGAATGATTTATTCATCATTTAACTTCCTCCAAATAAAGCACTCGGCTCGAGTAATCATTCTGCTTGTGATAATCGACAATGTGATTATAAGGGATTTCCAGTCCGTTCGCCATGAGATATTCCCCGGTGAAAGCTTTACCCTCGAAGGCCAGAGGCTCGTTGTCGATCCGGTTCAGTTCGCAGACTCTGTATTTCTTGTCTGGGGATAATCCGTTCATTTTTACACGGGGTAAATGTTGGTTGACAAAATGCTCGGTCTTCCACCAATAAAATACGGCTTTGTCTTTCTCCGGTGAGGTGTACATCAAGGAAGCTACTCCCAAACGATCGTACGGAGAAACCAGACGGTAGATATCGCCGAATTGCACGACGGGACGGATCGTCTTATAATCGGCGATCGCCTTACGGCAAAGTGTTTTCTCTTCTTCTGTCATATTCTTGGGTTGGATCTCCATGCCCAAACGGCCGCTCATCGCTACGTCGATCCGATATTTCAGGGGAATGACCCGGAATGTTTGATGGTTGGGGGCGGCGCTGATATGTGAGGCCATGGCGATAGCCGGGAAAAAATAAGAAGTGCCCCATTGCATATAGATACGCTGTAAGGCATCGGTATTGTCGCTTACCCAAAACTCATCGAAGTAAGGCATGACCCCGTAATTTGCCCGGCCTCCACCGCTGGCGCAAGCCTGTAGGGTTAAATCCGGGTATTTGGCTCGGATACGCTCACAGACTTTCTTGAATCCTTCGTGATATTCGATATACATATGGCTTTGCTGATCCGAAGGCAGGTATTGGGAGCCATGGTTCAGGATGCTCATATTGGCGTCCCATTTGATATAATCGATCTCCGGGTATGTTGTCATCAAGTTGTCGACGATACCGAATATGAAGTCTTGCACCTCGGGATTGGAGAGATCAAGAACGACCTGTGTACCGCCACGCCCCAGGACGATTTCCCTGTTTGGAGCTTTCAATACCCATTCCGGATGCTTCTCGTACAATTCACTTGTCGTGTTGGCCATTTCCGGTTCGATCCAGATACCGAATTTAATACCATGCTTGTTGGCGTCGGCGATCAGGCCCTCGATGCCTCTTGGTAGTTTTCGGGCATCAACCATCCAATCCCCTAAGGACGAGTTATCTTTATTACGAGGATATTTATCGCCAAACCAGCCGTCGTCCATGACGAACAACTCGCCGCCCATAGACTGGATATCACTCATCATTTGGTCCATACCTTCTTGATTGATATCGAAATATACACCTTCCCAACTGTTTAGTAAGATTTTCCGTGCGGTCGCTCCATTCGCTATCTTATGTTTGCGTGCCCATGCGTGGAAATTTCGGCTGCTTCCGCTTAAGCCGTCCTTACTGTAAGTCAGCGCCAATTCTGGTGTACGGAAACTTTCTTTGGCTTTGAGGGTGTAAGCCGAGTTCTCCTCGTTTATTCCCGCAAAGAAATGGTGATAGTCGCTATCATCCGTATCGAAGAATAATTTGTAGTTACCGCTATAGCATAGGGCGGCGCCAATAACGGAACCGGTGTTTTCCTTTGGTTTTCCGTCTAGGGAGATCATCACTTCGGCGTGGGCGGTATGGGAGTTGCGGATACCATCCTTGTTTTTTATCATCTTGATGCCCGGTCGTAACGGTTCTTGTGCCAATTGAGCCTCGTTTGCCCATGAGCCGTATAAGTGGGAAACCCATACGTCTCCTTTCCGGATCGGCAGATGAGCGGAAGCGAAACGATTGAGGGTGATCGCTTTTTTCTCCTCATGCGTGATCTCTGTCCAAGTCTCGATGATATCAGCGTCCGGATAGGTTCTGTAACAGAGATTCATATAAAAAGGATACACTTTATCTTTTAATCGGATCGTTGTGATATCTGCTATTTGCTCTTTTCGTGTATCTACTTTTATGACTTCCAGTTGAAGGGTCATATTCCCGTCGCCATGGGTAACGGACAATGCGCTTTCGGAGGGACAATTCAAGCCGTAGACCGGATAAGCGGAAAATGTTTTCTGCTCGGTCTCGAGCAAGGTAGCCGCGTCGGAAGTGGATAACTTGTCTCCATAGTAGATGAATCTTACCTCTCCGCCGACAGGTGCGTCTAGCAATAATGAGGTATTCCTCGTGGAAATCAATACGTCTTGTGCCCATAAACTAGTGGTCAATAGGGAGGCGCAACATAAATAACCGAATTTACTCTTAATGTTCATTTTATTAGTAGGTGTTAGATTTAAATTCAGGGGCAAAAGTAGGAGAGAGCCGGTAGGTTTCCTAATAGGATTTTATCAGATACTGTTACTTTTCTGCTTTAACTAAAATTTGTTTCACGCAGAAGAACCCCGTGCTTTCATTAATGAAAATTCCATATTGTCTAATTCGAAAGAAATCACTAACTTTGCGGCAATTTTTTAGAAGCAAGATAAATACATCGCGATATGAGTAAGAAATTTACCGAATATTCTAAGTTTGACTTGTCGAACGTAAATAAAGAGGTGCTGAAGAAATGGAAGGATGGAGACATCTTCCATAAGAGTCTTGAAACAAGAGAGGGACATCCTACATTCGTATTCTACGAGGGCCCTCCATCCGCAAACGGTATGCCGGGTATTCACCATGTTATCGCCCGTTCGATTAAGGATATTTTCTGCCGCTATAAAACCATGAAGGGATTCTTGGTGAATCGTAAGGCGGGTTGGGATACACACGGTCTGCCTGTCGAGTTAGGCGTGGAGAAGGCTTTGGGCATCACGAAGGAAGATATCGGTAAGAAGATTTCTGTCGCTGAGTATAACGCCGCTTGCCGTAAGGACGTGATGAAGTTCACGAAAGAGTGGGAGGATCTGACGCAGAAGATGGGTTATTGGGTGGATATGGAGAATCCGTATATCACGTATGATAACCGCTATATCGAGACCTTGTGGTATCTATTGAAAGAGCTTTATAAGAAAGGTCTTTTATATAAAGGCTATACGATCCAACCGTATTCGCCCGCCGCAGGTACGGGCTTGAGCACGCACGAGTTAAACCAACCGGGTTGTTACCGTGACGTGAAGGATACGACTTGTACGGCACAGTTCCATATATTGGACCCGAAACCGGAGATGGCACAATTCGGCGATCCTTATTTCTTGGCATGGACAACGACTCCTTGGACGTTGCCTTCCAATACGGCGCTTTGCGTAGGCCCGAATATTACTTATCTGGCTGTACAGACTTATAATCCTTACACGGGTATCCCGATGACTGCTGTTATAGCGAAAGATTTATTGTCTGCTTATTTCAATCCGAAAGCTGCGGAGCTTTCTTTGTCTGATTACAAACCGGGTGACAAGCTGGTTCCTTTCAGCGTAGTAGGTGAGTGGAAGGGTTCCGAGTTGGCCGGTATGAAATATGAGCAATTGATCCCATGGGTAAATCCGGGTGAAGGTGCATTCCGTGTGATCACGGGTGATTTCGTTACGACAGAGGATGGTACGGGTATCGTACATATCGCACCGACGTTTGGTGCGGACGATAACCGTGTGGCGAAAACATTCGGGGTTCCTCCTTTGATGATGCAGGATAAGGATGGAAATATGCGCCCTATGGTGGATATGACCGGTAAGTTCTATAAGCTGGAAGACTTGGCTCCGGAGTTTGTACAAAATTGTATGAACGCCTCTGATTATGATCCATGGCAAGGAAAATTCGTGAAGAACGCTTACGATGATACGAAGACGGATAAAGATGAGACGTTAGATATAGAGATCTGCATGATGCTGAAGGCCCAGAACCGGGTGTTCAAGATCGAGAAGCATGTCCACAATTACCCGCATTGCTGGCGTACCGATAAACCGGTATTGTATTATCCGTTGGATAGCTGGTTCATCCGTACGACCGCTTGCCGTGAGCGTATGATCGAGTTGAACAATACGATCAACTGGAAACCGCAGAGCACGGGTACGGGACGTTTCGGCAAATGGCTGGAGAACTTGCAAGACTGGAACTTGAGCCGCAGCCGTTATTGGGGTACTCCATTACCGATCTGGCGTACGGAAGATGGTAGCGAGGAGAAGTGTATCGGTTCCGTGGTAGAGTTGTTTGGCGAGATCGAGAAATCGGTGAAGGCCGGCTTTATGGAGTCTAACCCTTACAAGGACTTCGCTCCGGGAGATTATACGAAGGAGAATTACGAGAAGATCGATTTGCACCGTCCGTATGTGGATGATATTATCTTGGTTTCCGCTTCTGGTAAGCCGATGAAGCGTGAGACAGACTTGATCGACGTATGGTTCGATTCCGGCGCTATGCCTTATGCCCAGATCCACTATCCGTTCGAGAACTTGAAGGAGTTCGATAATCGTCAGATCTATCCGGCTGACTTTATCGCTGAGGGTGTTGACCAGACACGCGGTTGGTTCTTTACCCTGCACGCTCTGGGTACCATGATTTTTGATAGCGTGGCTTACAAGGCTGTCGTGTCTAACGGTCTGGTATTGGATAAGAACGGAAACAAGATGTCTAAACGCTTGGGCAACGCTGTTGATCCATTCTCTACGATCGAGAAGTATGGTTCGGACCCGTTGCGTTGGTACATGATCACGAACGCTTCTCCATGGGATAATATTAAGTTTGATATCGATGGTATCGAGGAAGTTCGCCGTAAGTTCTTTGGTACATTATATAATACGTATTCATTCTTCGCTTTGTACGCGAACGTGGATGGCTTCGACTACTCCGATCCGGATGTGGAATGGAGCAAGCGTCCGGAGATTGACCGTTGGATCCTTTCTCTGTTGAACAGCTTGGTGAAGGATGTGGATGGCTACTTGGAGGCTTACGAGCCGACTCGTGCCGGACGTGCTATCTCTGATTTCGTAAATGATAACTTGAGTAACTGGTATGTGCGTTTGAACCGCCGCCGTTTCTGGGGTGGTGGTATGACGGAGGATAAGTTATCCGCTTACCAGACTTTATATACTTGCTTGGAGACAGTGGCTAAGTTGATGGCTCCGATCGCTCCGTTCTATGCCGATCAGTTATTCTTAGACTTGGTCGCTGTTACGGGACGTGAGAACGTTGAGTCCGTACACTTGTCCGATTTCCCGGTTTACGACGAGTCTAAGATCGACAAGAATTTGGAAGAGCGTATGCAAATGGCTCAAGATGTTTCTTCTATGGTATTGGCTCTTCGCCGCAAGGTGAATATCAAGGTTCGCCAGCCGTTGCATACGGTAATGATTCCGGTTGTAGACGCTCATCAACAAGAGAGTATCGAGGCCGTTAAGAACCTGATCTTGAACGAGGTGAACGTGAAGGAGCTGAAGTTCGTGGATAATACGGCAGGTATCTTGGTGAAGAAGATCAAACCGGACTTTAAGAAGTTGGGCCCGCGCTACGGAAAGATCATGAAGGCGTTGGCCGCCACGATTCAATCGATGAGCCAAGAAGATATCAACGCTTTCGAGAAAGCCGGAACGTTTACCTTGATGGTAGATGGACAGGAGGCCGTTCTGGAGCGTACGGATGTAGAGATCATCTCTGAGGATATCCCGGGTTGGTTGGTCGCTAATGAAGGTCGCTTGACAGTCGCTTTGGATATTACCGTAACCGAGGATTTGCGTAAGGAGGGGCTGGCCCGTGAGTTGGTGAATCGTATCCAGAACTTGCGTAAGAGCAGCGGTTTCGATATAACGGATAAGATCCATGTATCCATTCTTTCTTGCGAGGAGATGGATGAGGCGATCCATGATTATAAGGATTATATCGCTAACCAAGTATTGGCGGAATCTATCGAAATCATGGATAATGCGATCAGCGACGCTACGGAACTCGATTTCGAGGACTTTAAATTGTCCGTAAAGATCGAGAAAGCTTAAAAATAGAATAGCATTTCTTGCGGAAGAATTAGGAATGAAATATAGGAAAATCGATAATTATATTATCTTTGCATGCAAAGAAGAAATAATATGATTTTATATTCATTCTTAATTCTTCTTTTTGATTGATATTTGAACGATTGTTGAACCTAAATTTTTTTAGAACCATGGCAGAGAAGACAAGATATTCAGACGCTGAGCTCGAGGAGTTCCGCGCTATTATATTAGAGAAACTGGAAATCGCGAAGAGGGATTACGAGCTTTTGCGATCAGGGGTTACGAATTCCGACGGTAACGACGTGGCTGATACGTCTCCTACATTCAAGGTGCTGGAGGAAGGCGCTTCTACGTTATCGAAGGAAGAGGCGGGCCGTTTGGCGCAACGCCAGATGAAATTCATCCAGAATTTACAGGCCGCTTTGATCCGTATCGAGAATAAGACCTACGGTATTTGCCGGGAGACTGGTAAATTGATCCCGAAAGAAAGGCTACGTGCTGTGCCTCATGCGACTTTAAGTATCGAAGCAAAACAAGGAGGTGCAAAGTAAATGAGATATTCTAAAGGTTGGGGAGCTGTGTTAATCATAATACTGCTCCTTCTTCTTGACCAAGCGCTGAAAATATGGATTAAGACCCACATGCAGTTGCATGAGAGTATAGAGATAACTCCGTGGTTTTATCTCTATTTTACTGAGAATCCGGGTATGGCATTCGGTATAGAGGTGATTGGGAAATTATTCCTTTCCGTATTCCGTATCGTGGCTGTATTGTTTATCGGATATTATTTGTATAAGCTGGTTAAAGAAAATTATAAATTCGGTTTTATTGCCTGTATATCTTTGGTTTTTGCGGGGGCGGTGGGTAATATAATCGACTCGATATTCTATGGCGTGATCTTCGACCATAGTTTCGGGCAACTCGCTACTTTTATGCCGGAGGGAGGTGGTTATGCCTCTTGGCTGCATGGAAAGGTGGTGGATATGTTCTATTTCCCATTGATAGAGACCGTATTCCCGGATTGGGTTCCGATCTGGGGTGGACAGGAGTTCGTTTTCTTCCGTCCGATCTTTAATTTGGCGGACTCGGCGATTTGCGTGGGAGTTTTCCTTTTGTTAATATTTTATCGGCATACTTTGTCGGCTAGCCTTTCGAAAGAAGAGAAATAAATGCGGAGAAAATTACGGATATATGGTATGGCTTTATTAGCCACGACGTTGCTGGCGGCATGTAGTAAGGTTCCGGATGGTATTCTGTCGGAGAAAAAGATGCAGGGTGTCTTGACGGATATGTTGCTGGCTGAGGCCATGGTAAATGTGGATTATAATACTTATAAATCCGATACCATGAAGCTTGCCTTGTATGAGTCTGTATTCCGTAAGCATGATATTACACAGGCGGTGTATGATAGCTCGTTGGTGTGGTACGGCCGTAACTTGGATATTTATATGGAGGTCTACAACCGGGTCTTGGCCGATCTTAATAAACGGATCAATAACTTAGGGGATGTGCAGGCGGACGCTGCGCCGGTATCGAACCGGGATTCTGTGGATATTTGGCCTCGCCGTTCTTATCTGGTCTTGTCTCCTACCTCTGTATTTAATGGGGTGACTTTCGATATACGTCCGGAAACGAATTATTCCTCGGGCAGTAGTTTCGTGCTGGGCATGCGTGTCTGGGGATTGAATAACAAAATGGCTTATAAGCCGGAGGTACGTTTAAGCGCGGACCAAGGTGATACGACCTTGACTGTGAATAGTAAGATCACGAAAGATGGATATCACGAGACGATCTTGAAGACTATACCAACTAAGAAAGTAAAGCGTGTGTTTGGATATATCCGTATGGATAATATGGATACGACTTATTATAAGGTGTATATAGATAGCTTAAGCTTGATGAAATATAACTATGGTAAGGAGCTTGCCGAATTACCTAAGGATTCTATTAAGTAATCTCTCTATTTGTTTATTATACTTATGAGAAGAATTGCCGCTCATTACGTTTGGTGTAAGCAGGTTTATCGTATGCATTATATCGAACTGGATGATAATGGTGCGTTTCATGGTGTTTACCCGTTGAATGAGGAGATAGCTGGAACCGCTTTTTATGATGGAGTGCTGGTGCCGGTTCTTTCCTCGGAACCGGCGATTGGTTTTAAGCAGGTGATGGGATCTTGGCCGGCGTTAACCGAAAAGATTACGCCGGGTTGTTCAGTCCATATATATCGTTTAAGCGGGATTCCTTTGGCGTCTGCGAAACTCGGCACAGACCACAGCTGTAGCGATGGCCACATTGAGAGACTCTGAGGTGTCTCTTCCTTCCGGATAGTTCGGGATATATAATTTTTCGTTTACAAAAGCCTCTATGGCGGGACGTATTCCATTTCCTTCATTACCCATTATCAAGATACCGTTTCCGGATAAGGTTTTCTCATATAAGTTTTCTCCGCCAAGGAAGGTGCCGTATAAAGGTATGGCTTGGGCAGATTGGGCCTGTAAGAACGTTTCCAGATCGGTGTAATGTATTTTTACGTGGGCGAGCGCACCCATAGTGGCTTGTACGGTTTTTGGACTGAAAACATCGGCGGTATCTTTGCTGCATACGATATGGGAAATACCGAACCAGTCCGCTAACCGGATGATCGTACCTAAGTTGCCCGGATCTTGGATTCCGTCTAATGCGAGAACAAGCTCCTTTTCCGGCGTTATTTCCGTTATATCCCAATTGGGGCGTTTAAAGATCGCGAGTACATCTTGGGGATTTTTCAGGAAGCTGGCTTTACGAATATCATCTTCTTCCGCTACCAATAACTCCTTGGCCGGAATATCGCCTTGTGTAGCCATCCAAGATGGCTTGGCTATTAATAACTCACATTCAAAGGCCGGTAACATATCGGCTACCAATTTATTTCCTTCGGCTACAAAAACATTATTTTCATTCCGGAATTTCTTTAATTCCAGAGAACGGATGTATTTGACTTTGGTCTTGCTTAGCATCTTAGTTCTTTTTACAAAACAAAAGTACGGTAAATTCTTTAAATTCCAGTACATTCGCGATCGTAAAAAGCTTGGAATGATGAATCGATCTCTACGTATATGCTATTTTATCTGTATCGTACTACTACTAACCTCTTGTAGTACGACCAAGTTTGTGCCGGATGGGGAATATTTGCTGGATAAGGTGGAGATCGTGTCGGATAACAGGGACTATAAGTCTGCGGATTTAAAATCTTATCTTAGGCAGCAACCAAACTTCAAGGTGTTTGGTCTGATGAAGTGGCAGTTGTTTGTCTATGATTGGTCTGGTAAGAATGAGAAGAAATGGATCAATAAACAGTTACGTAGGATTGGTGAGCCTCCCGTGGTGCTGGATACGATGTTGGTGGAACAGTCCGCCATGGAACTAGAGCGTTTTTACATTAATAAAGGGTATGTCCATGCGGATGTATCAACGACGATCGATACGGCACGCCATAAGAAAGCGGTTGTAACTTACCATATAAAGGCGAACGATCCGTATAGGATACGCAATTACACGATGAAGTTCCCCGATCCGAAAATTGATAGTTTGGCACATCTGAAAGCGCCTCGCCGCTCTCCCTTAGCTTCTGCGTTCCGGTCCTCACAGGAAGAGTATAACCAATTAGTTAAGGAAGGAACTTTATTTGACCGGGATATATTGGACAAGGAGCGGGAGCGTATTACGACCTTACTTCGCTGGAACGGGTATTATGGTTTTAATCGGGATTATTTAGGATATATCGCTGATAGTTCTTTTAACCAAAATGTCGTGGATCTTGATATGTCCATGAAACCTTATCGGAAGGTGTTGCCCAATGGGTCGGTAGAGGATCAGCCGCATCGTCAGTATTATATTAAGGATGTAACGGTCTTAACCGATTATAATCCGATGGGGGTAGGAGAGGACGCTAGTTTCATGGCTACAGATACGATGCTCAGCGCAGGGGTGAATATCGTATATGGCCGGAACGGGAAGAGTATCCGTCCGAGCGTGCTCCGGAGGAGTACTTATATTCGGCCGGGGCAATTATTTAGTGAGAAGAATATAGAGCAGACCTATTCGGCGTTCGCTTCTCTAAGGGCTTTGAGGAACGTAAATATACGTTTTACGGAAGTAGAGGAGCGGGATACGATGAAGTTGGATTGTTACATTCTCACTTCTCCCGCGAAGATAAATACGGTGGGAGTGGATTTGGAAGGTACTAACTCGGCGGGTGACTATGGGTTTGCCTCCAGCTTGAATTATCAGCATAGGAATATCTTCCGAGGATCGGAGCTGTTCTCGGCGAGGGTGAGAGGGGCTTACGAGGCGTTATCCGGAAATAAGGCGAATGGCTTTGGTAATTACTGGGAGTTAGGTGCGGAAGGGTCTTTGCTGTTTCCTCGTTTTTTGTTCCCGTTCTTGAGTTCGGATTTTCGTAGGCGGCTACGTGCGTCAACTGAAGCGAAAATAAGTTACAACCTGCAAAAACGTCCGGAGTATACGAGGGCGATTCTATCTGGTGGTTGGAGTTATATTTGGCAAGATCGGGGCAATACACAGGCACGCCATACCTTTAAGCTTGTAGACTTGAATTATGTGTATTTGCCGGATAAGAATATGGACTTTATCAATAGCTTGCCGGATTATATGGTGTTGTATAACTATACGAACCATTTTATCATGAGTTCGGGATATACTTATTCCTTCAGTAATTATTCTCCCCAGAATCGTTTGAGAAACACGCATTCCCTACGTGCGTCGGTCGAGGTCGCAGGGAATTTGTTGAGTGCCTTTTCGCATCTTACGGGGGCGAAGAAAAATGATGACGGTTATTATGAGTTGTTTGGTACGGAATATGCGCAATATGTGAAATTGGATTTCGATTTTAGTAAAGGAATCGTGCTTGACAGTCGTAACAAGTTAGCTTTCCATATAGGAGTGGGAGTGGGGATGGCTTATGGTAACTCAAACTATTTACCTTTTGAGCGTGCTTATTTCTCGGGGGGAGCGAATAGTGTCCGGGGATGGTCTGTACGAGAGTTAGGTCCGGGTAGTATGGAAGTTGACAGCACGACTTCTTTCGCTCTTCAATCGGGGGATATCCGCTTGGATTTGAACTTGGAATATCGAACGAAACTTTTTTGGAAGTTTGAATTGGCGGCTTACATAGATGCCGGAAACATATGGACCCGGAATGTATCAGATGAACGCTATAAGGCTGGAAACTTTGATTTCTCTCGTTTTTATAAGGAGATCGCTGTTTCCTATGGTTTGGGACTTCGTTTGGACTTTGATTTCTTTCTACTACGTTTAGATACAGGCTTCAAGGCTTATAATCCTCAGGAGAAAAAGTCTAGGCGTTGGGCGATAACCCGTCCTAATTTCAAGGATAATTTCGCCTTGCATTTTGCCGTTGGTTATCCATTCTAAATTCAATATGTAAAAAAGTGTACTAAAAGTTTGCAAGGAAAAGAAAAATCCTTACCTTTGCACCACGAAAATAAGGATGGTCAGGTAGCTCAGCTGGATAGAGCAACAGCCTTCTAAGCTGTGGGTCCTGGGTTCGAATCCCAGCCCGATCACGAGGGAGATTCTAAAAGAGTCTCCCTTTTTTTGTTATAATCAGATGCCAGTTTTTTTCTTTTGCTTGTTTTGATCGTTGTTTATTGATCTTTTATAGAAAACTTTGAGTGTTATCTATCGGTTATTATATAGAAGATTTCGAGATAGAATTTCATAATTTTGTTTTTGATGGGATAAGGGCTATTAAGCAGGATTCCTGTATTTGAGATTAAACAGATTGTAAATATTAAAAAAGTAGATAAGATGGAAACATTTGACGATATCATTAAAGGGGATAAACCTGTATTGGTGGATTTTTTTGCGACATGGTGCGGCCCGTGTAAGGTGTTGAGTCCGACGGTCGAGGCATTGGGGAAGGAGCTGGCGGGACAAGTGCGTGTCCTTAAAATTGATGTAGATAAGAACGAGGCACTTGCCACACAGTTGAGGATCCAATCCGTACCCACTTTGATCATCTTTAAGAAAGGTGAGATCGTATGGCGCTCTTCCGGCGTGATGGATCACGGAAGCCTATTGCGGAAGGCGCAAAGCTATATCGATTAAAAGCCGTTCATCGGGATCAATACCGTTGGGATCAATAATAGGAATCCTAGGATCACTAGGACAAGGATGAATTTCCATGCCCATTTGAACCATTTATCATACGGAATACGGCTTACTCCTAGAACCGCTATCAGAACACCAGATGTGGGAGTTATCAGGTTCGTGAAGCCATCGCCAAACTGAAAAGCCATGACGGTGGCTTGCTTGGATAAACCGATCAACTCTGAGAATGGGGCCATGATAGGCATGGTGAGGGCCGCTTTGGCACTTCCGGAAGGAATAACTAAATTGATAAGCGTTTGAATAACGTACATCATCCCGACCGTAGCTACTTGTCCCAAACCTTCCATCCCTTTCGCTAGGTTAAAGAGAATCGTATCGATCACTTTACCGTCTTGCAGGATTACGATAATACCTCCAGCTAAGCCGACAACCAAGGCGGCGCTCATGATATCCTTGCAACCTTCCAAGAAAAGTTTCACAAGCTCATTCGGATTGCGTCCATTGGCGATTCCCGCCGCTATACCCAAGGCGAAGAACAAGGTCGCTATTTCCATAATGTACCACCCATAGCCCATTACGCCTGTTATCAAGAAAAAGATCGTGAAGAATAAAAGGTTCAATATATACAAATGTACGGTTTTCCGTAGGGTAAATATCGAGCTGATCACGAAAGCTACGCTAAGAATCGGGATTAAGGGTAGTCCCTTGATTACGCTATTTCCTATTTTTAAGGATGTCTGGGGGTAATAGATCGAAAAGATAACTAGTACGATTGCCAATAGGACGAAACTGATCCATGCGGCTTTCGGGGTTCTGTATACGATTTCTAAGGAATTGGTACTATGCAAATCTCTCCAATATTGATCATCCTCATAGACGGGCGATAGTTGAGGGTTCTTTTTTACCTTGGCGGCATAACGCAATATCCATGTGAAGCCTACCACATTGATAATACACCAACAAACGATACGATACTCGATGCCGGAAAAAAGAGGAATTCCTGCTAAGCCTTGCGCTATACCGATAGTGAAAGGGTTTAAAATCGCTCCGGCGAAACCTAATCCCGCCGCTATAAAAACCATACATACGCCGGTTATGGAATCGTATCCCATAGATATCGCCATCGGGACCAAGACCAGACAAAAAGCGATGGTCTCCTCACTCATCCCGAATACGGCCCCGAATATACTGAAAAGTAGCATGATGGCGGTCAATAAGAAATTATCTATGCCTATTTTACGAAGGATGGGGTTGTTCTCCATTTTGCGTGCTTTTCGTAGGAAACTGACTGTCCCGATATCAAATGCCTTACTGTCGTTCACGATCCAGAATGCACCACCGATGATGAGGATGAAGACGATGATATCCGCCTTGTCCACAAATCCTTTATAAAAGGCGGAGAGTACCTCCCATGTTTGAGGTACGCTTTCCACGGATTCATATACAACGGTCCGCTCTCCATCTGGGCTGATATTTTCCGTGTATTGCCCACCGGGGATAACCCATGTCAATGCGGCGCAAAATAAGATGATGTAAAAAATGATTACGTAAGTGTGGGGTATTTGTCTCTTTTTCATGATTCTGCTTTTTCGTCTTCTTCAGTTAATATTCCGATCTCGGGAAGGATAGCTCGGGCCTCACGGTCGCTAAGCGTATCTACGTCTTTGAGTTTACGTTGGATGGCACGGGTACGGGTACCTAAAACCTCTTCTATTTGCCCGCTGGCGGTTTGCAAGTTCTTTTGGGCTTTCTCGAGCATACCGCCTACTTTCTCGAATTCTTTTTTCACGGCCCCTAAGATCGTCCATACCTCCCCTGAGTGCTTTTGAATCGCCAATGTACGGAAGCCCATTTGTAAACTGTTTAGTATGGCCGCTAGGGTAGTGGGACCTGTTACGACTACCTTGTAGTTTCGTTGCAAGTCCTCCAATAAAGCGGAACGGCGTACGACCTCGGCGTAAATGCCCTCGAACGGCAGGAACATAATGCCGAAATCGGTCGTGGCGGGAGGTGCCAGATATTTGTCCGAAATATCTTTAGCCATCTTCTTGATCGTTGTCTCCAATAATTTTCCGGCTGTCTCGATCGCTTGGGAATCTGCGGCATCGTAAGCGTCTAGGAGCTGTTCGTATACATCTTTCGGGAATTTAGCGTCTATGGGAAGGTATACGAATTCTCGGGCATCATCCCGCCCGGGGAGCTTGACTGCGAATTCAACGACCGCATCCGAACCTTTCCGGGTATGTACATTCGCCTCGTATTGCTCTGGTGCCAATAACTGCTCCAATAACATACTGAGTTGGATCTCCCCGATATTTCCCCGGGTCTTAACATTACTAAGTACCCGTTTTAATCCTCCTACATCCTGTGCTAAGGTTTGCATCTCGCCCAGTCCTTTTTGTACACTTTCTAATTGTTCGGTGACTAAACGGAAAGATTGCCCGATACGGTCATTCAATGTCTTTTGAAGTTTCTCGTCTACGGTGACTCGGATCTCTTCCAGCCTTTTTTCCGTGTTATCCACTAATCTCTGTTGGCGTTCGTCCAAGGCGGCGAATTTCTCTTTCTGCAACCTGTTAAAAGAATCGATTCCACGTTCGAAGGCTTCCTTGAACTCATTCATGGAACGAGCCAGCTCTTCTCGGTTATCTTTTGCTACTAACCGGCTTTCTTCCCGGTTCAGGCGGAAGTCCTCCCTAAAGTTTTTCTCGATACGGTCGAACGAGCGTTGTATCTCGTTTAGTAACTTTTCTAGGTCTTCTTTGTTATTATTTAGCTGTTTAGGACGCAAAAGGATTTGCGTCACGATGATTATAAGAAGTCCGCCGATAATAATCCAATCCATCTGTTTTTAATTTTGACGTCAAAGATAGGTAATCTGTATTTTGCAACAGTAGTTAAATAGAGTTAAATGAAAAAACATTGTTTATTTTCGTTTGTTTTATCGACAGAAAGCTGCTTATATTTGCGCAGCCAACTTAAAGTAAGACTATTTAATTTACATACAAAGATGGCAAAAGTAACATTAAAAGGTAACGAGATTCATACGAACGGCGAGTTGCCAAAAGTTGGGACAGAGGCTCCGGACTTTAAGGGTGTAAAAAGTGATTTATCCGAATTGTCGCTAAGCGACTTGAAAGGAAAGAAAGTGGTGATAAATGTTTTTCCGAGCTTGGATACAAGTGTATGTGCGGCATCGGTAAGACGCTTCAATAAAGAAGCCGCTTCGCATCCGGATACGGTGGTATTAGCTGTTTCTAAAGATTTACCTTTTGCGCATGGGCGTTTCTGTACTACGGAAGGTATTGATAAAGTGATTACATTGTCAGTGTTCCGGTGTTCATGTTTTGAGGATAAGTATGGGATGCTTCTGGTAGACGGTCCGCTGAAAGGGTTATTAGCCCGTGGCGTGATAGTGGTCGATGGAGCTGGTAAGGTGGTTTATGAGGAACTTGTTCCCGAGATTACTACCGAACCGAATTACGATGCGGCTTTAGCTGCATTGAAATAAATGTAGTAGATTATTGTTTTTCATTGGTTAAAGTTAAGGGTTAGTGTAGGAGGCCGTCGGATGTGAATCCCGCGGCCTTCGTTTTTTTAATACAAACACGTTTATATGGATAACTGGAAGCGAGTATTTGCCATTATTTGGACGGGGCAGTTCTTATCTATACTGACAAGTTCGATTGTTAATTTCGCGATAGTCTTGTGGTTGAGTCTGGAGACAGGTTCCGCTGAGGTATTGGCATTTGCTACGATGGCCGCTTTGTTACCTCAATCTGTTTTGGGGCTTTTCACGGGGATCTTTATCGACCGGTGGAAAAGGAAGCGGGTGATGATTATGGCAGATAGCTTTATTGCTTTTTGTACGTTGATATTGGCGGTCTTGTTTTATTTTGATTTGGCTAAGATTAGTCATATATATGTGTTATTGGCCCTTCGTTCCGTAGGTTCTGCCTTTCATATGCCCGCTATGCAAGCTTCTGTTCCTTTGCTGGCTCCAAAATCGGAGTTGATGCGCATAGCTGGGATTAATCAGGTGATCCAGTCGGTGTGTAATATCGCCGGGCCCGCTTTGGCCGGTCTATTCATAACGATGATGAAGATGACGAATATCCTCTTATTGGATGTGGCTGGAGCGGCGTTCGCTTGTCTATCGCTCTGCTTTGTCTTTATTCCCGATCCTTCTCATGAGGAACGAAATTCAGAATTGCATCTTTGGAGAGAGGCGAAAGAGGCGATTATGGAAGTCCGTAACCAATATGGGCTATCGTGGTTATTCCTATTGTCTATATTGGCTACATTCGTGATTATGCCGGTAAGTGTCTTGTTCCCGTTGATGACGTTGAATCACTTTGCCGGAAATGCTTTCCAAGTGAGTTTGGTCGAGGTTTCATGGGGTGGAGGAGCCTTGCTCGCGGGTGCTTTACTGGGGCTTAAGAAATATCGTTGGAATGAGATACTGTTGATTAATGGGATGTATATAGCGTTGGGATTGACATTCTTGTTTTCCGGGTTGTTACCGGTATCCGGTTTTATCTGGTTTGCGGTGCTGACGGCTTTAGGAGGTGTTTGTGGTTCCCTGTATTTTGCTACTTTTACTACGGTTATCCAATCTCGCATTGATCCGGGAGTTATGGGAAGGGTATTCTCTTTTTACATGAGCTTTAGTATGCTTCCTTCGATGATCGGTCTTTTGAGTACCGGCTTTTTGGCGGATTCTATCGGGCTTGGAAATACCTTTATAATAAGTGGGGGCTTTTTATGTTTGATAGGTATTATATCCTTTTTTATCCCTTCGTTGATCAGTCTGAAAGAGAGTTTTAAGAGATAACGATATCGTATTTAGACACTATTTAATATGAATAAGAAAATACTTCAACTGGCGATACCTTCTATTATTTCCAATATAACCGTACCTTTATTGGGATTGATAGATGTGGCGATCGTGGGACATCTTGGATCTGCTTCGTACATCGGGGCGATCGCTGTAGGCGGGATGCTGTTTAATATTATCTACTGGATATTCGGGTTTCTCCGTATGGGGACAAGCGGTATGACTTCCCAAGCGTACGGGAAACGGGATTTGACGGAAGTTACCCGGATCTTATTCCGGTCTGTCGGGGTTGGTTTCCTGATATCTTTGGGGCTTTTGATACTTCAATACCCTATCTTGAAGGTTGCGTTTACTTTGATCGACGCAACGGAGGAGGTAAAACAATGGGCCTCTCTCTATTTTAATATCTGTATCTGGGGAGCGCCGGCTGTATTGGGGTTATATGGCTTTGCCGGTTGGTTTATCGGTATGCAGAATTCTCGTTTCCCGATGTTTATCGCTATCGCGCAGAATATCGTGAATATTGTGGCCAGCCTATGTTTCGTGTTTGTGCTGGGTATGAAGGTGGAAGGCGTAGCGTTGGGAACACTGATCGCCCAATATGCGGGTCTCCTCATGGCGTTTGCTCTTTGGTTGAAATATTATAAACGTTTGAAAGCGTATATTGATTGGAACGGGCTTTGGGGTAGGGAGGCGATGCGTCGCTTCTTCTCAGTCAATAGTGATATATTTTTCCGGACCTTGTGCTTGGTCGCTGTTACGACTTTCTTTACTTCTACAGGTGCGAGACAAGGGGATGTGATATTAGCCGTAAACACCTTGTTGATGCAGTTATTTACCTTGTTCTCTTATATAATGGATGGATTCGCTTATGCGGGAGAGGCATTAGCCGGTCGCTTTATTGGAGCCAAAAACGATGTGGGGTTACGTAAATGCATTCGCTTATTGTTCCTATGGGGAATCGGCCTCTCATTGTCTTTCACGATCCTTTATGCGTTGGGAGGGAAGAATTTTCTGGGATTATTGACGAACGATACCTCAGTCATTGAAGCTTCCGGGGATTATTTCTATTGGGTGTTGGCGATTCCTTTATGTGGATTCTCCGCTTTCCTTTGGGACGGTATCTTTATCGGTGCCACGGCCACACGCCAGATGCTTTACTCGATGCTTGTGGCCTCGGGCACTTTCTTTATTATGTATTACTTGTTTTATCAATCGATGGGGAATCATGCCTTATGGATGGCTTTCCTTTGGTATCTGTCTTTACGTGGCGGTATGCAATGGGTACTTTGGCGGTTAAAAAAATAAGGCGAGAACCTGTAACTGATCCTCGCCTCATTTTATCCTAGGAAAACCTATTTACTGTTGTTTGTAATAAGCTAAGTCCTCACGATTGAAGTTGTTGATGAAGGATTCGATCTTATCAATCTCAGCTTGTCCGTAGTTTACATAAACCTCGGCGGAACGGCGGAAGCTGTCATCTTTGTTTGCGTCTTGCAATAGCAAGTAGCCGAATACGCAATGAGCGGCTGCCTCGACCATACGGCGAGCTTGGAAGTCAATATATTCGTTATCCTTTGTCTCCGTAACCTTGGCTACCACTTTCTCATACTTCTCGGTCATAGCGGCAAGTTTGTTCTTCAGAGCCTCTAATTCCGGCTTATACTCGATCGCTTGGTATTCACGAATCTGGTTCAAGTAAGTACCCGTGGTGACGTGGCGGATGGCCGCTACGACTTGCAATTGGGTGGTACCCTCATAGATATTCGTGATGCGGGCATCCCGGTAGATACGTTCGCAAGCGTAGTCCTTCATGAAACCGGAACCTCCGTGAACTTGGATAGCGTCGTAAGCGTTCTGGTTTGCGTACTCGGTAGTCATGCCTTTACCCATCGGGGTGAAAGCATCCGCGAGCTTGCTGTACTTCTTGAATTCTTGACGTTCTTCCGGAGTCAGTTTACGTTCCTTGGATATATCATCCAACGCTTTGTAGACGTCAACGAAACGGGCGGTCTCGTATAACATAGAACGGGAAGCATCCGCTTTCGCACGCATCAAGGCGATAATCTCAGCGATCGCCGGGAACTCGATGATAGACTTACCAAACTGTTTACGATCCAAGGCGTAAGCATAAGCCTCACGATAGGCAGCCTCGCTAAGTCCTACGGCTTGAGCCATGATACCCAGACGGGCACCGTTCATCAAAGCCATTACATATTTGATCAAACCTAGCTTACGATCACCGCAAAGCTCGGCTTTCGCGTTCTTGAATACCAACTCGCAAGTAGGAGAGCCTTTGATACCCATTTTGTTCTCGATACGACGGACATTCACGCCACCATTGCGCTTGTCGTAGATGAACATGGAAAGGCCACGTCCATCCTTCGTACCTTCCTCGGAACGGGCCAATACCAAATGGATGTCAGCGTCGCCATTCGTGATGAAACGCTTTACGCCGTTCAGATACCAGCAACCGTCAGCCTCGTTGTAAGAAGCTTTCAACATAACGGATTGAAGGTCGGAACCTGCGTCCGGCTCCGTCAAGTCCATAGACATGGTCTCTCCGTCGCAAACACGAGGGATGTAACGTTGGCGTTGATCCTCGTTGCCGAACTCGTATAAGGTCTCGGCACAATCTTGTAGACCCCAAAGGTTCTCGAAACCGGCGTCGGCACGGGAAACCAAGTCGGCGGCCATGATGTAAGGGACGATCGGGAAATTCAACCCATTGTAGCGGCGAGGCATAGCGATACCCATCAAGCCGGCCTTGCGAACGGCATCGAGGTTTTGCTGTGTCCCGGAAGCGTACGTGACACGTCCGTTCGCTACCGTGGGGCCCTCATGGTCTACGCCCTCAGCGTTCGGGGCGATAATTTCCCCGCAAATCTCACCAACGATCTCCAATACTTTCTCGTAGCTATCCATTGCGTCCTCAAAATCGATCGGAGCATAATCGTATGTATCCTTGTCGGCATAGCCGCGCTCTTTCAGCTCTACGATACGCTTCATCAACGGATGGTGAAGATGATGCTTCAAGCTGGGATTATCTGTATAGAAATTAGCCATAATCTTACTTACTGTTCTTTTTGTAATACTTAATCATCTTAGGAATCACCTCTTCTACCGTACCATTGATTACGTAATCGGCGATCGTGTTGATCGGGGCGTTCTCATCATTATTGATCGAAATGATGATACCGGCGTCTTGCATGCCGGCGATATGCTGGATCTGCCCGGAGATACCGCAAGCGATATACAATTTCGGACGCACCGTGACACCGGTCTGACCGATCTGACGGTCGTGGTCGCAGAAACCGGCATCGACAGCCGCACGGCTGGCACCTACCTCGGCGTGAAGCTCTTTCGCCAAATCGAACAATAAATTAAAGTTCTCCTTAGAGCCTACGCCATAACCTCCGGCTACTACGATCGGAGCGCCTTTCAGGTTGTGCTTCGCTTTCTCTACATGACGGTCGATCACTTTCACCACATAGTCTGTCTCGGGGACATACTTCGCTACGTCGTGGTGGATCACTTCGCCTTTATAGTTCTCGTCCAAAACCTCCTTTTTCATCACGCCCTCACGAACGGTCGCCATTTGCGGGCGATGTTCCGGGTTGATGATCGTGGCTACGATGTTACCACCGAACGCCGGACGGATCTGATATAATAAGTTCTCGTAGGTGATACCCGCTTTCTTGTCCTCGTGCGAGCCGATCTCCAAAGAGGTACAATCGGCCGTCAAGCCGCTTGTCAAGGCCGAGGATACACGAGGGCCCAAGTCACGACCGATCACCGTAGCGCCCATCAAGCAAATCTGCGGTTTCTCCTCCTTGAACAAATTGATCAAGATAGAGGAATGAGGAAGTGACGTATAAGGGAACAGACCCGGAGCGTCGAACACATGAACCTTGTCGACGCCAAAAGGCAATACTTGTTTCTCTACACCCTCAAGGCCGGACCCGGCAACGATCGCCTCCAGCCCACAGCCCAATTGATTGGCTAGCTTACGACCTTTAGTCAGAAGCTCAAGACTTACATCGGCAACGTTCGTGCCTTCTGTCTCACAATATACAAATACGTTGTTCATAATCTTATCCGATGGTGTGGTTAGCTAACAGTTCGACAATCAAATCCTCTACTTCTTGGTCGGCGCTGGAGATGGTCTTGCTTTCCTTGGCTTGGAAGACGATATTCTCGATCGCTTTTACCTTCGTCGGCGAACCGCTAAGGCCGCATTGAACCAAGTCACCATTCACGTCGGCTACGCTCCATTCTTGAATATCCAAATACGGGCGGGTCTCGTACAATTCCGGGTAGCGAAGAGTCGGCGTACCGTCCTGGTGACAGGCGGGTTGCACGGCCCGTTCCTGTTTACCCATGGCGTGTTTGTACTTTTGTACCAACTTCGCGTTGCGGGGACGGCAGGGAGCGGCGGAGCCGTTCACGGTGATAACGATAGGAAGCGGACCTTCCACGGTCTCGACACCCCCGTCGATATGACGTTTTACGGTGATACGTCCGGCCTCCTTATCAACGTTTAGGATTTCCTCGGCATACGTGATCTGGGTCAGTCCTAATTTCTCAGCGACTTGCGGACCTACCTGTGCCGTATCGCCGTCGATCGCTTGGCGACCACCGATGATAATATCATAATCGTTGATTTTCTTGATAGCCGTGGCAAGCGCATAGGATGTGGCTAACGTGTCGGCTCCGGCAAACGCACGGTCGGTCAACAAAAAACCGCCGTCAGCACCACGATACAAACCCTCGCGGATGATTTCGGCGGCACGTCCCGGGCCCATCGTCAGCAGCGTAACTGTCGTCCCGGGGTAAGCGTCTTTCAAGCGTAACGCTTGTTCCAACGCGTTCAGGTCTTCCGGGTTAAAGATCGCGGGCAAGGCGGCGCGATTGATCGTACCGTCCGCCTTCATGGCGTCCTTTCCCACGTTTCGTGTATCCGGGACCTGTTTCGCTAAAACTATAATTCTTAAACTCATATTATATAGGAATATTAGATTTTTATATTGATGTAATACTTCTACTTTCTTGTTAATCTCGAGGTGCAAAAGTAATCAAACATTCTTTATAACAAAGAACTTTGCGGAGGAAATTGCACACTTGGCGTGTGTTTGAGCATGTATTGCCTGCTGATTACTCGTAGCAATGATAGGTTCTCTTCCGGTTTGAGCCCGGTTTTTTTTTCTCGATGCGCCATTCCCAAGGCTGCGATTTCGTCAGCGTGCGGAAGAACTTGGAGAATACCGAGGGCTGCGAGAAACCCAGCTTGGCGGCGATCGCGGTGATGCTCATGTCCGTCCGCTCCATCAGCTCCTGAGCTTCGAGGAGAAGGTAGCGGTTGCGCCATTCCATCGCCGACATGCCGCCGATGGCGAGGATGGCGCCCCGGAGCTCGCTGGTCTTGAGTTGCATTATGCGGGCGTATTCGCTGGTGTCCATCCGGCCGTACTTGCGGATGAGATAGGCGAAGAGATCGATCAGGTTGTTGCCCGAGGGGCGGTTGCCGTCGAAGTCGGGAGGGACGCCCATCCAAAGCTCTTCTTCGGTGGGTTTACGCTTGAAGACGGTGATAAAGACATCTTCCGGGGGGATTCTCTTGAATGTTTCTTCCATGATGATCTGTTTTAAGGTTGTTTTTTCTCAAGGATTTGATCTTGCGATTCTTCCGGGTCAAATCTACGGATTATGATTGGATATCGCAAGCCTTAAAGGTCAAATTCATGTGTTTGGATTAGATATTTTAGAACTACGAGGTCAAATCAAAGGTAATGGATTTGACCTCGTAGTTTTATCGGGTCAAATCTTTTGGCTATCCAGCCTCTTTACGACTTGTCCATACACGATCAACGCTACGGCGGATACCAAGGCGATCGCACCGAAGTAATACCAGATGTAATGGGCGTTCGCGCTTGCCGCCAGCCATTCCTCGTGAGAGGCGAACAGGGTTGGCTCCGGGCAATACTTGCTTAAAAGGAAACCGGATAGCCCGAATCCGAAGATAGAGGAGAGGAAAGAATGCAAATGGCTGAATCCAAGATAGAGACCTTCCTCTCCCTTGGGTGCTTGCAAGGAGAAATACTCGAGAAAGCGAGGGGAAATGAACGTCTCCGCCAGCCCTTGGAAGACGATACCCACCACCATCATGAAGGCTACGGGATGCATCCCTAGGATCAAGGAATTAGTATCCAGCATATTACCGGATGCCATGCAAAGAGCGGACACCGGCATGATAAACATACCCACCGTCATGGAGGTAAGCGCTGTCCGCTTCCGCATCATCTGTGTTACTAGATTGACTGTCAGAACTACGACTAAAGGGTTTACGTTGGCATACCAAGAAGGAGAGGCTCCCTCGCCGGCCAAACGAAGCACATATTTTGGCATCGTGGCATACAGCTGGTGTTGTACCATCCAGAATCCGGTGATAATGATGATTAATGTAATGAGCCGTCCGTTACTACAAACCTTGATCAAGGCGTTCCAGATCTGCCCGAACGTCTTGCCCTCGCCCGAATGCTGAGCGCTTTTGTAGAAGAACCAGATGGCTAGCAAGGCAAGGAAGGTCATGCTCGCCGAGAAATAGTTCAAGGTAATCAAACCTTCGTTGCCCAACGCCTCACGAAGCGGCTTCACGATGGTCTTCCCGGAGAAGGCCCCGATATTTACCATCGCGTAGAAGATAGAGAAGCCCTTCGCACGGGTTTCCGGCGTAGTCTCTTTAGCGACCGTGCCGGAGATAACGCTCTTGATAAAAGCCCCGCCGCATACGATCAAGGCCATGATAGGGATAATGCCGTACTGAAGATTGCTCTCCAGCAATCCCGTAAAGGTAGTCGTCGTGCTGTATTCAACCAGTCCGGCGGATTGAAGCCAAGTAGGGTAAACAGCCAGTCCTAGATAGCCACAAGTTAACAAAGTGAAAGCCAGTAGCATCGAGTTGCGGAAACCGATCTTATCGGCCAACGCTCCGGCGAATGTGGGCAGCAGATACAGACAAGCGGAAAAGATACCGGCGATGCTGGCGGCCTGAATGTCGTTAAAGCCTAAGATGCGGCTAAGATAAAGGGTTATAACGATAAATACGCCATAATAAGCGGCTCGCTCGAACAACTCGACGGTGTTCGCTACCCAGAATGCTTTACTGAATTTGATTTTCTCTTGTTTCTTAGTTGTCATGATATTATTTATTAGTAAGATAGATTAGATGGATAAGTCAAAGAGGAGGCGCAGGCGAGAAAATGAAGAGCTGCGCCTCCTCGTCTTTGTTTTATCGTATAGTAATTACGAATTAGGGCTTTACGGTATACGGTTGGTGGATCGCCTTATCGAAAGCTTTCCAATGCTCATCCGTCATGTTGCCCGGCGTAAACAACGCCACGCCGGCCGCTCCGTTCTCCATGGAGCCTCTTACGGCCTCCTCGATCTCGGACGGGATCAGTCCATGGCCTTCCGGGTCCTTGATATTCGCCTTGTTCTGCCAATCCTCGCAGATGAACAGACCGCTATAAACCGGCTTCTTGCCTTGCACGGCGGCTACTTCCTCTTTCACGATCGGAGCCAGCCAAGAAGCGTCCTCCAGATAGAAATCGTTATAATTCATCGGGAAGAAAGCGTCGATATTCCATTTATTCCATTCTTGGCGAACCATCCACTTGGCGTGAGAATCCGGCCCCGGGAATACGGCGGCGCTCACTTTCTTGCCTTTGCCGTGAACCTCGTCAGCGATGCGATTTACCAATTTCGTGATCAGGTCGCAACGGAACTGCGCCCATTCCGCGCATTTGGAAGGATCCTCTACGGATTTGATATCGATACCGGTAGCGGCCTTGAAATCGGCCACGCATTTGTCACAGTAGCAATAGTCCGCCGTAGGATATTCCTCGTCCATCACCAAGCCGTATTTTTCCCAAAGTCCGCGGGCCAGGATGACATCCACGTAACGGATATAATCCAGATGGATATAATCCACCTCCGGGATATCGGCTACCTTGCCATATAGATTCAGCAAGAACTCAGCCGTGCCTTCTTGGTTCGGGCACAGGCATTTGTAATAAGGGACATATGCCTGTACGGAATAGGCCGACTCGCCTTTCCGGTTTACGGCGTAGAGGGTGGAGTCCAATCCATGTTGCAACATGGCAGGAATCCACGCATGGTATTCCATGCCATTGGCATGGGCCGCTTTGGCGGCACGCTGGATTTTCTCCGTGTCGTGGCCGGCGTTGTAGCACATCCCGTCTACACCGTGGGCATGCCATTTACTAAAGTCCGCTTGTAAGGTTTGCTCGGTGGTATTCTCACCTTCGCCTTGCCATGCGTAGACCTTGACTGTTTTCTCGGGCGCCTTGACGCAAGCCGTCAGAGCGACGGCCGCCAAAGCGATAAAGAGCTTCTTCATATCTCGCAAGCGCATAAAGTCGGGATCAAGTTACGATCGCCATAAGCGTTATCTACACGGGCTACGTTAATCCAGAACTTGCTGTCGTGCAACCATTCCAGCGGGAAGGCGGCCTTCGTGCGGGGATACGCGTGTTTCCACTCGTCGGCGGTCACCTCGTATTCCGGATGCGGGGCGTTCTTCAAGACGTTGTCCTCCTTCGAAGCCTTGCCTTCCTCCACCTCCTTGATCTCGTTCCAGATACATTCCATTACCTCTACGAAACGATCCAGCTCGGCCTTGCTCTCGCTCTCGGTCGGCTCTACCATCAAGGTGCCGTGTACCGGGAAAGATAGGGTAGGAGCGTGGTAGCCGAAGTCCATCAAACGTTTGGCGATATCGCCCTCGTCGATGCCCGAACGCTCTTTTACCGTACGGCATTCCAAGATCAACTCATGACCTACACGGCCTGTCGCTCCGGTATAGACGATACCGTACGTATCCTTGAACTTAGCGGCCAAGTAATTGGCGTTCAAGATGGCCGTCTTCGTCACCGTCTCAAGACCTTCCGTACCCAGCAAGCGGATGTAAGCGTACGTGATCGGCAGGATACCGGCGCTACCATAAGGAGCCGCGGATACCGTATTCAAGTCGCTGCCCCAAAGCACCGGATGCTGCGGCAAGAACGGAACCAGATGCTCGGCCACGCAGATCGGGCCTACGCCGGGACCACCACCTCCGTGAGGAGAAGAGAAGGTCTTATGCAGGTTCAAGTGACATACATCGGCGCCGATCGTACCCGGATTTGTCAATCCAACCTGCGCGTTCATGTTGGCGCCATCCATATAAAGCTGTCCTCCGCAAGCGTGAACGATGTCGCACATCTCCTTGATGTCCACCTCGAAGATACCATGCGTAGACGGATAGGTAATCATGCTGGCAGCCAAACGCTCCTTGTTCTCCTCGGCTTTCGCACGGAAATCTTCCAGATCGATATTACCATTCTCGTCGCATTTAACGGTTACGGTCTTATACCCGCATTGGATAGCGCTGGCCGGGTTGGTTCCGTGGGCGGAAGCCGGAAGCAAAACGATATCACGATGGCCTTGGCCGATGCTTTCCTGATAAGCACGGATCACACGAAGACCCGTGTACTCGCCAGCGGCGCCGGAGTTCGGTTGCAACGTACAGCCCTTGAAGCCCGTGATCGTGCATAAGTAAGAAGACAGGTTCTCGATCAGCTCCGTATAGCCTTCCACTTGCTCCTCTGGAGCGTACGGGTGGATATTCATGAATTCCGCACGGCTAAGCGGCAACATCGTAGAAGCCGGGTTTAGCTTCATCGTGCAAGATCCCAGCGAGATCATGGATTGGGCCAAGGAAACATCCTTTCGTCCCAAACGGGTGATGTAACGCATCAACTCGGTCTCCGTATGATATTTCTTGAATACGTCTTGCTGCAAGAAATCGGAGGTACGGGCGAATTTAGCGTCGAAATAAGTCTGGGCGGGGATAGACTCGTCCAGCATATAGTCTTTACCTGCGGCGCCGGCGAAGATGTATAATAATACGCCTATGTCCGTAGGCAATGTCGTCTCGTCTATGCTGACGCCTACTTGTCCGGCCTCGAAGTAACGCAAGTTCACCTTGCACTCCAAGGCGATCTCACGCAGTGCGTTCACCGACACGTGCGCGGGAAGCTGTATCTTCAAGGTATCGAAATAATCCTTGTTTAATTGCGTATATCCCAGTTTCTCCAACTCCTTGGCCAAGAATCCGGCCGTGGAATGAATCCGTCCGGCGATGTTACGCAACCCCTCCGCTCCATGATATACGGCGTAGAATCCGGCCATGGTAGCCAACAACGCCTGAGCCGTACAGATATTGGACGTAGCCTTCTCACGTTTGATATGTTGCTCGCGGGTCTGCAAAGCCAAGCGATAAGCCGGATGGCCGTAAGCGTCCTTGGAGATACCGATGATACGTCCCGGGATCGTACGTTTATAATCGTCCTTCGTAGCGAAGAAAGCGGCGGAAGGACCCCCGTAGAACATCGGGATACCGAAGCGCTGGCTGCTACCGAATACGACATCCGCTCCCCATTCTCCCGGAGGAGTCAACAATACCAAGCTCATCAAGTCGGCGGCTACGCCTACCTTGGCTCCGGCGGCGCCCGCACGGGCCACGAATTCCTTATAGTCCTCGATCGAACCATCCGCGTTCGGGAACTGTACGATGGCGGCGAACACGTCCGGCGTGAACTCGAATTTCTTATAATCGCCCACTACCACCTGGATGCCCTGCGGGATCATGCGGGTGTGGATGACGGCCAGCGTAGAGGCGAACACGTTCTCGTCAACGAATACCGTATTGGCTTCCGCTTTCACCTGCGCACGGCTGCGTGAACCATGAAACATGGTAACCGCCTCGGCTGCCGCTGTCGCCTCGTCGAGTAGCGAGCAGTTCGCCAAGGGCAATCCGGTCAGTTCGCAGATAACAGTCTGGAAGTTCAGCAACGCCTCCAAGCGTCCTTGGGATACTTCCGCCTGATACGGCGTATAGGAGGTGTACCAAACCGGGTTCTCGAATACGTTACGTTGGATCGGGGCCGGGCAAACCGTGTCGTACCAACCCATACCGATATAAGAGGTGAATACCTCGTTCTTGGAAGCCAGCTCGGCGATATGCTCGGCGAACTCACGTTCCGTCATGGCCTCCGGGAGGTTCAACGGCTCTTTCAAACGGATGTTGGCCGGAATGGTCTGATCGATCAACTCGTCCAAAGACTTCACGCCAATCGTCTCCAACATAGCGGGAATATCTTCCGCTGAGATGCCCACGTGGCGGTTTACAAACTTATTTGTGTCCATAATTCTAGTATTTTATAAATAAGGATTATTTAATTTCTCATCAATGATTCGTGTCTCGGGGCCATGGCCGGGGTATACCACGGTCTCGTCCGGCAACGACAGTAATTTGTCCTTGATAGCGGCAAGCAGTATATCTTGGTTGCCTCCCCATAAATCGGTACGGCCGATGCTTCCGGCGAACAAGGAATCCCCGACGATCACGAAACCGTTCTTCTTGTTATAGAAAGCCACGCCTCCGGGCGAATGACCGGGAACGCTCAATACCGCCAGCTCGGATTTCCCGAACTTTATGATTTCCCCGTTTACCAGATATTTCCCTACCGGGACGCTTTTCGCCTTCATCGGCAGGCCGAACGCCTTGGCTTGCTCCTCGGGGGAGGGAAGGCCCTCCACGTCCGCTTTATGGGCTTCCGGGCTCAACCCGTAGGTGTTATGGACGAATTCGTTGCCGAATATGTGATCCAGATGGAGGTGCGTACAAAGGTAACGTTTCAGCGTCAGCCCGTTCTGGGCGATAAAGTCGCTTACTTCTTTTTGTTCCTCTTTGCGCAGGCAGCCGCAATCGATAAGGACTGCCTCCTTGGTATCATCGTATAGCAAGTAAGTATTCTCGGAGAAATAGTTTACTTCGAAAGATTTTATCGTAATCATAAGGGTACGTACACTACTTTTTTAGTTTCAAAAAACTCTTCTTTAAAATGGTCTTTCAGATCCATGCTTATCGCTTGGTTCCGGAAAGGCAATATCTCGTGCGCCAGCTCTCCACCTTTCAGACAAATCAATCCGTTGGGCAATGCGTTGATCTGTTCTTTCTTTATATTCTTGCGGACGATCTTTACCAGATCCGCCAGAGGCATCACGGCACGGCTTACCACGAAATCGAAAAGCTGCTTTTCCTCCTCGCCCCGGCAATGGCGGAAGGATACGTTCTCCAGCCCGATCGCCTCGGCCACGGCTTGTCCCACCTTGATTTTTTTCCCGATGCTGTCTACCAGATGGAAATGGGTCTCAGGGAATAAGATCGCCAAGGGGATGCCGGGAAAACCGCCTCCCGTACCCAGATCCATCACCGAGGAACCCGGCTTGAAACGCAGCATATCGGTGATACCCAGCGAGTGAAGCACGTGATGCGGATATAGGTTCTCGATATCCTTCCGTGAGATCACGTTGATCTTGGCGTTCCAATCCGTATATAGGTCATATAGGGCGGCGTATTGCTCTTTTTGCCGGTCGGTGAGATCGGGGAAATAAGATGTGAGAATTGAAAATTGAGAATTGGGAATTGAGAATTTCTCTGTATTTTGTTCCATAGGACATCTGTTTATAGGTTTATCTATCATTAATTTTCAATTCTCAATTTTCAATTTTCAATTAACTGACTTATCGGGCTGTCATCCCGCAGCAAATAGCGGATTTCCTTGTAAGGGAGATGGACGTTCGTGACGCCTACCACGTATGCCGCTATCTCATATTCGTTGAAAGAATAGGTGATGCCCGTCTCGTCTACGAGGAAGTTGCCGTTCGGGAAGATCTCGTCCACGCTAAAGAAACCGATATTTTCCAGTTCCTTGGCGTCGGATACGTTGTTTTGCTTGGCGATCTGATCTACCAATATTCGCGCCAGATTGTCTTGATAGTTGTCCACGAATATCTCCTCCTCGGTGATCGGCTTACCGGTCTTGAGGTTCACTACATGGTTATTGTAGGAATGCGCGCCGTGCGCTCCGCCCGTATAGTTCTCGAAGCTTACCGTATAGCTGATGATATCGTCTTGGTTGAAGGCGATATCATCCGACGACATCTCGTAGTAAGAGAACCAAGAGCCCACCGGTGTCTCGTCGGATTTCGCCACCTCAGCCTTGTAATCCTCTTCCAGATCCTTATAAGCGGCCAGATAGTCGTCGGTATATTTCCGTACCGCCTCCTCGGGGGATAATTGCTCATAATTCTCGCCGAAATAAGAGGAGACGAACTGTCTCTGTAGATTCTTAAGAACCTCTTTATCCGAATATTTCCGGGGATAAACGAACTTGATCTCTAGATTGCAATTGGGATTATCCGGATTATCTAACAAATGGTAAGTCTTTTCCACGCTGATAGAATCAAACGTGATACTGTTTTCAGAAGCCTTCTTCGTTCCGGTATCGCAACCCGTGGCTAAGATACCTATCAAAAGAAGCGCCAGCATGCTTTCGCGTAAATGCGTTCTCATCGGACTACAGATTTAATTTATTTGTACGCGAATGTACGTTATTAAATTGTATAATCAAATTGCACGATGAAGTTTAATAAGAGGACAACCATACCTTAAATTCCGCCGCCTTATTTTTAGCCACGAAAATGGGTTCGTCGGTCGGGAGGCTCAGATTTATACGTAATCGGCTATCGAACCAGATGGTGAAGCTATCTATTACTTCCTTGGAAAGGATAAACTGTCGGTTTACCCGGAAGAAGCAAGTCGGGTTTAATTTTATCATTAAGGAGTCTAGAGATTTACCGATGGAATATGATTGTCTCTCGCGGGTCACCACGCTACTTTCGCCGTTCGTGTTATAGAAATAAGCGATCGCCTCGGTTTTGATCGGTATAATCCGATCCTTGAATGGGACGAGAATCCGCTTTAGATATTCCGAGCTACAAACCAATTGGTCGATCCGGCTGATATGCTGCCGTACGGTCACCGGATTAAGTCGGTTGTATTTATCTAGTGCCTTTCGCATGCTCTCTAACGTGATAGGCTTCAATAGATAATCGACGCTGTTTACCTCGAATGCCTTGATCGCATATTGGTCGTATGCGGTAGTGAATATGATGGGAACCTCTATGGTGACGCATTCGAAAATATTGAAAGAGTTTCCGTCCGCCAATTGGATATCCATGAAGATGAGGTCGGGCATGGGATGACTACGGAGCCATGTCACGCTATCTACTACCGTATCGAAATGATCCAAGATCTCGATATGCGGATCTATCTGTAGTAATAAGTTCTTGATGTTCTTGTAGGCTGCGGCCTCGTCTTCGATAATGATGATTTTCATGATTGTTTGGATTTAGATTAACTCTTTAAAGGTAGGGAAACACGGAAAAACTCATCCGTATCCTCTATCCTTATTCTTTTTTTTACGAGTAGGGCAAAGCGGTTATCTAGGTTTTTCAGCCCGATACCCACTTTCTCCACCTCGTCCAGCTTGGGCTGTTTCCGGTTTAGGATCACCAAAGAAGGTTCGTGGGTGCTGTAAATGGATAATCGCATTGGGTTGCGGGCGCTGATCTCATTATGCTTGATCACGTTTTCTATCAATGGTAGCAAGGAAAGAACCGGTAGCTGGCAGGACATATAGGCTGGGTTGATCTGTATGTCGAACGTCAGTTTCTCCTCATATTTGACGGATAGCATGAAGCGGTAGGTTTCCAAAAAAGATAGTTCGTCCTTTAACGCCACTAATTCTTTCTTCTCGCTTTGAAGTATATATCGGAATACATTGGATAGGTTGGAGAGATAAGCCAGTGATTTCTGATTCTGTCCTTCGACTATCAAGGCATGCAAAGAGTTCAACGCATTGAAGAAAAAATGAGGGTTGATCTGGTTGTACAAGGCATCTATCTGGCTTTGCAGGGATTCGTTTTTCAGTTTCTCGTAGTTTCGCTCCACTTCCTCTTTACGTGCGGCGAGGATATAAATCCGGCTGAACGTGTATATTCCAACGAATAGCGTGAAAAGGTTGTTGTACCATGCCTCCTCTGGCTCGTGGAACAAGTAGAAAAGCTTCTTTCCATGGAAACGGTGGTTTTCTTTCGGTTCGTTTCGCTCGTATTTCTCCCGGATATTTTGGTTTGTGCTTCGTATGACGGGTGAGACCCCGAGCCATACGATTAGGGAAAATAATACGGATACCAGCGACGAATAGGCGAATTGCTTGAGATGCCCTTTTCCCTTAGGCTGCCAACATACGTTAATTTGTAGTAGTATCCGAGTGAACAGGATGAAAAACAGGCATTGGAAGGTCAATAATAATATACTGTCGATCTCGGGGTCGATCCCTCTGATCCGGGATAGCTCGATACAATCCATGATCTCTTCGGAGGTCACGAAGAAACCCGATAATACGGATACCCATATCAGTATGGATGGTTTCTGAAGGAGATAATGTTTTATTTTCATGGCTTCTCTTTTTATAGGCAAAAGTAAAGTTAAAGCTTGATATACCCTTTCTTTTCCTCCTGTTTTCGGATCATTTAATTTTCGCCCTCAATCCTTTTTCTTTCGCTTTGGACGGAAAAACAAAACTTTTGGCCTCTCCGAGAGTCATATTTGCGTAATAATAAATCACGATTGAATATGAAAACTGCATTGTTTTTTAAGCTTTTGTTCGTTTGTCTAGCGTGCGTTGCGATTCGTCCCGTATCGGCGCAAGTACTGGGAGCTGGTGTCTTTGAGTTGAAAGGACAGGTTGTGGACTCATTGACAAATGAGCCGGTCTCGTTCGCGACCTTGCGTGTGACGAGGGGTGAGGAGATTACGGAGCCTCTCGCTTTATTGGCTTGCGATATTGACGGGTATTTCTCTGTCTCCTTGCCCGAGGCCGGATCTTATTATTTCCATATGAGTTCTATCGGGAAAATACCTGCTCGGAGGAAAGTGAGCGTTTCGGCTCAATCGCCCGTATGGAACGTAGGTAAATTATATATGAAAGATGATGCCCGGACGCTGGGAGAGGTGAGGGTCTCGGCGCAAAGACCTTTGGTCAAGGTGGATATTGATAAATTGGTCTATAACCTAGAGGAGGATCCCGAGGCGAAAGTCAGCAATACATTGGATATGTTGCGGAAGGTACCGATGGTAACCGTGGATGGCGATGATAATATCCAACTGAAAGGAAATAGTAATTTTAAGATCTACATGAATGGCCGGCCCTCGGGATTGCTTAGTAGTAATCCTTCGGCGGTATTGAAAAGTCTTCCGGCCTCCAGCATCAAGGATATAGAGGTGATAACAGATCCCGGTGCCCGCTACGACGCTGAGGGCGTGAGTGGAATTATCAATATTATTATGGAGAGACGTGTCTTGGATGGATATACGGGGACGGTGAGTGCGGAGGTTACCGCGAACGAGGCATACGGCGGCGGGACATTTGTCTCGCTGAAAGCTGGGAAACTGGGACTTACGGCGAATTACAATCTGGAGTATGAACGTGAGCCTATAGCGGATATCACTTCCTTCCGCGAGAACTTATCGGATGACGCTAACCGTTACCTCTCCCAGATCGGGGAGCATTGGGAAAGGGAGAAGATGCACCGGGGATATTTGGAGGGAACTTTCGAGATCGACTCGATGAACCTGATTAGCGTGGACGCCAATTTGTTCCGCAAGCGTCAGAAAGAGTTCTCGGATCTGAGCGTGGAGATGCGTGACATGAACCGAGACTTGATTTATGCTTACGATCGTTTTAGCCAGAATCAACCTGTCTTCGGCTCCGTGGAGGTGAATGCCAACTACCAGCATGAGACAAGGCGTAAGGGGGAGTTGCTGACTTTGTCTTATCGTTTCACCAATGATCCGAATGATGATGAGAACCGGATGCGGATAACGGGTACCTCGAATTACTCTGATTTCCTGCAATGGGACACGAACCGGGCGAAGACCAATGAGCATACGGGACAATTGGATTATATAAGACCCATTGCCGGGGGGCATGATCTGGAGACCGGAGTAAAATATATCTTGCGCCAGACCGACAGTGAGATCACGCAACGGCTTTATGATGAGACTTCCGGCAATTGGCATGAACCGTCGGGCAGCTTTGTGGATTTCAGCCATACGCAACATATTTACTCGGTATATCTGGGTGGCACCTTTCGTTGGAATAAGCTGGGAATAAAGGCTGGAGTACGTGCGGAAGGAACGAGCTTGGACGTGAGCTATTCGAATGATCTGACGAAAGACTTTCATTCGAATTTTGTGGATATCGTACCGAACGTTACGTTGTCTTACTCGATCGGACAGTCGCAACAGATCCGTCTGGGATATAATATGCGTATCCAGCGTGCGGGTATTGATTATTTGAATCCTTATGTCGACGAGCGGGATCCGCTAAATGTTTCTTATGGCAATCCAGACTTGGATTCCGAGAAAAGCAATAGTGTGAACCTTAATTATACCTTATTCACCCAGAAGTTTAACATAAATGCCAGCGTAAGCCATGCATTTGTGAACAATTCTATCGAGCAATATACTTTTATGGATACGGAGCGTCCGAACGTATCGGTCTCTACCTATGGTAATATCGGCAAACGGCACCAGACAGGCTTTTCCCTTTATATGAATTGGAGCCCTGTCCCATTGTTCCGTTTTTTCATGAATGGTGGCGTGGATTATATCAGTATGGAAAACGAGGAAAGAAACTTGTCGAACAGCGGTTGGAGCGGACGTGCTTTCGCCGGTGTCCAATTTTCGTTTCCGAAAGATTTCCGGCTGAACATGAACGCCGGTTATATGTTACCCAAGATTCAATTACAAGGGAAACGATCTGATTTCCTGTTTCACGGCATTACCTTGAATAAGGATTTTTTCCATAAGAAGCTCACGTTTTCTGTCTATTGCAAGAGCCCTTTGATGAAGACTTGGAAGATGGAGAATAAGACTTATAACAATGCGTTCACCCTTTATGAGACGGAGAATAAGGTGATGCGTGAGTTCGGTATATCCGTATCTTATCGTTTCGGGAGCCTTACGGATACTTTCAGGAAAATCAAGCGGGGCATCGTGAACGATGACGTGAAGGATTGTGGGGGAAAGGACGTCGATTAGTAACGATAGTATTATGATTACGAATAGGTATTCGAGGACGATGTGGATTTTGATGCTGTTTCTCTCACGGCTTTTTCATTTAAGTTTTGAATTGGGCGTACAATGCCTCTACGCATGCCAGTGCGGCATGGGCGAGAATACTATTCTTATAGACATCAGTCGGGGTGGCGGTCTTTATGGAGTCTTCAAGCCCATAGCGCAAAGATCTTTGATTCTTGCCGAAGCGGATATTTCCCTACGGAAAACCTCTGCAAAAGCAGACATTCGATCAGCCATCTTTTCATTGTCTATGCTTTGAAACACACGGCAAAGCGTAGTTTCCAAGGGTAACCCATACGGAAATAACTCTTTCGCCTGCAGGCGTTTCAAGTGACGTTTGCCAAATTGAAGCATTTTAATTCTACCTACAAAGATAGGTGCGGAGGAAGGCAAGCTCACGCTCTTCCTTCTTGGCTTTCAGCCAGTGGGTGAAGGTGTGCGTATTGATCCCCCTTCTTTTCCGGGTATCCCTGAATAAGAAGAATTTTACAATAAGCAGAAAATCAGGTCGTGTTTTCAAGGGGTTGAAAATCAGAGTCGTAAAAACATCGTAATGTTTGCGTCGAAACACGTACATGTTTTTCCGAAAAGTCGTACATGTTTTTGGATATTCACGTACGTGTTTTTCCGGAAATGATATTGATGTAAAATAGGAACATTAAAAAAAGACAATAACCTTACCTTGTGAGATTCTGTCACAAGAGATATTCCGGGTATTTGATGGTTAGATCGATTTGGGTACGGTTCTCCTATTGGTATCCGAGGACGATGTGGATTTTGGATATTTTCTATTATCTTTGTCACTTGAAAGTGTATTATCAATTCAAAATGTAAATAATATCATGAGAAAATTATTGTTAGCCTTTTGTGCGTTCGCAACGATTTGTAGCGCCGGGGCGCAGTGGAAGCCCGCCGGAGACAAGATCAAGACGGACTGGGCTGAGAAAGTAGATCCCCGGAATGTATTGCCAGAATATCCACGCCCCGGGATGGAACGTGCGGATTGGCAGAATTTGAACGGCGAGTGGGAATACGCTATCCTTCCAAAAGGACAGGCAGAGCCGACGAGTTTCGATGGGAATATCTTGGTGCCGTTCGCCGTGGAATCCTCCTTGTCCGGCGTGCAAAAAGAAGTGGGGGAGAAGAATGAGTTGTGGTATAAACGAACCTTTACGGTGCCCTCCTCATGGAAAGGAAAAGATATCTTGTTGAACTTCGGCGCCGTGGATTGGAAAGCGGACGTGTTCGTGAATGATATCCTGATCGGTTCCCACACGGGAGGCTTTACCCCGTTTTCCTTGAATATCACTCCCTATCTGAATGGCAAAAGTACGCATAAGCTGGTGGTGCGTGTATGGGACCCGAGCGATAAAGGCTACCAACCCCGTGGAAAGCAAGTGGCCAACCCGGAGGGAATCTGGTATACGCCGGTCACCGGAATCTGGCAGACCGTATGGCTGGAGCCGGTCGCTTCCTCGCATATCACCTCTATCAAGGCGATCCCGAATATCGATAATGGCGTGATGAGCGTGACGGTCGGGGCTTGTTCCGACTCCCCGGTGTCGGACATCGTGGAGGTCAGCTTGCTCGATAAGGGGCAGGTGGTTGCTACCGCCAAGGGCGTACAAGGGACAGAATTACGCTTGGCCGTGCAAAATCCTACGTTGTGGGAACCTTCCAATCCTTATTTATATGATATGAAGGTGAGCTTGTCGAAGAATGGCAAGAAGGTGGACGAGGTGAAATCGTACACCGCCTTCCGTAAGATATCCGCCGAGCGTGACGCCAACGGCATCATGCGTATGCGCTTGAACAACAAGAACCTGTTCCAATACGGCCCGCTGGATCAAGGCTGGTGGCCCGACGGGCTTTACACGGCTCCCACGGACGAGGCGTTGCTGTATGATATCGTGAAGACGAAAGCGTGGGGCTTCAACATGATCCGCAAGCACGTGAAGGTAGAGCCGGCCCGCTGGTACTATCATTGCGATAAGGAAGGTATGCTGGTTTGGCAGGATATGCCTAGCGGCGACATGGGTAACCAATGGGCGCCTCATACGTATAACGGTGGAACCGACAAGGAGCGTACCGAGGAGTCTATCCGTAATTATTACAAGGAGTGGAAGGAGATCATGGACCTGTGCGTCTCGAATCCTAGCGTAGTAGTATGGGTGCCCTTCAACGAGGCTTGGGGCCAGTTCGATACCGAGAAGGCTGCCGAGTGGACAAAAACATACGATCCTTCCCGTCTGGTGAATCCGGCCAGTGGCGGTAATTTCCGTGCGTGCGGCGATATCTTGGATTTGCATAATTACCCGGGCCCGGCGATGTACCTGTTCGATCCGGTGCGTGTAAACGTATTGGGCGAGTATGGTGGTATCGGCTTGGCCGTGGAGAACCATTTGTGGTGGAATAAACGCAACTGGGGCTATGTACAGTTTAAGAATAGCGATGAGGTGACCGCCGAGTACGTGAAGTACGCCAAGGAGTTGAAGGCGATGGTCCCGAAGGGTTTCTCCGCCGCTGTCTACACGCAAACCACGGACGTGGAAGGCGAGGTGAACGGCCTTATGACCTACGACCGTAAAGTGATCAAGATCAACGAGGCCGAGGTGCGCAAGGCGAACCAAGAGGTGATCAAGGCCTTGTCTGAGTAGAAGGCTTAGAAAAAATAGTTATTTGACTCGATGATAGATCCGGTCCGGGCAAAGAGAGATTCTTTCCCGGATCGGATTGTTTTAGCGAAATGAATATGATTCGGAATGTGAGTTTGCGAGACGCCAAGGCGATCGTGGATATATACAATGAATATGTCGTGAATAGCGTGGCTACGTTTGAGACGGAACCTTTGCGGGTGGAGGAGATGGAGGGTCGCATAGCCGGGATCTCGGCGAGCTATCCTTATCTGGTGTACGTGGATCAGGATGAGGTCGTGGGATATTGCTATGCCCATACGTGGAAAGAAAAGGCAGCTTATAAATATACGCTTGAGACCACCGTTTATTTATCCCCGAGATACAAGGGCAAGGGGATCGGCCGGCAGCTTATGGAAAGGCTGATCGAGGAATGTCGGGCAGGCGGCTACCACGCCCTGATCGCCTGCATCACTGAGGGGAATGAGGCCAGCTACTCGCTGCATGAGAAGCTGGGGTTCAGAAAAGTATCCCACTTCGAGAAAGTAGGGCTGAAATTCGGGCGGTGGCTGGACGTGGTAGATTATGAATTGATAATTAAGCCTAACGAGAGGTAACTTTCGAATCTCAATTTTCAATTCTCAATTAATATACCTATCTTCGCGATAAACAAAATGTAAAGAATGAAATACAATACAGAAGGAAAAAGATTGACTTTGCCCGAATACGGACGCAATATCCAAAATATGGTGGACTATTGCGTGACTATCCAAGACAGGGAAGAGCGTAAGCGTTGCGCCAACACGATTATCAACATCATGGGAAACATGTTCCCGCACTTGCGTGACGTAAACGACTTTAAGCATATCCTTTGGGATCATCTGGCGATCATGGCCGATTTTAAGCTCGATATAGACTATCCGTACGAGATCATCAAGAAGGAGAACCTGTATAGCCGTCCGCCTCGTATCCCGTACAACAATAACCGTATACGCTACCGCCATTACGGAAAGACCTTGGAGCTGATGATCCGCAAGGCCACGGAGCTGCAACCCGGCATGGAGAAAGACCAGCTCGTGCGACTGCTGGCCAACCAGATGAAGAAATCGTTCCTTACTTGGAACAAGGAAAGCGTGGACGACCGTAAGATCTTCAAGGATCTGGACGAACTCTCCGGCAGCAAGATCGTATTGAGCGAGGAGGAACATAAACTGGCCGAGAGCCGTGATATATTGGCCCGTAATAACAGTGGCGCCCACAAAAGAAACTTTACGCGTAAAGGCAGATGAGCTCGTTCGTTATAGAAGGTGGTTATCGCTTGTCCGGCGAGATCGTCCCGCAAGGCGCCAAGAATGAGGCGCTGGAGGTGATCTGTGCGACATTGCTAACACCGGAGAAGGTGACCATACACAATGTGCCCGATATCTTGGACGTGAATAACTTAATCCAGCTCCTTAGGGATATGAGGGTCAAGGTGGAGCATCCGTCCGCCGATACCTATACCTTTCAGGCGGACGACGTGGACATGGAGTATTTACGTACCGAGGAGTTCCTGCGCAAGAGTGGTAGCCTGCGGGGTTCCGTGATGATCGTAGGCCCGTTGGTAGCCCGCTTCGGCAGGGCGCTGATCCCGAAACCGGGTGGCGACAAGATCGGGCGACGCCGGCTGGATACGCACTTCGTGGGAATCCAGAAGCTGGGCGCTTGCTTTAGCTACGACGCCGAGCGGCAAGTATACGAGATAGAGGCACGCCAGTTGAAAGGCGCTTATATGCTGCTCGACGAGGCTTCCGTGACCGGAACGGCGAATATCTTGATGGCTGCCGTGCTGGCCGAGGGGGTGACGACGATCTATAACGCCGCCTGCGAGCCTTACCTGCAACAACTTTCCACGATGCTGAACCGCATGGGAGCGAGAATCTCAGGTGTCGGTTCTAACCTATTGACAATAGAAGGTGTACGGTCGCTTTCCGGCACGGAGCATACCATCCTCCCCGATATGATCGAGGTGGGTAGCTTTATCGGTATGGCCGCTATGACCGGATCGGAGATCACCATCAAGAATACAGGATATGATAAGCTGGGGATCATCCCGGACGCTTTTCGCCGCTTGGGTATTACCGTGGAGCAGCGAGGCGATGATATTTATATCCCCCGGCATGATTCCTACGAGATCGATACGTTTATCGATGGTTCTATCATGACCATCGCCGACGCTCCTTGGCCGGGGCTTACACCGGACTTGCTGAGCGTATTTCTCGTAGTGGCTACGCAATCCGTGGGAAGCGTGCTGATCCACCAGAAAATGTTTGAGAGCCGCTTGTTCTTTGTGGACAAGCTAATCGATATGGGAGCCCAGATCATCCTTTGCGACCCGCACCGGGCTACGGTGATCGGGCTGGGCAACCGCTTCAAGTTACGGGGCTCTACGATGGTATCCCCGGATATCCGTGCGGGTATCGCCTTGCTGATCGCCGCCATGAGCGCCGAGGGCACCAGCACGATCCATAATATAGACCAGATCGACCGGGGATATCAAGGGATCGATAAGCGATTGAACCGGATCGGGGCACGTATCACGAGGATTTAAAGATTTTAGGCGATGATTAGAGAAGAAGAGGTTTTCAAGATCGGGCAGTTTGCCAAGCCCCATGGCATCAAGGGGGAGTTGTCGTTGGTGACGAATAGCGATGTGCTGGAAGATGCCGAGGACCCGTACATTGTTTGCGAGATGGATGGTATCTTGGTACCGTTCTTCGTGGAGGATTTCCGCTATAAGACCGATACGGTGGTCTTGGTGAAACTGGAGGACGTGAATTCCGAGGAGGATGCTCGTATGTTTGTGGGCAAGGAGGTGTTTTATCCTTTGGACGCCGTGGACGAGGAGGATCTCGTGGGGGATATGACGTGGGACAGTTTTATCGGTTATACCGTGACGGACGTACAGAAAGGCTATTTAGGAGAGATAACAGACGTGGATGAGACGACAATCAACGTCCTTCTGCGTGTCGATCATAAAGGCGAGGAGCTGTTGATCCCAGCCGTGGAGGAGTTGATCACCGAGGCCGATCATGAGGCCCGTAGCCTCACTGTGTCTTTGCCGGAGGGACTGATTGATTTATAATTGAGAATTTATAATTGAAGATTAGGGGTTGAAAAAGAAGAATACGAAATCGTTTTGGCACCGGATCCGGTTTAAATATAAACTTTCCTTCATCAATGAGGGGACGTTGGAGGAGGTGTGGTCTTTCCGGCTTTCGCAGTTATCGGCGTTTGTCACTTTGGCGGTGTTCGCCTTTTTCTTGATCGCCGTTACCGCTTTTATCATCATCAAGACACCGATTCGCAACTACTTGCCGGGTTATCTCGACGTGGAGGTTCGCAAGGAGATTATGCAGAATGCCTTGCGGGCGGATTCGTTGGAGCGTATGATCGAGATCCAGTCCCTTTATCTGGATAACGTGGCCGGAATCATTTCCGGTACGATGCCCTTGGACTCGATCCGCCAGATAGATTCTTTGGCTAGCAACGATATTAACTATGAGATTCCTCGTAGCAAGGAAGAGACTCGCTTCGTGAAAGATTACGAGGAAGAGGAGAAATATAATTTATCGGTATTGACCGACCCGGGCAAGGTCCCGACCGAGGGGGTCTTTTTCTATAAGCCCGTGAATGGCGTGGTCACCTCTCATTATGAGACGGATGTCCATCATTATGGCGTGGATCTGGCCGCGGCCCCGAAGGAGAGTGTCTTGGCTACGTTGGATGGTACGGTGATCTATACCGGTTTCGATCCGAACCACGGAAACGTAATTCAATTACAACATAAGAACGGATTCATCTCGGTTTATAAGCACAACGAATTGTTGCTAAAAGAGGTGGGAGACCATGTGGTAGCCGGTGAGGCGATCGCTTTGGTCGGGAATACGGGAGAGTTGTCTACCGGGCCGCACCTGCATTTCGAGTTGTGGTATAAGGGCAATCCTGTGAATCCGGAAGAATATATAGCTTTTTGATATTCCATGAAAAAAAGACAGTTAGCGATATTAGGCTCGACCGGTTCCATCGGAACCCAAGCCTTGGAGGTAGTGAGCGAGCATTCCGATCTTTTCGAGGTGTATGCCTTGACCGCGAATAACCAAGTGGACTTATTGATCAATCAGGCCCGGAAATATATGCCGGAGGTGGTGGTGATCGCCAACGAGCGGAAATATCCCGAGCTGAAAGAGGCCTTGGAGGACTTGCCGATCAAGGTATGGGCGGGTGCCGACGCTATCGCCCAGATGGTGCAGTCGGAGCCGATCGATATGGTGCTGACGGCGATGGTGGGTTATTCCGGCTTGCGACCGACGATCTCGGCGATCAAGGCGGGAAAGGCGATCGCCTTGGCGAATAAGGAAACTTTGGTCGTGGCCGGCGAGCTGATCATGAAGCTGGCCGCCGAGCATAAGGTGCCTATCTTGCCGGTGGACTCGGAACATTCGGCCATTTTTCAATGTTTAACAGGTGCGTACGATAATCCGATCGAGAAGATCTTGCTGACGGCTTCCGGCGGTCCGTTCCGGCGGAAGACGCTGGAGGAGCTGGCTACCGTGACGAAGGCGCAGGCCTTGAGGCATCCGAACTGGACGATGGGGGCGAAGATCACGATAGACTCGGCCTCGATGATGAACAAGGGCTTCGAGATGATCGAGGCGAAATGGTTGTTCGATGTCACGCCGGATCAGGTACAGGTGGTGGTGCACCCACAGTCGGTGATCCACTCGATGGTGCAGTTTGAGGATGGCGCCGTGATCGCCCAGCTGGGAATTCCCGACATGAAATTGCCGATCGCCTACGCTTTCTCGTTTCCGACACGTATGAGGAGCATGGCGCCCCGTCTGGATTTTAACCAATATTCGACTTTGACGTTCGAGGAGCCGGATATGGAACGTTTCCGCAACTTGGCTTTCGCTTTCGAGGCGGCCCGCCAAGGAGGGAATATGCCCTGTATCTTGAATGCCGCCAATGAGGTGGTGGTGGCTGCCTTCCTGCAAGATCGTATCGGCTTCTTGCAAATGAGCGACGTGATCGAGCGGACTATGCGGAAAGCCTCGTTTATCGTCAATCCCTCGTATGAGGATTACGTGGCTACCGACACCGAGGCTAGGCGGTTGGCGGCCGAGTTATTTTGAAATAATTTAAAACAGAACAAACAATAGTAGATGGAAACTTTTTTGATTAAGGCGTTACAGCTCATCTTGAGCTTATCGATACTGGTGATTGTCCACGAGTTCGGGCATTTTATCTTCGCCCGGATTTTCAAGGTGCGGGTAGAGAAGTTCTACCTCTTCTTCGATCCGTGGTTCTCGCTATTCAAGTACAAGCCGAAAAACAGTGACACGGAATACGGTGTAGGCTGGCTTCCGTTGGGAGGATATTGTAAGATCTCCGGTATGATCGACGAGAGTATGGACAAGGAGGCGATGGCCCAGCCGCCCAAGCCTTACGAGTTCCGCTCCAAGCCGGCCGGACAGCGTTTGATGATTATGGTAGCGGGCGTGGTGTTCAACTTCTTGCTGGCTTTGTTTATTTATTCCATGATCTTGTTTACGTGGGGCGATACGTACTTGCCCTTGAAGAACATGAAGATGGGTATGAATTATAGCGAGACGTTCCAGAACGTCGGTTTTCATGACGGTGATATCTTGCTGAGAGCGGACAATGAGGAGTTGGAGCGTTTCGGTAGCGACAGTTTCCGCAAGGTGGTGGAGGCAAAGACCGTGACGGTGCTCCGTGACGGGCGGGAGACCGTGATCTCCATACCGGAGGATATGATGCAACGTTGCATGCGTGACGGAAAAGGCTTCGCCGATCCTTTGCGTATCCCGATGGTTGTTCGTGAGCTTCCCGACAAGAATGCCCCGGCGGCTCTTGCCGGCATGCAGCCGAAGGATAGCGTGGTGGCTATTAACGGTGTGGCTACCCCGACGTTTTATGATGCCTCTGGGTTATTGTCAGAGAATAAGGGTGAAGAGGTGACAGTAGATTTCTACCGGAACGGCCAGTTGGAGTCCTTGACCATGAGGACGGACTCGGCCGGGAAAATTGGCGTAGCGGTGATGTTGCCTACGGATCTCTATCAGACCGTGACCCGCAAATACGGTTTCTTCGAGTCGTTCCCCGCCGGTATTAAATTAGGTATTAATACCTTGAAGGGATATGTGAACGACATGAAATATGTGTTTACGAAGGAAGGTGCCTCCAGTTTGGGCGGTTTCGGTACGATCGGCGGATTGTTCCCGTCTGTCTGGGATTGGCGGATTTTCTGGGAACGTACGGCTTTCCTATCTATCATCTTGGCGTTCATGAATATCTTGCCGATTCCGGCCTTGGATGGCGGACACGTGATGTTCTTGATCTATGAGGTAGTGGCCCGTCGCAAACCGAGCGATAAATTCCTAGAGTATGCCCAAATGGCAGGTATGTTTATCCTGTTCGCTTTATTGATCTATGCGAATGGAAATGACATCTTCCGCTTCTTCTTCAAGTAGCGTATGTCTCTACAGCTAGATACAAAAAACCTCCCGGATCACATAGAAAAGTGATCCGGGAGGTTTTTTTTGTATGAATAAAGTCCTCTTTCTTATTTCAGGATGTCGTTGATAGAAGCGAGGATCTTCTTGGAGTTCTCGTCTTTCGGGTCGAGTTCGACTGCCTTTGTCAAATATTCTTTCGCTTGCTTGAAATCTTTGTCGGCTTTCGCTTTCTCGGCGTTGTATTTATCCGGCTCGGAAGTAGCGATCGGGGTAGCGGCCTGTAATATCTTCGCTCCGTTGCCATACAGCATGGCGCCAAGGCTGTAGTAAGCGTTGCTCTGGTAATCCTTGTTCGATACGGCTAGGACCTCTTTGTACATTTTCTCGGCACCGGCCAGATCTCCCTTCTTTTGGGCGGCTTGTCCTTGTTTGATGCAGTAACCGTAAAGCAACTTTTCCAGATTGGTCTTATTCTTGTTTCCATCGGGAATCACTTTTAATCCCTCTTTTACCGTAGTCAGGAATTCTTCTGTCTTGTTTAAGTTACGGTAAGCCATGGCCTCGCCTACATAAGAGTCGTCTACGTTGTAGTTCATCTTAACGGCCATGTCGAAATACTTGGCGGCCTCGGCGTAGTTCTTCGCTTGATTAGCGGCGTATCCGCAATTGAAGATACGGGCCGTGTCTTGGTAATTGTTTTGTTTCAAGTATTCGCCGTATTTTGTTACGACGGTAGCGTAATCTTTTGCTTTCAAAGCAGCGTCACCTTCATCTCTTAATTTGTCAGCGTCTTGTGCGAATAGGTTTCCGACACATAGGCATAAAGCCACTAATAAAACAATTTTCTTCATGGTAATTATTAAATTTGATTGATTTTGTGCTCTAAGTTAAGGCGTGCGGGAAAAGAAGCCAAGATATTTTACGTTTTTTAGAAAACAATAAAAATAGAAAACATAAAAAAGGGATTGCTTACGGCAATCCCTACTGATGAAAGATTCTTTGAAACTTATGCTTTGAGTGAAGGAAAAGCCTCAGCCACGGCGGGGTAGACAATCTTTCCTTCCACGATGTTTAATCCCAGTTCTAGGCCCGGATCTTCTTCGCAGGCTTTTTCCCAACCTCTGTCGGCAAGCTTGATCACGTACGGCAGGGTAGCGTTGGTCAAGGCTAACGTGGAAGTCTGCGGGACCGCTCCCGGAATGTTGGCTACGCAGTAATGGAGGATATCGTCTATCTCATAAACCGGATTGGCGTGCGTAGTCGGATGGGAGGTCTCGAAGCAACCGCCTTGATCGATGGCTACGTCTACCAATACGCTGCCCGGTTTTAATAACTTCAACATATCCCGGGTGATCAAGTGCGGGGCCTTGGCTCCGGGGATTAATACGGCGCCGATCACTAAATCGGTTGTGGGTAATTCCTGTTCGATCGTATGCGTGGAAGAGAACAATGTCTTCACGTTTTTCGGCATCGTCTCGGACAGATAGCGCAAGCGGGGAAGCGAGATGTCGGCAATCGTGACATCGGCGCCTAGCCCGGCGGCCATCAAGGCGGCGTTGTGGCCTACCACACCACCGCCTAAAACTAATACCTTACCCGGTTTCACGCCTGGCACGCCACCTAGCAATACGCCTTTGCCACCTTGCGGTTTCTCAAGGAAACGAGCGCCTTCCTGTACGGACATGCGTCCGGCCACCTCACTCATAGGAATCAAAAGGGGTAACGTATGATCTGGGTTCTCCACGGTCTCGTAAGCCAGACAGATGGAGCCGCTCTTTATCATGGCAAGGGTGAGAGCCTCGTCGGATGCGAAATGGAAGTAGGTGAAGACAAGCTGTCCTTTGCGTACCAAGGGATATTCGCTGGCGATCGGCTCTTTTACTTTTACGATCATTTCGGCAATTCCATATACATCCTCAATGGCCGGGAGTATCCGGGCCCCTGCCGCCACATAGGCGTCATCGGCGAAACCACTGTTTATACCAGCCGTGTGTTGTACATACACGGTATGACCTCTTTTCACCAACTCTTTGGCTCCGGCGGGAGTAAGAGCTACCCTGTTCTCGTTGTTCTTGATTTCTTTTGGAATTCCAATAATCATAATGGTAGCATTTAATGGGTTTATATGCCTGCAATATACAAAAAAGAGGAACAGATTGGTATTCTGTCCCTCTTTTTTTATCTTATTTCTTGTTCCTTATAAACCTTGTCCGTGGCAGTTCTTGTATTTCTTGCCACTTCCGCAAGGACATGGATCATTGCGTCCTACTCGTTTCTCGGCACGGACCGGAGCTTGCTTCGGTTGAGGTGCCTCAGCTTGGGTGTTGTTTCCGCTCAAGTCTGTTTTCTCCGTGCGGTAACGGCTCATATCCTCGTGCTTCTCCGGGGCGGCCTCTTGTACGGCGATACGTTGACGGGCTCTTTCCTCGGCGATCGCTTGGGCGGCTTGCTGGGCTACGGCCGCTTGACGGGCTTGCATGGCTTGGCGTTGCTCCTCGGTCGGCTCCTCACGTACCGGGATCTGTCCACGCATCAAGATGGCGGCTGTCTTACGGTTCATGTTGTCTACCATTGTCTTGAACAGGTTGTAAGATTCAAGTTTGTAGATCAACAAAGGATCCTTGTTCTCGTAGCTAGCGTTTTGTACGGAGTGGCGCAGCTCATCCATCTCACGTAGATGCTCTTTCCATCCCTCGTCGATCATATGCAATACGATTGATTTCTGGAAGGATTTAACGATTGCCTTACATTCCGTGTCGTAAGCCTCTTTCAGGTTGCAAGATACATTATACATGCGCTTGCCGTCCGTGATAGGGATCATGATATTCTCGTACATCGCTCCTTGATTCTCGTACACTTGCTTGATGACCGGGTGAGCGACTTGCGTCATGCGTTCCATACGACGTTTATAAGTCTTCAATGCCTCCTCGAACAATTTCTCTACGAGTTGCTCCGGTTTCATGCTCTTGAATTCGTCTTCCGTGAACGGGCTTTCCATGGCGAATGTCTTGAACAATTCCAACTTGAAGCCCTCGAAATCCTCGGCGTGTTGATCGGCGATAGCTGTAGAAGTATCGTAAATCGTGTTCAATACGTCCAGACCGATACGCTCTCCCATCAAGGCGTGGCGACGGCGGGTGTAGATTACGTTACGTTGCGAGTTCATCACGTCGTCGTATTCCAACAGACGTTTACGGATACCGAAGTTGTTTTCCTCTACCTTCTTCTGGGCACGTTCTACGGACTTGCTCAACATATTGTGCTCCAGAACCTCGCCTTCCTTGAAACCAAGCTTATCCATCAAGCCGGCGATCTTCTCGGAAGCGAATAAACGCATCAAGTCGTCTTCCAGTGAAACGAAGAATACGGAAGAACCCGGGTCTCCCTGACGTCCGGCACGACCACGTAACTGACGGTCTACACGACGGCTCTCATGGCGTTCCGTACCGATGATAGCCAAACCGCCTGCGTCTTTCACGTCCTTGGACAGCTTGATATCGGTACCACGACCGGCCATGTTGGTAGCGATCGTAACCGTACTCTTTTGACCCGCCAAGGCCACGATCTCGGCCTCTTTCTGGTGCAACTTAGCGTTCAATACATTGTGCTGGATCTTACGCATCGTAAGCATACGGCTCAATAACTCGGAGATCTCTACGGATGTCGTACCCACCAATACTGGGCGGCCTGCCTCCGTCAGCTGAACGATTTCCTCGATAACAGCGTTATATTTCTCACGTTTTGTCTTGTAGATACGATCGTTCATATCGTTACGGGCGATCGGTCGGTTGGTCGGGATCACTACTACGTCCAATTTGTAGATATCCCAGAACTCGCCTGCTTCCGTCTCCGCCGTACCGGTCATACCGGACAGCTTATGGTACATACGGAAGTAGTTCTGCAAGGTGATCGTGGCGAATGTTTGTGTAGCGGCCTCTACCTTTACACGTTCCTTAGCCTCGATCGCTTGGTGCAGGCCATCGGAATAACGACGTCCGTCCATGATACGACCCGTCTGCTCGTCAACGATCATGACCTTGTTGTCCATAACCACGTACTCATCATCCTTCTCGAATAAGGTGTAAGCTTTCAATAATTGGTTGATGGTATGTACACGCTCGCTCTTGACGGAATAGTTCGCCAATATCTCGTCCTTTTGGGCCTGTTTCTCTTCCTCGGTTCCTGTCATATTCTCCAATTGGGATAATTGGGAAGTGATATCGGGAAGTACGAAGAAGGTCGGGTCGTCCGTCTTACCGGTCAATAGGTCGATACCTTTATCCGTCAATTCGATACTGTTGTTCTTCTCGTCGATCACGAAATACAACTCATCGGTCGCCTCGTGCATATGGCGCATATTCTCGGACATGAAATATTCTTCCGTCTTCAACATTTGAGCTTTTACGCCTTGCTCGCTTAAGAACTTGATCAACGCCTTGTTGCGGGGATATCCCTTGAAGGAGCGGTACAGAAGGATAGAGCCTTCCTCAACGACCTTCTGGTCATCGCTAGCCATTTTCTTCTTGGCCTCGATCAATAATTTGGAGCAAAGGTCTTTCTGCGCGTTCACGACAACCTCCACGTTCGGGCGGAATTGCTCGAATAATTGTTCCTCGCCACGAGGGATCGGTCCGGAGATGATCAGCGGCGTACGAGCGTCATCGATCAATACGGAGTCCACCTCATCGACGATGGAGTAGTTATGCTTGCGTTGTACCAAGTCTTTCGGGCTGATCGCCATATTGTCGCGCAAGTAGTCGAAACCGAACTCGTTGTTCGTACCGAACGTGATATCCGCCTCATAAGCCTTACGGCGAGCCTCGGAATTCGGCTGGTGCTTATCGATACAGTCTACGGAAAGCCCGTGGAACATATAAAGCGGTCCCATCCACTCGGAGTCACGTTTTGACAAGTAATCATTCACGGTTACCACGTGTACACCGTTACGTGTCAAGGCGTTCAAGAATACCGGAAGGGTAGCCACCAAGGTCTTACCTTCACCGGTAGCCATCTCGGCGATCTTACCTTTATGAAGAACGACGCCACCGAATAGCTGAACGTCGTAATGGATCATATCCCAAGTGATCTCGTTACCACCGGCTTTCCAGTGATTGGCGTAGATCGCCTTATCGTCCTCGATGCGGACAAAGTCGAAACGAGCGGCCAGATCCCGGTCGAATTGGTTAGCGGTAACTACCACTTCCTCATTCTCGGCGAAACGGCGGGCCGTATCTTTCATGATGGCGAATACCTCGGGCAAGGATTGCTCCAGTACTACTTCCATCTTGTCCGTGATGGCTTTCTCAATTTTATCTACCTCGGCCCAGATCGCCTCACGTTCTTCCAGTTCCTTATCCTCGATGCCTTTGCGAAGCTCTTCCACTTGCGCTTTCTCCTCGGCTACGTAGTCCTGGATACGTTGTTTGATCTCATCTGTTTTCGCACGCAACTCGTCGTTCGAGAGTGCCTTGATTGACGGATATACGGCCTTTACCTTATCTACGTAAGGTGTGATTTCTTTAAGGTCACGCTGCGACTTATTGCCGAACAGCTTCGTCATAAACTCATTAAATCCCATGATTCTTATGTTAATTGATAATTGAAAATTGAAAATTGAAAATTGAGAGTTCAACTTCCGATTGTCAATGAGCAATCATCGTCTGTTATTACTTTGTTGTTTGAATTCAGATAAAATACTTAGGGGAGAACCACCTACCTTTCCCTTCTATGATAATTTTCAATTCTCAATTACCGATTTTCAATTTCCCAAAGCGGTAGGCTTTGAGTAGCGTTTGGTGGCCTGATTCTTAGCACATGGGTTACCGTGGGGGCTACCTCAGTGGCCTTGACTTCGCGGTAGATATGTTGGGGTTTCAACCCGTTGCCCATAAATACCAGCGGGGTGATAACAGCATTATTGCGTATAATCTTGACTTTTTCTTTCGGATTGTCGAGGTTCACTTTCCAACCGGGTTGCAACTCGATGATCAGATCGCCCCGTCTCAGATGGTGCGTACCTTGACGGAACTTGGCGGTTCCCTCGTTCCAGTCACCCGTAAGCAAGCTTCTACCCGTAGTGACGAGTTGTACGCCACTAAATTCCTGTATGAATTCGGCGGCCTTGTTCTGTAAAGTCGTCAAATCCAGCTTGGCGTCTTCTATCGCCTTGCGGTTCAAGTAGATCTGGTTGTCGTAGTATCCTTGTACCCAGCTGGTATGTTGGCCGTAAATGGCCATCAAGTACATATTAAGCAGGGCTAGACAACGTTTCGGGTGAAACTCGCCACCGTTCACCATCAAGCCGTCCGGATAAGACTCCTCGCTTTTATAATAACCGGAACCGGTGAAGACTACCAATGTATTGGCCAAGCCCACTTTCTTGTCGATCGTATCCAATAGCTTCTCGATGTCTTGATCGAGTTGGTAATACGTATCTTGAATCTCCCGGGTGTATTCCTTGCTCATCGTACCCCGGTAATTGCCCGCGTAGTACGTGATAGACAACATATCCGGGCAACTGCGTGTACCAAACCCTCCGTACTCTAGGAACTGGAGGGCCAAACGATTGATCTCCTTATTGATGAACGGCGAGGTCTTCAGGTTCGGATAGCAGTTCGCAAACTTCTCGCTGAACGTATAGCGGAAAGGTAGATCGTCTAATACGTAAGGAAAGGCATTGTATTTCTCCATTGGAAGGGTAGGAGTCCATACCATGGTTTCCAAGCGTGACGCCAAAGATTCCGGGCCGTTATTATAGCGGTCTACGTACCAAGGGATTCCCTTATAATACGTCGTGGTAGCCCATTTCCCGTTGGTGTTATCCATCCAGAAAGCTCCGTTCGCCGCATGTCCGGCGGAAAGGATGGCGCTCTCGGCATCCGGGGCGATGGAATATACGTCGCTTCTTCCTTGAGAGGCGATTTTCAACTCGTCGCCGATCGTGGAACTGAATAAATTCTTGGGCGAATAATTCTCTTTCGTGTAATTACCCAGATATTCAGGATCATTTAAGATCGAGACCTCTTTCTCTTTCTCGAAATCAAATGTCTTATCTCCGGCGATACCGCTGAAGCAAGGGTTGCTTCCGGTAAAAAGAGTCGCGAACGCGCTGGCTTGGTCTATGTCAGAGAACTCGAAGCGGATATTGTTATACACCAACCCCTCGTTCATCAAACGCTTGAAGCCCCGTTCGCCAAATGTATTATAAAAGTATTCTATATAGTCGCCCCTTAGCTGATCCACAGTAATACATACCACCAATTTGGGGGTACGCTGCTGCGCCTCAAGGTTTGTTACCACGAGGATAGCGATAAGTGACGTTATAATTTTTCTCATCCGATTCTCCATATCTTTCTGTAAACACCCCAACCCGAACGAACCCAAATCGAGGCTACAAGCGGAATAAAGGCACTGTTTAGATGTTGCGGAATGAAATGCCATCCCAGTAACATCAGCGTAAGCGCCGCAAAGTTAATAAAATGATAGTAATATGCAGCCTTCTTCAGCTTTTTTACGCAAAACAAAATAACAGCGATCAAATCGAGCGGCTGTAACCATACCAAAGACCAGTTCGGCCACGTGCAGGGATGGACGGATATGAAGCTAAGAAAGAAGAGGATGACACCTCCGGCTCCGGCTACCGAGAAAAGGACACAATCCACCCACAGGAAGTATTTTTTTTTGCGCCATTCGATCCAAGTAAGCCCTAAAACGATTCCGAACAGAAGCCAAGCGCAGACTAAAGGGGTGAATAAATCCCAGATATCTTTTTCCGGCTCGTCGGCTTCCCCGGCTCCGATCACGTGGGTCTCGCTCACCAATGGGCGGATTGTCCCGTCCGGGCCCGTGATGGTGGCTTTAGAGAACGCTTCTTTTAGATAAGGGGGGAGGAAGAGCATCTCGTGCTGGGTGGCCTCCCGGTCGGTGGGGCTGCCTAGCGCTAGGTCGCATCCGAATGTGAGCCACGGATGGTTTCGGGTACAATAATTAATAAGATCCCGGAAGGTCTGGGATTGATAGGGATACTGATAATCGACGCTCCCGTTGATCTCCTTTTCCAAGATCGCGGCAGGGCGGGTAGCGCAATTATCGAAGAAGAAGTTATAACGATATACCCTGTTCTCCGGCCTGTAATTGATAAGCAGGGCGTCCCATATATGCTCTTTCTCTTCTTGGGTGAGGTTCAATACTTGCTCCGTAATATCGCTGCCCCGCATTTGGTACTCGATCACATAGTCTTGGAAATCGGCCACTCCCAGTTTATAATCCGTCTCTCCTTTGGCGAATCGATAGATAAAATTAGGTTTGGAGAAATCAAATATACCGTAATTGAATATATAATCTATATTTTGCTTGGGATCGTATATGCGTAGAGCGGCATGCCCGTACACGGTGAATACCTCTTCATCGTACGGTGCGCTGGTCATCAGACTGATACGGGCTTCCTCGCTCAGTTTGGGTTGCGCTATCGCCGATAGGGAAAGAATCCCCAGCAGGAATAGAAATATGCTTTTTGTCATTCTCTTCTTAATTATTTGACGCAAAGGTAGATTATTTTTCTTAAACAGTATAGATCGTTTAAGCATAACATATGGCTTTATGTCGAGAAAAGAGATAGCTTTGTTTTTATTATAAAGGGAAAAGGAAACTTGGTTACGTCTTTGATTATAAGAATGTTGCAGTTTTTGTGGTTTTTTTTAAAAAGAAACTTTAGTTTCTTCTAGGGAAAACAAAAGTTTTCCTATGGGGAAACAGAAGTTTCCCTTGCACAAAACTCTAGTTTCTAGCTAGAGAAACAGACGTTGCTTTTAGAAGGAGCATTGAGGAGATAAAACAAAATTAGGCGACCATCCTTATTTGGATAATCGCCTAATGCCTAATAGTGCGGTAGGCGAGGCTCGAACTCGTGACCCTCAGCTTGGGAAGCTGATGCTCTACCAACTGAGCTACTACCGCATTGCGAGTGCAAATGTATACAAATCTTTCTTTTTTTAGTAACTTTGGCGAGAAAATTTTATAAAAAAGAATTAAGTATGGAAAAACTAGTCTTGATAAAGGTAGGAGGGAAGATCGTTGAGGAAGAAGAAACGCTTCGTCAATTATTGAACGATTTCGCTGCTATCGAGGGATATAAGGTCTTGGTGCATGGGGGAGGACGCTCGGCTACCAAGCTTGCCGCCCAACTAGGGATCGAGAGCAAGATGGTGAACGGTCGCCGTATTACAGATGCCGAGACCTTGAAGGTCGTGACAATGGTCTATGGCGGGTTGGTGAATAAAAACATCGTAGCGGGCTTGCAGGCGTTGGGCGTAAACGCTTTAGGATTGACTGGTGCGGACATGAATTTGATGCGCTCCGACAAACGTCCCGTGGCAGAGGTGGATTATGGTTTCGTAGGCGACGTGAAAGAGGTGAATGCCGATTTGCTAGCCTCTCTTATCCATCAAGGTATCGTGCCGGTACTGGCTCCTCTTACACATGATAAGCAAGGCCATATGTTGAATACGAACGCTGATACGATAGCGGGAGAAGCCGCTAAAGCGTTGGCAAAACATTTTGAGGTGACATTGATGTTCTGTTTCGAGAAAAAAGGCGTTTTGTTGGACGAGAACGATGATGAGAGCGTGATACCGGAAATCGATCGTATAGCGTTTAAGGGATATGTAGAACAAGGAATTATCCAAGGGGGCATGATCCCAAAGCTGGAAAACGCTTACCAAGCGATAGACGCCGGGGTGAAGCAGGTGATTATTACGCAAGCCTCGGAGATTCACCAAGGAAAAGGGACGAGAGTCTTTTAAATAAATGAGGGGCTGTTTATAGCCCCTCACGTACATTATATAATAGGTCTATCAAAGACTCCGAATCTTGATATTACGGAACCAGATTAATGAATCCCCATGTTTTCCTTGTAATCCGATAAATCCTTTGGTCGGTAATTCGGCGAAAGGTTTGGGCAACCAACTTGGGATATCGCTTCCATCCGGGTTCTTGGTGCCGGAAGTCCATTTGCTCATATCCATTTCGGTAACTTTCTTTCCGTTGAGGATAACCATGATATGTTGTCCGGCGCATTTGATACGCATATGATTCCACTCCCCGGGTTTTTTGACAACTTTGTCTTGCACGGCGCCTAGATGTCCGTAAATGGCTCCGCATTTCTCATACGGCTTGCCGTTTCCCCATTTTTCACAATGGTCGTCCGCTATCTGTATTTCTACCGAGTTGGGTATCCAATCCTTCGTGTCCGTACAGTAAACGACTACTCCGCTGTTCGTGCCCACGTCGGTCTTAAAATCAAGATCCAGCTCGAAGTTCTCATATTCATCCTTTGTCCAGATAGACTCGTCCTTCACGGCGCCTAACACGCCATCAGTCTCGCTCCAAACTTCCGGATTGTAGTTGGCGTTTTCCAGATTTTTACCGAAGAGAGGCTTCCATTTATTGTTATCCGCCGCGAATGAGGAGAATGTACTTGCCACACACCATAAAGTAGCCATGGCTAAAAGAAAATGTTTCATGCTATTAGTTTTAAAGATTTACGTAAGGCAAATGTATTCATTTATTTTGGAAGGAACATAGTCTACGAAGAACGATTTTATTTACAAGTGAAAGCGAAATAGGTTGAAATGCTATGATTCTTAAGGAAATCTTCTTTTTTTTATCAAAGATCAAATAGTTTGTTAAAATGATATTAAAATCTTGTATAATCTTTATTGTTGTAAAATAGATTAACTAAAAAACACCTATTGCTTGATTGGTTTTGTGTTATTATGATATTGCTTATGTGTCAAAATATACATTTAATAGGTTTGGAAATGACGTTATGAAATATATTTGACTGTTTTAATGACACAAAATCATTGTATTATTTGTTTTTAACAGAAAATATTCTTTATATTTGCAGTGTAAGGATTAGGTGTATGTGTGATTGTATGTAAAAGTAAAGTAAATATTTTAATGTAATTTTATATATATGCATGTATAATCCTGCTGTTTTAAACTAAGTTCTTCGTAAACTATGGTAAGTTATGTGTGAAATTTGATTTAAATAATTAATTGTTAAATAAAAAAGTGTGTTTATGAGAAGGTTGACTTTTTTGTTATTATGCTTGTTTATAGGCATAGGAGTCGCAACGGCACAGACGATGAAGATAACAGGTAATGTTATATCATCGGAAGATCAGCAACCCGTGATCGGTGCGGCTGTCGTTGTGAAAGGCACTACGATTGGTACGGTTACGGACTTTGAGGGAAACTTTAGTTTAGATGTACCGAGAGACGCTAAGATGATCTTTATTTCTTATGTAGGATTGAAAACGAAGGAAGTACCTGTGGCATCCGTGATCAACGTTGTTTTGGACTCGGATTCAAAAGCGTTGGATGAGGTGGTTGTAACCGCTATGGGTTTGACTCGTGAGAAGAAAGCCTTGGGTTATGCCCTGCAAGAGGTGAAATCTGATGAGTTGACAAAAGCTGGCCAACAGAGCTTGGCGACCTCACTTTCCGGTAAGATCGCCGGTGTGCAGATTACTTCTCAAGGTGGACAGGTTGGTGCGTCGCAGAATATCGTGGTTCGCGGTAATTCCTCTTTTGGTAATAACCAACCGTTGATCGTTGTGGACGGTGTGCCTATCGCTAATGATAATGCGAAAGGTGCCACTGTAAACTTGGGTTCCGGCTTGAATGATATTAATCCGGAGGATATAGAGTCCATCTCTGTGTTGAAGGGTGGATCTGCCGCTTTGTATGGTATGCGTGCCGGTAATGGCGTTATCTTGGTTACTACTAAATCCGGTAAGAAAGACAAGGGTGTATCTATCTCTTATGAGGGTGATATCACGATTGACCGGGTTTATAATTTGCCTAGATTGCAGAATAAGTACGGACAAGGCTATTACGCTTCCGAGTATGATTGGAAGGAAGCGCAAGCGGGGGGATATTCTGGCGATTATCAAACTTTTGCCTTGGAGAATGGTTACAATTATGTAGATGGTATGGGTAGTGGTATCAACGATAACGCGGATGAGTCTTGGGGACCTCGCTTGGATATCGGATTGAATTTGCCGCAATACAATAGCCCGGTGATCGATGGCGTGCGTCAGGCTACTCCTTGGGTTTCCTGCCCGGACAATATCAAGAATTTCTTCCAAACGGGTTATTCAATGAATCATACGGTGGCTTTGTCTGCCTCTACGGATAAAACGTCTACACGCGCATCTTTATCTTTCCGTGATCAAAGCGGTACGACCCCGAACACTGATCAGAAGCGCTATGCTATGGCGGTGAACACGAAAATGACGTTTAATAAGTATATTGATTTCGACTTGTCTGCGAATTATATTCGCACGAAAAGCGCGAACTTGCCGGGTACGGGATATAACAGTACGAATGCTTTGCAGTCTATCATGCAGTGGTTTGGTCGTCAAGTTGATTTGAAGGATTTGAAGAATAATTGGGATCAAGTGGATGAGTATGGAAAATATACGCATTATAACTGGATACAGTCTTTCCATGCGAATCCGTATTGGACATTGAATAAGAATACCAATAGTTATGATCGTAATCGTTTCTATGGCAAGACCTCTTTGTATATCAAACCGACCGATTGGTTAAAGTTTGAAGGTCGTATGGGCTTGGATCATTACGATTCTAATCAGTTCTCTCGTATTTTATGGAATATCGACTATCCGAATGGATATTTCCGTAGCTTCGACCGTTCGATGACTGAGTTTAACGCGGACTTTATCGCCTACGTGAACAAGAACTTCGGTGATTGGGCCTTGAATGGTTTGGCTGGAGCCAACTATCGTGATTATCAAACAGCTATCATGGGGACAGGTGCGGACGAATTGACCGCAGAGGGGTTGTTTACCGTAGCGAACGCTCATGGAACCCCGTACACCTTGAACGACCATGAGAAACGTCGTTCAAACTCTGTATACGCTAATGCCTCTATCGGCTACAAGAATATGGCTTATGCCGAGGTAAGTGTCCGTAATGACTGGGACTCTACGATCAAGGACGCTTTCTTCTATCCTTCTTTCAGTGGTAGCTGGATCTTGACCGAGACATTCCCCGGATTGCAAAATGGCGATTATTTGAATTTCTTGAAATTGCGTGGTGGTTGGGCAAAGATCGGTTCCGCAACGGACCCGTATCGTTCGAACGCTTATTATTCATTGATCAGTTCTTCGTTCAATGGTACTACATTGTTCTATAATCCGACAATCCTTCCTCCTACAAATCTTCGTCCGGAGAGCGTAAAGACTTGGGAAGTTGGTGTTGAGGCTAATTTGTTCAACAATCGTTTGCATATTGATGCCGCATATTATAATAAGGTGACGAGCGATCAGATCATGAATGCGAATGTGGCTACCTCTACCGGTTATACCTCTATGTATATCAACGCTGGAAAGATCAGCAACAAGGGTGTCGAGTTGCAGGTATCCGGTGATATCATCAAGAATCCGAAGGGATTCAACTGGACGGCTACGTTGAACTGGGCGAAGGATAAGAGCCGAATCGATGAGCTTTATACAGATCCCGTTACCGGACAGTCCTTGGACGCTTACCAAATCGGTAGTAGCTGGAGCGTGAAGAACTATGCTATGGTCGGTAAGAGCTGGGGTACTTTGGTAGGTACTGGTTACGTATATAATGAGGATGGCTCGATCTTGGTAGAGGATGGTATTCCTGTGTACGAGGCCGGAAAAGAGATCGGTGATGTTACGCCGAAGTGGTTGGCTGGTTTCAGCAATGAGTTCTCTTATAAGGATTGGAGCTTCGGTTTCTTATTGGATTTCCGTTTGGGTGGTGACATATATTCTGTTACACAAGCATTCGGTTCTCAGACGGGTATCTTGAAACACACGGCAGAAGGCGATTTGCGTGAGAATGGCGTCGTACTTGGCCAGAATTATATGACGGACAAGGTCTTCAAGACCGCTGATGGTAAGATTAATGATGTCGCTGTCAACGCGGAGGACTTCTTCTATAATTATTATACGATTTGTGAGATGTCTGTATTCGATGGTTCTTACTTGAAATTGCGTGAGGCTCACCTGACATATAATTTCCCGAAATCAATTCTAGAGAAGACTAAATGTATCAAGGCCGCTCATGTATCATTGGTTGGTACGAACTTGGCGTTGCTTTGGGTGCATAAGTCAAATATCGCTCATATTGATCCGGAGTCTACAAGTACCGGTGGTGATGATCCCGAGACTGCGGCTACAAGCAGAGGATTCAACTCTGGTGTAGGTTTTGAGTCCAACTCTTATCCTCCTTCTCGTAGTTTTGGTCTTAAGTTAGGTGTAACATTTTAATCAACATTAATCTGAGGAATTTAATATGAAAAGATATATCAAGAATTTCATGATGGCTATGATGGTCGGCGCTACTGTATTCGGTAGCTCGTGTACCGATTCGTTTGAGGAGGTCAATACAGACCCAGATAGCCCTACGGATGTGCCTACGACGAATCTTCTGGCGTATTCTTTATATTACACATCCTATCGTCTGTATGATCGGTGGTTCGCAATGGATGAGCCGATGACTTTCTGCGGATATGCTTCGAAGATGACTTATATCGACGAGTCCCGCTATAATTTCCGTACGGGTGTACAGGATACGAACTGGGAGTATTTGTATCGTATATTGAATAACCTGAAAGATATCGAGAAGCGTGCCACGTTTAATGAGACTCCTAATATGCTGAACGTATCGAAGGTTATGCAGGTTCATTTGATGCAGGTGGCCACGGATCGTTGGCGTGATGTCCCTTATACGGATGCCGCTAAGATGACGGATGGAATCTTGCAGCCGAAATACGATAAGCAAGAGGATATTTATCCGGGCTTATTGGCTACGTTGAAGGAAGCAGCGGATGGCTTTGCCGATGGTGGTAGTGATGACTTAGGCGAGGGAGACCTGTTATTCGGTGGTGATATCGAGAAGTGGCAGAGATATTGTAATTCTATGCGTCTTCGTTTAGCGATGCGTATCTCAGAGGTTTCCCCGGCGTTGGCTAAGGAGACCGTAGAGGAAGTTATGGGTAATCCCACTAAGTATCCGATCATGGAAAGCAACGATGATAATGCTTTCTTCTGGTGGATCGGAACAGACCCCAACTATTACGAACCGATGGCAGACGGTTATCGTACACGTAAGACGGAGTATTGTGCCGCAGACGTGATCGTGGATCATATGAATACACGTGAGGACCCTCGTCGCTCATCTTATTTCCAACCCACAAAAGAAAGTGTGGAGGCCGGTGAGCCTAAGTATGTAGGTTATACGATCGGGGCGAAAGCGAATGCGGTAGCTTCTAAATATTCCATTTGGGGAGCACGTTTCTTTACGGACTTGGCTGGTTTTTCTCCTTATATGCGTGTCGCTGAGCCTTGGTTCTGTGTCGCTGAGGCATCTATGTTGGGATGGAATACCGGAATCTCCGCAGAGGACGCATACAATAAGGCTGTTACCTATTCCATGGAAGAGAATAGCGTATCTGCCGAAGATATAGCGGATTACCTTGCGAACGCGGGTAAGTTCACGAATGATAAGAAACAGATTTATTATGAGGAATGGGTTGCCATGTTCAAGCAAGGAATGGAAGGTTGGTCATTGTATCGCCGTACAGGCGTGCCAGACAACTTGTATCCGGCTCCGGGCCGTCCGGCAAACTATTCTAATCATAACGTACCTCCATTCCGCTCTCCGTATCCTGATAAGGAACGTAATTTGAACAATGCGAATTGTGCTCCCTTCGATGCGGAAGTCGTGGATAATTTGTGGGGTAAACAAATGTGGTGGGATACACGTACAGGCGTTCATTAACTACTAGTTAACATAGACATACCAAGTGCCTGTATACTATAGAGGGGCTGCTCGTGATGAGTGGCCCCTTTTTTTGTCATTATGCTGTCATTTTTTAATAAACTATGTATCTTTGTCCGGCTTATTTAGAAAAAAGATGGAAAAAGAAGGAATGATGGTGGTCGATATTAAGAATATCGTTACTCGTTTGCCGGAATTGCGGTTTACGGCACCCGTGAATTGGAGAATTGATGAAGGACAGCAATGGGCTGTAATCGGTCCGAATGGCGCTGGTAAAACCTTGATAGCGGATATTATGCAGCGTAAATTCGCTTTTAAGGAAGGTGAGGTCGTGTTCTCCGGGGATGGTAAGGTGAGTGACTTTATCAAGAGCATAGCGTTTAAGGATATTTATTCGTTGGCGGATTGCCGGAATTCTTATTACCAACAGCGTTGGCATTCGACAGAGACGGAGGAGATGCCTATTGTCGAGGAATTGTTGAAGGAATATGCCGGCTCTGATAATTTAGCGAAGATATTGACTCTTTTCGGTATAGAGGATTTATTGCCTAAGCGGTTGATCTTCTTATCAAGTGGTGAATTACGAAAATTCTTGATTGTCCGGACGTTGCTTAGCCGTCCTCGTGTCTTGATCTTGGATAATCCTTTTATCGGCTTAGACGCTCCATCCCGGGATTTATTGGTAGAGATGCTGGGGCAAATGACAAAATTGAATGGCGTTCAAGTTGTCTTGTTATTATCTAACCCCAATGACATACCGGCAATGATCACGCATGTATTGCTTATCCATGATCGTACTTGCCTGCCTCCGCTGACTCGAGAGGAGTTTATGTCGGATACGGAATTAATCGCCCGTCTTTTTCCAACGGAAGGCATTCATGCATGCGAGGAAGTTGGTAAGGTTCGTTTACCTGTGGATATGAACAAGATAGCCTCTTTACATGAGGTGACTTTACGCATGGAGCATGTGAAAATACGCTATGGTAGCCGTACGATCTTGAAAGATTTGGATTGGGAAATCAAGAACGGGGAGAAGTGGGCGTTATTCGGTCCGAATGGCGCTGGTAAATCTACCTTGCTGAGTTTGGTTTACGCGGATAATCCCCAGTCGTATGCGAATACGTTGTATTTGTTTGATAGAAAGAGAGGTTCCGGGGAAAGTATTTGGGATATCAAGAAGCGTATCGGATATGTATCGCCGGAGATGCACTTATATTATAAGGAGAATGTCCCTACCTTGAATATTGTCGGTTCCGGCTTTTTCGATTCGATCGGCTTGTTTCGTAAGTGTAATGCGGAGCAAGAAACGGTAGCCTTGGAGTGGATGAAAGTTTTTGGCATCGAACATTTGAAAGACCGTTTATTCTTGACCTTATCATCGGGAGAACAACGTTTGGCTTTATTAGCGAGAGCTTTCGTGAAAGATCCCGATTTAATTATATTAGATGAGCCTCTCCACGGTCTGGATGTGAGCAATAAGAAAAAGGCGGCTGCTATTATCGAGCAATTCTGCGATCGCCCGGGAAAAACCTTGATTTACGTAACCCATTACCCGCATGAATTACCTGCTTGTGTAGACAAGCGGTTCGAGCTAGTGAAGCACTCGTGAGCGTACAAAGAAAAAGAGGATGTGCCGTGGTGAAGTGGCACATCCTCTAAAATCAATAAATACTTATGGATAAAGGATTAATATCCTGGGTTCTGTATCAACTGACCTCTTGATACGGTGATTTCTCCGATAGGAATTGCCATGATCGTACGGTAATCGCCCGGCTTAACCTCACCTACGAATTTATTGTTGACAGACTTGCCGTTACGCCAAGCGTCCCAAGCGGTATGTCCTTCCGTGAATAATTCTAGGCGTCTTTCCAGTAAGATATCATCCAACGTGATAGAAGCGACATCGGTATAATTCTCAATACGATTCTTGCGTAACGTATTCATATATCCGGCGGCCGCGGAGGTATCCCCTGCTTTTAGTGCGGCCTCGGCCGCTATTAGGTAAACTTCGGAAAGGCGCACGACCTTTGGATTGTTTACATAGATTTGCCCGTCACGTCCCTTATACTTTTGCGGATAGGTCCCGTCATAGCCATTATCGGTCTCTTTTGCGAATAATTCCGTACGGATATCTCCCGGATGCTTAGCCAGCTCTTCCAGGAAAGATTCAGTAGCGGCACATTCACCGTAGCCGGAGGCATGTGTAAAATAACCGATAGAGTTACGTTGCGCGTTATAATTTGGGGTAACTAAGATCTCGAATATAGCCTCGTTCGTTCCTTCCTTATCCCATGCGCCTATATATTCATCCCGTGTGTATAACTTATAAGGAGAGGAAGCGATAATCTCCTTACAGTCAGCCAGTGCCTCTTTATTCTTTTCTAAGTAAAGGTAAGCGCGTGCGCGGATCGCTAAAGCCCCCCAATAATTGATGTGTCCGGTTTGTTTATCTTTACTCAAAAGAGGCAATGCGGTCTCGATATCTTTCAATATCTGGTCGTATGTCTGCTGTAAGGTCGCCCGGGTCCCGATATAATCCGTGGGATAAACCTCTGTGGAGAGTACGATGCCCAGATCGTTCATATCTGTTGTTGATGGTAATTTAGCGAATACTCTGGCTAAATCGAAATGATACAAGGCGCGCATAGCGTATAGTTCTCCTTTCAATATGTCTACATCCGCACCTTCAAGATTCTCGGCGGCGGCTAATACATTATTAAGGCGAGCTAGACTATTGTAGAATAATTTATAGAAACTATAAACCATCTCATCGTTTTTACCTGTTTGGTAACGATACATGGGGCCGGCATGATTCACCGTGGAGATAGATTGGAAATCCCCACTTCGTAAATCGGCCAGCAATGTGAATTCCGCTCCATACGAGCCTACCTCTGTAGCCTGTTGCTCGTATACGCCATTCACGGCATTTGTCAAATCGGCTACGGAAGAGATTGCGTCTATCGTAGGTAATTGGGTAGATGATGTCTTTTCTAGGACATCATCGCAGGAGGCCGTTAATAAGGCGAACGCTAGACCTACTAAATATATCTTTTTCATATAGATTCTATTTTAATAAATTATAATGTGATGTTTACACCAAAGACAAAGCTTTTAGAGACCGGGGTATCTACCTGGCGATAACCATTCAAGGGAACATCCGGGTCGATGCCTTTTGTCTTTGCCCAGATCATGAACGGATTATTCGCACGGAAGTACACACGCAGATTACTGAATATGTTTTTCAATACCGGTACATTGTATCCCAAGGTGATTTCACGCATACGGATATTGTCAGAAGATACGATGGTACGACTGGAGAAGCGATCCGAGCGATATGGATTCTGGTAGATAGGCTTCGGGTATAAGGCGTTGTCGCCCGGGTTCATCCAATAATTACCCGCTACGCTCTTTTCTAGGTTGAATGAACCTAAACGGAATCCGTCATGATGGAAGAAGTAGTTCGGATAATCGAATATATCGCCACCAAATTGATAGGTAATCAAGAATGAAAGATCGAAATCATATAACCGGAACGTGTTTGTCAAACCTCCCGTTACGTCGGGAATGGCTTTGCCTACGATTCCTTTTTCAGCCTCATCGTACTTGTTCACTACTCCTTTGCTATGATCGTTTGGATCTTTCCAGAATTCTCCTAGTCCTGTATCCGGATTCACGCCTTTCCATTCCGGCAGATAGAAAGTATACATGGATTCTCCCTCTCGGTGCAGATACATATCGCCGTCTCCATATTCGATGTCGTTATGGTTCGGCAATTCCTTGATCGTCGCCTTCTGGAATGTAAGGTTGAAATTCGTGTCCCATGAGAAGTGCTGATTCTTGATGTTTTGGGAATTTACCTCTATCTCGATACCGCTATTGCGTAGCTTACCAAGGTTTTGCCAGTTTTTCTCAAAACCTGTGACGATAGAAGTCGGGATCTCGAATAACAGGTCGGTCGTTGTTTTGTTGTAATATTCTACTGTCAGATTTACTCGGTTGAATAAGTTCCAGTCAAAACCCACATTCATGTTTTTGGACTTCTCCCAACCTAATTCCTCATTTCCTGCTTGATTCCAATAGATGGCGGAAGAGGGGCCATAACCACCAGAGAACGCATATAACGCTTGGTTCGCGTAATATGAGCCCGGCAAGTTTCCATTTGTACCGTAAGAGAAGCGGACTTTTAGATCAGAGAACAATTCATTGTCTTTAAGGAAATTCTCGCCACTGATGCGCCATGCGCCAGATACGGACCAGAAATTCGCCCAGCGATTATCGGTTCCCAAGCGGGAAGAACCATCCCGACGGAAACTGGCAGACAGATAGTATTTATTGTCGTAATTATAGTTGCCGGTAGCCAAGTAGGATACGATTCCGGAGCCAAATACTTCGCTGGATGCGCCATCTGGTTGTCCGTTTCCTAATTCCGGTAACTTGTCGGTTGAGTATTGTTTTGCCGTAGTATAGATGGCTGTCAGTTCGTCTTCTGTTACCTCGAAACCACCTAGGATGTCAAAATTATGAACATCGTTCCATGTATTAGCGTAGCGTAACGTGGAAGAACTTGTTAAATTGCGGTTCTCGTAAGTATAGCGAGATCCCAAGCCGCCTACGGCCTTACCGTCCACGCTGTTGGGAGACCAATACTCAAAGTGTTTCGTATCGATATAGTCGTAACCAAAAATCGTCTTGAACGATAATTGCTTGGAGAATTTTACGCCTAAATCAATGTTAGACATACTACGCATTACACGGGATTTAATCCATTGTTCCTTGCCCAACATTAGATGCGGATTGGAAGCGGCACCCCAGTTTGAGTCGGCGTTGTATGTACCGTCCGGATTCTTTACGGGAGCCGTCGGGTCTGAGGAGTACACCAAGCTCAGTGGAGAAGCAGTACCGATACCTTGATCTTGATTTTGCTGATCACGGAAACCATTTTGGGTAGTGAATGCGATCATTTGCTTAACACCGATAGTCAACCAATTATTTACTTGATGATCTAAATTGATACGACCGGAGAAACGTTCGAAATCGCTACCGATTACGATACCTTCCGCATTATTATAACCAAGACCTACATAGAATTGTGTACGGTCGTTACCTCCGTTTACGGATAATTGATGGTTATGCGTCAAGGCTGTACGGTAAACCTCATCACGCCAATTGGTATCCGTGTTACCCGATGGGTCGTTGAAGAATGCTTCCATGTCGCCTTCCTTGTCAATCAAGGCGTATGCTTGATCACGGTTGCCAGCGAGTCCGTTTAGGATATAATAATTGGAAATCGCTTCTTTTCCGTACAGGAGCAATTCGGAGGCATTCATTGTCTCGTACTGTTTTACAGCCATATTGCTCCAGCCGACCTCGCCATTGTAACTTACTTTCGTCTTGCCTCTTTTTCCGGCTTTGGTCGTAATGATGATAACGCCATTCGCTGCACGAGAGCCGTACAAGGAAGCTGCTGCGGCATCTTTCAACACCGTCATGCTCTCAATATCATCAGGGTTCAAGGAGCTTAGCAAACTGGACTGTTTCCCGTAGTATGCCATATCCGAGTCTGATTTTACAGGCACGCCATCCACGACATATAGAGGAGACTTGGCTGCGCTGATAGAGCCGACACCACGGATATTGATATCACCGGGAGCTCCTGGATCACCAGTGTTGGAGGTTACGCGAACACCGGACATCTTTCCAGAAAGAGCCTTATCCAAGGACTCTTTGGAGCCAGCTACGATATCTTCTGCGTTTACCGCTTTAGCGGATCCCGTGAAAGATGATTTTTTCGCCGTACCATAAGCGACAACCATAACTTCATCCAGCTCTGTCGCCGCCGTATTCAAAACAACTTTCATTACATCTTGGATTGGAGCTTCTTTCGCAACCATTCCGACGTATGAAAATACCAGAGTCTTCGCGGAACCTTGTCATTGCTTGTGATTATTCAGTAACGCTCAAGAAATAACTTGTTACAATTTTCATGCGATCATTTCTTTGCGGATCGGATTGCGAGAAGGCATTGGCTACTTATGCGTAAATAATTGAAAATAAGCGAATAATAATAACGACTATCGGCTACTTAAGTGAATAACTATCGGCTTGTCAAGTGAATAACTAACGGCTATACCTAGCCGCTAACTAACGGCTTGGGAAGTGAATAACTAATCACTTGAAAAGCCTTTCCTAGGTCTTTGGGTGTTGTAGAACTTATGACTTATATCGGAGCCGTCCTAAGTTATTTTTTAATGCATACCTAATATATATTCCTATTTTTCAAAATGTTAAAAACATGGTTCTTTGTTGATGATCTAAGCTGTAATATTTGGTGTACATATTACGGCATTTAAATTGTGGTTGAAAAAGTCTCCATATTTTCTACCCATTAGCCTTTTCTTGTTGTTTTATTGAAATTTTTTAATTATTTATTTGTTATAATAAATTTATTGTTACATTTGCATTCATACGACCCTTAAAATATAAGTCTTTGAATATCTATTGCGAATATATTATATAAGTTAAACAAAAAAAGAGTGTGTCTATGAACAAGTTGACTTATCTTTTACTTTGCCTAGTTTTAGGCATTGGATTGGCCACAGCTCAGACGAGGAAAGTAACAGGTACTGTTATTTCCGCCGAAGACAGTGAACCGATTATTGGTGCGTCTGTAATAGTCAAGGGTACTACTACAGGTACAGTAACGGATTTTGATGGTGTGTTCAGTTTGGATGTACCAAGTTCCGCGAAGACTCTGGTAATTTCTTATGTGGGTATGATTGCTCGTGAGGTTCCGGTACAAGATGTGTTGAGGGTAGTCCTTCAGTCTGGTACCCAGAATCTTGAGGAGGTTGTCGTAACTGCGATTGGTATGAAAAAGCAGGAAAAGGCGTTGGGCTATGCAGCCTCTACTGTGAAGAGTGAAGATTTGAATGCCGCTAAGTCTGGATCAGTGATGTCAGGTTTGACTGGTAAGGTTGCGGGTTTGAATATTACTAGCGGTGGTGCTACAGGCTCTTCTCAGAAAGTAATCGTGCGTGGTATCAGTTCTTTCAGTGCTAATCAACCTTTGTATGTGGTGGATGGTGTGCCTATTATGAATGATTTCCAAGGTGAGGATTCTTTCTCTAACTCCGTGGATTTTGGTAACCAAGCTAATGACATTAACCCAGAGGATGTTGAGTCTGTAACAGTCTTGAAGGGTGCTTCCGCTACTGCCCTTTATGGTAGCCGGGCTGCTAATGGTGTTATCATGGTGACAACAAAACGGGCTGGGGCTGAGAGGCTTTCTGTTACGTACGATGGCTCATTTATGGGATCTAGCGTATTGCGTGTTCCTCAAACACAAGATCGTTTCGGACAAGGATGGGGATCTTTCGGACCTATGGAGAATGGTTCTTGGGGACCGGTTTTGGATGGTCGTGATCATATCTGGGGACCTTACTCAGACGGCTCAGAAGGTTTATTAACTCCGCTTTCTAAGCCTTTCTCGTATGTAAAGAACAATCTTCGTGATTTTTATGAAACTGGTTTTGAGACGAATAATAACGTCTCGATTCGTATGGGTAATGATAAACTTGGTTTTGTTGCCTCCTATGGTAATGTGAAGTCTGACGGTGTATTACCGGGTGACGCTGATTCATATGCTCGTAATACAATCTCGTTAAGAGGTAATATGAAATATAAACGTTTTTCTGCGGAATTAAACTTGAACTATGTCCGTAAAGATATCACACAAGCTGCTGCTGGCCAAGGAGATGATGGTGCAACGATGTTTTCTGAGATTTTGCAACATGCCGTGGATGTAGATATTAGCTCAATGAAAGATTATACGAATCCTTATTTTAATACGGATAACTTCTATACAGCTTATGCGGAGAATCCATATTGGGTGTTAGATCATAATCGTAATAAGTATCAAGATGACCGTGTCTATGGTAAGATCGAGCTTGCTTTTGAGATTATGAAAGGTTTGAAGGCGGTTGGACGTTTAGGTGGTGACTTTACGAACGCTACTCAAAAGAGATGGAATGAAAAAGTGACTTTCGCTTCAGGGTCTTGGAGTGAATTAGGTGGTAAGAAGCAGCAGCCCGGTACTTATACGGAACGTCGTGACAAGGTGGAGCAAATTGATGCGACCGCTTTCTTAAACGCGGATTATAAAATCGGTGAGGATATCGCTTTGAATGGTATGATTGGATGGAACTTGAATCAACAAACGAGTTCTTATTTGAAATCTTATCTGTATGGTTTGGAGCAACCGGGATGGTTTAACTTAGCGAATGGTGTTGATAAGCCCATGACTACGACTTACTCTGATAGACGCCGTTTGGTTGGTTTGTTCGCTCAAGGTGAGTTTGGTTACAAGAATTTCTGGTTTGTGAATGCTTCTATTCGTAACGACTGGTCATCTACTTTACCTCAAGGAAATAATAGCTTTTTCTATGGTGGCGTGAATACTTCATTGATCATCACGGATATGTTTGAGGATTTGAAATCTGATTATCTGAATTTCTTGAAGGTTCGTGCAGCTTGGGGACAGACTGGTAACGATGCTCCGATTTACCGTACTAGCAGTTATTTTACACCGACTCAAATCAGTTTAGGTTTTGGAGATTTATATTTACCTATTAATAATACATTAGGCTTGACAGAGTATAATCGTTTGCCGAGTATGGATCTTCGTCCGGAGATCACGACAGAATGGGAGTTCGGTTTAACAACGCATCTGTTTAACAATCGCTTGGATATTGATGCTGCTTATTATAATAAGAGTACGAAAGATCAGATAATATCTGCTAGTCTGGCTCCGGAGTCTCGCTATACGTCTATGACCCGCAACGTAGGTAAGATTGCGAATCAAGGTGTCGAGTTGGCAGTGAATGGCATTCCTGTTCGTACGAAAGATTTCGAGTGGGGATTAGGTTTTACTTTCAGTAAGAACTGGAGTGAGGTGAAAGAGTTATGGGATGATGTAACTGAGTATAAATTGACAAGTTCCTATCAAGTGGATTTCGTTGCGGAAGTAGGTCAGCCTTTGGGCGTTTTCAAGGTTCCGGCTTTGGCCACGACTGATGATGGTAAGGTGATCGTTGATAATAACGGTATGCCGACAATTGATGCTAGCAAGAAAGAGATCGTAGGAACGTCTACACCTAATTTCTTGATGGGCTTTAATACGCATTTCACATGGAAAGGGATTACTTTATCAGCGGTATTAGATTGGCGTAATGGCGGTGAGTTCTATTCATATACCTCTCAATTGCTTACATTTGCCGGAAACTCTACTTATACGGTGTTTAATAATCGTGAACCATTTGTGGTTCCTAATTCCGTGAAAGTCGTAAATGGTCAATACGTAGAGAATGATATACCTATCGTACATTGGGGAGGTGCTTCTAGCGCTGTTAATACCTACTATAATAACGCCTCCAACTACGCTCAGTATAGAAATTGGATTTTACCTAAAGATTACTTGAAATTAAGAGAGATTACACTTTCTTACTCTTTGCCGAAAGCATGGTTGAAACAAACCCCATTCTCTATGGTTCAAGTTAGTTTGATCGGACGTAATTTATTTATGTGGACCCCGAAAAAGAACAACTACGTAGATCCGGAAGGTACGAATTATGGTAATGACATCTTGTCTGAAATTGGTGAATTTGGTGCGGCTCCGACAAACCGTACGTTTGGTGGTGGTATTAAAGTTGTATTATAATAAGTAACTTTAAAAAGTAAAGATAGTATGAAAAGAAACAATTTAATATATACAGGACTGGTTAGCTGCTTGTTGATGGCGACTACAGCTTGTTCCGATTATTTGGATATTAACCAGAATCCGGAATATCCAACGGAAGCCTCTTCTTCTACTTTGCTTCCTTCTGGTATCGCAGGAGTAGCAAGTATTGTAGGTGGTACTTACGAATTATATGGTAGCATGTGGTCTCAGCAATGTACGCAGGGACATACATCCAACCAGTATAATACATTGGTTAACTATACGATAACTAACGCATCCGATTCTCGTTTATGGTCTATACCTTATTCAATAGCACTGCCAGACTTGGATTTGGTTATCAAAAGCTCTGAATCGGCTCAAGAATGGAATTATTGGGTAATGGGTAAGACTATGACTGCCTTTATGTATCATATCCTAGTGGACTCTTATGGCTCTATTCCTTTTACAGAAGCTATTCTTGGGAATGAGAATACTACACCGAAATATGATGACAGTAAGACTGTGGTTTATCCGGGATTATTAGCGATGTTGGACGAGATTATCGCTAAAAAAGCGGAAGCTACCGCAGGTGGTTTGCCTTCGGTTACAAAACAAGACTTGGTGTTCGCTGGTGACGTGAATAAGTGGATTCAATTTGCGAAGAGTTTAAAGCTAAAATTGTTGATGCGTGATTTCGATACGAATAAAGCTGCTATCAAGGCATTGCTCGACGAAGGAGATTTGCTGAGTGTAGACGCTAAGATGGACTGTTTTCAAGATTTGGAAAATAAATCAAATCCATTGTATGAGAATGACCGTCGTAAATTGAATTCAACTGTAAATATTCGTGCGTGCGCTACGGTTTGCGATTATTTGAAAAAATATGAGGATCCTCGTTTAAATGATTTTTATTCACCTAATACGGATGGCTCCGGCGAGACAACAGCTTTGAAGTATGGTGACCGCCCAAACTCGGTAGCGGTAACAACTCGTATGATCTCTGTGGCTAAGCTAGGTCCTACAGATCCTGTTTATTTTATGTCTGCTGCTGAGGTAGCGTTCCTGCAAGCGGAAGCTTACGCTCGTTTGAATGATGTGGCTAAAGCGAAAGTGGCTTATGAGCAAGGTGTGAATTATGCGTTTGAACGTTGGGGGTATTCTGCTGCCGAGTTTATTTCTGAAGGTGCTCCTTATGCATTCGATAGTACGGACCAAAATTCAATGCTTACCTCTATTTTGACCCAGAAGTGGATCGCTTCCACTCGTTGTCAAGCATGGGACGCATGGTTTGATATCAATCGTACCGGTATTCCTGTTTTAGGGACAAAGCATGTGGATGAGGAAGGATATATTTGGGGGCAGTTGACTCCTTGCATTGGTTCTGCGTTGGCTCCGGGTGAATATCCTCGTCGTTTATTGTATCCGAAGTCATCTTCAGACTATAACCCTAATACTCCGGCGGTAGTTCCGTTAGCGGAAAAACAATGGTGGCATAAATAAATGGGTGTTATAAATGTATATTAATCAGAAAAGCTTTTTGAATATGAAACAGATAAATAAATTACTGGTTATCTTATTGGCGTTGGTCACCTTTTCTTCTTGTGAGACTTATGGTGATTACGAGATAGAATACACGGCTATTTACCCTTTATGTGGCGAATGGGTAGTTAATGTTACAGGTGAGGATGGTGGTGTCTTGGCGGAAGGTGTGACCTGCAATACTTACAATACGACTGATGATGCCACGGATAAGATGTGGATAAAAATGAGTGTTGCCACAAACGACTGGGGAGTACGTGGCAAGATTCATTGCGATGTCACTTCTAAATCTTTTGATGGGGATGGTATCGCTAATCTGCTCCATGCGGATGATGGTATAAATTCTACTGTAACCTTCAATATCTCTGGTAAAGTAATTGTGGATGGTTATACTACTCAAGCCAATACAAAAGTGGATGCCATTGAATTTACCTTGACTCAAAATGGAAAGTCGATGACGGTTAAGGGATTCCGTAAAACAGGTTGGGAAGGTGAAGATTATTGATATGATTTAATATCTCGAAAAGTAGGAGAGGCCTGCCATGTATTTGGTAGGCCCTTTTTATTTACTTGGATATATGGTTTTTTATTAGTAGGTAATCCGTGATAACAAACTTTTAGTTTGTAGATTGTGCTACAAAGAACTTATTATTGTTCCTTCGTGTTTACAATCAGATAATATATAAATGTATCATGGAAAAAGTAATTTACAACTTAGTGTTTAATCGAAAAAAGCAATTGAATGCGGAAGGAAAAGCTTTGATTCAAGTAGAGGCCTATTTGAATAGGCAAAAGAGGTATTTTTCAACGAAGGTTTATGTGAAACCTTGTCAATGGGACAACAAGAGACGTTCCATAAAGAATCATCCGAATATGGATGCGTTAAACCTGTATCTTCAGAACTATGTTATGGAGTTGGAGAGAGATGAGCTGGAGAAGAGACAAGCGAATAACGGTTTTTCGTTGAAGGATCTGCGTGAGGAGGCTTCTTCGACATCTACGTCTTCCTCTTTTCTTGTTTTCATGCGTGAGGAGATTTTACATAGTAATTTGAAAGAATCGACATTAAAAAACCATTTGTCCACTTTGCATGTTCTATCCTTATATAAAAAGGACGTTCTGTTTAAGGATATTAATTTCAATTTCTTATGCGATTTTGAATATTTCTTATTGAAGCAGGAGTATCATCGAAATACGATCGCTAAACATATGAAGCATTTGAAACGATATATCAACTTGGCGATTAATAAGGAGTTGTTCGAGTTGCACAAATATCCATTTCGGAAATATAAGATTAAATATCAAGAGAGTAAGCGTACTCATTTAACGCCTGAGGAGTTAGGTCGTTTGGAAAACTTAAAGCTGGATGGGCAGCGTACATTGCGCCGGTGTCTGGATATGTTTTTATTTAGTTGCTACACGGGATTACGTTTCTCAGACATAGTAAGTATAACGAAAGAGAACTTTTTGATTATTGATGATAAGGTTTGGCTGGTTTATTCATCGGTGAAGACAGATGTGAGTGTCCGTTTGCCGCTATTCCTCTTGTTCGAGGGTAAATCTTTACCTATCTATGAGCGATATAGGAATGCGCCGAGAACCCTGTTTGGTGTTCCCTTATCCTCTAATTCAAACGTGAATAAGCAATTACGCCGAATCAGCCAATTGGCAAGTATTGATAAGAAGGTATCTTTTCATACGGCTCGGCATACAAATGCTACCTTATTATTATATAATGGAGCGAATATAACTACGGTACAAAAGTTGTTAGGGCATAAAAGTGTTCGTACTACCGAAATCTATAGCAATATCATGGATATGACGATTGTCCGCGATCTTGAGAAGATTGAGACACGATTGAAGTTCGGCTAGAATGTGGATTTATAAGAAAGGAGAAAAATATCATTAAGATATTCTTCCCCTTTTTTGAATGTTGTCACTCGTTATGCTTTTATATATTGATTAGCGAGTTCCGCCAGCCCACCATACGTTTTCGGTAAACACATACTGACCATCACCATAAGCAGCTTGTATATTAGGATTAGTCGTAGTATCATCATTACCATACGGACATCTTAACGGGAACTTACCCGGATTTTGCAAGCCATAAATATCCTCACCCAAGCTCTTCAAACGACGTACGTCATTATAGCACTCGGTAGACTCTCCATCTGCGTTCCAGAAAGAAATATATTTCTGAATCATCGTCTCTTTCAAAGGATTAGCATCGAATAAGGGAACGACATTCTCATCAAAGTAAGAAGCGGCCTCCTCCGGTGTCACCTCGTTTGTTACATTCAAGAAACCTCCCCAATAATCAGAAGCGAGGGCAGACTTGATATTAACCTCCATATTAGCCATACCTGCGACAACAGCCTCTTTCAACACTGCTTTTGCCTCATCCTTACGATTTAAACGACACAAAGCCTCTGCCTTCAAGAACAATACCTCATGATAACTTAAGATGTGAGTCGGAGCGGTTTGAGCTGCACAGAACATGGAAACAGTATATTCTAACTGACTTTGCACTAAATCACCATTATGAGCAAGATTCAATAATGGATCATCCTTAGAAGCAATCATCGTTTGGCTGTTAGCCTCCACATAGCAACGTCTGATACGCGGATCATTACGCTCATTCAATTTATCAAACATACTTCGGCTGGCTACTTCACCTAAACGAGAATAGAATACTCCGAAAAATGGGTTGATATTAACACCCACACCATACATAGCATAGCTACATTGCTCGGCTGCCGAGGTGTACGACTTGGAAATATAATCCAACACCTTTTCCATATCGCCCTTAACATCAGCGCTACGTCCCATCAAGCGCATCGTATAACGAGCCTTCAAGCCATAAGCTGTCTTTAGCCAAGCCGAAGCGTCACCTTTATAAATCAAATCTTGATTAGACAGGCTCGTCAGATCTGATTTCTGAAGATCTTCAATTGCGGCATCCACATAGGCCATGATATCCTTATAAATCTCCTCTTGTTTATCGATAGCGGGAGTCATAGATACTGTATAGTCACAAGCCTCTTTCCAAGGTGTATCACCATACATATCTGTCAAGATCGCCAAATTGTAAGCCACGAAAAGTTCCGCAATGCCTTTTGTTATGAAGTTCTGCTCTTCTTCTGCGACTTTGACAGAGATCAAAGCATCTTTCAGTGTCGAATAGGTTCCCCCCCATGAGTTATTAAAGGTAGAAGCCGATGTACAAGAAGAACGGGTTTCCGCATAGTAGAATTGATTATGCGAACCTGTCTCATGTTCCACATACATACCACCATATAAATTGAAATCGCCGCTAACCACGCTAAACGCAGTCGAAGTCATGACATCCGTAAGGATCATCTTTGCGGGAACTGCTGTGGTATGATTATGATCTTTGTTGATCTCATCCATCTTATCCTCAGAGCAAGAGACCAAGGCTGCGGTGAAAACAACTCCCGTCAATAATTTTTTTGAGATATTTTGAAGTTTCATCTTTTGTTTCCTTTATTAGAATTTCACATTTAAACCGAAGCCATAGCTCGAAGCACCCGGCATAGAAAAGTGCTCGAAGCCACCGCCCATATTATTATTACCTTGAGAAGCCTCAGGATCCAAACCTTTCAACTCAGACCAAAGAATGATATTTCTGGCAAAAACATTTAAGTTCACGTTGATTCCATTCTTATCCCATATCGGATAACTAACGGACAACTCACGTAGTTTCAAGAAACCACTGTCATAGATACCAGCTTCGGAAATAAGCGTCATGCGGTCATAATATGATAAAGCGTCTTCGCCTTTGATATCTATGTCATTAGCTACATAGGAACCATCTTCCAACTGCTTTACAGCCGGATGACTAAAACGGAAAGTCTCGGCCGTACGACTTTCAACAGACTCCATACTTGTACCATAATAGTTCAACGTGTTCAATGTACCGCTATACATCTGTCCACCACATTTCCAATCGAACGTAGCGCCGATACGGAATTTGTAGATCTCAAAATTAGTATTGAAACCCAAGAGGAAATCCGGGGAAACCTTACCGATCACACCCTCACTACCGATCTGAGGCAAGCCATCTTCGTCTACGACAATGTCACCGTTGTCATTACGCAAGAAAGTCGTACCATAGATTACAGGGAATTTATCGCCAATATTCGCACGTACCTGCGGATCAACGAAACCTCCCAAGAAAATACTCTCTACACCCGGAGCCAGCTCATCCACGTAGTTATCGATCTTAGAGAAGTTAAATGCCATATCCCATTTAAAATTCTTCGTATTGATCGGATTGATTCCCAACGTAATCTCATGAGCGTTCGTATGGATAGCGCCACCATTGGTTACTAATTCTGCAGAGCCTGTAGAACCAGCCAAAGGAACCTCAAATATCTGATCTTTCACATTCTGCCGAGAGAAGGTATAGTTCAATGAGAACAGACCATTCAAGAAGGTCAAATCCACACCTAACTCATAAGACTTCGTGTTCTGAGGTTTCAGATTCGGATCATACACACGAGCATATGGAGTGAACGCCGTAATTCCACTCATAGGATATTGTATAGGCGTAGAACCATAAAAACCACCACCGTAAACAGGTGTAGTATAATAAGAATCATAATAATCTCCAGCCTGTCCTACTTCGGCGTAAGAAGCACGTAATTTACCATAAGTCAAGACATTATTCTTCAATGGTTCTAATTCTGTGAAAATCCAGCCCAAGGAAACAGATGGATAAGTGAATGAGCGGTTGTTACGAGGCATATTAGATACGATATCGTTACGAACAGTTGCGTTGAAGTAAACCATGTTAGCGTAAGACAATGAAATGCTAGCAAAGTTACCAACTGTGCGTTTCCGGCGTAATGACTCGGATGCTACCATAGTTGTAGCATTATCTATATGATTCCAACCCGGGAAGTTATAGTTCGCTCCATAAGACTCGTAAAATTTCCGCTGATTCTCTACCAATTCATTACCAACAAGGGCATCGAACAACCAATCTTCATTGATATTCCAAGTATATGCAGCGGTCAACAAAGAGTTCAACTCCGTGATTGAATATCCATAGTGATCAATCTCTCCATAACCATTTGCATGTCCATAACCCCAAGAATCCGTATAATTAGTCGTATAAGAGTCCACACCCAATTGATACTTGACATCCAATTTGTGATTATCGGTATTGAACTTCGTAGAATATTTCAAATAAGTATTTCCAAAGAAACGTTGTGAACGTTCCAAGAACTCGTTGTTATCTACCGCCCAATAAGCTCCGTCAAAACCTGATGTGCTACGGAATGTATTTTGTGTATACGGGTCACCCTCAACATGACTTGGGATACCGGCTAAATCGTAGCTAGAAGGAGCTCCGTAAACAGTAGCTAAGATTCCATTATTGGCACTAGACTGCTTGCTGATCTTCGAATTTACATAGGTACCGGTAAATCCAGTAGACCAGTTCTTGTGTAATTGAGCTTCGGCACTCATTTTTGCGTTGTATCGGTCCATGCCTGTATTTGGAATAATACCATCTTGCGTAGTATTACCGATCGAGAAGGAATAGTTACCTTTATCAAAAGCTTGAGCTACATTCACGGAGTTACTCCATGTCGTACCCACGTTGAAGAAATCCTTGATATTGTCGTAAGCTTGTGGTTGAGCCCAAGGGTCTAATCCCGCAGCGGCCCGCTGAGGTACATAATACATACCTTCATGCTTACCATATTGCTTGGTAAACTCATTATCCGTATTTCCTCCATAAGTCGGATCGTTAGGCAATTCGCTGATTAGTGGTCCCCAAGAAGTTGAAGCATACGGGCTATACTTGCCATTTGTACCCTGCGCATACACTTTTTGGTATTCAGGCATCGTTGAAACCTTATCAAAAGATAAGCTGGTATTAAAAGCGACCTGAGGTTTACCTTTACGGGCTCCCTTTCCACTTTTGGTCGTAATGACAATTACTCCATTTGTTGCACGCATACCATACAAGGCAGATGCGGCCTGTCCCTTTAATATATTAATGCTTTCAATATCGTTTGGGTCGATATCCACCGCACGAGATGCAAAGTCCGTGCCGGAAACAGAACTACCGGTGTCCACATCAGCCGTTGAAGCGACAGGCATACCGTCAATCACATACAAAGGAGTATTATCCCCTGTAAAAGATCTGGAACCACGAATCGTGATCTTAGAAGAGGCACCCGGCATACCGGAAGAAGGAGAGATCTCCACTCCAGAAACCTTACCTTGTAATGCGCCAGACAAACTAGTATTAGCTCCTTTCGTCAACTCATCCGCTTTCACATCTTGAACCGCATAACCTAAAGCTTTCTTTTCCTTTGAGATACCCATAGCCGTAACCACGACCTCATCCAAGTTCTGGGTATCGGCTAATAGTTTTACATTTACATTAGAAGTGGCCGCAACTTCTTGAGATTTCATACCGATGTATGAAATAACCAATTGTTTACCATTCGCAGGTACTTCTAGTTCAAAGTTTCCATCAAAATCCGTGACTGTTCCCACGGTTGTCCCTTTTACGATAATAGAGGCACCGATCACCGGCTCTCCATCTTCCCCAATTACCTTACCGGTAACCTTCGAGGTCTGTGCTGAAACCACACCTGCACTCAATGCAAGAAATAGTAGCACAGAAGTCAACTTTTTCTTCATAAACACACTTATTTATTAACTATATACTTAAAAATGTTTTCTCTGCATTTTAATGGTTGATTAACTAAGTTCATACAGAACTACTCCATTTTATGTTTTACGACATACCTATTAAATGAAAAACGGTTGCAAAACTATAAATTATACCTGAAAAAAACAACAAATTATTATTATTGTGATATATTTCCTTTGTTTTCTTAATTGTTAAATCTGTCAATTTGCAATATAACCACTGTCTAAATCGACTCAGGTGACATGATCGTATCACAAATCAATGAGTTATCGCTGCCGATAGTTTCTTTTTGACAAATAAAAAAATTATTTTTATCTTAATTTTATCGTAACAAATAGTGAGCTTACTCTTTATAGGCATGATATTGGACTTGATATCAACTTATTCTGGATATTTTATAGCATATAGCTTATCACTAAAAATATTTACAACTTTATTTTATGTAGATATTTGTGAAAAACGGCTGGCTTTTCTTATCCTCCCAATATGGCTGATAAACAATATCTCTCAAATCCAATATATTTATTACAGAATTTTAATAGATCTAAACTTATATGATAATTTTTTTTCATATGACTACACTAAATAAAATATTGAAAATTGGTAGTTCTGTATGAACTATAGTCCACGAAAGCTTAATTGAATTTCTAGTTTAGTTTAAATAAAAAGAATGTGTCTATGAAGAAAAAGTTGACTTCTGTGCTACTATTTCTTGCGATGAGCGTAGGAGTAGTTTCGGCACAGACCTCGAAGGTTACCGGTAAGGTAGTCGGAGAAGATGGTGAGCCGGTGATCGGTGCGTCCATTATCGTAAAAGGAACGACTGTGGGAACAGTTACGGATTTTGACGGTAATTTTACTTTGGATGTTCCTAGTGATGGTAAGCAATTAGTTATTTCATACATCGGTATGAAATCCAAGGAGGTAGTTGTGTCTCCCAATGTAAATGTAACATTGATGTCTGATACCCAAAACTTGGATGAGGTCGTGGTTACAGCGATGGGTATCTCAAAGGAAAAGAAAGCTTTAGGTTATGCCGTGCAAGATGTAAAATCGGATGAGTTAACACAAGGTGCTAACACTAGTTTGTCTGGGGCTTTGCAAGGTAAAGTATCCGGTATCGATATCGCTTCCTCATCGGGTATGCCAGGCGCATCTTCCAAGATCATGATCCGTGGAGCCCGTTCATTTACAGGGGATAACTCTCCTTTGTATGTGATCGATGGTATGCCGATCGCTTCTACGGCGGATGTTAATACGGATACTATGAATAATGGTAGTGTTAGTGGAGCTGACTATGCGAACCGTGCCGTAGACTTAGATCCGAACGATATCGAGAGTATCAACATCTTGAAAGGACAAGCCGCTTCTGCGTTGTATGGTATGCGTGCTTCTAATGGTGTGATCGTTATTACTACAAAGAGCGGAAAAGGTGCTCGTAAAGGAAAACCTCAGATCTCATTCAACACGAATCTTGCGTTTGATAAGGTTTCTACATTACCTGAGTTACAAACTGAATATGGACAAGGTAATGAAGGTGCTTATAACCCATATTCGGGATTTAGCTGGGGACCGTCTATCTCTGACTTGGCGAATGATCCTGTATATGGCGGTAATGTACAAAATGAATATACGGAAGGTGGATTGCATAATGGACAATACTATGTGCCTCAGCGTGCTGCGGCAGGATTGGATCCATGGGCTACTCCCCAAGCTTATAATAATGCGAAAGATTTCTTCCAGACTGGCGTTACTTGGAGTAACTCTGTAAATGTAGCTCAATCTTTCGATAAAGGAAACTATTCATTTTCTTTGGGTAATACGACTTCTGATGGTATCGTTCGTTCTACGGGAATGGATCGTTATAACGTGAAGCTGTCGGGTGAGGCGCAATTGCATGATAACTGGACGACTGGTTTTAACGGAAACTTCGTGACATCAAAGATCAAGAAGCAAGGAACCGCTAATGACGGTGTTACCGCTACGGTTTATACGGCTCCTATCAGTTATACTATGGCGGGCATACCTTCCCATATCGAAGGTGATCCTTATACTCAGAATACGTTCCGTGAGAACTGGATCGATGATGGAAACTGGGCGTGCGACAATAATAGCTTTACGGAGAGATCTCAACGTTTCTTCGGGAATGCGTTCTTGAAGTATTCTACTAAATTTGGTACGGACAATCATAAATTGGATGTGAAATACCAAATTGGTGATGACGCTTATACGACCAATTACTCTGATATTTACGGCTACGGTACAACTGGTTATGCGAATGGTTATGCTAGCGAATACGGTTTTACGGTAAATGAGATGAACTCATTGTTGACGTTTACGTATAACTGGAATATCAATGAGGACTTCGTATTCGATGCTTTGTTGGGTAATGAGCTTGTAGATAAGCGAATCAGTAATACTCAAGCCGTGGGATATAGCTTCAACTTCCCGGGCTGGAACCATTTGAACAACGCTTCTGTATTCAACAGCTCTCATGAGTATAAGAGAAAACGTACGGTAGGTAACTTCGCTAGCTTATCTTTGGCTTGGAAGAATATGCTTTATTTGAATGTTACGGGACGTAACGATATCGTGTCTTCTATGCCGAGAGATAACCGTTCGTTCTTTTATCCTTCCGTATCCCTTGGATGGGTATTCACGGAAGTGGAAGCCTTGAAGAATGATATCTTGACATTTGGTAAGATCCGTGGCTCTTACGCAGAGGTAGGTATGGCAGGAGAATATGTGCCGTCTTATTATTATACGCCAAGTTATGGTGGTGGTTTCTTCCAGGGAACACCTATTATGTATCCGATTAATGGAAATATGGCGTATATTCCTTATTTCGTGGTTTATGATCCGAACTTGAAGCCTCAGAACACGAAGTCTTATGAGCTTGGTGCTGACTTGACTTTCTTGAATGGTTTAGTTTCATTGAATTATACGTATTCTCGTCAGAACGTGAAAGACCAAATCTTCGAGGTGCCTTTGGCTGGCTCCACAGGTGCTTCCAGTATGATGATGAATGGTGGAAAGATGCACTCAAACGTACATGAGATTACATTAGGTATCTCTCCGGTTGATACGAAGAATTTCAAGCTGGACTTCGCTTTTAACTTCTCAAAGATCGACAATTATGTAGACGAGTTGGCTCCGGGCGTAGAGAGCATTATGTTGGGTGGTTTCGTGACTCCTCAAGTACGTGCAGGTATCGGCGATAAATTCCCGGTAATCTATGGTGTTGGTTACAAACGTGATGGCGAAGGACGAATTGTAGTAAACGAAAAAGGTATACCAGAGGCTGGTGAGACCCAAGTAATCGGTAAGGTTTCTCCTGATTTCCGTTTGGGTTTCAATACGAATATCGAGTTGTATAAATTCCGTTTGGCTGCTGTATTTGACTGGAAGCAAGGTGGACAAATGTATAGTGGTACGGCTGGTGAGACGAACTTCTACGGTACAAGTAAGTTATCTGGAGAGGTTCGTAAGAGTGATAAATATCATTTTGACTATGCTGCTGTTGAACAGAAGGGCGTAGATGCGGATGGTAAACCTATCTATGTTCCCTATACGGGTGGAGTGAAAGGATCAGATGCAGAGGAGTATTTCAAAAGCGTGAGGGGCATTGACGAAGCCTATGTCTATGACAACTCGTTCTTGAAATTGCGTGAACTTTCATTGTCATATCCTGTATATAAGAAAGATAACTTGAATGTAAACGTGAATGTTTTCGCCCGTAATATCATTGTATGGTCTGAGATAAAAGGCTTCGATCCGGAGGCTACTCAAGGAAATAACAATATGGCTGGCGCTTTCGAGCGTTTCTCCTTACCGGGTACATCTAGCTACGGTTTTGGTGTCAACGTAAATTTCTAATTTATAAAGAAGACAGATATATATGAATACAATAATAAAATCATTTAAAGGGTTGGCTGTTATGTCGGCCGTATCCTTGGCATTGGCTGGATGTTCCGAGGATGTAATGGATCGGATTAACCAAGATACGAGCCATACAAATAGCGTGGATGGCAAATTTATCTTGGCCGACTTGATTACTTCTACTGCATTTTCCAACGTTAGCGGAGACTTCAATACCTATTCATCTTCCTACGTGGAATATGAAGTGGGTATCGAAAACCAGTTATATAACGCGGAAATTCGTTTGAATGAGCCTTCTGCCTCTTCTACGTTTGAGAATACGTGGGGAAATGTTTATACAAGCTTGAAGAACGCTCGTGTTATTATCGGTCAATGTCAAGAAGGTAAGCGTGATGAGGGAAATTTAGTGACGAGAGGTATCGCTGAGGTCATGGAAGCTTACAATGGCGCTCTATTGGCGGATATATTTGGAGATACACCTTATAGTGAAGCTTCTTTATTGGATGAGAATGGCTCACCGGTGAATATGAATCCTAAAATAGATAAGCAAGAGGAGATTTATGTCTCTATAATGGCCTCCTTGAACAAGGCGATCGAGGATTTGAATCAGTCTGATCGTTCACCGGTTGGTACGTATGATTATTTGTATAATGGAGATGCCGAGAAATGGATTAAATTCGCTTATGGTTTGAAGGCTCGTTATACGATGCGTCTGATCAATCGTTCCACGGATAAGCAAGCTGACTTGAATAAGGTTTTGGACTATGTATCAAAATCTTTTACTTCTGCGGATGACGAGGCTGCATACGCTGTCTATGATGCGAATAATATCAACCCATTCTTTGGTTACTTCGATTCTCGCGCTGGTTTTGCCAATAGCCAGAGCTTGACGGACAAGTTGATTGAGCGTAAAGATCCTCGATTGGAAAGAGTGATGCTTTCTCCTACTACGGCTGACAAGAAACGCATACAGGTTACAGGCTCTGCTGATAAGAACTTAGTTCCGGCCCCGAATGGTACTCCTGAGCAGAATATGCAGAAATATGGTGTTTCCGCCTTTGTATATTCAAACACGGCTCCTACGATGTTGATGAGTTATCATGAGTTGAAATTCTTGCAAGCTGAGGCGTTATGTCGCTTAAACCGTACGTCTGACGCCGAGAAAGCGTTGAAAGAGGCGGTAGCTGCCGGAATCGCAAATGCTGAGAGAAGTGTCTCTTCTGCTATCACTTATATGGGTAGCAAAATGGTCGTGAATTCAGAAAAAATGACAGAGGAGACGGCCAATACATATTTCGATAACCAAGTTAAACCGTTGTTTGCTGTAAATCCTTTGAAAGAGACCATGATTCAGAAATATCTGGCTTTGTGGGGGGCATCGGGAGAGGCTACCGAGACTTTTAATGATATCCGTAGAATGAAAGGATTAGGAGAGAATTTCGTGACATTGGCGAATACGAAAAAATTCCCTCTTCGTATGCCTTATGGTAATAGTGACGTGGTATCAAATCCGGAAGTAAAAGCCGCTTATGGCGACGGTCAATACGTATATTCAGAGCCTGTATGGTGGGCTGGCGGAACTCGCTAATCTAACATATATAATATAATGTATAGGGTGCCTCTCCGATTATGGAGGGGCATCTTTTTTTGTTATATATCTTACATGTTTTGATAGCTTCCCTTATCCCATTTCCTTGGAAGGCTTATTGGTTTTATATGGAAATATAGATCATCTAACAATTGGTGCATGATCATCTAACAGACGTTGCATGATCATGCACCAACTGTTGGACGATCATGCACCAGTTGATAGATATTTAATGCTTCAAGAAAGAAGGTATAATGTGTTAAGAAGATATCGCTAAAAGTATGGGATAAAAAGGATAGGGAATTAAGGGAATGTTAAATTTTCATTGTCATAATGTTAGTATATTATATGAGTAAAAGTGTATTTGTAGTGATTGTTCTTTCATTATGTCACTATTTCCTGTTGTTTAACATTCTTTTTATACGATAAATTTCTTGACTTATCCTTTGAAAAGTAAATAAAATATCCGACTTTTGCTTCCATGATGAGTCAACCATTAGCAGAGAGATTACGTCCGAAGACGTTGGATGATTATATCGGACAGAAGCACCTGGTAGGCCAGGGAGCTGTGTTGAGGAAGATGATTGATGCGGGACGGGTTCCCTCTTTTATATTGTGGGGGCCGCCGGGAGTCGGGAAGACTACCTTAGCGCAGATCATAGCGAATAAGTTGGATGCGCCTTTTTATACGTTAAGCGCGATCAGTTCGGGAGTGAAAGACGTGCGGGAGGTGATAGAGAAGGCCAAGAGCAACCGCTTCTTCAATACGGTATCACCGATATTGTTTATTGATGAGATACACCGGTTCAGTAAGTCGCAGCAAGACTCATTGCTGAACGCCGTGGAGACGGGCGTGGTGACGCTGATTGGGGCAACCACGGAGAATCCCTCGTTCGAGGTAATCCGTCCTTTGTTATCCCGTTGTCAGGTGTACGTGTTGAAATCGCTGGACAAGAATGACTTGCTTACGCTATTGCATAAGGCGATCGCCGAGGATGTCGTTCTGAAGGATAAAAACATAAGGCTGACGGAAACGGATGCCATGTTACGTTACTCGGGAGGAGACGCTCGGAAGTTGCTGAATATTCTGGAACTGGTGGTGTCTGCCGAGGAGAGTGACGATATTGAGATTCTGGATGAGAAGGTAGTGGAGAGGTTGCAGGAGAACCCTGCGGCGTATGATAAGGGAGGGGAGATGCATTACGATATAATCTCCGCTTTTATCAAGTCGATCCGGGGTAGCGATCCCGATGGCGCCATTTACTGGCTCGCCCGTATGGTGGCCGGGGGAGAAGACCCTGAGTTTATCGCACGGCGGTTGGTGATCTCCGCTTCTGAGGATATCGGATTGGCGAATCCGAATGCGCTTTTGCTGGCGAACGCATGTTTCGATGCCTTGAAGAAGATCGGCTGGCCGGAGGGCCGGATCATCCTGGCCGAGACGACCGTTTATCTGGCTTGCAGCCCGAAAAGTAATTCGGCCTATATGGCGATCAACGACGCTTTGGCACTTGTTAACCGGACTGGGAATTTACCCGTACCGCTTCATCTACGCAACGCGCCTACCAAATTAATGGCTGAATTGGAGTATGGCAAGGAATATAAATATGCGCACGACTACGAAAATCATTTTGTAAAGCAGGAGTATCTTCCGAAGGAAATTTTGGGCGAACGTTTGTGGAAAGGACAGGAAAATCCGGCCGAGCACAAACTAATTGAGCAAATGAGGCGCCTTTGGGGAGATCGTTTTTAATTGACATATTCTGATTGTAAATTAAAAAATGCTCGAAAAGTGTCGGCAAATGAGAAAAAATAGTTACATTAGCCGCCTGTTTTTGAAAAAATAGTTACTTTATTTATAATAACATTCTAAAAAGACATTGGTATGAAGAAGCACAATTTTTATGCAGGTCCTTCTATCTTGAGCGAGTATACAATTAAGAATACAGCCGCTGCGGTAGAAAATTTTGCGGGTATGGGGTTATCACTTCTTGAGATCTCTCATAGAAGTAAGGAGTTTGTAGCCGTAAACGACGAGGCACGTGCGTTGATCAAGGAATTACTGGATGTTCCGGCAGGCTATGAGGTTGTATTCATGGGCGGTGGCGCCAGCATGCAGTTCTGTATGGTTCCTTACAATCTGTTGAATAAGAAAGCCTCTTATTTGGATACCGGCACATGGGCTTCGAACGCTATCAAGGAAGCTAAGTTGTTTGGGGAGGTAGATGTTGTCGCTTCTTCCAAAGACAAGAACTATACTTACATCCCGAAGGGTTATGCGATCGCTGATGACTCGGATTATTTCCATTTTACTTCTAATAATACGATTTACGGAACAGAGATGCGTAAGGATCCGGATGTGAAGCAACGTTTGGTTTGCGATATGTCTTCCGATATTTTCTCTCGTCCGATCGATATTTCCAAATATGATATTATCTATGCGGGTGCTCAAAAGAACTTGGCTCCTGCCGGCGTGACTCTGGCTATCGTTCGCGTGGACGCTTTAGGACATGTAGACCGTCCGATCCCGACCATGTTGAACTACGCTACCCATATTAAAAAGGATTCCATGTTCAATACACCTCCTGTATTGCCTATTTACGCGGCTTTACAGACCTTGAAATGGTATAAGGAACAAGGTGGTATCGCCGCTATGGAGAAGAAGGATCTTGAGAACGCGGCGATCTTATACGATGAGATCGATCGCAATAAGTTGTTCCGTGGTACGGTAGCGGAGGAAGATCGTTCGATCATGAATGTTTGTTTCGTGATGAATGATGAGTATAAGGAGTTGGAGGACGAGTTCAGTAAATATGCTACTGCCGCTGGTATGGTAGGTATCAAGGGACACCGTTCTGTAGGTGGTTTCCGTGCCTCTCTTTATAACGCGATGCCGAAGAGCAGCGTGGAGGCTTTGGTAGCTTGCATGAAAGAGTTCGAGAAACAACATTAATTAAGGAGGATTCAGACATGGCAAAGATATTAGTTGCTACAGAGAAACCTTTCGCCGCTGTCGCTGTGAAAGGCATCCGGGAGGTAGTGGAAGGCGCTGGTATGGAACTGGCTCTTTTGGAGAAATATACAGAGAAGGCGCAATTGCTGGATGCGGTTAAGGATGCCGATGCCGTGATTATCCGTAGCGATAAGGTGGACGCTGAGGTATTGGATGCCGCTAAGAACCTGAAGATCGTGGTTCGTGCCGGTGCGGGGTATGATAACGTGGACTTGGATGCGGCTACTGCCCATAAGGTATGCGTGATGAATACGCCGGGACAAAACTCTAACGCTGTCGCCGAATTGGTATTCGGTATGTTGGTGTACGGGGTTCGTAATTTCTATAACGGAACTTCCGGAACAGAGTTGAAAGGAAAGAAATTGGGTATCTTGGCTTATGGAAACGTGGGCCGTAACGTGGCTCGTATCGCTAAAGGCTTCGGTATGGAGGTTTACGCTTATGACGCGTTCTGTCCGGCTTCCGTGATTGAGGCCGATGGTGTGAAGGCTGTAGCTTCTACGGCGGACTTGTTCAAGGCTTGCCAGATCGTTTCCTTGCATATCCCGGCTACGGCCGAGACGAAGGGTTCTATCAATTTCGAGTTGATGAATTCCATGCCGAAGGGGGCTATCGTAGTGAATACGGCTCGTAAGGAGGTGATGGATGAGGCTGGCCTCGCTAAGATGTTGGAAGAGCGTCCGGATTTCAAGTACTTGACAGATATTATGCCCGCTATCCATGCGGAATTGGCCGAAAAATATGCCGGTCGTTATTTCAGCACCCCGAAAAAGATGGGTGCCCAGACCGCCGAGGCTAATATCAACGCTGGTATCGCCGCCGCCAAGCAGATCGTTGATTTCTTGGTGAATGGCAATGAAAAGTATCGGGTTAATAAATGAGAATATCCGGTTGTAGAGACGGGTACGCCCCGTCTCTACATTGATACATAAACCAATTAGATTTAATTACCATGGCAAAAATAAAACCTTTCAAGGGAGTTCGTCCACCAAAAGAATTTATAGAGGAGGTGGCTTCCCGCCCCTATGACGTATTGAACTCGCAAGAAGCTCGTGCGGAAGCGGAAGGAAACGAGAAATCCCTTTACCATATCATTAAACCGGAAATCGATTTCCCAGAAGGGACGGATGAGCATGATCCGGCTGTTTACCTGAAGGCCGCCGCCAATTTCAATAATTTTCAGGAAAAAGGTTGGTTGGTTCAGGATCAGAAAGAATGCTATTATGTTTATGCCCAAACCATGAATGGCAAGACTCAATATGGGTTGGTAGTCGGGGCTTATGTTCCCGATTATATGAATGGCACGATCAAGAAACATGAGCTGACCCGCCGTGACAAGGAGGAGGATCGCATGAAGCACGTACGTGTCAACAACGCTAATATCGAGCCGGTATTCTTCGCTTATCCCGACAACTCAGAGTTAGACGCTATCGTAATGAAATATACGGCTCGTGAGCCTGAATATAATTTCGTGGCGAAATTAGACGGTTTCGGCCATACGTTCTGGATTATCGATGAGGATAAGGACATCGCCCGCATCACGGAGTTATTCGGGGAGATGCCTGCGTTGTATATTGCCGACGGACATCATCGTTCCGCCGCCGCTGCTTTGGTAGGAGCGGAGAAGGCCAAGCAAAACCCGGATCATAAGGGAGACGAGGAGTATAACTATTTCATGGCTGTTTGCTTCCCGGCCAACCAATTGACCATTATCGATTACAACCGTGTGGTAAAAGACTTGAACGGCTTGACCGAGGAACAATTCGTTGAGAGATTAACGAAAAACTTCGTGGTAGAGGAGAAGGGCTCTGCTATTTACAAACCGGGTGCCTTGCACAATTTCTCCCTGTATTTAGGAGGGAAATGGTATTCTTTGACCGCTAAGCCCGGTACGTACGATGACAATGACCCGATAGGCGTATTGGATGTCACGATCTCTTCGAACTTGATTCTGGATGAGATTTTAGGCATTAAGGATTTACGTTCGGACAAGCGAATCGATTTCGTGGGAGGTATCCGTGGCCTGGGTGAATTGAAACGCCGTGTGGATAGCGGTGAGATGAAGGTTGCCTTGGCTTTGTATCCCGTTACGATGAAGCAATTGATGGATATCGCCGATACGGGTAATATTATGCCGCCGAAGACGACGTGGTTCGAACCGAAGCTTCGCTCCGGTTTGGTGATCCATAAATTGGATTAAGTCTTATATACATAAATATAGCTTTGGATTGGGGTATAATCGTTGAAGATTATACCCTTTTTTATCCTTGTAACCTAGATATACGGAATAAATTGTATCTTTAGGACTTAAATAGTATCGCAATGGGTAAAATAAAAAATATAGTATTCGATCTGGGGGCGTTATCATAGATTTGGACCGGGATGAACCTGTTCGTCGTTTAATAGAGATTGGGGTCAAAGATGCCGATGGATTGATAGATCCTTACGAACAAAAAGGGGTTTTTCAAGATCTGGAGACCGGAAAGATCGGAGTAGAGGAGTTTTGTCGCTATTTACGGAAGCATACGGGTAAAGACCTTTCTTATGAGGATATTTGTTGGGCTTGGTTTGGCTTCATTGGTGGCGTTCCCCAATATAAATTGGACTACATATTAAAACTCCGTGAGAAATATCAAGTCTATTTATTGAGCAATACAAATCCGATCATACAGCTTGAATGGGCACAGACAAAAGAGTTTACGCCGGCGGGCCGTCCATTAAATGATTATTTCGATAAATTGTATCTCTCTTATGAAATCGGTGTCACGAAGCCAGATCGTGAAATTTTTGATCGCATGGTCTTGGATTCAGGAATCAGACCAGAGGAAACATTATTTGTAGATGATGGTAAGAATAATATCGTAGTGGGGCAGGAACTGGGGTTCCATACCTATCAGCCTTTGAATGGAGAGGATTGGAGAGGGAGGCTCGATGAAATACTCTCAAAATCATAGGATCTCTATTCCTCTTAATTAAATCTATATCATTGAAAATGACAAATACTACTTTAAATTTGGAAGAACTACTCTGTGGTGTAAACGAGCTAGTCGATACGCTTTGGATCGTCACATTAGGTAATGAAAAGGTTGAGATAGTCAAAGATTCGATGACTCCCGAAAGGGAAGGAGAATGTTTGGATTATACAGAACTTTGCCAGACTTACATTCAAGAATATGTATATCCTGCGGATTTAGGGAAATGGGAGGAGATCTTATCCTTGAATTCATTGCGGCAAATGGCGGCTAGCGGCGTAGCAAATAAGAAGTTCGACATGCGTTTCTGTAATGATTTGTTGGGTTTTGAGTGGCATGAGGCTTTTATTCGTATCTTGAAAGATAAGAGTGGAATTCCGGATCGTGTCATTCTTTTCAGCCGCTATGTGAATCATTGTCGCAAGGCACAGATCGTAGAGGCTGCCGTTCAGACTGAGTATGATTATGTCGTTTATATAGAGGCAAATACGAATAGCTATGTCATGTATACTTCCAATCGTGAAAGTGGGATGCCGGTCCCCCCGATAGCGAGTAATGACTATGAAAAAGAGGTAGCCGAGTTCCACCACAAATATGTGCCGGAGGATCAGCGAGATGAGTTAACCCGAAATCTTTCCCTAGATCATGTCTTATCTATCTTACAAAATTCCCGTGAGTATGTCTTGTTCTGTCAGGTGATGGAGAATGGCGTTTTTAGGGATAAGAAGTTGCGTTTTAGCTTTTTCGATAAGGAGAGGAATATACTTCTTTTGACCCGGACCGATATTATGGAGGTTCGTGAGGAAGAGCGGCAAAGGCAATTACTTCAAGATGCCCTACAAGTGGCTAAATCGGCAAATCAGGCTAAATCAGATTTCTTATCCCGTATGAGCCATGATATACGTACTCCGATGAATGCCATTATCGGTATGACCACTATCGCCAGTATGCATATCGACGATCGGGAGCGTATAGTGGATTGCTTGAAGAAGATTATGGTTTCTTCCAAATTGTTATTGAACTTGATCAATGAGGTCTTGGATATGTCTAAGGTAGAGAGCGGACATATTTTGCTGACAGACGAGGAGTTCGATATGGGCGAGTTATTGCAAAGCGTAATTACTATGGTTCAGACTTCGGTCAGTCAGAAGTTTCAGGATTTCCGGGTTCACTTGTTTCAAATCAAACATGAAAAGCTGATTGGCGATGTGCAACGGATTCAGCAAGTATTGTTGAATTTGCTGTCAAACGCCATAAAGTATACGCCGGACTATGGGAAAATAACACTTGAGATACGGGAAAAGCCAATTAAAAATGGTAATTATGGTTTATTTGAGGTTACGGTTATAGACAATGGTATCGGGATAAAGCCGGATTTCTTACACAAGGTTTTCGAACCATTTGAACGTGCGGAAGACGCAACCTTGCGGAATATACAAGGAACCGGCTTAGGCATGGCGATAAGCCGTAATATCGCTCATATGATGAATGGTGAGATTCTGGTGGAGAGTGAATATGGCAAAGGTTCCGTTTTTACATTTACGATGCAGTTGAAATTGCAGGATCAAGGGTGTTTTGAGGATGATCATTTAAGGGATTTACCGGTTCTCGTGGTAGACGATGATATCGTGTGTTGCGAGAACGCATGTATGAGGATTAACGAGATCGGTATGAAAGGTGAATATGCCATTTCTGGTGAGGAGGCTATCGGGAAAGTAGAGAGGGCACATCATCTTAATGATGACTATTTTGCCGTTATCCTTGATCTGAAAATGCCGGGAATGGATGGAATCGAGACCGCTACCCGTATCCGAAAAGTCGTTGGCCGGGATATTCCGATCATTATTCTTTCCGCTTATGATTGTCCGCATTTTGAGGAGATAGCCCAACGAGCCGGTGTCGATGGATTCATAAGTAAGCCGTTGATGAAATCCAAGTTATTTTATTTGATGAAAAGTTTCGCTATCAAGCAAGAGGAAAAAGAGGAAGAGACGGAGAAGCCTCAATATCCTTTCGGTAACTTTGAGGGTAAGCGGATCTTGCTGGTGGAAGATAATAGCTTGAATAGGGAAATAGCGACTGTGTTACTAGAAGAGACCGGTGCGGTGGTAGAGGAGGCGGAAAATGGCCTTGTCGCGGTGAATATGGTAAAAAACTCTAGTCCGGGATATTATGACTTGGTATTTGTGGATATCCAGATGCCGGTCATGAACGGGTACGACTCTACTCGCCATATTCGGGCATTAGAACGTCCGGATATCAAGTCCATGCCGATAATAGCCATGTCTGCGAACGCATTTGCGGAAGACATCAAGTTGTGTAAAGAATCCGGAATGAATGAGCATATCGCTAAGCCGATCGATTTCGGGAAGGTTCTTGAGATCTTAGAGAAGTACTTGTAGATATAAGGATATAAAAAAGGCCATATCTTAGCTAAGCGCTATCAGATACGGCCTCTTTTTTGTGTTATTTACTGGATGCCACGTTCTCTCAAACGTTTCTGCCAGTTCCATGCGGATTGCAGGGTGTCGGCTAAAGTCTCCTTGGCGGTCCAGCCTAATACCTTATTCGCGTGCTCCGGATTGGCCCATACCTTCTCGATATCACCTTCACGACGGCCCACGATCTTGTGCGGAACCTTAACGCCTGTTGTCTGCTCGAAGGTATTGATCAGTTCAAGGACAGAAACACCATTACCGGTACCTAGGTTGAATATCTCGATATGCTCATCAGACTTATTCTCAAGCATACGGTCCATAGCGATTACATGCGCTTTCGCCAAGTCTACGACATTGATATAGTCACGGATGCAAGAGCCGTCTGCCGTATCATAATCATCGCCGAATACGCTTAATTCCTTGCGGATACCCATAGCCGTCTGTGTCAAGTACGGGATCAAGTTCTGGGGAACACCATTTGGCAACTCGCCGATCTCTGCGCTTGGGTGAGCGCCTATCGGGTTGAAGTAGCGCAAGATGATACTCTTGAAAGGCGCTCCCGCATGGATCGTATCCCGGATAATCTCCTCGTTGATCTGCTTCGTGTTTCCATAAGGAGACATAGCGGGTTTGATCGGGGCATTCTCGGTTACCGGCAAGTTCTCCGGATCCGGTTGTCCGTATACCGTACAAGAGGAAGAGAATACGATACCTTCGATATTGAATTCAGGCATCATCTCCAACAAGTTCACCAAAGTGACAATATTATTGCGATAATACTTCAAAGGCTGCTGTACGGATTCTCCTACCGCCTTGCTAGCGGCGAACAAGATAATGCCTTTGATGCCCGGATGAGCTTCCAATGCCTTGCGAGTACCTTCCTTATCCTTTAGATCCAATTGGATAAACTCCGGACGGATGCCCGTGATTTTCTCGATACCATCGAGCACCTCGATATTCGAGTTTGACAAATCGTCGATAATGACTACCTCATATCCGGCGTTCTGCAATTCTACTGTAGTGTGTGAGCCGATATAACCGGTTCCGCCCGCTACTAAAATCTTCTTTTTCATTCTAGTGTTCATTTAGATAAGTTTGTTATACGATACCCGAGAATCCCATAAAAGCCATAGCTAGCAAACCGGCCGTTATCAAGGCGATAGGAGTGCCTTTCATGCCTTCCGGAACATGCGTCATGGCTAGTTGCTCCCGAATACCCGCAAAGATAATCAAAGCTAGCGCAAATCCAATAGCGGTCGAGATAGCATATACCACAGATTCCAATAAATTATACTCTTTTTGGATTACAAGGATAGCTACACCCAGGATACAGCAGTTCGTGGTGATCAACGGAAGGAATACGCCCAACGCTTGATAAAGGGCGGGAGATACCTTCTTCAATATGATTTCCACCATCTGAACCAAGGCGGCGATAATCAGGATAAAACTGATCGTTTGCATGAACCCTAGTCCGAAAGCGTCCAATATATATTTTTGCACGAGGAAGGTAACAATCGTAGCGATCGTAAGCACGAACGTAACGGCGGCTCCCATACCTGCGGCAGTCTCCACTTTCTTAGATACCCCCAAGAACGGACAAATTCCCAAGAACTGTGCCAGTACAACGTTATTAACGAATACGGCGGCGATAAATATCAATATATATTCCATAATCCGTTTATTATGCTTTACGCAGTTTGTTTACTATTGCTACCAGATAACCCAAGGCGATAAACGCTCCCGGAGCCAATACGAAGATCAGCGAACCATATTCCTCGGGCATCAAGGTTACGTTGAATAACTTACCGGTTCCCAAGAACTCACGGCAAGCGCCCAGCAGCGTAAGAGCCATCGTAAAGCCCAGTCCGATACCGATTCCGTCGAAAGCGGATGGGACTACGCCGTTCTTCGCAGCGAAAGCCTCGGCACGTCCTAGTACGATACAGTTTACCACGATCAACGGGATAAATAATCCCAAGCTAGCGTATAAAGCCGGGACGAACGCTTCCATGCACATCTGCACTACGGTCACGAACGTCGCGATCACAACGATATATCCCGGGATACGCACCAAGTCGGGGATTACGTTTTTCAAGGCGGAAATCACGATATTCGAGCAAATCAATACGAACATCGTAGCCAATCCCATACTCATGCCGTTGATGGCCGAAGAGGTCGTTCCCAAGGTAGGACACATACCTAACAGTAATACAAATGTCGGGTTCTCCGTGATGATACCATTCATCAATATTTTTAGATTACTCATTGTTCTGTCCTCCCTTTTTATTTGTTATCAGTTGAAGTGGCACCCGTTAGTCCGTCTACGCCAGCGAATGCGCTATACGCACGGTTCACGGCATCGAGGAACGCACGGCTGGAGATTGTCGCTGCCGTGATAGCGTCCACATCGCCACCATCTTTTGTTACTTTTAAGCCTCCGTCCGGAATCGTACGTCCCAAGACACTTTGCTTGTTCTTGTCCGCACGGAACCATTCTTGCATCTTGGCTCCCAAGCCCGGAGTCTCGGCGTGTTGCAATACGGAATAGTTCAAGATCTTGCCATCCATATCGAAACCTACGATAACCCGTATCTCACCGCTAAAGCCTTTTTTCGTATTACTCTCTACAGCTCCGCCAACGACTTGTCCGCCTTTCTTGGCAGGATAAATCTTGAGGGAATCACCATCGGAGGAGACGGCCATATAGACGTCCTCAGTCGGTTTGTTGTCGAACTCGGGAGCAACGGCTTTAATCGCTTCCTCCAAGGCGGTCGCTTTGGCTACCGCTATAGGGCCGGCGGTAAACTGGTTCACTCCGGCTAGGATCGCCCCTGCTACCAAGCAAATGCCTGTTAGTGAAAGGAGCATATTGGGTAATGTTGATTTTAATTTTGCCATGCTTACTTTCCTCCGAAATGTTTAGGTTTGATATAGCTGTTGATTAGCGGAGTAAATGCGTTCATGATCAGGATAGCGAACGACATACCTTCCGGGTAAGACCCGAACAAACGGATCACCGTGGTAAGGATTCCGATTCCCACGCCGTAGACAAGCATTCCGTTCTTGCTCATCGGCGAGGTTACGTAGTCGGTCGCCATAAAGATGGAGCCTAATAACAAACCACCGGATAATAAATGAACGAACGGGCTGGCGTATTGTACCGGATTCACCAAGTGCATGATGCCCGTGAATACGAATACGGTAGCCAAGATGGATACCGGGATCTGCCAAGTGATGATCTTTTTCCATAGCATGAATAAAAGACCGAGGATCAAGGCCAGGGCGCTCACTTCACCGAGACTACCTCCCATAGCCCCTACAAGCATATTCCCGTAAGACGGAAGCTCGGTCACGCCCTCGTTCATCAACGACAGTACCGTCGCGCCGGTCTGGGCGTCCGTATAAGTCATCGGGAAAACGTTCAAGGCATCTACCACCGGCCAAGTCGTCATCTGCGCCGGGAAGGAGATCAATAAGAATACACGTCCGACCAACGCCGGATTGAAAATATTATTACCTAATCCACCGAAAGACATCTTGCCGATGCCGATCGCCGCCAACGCTCCGATAATAATGATCCAGACCGGAAGGTTGGAAGGTAGGTTGAAGGCCAGCAATACACCCGTCAGGATAGCGGAGCCATCGCAAAGGGTCGGTTCCTTTTTCATCAGGAATCGCTGGATCAAATACTCGAATATCATACAGGCCAGAACCGATACGACCGTAACGATCAACGCTCCCAGACCGAAGAAATAAAGGGATACCAAGAAAGCCGGGATAAGGGCAATCAGTACACCATACATATTTTTGCTTATGCTGTCGCCACCATGGATGTGGGGCGAGGGCGATACGTATAAATTATTTTCCATGTTGCTCTTGTTTTATGACTTTCTAGACCGGATAATACCCATAACTTTTCCTTTACCCAACCGGATCTGATCCAGCAACGGACGGTTGGCCGGACAGGTATAACTACACGACCCGCACTCGATACAGTCGGTGATATAGTTCTTCTCCGCCAATTCCCAATTCTGGAATTCCGTGGCGTTCATCAATAGGGTAGGGTTCAATCCCATCGGGCAGACACCTACGCATTTGGCGCAACGGATGCAATCCCGGATCGGCTTGCGGACAGATTCCTCCGTCGTCAGTAATAAAACACCGGAGCTTCCTTTGCAAACCGGCACCTCGGCGCTGATCAACGCTTTACCCATCATCGGTCCGCCACCGATAATCTTACCCGTATTCTCGGGCAGGCCACCTGCGGCCTCGATCAAGCAGCTGATCGGTGTTCCCATACGAACCAAGAAATTGGAAGGATTAGCTACCGCCTTACCCGTGATCGTCACCACACGCTCGAACAACGGTTTATTCTTTTGTACCGCCTCGTAAACGGCATAAGCAGTTCCTACGTTCTGTACCACGGCACCCGCCGAGATAGGAAGCGCACCACTTTTTACCTGACGGCGAATAACGGCGTCGATCAATTGTTTCTCGCCTCCTTGCGGATATTGTACCTTAAGCGGCATGATCTCTATACCTTTATAATTTACCGCCAACTTTTGCAGATGGGCGATAGCGTCCGGCTTGTTATTCTCGATACCGATCACGGCCTTGTTCACGTTGACCGCTTTCATTAGGATCGTGACACCGACTAGGATTTGCTCGCCTTTCTCCAGCATCAACGAATGGTCGGAAGTAAGATAAGGCTCACACTCCACGGCGTTGATGATTACGATCTCTGCCTTGTTTCCGGGAGGCGGCATCAATTTCACCTGCGTAGGGAAAGTTGCTCCACCCAGACCGACGATACCGGAAGCGGCGATCTTATCCACGATTTCCTTGGAAGACAGCGTGCACTCCTTCACTAAGGTCTCGCTGCGGTCGATCGTCTCTTCCCATTCATCACCTTCCACATCTATATAGATAGCGGGACGTTTGTATCCGCTAGCGTCGAGAGCGTTATCTATCTTGTTCACTTTGCCGGATACGGAAGAGTGGATGTTCGCTGATACGAAACCACCCGCCTTGGCTAGCAATGTACCCACCTTTACCAGATCCCCTTTCTTCACCACGGCCTGCGCTGGGGCACCGATATGCTGGCTGAGGGGGATAATCACCTGTTTAGGCGTAGCGAGAGCCGTAATTTTCTTACCGGCAGACAGTTTATTCTCGGGGGGATGTATACCTCCGATTCGAAATGTCCTTAGCATACTATTAGATTTTAATTTAGATTTGTTTTTTCTTCACTTGTAGCTTTCGGTGTGGCTTCCGGTTTCACGGTAGCCTCTGCCTTCGGCGCCGGTTTCACGGTCTCCGCTTTCGGAGCGGGAGCGGCTTCCTTGCGAGGAGGGAAATTCAGCTCATGAATAGCTCCTGTCGGACATACAGCCACGCATTTGCGGCATAAACGACACTTCGTATAATCGATATAAGCTACGTTATTTGTTACGGTGATTGCCTCGAACGGACATTCCTTGGCACATTTGCCACAGCCGATACAAGCGTTGGCACAAGCCTTGCGAGCGGCGGCTCCCTTGTCCTTATTTACGCAAGACACGTAAATCCGGCGTGATTTAGGTCCTTTCTTTCTTAGCTCGATGATATTCTTCGGGCAAGCCTTCACACAAGCACCACAGGAAGTACATTTTTCCTCGTCCACCTCGGCGATTCCCGTAGCCGGATTGATGTGGATCGCATCGAAAGCGCAGGCGTTCACGCAGTCGCCATAACCTAGGCAACCGAAAGAACAATTCGTCTCGCCTCCGTAAAGGGTAGAGGCGATGGCGCAACTTTTCGTTCCATCATAAGAGTTTGTACGTGGGCGGGCCTGACAAGTTCCGTTGCAACGGACAACGGCTACCATGGGTTCGGCTGTACCCGCCTCTTTACCCAGTATCGTAGCGACCTTGGCCATGACCGGGCCACCACCAACGGGGCAGAGCAATCCGTCTAATGAGTCAGCTTTTACGCAAGCGCCTGCGAATCCGGCGCAACCCGGATAACCGCAACCTCCACAGTTCGCCCCGGGAAGGACTTCCTGTACTTGCGCGATGCGAGGATCTTCGTAGACTTCAAATTTCTTGGAAGCAGCGTAGAGGAAAACCGCTCCGACCGCCCCGATTGCTCCTAATGAAATAACGGCAATTAAAATCATGATATATTATCAATTAAGTTTTTTCAAAGTAAATATAAATCGTCTTTTTAGTTTGTCACGCATTAAGTATAGTATACAGTAATAAGGCAGTAAAAGCGATAAACCGGTTAACCCGCTCGTGGTCTCGTCCCATTGTAGATTCGTCCCGATTACGATGGCCCCCACGACTATCACCAAAGGAATGACAAATGCCAGCAATACGGCCTGAAGTCCCATGGAATTTTGTCCGCATATTATCACTTCCTCGTTTACGTGAAACCGTCCCGACCGATCGGGTACCTCAATGATCTTATCCTTTTTCTCGGATGCCGAGCACATAGACTGTGCGTGGCATCCCGAGCATGCGGATTGTTGGGTAATGCGGACGAAGACGGTGTCGCCATCGATCTTCTCTACAAATCCTGTATGATTTATACTTTCGCTCATATTTGTAATCTCGACATTGCAAAATCAAGGCAAAAGTAAGTATAATTTAGAAACTATGTCACGATTAACAAAGTTTATTATTCGAAATCTTAAATCCTAGCTTACCATTTGTAATTAAAACCGAAACTTAACAACTCATTAAGCTGGAAATAACTCTTGTTATCCTCTGTTTTTTCCACTCCATCGTCGTATCTAAGGTGAAAATAGATACGTGTGGAGAAAAAGCGGCTGATGGCCAGAACCAAGGTATTCTCGAACTCCCCGATGGTATGATCGCCGTAAGTGGTAAAGAAATAAAGACGGGATTGCCAGCTTACGTTACGGTTGAAATCGAAGGCGAGGTCTGCGCGGATCGTGGAACCTATTTGGCTTAGCTTATTATTGAACTCACCGGTTTCCTCGTTTTTCTTGAAACCGTGACGGCTATAATCGATCTCTTGTGTCGTATACATATATGTATAGGAGATCGGCGCCAAGTTGGTGCTGAATTTAATCTTCTTATGCTTGTCGGTAAATTGTTTTTCCAGCTCGTATTTCATACCGAGACCGAAGTTGATAGAGAACGGGGCTAGGAATGCGGCCTGTTTGATGCGCTCGTTCTCTTGGTAGTTGGTGAAGAACTGGGTCTTGAACTCAGCGTCGAACGTATAGTACCATTTGTTGAACGCTTGGTAGCCGACGTTGCTGTGTATACGGAATACGTCGTCACCGATCTTATAGTTCCTTAAGGTATCCTTCGGTGCCGTATATACGCTGGCTTTGAATTCCAGTTCGTTCGTTACTTGTACCTTATCTTTCTTATAGTCGTATTTTAAATTGTTCTTGGTGAACAGGTTCAAGTTGCTACTTCCACCTTTATACCAGTTCTCCGAAACGTAGTTCTGGGAGAATTGGACGGCGCTCTCGAAGGCCGATATCCAGTATCTCCGCTCCGGGATAAAGCGGGCGGGAGCGTCTACGTCCTCAAAATTGGCATCAGCCTCCACCTTGATCGGCAAGTCCTCATAAATATTCTTCTTGATGAATTTAGGTTTGATTACCTCATTGGGCAGATCCCTCTCGGAGTAGCGGAAATAAGTCGGGTAATTGTTCTGTACATATTTGTAAGCCATCTCCTCGAATTGTTTGTTTCGTTCCAGATCTTTGAAAATGGAATCTGCCCGGTATAGGTTATCATAGGGAGTCCTCTCCTTCAACGAATCGAAGTTGTAGAATATCAAGTTCTCGGGTAAATAATCTCCCCGGAAAACGATCGGCATGAACAAAGGGTTTACGATCACGGTATCCCGGAAGGTCATCGTATTATCGAAAATCGTGGAGGCGTCTCGTACCAGACGGGCCCAATACATCGCCTCGTCCGAGATTTCCAGCTCGTCTTTCTTCAAGAAACGCAGTAAATTCGTGCTTGGGGCCAAGGGCGCCGAGTAAGTCTTGTTTTGCTTCTCGAATTGCTTACGAATGTCTACGATGTTGTCTAATTCCTCTTCGCTAAGATTGATCGCGGGAATCGTATCATCCGATACGACTTGCTGTGCGGGACGTTGAACTATCGTTCCGGTAACTAGCTGGTTCTCTTGACCGTATGCCGAGCCTCCAATTAGTGAAAGTAATAATAGCGCATACACACCATGCCTCTTCATCATCATAATACCTTATTTACATCTATTAGTTGTAGTGGTCGCAAAATTAGCTAAAAAGAATGATATATAACATACGATTTGATATTTATCTGGGCAAAAGTTACGATCACTGAGGCAAAGCAGGTGTGTCTAACGAGGCTTATACGGACTTGCCTCAGTACTCCGCTGGAAGTACTGGAATACTTCGCTCAAAGTACTTCAGTACTTCCTGCGTAGTACCGAAGTAATTCCATGAGAAGTACTGTCTTTAGTGCCGGGCTTCGGGTCGGGAATCGGAAGAGTCCTGCCGAAGCCCGGGTCAGTTCTGGAGATATTCAGCGAGAAATAAAAACATTAAATTTGGCATGTCTCGATGAAAATCGCTAACTTTGCGGTTTCGAAATGCAGGTGTGCAATTAAAAAGATAACTAAAATATTACTATCGTGGCAGATACAAAGTACATTTTCGTTACAGGCGGCGTGGTCTCTTCCTTAGGTAAGGGTATTATTTCCGCTTCTTTAGGTAAGCTCCTTCAAGCAAGAGGTTACAAGGTTACTATCCAAAAATTTGATCCTTACATCAACATCGACCCGGGTACGTTGAACCCTTATGAACATGGGGAATGTTACGTGACCGTCGATGGACATGAGGCTGACTTGGACTTGGGCCATTACGAGCGTTTCTTGAATGTCCAGACTACCCGTGCGAATAATATCACTACCGGACGTATCTATCAAAGCGTGATCAACAAGGAGCGTAAGGGGGATTATCTGGGTAAGACGGTGCAGGTGGTGCCTCATATCACGGATGAGATCAAGCGTAACGTGAAATTATTGGGTGGCAAGTATAAATTTGACTTCGTGATCACCGAGATCGGTGGTACGGTGGGTGATATCGAGTCTCTGCCTTTCATAGAGAGCGTTCGCCAGTTGAAATGGGAGCTGGGTAAGAACTGCCTTTGCGTACATCTTACTTATGTGCCTTATATCGCGGCGGCGAAAGAGTATAAGACGAAGCCTACGCAACATTCCGTGAAGCAATTGCAGGAGTTAGGCATCCAGCCGGACGTGTTGGTTTTACGTACGGAGCATGAGCTGAATGCGAACTTGTTACGTAAGGTGGCGTTGTTCTGTAACGTGGCCGAGGATTCCGTGATCCAGTCGATCGACGTACCGACGATCTACGAGGTTCCTTTGGTATTGCAACGCCAGAAGATGGACGAGGTGGTCTTGCGTAAGGTCGGTATGGAAGTCGGCCCGACTCCGGAGTTGAAGCCTTGGAAGGAATTCCTTGCCTTGAAGAGCACGGCTACGGATACGGTGAAGATCGGTTTGGTTGGTAAATACGTGGAATTGCAAGACGCTTATAAGTCGATCGACGAGTCTTTGTTGCAAGCCGCTATTTACAATCATCATAAACTGGATTTGCATTTGTTCCATTCGGAGAAATTAAATAACGAGAACGCCGCCGAGCAATTGAAGGATATGGACGGTATCTTGATCGCCCCCGGATTCGGGCAGAGAGGTATCGAGGGCAAGTTTGCCGCTATCAAATACGCTCGTGAGCATGATGTCCCTTGCTTGGGCATCTGCTTGGGTATGCAGTGCATGGTGATCGAGTTTGCCCGTGACGTGTTAGGTTTGGCGGATGCCAACTCTACGGAGATGGAGCCGAATACGGCACATAAGGTGATCGACTTGATGGAGGAGCAGAAGAACGTTACCAATATGGGAGGTTCCATGCGTCTGGGCGCTTACGACTGTACGCTGAAAGAGGGCTCCAAGGTATTGGAGGCATACGGCAAGGAGCATATCCAAGAGCGTCATCGCCATCGTTTCGAGTTCAACAACGAGTATAAGAAGCAATACGAGGCCGCCGGTATGATGTGTACGGGTGAGAATCCGGAGACAAATCTGGTAGAGGTGGTAGAGATCCCCGCCTTGAAATGGTTCGTGGGCGTTCAATATCATCCGGAGTACAACAGTACCGTGGTGAATCCGAATCCTCTTTTCCTCAGCTTCGTGAAAGCTGCTATCGAAAATAAAAAATAATTGGTGATAAATGGATAAAAACACATTAATAGGTTTTCTGCTGATCGGTGTCGTATTATTCGCGTTTAGCTGGTTCAACAGGCCAACGCCTGAGCAGTTGGAGGCACAGCGCCGTTACCAAGATTCAATCGCGAAGATTGAGTATGCTCAGCAACTGGAATTGCAGAAACAAGAGAACAAGAGTGCTTTAGTGGAGGATTCGTTGGAGAACCTGCCGGACTCGGTACGGGCGCAACGTTTGCAGCAGAGCTTCGGCGTATTCGGCGACGCTATGGTGGGCACGGAAGATTACACGACCCTGCAAAATGACGTGGTCGAGCTGCGTATCAGCAATAAGGGCGGACGTATTTGTTACGCACGCTTGAAGGAGTATGATACGTATAATGACGAGCCTCTCGTTTTGTTCGACGAGAAAGAGTCTAATTTTAATTTCACGTTGGTCACGGCTACGAACCGTGTCGTGAATACGAGCGATTTGTATTTTACCCCGGTTAAAGGGAATGACCCGAATTCCGTGATCATGCGTTTGAACACCGGCGAGGGTAGTCATCTGGATTTTACCTATACCTTGAAACCGGATGATTATATGGTGCAATACCAGATTCTGGGTACGGGATTGAACGGTGTCTTGGCACCGAGCACGAATGCCTTGGATTTATTGTGGGTGCAGGATATCCGCCAACAGGAAAAAGGACGTAAGTTTGAGGATCGCTACGTGACCTTGAACTACAAGTTCATGGCGGACGACGTGGAACACCTGAGCGAGTCGAAGAGTGACAGCAAGCAGATCCCGAACCGCTTGAAATGGATCGGTTATAAGGATATGTTCTTCTCTACCGTATTGATCTCGCAAGAGGGCTTTGAGGCTACTACCTTAGACTCGAAAGCGATTCCGGAGGGGGATGTGTTGAAACAATTCAAGACGACCGCTTCCGTACCTTTCGACTTGCAAGGTAAGGAGACCACGAACCTGTCCTTTTATTTCGGACCGAATAAGTTCGCCTTGTTGAAGTCCTTCGATAAGGGAGTCTCTGCCGAGCAGCAACTGGATCTGGAGAAGTTGGTTCCGCTAGGCTGGGGTATCTTCCGCTGGGTGAACCAATATTTCGTGATCCCCTTGTTCGACTTCTTGGGTAAGTTTATCCATAATTATGGTATCTTGATTCTTTTGATGACTATCATCGTGAAGATCATCCTTTTCCCGTTGACGTATAAGTCTTATATGTCGTCCGCCAAAATGCGTGTATTGCGTCCGCAAGTGGAGGAGATCAACGCTAAGTATCCCGGACAGGATAAGGCTATGGAACGGCAGAAAGCGACGATGGAGCTATATAGCCGTGCGGGGGCGAGCCCGATGAGTGGTTGCTTGCCGATGTTGTTGCAGATGCCGATCTTAATCGCTTTATTCATGTTCTTCCCGTCGGCGATCGAGTTACGTCACCAGAGTTTCCTTTGGGCGCACGACTTGTCTACTTACGACGCTATCTTTAGTTGGAATAAATATATTCCGATCATCACTCCGTATTTCGGAAATCACATCAGTTTGTTCTGTTTGTTGATGACGATCACGAATATTTTTTATACCAAGTATAATATGGAGATGACGAATACCGGGCAGCAACAGATGCCGGGCATGAAGGCCATGATGTACATGATGCCGTTGATGTTCTTGGTGTTCTTCAACCAGTATGCTTCCGGTTTGACGTATTACTATTTCATCTCTACGTTGATCACAATCGTGCAGACATTGATCTTCCGCTATACGATCAATGAGGATAAATTGTTAGCTAAGTTGGAGGCAAACAAACGGAAACCGATGAAGAAATCCGGTTTCATGAAACGTCTGGAAGAGGCTCAACGAGCACAGCAGGAGACGTTGCGTAAACAACAAGAGGCTAAGAAAAAACGATAGGATAATAGTAATTGTTGTCCTTGAAAAAGGTCCCTTTATCTGCTTATTGGTAGATAAAGGGACTTTTTTGTATATCTTGGCTCCTCTACTTGAAAAACAAGACGTCTTGATCATGATTCTATTTGTTTATTTGTATTTATTCAAAACTTTTTGTTTGTTTGCATTGTTTTGTATTCAAAAGATTGATGAGGAAATTGATTTTTTCTATATTGAGGAAATAGGGAGGTTATAAATAAGGGATTTTGTCAATGACAAAAAATGAACGATCGCTTCAATGGGTAATAGCGGGAATATTCTTCGTAGTATGCTTTGCTTTCTTTCAATGGATTTACCCAAACCATTTGTTCTTCAAAGAGCAGATGAGGATTTTTTTGTATACCACCGATTATTTTATCTCGTTCTGGGATGATCCGGCTTGGTTGAGCTGTTATGTGGGGAATTTCTTGATACAGTTCTTCCATTTGACTGTGATAGGCCCGTTAATCGTGACGTGCGTGTTGTTGCTCTTATGGTACTACTCTATGCGGGTTTTACGCAAGTTCGGGAATGGTAATATGGTCTCCATATATGCGTTGTTTCCGGTAGCGTTAGAGTGGGGATTGATTTGCCGGTTGTCGTATAGTATAGCGTCTACGCTTACGTTGATTTTCGTGCTATGGCTCTTCTTGGGATACATCCGGATTAAGAATAAGAGAACGTCCGTTTGGGTGGCTTTTATACTTCTTCCCATAATTTATAGCATGGTCGGTAGCCGGCTGTTTGTCTTCTCCTTGATGGTGATATTCTATGAGGGAGCCAAGAATAGGAAACGGTGGTGGTTCTGGCTTTCTCTTTTGTTATCGAGTTATTTATATCCGTTGTTCATGCGTCATTTTTATGGATTGAGCATTGAGGAGGCCTATAAATATTCCCATGTGGATGGCTTGAGCGTATATTTCCCCGCTTTAGCGTTGATTCTAGAGATATTCGCTTTGGAGATTAAAAGTATACGTAGGATACGTCTGAACCGGCATAGCTTGCTTATAACCTTTTTAGTCGTATTTGGATTCTTTTCATTTGTTATAGCGGGTACGAACCGGAAGCGGGAAAAGGTTCTGGCAGTAGACCAAGCGATCTATAGGGGTGATTGGGAGCGAGTCTTGGATTTGTCTGCCGGATTTGATTCTCCCGATATCTTGGTAAGTTATTATAGGAATATCGCTTTCTCCAAGAAGAACGAGTTGCCCCAGAATTTGATGGATCATTATCAACGAGGGGCGGACGCCTTGTTCTTACCGATCGATTTGAGGTCTTCTATACTTCCCGTGTTTTTCAGTAATGAGGTGTATTATCAATTGGGAGATATGGATATGGCCCGTCACCGGGCGATCGAAGGAATCTTGTTCAGCCCTAAACAAAGAAGTGTACGGCAGATCAAGCGGCTGGTGGAGATTGATATGCGGCGAGGGGATATTGAGGAGGCTAGAAAATACCTGAACCTATTGGACGCGACGTTATTTTATCACTCATGGGCAAGGTCGAAGGAGGAACAGTTGAAGGGTGAAGAGACCTTGTCGATGGAGAAACGTTTGCCGAGGAAAAGTGATTGGGAGCGAGAGCACGACATACTAATGTCCATATCCGATTATCCGGGCGTACTGTCAAGTTTGGTGGCGGAATATCCGGAAAATAAACAGGCATTGGATTATTTGTTGTGCTATTATTTACTGAACGAGAATTTGAATAGTTTTAAGAATGCGTTCGATACTTATTATAAAGGAAAATTTGAGGTTGTACCCCGTTTGTATGAGGAGGCTTTGGTACAAGTCTTATCTAAAAGCTCGGACGAGGAGGTGGCCGGTTATCAGATACCTCAAGATGTTATCGAGAATTACCAAGATTACATCCATTGTAAATCGGGTAGAAAAGCAAAGGAGGAATTACGAGAACGTTATTCCTCCACCTATTGGTACTACTCTGACTATATTCATTGAATAATAGTGTAAGTGATCAGCGGTTCGCAAGGAAGGCTAAGGCTTTCTCCATGTCCTCCGGTGTATCTATACCGATCGTTTCTTGCTCTGTGATGCCGACCTTGATTTTATATCCGTTTTCCAACCAGCGTAATTGCTCAAGGCTTTCCGCCAGTTCTAAAGCGGATTGAGGTAATTGGGTGATTTCTTTCAGCACTTGCGCACGATAGGCATATAACCCGATATGCTTGTAAAAGGTATGACTCGGCAACCATTCCGTATATTTCTTGCCCCGGATATAAGGAATAATAGATCGACTGAAATACATAGCCTCGTTGTTATTGTTGAGTACGACTTTCGGGGAATTGGGATTGAATAGGGTACTCTCGAAATCATCGTCCGAACGGAAAGGCTTTACCAATGTCGCTATTTGCGTGTTTGCGTCGGCGAAGCAGGTTTTGATCGTCTGGATTTGCTCGGGATGGATAAAAGGCTCGTCACCTTGGATATTGACAATCACATCATACCCTTCGCCTATTTTCTGATAAGCCTCGTAGCAACGATCCGTACCGCTACGATGTTGATCGGAGGTCATGACGACTTGGCCGCCGAAGGTTTTAACCGCATTCTCTATCCGGATATCGTCGGTAGCTACGCAAACGGAGTCTAAGACATCCTTTACTTGCTCATATACACGTTGTATCATGGGCTTTCCGTTCATATCCGCTAATGGCTTCCCCGGAAAACGGGTAGAGGCGTATCTCGCCGGAATAATTCCTATAAACTTCATCATTCTATATCATTTTGTTAACTGGTTACTACTTTTCCTTCGCTTAACTGGATCAACTTATCCCGTTCGCCTACGATCCATACGATATCTCCTTCCTCGAAAACCGTACTAGGAGGCGGATTCTTGATCGAGCTACTTCCACGTTCGATACCGATTACCAAGCAAGCGGCTTTATCACGGATACCGGACTCTATGATGGAGCGGCCGATCAATCGGGAACCTTCCGAGATAATGATTTGCTCCATATTCATCTCTTCCTTTCTTGTGTTCGATTGCTCGGCGTATGATTTCTTGTAGCGTTCCTCCAGATATTTCCTAAAGTGCTCCAGATCATCATCTGCGCCAACTACTACCAGTTTATCGAACGGGTAGAGCCGCTCGTCTCCTCCCGGTATGTTGATTCGCTTCTCTCCCCGGATAATCGTTACGATATTTACGTTGCACTTTTGCCTGAAGTTTAATTCTTTCAGGCTTTTTCCCATACTGGGGGAATTCTGCTTCACCTCGAAATCTGCTAAATGGAGATCTCGTTCTAATAAGTGGTTCGCGAAACGCTGGTTAATCGGGGCTTTTCGCTCTTGCTCCATTTCTCTCGCTACAAGGTTACTGAAAAAATGCCGTTCCATCAAGATCGACTGCCTCTTTAGCCGTTTGGAGAATATCATTAATACGATAACAGCGGAGGCGACCGCCAGCATAATTCCTAGCGCAGCATTCAATAACCGTGCGACAGGAAGCATGACGAGACCGATACAGAGCAGGATTCTGAGGATCACGAGTGATACTAGGGGACCCCGGTTATATTTATTATCGTTCCATAATTGCTGGAACTCCACGGAATGATTCTTTTTCATCATGATCGCCCGCAACATCGGGGAGATCAGAGCTAGGATTAAGATCAAGGAGATTAGACTTCCTTGGATGCCGGGCAAATGTTTACAGATGAACGGAGTCACGATTTGTAGCCATAAAAAGATAAGTACTAGGCAGACGGCGGTATAAGTACCGACGATGCGGACCAAGGCTTTTAGTAACTTATTCCATGCGCTTTTTTGACGGATCGTATTGGAACCGGATGAATATCGCTCCAAGAACTGTTTCCAATTCTCCGGTATGATCCGCTCCGCCCATTTGTAGGTAGGTTCCGCTAGCCGGATCATATAAGGTGTGAAGAATGTCGTGATCACGGATACGGCGACAACGATCGGATACAGATATTGATCCGTCACGTTTAATGATAGTCCCAAACCTGCGATGATGAAGGCGAATTCTCCGATCTGCGCTAACGAGAAACCAGACTGGATGGCTATTTTTATCGGTTGTCCGGACAGTAATACTCCGAAACTGGCGAAACAAATCTGTCCGGCCATGACTACGAGCGTGATAATGAAAATCGGGATTTTGTACTCCCAGAGCATCTGAGGATCGATTAACATGCCTACAGACACGAAGAAAATCGCTCCAAATAAGTCTTTTACGGGTTTTACCAAATGCTCGATCCGTTCAGCGTCAATGGTCTCGGCCAAAATAGAACCCATGACAAAAGCTCCGAGAGCCGATGAGAATCCGGCTTTTGTGGCGATCATAACCATACCAAGGCATAGCCCGATGCTCACGATCAACAGAGTCTCCTCATTTAGGAAGCTTTTTGCCTTTTTCAGAAAAGAGGGGATCAAATAGATCCCGACAACGAAACAGAATAAAAGGAAAATGCCTAATTTGACCACGCTATCCAGCATCTCCATGCCTTCCACGTGTTTACTTACCGCTACGGTAGAAAGTAATACCATTAATAATACGGCGAATAGATCCTCCACCACCAAGATACCGAATACGACACCGGCGAATCGTTGGTTACGCAATCCCATGTCGTCGAATGCCTTGAAGATAATCGTCGTGGAAGACATCGATAACATACCTCCGAGGAAAAGACTGTTCATATGTCCCCAACCCAGTGATAAGCCCGTGATATATCCCGCTGTCATCATACCTATAACAACGGTTATGGCTCCAATGACGGCGGTTCCTCCCACCTTCATCAACTTCTTGAAACTGAAATCGAGCCCCAAAGCGAATAACAGGAAGATAACGCCTATATCAGCCCAGATACGGATACTTTCCACATCTGTAACTGTCGGTATTTGCTCGATGGAAGGTCCGGCGAGTATTCCGGCTACGATATACCCCAATACGACCGGTTGCTTTAACTTTTTGAATAACAGGGTAACCAACCCGGCGGATATGAGTATGACCGCAAGATCTGATATTAGCGCAGGTATCTGAGACATCGTTTATTGTTTTTTCGATTGCCAAAGTTAGGTATTTATTTTAATTTTGTGTCTCAAAACAGAAGCCAAAATGAAGAAGAAACATCCGATTGAAGCGCTTATAGAGCAAGGGGAACATCAACAACTTGATTTCAAGTTTGAGGTGAGCGACAGCAAGAAGATTGCCCGGACATTGAGTGCGTTCGCGAATACAGATGGCGGGCGGCTGCTGATTGGAGTGAAGGATAACGGCGCTATTTCCGGTGTGAGAAGTGAGGAGGAATATTATATGATCGAGGCTGCTTCTAAAATGTATACGCATCCCGAGGTGCCGTTTACAGCTAAGCGCTGGGATGTCAACGGGAAGACCGTATTGGAGGTCTATATCGCCCCAAGCGATGAGAAACCGCATACGGCACCGGATAAAGACGATAAATACAAGGCCTATATCCGGGTTGCAGACGAGAATATATTAGCGAACGAAGTCCTCATGCAAGCATGGAAGAAGCAGAAAACCAAAGAAGGTACATTGCTGAAAATAAGTAAGCCTGTCGAGATCCTGTTTTCTTGGCTCGACGAGCATCCTTATATCAGCATAAAGCAATTTTGCCGTATCGCCCATATCAATTATTATGCGGCCCGTAACATCCTAAGTGATTTGATGGCTATGGGAGCGATGGAATATGTCGTGATCGATAAATGTATTGCCTATAAACGGATCGCATAGACTCGTTTATAGGTTGATTACATAGACTTGCGCGCTCTCGAATCTGACGACTTTGATAGGAGTCCCTTTCTCGATGAAGCCAGACTCCGATACGCCGTCATACAACTCTCCCTCGATAGATACTTTACCCGAAGGACGTAAAACGGTTGCGGCCGTGCCCTCTTTTCCGATCAGTTGTGTCAAATTGGGGCTGGATACCGCTTTTTCCAAATCAGCGTTTAATGCCATTTTCTTTAGCGGTCCTTTATGTCCTATTTTGTTGGATAACCATATCACTAACGTGAATCCGATACCCAGACCTAATAGAACCGTTAAGGCGGCTCTGCCCGTATCCATTCCAGATACGTTTTGAAAATCAAAAACAGTATTGTTCAGTAAGCTCATCGTAAGTCCGCCGACCACGAGAATAATTCCACTTATCCCCGCTATGCCAAAGCCCGGGATCACGAATATCTCCAACATTATTAATATAACGCCGAGAATGAATAACAGGATTTCCCAGTTTTCAGCCAACCCGTCCATATAGAGAGGAGCGAAGTAAAGGATAGCCGCTATTATCGCGGCGGCGGATGGAAAACCAAGCCCCGGGGTTTGCATCTCGAAGTAAATACCACCGATGATAATAATGATTAATAAGCTCTGTATTACCGGACTCATAAAGAAACCTTTTACATTATCGAACCATGAGGGTTCATAACTTTTAATCTCATAGTCCTTACATCCGATATATTCTGTGATTACTTGATCCGGACTCTCGGCGATGCCATCGCAATAACCCCATTTGAGTGCTTCTTGAGAGGTAAGTGTTAATACCTTACCGCTATCGATGAGGTTGGGGACGATCACTCTGTCATCGACCATCGCTTCGGCGATTAAAGGATCTCTTTTCCATTTATAGATCGTGTCGCCGTTTTGTATAAGCGTATCTTTCCCTTGTGCCTCAGCCGTCGAACGGATCATGGAACGCATATAAGATTGATATTTATCAGGTAGAGCCGCACCCGTTTGATTGACAACCGTTGCCGCACCTATATTCGCCCCTTTCCGCATATAGATTTTCTTGCATGCTATGGAAATTAAAGCACCTGCTGAAGCTGCGTTATTATCGATAAATACATATACTGGTATGGGACTATATAAAATAGCCGTTCGCATAGAATCGGCAGATTCCAGTAATCCGCCGTATGTGTTCATATGCAATAAGATGGCATCGGCGTTCAATTGCTTAGCCTCTGATAATCCGTTATGGAGATAAATCCACGTGGTGTTATCGATCTCTTTTTTTATATCAATCGTATATATTAAGGACTTCTCTTTAGCCTCTGATTGAAGAGAGATTGCAAGTATTAATACTATAGCTGTTAATATTGTTAATAAACGTTTCATCTTGTTTGTATTATATTCGTTTTTAATATTTGGTTGAAAATTGTAACTGGCTTGTTGTAAATGTTGATTTTTGTAACTTGTGCAACTTGTAAATAATACTCATTTTCAGTAAGATTTACAACAAAAATATTAAGTTACGATTTTTAATATTAATATTTATCAAAGAACTGTATATCTCCATTTTTAATTTATATATTTGTTGCATCCTTCAATGTTTGAGGGATAATACTTATACAGTATTAAACTTTATTTAACTAGTAAAAATATGAATGCGTTGCAATTTCAGAAAAAATTATTGAGCATGCAAGAAAACATGATGAATTTTGCGCTTATGCTTACAGCGAATAGGGATGATGCCCAAGATCTGATGCAGGACACAACGCTGAAGGTTTTAGACAATCAAGAAAAATTTGTAGACAATATCAATTTTAAGGGCTGGGTCTTGACTGTGATGCGTAACATTTTCATTAACAATTATCACAAGATCGTTCGCACGCAAACTGTCGTAGATCAAGGTGTCGACTTATATAACTTGGATGTCGTGAACGATTCAGGTTTTGACTCTCCGGATGGCGCTTATCAAATTCAAGAGATCACGAAAGCGATCAACGGTTTGAACAATGAGTTGAAGGTTCCATTCTCTATGTTTTTGAGCGGCTATAAGTACAATGAGATCGCTGATAAACTGGATGTTCCTCTGGGGACGGTTAAGAGCCGTATTTTTTTCGCTCGACAAGAATTACAAAAAGTTTTAAAAGATTTTCGTCAAGGATAAAATTTACTTTATATAAAAGAAGCCGTCTTTAACAAAAGACGGCTTTCTTTTTATTCGGCCGGTTGGTATAAATATCTCTTGATGCTTCTTTTGGGTGTTTTCTCGAATTCTTCTTGATACAGCTTGAAACAGGTGATTTTACTGTAATTCGGCATCTCCTCGTTTACTTGGTCAATGTTGGTCTGCATCAACTTCTCGATTTCGGAATGTTGTATACCTGCCTTATCTACTTGCTCCCAATCGGGATAGATGAGGGCGACTAGTTTACCTCCTTGGGAGATGATGAGCGATTCCGCTACATATAGCATATTATTCAAGCGATCCTCGATCTCTTCCGGATAGATATTTTGTCCGCTGGGGCCTAGAATCATGGTTTTACTACGGCCGCGGATATATAAAAATCCATCTTTATCGAGGGTTCCCAGATCGCCGGTACGCATCCATCCGTCAGGCATCATAACGGCTTTCGTAGCCTCCGGATTCTTGTAATAACCGAGCATCACGTTCATACCCTTCACCAATATTTCTCCCACCTTGTTTTCCGGGTCCTCTGAATCGATGCGGACTTCCATACGGTCGACGATACGTCCTACGGAACCGGGCTTAAACTCATCCCATTGCGCATAGGAGACTAGCGGGCCACATTCGGTCATCCCGTAGCCTACGGTATAGCGGAAATGGATGGAATGAAGGAACGTTTCCACTTCTTTATTGATAGCGGCTCCTCCGATAACGATCTCCCCGAAGTTTCCTCCGAAAGACGCCGTTAACTTGGCGGAAATGGTATCCAGTACTTTCTGGTCTATATAGGGGACTTTCAAGAGCAATTTAATCAAAGGCTTCTCCAGTTCGGGGAATACCTTGTTTTTGATGATTTTCTCGATAATCAGAGGTACGGCTAGGATCAGCGCCGGCTTGATCGTCGTGAAAGCTTCCGCTATGATTTTCGGGCTGGGGGTACGTGTGAGGAAGTGTACATGGCAGCCTTTATTCACGGAATTCAATACCTCGAATGCCAATCCGTACATATGGGCCATCGGAAGCATACATACGATATTATCACCCGGATGGATGAACGGTAAATTGTCGTAAGCGAATTGCGTATTACTCCATAAGCTCCGATAGGGGATCATAACCCCTTTCGAGAAACTGGTGGTTCCGGAAGTATAATTAAGTACCGCTAATTCTTCCGGCTTTTCCACGTGATACCGAACATCGTTCGACGTGAATGAACGAGGGTACTTTTTACCGAAATATTCATTAATCCGATCTCTTACTACCCGGACTTCTTTGCTTTTACTGTGAATGATCGAGAAGTTATCCAGCATCATGAACAGTTTCACGTCGGGCATCATGCGTTCATTCATATTCTCCCAGTTGCTGGAAGCGGCAAGGACTGCCTTTGCCTCGGAATGATTTACGATATGATGTATATTATCCGGTTTGAATTCATGTAGAATAGGCACGGCTACGGCTCCATAAGCCAAGATCCCGAAGAAACAGATCGCCCAGTTGGAGGAGTTCCGTCCAACTAAAGCCACCTTATCCCCCTTTTTAATGCCGGCATGCTCTAGGATAATATGAAATTTCTCGATTCGACGAGCTACATCTTTATAATGGAAGGTATGTCCATTATAATCGGAGAACGCCGGGAGATCCCAATGCTCCTTGATGCTATTCTCTATGAGTCCTAAAAAACGATTCTCCATACTAATTTATTTATCAAATAACCATATGATAGGGTGGAAAGTTGTCAAAAGCCAAAGATAGTGCCTTTTCTGTAAATTATGAGTTTCAGTCTGCCGGAAACTGAAATATTCTTTACCTTTGTCTCTCCAAATAGAAGAATATGGTAGCACCTCTGGTAAAACGGATATGGATCTGGTGCAGGAATCTGTTGATCTTCCTGTTTGTATCCAGTATATTGGCGGTAGTGGTATATAAATTTGTACCCGTATATTATACGCCATTGATGTTTATTCGTATGTATGAGCAGCATCAGGATGGGAAGAAAATGAAACTCGGTCATACGTGGGTTCCTATATCCAAGATCGCCCAGCCTTTGGTTCAAGCGGTCATAGCGTCGGAGGATAACCTGTTCATGGAGCATAATGGCTTTGATGTGGAACAAATCCAGAAGGCACGGGCCGAGGCCGAGAAAGGTAAAAGGGTAAGAGGTGCCAGCACGATTTCCCAGCAGACCGCTAAGAATGTATTTCTTTGGCCGGGGAAAAGTTATTTACGGAAAGGTATCGAGGTCTATTTTACCTTCTTGATCGAATGGATATGGGGAAAGGAACGTATTATGGAAGTCTATCTGAACTCGATAGAGATGGGGGAGGGCATCTATGGCGCGGAGGCGGTAGCGGAGGCTCATTTCGGTAAGCATGCCTACCAATTGACCAAAAGCGAGGCAGCCTTGATAGCGGCCACACTTCCAAATCCCCGGAAGTTTAATTCTGCTAAACCGTCACCTTATATGCTGAAACGACAAGCGAAAATAATTTCCTTAATGGGAAAACTGATAAAAGTAGAAATGGGATATGGTGCCGGGCAAGTTGATCCCGGTACCGGAAAGGTTAAAAAAAGAAAGAAATGGAGAGCTTCCGTTATCATGACTTGGGACGAATCGCTTATGCCGATGCGTTAGAATATCAGACAGCTGCTTTCGAGGTCTTATTGGATGCGAAGGCAACGGGAAAGAAAGAGGATAATCAATTATTCTTTTGTGAGCATTTACCGGTCTTGACGATCGGTAAAAGTGGCAAGGACTCTAATTTGCTTATTCCCGAGGAAACTTTACGGGAACGAGGGGTCTCGTTTTACCATATAAACAGAGGGGGGGATATAACGTATCACGGGCCGGGACAGATTACCGGTTATCCGGTATTTGATCTGGAATATTGGAATCTGGGATTGAAACAATACATCCATATGCTGGAAGAGACGATCATCCGTTTCCTATCGCTTTACGACTTGAAAGGGGAACGTTTGGAAGGGGCGACGGGTGTATGGCTAGACCCTGAAGTACCGGGGCGTGCCCGTAAGATCTGTGCGATTGGCGTGAAAAGCAGCCGGTTCGTTACGATGCATGGCTTTGCTTTGAATATAAATACGGATCTGAGTTACTTTTCATTGATCAACCCTTGTGGTTTTACGGATAAAGGCGTTACCTCCTTGGCTATGGAGTTGGGGGTACCCCAAGACTTTGAGTTGGCAAAAAGTCAATTGAGATCGATTTTCATGGAAATCTTCGCTTGATATGGCAGTCATTCATTTCGCTCCTTTGCAAGGATATACGGATTCGGTTTATAGAGAGGCGCATACCCGAGTATTCGGGGGCGTAGATACCTATTATACTCCTTTCGTAAGGATAGAGAAAGGTGGTTTCCGGAATAAGGACTTGAAGGATATCGCTTGCGATAGAAATAGGCAGGTACATGTCGTACCGCAATTGATCGCTTCCACACCAGACGAGTTTCGGCCGATCGTGCGTTTATTCCAAGAGAATGGATACAAGGAAGCGGATATTAATTTAGGATGCCCTTTCCCTATGCAGGTCCGTGCGCATAGAGGCTCGGGACTTTTGCGGTACAAGGAAGAGGCCGAGTCTTTATTACGTACGATTGAGGAGTTCCCGGATATTTCTTTTTCTATGAAAATGCGTTTGGGGTGGGAGTGTACCGACGAGTCATTCGTGCTTCTTTCCTTATTAAATAAGTTACCTTTGAAGCATATAACCTTGCATCCCCGGTTAGGGATACAGCAATATAAAGGAGCTATCGATTGGGATGGATTCTCTCGTTTTTATGATGAATGTGAACTTCCCTTATATTATAATGGAGATTTAGTGGGGCTGGAAGATATCCGAGGAATAAAGGAGCGTTTTCCGGGGCTTGCCGGGATCATGCTGGGACGAGGGTTATTGGCCTCTCCTTGGCTGGCCACTGAGTTTGTGTCCGGACAGGTCTTGACCGTGAATGAGAGGCGGGATAAACTAGTCATGTTCCATGAGTCGTTGATGGATGAATATGCTGCCCGGTTGGAAGGTGGCGAGCATCAGGTATTATCTAAAATGAAGACAATCTGGGATTATCTTTTGCCGGAGGCCGATAAAAGGCTTCGCAAGAAAGTATTGAAAAGTACTTCCCTTACTTCTTATCAGTCGGCAGTGAAAGATTTGTTGAGTCTTTGACTACGGGAGGGACATTCGTAGAGTCTTTGGGGATCAAGGGTAAAAGAGGCCTCTTTCTTCTCCTGAAAATCTCAGAGAAGTTCGTGAAGTCTTTCCGGTACATGATACCTACACCTTGTATGGTTAATGCTTGCTTCAGGCCGAAATACATATCTCTGGCATGGTTATAAGCCTTTAGCCGGATCTCACCGGAGGGGGTCAACTTATATTCTAGGTCGAACTCTCCGATAAAAGTGTTATTTTTGCCTGTAGTGACCGTATTTCTCATACCGAAATTACCATTGATCAATAAGCGGTTGTTTAGCAACTGGCTGGATAATATCATCTCATATTCCGTGTCTTCCTTGAAACCGTCCTGTCCCGCTCGTATGTTTGTCCCTATTTGTACTTTATCCGTGAAACTACCTAATAGATTGGATAATTGCGCTGAGATAGCGGATGAAGCCACGGCGTTTAACTCGCTAGACTTATAACTCGTTTGGGCATATTCTGGTGTGTAGAATTTATTTAACACCAGCAAATAAACAATTTGCCGAGTCATCATATCCTCTGTGTCTATAAACGCTTTGACTTGACGCTCTAATTCCTCGTTAGAGTTCGGAAATTCTAAGTCGAAGGAAATAGACGGGCTGCGCAATGCGCCTTTAAGGTTTAAGACGCAATTGACGGGTATGTTTGTTCGAGAACTTTCTTGTAAGAGACTCTGATCCAAGTCTCCGATATTTGCGGTCAGATTGTAGATCGCATTGATATCCATATGGGCATTAAAGGGATCGCCACGGAAATTGATCGTGCTACCGTCTCTGATCTTAAAGTCTTTATGGATGATTTGCTGTAAGCTGAAATTATAGTTTCCTTGTACGATATTCACGTCGCCATACATACGAAGATCACTTCTTGTTCCATATTGTATTTGTAAACTTCCACTGGCGTTTCCTTTGATACGGTCTCCCGCTATCGGGTCCATGATTAGCTCTATATCGGCATCGGGTGTGATATCAAGGAGGAAGTTCATTCGTAGCTCGGCTCCCTCGTCTGTCTCGTGTACGATATTCAATGGGTGTGTGGACGTGGAATCTACGTTAGCGGCCAACTTGCTTTTATCGACGAACGTGATAAAATCATAGTCCGTAGCCGAGTTCTTATTCATGAAGTCCAGATAAATAGCGGTCTTAGGTTCGCTTTTCATATTAATATCAAAGTCGATCAACTTACCGTTACCCTTGATCTGCGCCGTTCCACTGGCGAATACAGTTCCGTAAATCAGCGGATTCTTTTTCTGGTTGGCGTTATACATCAACATATTATTGCCTTGCACGTTTACGAGGAAGCTATAATCCCGGAAATGCAAATGGTTGAACTTGAGGCTGACTTTCCCTAGGTTGCCGAATTGATCCTTGACCGTGATATTCCGTAAATTGACGGATGTAGAGTCAAGGTGGACGGAATCGGAGAAGGTATAATACGTATCCAAGAAATCAACGCCTACCCCTCCATCCATGACATAGGCATCTCCCTCGACATTCAGCTCCTTAAAGGGGCCGTGCAAATGTATACTTCCGAATCCCCGGCCTTGCAAGTTCTTTACGACCGTATCGACAAAGGGCTGCAAGAAAGCTAGATTGATATCATTGGCATCGAAATACAAGGATAGCCCCGCATTGGGTCCGACCGGGAATACATAGCCGTTTACATCCGTCCAAGTGCTGTCGTTCTTGTAGATGCTTCCCAGCATAAGGATACCTTTCTGTGCGTCGTCCCATTCGCTGAAGAGATTGAGGCGACCCAAGGGGGTTTGGTTGAATGAGAAATTCTTTACTTCCAGATCCGTGTTTAGCATACGGCTATTGAATAAATCATTCACGTAGAACTTACCGGTAGCCTCACCTCCGAATTGCAAGACTGGGATATTCAATACGTCGAAGACATAACTCAGCTCTATTTGCTTCAAGTCTACCAATAAAGTATCTGCCGGATCTTTTGAGATCGTCCCTTCCATAGATAAATACTGGGTCTCATGATCTACCCGGAAATGCTCGATACCGATCTTGCCCTCACGAATCGTTATATTCGCCGGATTGATGGTCCAGAGCGTGTCTTTAATAATGAGGGGGCTTTTATTCAACGTGACTTCCGTACGTAACTTGGCCGGCCCTTTCTCGCTTTCCTCTTCGACAAAAAGGGTAGAGGCGGAGATGTCGGCCTTAAATAACCGCTCTTTATTATTCGCCCAGCCAATCAGGGTGTTCACCAGATTATCTTTAGCGTCTGCTTTGATATCAAGGTAGTTACGCAGTCCCTTGTCGTTATAATTAATCGTTTTTAATTGTAGGTTTACCTTATCGTTCGGATTGTCGCAAACCAAGTAGCCGGATTCGAACATGGATTTCCCGAGATTGAACTTCGGAAGCCACGCCTCGATACGGAACTTATTATAAATATTATTATAATGTCCCGTGATCCGTCCGGGTTGCACCATCGTGAACGGTAGTTTTAATGTCGTAGAAAGCGCTTCCGTATTCTCGATCGTTAATAGGAGGGCGAAGTTATTCTCTTTCACGATTTGTTTTTTCTGGGTCGTGTTGATCAAGGCTGGCACATATCCCTTGAACGTATTCATAAGGCTGGGGATTAGCGTGTTGAATGAGTAAGACCCGGTGACCTCTCCATTCAAGATATCGGACGTTATGGTTAATTGCCGGTCGAGACTATGCCCCGAGGCAACTACTTCGAATTTCTTAAGGAAGAAGCTGCTGGGAGTGGTCTCGAAAGAAAGACTGTCCAACGTGATGCTACCTTCCAGATTATCGATATTATCTCCGGTGAAATCCGCGTTTAAAGCCAAGGAGATATTCGGCGCCTCATATTTGTCTGTCAGGTTCAATCGGTCCGGCCGGAAATGATCGAGGCGGGCGGTGAAATTAAACAAGGAGTTTTGCCCTTGGTGCTGGAAGATGCCTTGGGCGTGTAACTCGCCATTGGGATCGTTTACATGGATAGTCCCATCGAAACCACTCTTCCTGAAATTACCGGAAAGATTTATATCCTTGTATTTATAAGCTTTATAATCGAACTCCTTGACTTGTGCTTGGATATTTCCGGAGAAATTTCCGCCAACAGGTCTACGGGTATCGATATTGATGTCGAAGCGAGCCTCCCCGAAAGGATTATTCTCACCAAATAACTCATGGAGCCGCAAGTTGCTGGAGGCGATGCGTCCCCGTAGGTAAGCGGCTATATTCTTATCCTTGTTGCTACCGAATATCAAGTCTGTCTGTATGGAGCCGATGGAAGACGATAATTTTCCGAAAGCGACTAGGTTATCAAAAAAGCCTGATATCTCGCCCGTGAAATTGATCGTCCCCAATTTGACGACCGGGGCCGGGAGACTCTTCGGACGCTCATTGAAGTTATTGGCCAGACTGGAGATGCCGTCTGTCGTGATATACATCTTATTCACCTTCCCTAAAAGATACGTTTCCTCAGGATAGGTGATGTTTTTCAGTTCCATCTGGCCGATAAACAGCATCTTATCGCTATACTTCAAGGTGAGGCGCTTCAAGTTAAAATTATTGATGTAGCCGTTTGCCTCGGCCGATAACTCAATCGTGTCGGCGAAGTTCTTGAACGCCGGGACGAAAGGGGATAAGTCTTTCAGGCAGATTTGCGAAGGTGTTATATTCAAATCGATCGGAGCGTTGTTCAAGAGAGCGGGAAGGCTATCGATCTCGCTTAAATCGATCCGGGCACGCCCGATCTTCAAGTTTGTCTGCGGCAAGCGTACCTCGAAGTCCTGCACGAAAGCGCTATCCCGGTTCCCGACCACGTTCAGCGATAACTTATTCAAGGAGAAACCGGATGCCTCATCGAAACTCATCTTCTTGATATGGGCGTTCACGCTGTCCTTGTTAAAAGCCTTGAGGGATATCTTGGCACTCAGGTTCTTGATATCGATATGCTTGGCGTTGAACTTTCCCGGGGTCTCTTTCTCGCTATCCACGTTATAGCTGAAATTACCTCTTCGGATCATGATGGAGTTGAAACGGAGATCGATATTCTTCTCTTTCTTTATCGAATCCTTGCTGGCGAAAGCGTCGATGACGAATTGCAGGTTCAAGGGGCTTTCGGGCGTATGTTTTCGTAGGTTGAAGGAGAAACCGAACAAACGTACCGTCGTGAAGACGAACTTCCCTTCCAGTAACGGCATGATCTCGAATCCCGCCGCCACATGGTTCGCCTCGAACATGACTTTCCCGTCTTGGTCTTCCAGATAAAGCCCTTCCAGTACTAGGCGATTGAACCATTCGATATCCACGTTACCGATCTTTACGGGCACACCGAGGTGGCCGGATAACTGGGTCGTGGCTACTTCTGATACTTTGTTTTGAATATAAGGAATTCTCAGTAAGATGCCCGGCAACGCATAGAATATCCAGAATAATGTAAGCAGGGTAATGATTATGTATTTAAGTCCTCTGATATCTTTTCTATTTATTTAGCGCAAATCTACAACAATATCGCGATAGATTTCGTTAATTCGCGGAAAAAAGAATGAAGATATGAGTATAACGATATTAGGAATCGAGTCTTCTTGCGATGACACTTCCTCTTCGGTGATCCGTGACGGCGTGATGCTGTCCAACGTAATAGCCAGTCAAGCCGTTCATGAGGCCTATGGCGGGGTTGTCCCCGAGTTGGCTTCCCGTGCCCATCAGCAGAATATTATTCCGGTAGTAGCCGAGGCCATCAAGCGTGCCGGCATTGATAAGTCCGAGTTGAGTGCCGTGGCGTTTACTCGTGGACCGGGTTTGATGGGTTCTTTATTGGTCGGGACCTCGTTCACCAAGGGTTTGGCCGCTTCCTTGGATATCCCGATGATCGAGGTCAATCACTTACAGGCTCACGTGTTGGCTCATTTTATCAAGGAGACTCCGGACGATGACCATGCTCCCTCGTTTCCTTTCCTTTGCTTGTTGGTTTCGGGCGGTAACTCGCAAATCATAAAGGTGAACGCTTATAATGATATGGAGGTGATCGGCCAGACGATCGACGACGCCGCAGGAGAGGCTTTCGACAAATGCGCTAAGGTGATGGGACTGGGTTATCCTGGTGGCCCAGTCGTGAATCGTTTGGCGAACGAGGGTAATCCGAATGCCTTTACGTTCAGCAAGCCGCATATCCCCGGATATGATTATAGCTTCAGTGGCCTGAAGACCTCCTTTTTATATACCTTGCGTGATCATTTGAAAGATGATCCGGATTTTATTGAGAAGAACAAGCGAGACCTATGCGCTTCCTTGCAAGCTACGGTAATCGATATCTTGATGAGTAAATTGCGTAAGGCTGCGAAGGATTTGCATATAAAGGAAGTAGCTGTCGCCGGAGGTGTATCGGCCAATTCCGGTTTGCGTGAGGCATTCTTGGATCACGCAAAACGTTATGGCTGGAAAGTGCATATCCCGAAGTTCTCGTTCACCACGGATAACGCCGCTATGGTAGCTATCACGGGATATTATAAGTATATGGATAAGGAGTTCTGTCCGATGGATGCCGCTCCTTTTTCTAGGGTTGTCTTATAGGAAAAGATAGTTTTGCTATAGAGAAACAAAAGTTTCTTCTAGGGAAAACAAAAGTTTCTTCCTAATGAAACTATTGTTTTCCCATAATGAAACTCCTAGTATCATTATAACAATGGAAGTAGATGATTTACCAATAGAGTTAGAGGTAGCGGACGCACTCAAATCAGGACACCTGATGATGGGTACGGCAGAGAGTTGTACAGGCGGAAAGATTGCCAGCATGATAACCTCCATGGCGGGCAGCTCGGAATACTTCACCGGGGGCGTGGTAGCCTATTGCAACGAGGTGAAGCATCATGTGCTCGGTGTCTCCGAGGCGGACTTGAACACTTTCGGGGCCGTAAGCCAGCCGGTCGTGGAGCAGATGGCCCGTGGGACTATGCGGGTATTGGGATGTGATTGTGCCGTCGCTACCTCCGGGATCGCCGGGCCGGGAGGCGGGACTCCCTCGAAACCGGTGGGAACGGTATGGATTGCCGCCGCTTATAAGGAGAGGATTCTCTCCGAGTGCTATCATTTCGGGGAGAATCCTCGTATGGAGAACATTCGCTTGTCGGCAGAGGCGGCGTTGCGTATGTTGCTCGGATTGATTCGTGAGTAAAGGGACTATCGCTTAATGGGCGATCTCGTCCACGATTCGTTTATAGCCTTCCTCGTTCGGGTGTAATCCGTCTGAGAATAAGGATTCGTTTATCTTGCCGTCTTCCTGAAGCAACTTCGTACCCGGGTTCTTGAACGTGTACCATCCGGTCTCGGCTATTTGACGGATGCGGAGATTGAGATTCCTTACCCGTTCTTCTTGGTTACGGCGGGGCAAGATGCCGATTACCTTGATCTTGGCCTCCGGCTGCCGTTGCCTGATGGCGGAAAGCAAAAAACGAATGCCTTCCACGATCTCGTTGTCATTGTTGATTCCGATGTTATTCGTGCCGATCATCAATACTACTTCCTCAGCCTTGTATCCATCCAATTCACCATGATAGACTCTCCAAAGTACGTTCTCGATACGGTCGAAACCATATCCGAGATTGTGGAATCCAGCCGGACGCATGATTTTCTCCCATGTTTCCATACCTCGCACGGACGGTCCTTTGGGCTCTCCTCCCCAGAAATGCGTGATGGAATTACCTAGGATCACCCGTCGAGGCGGGTTGCTTTGATTCAGCGAGAGAATATCCCGGTGACGTTTTTGCCATTCGTAATTATTGGGTTCCCGGCGCTGGGTGACAGGCATTGTGGTAGAGAGGTCTCCTTTGGGGATGCGTAATATCTCCCGTACTTTCCGCTCTACGGCGTTCGCTTGTGTTTCCATGCCCCAGTCGGAAGGATGGACGTAATCTACCCAAGCATCCGGGTGCAGTCCCAGCTCTTCTCGTGTAAGGTAGTAGATATCTTTTATCCCTTGTGCCTGCAATTCCTCGAATGCTTTTTTAGCTCCTTCGTTCATGCGCACATAATCTTGTAGCTTCGTATCGTCGGCGAGTGCGTTGCTATATCCGGCATGCTCCACCAATAAGATCGGAGAGGAGTGGGTGGCACGTATTTGCTTGACTGCGTCCGATACGAGTTGCGTGATCTCATCTTTGCTCTTTGGCGTGAGGTTGGGCAGGCAGTCAAGGATATAAAGGCGTGCGTCTATCTCACAAATAAAATCCAATACCTCTTTCTCTAAACGTCCGTTACCGGAGAAGCCTAGGTTGATAAGCGGATATCCCAGTGAACGCTGCAAGATCGTGCCCCAAGTCATGCCCGGACGGGAGGCGCATGCGCCTTGGGCGATCGAGGTTCCGTATAAAAGAATCGGTTTCTCGGGCGATACGGGGATAAACGTAAGCTCATCGTTTTCGGGCACGCCGATTTCCAACCACTTTATCGTATTATAAGGAGGCAGGTAGAGGCGGAACTCATAGCCCCTGTCATGATACAGATCTTTGCCTATGTTCGTATAATGATATTGAAGCGTATCTCCGGAAGGATAACCGCCGAAATAAAATCTCCATTGGCCATCGCTATCGATACTATATAGATCTACGCCGGATACGCCTGTCGTGGGCATATGTGGCATATTCAGCGGTCCGCTTACTTGATAGCGTACTTTTAGTTCAGGGGCGTTGCTGAAAAAATGAATCGCCAACCCGGCGGAGTTGCGCGATAAATCCCAGACGGGTTTACGTACCTTGCCTTCGGCTCTTTGGGGAAGCCGGACGTAGCTGTCTCCGATCTCTTCGGTCCATCCTTGGTTTTGTATGACAGGGAATCCGCATTCGAGCGGGTTGAGCCATTTCCATTGTGCGTGGGCGGATAGAGCCGTGAGGCATACGAGCGTTAAGAAGATTTTGTGAAGTCTCATCATTCTGGTATTATTTGTTTTTTTGTTATGAATATGACAAAGATAATATATATTTGTATTCATAAACAAACTTAAATCAATAAACCATGAGTAAAAACATTCTATTTGCTTTTCTCTTTTTAATGGGCGCTATCCCGTCGATCGCCCAGAAGAATTACCAAGTCCAGTCTCCAAACCGGGATATAAAGGTGGAGGTTACGGTAGCCGATAAAGTCACTTTCGCTATCGTACAGGATCATTCGGAGGTGATGAATTCTGCCGTATCTATGACTTTACAAGGAGGTGAGGTACTTGGCGCTAACCCGAAAGTCTTGAAAGTGACGAAGACCTCGGTAGACAAGGAGATACCCTCTCCGTTCTATAAGAAGGACGTAGTAAAGGATATCTATAATGAGATGCAAATCTCGTTCCGGGGAAACTACGGGCTGGTTTTTAGGGTGTATAACGATGGAGTCGCTTACCGTTTCACGACGAAAAGAAAGGAACCGATCGTTATTGCCGATGAGGAGGCCGTCTATAATTTTCCCTCGGATTATAAGACATTCACCGCTTACGTGAATAGTACGAAGCCGACGTTCGAGGAGCAATTTTTCAATTCCTTCGAGCAGCCCTACGCAAACGAGACGATCACTGGCCTGAATGATAAACGCCTGAAGATCCTGCCTCTTTTGGTGGATCTGGGAGATGGTCGCAAGATCTGTATCACGGAAGCCGATCTGGAGGATTTCCCCGGGATGTTCTTGAATAACGAGACGGGAAAACCTTCCTTGAAAGCGGTTCATGCGCCTTATCCGAAAGTGAAGGAGCAAGGTGGCCATAATCAGTTACAGATGTTGGTGAAAGAGCGTGAGAACTATATCGCCAAAACATCCGGAACCCGTTCTTTCCCTTGGCGTGCGTTTATAATCTCCCGGAATGATAAGGAGTTGGCCGATTGCGATATGGTCTACCGTCTGGCTTCTCCCTCCCGGGTAAACGATATCTCTTGGATCAAGCCGGGTAAGGTGGCTTGGGATTGGTGGAACGACTGGAATCTATACGGTGTGGATTTCCGTGCCGGAATCAATAATCCCACCTATAAATATTATATCGACTTCGCCGCCGAGCATGGCATCGAGTACGTAATCTTGGATGAGGGCTGGGCCGTGAACCTGCAAGCGGACATGATGCAAGTAATACCGGAGATCGATCTTCAAGAATTGGTGGATTACGGTAAGTCCAAGAATGTCGGAATTATCCTTTGGGCGGGTTATTGGGCTTTCGCCCGTGATATGGAGAATGTCGTGAAGCATTATTCGGATATGGGCGTGAAAGGCTTCAAGGTGGATTTCTTGGATCGTGACGATCAGGAAATGGTGAACTTTGTTTATAAAGCCTCCGAGGTATGCGCTAAATATAAGATGCTAGTGGATTTCCATGGCGTATTCAAGCCGACAGGTCTTCAACGGACCTATCCGAACGTGTTGAACTATGAGGGTGTGAATGGTTTGGAGCAAATGAAGTGGTCTTCCGAGAAGGAGTTCGATATGGTGACGTATGATGTCACGATCCCATTTATCCGTATGATCGCCGGCCCGATGGATTATACGCAAGGTGCTATGCGTAACGCCGCCAGAGGTAATCATCGGTCGGTAAACTCGGAGCCGATGAGCCAAGGAACCCGTTGCCGCCAGTTGGCTACTTACGTGATCTTCGAGTCTCCTTTCAATATGCTGTGCGATGCCCCGTCTAATTATAGGAGGGAAAAGGAATGTACGGAGTTTATCTCTAACATTCCGACCATCTGGGATGAGACGGTCTCATTGGCTGGAAAGGTCTCCGAGTATGTAGCGATCGCCCGCCGTCATGGTAATGATTGGTATATCGGGGCGTTGACCAACTGGACGCCGAGGGAGCTGGATTTAGACCTGTCTTTCTTGGGCGAAGGTGATTATACTTTGGAATTATTCAAGGATGGCATAAATGCCGATCGTGCCGCCCGTGATTATAAGAAAGAGGTAATCCCAGTCCCGACAGATCGCAAATTAAAAATCCATATGGCTCCCGGTGGAGGCTATGCGGCTCGTATCCAGAAACGATAATTCTTTTTTCGTCTAAAGCGATCCTGCCTTTCGTCGAATAAACGCTTGCGTTCATAGGCGCAGGCGTTAGATTCGTTTACTTTTATAAAAAACGGTATTATGAAACTCACGAGGCAAGATTATATATTGGCGGGAGGACAGGCTTTATTGTGGATCACTTTATGGCTGATTCCTCCTGCGATCGATTTTTTCATACGCTTTAATCCGAGCTCGGCTTTCGAGGTGTGGAAGATTAATACGGGGTTCATTACTCCGTTGGCTATTGTTTTCACCGCTAATTTCTATGTATTGGTTCCCTATTTGCTTTATCGGGATCGGAAGATGCTCTTTGGTTTGATGAATTTGCTATTGATCACGGGGGCTAACCTATGGATATTTTCTCCTAAGGCGGATTTCCCGGACGAATGGCGTTCGGGAATGTATATGGTCGCTTTCGGAGCGTTCTTCTTACATTTGCTAGTGATTGGATGTGCCGTGGGGTTCCGTTATATCGTACGCTGGGGCGATATGCAGATGCGTTTGAAAGAGGAGCGGCAGAAAAACGCCGAGGCGGAATTGGCTTGGCTGAAGAACCAGTTGAATCCGCATTTTCTCTTTAATACCTTGAATAATATATCCAGCTTGGTCCAGATAGACCAAGATACGGCGCAAGAACGTATCGGGCAATTGAGCGATTTGCTGCGGTATACGCTCTATGAGTCGAACCATGAGCTGGTACCGGTGGAAGGCGAGATCGAGTTCATGAGCAATTACATCGAGTTGATGAGATTGCGCTGCAATGAGTTGGCTACCGTGGAAGTTGATCTGCGGATCCCGCCTAAACCGATGAGGATCGTTCCGCTCTTGTTCATCTCTTTAATAGAGAACGCCTTCAAGCATGGCGTGAATAGCCGTAAGCCGTCGTTCGTACGTATTCGTTTCAAGGCGGAAGGAGATGACCTCGTCTTTACCTGCGAGAATAGCGACCACCCGAAACCGGACGTGAACCGTAGCGGATCGGGGATCGGGCTGGAGAATCTGAGGCGTAGGCTGGATCTGGCTTATCCCGGTCGTTACCGATATGATCAAGCGCTTCGGGAAAATAGTTACTTTGTTCAAATAACACTTCGAGACTGCTTATGAAAACACTGACTTGCATGATCGTAGACGATGAGCCCTTGGCGGTGAAGATGCTGGAGGACTTCGTAAGCCGTACGCCTTATCTGAGGCTGGCGGCTTCCTTCAATGATCCGGTACTGGCACTCTCCACGTTGCGTGAGTCTCCGGTGGACGTGCTTTTCTTGGATATCCAGATGCCGGATCTGGACGGGCTGAACCTCTCCCGGATGGTACCGCCCAGTACGAGGGTGATCTTCACGACCGCCTTTAAGGAGTATGCCTTTGATAGCTATGAGGTGAATGCCCTCGATTTCCTGCTGAAGCCCATCCGATACCATAAGTTTCTCGGAGCTGCGGAGAAGGCCCGCCAATGGTTTGAGATGAGTAGCGTGAAGGAGGAGAGAGGCAGCCTTTTCGTGCGGGTGGATAGCCAGTTGCGGCAGGTGGAAATCTCCCGGATATTATACGTGACGGGTTTGAAGGATTACGTGATGATCTATCTGGAAGGGGAGGCCCGTCCGCTTATCACCCACGTGACGATGAAGGCCATGGAAGAGATGCTGTCTACCGGTCGCTTTATGCGGGTACATCGTTCTTATATCGTGGCGTTGGATAAGATCCGTTCCGTTGATCGGAATAATTGCGTTTATATCGGAAAGGAGATCATCCACGTGACGGATGCCTACAAAGAGGCGTTCAACGCTTATCTGAAAGCTGCTCAACCTTCTTGAACTTGGATGCCCATTCAAAGCTCCTTACGATGGGCATTCTAACGACCTTACAATGCCCATTGTAGGAACCTTATAATGGGCATTCTAAACTTTATGTGTATATTCGTGCCTTAATTAAGAGAAAACGATATGAAGAATAGCATTCCTTTAGGGTTTATCCGGATCTTTATCCTGCTTATATGTCTGACCTCGTGCGGTAGCAAAAAACAACAAAAAGTAGCTTTGCCCGCCGATTTCAAGGGACCGAAGGAGTTGGCTCGCTTATATGGGGTACGTATCACACCGGAAGATAATATATTCTTGTACAACGAGGGGGCCCGTTGGTTGGGTGTACGTCATAAATTGGGAGGGAGCACGAAGCGGGGCGTGGATTGCTCCGGTTTCGTATCGATCGTTTATCGGGAGGTATACGGAAAACAGCTGGCTCGTTCCTCGGCGGATATGCTGAAGTATAATTGCAAGAAAGTGAGTCGTGCCAAATTGCAGGAAGGAGATCTGGTATTTTTTAAGACGGGTCGTGGCGGGAAACGTGGCGTTCCGAATCACGTGGGGATTTACTTGAAAAATGGGCGCTTCATCCATACCAGTACTTCCAGTGGCGTGATGGTAAGTAGCCTTAGCGAACCTTATTATACAAGAACTTGGTTAACGGGTGGTAGGGTAAAATAAAATTACTAAATTCGCGTCTTAGAAAAACTATTAAACATAAATAGAATATGTTGACAATCAAATTAATCACTGAAAACACGGATGCCGTAATCCGTGGACTGGAAAAGAAACATTTTAAGGGTGCGAAAGAAAGCATCGATAAAGTGTTGGAATTGAATGATAAAAGACGTATCGCACAAAATCAATTAGATAAGAACCTAGCGGAGGTAAACGCAACCTCGAAGTCGATCGGACAATTAATGAAAGAGGGCAAGAAGGAAGAGGCGGAGGCCGCTAAGAAACATGTTTCCGAGATCAAGGAGGTGAGCAAGGCTTTGCAGGTTGAGATGGATCAGGCTGCCGAGGAGCTGCAGAACTTACTTTATACGATCCCGAACGTACCTTATGATGAGGTACCCGAGGGTATCTCTGCGGAGGACAATGTGGTAGAGAAAATGGGAGGTATGGAAACGGAACTTCCGAAGAACGCTCTTCCGCACTGGGAATTGGCGAAGAAATATGATTTGATTGATTTCGATCTGGGTGTTAAGATCACGGGAGCAGGTTTCCCGGTCTATAAAGGACAGGGCGCTCGTTTGCAACGTGCGTTGATCAACTTCTTCTTGGATGAGGCCCGTGACGCCGGTTACTTGGAGATCATGCCGCCTACGGTGGTGAACTCGGCTTCCGGTTATGGTACGGGACAGCTTCCAGATAAGGAGGGACAGATGTATCATTGCGAGGTAGACGACCTCTATTTGATCCCGACAGCGGAGGTGCCCGTGACAAATATTTACCGGGATGTCATTCTGAATGAGAAGCAGTTACCGATCAAGAATTGCGCTTATACACAATGCTTCCGTCGTGAGGCCGGATCTTATGGCAAGGATGTACGTGGTTTGAATCGTTTGCACGAATTTTCTAAGGTGGAGTTGGTTCGGATCGATAAACCGGAGCACTCTAAGCAATCTCACCAAGAGATGTTGAATCATGTGGAGGGATTACTTCAGAAGTTGGAGTTGCCGTATCGCATCCTTCGTCTTTGTGGGGGTGATATGAGTTTCACGGCTGCCCTTTGCTTTGACTTCGAGGTGTATTCCGAGGCACAACAACGCTGGTTGGAAGTTAGCTCCGTGTCCAACTTCGATACGTATCAAGCCAACCGCTTGAAATGCCGCTATCGTGACGAGAATAAGAAAACGCAACTTTGCCATACCTTGAATGGTAGTGCCTTGGCTTTACCTCGCATCGTAGCCGCCTTATTGGAAAACAACCAAACCCCCGAGGGCATCCGCATCCCGAAAGCGTTGATCCCTTACACTGGGTTTGATATGATTAAATAAGCATCAAATCATTTGATGAACACATCGGTAAACGTATTAATGATTAATGCGCAGGGTATTATGCTTTCGGTGTTAGGACGGGATTATTTTCTGTCCTATAATCGTGTTCCATGGTTGAAAGAAGCACGTATTAGTAATGTGTTAAATGTTCGGATGGCTGGGCGTAATGCGATAGAATGGCCGGAGTTAGATGTTGATTTGGAGATCGAAAGTTTGAAACATCCAGAACGTTATCCTCTTATTATGAAACGTTCAACATTGGACTTCGTATAATCTCTTTTTTATAAAATATCCCAGCATTGTCCTTATTGTGGATATGCTGGGATATTTTTTTTGAATGAATTAGATGAATAAGTTTACGTTTGCGTCTTCCGCACGTTCCAGATAGGTGGCTACGCCTCCTAGGACAACGTTATCCATCAGTTCTTCTTTTTTGACGCCCATTACGTCCATGCTCATCGTGCAGGCGATCATCTCGATACCATTCTCTACGGCTTGTGCCATAAGGCTTTCCAAGCTGTCGATCCGTTTCTTCTTCATGATAAGGCGCATCATCCAACTGCCGGCTCCACCCATATTCATTTTAGATAGTTTCAGCTTTTCGCTATTTGCCGGAAGCATCCAGCCAAACATCTTGCCGAAGATATCTTTAGATACGGCAGGTTTTTCCCGTTTCTTAATCACGTTAAGTCCCCAGAAAGTAAAGAACATAGTCACCTTCTTTCCGGTGGAGGCAGCCCCGTTCGCTATGACGAATGAGGCCAACGCCTTATCGAGGTCATCGCTGAAAACGATCAATGTCTTGTTGTCGGCACTATTACCACCTGTCGCTATTTTGCATTCAGCTTTTTTTTTCGTACCGTGGCGGCGATCGTGCCTCCCTTATTTTCCAGAGAGACTAACTCTGCCCCGGTTATCTTGCACCATGAAGAGACATCTTTTCCGAAAGCCTGATCTGTTGCGGTGATTTCCAATGACTCATTTTCCCGCAAGTTCTCATAGTTCTTTTTCAACTGCATGATCGGTCCCGGACACATTAATCCGCAAGCGTCTACCTTAATCGCCGTAGCTGCCGGAGTCGATTTGCAAGAGCTACTTTTACCAGATGCCTTATCAGAAACAGCTTCGGACGAACAAGGTGCGCAGGCCGGCTCATTCTTGATCTTTGCTGTCGCTACACTCCAAGTCTTGTAACCACCGGATAGGTTCCGGACATTCGTGAAGCCATTTTGAGTCAGGATGCGATAAGCCAAATAGCCCCTTAATCCAACGGCGCAAGTCACTACGATCGGTTTATCCTTGGGCAGTTCCGCCAAATGTTCTCTTAACTCATCAACCGGGATATTGATGAAGCCGGGGATTGTCCCTAAGCTGTACTCGTCACGGGTACGGACATCGATACGTACGGTATCTGGCGATAAGTTCTGGATTTCTCTCCACTGGATCGCTTTCGCTTTTCCCGTAAGCAGGTTCTCCGCTACGAAACCGGCCATATTTACAGGATCTTTAGCGGCTGAATAAGGAGGAGCATACGCATGTTCTAACTCAGTCAGGTCATAGACCGTACCTTTCCGCTGGATCACTTGCGCTAACATCTCGATCCGTTTGTCTACGCCTCCGAAACCTACGACTTGCGCCCCTAACAGTCGTCCGTCTTCCGGTGCGAACAATATCTTGATCGATAAAGGCACGGCTCCCGGGTAATATCCCGCATGCGAGGCTCCATGCGTATAGGAGGATTGATAAGCGATTCCTTCCCGTTTCAACAGCTTAGCGTTAGCTCCCGCCGTGGCGACCGTCAAGTCGAATACCTTGGCGATAGAGGTTCCCATCGTCCCGTCATAAGTTTCCTTATTGCCGGATACGATATTATCGGCTACGATACGTCCTTGCTTATTCGCCGGACCCGCCAATGGGATCAAGGCTGGTTTGCCTGTCACGAGGTGGCGTACTTCCACGGCATCTCCCAACGCATAAATATCCGGGTTCGAGGTCTGCATATATTCATTGACAGCGATACCGCCGAGTGCTCCGATCGTAAGTCCCGCTTCTTTGGCCAATCGGGTTTCCGGACGGACACCGATACTCAATAAAACCATATCCGCCGGGATCTGCTTCCCACTTTTCAAATGAACGGTCACGCCTCCGGAAGTCTCCTCGAAACGAGATACGCCATCTTCCAGCATCAAGCCTACCTGCTTGCCGATCAATTGCTGATGTACGATAGCGGCCATGGAATAGTCGAGGGGTGCCATCACTTGGTTAGCCATTTCCACGACAGTGACGTGGATACCCAGCTCATGCAAATTCTCCGCCATCTCCAAGCCGATGAAACCACCCCCTACAACAACGGCGGTACGGGGCTTTTCTGTGTTCACGTAATTCTTGATCGTGTCCGTATCCGGCACGTTACGTAACGTGAATATCTTTTTACTCTCGATTCCTTCGATGCGTGGACGCAAAGGCTCCGCACCGGGAGAGAGCACTAGTTTATCGTAAGTCTCCGTGTAGGTTTCTCCTGTGCCGAGTTTCTTTACCTCCACTTGCTTGGATTCGGGAAGGATTCGGGTCACTTCCTGCTCCGTACGTATATCGATGCGGAATCGATCCGTGAAGCCTTTCACGGTTTGTACGAATAATTTATTCCGGTCGTTGATCGTGTCTCCTATATAATAAGGTAATCCACAGTTTGCGTAAGAAACATATTTTCCACGTTCGAAAAGGATGATTTCCGCTTTCTCGTCCATTCTACGCAGCCGGGCTGCTACGGTAGCTCCACCGGCTACACCTCCAATAATCAAATACTTCATATCTATTTTTATTTAATTTGTATTATACATATTTGTTAGTAGACAATAATTAGTTAAAAAAGGGATTCATCCCTTTTGTATGTATTCTTTGAGTTGATTGAACAGGCTGTCCATGTTTAGCTCGGCCTGCATCATCTGTTGTATTTTCTCTTTCCCTTTTGGGGTGAGCGAGAAAAACATTTGCCGCTTATCCTCTTTATTGATGTTCCTGCGGATAAACCCCTTGTTCTCGACAGAGGTGATCACCTTTGAGACCCGGGAGTTTGAAAGACCGATATAATCGCAAATCATTCCCGCCGACTTTGCCTCATTATCCTTTAAGCAACAAAGCAACATGGCCTCGTTGATGGTGATAGCATGTACTTCCGAGAAATTTTTCTCGAACTGGTACAGTATCTTATAGATATCCTTTATGGCGCAAATTGGTTCCATATTTCTTTATAACTTGTTTGATGATGCAAAGATATAACTATTTTCTAATAAAAATACTTTCTAGTGGAAAATAATTAAGACTATTGTATATTACCCTATAGTAGAGACAGGGCGTGCCCCGTCTCATCCCAGCTAAATGGTAACTTAAAGATACTATTCAGACGGTGATGAGACGGGGCACGCCCCGTCTCTACTACTAGGTATTTCTTTTAATCTCTGTTGGAGAAATATTTCATGAATTGTGAACGCTCATACATCGCCGGGTTCGGGATATTGGCGTAATTCAATTTGCCTTGGAATTGGGAAAGGGATTGGTAATGTGCCTGATGCATCCACTCTTCCACGCAAGTCAATACTTGGGAGATGATTTCCGCTCCATGTGTATAGACAGCGCTACACATCTGTACGGCGGAAGCGCCGGCCAATAGACATTTAACGACATCTTCCCAATCATGCACACCGGTAGAGGAAGCGATACTGATTCCCGGGATCTTTCCGGATACGATAGCCGTCCAGCGAATCGTGTCACTCAAATCGGAATGATTGCTAAATACATTACCCGAAACGATCTGCATATTATTGATGTCGATATCCGGCTGGTAGAAACGGTTGAATAGCACGACACCATCAGCACCGTTTACTTTCAACAAATTAACCAGTGAAGGAATATTGCTGTAATTCTTTCCGATCTTCATGATAACCGGAATCGATACGGTCTCTTTTACCTTGCGGATGATACTGACATACGTATCCCGGATACTCTCGAAATCTTCGGTCAGCTCGGTTTCCATGAAGAACACGTTCAATTCCAAAGCGTCCGCTCCCGCTAACTCAATTTGGCGGGCAAAGTCGATCCAAGCGTCCGCCTTATAGCAATTGATGCTGGCGATAATGGGGATCGTACATAATTCCTTGCTCTTCTTGATCAGTTCCAGATAATCATTTACTTGATTCGCTTTTACATAACCACGGATATAATCCGCCGCTTCGGGGTAATCGGAGTCTTGCATCAAAGCCTCGCTCTGCATCTCGATCTGCTCTTCGAAAAGAGATTTCAATACGATAGCTCCAGCGCCTGCTTTCTCAAAATCCCTGTTACGTTCCGCCTTATTGGTGAGTCCGGAGCTCCCGACGATAATCGGATTGCGAAGTGTTAACCCTGCGTATTGGGTTTTAATGTCAATCATGTTGCCTATATTTAGATTTAATAATTACTTTAATATTCCCGTTCGCCAAAGATACTGGTACCCACCCGTATCAAGGTGCTTCCTTCTTGGATAGCGATCGGGTAATCGTGGCTCATCCCCATGGATATCTCCTTGAAATCGACATTATCTTTACAGAGCGTCTCTTTCAGTTCGATAAATAAATCATGGATCTTGCGGAATTCTTCCCGTATCAACCCCGTATCATCGGTATTGGTAGCCATACCCATCAATCCGCAAATACGAATATGCTGGAATTCGGCCAAGGACTCGTCACGCAACAACTCCTTGCATTCCTCAGGACTGAGTCCGTGCTTGGATTCCTCTTGCGCCACATGGATCTCCAATAATACCCGGATCGTGCGGTTGTGTTTTTTCGCTTGTTTATTCACCTCAGCCAAAAGCTTCAAGGAATCTATGCTATGGATCAAATGAATAAAAGGAGCGATATCTTTTACCTTATTGCTTTGTAACGGGCCGATAAAATGCCATTCGATATCCTCAGGTAGTACTTTTTGCTTGGCGCTCAGTTCCTGTGCCCTGCTTTCGCCAAACACCCGCTGTCCGGCGTTGTAAGCCTCCCATAGAGCCTCCACCGGGTGAAACTTAGAGACGGCAACCAACGTCACCCCTTGCGGGAGCGACGTTTTCAGTTGTACTATGTTTTGAGCGATACTCATGTTTTTATCCTCTTTGTTCAGCTTGTTGTTTTTGCTCCGCTATCAGTTCCTCGCCACTTTTCTTCTCGCCGGGAATACTGTTTGCGTCGAATGGGAATACATCCATCAACTGGGTTTCCGTTACCGAGGCGATGGTATAATCCGCCAATGTACCCTTCATTCCATCTTCCAATACGGCGATGGCCTCTTTCAGCGTAGTGGCTTGGGCAAGCATTTGTGCGGCGGTTTTCTTTTCCGCTCCGCTCTTCTCGTCCAACGTGATAAAATAAACCTTGATCTTATAGAACCGATCACCATTCTCGTTGAAGAATAATTCGGATAAACGAGCTCGTTTGATGTCTGTTACCGTAAATTCACCCGTGATGAAGGGGCGGATCTCCTCGATGATGCGAGCTTCCGCTTCCGTAAAAGACAGGGCGTCTACCAAGTAAGGCTCGGTTACTTTTTTCTGCATGCCATTTTCCAGCATTTTCTCGTAAGAGACCTTACATTCAAACCAATTGTGCATATGCTTTACTTTTTAATTTAGTCTGTACTCTGTTTAAAACAACGTACAAATATAGTGGCTATTCGTCAATAAAACAACTTGCCGCAAAAGATATAATTTGTCAGGATGTCTAATTTCGCGTGTTTGTTTTCAGTTGGAATTTAAAATAGAGAGATATGGATGAGAAAGATTTGGTGGAAGGGATGCGAGAGTATATAAGTCTGTTACAAAAGGAAGGACGGTATTCCTCGGCGAAAAGTTATCAGGATGCGATGAACTCTTTTATACGGTATAGCGGGACGGATCGTATCCCATATACATATATAAATAAGGATACTCTTCGCCGGTACGAGGCTTATTTGTTGGAGAAAGGCTGCATGCGTAATACGGTCTCCACGTATATCCGCCGTTTGCGTTGTATCTATAACAAGGCGGTGGAGAATGGCGAGGCGGCGTTTATCCCCTCTTTATTCAAGGGGGTTTTTACGGGTGTGGAAAGCCAGCGCAAGAAATCCTTGCCTCTGGGTGATTTGAATCGCCTGATGACTGTCCCTGTAAAAGGAGAGAAGTTAAGGAAGACACAGTTGGCCCTTTGTTTGATGTTTCAATATGGGGGAATGTCGTTCGTTGATTTCGCCCATTTGAATAGAGGTAATATCAAGAACGGCATATTGGATTACAATCGCCAGAAGACCGGGACCTCTATGCGGTTGGAGGTCTTGGATACGGCGGAAGCTATGTATAAGGAACTGGCAGGTGAGAGGGCGGGAGGCTCCGGCTATTTATTTCCCTTTTTAAGTGGGACGAAGAACGGCCATGAGGAATATCTCGAGTACAATGCGGCCTTGTCCCGGTTTAACCGGAACTTGAAGACGTTGAAGGAGGTTGCCGGAATAGCCTCGGATGTGACTTCCTACACGATAAGACATATCATTTCTTCTTACTCATTGAAAACAAGAAACTTCTAAAGATTATCAGCTTGACAGGTAACGATATGGAAACCAGCGGGCTTCTATATTTTGCAATGTTCTGCACTAATCAATAGAACGCTTTTCTCATTTGCAAAAGTAATATTTTCTACCCTTATTACCAAAACTATTCCTCTGAAAAGATATTTCTCTTCTTGATTTTTTATGAAAGGTCTATATTTGTATATGGATAATCGCAATAAACAAAGGAGCAAAGAATGATACTTGTCAAGCTTGCCATTAAAGAAGTCTAGTAAAATACTAAAAAAGGATAGCGAAACTTCTCCCATGGTTCCGCTATCTTTATGGATAATTCTACATTATTTCAACTATACCTTATCATCTTTATCTAACGGTATGAATGCCGTCATAACAGGATGTTCCATTTCATAATGTAGCAAAATCAATAGCTTGTTGCAACTCCCTTTCCCTAATATACCGAAACGACTGAGGAGCGACGAAGGAATCAAACATTTCAAATGGATTCACCGGTTTCCTGTATAACACTGGATTCTCTATTTGCAAAGCATATCCCGTGTCACGACCTTCGAAATATTCGTCAAAGTATTGCTTGGATACGCCCGAATCTTCACGGGTCCTTTCCCACAACTCTTTGGGCGTGGATTGAAGCACAGCCTTTATGGAAAATTCGCCGACAATCATCCCCTCAGGCTTTGTGGAGTAGACCAAAACCTTGGTGACGTGCCTGGTAAATATGCTTTTCCTATATTCATATTTTTTCCGTCCTTGGAATATCTCGTGGACGAATTCCGGTTTAATCGACAATAATACTTTCATCTATCTGTCCTCTTGTTACTATATCATTAAATTCCTTGTCCGTCAGCTGGAAAAATCCCCAATATTGAGTTGTGGATAATCCAACGCCATTAATCAGTTCTTGACGGTTAAGACGGTGGTTGAACGGCGCATTATAGGTCATTTTTATAATGACTGTTTTGTGATTAAAATAGTAACCTCTTAATTTTTTCTCATCAAAGATACTATAAGCATTCGTATATTTGATAAATTCATTCAAATTTTTGAAATCACTGGGTCTCTTTACTTCTTCCACTACGCAAATGGAGGTTGCCACGCTCCTATAGTATGCAGGTCCTTGGCCATCATTAGTACGATAGATGACAAGGATGTCACCAGGAACCAACTGCTCAACGCCATCCATTCGACACAGATAAATCTTGTGGATGCTATTAGTATGGGAAACATCTTTTATCAGCGCATCCCTGTTCCGTTGCTCTGTATTCAAAATGGAATCAGGGAATAGAGGCGTGTGATAATCAGGATATACAGATAGCATATATTTATTCTTGCCATTGGTGTGCACGAAAGGGAAACACTTGCATAAATCATCACTGACAGCAGTCATCGACTTGACATATACGCTCTCCGGATTTTCGGGATTTCCCTTGGTGCCTCGTAGTTCAAAGCCGTATCTCTTGAGCAAGTTCACCAGCCCTTCGTGCTTCTCGAATATCGTGACATAAATGTCTCCCACTTGCTCGTAGACAGCCACGCGCATAATCATCTGGATGAAATACTCGCCCAATTTTGTATTATGGGCGTCAATCTTGAATGTCCCCACTTTCAGGTGCTTGCCTTCAGGCAGTTTGGGACTTACATCCTCAACGACTCCTTCCTCAATTTTAAGATAGAGAAAAGCCTCCAATTCACCATCGTCTTTTTTCTGGATGTAAGCATCGCTGTCGCTCTTGCGTTGGAACCAGTCCTCAAATCCGTTGTAATCTTCTTTCAGACTTGTGAAGAACGGGTCTTCCAAATTAACCTGTTGGAACTTTACTTTTTCCATGATATTTAAAATAAAATCGAACGAATCCCTATCCAGCCCGTGCCCAAAGGTTTGAAACAACCTTAACCCGACTGGCTACAGGTTACGCACTGAAAAGGGATTCATATTGTTTCGTTTAATTGGGCGAGTGCAAAGGTAATACAAAAAAGCAAGATACTTGGGCAATAGCCCAAAAAATGATTATGAAGTGGTTTGTGTGTCTTCCTAATAAAATTTGAACTATCTGTTTATTTCGAATCGGATATATCTTCTGTGAAATTATCGGTGTATCTTTACTCATTTGTGGACAATAAGATTAGAGGTTATAGTTTCTATTCATGAGAATTTGATACTAAACTGATTGACAATTCAACAAACAGTAGGATATACCAATCGGAATAAGTTTATTGTGCCAGTCCTTTGTTGCTTCACTGCTATATTGATAGGTGGCCCCATTGTGCTACCGATTTACATCATCCAAACTCCACTTCTCTAAATCCGCACTTCATTGCTGATACTTTTATTTGAAGTTTTGCTGTTGTAAACCAGTACGACAGTACAACAGCACAACAGTAAATCAGCGTATCATTGAAACTTTATTGCTGCAAACCCGTATAGAATAAAAATTCTGAATTTTCGCTTCTGCCAGTCATCGTTTTTGAAAACCATTGGTTCGTTAGGTTTGTAAATAGGCGAAGAAGTTTTTACCCTAAATTGCATATCTTTATTGGTTTAAGGCGAATTTTGACTGCGATTGGCACATTTTAGCATCGAATTGACGCTATTATTCACATTTCAGGAGAGTGAATATCAGACTTTCGTTCCCTACATTCTCAACTAAGGCTGCAACCTGTGCACCTCCTTTTCCTATTCTTTTTGGGGACAATATAGGCATTGGGAAACGATGCTTTGAAAGCCGGAATAACAGCACAAACTCCAATCCGTTTGCTGACGGATTATTGATTTCACGAGAAATCAGCAAGGTGTCCTTTGAGTTACTCAAAGGCTTTTCGGTTACTCTCGAAAAGTGGAAGCAGCAAGGTATGTTTTGAGAAACAAGAAATATGATTGTAATCTATTGAATAATAGTTTTTTGAAGAAGAAGAGTAAAACAATGGGTAACGATATAGAAATGAGCGAAACTCTTTAGTTTGCTGTGTTTTTCCATTGTTTCAAATAACTCTCTTACAAAAGTACGATTAATTGCTAATATTATTCATCCTTTTGGAATAAAATATTAACTTGGCGAGATTGGACAATGTTCATTCATAGCAAAATGAGTAATTTTGTTGCAAATAACAACAGTAATGAGAGATAGTACAGAAAACATATACCAACAAAAGGTTAATCAGGTCATTGATTATATCAGTGCAAACCTGCATTTGCCATTGCAGTTGGATGTAATTGCCAATAAGATAAATGTATCTCAAAGACAATTACTTCGTATTATGCGCTCTGCTCTAAATGAATCATTATATGCTTATGTAGCAAGGCAACGTATTGAGCGGACTGTACTGTATATGCAAACAGAAAAAATGAGCTTGACAAAATTGTCTGCAATGGTAGGATATGATAACCCACAATCCTTTTCTAAAGCATTTAAAAAGCAATTTGGAATACCCCCTAAAGCATACATAAATGAACTGCAATCCCGATTAGAGGGCTATGTGCAAAGTAGTGGAAATAGAAGTAGTATTCAATCTGAGGTATGCAATTTTGAAGGCTTGGAATTAGTCTATATTCGCATATTTGGTAAGTATGGTGAAGTAGAGCCTTACGAGACGGCATGGAACAAATTAATACGATTTCTGAAAGAGAATCAAACTCTAACACGTGAAACTCGCTTCATCGGATTGAGCTTTGACGACCCCAATGTAACGAACTATAATCAATGCAGGTTTTACGCCTGTGCATCGGTGCAAAAAAAGATTATTCCAACAGGAGAGTTTGGAACGATTCAGTTACGGCAAGGGAAATATGCAGTTTACACCCTAAAGGGTAGCTCTTCGGGGCTACAAGAGTTATATAATAATATCAGTCTGTATTTTGAACACACCGTACGGCACGGGATGGCTTTTGAAGAATATGTCAATTATTCAAAGGAAAATAGCGAAGAAGATGTGACAAAGATTTATATACCAATAAAATAGAACAATAAAAATTATAAACTATGAATCATTTAGTCTATTGCGACAACACTGGAAAGAGCGGTGAACGTGTGCTTGATAAAATAATGAACGGTCAAAAAACAATGGTCGTTCGAGGTGCAGCAGGCAGAAAAATTCCTCATAGCAGAGTGTTTGAAGGGGAGGCTTTGTACTTTATGGAGAAAGGTACAGCACAAATATCCGCAAAAGCAACTGTTAAAGGCGTTCAAAACTTAGTAAAGTTATCGGATGAGTTAATTATAAACACACTTGAGGATAATCAAGCAAAACTAGCACTTACACCAAAACAGCAGGAACGTTGGCGCAAGAAATGTCTCTGCCTTGTAGAGTTTTGTGATGTGGAAGTGATTACTCCTCCTTTGGCTTTCGACCATCAGGGAAACATGGACGATTGGTTGATTATTGAAAAAATCGAAGATGTAGTTGTCGGTACAAGCATTCCATATAATTATGAAAAATCAAAATTTTAAGCACTGTCTAAGTTATGGAAACAAAATACATTATCCTCACAAAAGAGAATATAGACACAGAGCATATATGCTGTGCTTTTTCGGACAAGAAGTGTTCTGAGGGCTATGAAATGAAAAAAGCATGGCTGAAACAAGAGCTTAACAACGGCTATGTTTTCAGGCGGTTGGATGCACGGGCAAAAGTTTTTATTGAGTATGTTCCTGCTGAAAAAGCATGGATTCCTGTCGGTGCTCCGAATTATCTTATGGTTGGTTGCTTTTGGGTATCAGGACAATACAAAGGGAAAGGGTACGCAAAGGCTTTGCTTCAATCGGCTATTGACGATGCAAAGGTACAAGGCAAAAATGGTTTGGTTACAGTTGCCGGAATAAAGAAATTCCATTTTATGAGTGATACTAAATGGTTGCTCAGGCAAGGATTTATAACCATTGAAAGTCTGCCTAACGGATTTTCATTATTAGCATTGAAGTTCGATGATAATGCTCCGAATCCATCTTTTAAAAAATGTGCAAAAAGTGGAGAGTGCGAGGAAAAGAACGGGCTGGTAATATATTACACAAATCGTTGTCCTTTCACTGACTACTATGTTAATGGTTCTCTGTGGGTATTGGCACAAGAAAATAATATTCCGCTAAAAACAATAAAGTTGGAAACAATGGAACAGGCACAAGCCGCACCTACTCCAGCCACTATATTTTCGGCTTTCTATAATGGTAAATTTCTAACGACGGATATGAGTATATGCACGGAATCCCGATTTACTAAACTGCTGAAAATCGATTAAGAAGATAAAGATTATTCTTTACCAGTCTGAAAAATGCATTTTTCATAATCAATTTATTTACTTTAATAAAGATTGCTTATGGATGATTTATTACAAATGAGGCTTTTCAGACTATTGTCTGAACCCTCACAGGAAGTAACTAACAAAGAAATACAAAATGCTTATGGCGAATTTCTTGAACATATCGAAAATGTGAGCAATGGTACAGATTTTCCTGTTATCTACCGCACCTTGACAGCTACCCGTATCGAGATAGCTTCACTTAGAGCAACACCTCTTTACGGGCAGGGGGAAAAATGCGCTTAAAAAACTGTTGTCACAAAAGGCATTGGCAATTATCAATGCAGAACTGGAGCTATTGAAACTTAAAATTCAACATCCTGAACTGTTTCATTTGGAAACCTTACCCACATTTGAATCGTCTTTATCGGTCATACCTAAGTTCCAATATCTTGGAATTATGGGTATGACCGAAATTCTTTCAGCCCTAATGTTATTAGGTGGTATTGTCGATAATGCAGGAAAGAAACCATCTATCATTGCAATTTCAGAAGTCTTTGAACGGACTTTTGGATTTAGTTTTAACGGTATCTATGACCGTCAGAGCGAACTTTTCAAACGCAAGCCATACAATCTTACCAAAACATTGGATGCTTTGAAAGCCGTCCTTATTAAAGAATATAAGAAACGACAAGCAGAAGCACTGAAAAACAAGGATGAAAAAAGATAATTTTGTAATAGATTGATAAATAGCTGTTTGCGTTTGCAATATAGAGGGGTCAACACCGGACTCCTCTATTTTTATTTCTTTATTCTGCCGAACTTTGCTTCATCAATCGATTGGTAATCTTAATATTGAATTTAATAATGAACCAAAATGTATATAGACAACGAAAACTTCGACAAGTGGATGGAACGGCTATCAAAAAAGCTCTCCGAAATCGGGCAAGATCTAAAATCCCTTATCAATACTGACAAGGTATTGGACGAAAACGATAAGATACTCGACAATCAAGATTTGGCTTTCCTGCTAAAAGTATCTTTCCAAACCTTGCAACGGTATCGGGCAAGTGGCAAACTTCCTTATTTTACGATAAGCCACAAGACCTATTATCGTGCAGCCGACATTCGGATATTTATTCAAGAAAATGCCGATAGTAAGACCTATGAACGGTTCAAAAAGGAAAATCAACTCGATAAGCAAACCGAAGCAAAACAAGGTGGGTAATGTTACCACCTGATGAAGTGCTAACAATCTCCATTTAGCAGAAACCGCCTCGCCCTGTGGCTCGGTTCGTTTGGCTAAATGAAGCAAGAGGGAACTGGACAAGTCCTGTTCTTCCCTCTTGCCCTGCGGGGCAAAGCCTTCGGCTTTAATGGGTTACATTCGTAACCGTTTATAACAGTGATTATAAACCGAAATTGTATTTCACTTATAATCAACTGGATAAATCTCATTTTCCTTATAAAAAAGTTATAATCATGGATAAGACCAGTAATATATCCACACTCACTACCATCGGGATAGACCGACAGACAGGAAAGCTGATAGATAAACTCTGCAAACGCTATTCGCTGAAAAAAGGGGAACCGGCAGGGAAAGCAACTTACCGCCCTGTATCAGATACACCAACGGGATTATAAGAAGATGCTTCACCTGATACAACTCTATTCAGAGTTATCCGCTTGCGGTGTGATGGATAGCAAACGAAAAGAGAACTTAAAAACGGAAATCATCAATCTGATAAATGCATAGAGCCATGCATATAGATTTTGCCCCACCATCGGGTGGAACATATAACAATGCAGGAAGCAGCCGACAATTAGCTTCATATTTGGAGCATGAAGATTTGGAACGGATGGAAAAAGGTATCTATACCGATGGCTTTTTCAACCTGACGGATGATAACATCTACAAATCAAAGGTTATTAAGGATATAGACTGCAATATCGGGCAATTACTGAAAACGGATGCTAAGTTTTTTGCTATCCATGTCAGCCCATCGGAAAAGGAACTTCGGGCAATGGGGAACACTGAACAGGATAAAACCGAAGCCATGAAACGGTATATTCGGGAAGTGTTCATTCCTGAATACGCCAAGAATTTCAACAAAGGGCTATCCGAAACAGATATAAAGTTTTACGGCAAAATTCATTTCGACCGTAGCCGTTCCGACAATGAACTGAATATGCACTGTCACTTGATTGTGAGCCGTAAAGACCAAACTAACAAAAAGAAGTTATCACCGCTCACCAACCACAAGAACACCAAGAACGGAATAATAAAAGGAGGTTTTGACCGTGTAAATTTGTTTCGACAAGCGGAACAGGGATTTGATAAGCTATTCGGTTATAACCGTCAACTATCGGAATCCTTTGAGTATGCTAATACCATGAAAAACGGTAGCATTGACGATAAACTGAAAATGCAGGAGCAGGAGTTGAAAGAGCCAAAACAATATTTTACTGGCGAAAATAAAAAAGAGATATACCAATCTGATGAAAAAGAAAACATGATTTCTTGCAATCTTGATAATAAGCAAAATAGTGAACAATCCTTTAATCAGGTAAATAACAAAACCGGAGATTCTTTACTGTCTATCTTCTCATTGGAAGATAGCAATAATTATAATGCAACATCGGCAGAGGAATTACAGGCAAAGAAACTCAAAAAGAAAAAGAAGAAAGGGATAAGGCGATGATTGAATATGAAGAACTAAGAGCCGATATAGACCGCTACCTGATGGAGCGTTTCAAGTATCGTAAATCGCTTGTCAGCCTAACGATAGACAATGTTATCACTACCCGAAGAAACAGCCGTATAGACCTGTATTTGCGTATAAGGAAAGTTGAAAGCCTATTTCCACCTGATTGTCTTATTATTGCCCGATTAGGATTCAGCAAAGGGCGAATAGGACACGGTACGGACTTTCTCCAGTTCTTGACAGGGGTAGCTTTAAAATATGGATTCAGGTATATAGGAATTGAATGTACTAATACAAAAAGCGGTGCTTTTGCCAAGAAGTTAGGCTTTAATTCCATAGATGGCGAAAACTATGTCATAATAATAGATAATCTAATATCTTATTTCTCAATGAACTAATCTTCATTCTAATCACAATATGTTAAATGAAATATGTATTTTTGCATATTCTTTTGAATTACAGACAATGAACTTTTTGATTGATCATTATTTACATTTAAAGCATGGGAGAAATAGAAATACAAAAATTTGTAGCATTAAATGAAGAGTTTGACACAGCAAACAAATTAGTGAGATTAGGACTTGGAGAACTTCAGAATATTAACCTTGACAATGATTTCTATTTTCTGCCATTTCAACTTTTATCACAAGGGTTTGAACGTTTTATGAAAGCTTATATTTGCGTTGCCTATGTGGAGAAGCATAAAACTCTACCTGATTCTTCCTACATAAAATCATTAGGTCATGATTTAGAACGACTTTTAATTGAAATTATGTCAAATTATTATATCCATTACAAACCTATCCAGTTTGAATCTGATTGCCTGTTAATAAATAGTGACGCTAATTTGAAAGAACTTTTATTCATATTATCTGAGTTTGGAAAATTTGCTCGCTATTACAATTTTGACTTCATTACTGGCAGTTCAAAAATTGGCATAAACCCTAAAGAGGCTTGGCGTAAATTTGAAAATAAAATAAAACCAGTTGATGCTCAGATTATGAAAAAACTGATGAATCAAGACATAGACCGTGAAGTATACCAAGAAATAACAAATTATATAATAGAGATTTTTGAACGATTTATAGCAAGTCTTTCAAGACAAATAATTTGGGGGACATTAGGGCAATTAGGTAAACAGCTAACAATAAGTTCATTCTTTGATTATGGGACTTTGTATGAAAAAGATTTTGGGAAAACAGACTATAGAAAGAACACTACAAAATACAAAGAAACTCCGAAATCTATACATAAGAGAACGCTACTAGATGAATTAAACCGAAAATTCAATCCTGATTTTAAATCGAAAAAACTTAGAAAATGTGACTATAATGGAGATTGGCCTTTTTATGTTGATGAAATCATTATTGAATGTAGGCAAAAACATTGGTGTATCGTTACTATTGATGGCTATGATTATGCTCTGAATGGTGCTGCAAAAAGACGGTATAAACTTGAAAATCCACATGATGCAGGGATGGCTATACTTGGTAAAAGCATCGGAGATTTTATTTCAATGGCATTAGCATTATAATTTATAATCCTTGCTTTCTCTGAACACAAAGGTATATTCCGAGAATAAAACGGCAACATCGAACCGCAAGCGGTTTTTGAAAATTTCTTCCTTTTTCGTTCCTCAAAAGAGTAAATTTCCAAAAAGTGTTGCCTTATTTATTCTCTCCATATAAGTAATGCTTATCAGAGAAAAAAAGGAAAAAAATATTGGTTTTGGCTCTGCTTATTTGGGCAGTTGGTATTTTCCCTCAATCCGTTCTGCTAAATTTGTCATATCCTCATTGATTTTGTTACGGGTTATATCTGCATAGATTTGAGTAGTGGAAATACTTCGGTGTCCCAGTGTTTGGCTAATAGTTTCTATAGGAACACCCATTGAAAGACAGAGGGTTGCATAGCTGTGTCTTGCCATATGGTAGGTCAGCCGTTTATCAATTTTGGCTGCTTTTGCTATCTTTTTCAACTGAATATCAGCATTTTCTATTGTGCATAGCCTAAACACTCTTCCACCAAAACCAGCAAAAGCAGTGTCCCAGTATTTTTCAATAAGTCGTAACGGAATATCAAGTAGTGGAATATAAGAAGTGCTTCCAGTCTTTTGACGGTTCAGGACAATCCATTGTTTACCATCTTCTTTCTGTACAATATTATCATGTCGTAAGTTCTTCAAATCCACATAGGCAAGCCCAGTAAATGTCGAAAAGATAAACATATCACGAATAAAATTGGCACTCTCATGTTTCATGTCTACTTGCATCAATTGTTCTATTTCATCCATAGATAACCATTTCCGTGTAATTGTTATCCGCTGCGGACGATAACCAAAGAACGGATCTTGATACATCCAACCTCTGTTTAAGGCTCGCATTACAACCCGACGTAATGGTTTTATTGTATTGTTGGTTGTACTTGCGCCCATTTGTAGATTGACTTTCAGATAGTAAACATACGATTCTATAAAATCGAAATCTACTTGCGTAAATGGAATATCTGCTACTCCGTATTTATATTGTAAAAACTCTTTCAAATGCTGATAAGCACAACAAAGATGTGTATAAGTAGTTTTTACTATCAGAATACCGACAGACTGCCGTTTTTCTTCAACTAAGGCTGTAAACTCTTGTATCAGGCTGTTTTGCTTGATGCCAATTCCTTTGATAGCATTTTTCAGGATTTCAGCCGTAATGTAGCTTTTGTTTTCCAGTAAGGTTTTATAGTGGCGGACAAGTTCAGACCGATAGTTTTCTATCTGTTTATTGATAGTTGTCTCCTCCTTTGATTTGTCTATGGCTATTCCTTGTTTGGCATCCCATTTTTCGAGAGATAGTTCTAAACCCGTACTGAAAGCCGAGCTTTTACCGTCCACACTGATACGCCCCATGATGGGGCAGTTGCCTGATTTTTTCTTTTTGCTGGTATTCAGATAAAAGAGTATAGCGAAAGTGCTTCTATTATTTTGCATACTATTTCTATTTAGAATGATTAAAAGTTGAATTTAGTGGAAAGACGTGCAGATAGTTGCTGCATATCATTACTTATCTTCTCATTGTTAAGACGTGCATAGCGTTGAGTTGTTTGGATATGCTTGTGCCCCAACATCCGGCTGATACTCTCAATCGGAACGCCTTGCGAGAGGCAAATTTGAGAAGCGAAAGTGTATCTTGCTTGATGAAAGGATAAAGCCCGATTGATACCACAGTTTCTCGCAATCCTCTTTAAGCCGACATTGACTTGTCCCAAACTCATGTGGGGAAACACTTTTCCATCGGGAGCAAGCCCTTTGTAATACTCCATAATTTGAATAGGGATATTCAAGAGTTTTACATTAAACTCTGTATGTGATTTCTGTCTGTTTGCTGAAATCCACAGGCTACCATCATCTTCGGTAATAATGTCTTTCCAAGAGAGTTTATGCAGGTCTACATAAGCCAATCCGGTAAAAGTCGAGAATAGGAACATATCACGAATAAACCGTTGTGTGCCTGATTTAAGGGGAGTTTGCATAAGCAAGTCCAGTTCGTTATTGGTGAGAGACTTATTTTTAAGCTCCGTTTTTTCCAGTTCAAAACCCTCAAAAGGTGGACGGGTAATAATATTCCGATGCAACGCCAAGCGTATCACCTTGTTCAATTTGATAATGCGTGCCTTGACTGTGTTCGGATTCATCTTGCGTTTTACCCGAAAGAAGAGATTCAACGCTTCGATGAAAGGTAAATCCAACTCGGTTAGGGGAATATCCTCTATATGGTATTCTCCCCGAAGAAACTGTTTTAGTTGTTTGTAAAGGATTTCATACTGCTTGTAAGTGGATTGTGTCCGGTCAATACCTATTCTTCCTTTGAAGTCTTCCATCATTTCACCGAACAGGATAAGTAGCGTTTTCTGTGCGGTGGCAATTCCTTGAAAGGCATTTTTCACTTCGATAGCGGTTACTTTTCCTGTTCGCTTTAAAATGTCCCTGTAATGCGCATGTATGGAGAGATTAATTTTATTAATCTCTCTGTTGAGTTCAACGGCTACACGGCTTTTGCCGATTGCCCGACCTGATTTTACATTCCAAAGCCGTTCTTCTATTTTCAGCTTTGAGCCGAATTGTGCGATGGTGTTACCGATAATGATTTTACCCACAATCGGGTAAACAGCATCGGGATTTGTTTCTGTTCTTTCTGTGTTCCCCTCTCGTTTGAGGTAGAAGGACACCTTTAGTTCGTTGTTCATAATGCTCACATTTTAAGTTCGTAAAATTACTTTCAATATGAGTTATCTGAACAATGTAAACCACAGACAAACAGTGCTATAACCGGACGTTTAATGTCATTGTTTTGCTCTGCTTTTCGTCTATTTGAACGGGTAACAGTTTAGAAGCGGAAAGTCTGTTCTAATCCGCTTTTTCCTGCTATTTCGCTACTCGGCATCCAAAGACACTAAAAGACATACATTTCTATCAGTCAATCAATTACTTTGTTTTTCTCTAATTCTTCTTTTAGGCATCTTGTTTATCGAGTTTCTCAAAACCTTTCGGGTTACACTCAAAATCCTTGCCGCCGGGCTTCCTCTCCAAAGTCGGAAAGCCTAATGTTTCACTTATCCACTATATACATACAAACGTACTATTTCCCCAATGACTTGAACATTTTGGTGATGCAACGCTTTTTCTGCTCCATATTAGGATGGACATAAAGGTCAAGCGTGGTTGAGATATTTGAGTGCCCCAACAATACACTTACGATTTTATAGTCACACCCAGCTTCAATGCAACGTGTGGCGAAGCTATGACGCAGACCATGATACTTCAATTTAGGTATGTTAAGCTTCACCATCAGATTATTATAATAATTACGATACGTGCGTGGCTCTGTCGGACGTTCGTTGTTGGTAAGTACATAAAAATCGTCATTGAGTACCTTTTTCAACGGTTTTATCATTGCAAGCAATTCTTTGCTCATAGGTATTTCCCGGCAGGAGTTTTTGGTTTTGGGTGTGTTGATAACAAGTTCTGTATGCTTTTTCTCACCTTCAATGATATAGATACGCTCGATAGTGCGGCTGACCGTTATAGTACCGTCAATGACATTGATGTCGCTCCATTTTAAGGCACATATTTCTCCGATACGTAGTCCGGTACTAAGACTAATATAAATGCCAAGCCCGGTAAATGTAAAATGACTTTGGATATAGCTCAGAATCTTTCTGTGATTGGCTACAGATAACACTTCCAGTTCTTTATTACCGGTAGACGTAGGATATTTTATGTCCCATTCGTAATAGTTCATCCACTCATTCTTGACCCCGAATTTCATCACCATTTTAAGGACAATCAGAATGTCCTTAATCGTTTTAATACTCAAACCTTTTTCCAACTTTTGCAAGACAAAAGCCTGTACCTCTTGTTCGTAAAGGGAATCCTTATCTCCCAAACACGGAAGAATGTGGTTTTCCAAAATTAACACATAAGCTGCCATCGTGGACTGCTTCACATAAGGACGCTTGTATTCTTTCCAAGCTCCTGCAATTTCTCTAACTGTTTTGTGAATCATGATTTCTAAATAATTGGTTCTTATAATTAGAGAAAGATAATGTGATTAGTTCCGGCTTTACGATTCCCGGAGTTTACGGAAGAGTGGAAACGCATTAAAGTTTCAGACTTGCTTGATTTTTATTCCACAAATTCTCTTAGCTGGGAACAATTAGAATACGAGCCAAATGAGCCATATAACTTACATTACGGCTTAATCCATGTTGGGCTTTCTACCTTGATAGATTTGACAAAGGATAAATTGCCAAGCATCAAAGATGGTAATGTACCTAAAAAATATGAATTGTGCAAGGAGGGTGATATTGCTTTTGCAGACGCATCAGAAGACACAAATGAAGTCGCTAAAGTTGTTGAATTTTACAACTTAGGCGACAAAAAAGTTGTATGTGGGCTTCACACAATTCATGGGCGTAACAACAATGGACAGACGGCTAAAGGGTTTCTTGGTTATTGCTTTTCCTCTACAATATTTCACAATCAAATACGGCGCATAGCGCAAGGAACAAAAATATACTCTATAAGTACGAAGAATTTTTCAGAAATCTTTGTTGGACTGCCAAGTAGGAGCGAGCAGCAAAAGATTGCAACTTTGCTAAGGTTAATAGATGAACGCATAGCTACCCAAAACAAAATCATTGAGGATTTGAAAAAACTAAAGTCCGCAATTAGAAAAAGGGTATTCACTTTATTGAAAAATGAACATACAGAAAGTTGCGAGATTAATCAACTGTTAGCTTATGAACAACCTAATACATACATTGTTGTCAATGATGAATACTCTGCGGACACGACATTAACTCCGGTTTTAACAGCGAATAAAGGTTTTGTTTTGGGATATACAGACGAGGATTTTGGTATATATCAAAAGGGCGAGTGTATAATCTTTGATGACTTCACAATGGATGCAAAATATGTATCATTCCCTTTCAAAGTAAAATCTTCAGCAATAAAGATACTTACTGCAAAACTTAACGTAAATCTTCGGTTTATGTTTGAATATCTCTCATATTTAGGACTTAAATCCGAAGAGCACAAAAGGCATTATATTTCAGAAATAGCGTCACTTGTTATTGAACTACCTTCAAAAGAAAAGCAAAACAGAATTGCCAATCTAATGACTTCATTGGATAATAAATTGGTTCTTGAAGAAAAAGTAAAGGCAAAATATGAGGATAAAAAACAATACTTGCTCTCGCAAATGTTTATATAAACATCTGTGAGAGCAAGTACTGCTTCTGTTTTGAATACTCTGTGAGTAAATTATTATGTATAGCTAATAGTTCATGTAATCTTCTGAAAACAATGGATATTCTTTTTTGTTCTTCAAGCTTAGGCAAACAGATTTGAATATTTCCCATTGTATTATTCATTAGTTTGGGATTAGCTAAGTTTACCGAAACATATTTCTTTGTTGCTTCAGCTAAAACCAAAGAAACAAAATGAGTGTCAAAGCCTTTTTTAAGTTTTAATAAGCCACAAACATTTGTGCAATTAAATCTCCCATTACGATAAAATACTGTTCCTGCATTTGCACCATCAGTTGTCCAACTGATATATTCACCCTCAAACATATAATCATCAAGGTAGCCCATAATACCCTCGTTTGATGTTTGAGAAGAATATACAGGATATGTAGGATTCTTTTGTTGACTAATTTCAACAGAGCTAATAACCCTACCACGTCCTATTATGGCTATATCTTTAATCCTAAATTGTTCCCAAGAATCAGAGTGGAGCATTTTCAAACTAATTGCGGACATTGCCGTATTACATTCCTTAATCAAAGGAATTGCAGCACAATTTACACAGTCAGGAACTCCAAATGTACGCTTGTGTGATTGCCTTGAATGCCATTCGTCCACTTTGCAAGAAAATTGCGTGTCTGCAACTGGCTCATATCCTGTATATGGTGCCACTGGGCTTATTGGCTATACTGATAGCTATGCCCATAATGGTGAATCAATTTTAATAGTCAAAGACGGTTCTGGTGTTGGTTCTTTGTCGTATGTTAATGACCATTTTTCTGTAATTGGAACACTTAACTACTTAACACCCAAAGAAAAGTACTCATCCCTTTACCTATATTATGCACTTATGGCGTTCAATTTCACTCCATATATAACAGGGATGGCTATTCCTCACATTTACTTCAAAGATTATGGGAAGGCAAAATTATTCTGTCCATCCATTGAAAAGCAGATAAGGATTGCGTCATTGCTGCATAACATTGAGCAAAAGTTAGTTGTGGAACAAAACCTTATTATATCACTAAACGCACAGAAGTCTTACCTATTGCGTATGCTGTTTATATAAACATCGTGCGCAATAGATGTTGTTTCTGAATATTCAATAATTTCAAAAGTTCTTGTTCGACAAAAAGTTTCTTCTCAATAGAGGATGTGAGGTTTGTTATATTCTGTTGTTGTGCCATAGATGGTAATGGGCATTTGATATGATTGATGTCCTTAAGATATGCAGTTTTCATTGTTCCCTCTGTAACAATTCTGTTTACTTCTTTTGAAAAGTAAGAGGAAGACATCAACAAATACAAATATTCTACATTGATATTCGTATTCGGGACAATGCCCAATATACCTTGCTTGGTACAAATGGGGTATTCATTTATAGATATTGCTCCTATTGTCGCACCATTAGAATATATAACAGAATGCGATGGGATAAGCCACGCTGATGATTTTTGCATACCCAGTTCTGTTATAAAGTCCTTATTACTTGTCAGATATTTACAGGATAAATCTTCAATTTTAATAAATGGAATTGTACCTCCTAAATAATACTCATTTACCGATGTCGTAGGAGTACCACCTTCACCAGCTTTTATATAGAAAGAAGAAAAAGGGTATAATTTTCCTTTCAGAAGAACAGTCATCAATTCGTCAACAATTCCTTTGATTAAGGATTGCAGTTTCTCAATGATTTTGTTCTGGGTAGCGATACGTTCATCAAGCAAAGATAATAAGCGAGCAATCTTGCTTTGCTCCAAAATAGAGGGATATAGAATTTCTCTCTTTTCCATATCTCCTTTTGTAATATGAACCATAGTTCCACCCTGTACTTCATTCTTTATTTTCTCTGTGTCCCGTTCTAAAAAATAAAACAGAAATTCTTTTGAAACTTGTTGGAACGAATCAATTTTCCAAATATGATAATGATATATAACTTTCTCGCCTGTCCAAAAACGAGGACCAAAAGAAGCAGACCAAGCATATAACAAATCCCCGTTTACTGCAACTTTTTCATCATCAAGTTCCAAATCTGAATAATACCATGAATCATTAGTAAAGAAGTTACCAACACGAAGAACACGATATTTTCCATCTGATAAAAGCTCATTTTGTTTATATGCACGACCATTATGAAACGTACAGACATCGTTTAGAATTTCACGCTTCCACTCCCCACTAAACTTCGGGAATCGCAAAGCCGGAACATTAAGGACTTTCTTATCTTTATTTTCTGCCATAATTGTCAATTTTAATCGTTAAAATCAAGTGAAGGTAAATCATTGTCATTTAATCGGTCAAAGTCAGACTGAAACAAACGGTCTTGGATGATACGGTATTTTTCAAATTCAGTTTCGGCAAATTTCTTGGCGAATTCTGCCGTAACCTTACCTGCATCTGGAAGGACAGCATCGCCACCGGCTTCAAGAATGATGTCAATACGTTTTGCCCAGTCCTCCATTGTCATAGGTATATGACGCTTCGCCATACGTTCAGCCATATCCAACACGGCATTGACCAAACGTCCCATATCTTCCAGCTCTATACCTTTCAGATAGTTCTTGGCAATACTTACATCGGTCTTGACTATTTTCCCATCAGGAGCATTTTCCCACGTAGTCAGTCCCATGTGTTCTTTTTCAGCATTGGCTCTATTCACAATTAGTTCTGCGGCTGTCTGACCGTGCACTGCATAGTGCATTTTGTTCTGTACTTTTTTGAAAAATAACCGTGTGGTAGGTGCATCACGATTGTAATCAATGGCTGTAGAATAAATATCCGTAAGTTTTTGATAGAAACGGCGTTCGCTAAGGCGGATTTCACGGATTTCTGCCAGTAAATGCTCGAAATAGTCCTCGCCAATAAATGAGCCGTTTTCCATACGTTTCTTGTCTATCACATAGCCACGGATAGAGAACTGGCGAATGACAGAGGTACACCATTGGCGGAATTGTGTAGCCCTGATACTGTTTACACGATAACCCACAGAGATAATGGCATCCAAGTTGTAAAACAGCGTTTTTCTATTTACCTGACGCTCACCCTCCGTTTGAACTACCGAGAAAAACTCGGTAGTTGCATCTTTTTGCAACTCCTGACTGGCATATATGTTCTTTAAATGTAAACCTATATTATCGGTAGAGCAATCAAATAAGATTGCCATAGCTTTTTGCGTACACCAGACAGTTTCATTCTGATACACCACTTGTATGCCATCTTCCTTATCTTCAATGGCGAAGATAAGGAACTCTGCCGTACTGTTTCTTATTTCAAACCGCTTTGCCATTACACTTCCTTTTATTCAACCAACCCCAACTCTTTCAAATACCCCTCTATCTCCTTGTCAAGTTCGGCGCGTTTAGCTTCAAGTTCTTTAATTTCCGCCATTACAGCCTTGATGTCGATAGGTGCTTCTTCTTCAAAGGTATCAACATATCGGGGAATATTCAGATTATAATCGTTGTCAGCGACTTCCTGCAATGTGGCAAGATGACTATACTTTTCTATTTCCTTGCGATCACGATAGGTTTCGACAATTTTCTGTATATGCTGCGGACGAAGTTTGTTTTGAGTCTTTACCTTTTCAAACTCCTTGCTTGCATCAATGAACAGGATATTATCATCCTCCTTGCGGCATTTCTTAAAGACAAGAATACAGGTCGGTATGCTTGTACCATAGAAGATGTTGGCAGGCAAACCGATAATGGCATCAATATAGTTTTTCTTTTCAATAAGAAAACGACGGATTACACCTTCAGCATTACCACGGAACAGTACACCGTGAGGTGCAACACAAGCCATTGTGCCGCCCTCATTTAAGTGGTAAATCATGTGTAGGATAAAGGCATAGTCGGCTGTCTTTTTCGGTGCAAGTCGTCCAGCCTTGCTGAAACGGTCATCATTGTTGAATTTGTCAGCAGCACTCCATTCTGCGGAGAACGGAGGATTAGCCACGACTGCATCAAACTGCGTATCGCCAAATGCGTCCCACTCCAGCGTATCACCGTTTTCTATCTTGAAGTTATTGAATCTGATGCCGTGCAACAGCATATTCATTCTGGCAAGGTTGTAAGTGGTCGGATTCTTCTCTTGTCCATAAATGTCCACTGCATGACCCACCTTTGCCGCACGAAGAAGCAACGAACCACTACCGCAAGTCGGGTCATACACATTGCGAAGCCGTGTGCGACCAATAAAAACAATCTCTGCCAATATTTGGCTGACTTCTTGCGGTGTATAAAACTCTCCGGCTTTTTTCCCGGCTCCTGCGGCAAATTGACCAATCATATATTCGTAGGCATCGCCAAGAATATCAATCTCATTAGATGCTTCCACTCCAAACTTTATATCGTCCAAAGCCAACAAGACGTTGCTGACAAGCGTATTCTTGTCATCTGCCGTCTTACCCAACTTTGGAGAAGCGAGGTCTATATCTGAGAACAGACCGCCGAAATCTTCCTCACTATCATGCCCTAATGTACTATCCTCAATACGTTTCAGCGACCGTTCAAGTATTGGCAATATATTCTCTTTCCTTTTTATCCGATCTATTACCGATGAAAACAAATAAATCGGTTCTATGAAGTAACCGACACCTTCCAAACATTGCTTTTTCAGCTCCTCTTGTAGTTCAACGGCATCTTCATCCTCCATATTCCACAAATCTTTGAACGATACACCGTCATCCACCAAAGCATTATTGGCGTATGCTTCTATCTTTTCAGACAGGTATTTGTAAAAGATAAAACCCAATGTGAAATACATGAAATCACTGGCTGACATATTACCGCGCAACCTATTGGCAACCTCCCAAAGTTGGTCACGGAGTTTTTGTTGTAATTCTTCGCTCATATAATTTTCTATTCTATGTTATCTATATCGTTTTCTTCTGATGCTGTTTCTGCATTCTCTATTGCACTACGCAAATCGTCTAATACTTTTCCTTTATATGAAAAATATTTTGCTCCTTGATAAGCACCGGATGTGTTTCTCTTATCTTCCGGCATTAAAGTACCGACAAAAGGAGAGAGTTTGTAAATGCGACCCTCATATTCAACAGAATCGTCACTGGCTACTTTTACCTTTGTGTTTGTGGGTACAAAGGTAATGTATTCTCCAATCTTTATGCCTACCATACTGAACTTAAAGCGTCCACGTTTAACTGTACGTTTATGGCTATCAGTCTGTTCTTTTGTTTTTTCGTCTTTTTCTATTGGCTTGTTGTCTTTATAAACGGTAACTACTGCATCCTCTATTATTTTTGCTATATCATAGAAGATATCCAATGCTATTTGCGGAGCGACATTGAAAAATTCACGATTTTGCCTAATACGTAAATCAGTCAAACGGTCAATGATTTTGTGGACATGCTTCTCTACATCATTGTATTTTACAGTTCTAATTGTCGCGTAAATTTCAAAAGGCAAAGGTACTGCCGTATTATCAAGTTCCTTTGAGCGTACATCTACGGGGCGGGAGCTTTTACCAATCTTCACCCAATCCTCACGAAAACTTGGATTAGTCAAGATATACACATACCCCGGTTCTTTTATCTTATCCATAATCTTAATCCCAATTAAAAGTTCTGATAATGCTACGTAGCCTATCCATTATTCGTGTCAGAGCCTTACGGGTCTTTATCAAACCGAGATGTTTCTCTTTCAAAGCCTTTTGTATAATTTCAGGCTGTTCTTTTTGTAGGTAATCATATTCTTTCAGATAATGGTTAAGCACATCAGAAGAAAGTCCCTCATCTTGCGCCAATGAGTTCACCGCCTTTTCACGTTCAATGGAAATATAACGATTCAATCGTTCTTCGAGTTCGCTTGTACCGTCTGCCTTCTGCCGTTGCAGCATGAAGTTCTCTTTATCTTCATCCACATTCTTTTGGATGAAACCGTCAATGAGTTTCGCCTTATTGCGCATTTCGGCATCCTTAATCATCGTATCAATGATACTCTTGCGCCGTTCTGCATAATCTTTACTATATGGGTCAAGATTGGCAATCAGTTCAAGGATATAAGCCACGTTGATAATGTCGCTATGAAGAAGTTCAAGACAGAAATCCACATCTTCCAACCTTTCATCACTTGGTGTCTCATCACCATTGTTTGGAGAGGGTGAAGGCATGTCCGAAGGAACAAATGTATCGTGAATATCAAGATACTTGCTTCGGAAATCCATAAACTGCTGTTCGGTCATACCGAGGTCGTCCGCTTCATCACTGTAATCCTCATATATCTGAATTTCTGCGTGTTTACGGATAATGTCGCGGAAAGCCAACACAAAATCTTTCTTATCCTTTTCACTTTGCAACAAATCTATGCTGCTTGGTTCCGGGTATTTCTGTAAGAAGTCCGTGGCTAACTGCTGGTATTCCTTTTTTACCTCCTCATACGTAGGGCGTACTATTTCTTCCGGATTATTGGAATTGCTGAATAACCTGATGGCTGTATCAACATTACTTTTCAAATCACGGAAGCATATAATCTTGCCAAACCGCTTTTTCTCGTTCAAAACACGGTTTGTACGACTAAAGGCTTGCAACAGACCGTGATACTCCAAATTCTTATCTACATAGAGTGTGTTTAGCTTCTTGCTATCGAAGCCAGTAAGGAACATACCAACGACAAGGCAGAGATCAAGCGGTTTCATGTCCGCTTTCTTCTTTTTCATGCGTTCATTGATGTCATCGTAATAGGCTCGGAAATTTTCGGTAGTATATGCTGTGCCAAACATTTCATTGTAGTCATCCATGATGGCTTGAAGCTCGTCTGCTTCACCTGTACTTTCACTGACATACTGTCCTGTATTCATTCCTGTCTGTTCATCATCTTGGCTACTGTTGGCAGCGTATGTGAACACCGCACCGATACGTATTTTCGGATTCAGAGACTTGAATATCTTGTAATAACGTATAAGCATCGGCACAGACTGCACGGCAAACAGGGCGTCAAACTCACCGTCAAAAGTTGACTTATTGAAATTATTAAGGATGAATTTGGCTATTTCCTCCATTCGGTTGGCATTACCCGCTTCTACATTCTCGTTCCCATGATAATATTCTACAAGGAATCCCAGTACATTTTCATCGGCAATGGCATCCTTGATAAGATATTGGTGCAGGCAATTGCCAAATATTTCTTTGGTGGTATGCCCGTCCACGGCATTTTCCGTGAAGATGGGCGTACCCGTGAATCCGAACACTTGGGCATTGTCAAAGAACTTCATTATTCTTTTGTGGCTTTCCCCAAAGTGACTTCTGTGGCACTCGTCAAATATCATTACAATACGTGAGTGGCGTATGGATTCTATCTTATTGCTGTACCACGTCTTACTGACTGCGGCATTGAGCTTTTGAATAGTAGTGATGATTATCTTGGAGTTGCTGTGTAACCGCTTTACAAGTTCGTCCGTGTTATCTGTACCATCCACTGCTCCCGGCTCAAAGGCTTCATATTCCGATTGGGTTTGTGTATCAAGGTCATGGCGGTCAACCACAAACATAACCTTATCTACATCGTCCAGTTCGGAAACGAGTTGTGCTGCCTTGAATGAAGTTAAAGTCTTTCCGGCTCCGGTCGTATGCCATATATAACCGTTGCCATTGGAGTTTTTTACCTTGTCCAATATTTTCTCTACGGCATAGAATTGATACGGACGGAGTACCATCAGGCATTTGTCGCCTTCATGCAGTACGATATATTTGCCAATGATTTTGCCCAAAGTGCATTTCTCTAAAAAAGCGGCAGCAAATTTATCCAGTTCATTGAACGGCACATTGGCTGCATCCGTCCAGTTGAACGTGAATTTATAACCGCTGTTCGGGTTATTTGCAAAGTAACGGGTATTTACGCCGTTGGAAATAACGAACAACTGAATGTAGTCAAATAATCCGTGAAAAGATGTTTTGTGATAACGTTGTATCTGATTGTACGCCTGTTTGAGTTCCACGCCACGGCGTTTCAATTCAATCTGCACTAATGGCAGACCATTTATAAGAATAGTCACATCGTAGCGACATTTTTTTCGACCTTCCACCGTTATTTGATTGGAAACCTGAAACTCGTTCTGACACCATTGTTGACGATTGAGAAATTCCACCCAAATACGTTTACCGTCTGCCGTATCAAGCGGATAAAGGTCGCGTAGTTTCTTCGCCTTTTCAAATCGTGTACCGCCTTCAAGATAGATAAGAATCTTTTCAAATTCCTCTGTCGTAAATTCAGTTCGACCATATTCAGCCAACCGTTTACGGTTATGTATCTCCAATTGCCGTTTGAAATTTGCTTGAAGATTATCTTCTTCAGCAATCTGGACATACTCATAATCCATTTGCTGAAGTGTAGCGATAAGTCCGGCTTCCAATGCCGCTTCACTTTGTATTGACATATTTTGCTCCGCCTTTTATTTGTTATTTATTTCCGTTCAGATTTCTGATAATCTCAATACCCAATGCGTTTTCTATCTTACATATCGTTTCTAACGACATATTCTTTTTCCCTTTCAATACTTTAGAAATATATTGTTGGGTGCAATTCATTCTTTCAGCAAGCATCTGTTGTGTCAAACCAAGTTCCACCATTCGTTTGGACATAGTAGCAGCAATCAGCTGCGAGTATTCTGCCCAATCCTTGTTATCCTGCTCAGGCTTAGCTGTGCATCTGGCTTCTAAGGTATCACAATATATTCTGTCTGTCATTGTATTTATTGAAAGATTATCTTGTTTGAATGCAAAGGTAATATAAATACCTGAGGAGCACAACTATAAGGTTGTATATTTGAGTAATAAGTGTTTTATGATTGGCAATTTGTATATCCAATGATACTATAATATTCTTCACTTATGCTGAAATCTTAGTGAAAGCACAATAAAAACAAAAACGCCATAGGCTACTACATCGGTGCCAAATACTGCCACGATGTTGTGAGTTGGTTGGAATTTGCCAGACTTGGCTTTTATTTGCATCACGGTCACTTGGAACAACTGTTACGGGTTAGTGGATAATGCCACTCCCGACCACTTGCTGCCACAAGCTGCCAATCAGCCGTAAAACCATTGTCCGATGCGAATATTGGCTTTACTTTGTGGGTAAACCAGATTATCAATAATAAAAACAGTATATGCAATGAATGAATTTGTGATTATTTCAAAAGACGTGTTTGAAGAAATGGTCGGGAAGTTCAGCCACTTCTCCGACCGGGTGAATGAAATTCTAAACAAAAGGGATGAGGGAAGGTTCAGTCGCTGGATGGACAATCAGGAAGTCTGTCAGCAATTACGCATCAGTCCCCGTACCTTGCAGACGCTTCGCGACAACGGCACACTGGCTTACTCCCAAATTGGACATAAGATTTTCTACAAGCCGGAAGACGTGCTGCGTATCGTACGGTTTGTAGAAGACAGACGAAAGGATCCGCCTGTTAGGGAAAGACCATCTGAATGTAATTGAATTTATTGTACCACTAAATCCACTGTAATAAATGAACAAAACGATTATGACTAACGATGAATGGGCTATCGGCTTCATGGAACAATTGGACACCATGCTTGACGGCATTGAAAGCATGAACGAAAAAAGCAGGGCTTCATTCAGCAATGAACGCTTTCTGACGGATAGGGAGGTATCGGCACGACTCAAAGTGAGCCGCCGTACCTTGCAGGACTACCGCAACAACGGGACAATAGCTTATTACCAGTTGGGCGGTAAGATTCTCTACAAGGAATCGGACATAGAACGGATGCTTCTTGCCAATTACCGTGAAGCGTTCAGAAAAAAAGACACCTAAATGGTATGACAAAATGAAAGCCGACAACAGAGGAATACGTTTCCAGTCCGTTGTCGGCTTCTGTTTTTCTTTTCACCTTTTTCAGCTGTCTGCTCTCCGTCCATTATATGGGGAGAGCGAAAAGAAAAGGTGAAGCGATTTTCTGCTGTGGCTTGTGTTCAGCCTGTCTATGACGAATTTTCTGAAAATCAAACATTCCCTTCCACGTAGTCTGAATGCAAGAGCAATCACCATTTCAAGGCTATACACCTCGTAACGTGTTCCGTCGACTTGTCTGATGTACCGTTTCGTTTCTTCTTCCAATAACTCATGATTCTTATAAATGGCATGTACTGCTGTGCGGATGTCGTAGCAGAATACCATAAACATATCCGCTATTTCTTCCATCGTCATCCAGACGGGAGCGGTAGGCATGGTGACCATCCCGTTTTCACTGATAGCGATTATTCCCCGTTCCATTGTCATACCTCCTTATCCGTTCCATTTCCATTCGTTTTCCTTTCCCTTGATATGCCTGTTCCGTAGGTGCGTCTGATTGTTATCAGATTGTCCATATCTTTGGATATCTTCTTGTCAGTGACCTCCGCGTACCGCTGGGTGGTCTTTATACCGGAGTGGCCCATCATCTTGGCTATGCTCTCAATGGGGATACCCTCCGAAATCAAAAAAGTCCCGAAGGAGTGTCTGGCTTGATGATAGGACAAGTTTTCCTCCCTGCCGATGGCAACACCCATCTCATGTATCTCAAACCACATCTCGTCACGGCTTGGGAGTGGGAATACTGGCTTGGTGTCGTCCTTGGTGTTGTAGAGGTCAAGTATCTGTTCTGCTATCGGGTGCAGGGGGATGAATGCCTCCACATTGGTTTTCTTGCGGTTGATACGGATATAACGCCTGCCGTCCGATGTCGTGCCAATATGGTGCGGATGGAGCAGCATGATGTCCACGTATGCCAGTCCCGTAAAAATCGAGAACAGGAACGCCCTCCGCCCAAGTTCCTGCAAGGGGTCGGGCATCGGTGTTTCGAGGATGGTCTTCAGTTCCGCACGGCTGATGTGCTTATGCCTCGGAGCGGGCTTCTTCTCGTATTCCATGTCTTCCAACGGGTTGGCACGGAGTATCTCATAATCAACGGCAAGATACACCAGCTTGCTCAGCCAGCACAGGCACTTGTTCATCTGTGACGGTCCGAAGTTCTTGTAGCGTTTCAGGAAAGCTTTATAGGAATTGCCGAACTCTTCCGTGATTTCAGCCAGATTTATATCACTCTTTCCCTGTGAGGCAAGAAAGTCCGTCAAATACTTCTGATAGTATTTTGAATTTCTGTACGTCGAAGTGGAATTTATCTCCTTTGAGCGGACAAGCAGCCTTTCAAGTTCCATCTCGCCCATCTGTAACAGTTTGACCGGAATGACGGCTTTCTTTGCCAGCGTATTTTTGAGCAGCTCGGCACTCACTACGTTCTGCTTCTTCAATGAATCCTCATAGGCACATTCGACGGACTTGCGGAACTCCAGCAAGCGGTTGTTTTCACGGATGGTACGGATTGAGCCTGTCTTGCTGTTCCAGTCTTCGGGTCTGCAATAGATGCCTGTCGCCATTGTGGAACTCTTGCCGTCTATGGTGATGCGGCAAAGGACGGCGGTCGTGCCGTCAGCCTTTACTTTATTCCTGTTGATGTATGGTAATACGGAAAATGTACTGCGCATAATTGTAATATTTTAAGTTTCTTATTTTAATGATTACAGGACAAGATTCAAGTCCTTGGTTGCTTCGATATACTTGTCCATGTCCTCAAACAGCTTTTTCGGAGTGACACGGGCATACACCTGCGTGGTGGTTATGTCGGAATGTCCCAGCATCCGGCTGATGGTTTCTATCGGTACTCCGGCTTCCAGCGTAATCAGCGAGGCAAATGAGTGTCTTGCCTGATGATAGCACAAGCCGCCATTCACTCCGGCAAGGACAGCAAGGGCTTTCATATGTCGTTTCATGTTGGGGTGATGAACCATCGGGAAAAGTGTCGGTCTGCTGTCATCACGATATTTCTCTATCAGCGCAAGTGCTTCGGGAAGCAGTTTGACGCTTGCCCGAAGCTCGTTTTTCTTCCTGTGATACTTCAGCCAGAGGTTTCCCTCATCGTCCGTGTAAAGATTCTCACGGGTAACACTCACCGCATCGGCATAGGCGGTTCCCGTATAGCAGGCAAACAGGAAAAGGTCGCGGGCAAGAATGTGTGTGGTGCGCCATGCGGGTATTTCCACATCACGGATTTTCTCGAAGTCCTCACGGCTCAATGCCCTCGGTGTGCGTTCTGTCTTTTGTGGAAGGGTGAAATTGGCGAAGAAACACCTGTCTGCGTATCCCTCCTTGTAGGCAATACGGCATACCTTTTTCAGAATGGCGAGATAATGGCGCACGGTATCTACCGCCAGTCCCTTTACGTCCATTACATAATTCTGGTAGTCATGGATGAACTGCTCGGTAAGCTGGCCGAAAGCGATGTCCTTCGTCTTGAACTGCCACTGGATGAACTCACCCAATCTCATTCTCATGTAGTAATAGCCGGGATATGTTCCTTTGGCACGGTCGATGCCGATACGTGCCTTCAAGTCCTCACAGATACGGTCAGTCATTCTAAGCAATGTCATCTGTGTTTCCATGCTGCCTTGGAACAGTTCCTTGACCGCCGTGGCGTCAAAGTCTTGTCCGCGTTCCACCAGCGTGTCAAATGCGTTATTGATGGCAAGCAGCAGCTTATCCAGCTTGGCATTGGTTTCCACCGCCTCACGGCTCTTGCCGCCCAGACGGCTTTCCCTTGCGTTCCACAACTCCGGCTTGCACGACAGTTTGCAACCGAACTGCGCCATTGTGCGGTTTACCGTAACTCTTCCCATTATCGGGGCTTTGCCCGACTTGTCCGTTCCGCTCTTTTTCAGGTAGAGCAGCACCTTGAATTTTTCAATCTTCATCGCTTACACTTTTTTGGTTACAAAATTACTTTGAGTATAAGCGTTCATTGATTTGCAGAACACTGCGTATCAGTGCAAAAGAAACGGCTGTCCAACAATTTCATTTTCCGTGCGCTACCTATCCTTGCTTCGGTAACAGGCAGCTAACGACTTGGTAACTGAAATGGCTCAATATTCCGCACTTCCTTGCGTTTTCGGCATTTGGCAGAATAGTGAAAAGCTACTCATTTCAAACGGGTTGCGTTTTGTTGTTACTTGTTTGCTGATGGTTGCTTTGTGGGTTCTGTTCCATGTGGCCCGTCATTCTTTTGCCATGGCATTGAAGGAGCAAAATGTCCCCATTGAGATGATCAGCGAGTTATTGGGGCATAAATCCATCAAGACAACCCAGATTTATCTAAGAAGTTTCTCGTTGGAGAAAATGACGGTGGTAAATAAGTCTTGCTTTGAGAATGTATATAATTATATGCCAGAGGTGGGTTGAGGCTACTTGGGGAGTAGCGTTCATTTCACGGTGCAAATGTAGCAAAAAATAGCAAATAACAAGCAATCATTAGTTTTAGTTTGTGCTCCGGCCTTGATTCTCCTTAAATCTTCGTTCTTATTCCTAGTGCATAGACATGGCAATAGAGACGAAATGATCTCGTATTTCCTACATCATCACGTCCCTTCTAAAAATCGAACATACATTCCTGTAGAGACGGGGCGTGCCCCGTCTCATCCCCTCCAAATGGTAACTTAAAGCTACTATCAGACAGTGGGAGACGGGACACGCCCCGTCTCTACAACCGGGTGATAACCGTTCTCGCACCTTTTACGCTACTCCCCAAGTAGCCTAAGATTTCGAGAGATGGTAATTTTCAGTAATGCCACATTTAAAAATATAAAGTACTGTTTATCAAGATGATGTAAATGATTCTTGGTAGGGCTCTGAATTGCCGTGGGGTCTGTTTTCGGACCATGGGATAACCACTAGAAAAGATAATCATAGAGATGGATATATTGACAGGCAAGTGCTCGGATGGGTTCATGGCGCATGTTCTGAAGCGACGTGACCAGGAGGCCGTCCGCTGGTACGTGCTCACGCTCCCTACCGCCGGTGGCGGGCGTGACAGGATCAGCCCCTCGAAGGGGCTGGACGCTGAGCTTTCCCGCCGTGAGCGTCGTGGGGAGGCCTTGTTCGAGTATTTCTCCCCCTCGTATGTCGAGGCGAGGAAGGTGGGCGGCAAGATGGTCAACACGAGGCAACCCCTGTTGTACAACTACGTGTTCGTCCACGCCTCGGAGGACGAGATCTTCCGCCTGAAGCGTACGCTTCCCCTGTATAATTTCCTCCCCCGGGTTTCCTCCGGCGGGCGGTCTTATTTCCCGTACCTCTCGGATCGTGAGATGGATACCTTGCGTTGGGTCGCGGCTTCTTACTCCAACGAGCTTCCGGTGTACGTGCCAGATAGCGGCCGCTTGTTGAAAGGCGACCGTGTGCGTATCACCTCCGGCCCTTTTACCGACATGGAGGCGGAGGTGGTGGTGCAGCCGGGCGGTGGGCATAAGGACGTGATGGTGCGTATCCTCGACTGTCTGTGGGTCCCCTTGTTCGAGGTGAGAGCGGGGGAGTACGAGTTGATCGAGCTGAACACGGGGGGCAAGCACGTGTATACCCATTTGGACAACGACCGTCTGTCGGAGGGCTTGCACGATGCCTTGGGCCGTTACCATGCCTCCGGCGTGGTAGTGGATGAGGATGTCCGTCTGGCCCGTGAGGTCCTGCGTGGCTACGCCTCTCTCCGTGGTGAGACCGACGTGATCCGTTGCAAGCTTTACTCTTTGCTCCTTCCAGCCTATCTGCTTTTGGGCGAGTCGGATGAGTTCGATCGTTTGCACGCCACGATGCGCAGCATGCTCCCGGTGATAAAAGCGGGGCAATCCCGTGCCTTGTTGCTGGTCACGCTGTACGGCTGTACGGACAGCAGCCTCTACCAGTGCATGGCGCACGAGCTGGTTGACCCTTGGATGGAGGAGGCCTCGCCCAAGAAGAGTAAGACCGTGTTGATACGTCGTTTACGTGATTACGACCGGTGGCTGAAACATAATGAATAGTGAATAAGGAATAATGAATTAAATAATTCAAGATTCAAGATTCAGAAATCAAGATTCAAAAAGAAATGTCTTCTCTTCCTTCGGGTATCCGGTTAATGAACTTGTTGCGTGAGCATTTGACAGAGATCATGGATCGTGAGCGTGTGAACCGAAACTCAATACACCTGTATTGCACGGGTCCCTACTGGGTAGCGTTCGAGCGTTCCGCCTACCAACTGCATCGTGCGTTCTCGGATAGCGAGACCACGCCGCTGCGCCTGTTCGCCTACCCGTTCCCGATCGTGATGGTGTCTGTAACGGATCGCTCGCTCCGTTCATATACTCGCAAGCATATCTTGAGAAGAGACGGGTCGGATTACAAGCTATTGACCGTCCCCGGGTTTCCCTTGGCGGACTACCGTGAATGGCACGCCGGCGAGGTGGAGGGATTGCCTTTATTGAGTGAGAGCGTATGAGTTTTTTTAAGGTCAGGAGGTGTAAAAGATCCTGATGTCAGAAAGAAAAGTGGATTATGGTAAGTATGGAAAAAGAGAAAACTACGCCATTGGGGAAAAGTGAGAGAGAGGAACCGGAGCGATTCATCCCGGATGGGATGGGTATGTTCCAACGTAATGTAAAACGTATAGGGGATTGTGCGCTGGCGTTTTTGGCCTTGATCGTCTTCTCCCCGCTGTTTTTACTTTGTTATATCGCCGTAAAACGGGAGGATGGAGGCCCGGCGATCTTTAGGCAAGAGCGTATCGGTCGTTTCGGTCGCCCGTTCAACATCTATAAGTTCCGCAGTATGCGTCTGGACGCGGAGAAGTTCGGTCCGGCCCTTTACAAGGGTGGGGCAGATCCCCGGATAACCCGTGTCGGAAAATTCCTCCGGGTACATCACTTGGACGAGCTGCCCCAGTTATGGAATGTCTTCGTGGGCGACATGTCCTTTATCGGTCCCCGTCCCGAGCGTAAGTTCTACATCGACCAGATCATGGAGCGTGATCCTCGTTATCGTTACCTCTACCAGATCCGTCCGGGCGTGACCTCTTACGCCACGCTCTACAATGGGTATACGGACACGGTCGATAAGATGCTCCGCCGCTTGCGTTACGACCTGTTCTATCTGGAACATCGCTCTTGGCTGTTCGATTTCAAGATATTGGTGAAGACCTTCTTGAATATAGCGTTCGGTAAGAAATTCTAATGCTAGATCTCCCCGTATTCCTCCCTTGCGTCAAAGCAGGGGCAAGCCTTACGGATATAGGGGCTAAGTTGGTAATGTCCTAGGATGCGTGCCTCCGGGTAATCCCTTCGTAATTGCCGTAGCAGATCCATCAAGGTACAGCGCTGGGCGTAGGTCCGGGTATCGGCCGGACGGCCTTGTTCGTCGAGTCCTCCCTCGTAACATATACCGATACTTTTGTCGTTCCATCCGGCTGCGTGCGCCCCGATCTGGTTGACCGGTCGGCAACGATGTAGCTCCCCGTCCCGTGTGATATAGAAATGATAGCCGATATCGGCGAATCCCCGTGCCTTGTGCGATGAACGGAGCGCCTCCACAGGAAAATCCCTGTCATATCGTGTAGCCGAGCAATGAATTACAAGGAGGCGAACCTCCCTGTAATTCTGGTAGAAACAATAAGCCTTACCCATGATAATTGAAGATTGATAATTGAAAATTGAAAATTAGAGAATACAGGATTGGATGCCAAGTGCTCCCGCGATGGCGGTAGCTACGGCGATGATCACTTTGATAATAGTACTCCATACGGACTTTTTCATGATAATTAATAATTAATAGTGAATAATGAATAATGAATTGAATAATGATATCCCGGCTGATATAAGAGGAAAGCTTCGCTTTCCTTTGGACGGCCTCAGCGGACGGGCGTCAAGCGAAGAGACCGTAGCGAGCGTGAGGAGCATCCCTGTCTGAGCGAAGCGAGTTGGGATGCGACAGCGAGCGTAGGTCTCGAAGTAGCCCGTCAGCGTCAGCCTTGACCTTTTGGTTACTTTTGGGTCAAGCCAAAAGTGACATACCGATTTGGGTCAAGCCAAAAGTGACACGTTAGATCTCATCAGGCGACTCCGAATCCCCACCCCCAGCAGCCGGCTTCTTCGAGATATCCACGGTAGTCTCCCCAGCCTTCTCCGCACGGAGCACCGCTTGCTGAGCCTTGCGAGTAGCCACAGGTTGGAACTCCAGCCCGGCGAAGACATTCTTCAAGTCCTCGCCCGGTATATACTGGATACTAACCCCGGTGATGTTTGTAGATGTGAATTTCTCAAGACTCTCCGCACCCTCGTTGAGGATATGGAGCCGGAATTTACCCAGTTCGCCGAAATCCACCTGTTTCCCCTCTTGGAGGGCATCGAGCAGGTTCTCGACAGTGGAGATCAATACCGCCACCACATCCGCCCGGCTGACGGTGGTTTGCATGGATACCCGGCGGCTCAGCTGCTTGAGCGATAGCTCACCATTGATCTGTGCCGTGGCGTACGCTTTCGCCGGCTCGTCTTTCTTGATAGGGTTGGTCCGAAGGGACACGCTGTAATTTAAAGCCATAGATTTGATAATTAAAAATTGATAATTGAAAATTGAAAATGAAATCGATTTGTTTTCGATAACGAATGTACGACATTCGGTTTCCTCTGAAATGAATACCGCTGACAGTGGATGAATAAGGGAGATAAAAGAGGAGATATGCTGAAAAATAAACATCCGTATAGTTGTTCGTGTCGTATGTTTTAAGTATCTTTATACCAATAAGATAAATCTTAAAAATGCGAACGATATGCGAACAGGATATACACAAATCGACGAGTGGCCCGTGCGGCCCTATTCCAAGCGGGAGCTGGCCATGGCCTACGCCCCCGAGATCAGCCCCGTCTCGGCCCTGAACCGGCTGGCGGAATGGATGCGGTATAACGATCGTCTGACCCGGGAGCTTGGTGATACGGGCTACCGCTCGAGGCAACGGGTCTTCACCTCCCTGCAAGTGGAGCTGATCTTCCGTTACTTGGGTCGTCCTTGAGAGGAGACACCGCCACCCGTCGGTATAGGCGAGCGGCGATGCCGGTACTGGCATCAGACAACGCCAGTACTGGCGTAGGGCTGCGACGGTAGTGCTTACGGGCAATGACAGTAGTGGCATTTCCTTCATTCCTTCATTCCTTCGGGCGTCCCTCACGCACACACACGTGCGAGGAGAAAGCGTACTCGCCCCGTGCGGTCTTGATCAGTGTTCCCTTCTCCAGCATCCGTTTGAGGGAGGAGTCGAGTGTTTTCTCGGGTATGCCGTTCTTCGCTGCCTCCTCCACGGCCTGCCGACGGCAGAACATCATTGGGAAGGCATTGAATAAAGCCTGTTCAGGAGAGGTCTGGACAGGGATGGCCTCGGAGGTAGGCAGGAAGCCCAGCACGTAGCTCGAATGGCGGTAAAGAGGCTCTATGAGCGTGAGTACGGCTTGGAAATCCTCGTCGGTGACCCGCAGGTCCAGCTTGGGGACGATACCATCCTTGATATTCTCGATGGGTATCTCCGGGGCGGGGGAGAGACCGGGGGAATTGAAAATGGAAAATTGAGAATTGAAAATTTTTTGTTGGGGAGGGAGGAATTTCTCCAAGGCTCTCAACAGGGCTACTATACTCAGGATCCGGCAGGTATTGATGGCGATACGGGCGACGGCGCTTCGCATGGAACCTCCATAGGCGTAACCGGCGTGGGAGAATAACTGGGCGAACCGTTGGTTGAACAGCTCTTTCTGTTTCTCGGATAGCCTTAGCTGGATCGTTTGGACCGATCCGTTGATCAGGTCCAGTACCTGTTTCCATTGTGTTCCCCATGTGGCGAAGCGTAGGCCGTAATCCTCGCTTTCCGAATCGAATTGGTCCATCCACTCATCGATAGGTGGCATGAAATAGAATAACTGGCGAGAGAACAGGCCGTTCTCCGCCGAGGGGATTAGCGGCTTTACTTGCGCCGGGGTTCCACTTAGCAATACGCTGAGATAAGACTCATCGCATTCCCGGTACTCATGATTAGTACGCCGGTTGAAGGCCAGTCGCTCATGGTCGTGGCATTTACGCAAGGTATCGCTCCAATGGCCGTGATCCGCTCCGATGGCGGTACTCACGGTATCAGCCTCGGTCTCGCAGATCAGCCCCACGCCGTCGGCCTCTATGAGGTTCTCTAAGATACCGGTACCCGAGTTATCGCCGGCTATGAGGAACATCTTGAGGGGCGGTTGTTCCGGCTCGGGCGTCTCGGAGCGTTTCTTGCCGAGTGAGTCCCATCGGTTCTTTTCCTCCCGATAATTCTTTAGGCTGTCTTTGTAGCGGGCCATCATCTCCTCGTGAATAGGTTCAGCTAGGCGCCTGACCCATGTCAAGGCTCCTTTTCCGGAGGCGGGAGGCGCTACGATGAAGGTTTGTAGGCATGGATACATGTATTTTTGTCCGTATAACACCCGTACCCGCTTGTTCAAGGTGCCCCCGAGTACGGTGAATACTCCCAGCAGGAGTATGTCACGCTGGGCGATGGAGTTCCCGCAATCGATCATCTGCTTGATGAACGGGGGCCACGGATAATTCGGGAAAGCGGGTGGCAAGTCCTCACGTGCGTACGTATGTGCGTGTGTGGGTGTGAGAGGGGCTTGAAGGTTTGAAGGATTCTTGTTCTCCCTCGGGTATTGGCGGAAGGTGTCGGCCAGTTGCTTGTCCGTTTTTACGCCGGCAATCTCGGCCCAGTGGAAGACGGAGCCTAATCCGTTGCGCCCGTTGCCCGCTTTGAGGGCGTGGTCGTATAGCTTGTCCGCTTCTTCGTAGACGTATTTCTCGGACAGGCGGCAGATGCGATGAAAGAACGTCCTTCCCGCTTCCCCGCAATCGTTGGCGGTGGCGAAGGCGATCGGCATATACTCTTGGTAAGTGGGAGCGATGTTCGCCCCTTGGTGTTCGATGGCGGCGACAAGCCGCTCTAATTCTGATAATGGGTTCATTTGATTTATAAGTTATAATTTATGATTTAAACTGTCAACAGTCACTTGTCAACTATCAACTCTCCCGCAGCTTAGCGGAGGGATCATGGCAGAGGAAACACGCCCGTGAGAGATCGGCGTTTGAGGCATCCGCATTCAATCCGTATTTCCATTTCAGGTATTCCCATGCCGATAGCCGTGCCTTATCAAAAGATTCCTCTATGGAAGCCTTGGGTGAGAGCCGGTAGGGGACGAGCAGTTTCACGCCTGTGGTGCTTGGGCTGACGAAAGCTAGGTCCGGTCTCAGTTTATTATCGGCGAACAAGGTGTCTCGCCAGTGGAGGGTTTCCTCCGGCGAGGGGAGATGGTCGATATCGATGACAAACTCTCCGGAAAGGAATAACAGGCGGTCTTCCTTGCGATAGGAGAAGACCCCGGCCGGTGTGACGTATGGCAGTAAGTTTTGCTTCAGTTTGCGGAACCGTTTCTCGTCGCTCAAAGCGTCCTGTACGCTGAGCGTTCGTTCTTTCAGCCACTCGTTGGAGGTGATATAGGTATGCAACTGTTTGACACTGGTCACGCCGCTCGGCACTTGATTGGAGATGGGGGCGTTGAAAAAGGACATGATACATTCTTTCATTAACTCGTTTGATTTAAAGTTTAGGCTGGTAAAGGAAAGGTAAAAGAGTGAGAAAAAACGGTCCGGTAAGTTATTTGCACCTATCGGTAAGTTATTTGCGCATAAAAGTAATTCGGTGACAGGAAAAAGAAGAAGATATGAGTGAAGAGAAAGCGAGCCCGTGTGTGCTGCACATCCATGGCGAGAACATACAGGTGCTGCCCAATGCCATGTTTGCCATTCAATATATTTGCTTGGACCCGGGAGAAAAGCCGGAGGTCGTTTCGGAAAAAGACGTGAGGCCGGATCCGGAGCCGTGTGATTTATTAGCCTCCTATATCCAAGACGAGGAGGTGCGTCACGACTTCGTGAAGCGAATCGCCCAATGCCCGGATGTGGCCACCCTCTGCCAAACGGTGCTGACCGACCTTTTCAACGAGGTCTTTTGCGACTGCGTGGAACCGGCCAAACTTATCAAGAGCAAGGAATTCATCAACGCCATCATCCCCCTGCTCCCCTTCAAGCAAGGCAAGAGCTTGCGCAATATCCGGCGGGCGATCGTGAAGTATGTGCTGGGGGAAGGGTAGGTGTTTTGGTTTATGAATGATTGCATAATTGGATATTTATTTGTTTCTTTGTCAATATTCTATTTTCTTATGAAGTCGAGACAAGAGATCCTAGCGTTATTAAGAGACTTCAAGGTTCGTAAAGGCAAAAAGTACGGAATCTTGAAAATGGGTATCTTTGGCTCTGTAGCTCGTGATCAACAGACGGAAAGCAGTGATGTGGACATTTATTACGAGGGTGAGGCGCAAGGGCTTTTCTCTCTCTCCCATTTGAAAAATGAATTGGAAGAATTGTTGGGAAGCCCGGTGGATATCATCCGTCTTAGAGACCGGATGAATCAGTTGCTTCGTAAACGAATCGAGAGGGAGGGAATCTATGTTTGATACGGAGTTGGCCTTGGATACCTTGTCGCAGATAAAGGATACTCTTTCAATGATAATGGCAAGAACTTCGCATATTCATAAGGTTGATGATTTTTATATGAATGAGTCTGGTATGATTCTATTGGATAGTGTTTGTATGAAACTTGTCGCTGTAGGTGAGGCAATCAAAAATCTAGACAAAATAACGAATAAGGAATTACTTCTTAAATATCCGGCTGTAAACTGGAAGGATATTAAAGGGATGAGAGATATCATTGTCCATCATTATTTTGATATTGACGCAAGCGTGATACTTTATAGTCTTCAAAAGGAGGTTCCGGATTTGTACTCCACTATTTGTGTTATGCTGAGGGATTTGTCTCGGTGACTTATCACGATAAATATAGTTTAAACTCATTTTAAATCAAGACACTCGTTTTTTGCCCTACTGGTTTACCGGCGGGATGGGAGTGGTTTGTGTACTTGTCTTTATTCCTAGTAAATCAGAGAATAATAAGCGGATAGCTAAGAATACGCTGTTCCTCTACGTGCGTATGCTCTTTATCATGGAGAGCAATTTTTGTATTAAACACAATTCTTTGTAGCAATGGTAACAGACTCACGAACTTCGAAAAGTATAAAAAATAGTTTGGTAGCCTTGGCTTTTTATTTTATTAATCTGGTTCTTCAATTTTTCTCCCGTAAGGTATTCTTGGATTATCTTGGGGCAGAGATCTTGGGACTGAATACTACGGCTACCAATTTGCTTCAGTTCTTGAACCTTGCGGAATTAGGAATAGGATCAGCCATTGCTTGTACATTATATAAGCCTTTATTAGAGAAGGATACGGTTGCTATCAATGAGATTGTTTCCTTGCAAGGCTGGTTGTATCGGCGTATCGCATGGATCGTGATAGTGGGAAGTCTCGTGTTGATGGCGTTTTTCCCTTGGATCTTCGCTAAGATGCCGTTACCCTTATGGTATGCGTATGCTTCTTTCGGAGTGCTGCTAGTTAGTGCATTGCTGAGTTATTTTGTTAATTATAAGCAGATCGTTTTATCCGCTGACCAGAAAGAGTATAAGATCCAGTATAGCTATAAGGCCTCGATGTTGATTAAAACCCTTTGTCAGATATTGGCGATTCGATATTTGAGAGACGGTTATGTATGGTGGTTGGTATTGGAGATTGTGTTTGCGATCGTAGCTTCGTTGGTGTTAAATAGAATGGTCCGGCAGACTTATCCATTTCTAGAAACTAAATTAGGACGAGGTCGGGAATTATCGAGAAAGTATCCAGCTATTATTAAGAAAGTTAAGCAATTGTTTTTTCATAAGATCGGTAGCTTTGCTTTGACACAAACTAGCCCGATCATTATTTACGCCTACACTACACTAACTGTAGTGGCGTTATATGGCAATTACATGTTGGTTATCCTTGGGATTCAAACTTTGATGACTGCCATTTTTAATAGCATGAACGCAGGAATTGGGAATTTAGTGGCAGAGGGAAATCGTAAACAGATTATGTCGGTGTTTGAGGAATTATTCTCTGTTCGTTTTCTATTCACTTGTATAATGTGTTTTGGAGTGTTTATGTTGACTCCTTTATTTATAATACTTTGGGTGGGTAATGAATATGTGATGGATACCATGACATTGCTATTGATGACTGTTACTTTGTTTATTCAATTAAACCGTACGACCGTGGATGCTTATATCAATGCTTATGGTTTGTTTGGTGATATTTTTGCTCCAGTTACGGAGGCTTCTATCAATATCTGTTTGTCTGTGTTATTAGGATATTTTTGGGGGTTAAATGGTGTATTGTTGGGTGTGTTGATAAGTTTATTTCTTGTTGTTTTTTGTTGGAAACCTTATTATTTGTTTCGAAAAGCTTTGAAACAACGATTGAAATTGTATATAATTATGTACGTTAAGCATTTAAGTGTTGCAATTGTTAGTATAATACTTATTTATTCTGTATTGAAATTTGTCCCAATGCACTCATTTGAAAGTGCTTTATCTTCTTTTGTATATGGAGTGTTTATTACGATTTTGTATACACTCATTCTTTTATCTATGTTTTATTTTTTAGGACTTGGTTTGAATCGCTTTATTCGAAGAATTCAAAGTATGATGAATGGGAGAAAATAGTATAGTGATATATAGGTTGTATGATACATTAAAAAGTTAGCTAAGATAGGCTGTATGGTTTATAATATTCAAAGTAAAAAATGTTTAATAAATATAACAAATGATACCTGTAATTTCTATTATTGTTGCTGTTTACAAAGCGGAATCCTGCTTGCGGCGTTGTGTAGACAGCCTGCTAGCACAGACTTTTCAAGACTATGAAATTTTGCTGGTAGATGATGGGAGTCCCGATCGTTCCGGAGAAATTTGCGACGAGTATGCCCGGAAGGACAATCGTGTCCGTGTATTCCATAAAGAGAATGGTGGAGTAGCGTCCGCTCGACAGTGTGGAATGAACAATGCAAGAGGCGAGTACGTGATACACGCTGACCCAGATGACTGGGTGGAACCGAATATGCTGGAGGAACTATACGGAAAGGCAAAAGAAGAAAATGCAGATATGATAATTTGTGATGTATGGCGGGATACTTCCAAGAAATCTACTTACGTGAAGCAACGGTTATTTATATTAGAGCATTGTGTGATGCTAAAAGATGTGTTCCAGCAGCTGCATGGCAGCTGCTGTAACAAGCTCGTTAAGCGAGCTTGTTACAGCAAATATGATGTGAATTTTCCGGAAGGGTTGTCATATGGAGAAGATACTTATGTCAGTGTATGCCTGTTGGCACATCCTATAAAGATGGCATATGTACCAAAAGCATTTTATCATTATGTCCAAAATGTAAATTACAGCTCGTTAACACGTCGTCCTGTGAAAATTTTGGTAGAGCAATGTGAAAAACTCTGCGATTTACTTCGTTGCAAATTATCAGAGAATCAATTTAAAGAAATTTATCCTGCTTTACGATATAGGCAAGCATGTGTTATCCTAACATCTGCAGGAGAAAACCCATATATCGTAACATTTAAAAAAGATTTTGAAGGTGTGAGAAAAGCTATTCTTCATCAAAACTTCTCTTTTAAGAGGAAGACTCTTTTTTGGATAGCATTCTATATATCACCTTATATTGCACGTTTTTTTTATACTTTTTGTCGTTAACTATTGTTGAATCTTATCATAAACAGTTAGCAATTTTATTAGTTTTATGTCTGATGTCTCAAGAATAGATACATATGGTGCAAAGCTGGTTTTACTGCCATATATGTTGGCAATAATTGGCAGTTGTTTGTATACCATTATATTGGGAGTGTATAACGGGGATTTCATACAACGTGATGTGTTATTTCCGTTACCTGCTTTGTTGGTTATAGCTGTATTGACTATCATTCCTTATATAGGTATATATGGATTGTATAAACGGTATAGGTCTAAAGAGACAGAAAATGTACCCGATAAGTTCAAGGTTGCGATAATTCGCAATATTACATGGCTTTTATTGTTGGTTCATATAGGTCTACTCTTTACTGGATATGGCCAAATGGGAACTTCGATAGAAATAGACGGCGGATTTTTTTCTTATATCCGTTCGGCTTTCTTCAAGTTGATGGTACGTCCATGGGTTATTGCTTATTTGCTGATTTCCAATAGCCGTAAAAATCTTGCTGTAACTGTTCTTTTGTTTTCTATTCACACGATTCTTGCTCATTCTTTAGGAGGGTTCTTTATTCTATTACTCATCTTATTGTTTAGGCAAGGCAAGAAGGTGAAATCTTTTGTGAAGCGAAATTTCTTGTTTGTATTAGCGATACTCTATTTGGTTCCGATTGTTGTCTCTTCCGCTTATAATGTTCGTGCACAATTAAGGGGACAAGGAGGGATGAGTGAAACTTCAAACATTGATATAATGGTTGGGAAATTATGTGGACGAATAAGTAGTTTTTCCAACAGTGCCTATATTTTACAGAACTCGTCACAAAATGTTTATGATTTGGAATTAATCCCCGATTTTTTTTACTTTTATGATACATTACATTATTGGGGATACAGACCTGAGTTTAAGAGTACTGGATTCTATGTGGAAGAGCAAATAAAGCATTCAAAATTAGAAAACAGTTCAACTATGCCTGGTGTCATAGGGGTTTTAATAATGTCATATGTTAAATCTCCTTACATATTTCTTTTTAACCTGTTTCTGATGACTTTTCTTCTTATTATAATATTTAATCTAACAAAGAGGATAGGATTTCCAAATGCTTCTGGAATTGCTTATATTTTAACAATAGAGTTTGCTACAAGTGGAGATATTTCAGCTCTTTCTAATACTATATATACCCTGCTGATAATATGGTTTACATTGTCTATATCAAACATAATAATATGGAAATGAAAAAGAAAAAGAAAGTACTTGTGTTATATCCATCGGGGAATTATCTATATCCTACGACAGGAGGAGAATTATATGATTCTTATCTTTTTAAAAGAATACTTTTTTCTGGACAGATAGATATGTCCTTTTTTACAAAGGATCATACTAGACACATTAATAAGTGGTTGTTGCCTGCATACATACTCTGGTCGTGTAGGAGAATCGGTTCATACGATGCTGTATTCTTAAATAGCAGTTGGTTTGCTCAATCTATTTGGTTGCTTTATTTTTTCAGAATATTTTATCCTAAGTTGAAAGTCTACGTTATTCATCATCATTTTCGGTATCAGGAAATGTCTGGAATAAAAAGACTATTACAATACATGTTGGAATGGCTGGGGCTGGGGGTGTCTTTCGCTGTTATAACTCCCAATCCATATACGCATTCCTTGATAAAGCAGATGAGACCAGATAGTCGTACTGTTTTTCTCGAAATGGCATTCAAGAAAGATGTTCCAACATCTTCTTGCTATGTGTTAAAACGGTTATTATTTGTTGGTACTGTATATCAACGGAAAGGACTTTTATATCTACTGGAGGCAATAGGACAGATGTCTGAAAAGGAAAGATCTGGGATTCATTTGGATATTGTGGGAGATCTTTCTTACAAAAAATACTATAAACGTCTGTTGTCTTTGGTTCACTTATATGGGTTGGAGGATGTTGTAACTTTTGTAGGACGTATATCAGATGAAGAATTGAAGTCATATTATTCTCGAGCATATTGTTTTGTATTTCCGTCTTTGTTGGAAGGTTATGGTATGGTGTTAATTGAAGCAATGTCTTACGGACTGCCAGTGATAGCGTTTGACAATTCAGCTATACCTTTTACAGTAAAAAATGATAGAAATGGCATATTAGTGAGGGATAAAAATATATTGGATCTTAAAAAATCCATTTTAAAACTATGTGTAGATACAGATTACCATCGGAAATTGTGTGATGGTGCTCTAGATACTTATCGCAATGCTCGTTCTCTTTCTGATTTGGATGTAGATATAGAAAATTTTGTAATAAAGGAACTAATAAACTAAATCAATATGGAAGTGATTCCGGAGTGTGAATATTTATTACTTATTATAGTTTACTTGGTGATAAACTCTCAATAAAGGGCTCATAGTTAAAAGTAATACATTCGTTACTTACAGAAAATAAAAATTATGTATAGCATCGAATATTTAGAACGATTTTTTTAGTATCAATCAGAGGTATCACCAAGTAGTGACTCTCTTAAGTCCTTTTGTGAAAAGAATAAAGTGCCCTGTAATATCTTTAAAAGTGGTATAAGGTTATTCGTGAAAGAATAGCCGAGGTAAAGGTTGACGCTAGGAGGATCCATCTTTCAGTAATTCTCCTCGTTCTTTCATTACTATAGATGAATATTTAATATCTAATAAATAAGTTGTAATGAATTCTATTAATATTATTAATATTCTAGGAGTTTATCCTCCGCCTTTAGGAGGTGTGTCTATTCATGTTAAGCGATTAATACATGGCTTAAATAAATATAGATTAATCTTTCTAATAAATTATGGATCTAAAGTGAAAGGTTTTGAATATATAGAAAATATACATTCATTGCCATTTTATATTTTTTCTTTATTGTGGAAGAGAAGAAGGATTATACATGTTCATTCAAATTCATATGTAATATTTTTACTCCTTTTGCTATTTGGAATTCGTCATAAGATTGGTGTGACATTACATAATCAAAGAATAGCGAGGATGAAGTCTTCGTTTAAACAATTTGTGTTTACATCGTTTTTTCATAGAGCGGATTTTATTATTTTGAATAGTAAAAAGTATTCAGATATTCTTGTTCAAAAGTATAGATTGTCAGAAAATCGATTGCATGTGATTCCTGCTTTTATTCCTCCGATGAAGTCTGAGTCTTGTGGATTGCCAAAGGGGGTGTTAGAATTTAGAAAAAAATGTAATTATCTGATTTCTGCAAATGCTTTTCGTTTGGTTGTTGAAGATGGTTTGGATTTATATGGATTAGATCTTTTGATAGACTTGATTTATGATTTAAGGAAGGATGGTATTAATGCAGGTTTGTTATTCTGTTTGCCAGAAATAGGTAATAAAAAATATTATGAGGAGCTTCAGAAAAGAATTGAGAATTATCATTTAAAAGAGTATGTGAAGATAGTTTCTGGTATAATACAAAACGCATTTGAATATTGGAAGATTTCAGATGTTTTTATTCGTCCTACTACTACTGATATCGAGGGGATATCTGTAAAAGAGGCTTTGTGGGTAAATACTCCTGCTATAGCAAGTGATATATGTGAGAGACCTGCGGGAACATTACTTTTTGAAAACAGAAACTATTTAGATTTAAAGGATAAAGTGTTGAAAATCTATAAGAAGGATAAATATGAGACTATAGATTTTAGAGAAAATGTACCTGATGTTGTAAATGAAATATTGAAAATATATAATTCTTTATGAAACAAATAATTCAAGACCTCAAATCCGGATCAACCATCTTGGAAGAAGTTCCTGTTCCTCAAGTAAAATCCGGCTATGTTTTAATCCAAACGACTCGTACGCTAGTATCTTTAGGAACGGAGCGTATGCTCGTGGAGTTCGGAAAGGCGAACCTGATTGATAAGGCACGGCAACAACCGGATAAGGTGAAGCAAGTTTTGGACAAGATAAAGACGGATGGTTTACAACCGACACTGGAGGCCGTGTTCAATAAGCTAGGGCAGCCTTTGCCTTTGGGATATTGCAATGTCGGACGTGTAGTAGCAGTCGGGAAAGGTGTTGCGGAATTCAAGGTGGGCGATCGGGTGGCCTCGAACGGGAACCATGCGGAGTTTGTTTGTGTGCCGAAGAATCTGGTGGCGAAGGTGCCGGATGATATAACGGATGAGGAAGCGGCCTTTACGGTGATTGGCTCGATTGGTTTGCAGGGAATCCGCTTGCTGAATCCTCAGTTGGGAGAGACGGTTGTGGTGGTCGGTCTGGGATTGATCGGTCTGGGATTGATCGGTCTGGTGGCGGCGCAGTTGTTGAGAGCGAACGGCTGTAAGGTTATCGGGGTGGATTTTGACCAGCAGAAGGTGGATATGGCCGCCTCGAAGGGAATCGTGGCTGTTAATCCGGGCAGAGGTACGGATCCGGTAAGGTTCGTGGAGGATTATACGGGGGGTATCGGTGCGGATGGTGTCTTGATCACGGCCTCCACGCAAAACCATGAGGTGATCCATCAAGCGAGTGAGATGTCCCGTAAGAGGGGACGGATCGTTTTGGTGGGTGTTGTCGGATTGAATATGCGAAGGGATGACTTCTATAAGAAGGAGTTGAGTTTTCAGGTATCTTGCTCGTATGGGGCCGGACGTTATGACGAGGAATATGAGAACAAGGGGCACGATTATCCGTTGGCTTATGTCCGCTGGACGGAAAAGCGTAATTTTGAGACGATACTCCACGCGATCTCTTCCGGATCGTTGGATGTCAAGTCGTTGATAACGGAAGAGGTGGACTTGGCCGATTATGAGGAGATTTACGGCGATATGCGTAAGAAAGGATCGATCGCTTCCATATTACGTTTTCCCGCTGATTCGAAGATGGAGTCAGTTGTCTCTATCGGCAGTAATGCCTTTGTGAGTGGAAATGGCAAGATCGGGATTATTGGGGCGGGTAATTATACCTCCGCCATGATCATACCTTGCTTGGCTAAGGCCCATGCTAGAATCAAGTATATAGCGAGCGCCCAAGGATTGTCCGCCAAGATATTGGCGAGGAAGGCGGGGGCGGAGAACGCCACGTCGGACTATCAAAATATATTGAAAGATCCGGAGGTGGATTTGGTGATGGTCACGACACGCCATAACCTGCATGCCCGGATGGTGATAGAGGCTTTACGGAATGGGAAAAGCGTATTCGTGGAGAAACCGTTATGCTTGAATGAGACGGAATTGGATGATATCATACGGGCTTATCAAGGGGCTCCTGAGGGCACGACCTTGACGGTTGGTTTTAACCGGCGTTTCTCTCCGTTCGCCGAGAAGATGAGGCGATTGCTAGGTGACGGACCTAAAAATATAGTGGCGACGATGAACGCCGGATTTATCCCGCGGGAAGTGTGGGTGCATGATCTTGAGATAGGTGGAGGGCGGATCATTGGAGAGGCTTGCCATTTTATCGATCTATGTTCCTTCTTGGCGGGCTCGGAGGTCGTGGCGGTCTGCATGAATGCGTTAGGCGAAAATCCGGAGGAGAATACGGATAATGCCAGCATATTGCTTCGTTACGCGAATGGGACGAACGCCGTGATCAATTACTTTGCGAACGGCTCGAAATCGTACGCCAAGGAACGTGTGGAGGTTTTCTCTCAGGAGAGGGTCTTGGTCTTGGATAACTGGCGTAAATTGACCGGGTATGGTTTTAAGGGTTTCTCATCGATGAAGGCCGGTATGGATAAAGGGCAAAAACGTCAATTTACGTTGTTGAATGAACGTATCCGGGAGGGCGGTGAGCCATTGATTCCATTTGAGAGTATATTGAATACGACGAAAGCTACTTTCGCTTGCATTACGAGCTTGAAAGAGAGATGTTGGGTGAATCTCTAAAATTATATATTTCTACTCTTCGGAACTTGAGATCTCGCCAAGTTCGTTATCAAGTCTGGTATAGGCTACGGGCATATATTAGGAAATACAGGAGCTTTCGGTATGTATTGTCATTACCGAGAGTGGGACATCCTTTGTCTTTTAAACTTTTCATCTCGAAATATACGGACTTGGATAGTGTTACGGGGCATTTCTCTTTCTTGGGTACGGAATCCGCTTTTCTAGGATGGAACGATGAGAGCTTTGGTAAGTTATGGTCCTATAATCTAAATTATATGGACTACCTTCATCAAGAAACTATATCTTTCGAACAGGCCGTTTGCTGGATCGATAAGTTTGTCGATGAAATAGAGGGGAATAGGAATGGTCTGGAACCTTATCCGATCGCTTTACGAGGCATCAATTGGATCAAGTTCCTGTCGAAATATCATCCTTATATTCTGGCTGAGAATAAACGAAAATGGGATTCCTCCTTGTATGCCCAATATCAGATTTTACTGGATAATCTGGAATATCATCTTTTAGGGAATCACTTATTGGAAGACGCTTTCTCCTTGTTATGGGCCGGGCTTTATTTTAAGGATGAGCCGATCTATCAAAAGGCGAAAGGCTTATTGTTGCGGGAACTGGAAGAGCAACTCCTTCCGGATGGCGCTCATTACGAGCAATCACCGATGTATCATTGTATATTATTGGATCGATTGCTGGATTGCTATAATGTCTCTGTAAATAATTTGCGGTTTATAGGGCAGGAAGGTTTGAATGAACGCTTACGAGAAAAAGCCGGTGGTATGTTGGGACATTTAGCCTCTGTCGTTTATAAAGATAATACGATACCTCTCCTGAATGATTCCGCTGAGGGAATCGCGCCTTCTCCGACTCAATTGTTTGTATACGCTAAGCGATTGGATATGGACTGGGAAAAGCTTCCGATGGGAGCGTGTGGCTATCGAAAATTGATGGCGGGCCATTGGGAGGCTATCGTGGATGTTGGAGACATAAGGGCCTCTTACCAACCCGGCCATTCGCATGCGGATACGTTCAATTATGAGTTGCGGATAGGGGGTAAGCCTTTCGTTATGGATACCGGAATTTCTACGTATGAAAAGACAGCCCGTAGGCAATACGAGCGTGGCACGGCGGCCCATAATACGGTGGTGCTAGGGGATAAGAACTCTAGCGAGGTATGGGGAGGCTTTCGTGTGGGGAGGCGGGCAAGGGTGACGCTTCTTAAAGATTCTCCGAATGAGGTAGAGGCTTGGCATGATGGTTTTGGCTCATTGGGTAGGCATCTGCGAAAATTTACGATTGATAAGGATCGTTTTAGGATAGAGGATTCTGTCTCAACAGCCGTGAAAGCCGTAAGCTTGATCCATCTGGCTCCGGATGTGGAGATCATATCTTGTTCACGAAATGAGATAGTGACGAGTATCGCGGCGATAAGAGTGGCCGGCGCATCCTCTGTCGAGATTGTAGATGACCAAGTGTCATTTACGTATAACCGTTTTCACCTATCTAAGACAATTCGTATTCATTTTGTGAAGAGACTTTCTTATACAATCGGTTGATCGTTATTGGACCATTCTTGATCTGCCTAATATCTTACTTAAAAAATAACACATATTTCTTATGAAAGCATGTTTCATGGGGTTGGGCTATATTGGCCTGCCCACGGCTATTATTGCCGCAAAGCACGGGGTGGAGATCGCCGGCGTGGATATTAACGCTCAAGTGGTGGAGGTTACCAACCAGGGGAAATTGCATATCATCGAGCCGGGTATGGAGGAGATGTTGCGGGAGGTACTGGCCTCCGGACATTTCAAGGCGTACACCGAGCCTCGGGTGAGCGACGCTTATTTCATGGTGGTACCCACTCCTTTCAAGGGGGATCATGAGCCGGACGTATCGTTCGTTGAGTCGGCTACCCGTATGGTGCTTCCTTTGTTGAAGGAGGGGGATTTGTACGTGATCGAGTCTACATCGCCGGTGGGGACGACCGAACGGATGGCTAGGTTGATTTTCTCGGAGCGGCCGGAACTGGAGGGCAAGATCTATATCGCTTATTGCCCGGAGCGGGTGCTTCCGGGTAACGTGATCCATGAGTTGGTGCATAACGACCGGGTCATCGGCGGCATGGACGAGGCCTCCACCCGTAAGGCGATGGAGTTCTACGGCCAGTTCGTGAAGGGTACGCTTCACCCAACGAATAGCAAGACGGCCGAGATGTGTAAATTGACCGAGAACTCAAGCCGGGACGTACAGATCGCTTTCGCCAATGAGCTGTCGTTTATTTGTGATAAGGCCGGGATCAATGTGTGGGAGCTGATCGATTTGGCGAACAAGCATCCCCGTGTGAATATCTTACGGCCGGGTTGCGGAGTTGGCGGTCATTGCATAGCGGTGGACCCTTATTTCATCACGGCGGAGTTTCCGATGGAGAGCCGTATGATCTCGACGGCCCGTGAGACGAATAATTACAAGGCTTTCTGGTGCGCTGAGAAAGTGAGGAACGCCATGCTGCGGTTTGAGTTGAAGCATGGGCGTAAGCCGGCGGTGGCAATGATGGGCTTGGCTTTCAAGCCTGATATCGATGACTTACGTGAATCGCCGGCCAAGGGAATAACGACGAAGGTGTTGCAATCGTGCAACAACGCTGATATCATGGTGGTGGAGCCGAACGTTTCGGAGCATAAGTTGTTTAAGCTGACCCCTTATAAGGAGGCATACGAGAAGGCGGATATAGTGGTCTTCTTGGTGAATCATAGGGAGTTTGCGGGGTTGAATTATCGGGATGACGTGGAGGTGCTGGACTTTTGCGGGACATTCAAGAAATAATCGTTCGCTAAATAGAAGAATACGCAGTAATGAGAAAAATAATGTTAGTATTCGGGACCCGTCCCGAGGCGATCAAGATGGCTCCGCTGGTGAAGGAGTTCCAAAAACATCCGGAGTCGTTCGAGACCATCGTGTGCGTTACCGGACAGCATCGGGAAATGTTGGATCAAGTGTTAAAATTGTTCGAGATCACGCCGGATTATGATTTGAATATCATGAGGCAGGGTCAGGACTTATATGACGTGACCGCCCGTGTCCTTACCGGTATGCGTGACGTGTTGCGTGAGGCGACACCCGATGTCGTGCTGGTGCATGGGGATACCACCACGAGCACGGCGGCCGCCTTGGCCGCTTTCTACCAACAGATACTGTAGGTCATATAGAGGCCGGCCTTCGTACCCACAACATCTATAGCCCATGGCCGGAGGAGATGAACCGTCAGGTCACGGGGCGTATCGCCACGTATAATTTCGCACCCACGCGGTTGAGCAAACAGAACTTGATGAGGGAGAGCGTGAATCCGGACTCAATCTTGGTTACCGGCAATACGGTGATAGACGCCTTACGGCAAGTGGTGCGTAAGATAAAGACGGACGCTGAGTTGGACAAGGAGCTGGAAGGCGTGCTTTTACGTTCGGGGTATGACGTGAACCGTCTGGTTGAGGGTAAGAGACTGGTGTTGATCACGGGTCATCGCCGGGAGAACTTTGGTGATGGATTCATCCATATGTGTACCGCTATCAAGGACTTGACCCGGAAGTATCCGAAGGTGGATTTTGTCTATCCTATGCACTTGAATCCCAATGTGCGCAAGCCGATTCATGAGGTATTCGGTGAGGATCTTTCTCATTTGGAGAATATGTTCTTCATTGAGCCATTGGAATATCTGTCGTTTGTCTATCTGATGGAGAAATCAACGATAGTGCTGACCGATAGCGGCGGTATCCAAGAGGAGGCTCCCGGATTGGGCAAGCCCGTGTTGGTGATGCGTGATACGACCGAGCGTCCGGAGGCTCTCGCAGCAGGTACGGTGAAACTGGTCGGTACGGACTATGACAAGATCGTGAGCGAGGTCTCGGCGTTGCTTGATGATACGGCTTATTACGATGCGATGAGCAAGGCGGTCAATCCCTATGGCGATGGATTGGCTTGCGGAAGGATCGTGGAATTTTTGAACCGGAAGGAATGAGGGTCTTGATCGTTTCTCCCTCTTATCTTCCAGAGATCGGTGCGGCACCCTCACGCATTACGAACATGGCGGAGGGACTGTCTGGCTTAGGGATAAAGGTGGATGTGTTGACTTGCTTACCCAATTATCCCAAGGGACGTATCTTTGATGGATATAGGGGGGCTTTTTCCAAGACAGAGGATGTAAACGGGATAACGGTCTTCAGGTACTGGACGTATGCCTCGATCTCGAAGAAACCGTTGGTCCGTCTTGCCAGTATGTGCGCTTTCGCCACGACCCTTTGGTGTTTCGCTCTCAAGCGTAAGCGTATAAAATCTTATGATAAGGTGATCATCCAGACCCCTCCTGTTTTGGCGGCGGCCTCGGCCATGTTGCTTTTTCGTTGCTGCTACCGGAAAAAGGTGGTACTGAACGTCTCAGACCTTTGGCCATTGTCGGCCGTGGAGCTGGGGGCCATGAAAGAGGGGGGCGTTTATCATGGGGTGATGGGGCGTATCGAGCGGTTCCTTTATCGTAAGGCCACGGCCTGTCAAGGGCAGAGTAAGGAGATCGTGGATTATATAAAACGGTATGAGCCGGGCAAGGCCTCGTTCTTGTATCGGAATTTGCAGCATCGTTTTGTTTTACCGAATCAAACCCCTTCTTCTCGAAAGCCTTTCAGGATCGTCTATGCCGGTTTGCTGGGCGTGGCGCAGAATATATTGGAGTTGATAGAGTGTGTCGATTTTAAAGGGATGGGAGCGGAGCTTCATTTATTTGGAGGGGGCAATCAAGCCTTGGAGATAGAGGATTATGTGAGGACACATGATAAAGGGGTCTTTTATCATGGCTCTTTGCCCAAGGAACGGATGCGTGAGGAGCTTACACGTTACCATGCCTCCATTATCCCCTTGACGGTTCGTATAAGGGGGGCGGTACCTTCTAAATTATTTGATTTGCTGCCGTTAGGCGTTCCTATCTTGTTTTGTGGAGGCGGCGAGGGCGAGGAGATTGTAAAGGAGAATCAGTTGGGCCTTGTCTCGGCCCCCGGAGATTATGAGCGACTTTCTAAAAATGTACAAGCCATGAGCCACTTGCCGGATGAGGAGTATCGACAGCTAAAAGCGAACTGCTTAAGATTATCCCAGACGACCTTCTGTTTTGAAAGGCAACTGGAGGTGTACAAACGTTTTTTATCGGCTTTCTAATTTCAGGATGAAATCCCTTAAACATTTTGCAGGGATGCCCTGTTATAGATATAGTAGTGTGTTTTTCATGGTATTAGATTTTTAGATTAGTAATTAGGTTGTTCATTCAGTTCGAGAGAATAGGATGTTGGTTTCTAAATATGAGAGCCGGAAAGGTGAGAATGATTTCTCTCGTTTCCGGCTATTCTTTTTTATTTAAAACTCGTCATTGGCGTAAAGACTCAATAGGTTTTTCAGCTCATAATCGAATATCTCGTCATCCTTGAAGAAGCGTTTCAATTCGATCTCGGCTGTCTCCGGTGAGTCTGATGCGTGTACGATATTCTCTTGTACGCTCATACTATAATCTCCCCGTATCGTACCGGGAGCGGCGTTTCTACCATTGGTAGCGCCGGCCAAGGTTCTTACTACATGTATGGCATCTACCCCTTCCCAGCAACATACAATTACCGGGCATACACTCATCGCATCCTTGATACGTTGGAAGAAAGGCTTTTCTTTCAGGTGGGCGTAGTGCTCACTCAAGATCTCGTCAGTTAGCCAAACCATCTTCATGCCGGCCAGACGGAGTCCCTTCTTCTCGAAACGGTTTACGATTTCACCGATCAGCCCTCGCTGAACGGTACAAGGCTTTAAAATAACCAATGTTTTTTCCATAAGATTTATATTAAAAGATTAAACAAATGTTTGATGTCTTGAATACATGTTAACCTTGCGGCGTTTTATGAATGATAGAGGAATAAAGGATGAAATGTTTTTTAGGATATTTCAAGTATATTTCTATCTTATTCCTCCGCAAGTTAATGGGAATAAACAAATAAACGAGCGATAAGTCTGCTAAACCAAACTAATTTAACATACGTTAATTATTGCTTGAGTTGTTAATCCTTCTGTATTCTTTTCCATTTCCGTGGAATTTCCGGATGAGTCTTGAGAAATTCCCTCAAGGTTTGCCGGTTTACTCCCAGTTTCTTGCTGATATATACTTTAGTCTTATGTTCTTTAATATACTGCAAGATCATCTCTTCCTTACCTTTTAGCTTACAGGCTTCCGGTCGCTCTCCTTTTGGACGGCCCAGTTTGGCACCTTGCACTTTTTTCCGAGCCAACGCTTCTTTCGTTCGTTGCGAAATCAGGTTGCGTTCAATTTCGGCGCTTAGGCTAAATGCGAATGCCAAGATTTTACTGTTAATGTTATTTCCGAGTTCGTAACCTTCCTTTACCGTAAATACAATGATGTCTCTTTCCATACATTGATGAAGGAAGCTCATAACTTGCATAAGATTACGTCCGAGACGTGACAGTTCCGTCGTGATCAGGATGTCGCCTTTACGTATTTGCTTTAATAATTTACCAAGTTGGCGATCGGCGATTACTTTTGTCCCGCTGATCGTCTCATCTACCCACCTGTCGATTCTCATGTTCCTCGATTTTGTGAATTTCTCAATCTCGAATCGCTGGTTTTCAGTAGTTTGTTTGTCTGTACTGACTCTTACATAACCGTATACCATATGTCCTATATTTAATTAAACAACAACCAAGATACTGGAAACGGATTGATTGATAGTGTGTTTTAGTAAAAACAAACTTTTTTATGGGTGTGTTAAAGAAGTTGAGTGGGTTTGAACTCCATACAAATTGTAATAAAAAGGGTTAATGGATATCCGTATAGAAAATTTAAGTTACTTTTGCTTTCGAAAAATAAGAAGGAGTCTTAGAATGATCATGGGTATGAAAAAGTTATTGTCTTTACCTCCAAATTTGGTTGATTGTTTCCATGCGATAGAGCATGTAAGTACAGAGGAATGGTTTTGCACCTCGGATCCGGTAGGTGCCCGCTTGGGATCCGGGGGAGGAACGACTTGGTTGTTGGAGGCCTCCCGGCGAAAAGAGGCCCCTGATGTATCCGTGGAGGAGTGGTTGGGACAGGAGAAGTGTATCTTGTTGCATGCCGGAGGGCAAAGCCGCCGTTTGCCCGGATATGCGCCATCCGGGAAAATATTGACTCCGATCCCTGTGTTTCGCTGGGCAAGAGGGCAGAGGTTATCCCAGAACTTATTGTCTTTGCAATTACCTCTTTATGAACGGATCATGAAAAAGGCGCCGGAATCGCTTCATACCTTGATCGCTAGCGGTGACGTATATATCCGTGCTAACCAGCCTTTGCAGGAGATTCCTGAGGTAGATGTGGTTTGTTACGGTTTATGGGTCGAGCCTTCGTTGGCCAAGAATCACGGGGTTTTTGTATCGAGCCGTAAGTCTCCGGACACTCTGGACTTCATGCTACAGAAGCCTTCGTTGGAAACTTTGGAGGAATTGGCGGGTAGTCATTTATTCTTGATGGATATCGGTATCTGGCTGCTAAGCGACAAGGCGGTGCGGTTATTAATGAAACATTCCTATACCGAGGATGGCAAGGCGATGAAGGCGTATGATTTATATGCTGAGTTCGGGTTGGCCTTGGGGAAGAATCCACGTATCACGGACTCGGAGTTAAATCAGCTTTCAGTAGCGATTCTGCCGCTTCCGGGTGGAGAGTTCTATCATTATGGAACTAGCCGTGAGTTGATTTCCTCTACATTGGCGGTACAGAACTTAGTTAGGGATCAACGTGCGATCATGCAGCGTAAGGTGAAACCACATCCCGCCATGTTTGTGCAGAATGCGGTGTTACACCAGAAATTGACCGCTGAGAATTCGGAATTATGGATAGAGAATAGTTATATCGGTGAGAATTGGACGTTACGTGGCCAGCAAATTATAACGGGTGTTCCGGAGAATAATTGGAACTTATCCCTGCCGGAAGGTATCTGTGTAGATGTTGTCCCGGTAGGGGAAACCAATTGGGCGGCAAGGCCCTATGGTTTTAATGACTTGTTTAAAGGGGCCTTGTCTGATGTGTCTACCTTGTTTATGGGGAAACCTATCTTGACTTGGGCGATGGAGCGAGGTATCACCTTGGGAGGGAATGAGGATATACAAAACGCACCTTTGTTCCCTGTTTGCCAAACCGTGGATGAGCTGGGAAAAGTGCTGCGCTGGATGATTACGGAGCCGGATAGGGAAGAGGGAAAGCATATTTGGCTTTCCGCCCGAAAATTATCGGCGAATGATTTGTCCGATCAAGCGAATTTACGCCGTTTAGTAGCTCAGCGAGAAGTTTTCCGTAAAAAAGACTGGTCATTATTGGCCGCTAATCATGAGAAAAGTGTATTCTATCAATTGGATCTTTCGGATGCAGCGGAAAGCTTCGCCAAAGACAAGATTGTCTTACCGAAAGCCCTTCCCGAGGATAATCCGTTGATGAAAAGGATACATAATCATATGTTCCGTTCTCAGGTGATGAAGATCTCGGGGGTAGCGTATAAGGAGGAGGAGCAAAAGGCTTTCGCTTTGTTGCGGGAGGGGCTGGTCGGTTCCGTCCTCGGAAGTAAGCAGCAGCCGTGTTTGAATGTCTATCGGGACCAGATCGTATGGGGACGTAGTCCGGTACGTATCGATTTGGCAGGTGGGTGGACAGATACGCCGCCCTATTGCTTATATGCGGGTGGTAACGTGGTGAACGTGGCGATCGAGTTAAACGGGCAACCACCACTACAAGTCTATATCAAGCCTTCCGATACCCATAAGATTATCCTTCGCTCGATCGATCTGGGAGCGATGGAGGTTATCTCTTCATGGGATGAGCTTCGTGATTATAATAAGGTAGGATCGCCGTTTTCCATCCCGAAAGCGGCTTTGGCCTTGGCGGGATTTGTCCCGGAATTCTCGGCGGAGGCTTATGCTTCTTTGGATGTCCAGCTGGAAGCTTTTGGTAGCGGGCTCGAGATTACCTTGTTGGCGGCGATACCGGCGGGTTCCGGTTTAGGCACTAGCTCGATCCTCGCGGCTACCGTGCTGGGCGCTATCTCTGATTTTTGTGGCTTGGCTTGGGATAAGAATGAGATCGGAAACCGCACCTTGATTTTAGAACAATTGCTGACTACCGGCGGGGGATGGCAAGATCAATACGGTGGTGTATTGCACGGTTTGAAACTCTTGCAAACGAACGAGGGTTTTAATCAGAATCCTTTGGTACGTTGGCTGCCGGAATATTTGTTTACTGATCCGGAATACCGGCCTTGTCATCTTCTTTATTATACGGGAATTACTCGTACGGCGAAAGATATTTTGTCGGAAATCGTACGGGGTATGTTCTTGAATAGCGAGGCGCATTTAGGTCTTTTGTCCGAGATGAAAGCCCATGCGCTCGATATGTACGAGGCGATCCAATGCGGAGACTTCGTGACTTATGGTAAATTGGTCGGAAAGACTTGGGAGCAAAATAAGGCACTCGATTCCGGAACGAATCCGGCGGCGGTGGAAGCTATTATCTCCAAGATACAGGCTTATGCCTTGGGATATAAACTTCCGGGAGCAGGCGGTGGTGGTTACTTATATATCGTAGCGAAAGACCCGGGTGCGGCCCTGCAAATCCGAAAGATATTGACTCTTTCTCCACCCAATTCGAACGCCCGGTTCGTGGAGATGAGCTTGTCGAATAAGGGGCTTCAGATTAGTCGTTCGTAGGTTCGTGCCACGCCGGTATAGGCGAGGGCACACGCCAGTATAGGTGTTGGCTTACGCTGGTATAGATACAGGCCTATGCCTATACTGCTGAGGGGCGTTGCGTATATACGTGTGTATTTTTGCCTGTTTTGTTGCTAATTGGAATATATTGCATGTGTTTTGGAACATTTATATAAATGATCCTGTTGTACTTTTGCGGAGTTTAATGAGGTGTCAGATCTGATGGGGAAGAGAATTGTTTTTATATGGCTTTTATTGGCGTTCGCTTGGGTAGCGAAGAGCCAGAACTACATGATAAAAGGAATCGTGACTGATTCCATTACGGGAGAACCTTTGCCTTATGTGGCTGTGATTTTGAAGGGAACTACGATAGGTGCTACGACAGATCTGGATGGGGCTTTTACGCTTTCCTCTTCATCTAAGGTACGTACTTTACAGGTCTCTTATTTGGGTTATACGGAGAAAGAATTGAAATTCGTTCCGGGTAAAGCGGAACATTTGAAGATTCAGCTAGCTCCGACAAGTATTAATTTGTCGGAGGTGATCATCAAGCCGGGAAAGGAAAGATATCGGAAGAAGGATAATCCTGCGGTTACCTTTATCAAAAACGCTATCGCACGTCGGGAGAGCAACGATCCTCGTAATCATGATTATTTTCGGTATGATCAATACGAGAAGATGGTCTTCGCTATGAACGATTACCAACCGAAACCGAAAAAGGATGGAAAGGCGGGAAAGTTTGACTTCTTGACTGAGTTTATCGATACGTTGGAGGTGGGAAAGACGATCTTGCCGGTATCCGAACGTGAGAAAATCCAGACCGTTTATTATCGTAAAGACCCGAAGACGGAAAAGAGGGTCGTTCAGGCTACGAAAGCGGCTGGTGTGGATGAGGTCTTCTCACGAGACGGTATGCAACAGTTCTTGAATGAGGTATTCCGGGAAGTGAATATCTTCCAGAATGATATTCCTTTGTTCTTGAACCGTTTCGTAAGCCCTATGTCTACGATGGGACCTAACTTCTATAAATATTATTTGCTAGACACGGTGGAGGTCGCCGGACAGAAGTGTGTGGATTTGGGTTTCGCTCCGTTTACTCCGGAGACGTTCGGCTTTACGGGACATCTTTTTATCACGTTGGATTCTACTTATTTCGTGCAGAAGGTTAAGTTGAATGTCCCGAAGAAGATCAACTTGAATTTTGTCGGTGGAATGACGATCGAGCAGACTTTCGACCGTGCCCCGGATGGGACTCGTATCATTACGAAAGATGATATCAACGTGGACTTCAAATTGACGGAGAAATCGAAAGGAATGTATGCCCGCCGTTTGAATATCTATTCGAATCAAGCGTTTGAGGGACCCGATGATCCTAAAGTATTCGAGGAGAGCGCACCTATTATTATACCGATGGAAGCTTATCGCCGTTCGGCGGATTTCTGGGAGGAGAATCGTCCTACTGAGGCGGGAACTCGCAAGCAGAATAACGTGGAGTTGCTAATGGCGAAACTTCGTTCCGTTCCTATTTTCTATGTGACGGAGAAGGTTGTTTCGATCCTTACCTCCGGTTATATCGCGACGAATAAGATTCCGGAGAAGAGCAAGTTCGAGTTTGGCCCGATGAACACCTATATCAGTGGTAACGCGATTGAGGGGGCCCGCTTCCGTGTCGGTGGAACCACGACAACGGCGTTCAGTAAACGTCTTTTCTTGGATGGTTATTTGGCTTATGGATCGAAAGACCGCAAGTTGAAATATGATGGTATCGTAGAATATTCTTTTATCGATAAGAAGGATTATCGGAAAGAATTTCCCGTGCATTCTATTCGCTTCGAGTACCTATATGATATCAACCAGTTAGGTCAGCAGTATATGTATACCAACAAGGATAATATGTTCTTAGCCTTGAAGCGGCAGAAGGATACACGTGCCACCTATTTAAGGAATATGGAACTGACCTATTACCGTGAACATTATAACGGCTGGGCTTATGGGGCGGTACTTCGGAATTTTAAGGAATACTCAACCGGTTACGCCGCGTTCGACCGTATCGGTCCGGATGGCCAGATCACGGCTACCGATTCCTACCGGATGTCGGAAGTGGAGTTTAAGTTCCGTTTTGCCCCGAATGAGAAATTCTACCAGACTCGTAATTACCGTTATCCGATTACGCTTGACGCACCGGTATTCACCTTGAACCATACGATGGCTTTCCAAGATGTATTAGGTAGTTCGTATGATTATCAGAAGACGGAGATCGGTATCCAGAAACGCTTCTGGTTCTCTGCTTTCGGTTATGTGGATATTCTCGCTAAAGCAGGTAAAGTTTGGACAAAGGCCCCTTATCCTTTGTTGATCTTGCCAAACGCAAACTTGTCGTATTTGGTGCAACCGGAATCTTATACGAATATGAATGCGATGGAGTTCATCAACGATGAGTACGCTTCGTGGGATATTACTTATTTCATGAACGGAGCCTTGTTGAACCGTATCCCGCTTATCAAGAAGTTAAAATGGAGAGAGGTCTTTTCTTTCCGGGGTATGTTCGGACACTTGACGGATAAGAATAATCCGTATATCAGTGAGCAGAATGAGGGCTTGTTCTTATTCCCGCAGGGCTCTTACCTGATGGACCCGTCTACTCCTTATATGGAGGCGGGTGTCGGTATCGAGAATATCTTTAAGTTCTTGCGTTTGGATTATGTATGGCGTCTGACCTATAAGGATCATCCGGGCATCCAGACAAAGGGTATACGTTTTATGATGAAGCTATCCTTCTAGGGCAAGTATTATTTCCAGTCGCTGAACTCAAAACTTAATTGTTCCCAACGGTCTTTCGTATGAGGCTCCTCTTTTACGGGATTAGATACGGATAGGCCGATCAGTCGGATGGGATGCTCGGTATATTCCACTTCTTTCAGTAATTCCTTGGCCAAGGGAAGGATCTTATCTAAGGTTGTTAACTCTTCCGGACGGCTGAGGCTTCTCGTGATTTGGTTGAAATCATGGAACTTGACCTTTAAGGTCAGTGTGTTTCCCTTGAATCCGGAACGTTCCAGCCTGCCGATAAGTTCGGTCGCTACGTGATAAAGCTCGATGATAACAGAGGATTTGCGGGAGATATCTTTTTCTAGCGTATGCTCGCAACCTACCGACTTCCGGATTCGTACCGCTTCTACGGGACGGTTGTCTATACCTCTGGCAAACTCATAATAAAGTATTCCCGCCTTTCCGAACTGGCGGGTAAGCATCTCCCCCGAACATTCCCGTAATTGCAGTCCGTTGTGGATACCGAGCGTATGCATTTTTCGGGCTGTTACGGGACCTACTCCCCAGAAAGACTCGATGGGAAGACGGGCTATGAAATCGAGGGCTTGGCTTGGGTGAATGGTACATAATCCATTGGGTTTTCGATAATCCGAGGCTATTTTCGCTAGAAATTTGTTGTAGGAGACTCCCGCTGACGCTATCAGGTTCAAGTTTTCCCAGATCCGTTTCTTGATCTCCTTGGCGATATCTACAGCGAGAGAGATGCCTTGTTTATTATCGGTGACATCCAAGAAGGCTTCATCCAAGGAAAGGGGTTCTATGATATCCGTATAATCGTGGAAGATCTCGTGGATCTGGCGTGAGACGGATTTATATACGTCCATCCTTCCGTGTACGAATATCAGGTCCGGGCATAAACGTTTGGCTTTTTGAGATGCCATGGCGGAACGTACCCCATATTTCCGGGCCTCGTAGCTAGCGGCGGCTACTACGCCTCTCTGCTCCGCATGCCCGACCGCTAGGGGTTTTCCTCGCAACTCCGGATTGTCTCGTTGTTCCACCGAGGCATAAAAGGCATCCATATCGATATGTATGATCTTTCTCAAGATAGCTCTTTTATTACTGATATTCGCGATAAGCCCCTTCGTCGGTTTATGAAGCCGATAACCGCATTATAAGATCTCTACGGAGTTAATGACGATATTCTCGGTCGGACGATCTTGCTTGTTGGTCTTGGAGGACTGTATGGCGTCTACGACATCCATGCCTTCTACCACTTCGCCGTAAACCGTGTATTGATTGTCGAGGAACGGTACGCCACCTACATTCTTGTAAGCCTCACGGAGTTCCGGGTTTAACTTTACCTCGTCTTTCCGCTTCTCGGCCTCCAGCTCGGTCTTGCCGATCAAGGTATCACGAAGGATCGCCAGTTCTTCCTTGTTACCACTGCGATAGAATTCCATGATCTTAGGCTTGTTCTCGTTTTGCAGGCGGGCGAATATCTCTTGTTTCAGACGGCCTTCCAGTTGCTTTTCCATCTGGTTCAACTCTTGTTCCGAATACTTTTTCCCCGTTACGATATAGAATTGGGAGGCGGAAGAGGCCTTTTCCGGGTTCACTTCGTCTCCGGTACGTGCGGCGCAAAGGGCTCCTTTCTTATGGAAATATTTCGGGTAACGGAATTCGGCGGGAACGGTATAGCCCAGATCGCCCGCTCCCAGTTGCTTGTTCATTGGGGCATCCTTGGAAGTTACGTCACCTCCTTGTATCATGAAATCCTTGATCACACGGTGGAACAGCAAGCCGTTATATTGCCCTTCTTTTACCAACTTGATAAAGTTATCACGATGTAATGGCGTGTCGTTATATAATTTCAGCTTTATATCTCCTTTGTTGGTGTGCATAAGCACCCTTGTCTCAGTTGCTTGATTTTCCATTTTACTTATTTTTCTATGAGTTTCATTGACTTGATCTTTATGTTCTTCGTGGGCCTGTCTTCGGCGTTCGTCTCGACGAACTGTATCTTATCCACGACTTTCATACCCTGTATAACCTCTCCGAACACCGTATAGTTGCCGTCCAGATGAGGCGTTCCGCCTTCCAGCATATAGGCTTCTTTTTGCTCCGGCGTAAACTCGATGCCTTTCTCCTTGGTCATCTTATCTAGCTCCATCTCCGTAAAGAACTTTCCGGTCACGATATAGAATTGAGTCGCTGATGAGGCCTTCTCGGGATTCTCCTCATCCGGGGTACGTGCGGCACAGAGCATTCCCCGCTTATGGAAATATTTCGGATACACGAACTCGGCGGGGATGGTGTAATCTAGATCTCCGTCGCCCAGATGTGCGTCCAAGGGAGCGTCTTTCGAGTTGATATCGCCTCCTTGTATCATGAATTGCTTGATAACCCGATGGAACAATAATCCATCGTAACGGTGTTCTTTTACGTTCTTGATAAAATTATCCCTGTGCAACGGCGTGTCGTTGAACAGTTTCACCTTAATCTTACCCATATCCGTATCAATCAGCACCAATGTCTCAGTCTCTTGCGCATGCAGCGGGCATAGCGAAAGCATAAATACCGAAACAAACAACATCGTAAGAATCCGTCTCATATTTATTTCTATTAGTTTTAGATGGACAAAAATAAGAATAAATATCGATATCTATGATCAAAGGAATAGGTCTAAACATGATTTCTTTGGTAGGAAACCGTAATAGCGTTACAAACATCTGTAATATATGCACATCGTTTTATGTTGAATCTAGGTAATTTTGTCATAGAAATTTAAAACTCTAAATTCAATATACTATGAGAGCAAGTATCTTAGCTATTTTAATTTTAGGGGGGATTGTCTTAAACATAAAGGCTCAGTTTTCTTATAATGAAAAGGGTCAAGCCATCCCTCCTGCATCACAACCTTTCGGCAAAGAGGCTTTTGAGTCAACCGGGCATACGGTTATACGCTGGTTGGGGAACGCTGGCTTTCTGATTAATAGCCGTGGTACGTGTTTGATGGTCGATCCTATGTTGAAGGGATTTGATATGCCTTTGTTAATAAATATGCCGATTGCCCCTAAAGATGTTCCCCATTTGGATGCGGTATTGATCACTCATTGCGACAATGATCATTACAGTGTTCCTACTTGTACGGAAATGTCTTCTGTATGCCGGGAATATCATTCTACATTCTACATGGATTCTTTGATGGAAACACAGGGTTTGAACTCTTTCGGACATCGTATCGGGGAGACTTTTAATGTTGGTCCGATTTCTATCAAGTTAACTCCGGCTTACCATACGTGGCAAAATGAGTATCCGGGATATACGCGTGAATTTAAGGTTGAAGATTATTGTGGTTTCCTCATGAAAACACCGGATGGCTTAATTTGGGCACCGGGAGATTCCCGCTTTCTTCCTGAGTTCTTGGAATTACCTGCCCCGGACGTGATTTTCTTTGATTTTTCGGATGATTCATGGCATATAGGATTGGAGGGAGCCATAAAGATCGCAAATGCTTATCCTAAAGCGCAGCTTCTCCTGTCTCATTGGGGAACGGTGGATGCTCCCGATATGAAACCATTCAATGCCGACCCTAAAATGCTAGAAGAGCGTATCTTCAATCCGGAACGTGTTCATGTCTTAGCCCCGGGAGAAGCTTTTGACCTTGTAGCTCTCAGATCTAGCGAGGGTGAACAAAGTGCCGAGACATTGATTTTCCCTGCTGACGCAAAGGCTTCGTCGGAGTATAATACGGGGGATGTCTATGTCTCCTTGTTGAAGGAGTCTGGTAATACGATGATCGCACATTTTATATTCAAACCTAACAGCCGTAATTTCTGGCATTACCATCCGGATGCCGAGCAAACCTTGTTAGTACTTGATGGAGAAGGATATTATCAAGAGGAAGGAGGAGAGAAACGTGTGATCCGGAAGGGTGATGTGATCGTGACACCTCCTAATGTACGCCATTGGAATGGGGCGACACCGGGTAGCTCTATCGTATGTATGACCGTTACGGAACATGCGATCGAGAATCATGCCGTACAACTTCGGGCTGTGACGGATAAGGAGTATGACCGATGAAATTGGTATATCTATCTGTGGTTTTGATACATGTTTGGATGTAGGAACGTAGTATTTTTGCCGTGAATGGAATATTAATTAGAAAGGTCATAAGTTATGAGAAAGTACAATGAGATAAGCCGTCGGGGATTTTTGAGGTCGGCGGTATTGGCAGGAACAGGGATATGTGCTTCTTCCGTATTCAATGGAATGGTTGCCTGTGAGGGCGTGAACAGGCAAGGACCCTCGGCCTTGGATTGTAAAACTAATGCCGTGGTCGGTGTAAAGCGGACATTGGGAAGTGGTACGGCTTCCATGGTTGTATCGGCTATGGGATTTGGTTGTATGGGATTGAATCATCATCGCGGCCAGCATCCCGGCAAGAAGCAAGTAATCGCTTTGGTACATGAGGCCATCGATCGTGGTGTTACTTTGTTCGACACGGCAGAGAGCTATGGTTATCAAACGAATGAACGATTAGTTGGCGAAGCGTTGAAAGGTTATTCGGACCGGGTATTTGTAACTACTAAATTTGGGCATAAGTTTGTGGATGGCTTACAAATCAAGACAGAGGAAGATAGTTCTCCCAACAATATACGTAAGGTGTGCGAGAACTCGCTTCGCAATCTTGGAGTAGAAACTCTCGGTATGTTTTACCAGCATCGTGCGGACCCGAACACTCCGATTGAGGTCGTCGCTGAGACCGTGAACGAATTGATCAGAGAAGGCAAGGTATTGCATTTCGGACTTTGCGAGGTGAATGCCGATACCATCCGCCGTGCCCATAGGATCTGCCCTGTTACGGCTATACAGAGTGAATATCATTTGATGCATCGTGCCGTGGAGGAGAGCGTATTGCCGTTGTGTGAGGAATTGGGTATTGGTTTTGTTCCTTATAGTCCGATAAATCGAGGCTTTTTGGGAGGCTTGATTAACGAGTATACTCGATTTGATCCGGAAAACGACAATCGTCAAGATTTACCTCGTTTTCAACCGGAAGCTATCCGTGCCAATATGCGGATCGTGGAAGTGCTGAATGCTTTTGGGAGGACACGGGGGATCACGCCCGCACAAGTTGCCTTGGCATGGTTAATGAATAAGAAACCTTGGATCGTAGCTATACCGGGGACTACGAAGCTGTCTCATCTGGAAGAGAATTTACGTGCTGCGGATATCATTTTCACCGCCGGTGAGATGAGGGAATTGGAGGATGCGGTTTCCGCTATCCCTGTAGTGGGAAGCCGTTATAATGCGCTACAGGAATCAAAAGTACAGAAATAGATTAAGCTATCGGAAATATGAGACCTGTTTTTATACTTGGTATCATTCTCTTGCTTGTTGGATGTAAACAGCGAGATGAGCGTGTTCTGATGGTGGATGAGCAAGGCAGCTTCGCTGTTGGAGGTACGGTCTTGGTTGATTCATTAGGGCATACTTTTCATGGCGACCATGCGTACGTATTTTATCAAAAGCCGGTCGGAGCGAGGAAATACCCATTGGTATTCGCCCATGGTGTAGGGCAGTTTTCTAAGACATGGGAAACCACACCCGACGGGCGTGAGGGCTTCCAGAATATTTTCTTACGTCGCCGGTTTAGTGTCTATCTTGTCGATCAGCCTCGTAGAGGGAACGCCGGTAGAGGTACGGAGAGCGTGACAATTTCTCCGGCGTTTGACGAGGAGGTTTGGTTTAACCGTTTTCGTGTAGGTATCTGGCCGGATTATTTTGAAGGAGTACAGTTTAAGCGGGATAAGGAAACCTTGGACCAATACTTTCGTCAAATGACGCCGACTATTGGCACGACGGATTTTGAGGTCTATTCGGATGCCTACGCCGCTTTGTTCGACAAGATAGGCCCGGGCGTATTTATTACCCATTCGCAAGGCGGGCCCGTTGGATGGAATACATTGCTTAAGACGAGAAACATTAAGGCTATCGCGTCATACGAACCGGGTGGAGCGGTTCCTTTTCCGGAAGGGCAATTGCCGGAGGAGGCTAAGTTTATTACGCTTTCCAAGAAAATGGAAGGCATTGAAGTACCTATGTCCGTATTCATGGAATATACCAAGGTCCCTATCGTCATTTATTATGGAGATAATTTACCCGAAACCGATGAGCGTCCGGAGTTATATGAATGGACACGCCGTTTGCGCTTGATGAAGATATGGGCAAAAATGCTGAATGATCAGGGTGGGGATGTCACCGTTATTCATTTACCGGAGGTAGGATTACATGGCAATACCCATTTCCCTATGTCGGATTTAAATAATATAGAGGTTGCGGATTTGCTTTCTGAATGGTTACATACAAAAGCTTTGGACTAGGTCTTTTGGGTAATGGAAATATATATAGTATCGTTTTCATTAGGAGGTATTGATCTTTTCACAGAGGTGAAAAGATCGTATCACCCCCGTGAAAAAATCGCTTCACAGAGGTGAAAAGATCGCTTCACAAGGGTGATACGATAAGAGTCTTAGGCCACAGCTGTTACTTCTTGCTGAGAAATCAGCCATAAGGACCTTATAATCAGAATAATTTGCTTGGATATTCGCCTGCGTCTACCAAGGCTTGGATCTTATCCACAACGCCTTGACGATCCGCCGCGTAAGTTACGCCGAACCATTTGGAGGTTGTATCCAATACTTTCACACGGGCTGTTCCTTCCGTGATCAATTTATTTACCATCAACGGGATGAAATATTCACTCTTTAAATTACCCATATTGGCTTTTAGGAACTCCTTGAAATATTCCTCGGAATACTCGAAGTAATCGGGAGTGAAGCCCCACATATTCATGGATACCGGCGTATTTTCTTCCAATACGACCTTCTTTCCGTTCTCGTCTACAAACTGGATATCTCCGTCGATACGTTCGATAGCGGTACGCTCCACGACGCCTGTCAGATAACCTTCCTCGTTCGTGGCGCAAACACCACGTGCTACGGAACCGCTATCGCTCAACGTATTACCTACACGGTAGCCTACCATGCAATAATCATTCTTCTTGCCATCCATCTCAGACAATTGCTTGCCTAATACGGCGAAGCTGTCACGTCCGTAGAAATCATCGGCGTTGATTACGGCGAAAGGCTCATGGATCACCTTCTTGCCCATCAATACGGCATGGTTGGTTCCCCACGGTTTCTCACGTCCCTCCGGGCAAGTGAAGCCCTCCGGAAGATCGTTCAAATCTTGGAATACGACTTCAACCGGGATATGGTTCTCATATTTGGAGATGATTTTCTCACGGAAGTCTTTCTCGAAAGATTTGCGGATAACGAATACAAGTTTACCGAACCCGCCACGAATAGCATCGAAAATAGAATAGTCCATGATGGTCTCGCCATTGGGACCTAGGCCGTCCAATTGTTTTAATCCTCCATAACGACTACCCATTCCGGCTGCCAATACAAATAATGTAGGTTTCATAATGCGTTTCTTTAATGTGTTTTTTAATTCTTCGGGCAAAGTTAATAATTATAGAAACATTGCCATGTTATTGTCCGTCTTTTTATAAAACTTCTAATACGACGATCGACATGGGAGGCAGGCTGACGCTTAACTTTCCCTTTTCCACCTTGGCTCCCTTGAAAACTTCCGGCTTGACCTTCTCCGGCGAATCGAATGTGTTATAGTCGTTTATGGAGGACGCTGTCAGGATACGCCCGTTCACGCTCTTTATCGTTACGTTTTGCAGGTCGATATGGATGTTCTCGCTTTGCCGGGGATCTACGTTCGCCAACGAGATATGGATTTTACCCTGCGAATCCCGGGATGCGGAGGCGCTTACGACCGGCACTTCCCGGTTGTCTCTTACTTTCTCCTTGTCGCAGATTAAGTCCATCGGCAAAAAGGTAGCGTCTTGATGAACCTTGTACATCTCGAACACATGGTAAGTAGGCGTAAGCACCATGTCCTTGCCTTTCGTGAGGATCATGGATTGCAATACATTGACAATCTGTGCGATATTGGCCATTTTTACCCGATCCGTATATTTGTGGAAGACATGTAGGGTAAGAGCGGCTACGAAAGCGTCGCGCATCGTGTTTTGCTGGAACAGATGGCCGGGGATCGTACCGGGTTCCACATCCCACCAAGTACCCCATTCGTCTACCATGAGGGCTATATTTTTCTTCGGGTCGTATTTATCCATGATAGCGATATGCTTTTTAACGACATCCTCTATCTCAAGGCATTTTCCTAAGGTCCAGTAATAATCCTCCGTGTTGAAATCGGTAGCGGAGCCTTTATTGTTCCAATCTCCTACTGTATAATAATGTAAAGAGATACCATCCATGCGTCCGCCGATTTGTTTCATCAGCGTCTCGGTCCAGTTGTAATCATAATCGCTGGCACCGCTGGCGATCTTGAACAAGACATTGCTATCATAGTTACGGCAATACGTAGAGTAACGACGGTAAAGGTCGGAATAATATTCCGGTCGCATACTGCCCCCGCATCCCCAACTCTCGTTCCCAACGCCGAAAAACTTGACTTTCCATGCCTTATCCCGGCCATTTTTCCGGCGTAGGTTGGCCATTGGGCTGTCTCCTTCCGAGGTCATGTATTCCACCCATTTAGCCATTTCCTCAACCGTACCGCTTCCCACGTTTCCGCTGATGTAAGGCTCACAACCTAATAACTCACATAGATTCAAGAACTCATGGGTTCCGAAACTATTATCCTCAATCGTCCCTCCCCAGTTATTATTCACCATTTTCGGGCGATTTTCCTTGGGGCCGATTCCATCCATCCAATGATATTCGTCGGCGAAGCAACCGCCCGGCCAACGTAAGTTCGGGATCTGTAGTTTCTTCAACGCGTTTAAGACATCCGTACGGTATCCTTGGGTATTAGGGATGTCGGACTCCGGCCCCACCCATAAGCCACCGTAGATACAACTCCCTAGATGTTCGGCGAATTGCCCGTAAATATGTTTACTGATCTGTTGGTTACCTTGCTCCGGATAAATACGGATATTCGCGTCTCGCTGAGCGAATAAGGGAAGGGCGATAAATGCCCAAACGCTGATTATTAGTTTCTTCATGATATAAATGATTTGTTGGCAAAGATACACTTATTCTTGAATACATGAATCCTTTTATCGTCCGAAAAACACGTACGTGTTTTCGTAAAAAGTCGTACATGTTTTAAAAGAAACACGTACATGTTTTTCTTTTGCGTATTTATCGTATCTTTGTAAGGTTTTAAGGCAAAAGACTAAACAAAATGAGAAAGAGAAAAATGTTTCCGTTTTTAGCGGCTGGGATAGTCGCTTTAGCGAGTTGTAACACTCCTCAGAAAGAGGTAGTGAAGATCGCTGCTATTAATCCTGCGAATATGGATACCACGGTTGCCGCAGGTACGGATTTTTATGAATACGCTTGTGGTGGATGGATTAAGAATAATCCTTTGAAACCGGAATACGCTCGTTTCGGAACTTTCGACCAATTACTAGAGAATAACCAAGAGCAGCTCCGGGTATTGATCGAGGAACTTAGCGCTACGCCCCATGAGGCGGGTAGTGTCGCCGGGAAGATCGGCGCTTTGTATGCGATGGGATTGGATAGCACGAAGTTGAATGCCGATGGAGTGGCTCCTATCAAAGAGGAACTGGCCGCTATCAATGCGCTGGCGACGAAATCGGATGTCTCTAAGATGGTGGCTACGCTTCATAAGGAAGGCATGGCTCCGTTCTTCGCTTTGTTCGTGGACGCTGACGAGAAGAATAGTGCCATGAATATCGTCCAGCTGTATCAGGCTGGTATCGGAATGGGCGATCGGGATTATTATTTGTTGGAAGATGAAGGTTCCGCTAAGATGCGTGACGCTTACAGGGCTTATATAAATAAGTTATTTACGTTGGCCGGCTCAAGCCCGGAACAGGCGGATGCGGCGGTGGATGCCGTGATGAAAATAGAGAAGGCTATCGCTGATATCTCTTATGGCCGTGAGGATTTGCGTGACTCCCAGAAAAACTATAATAAATTGGCTTACGAGGATTTCAAGCAAATAGAATCCCCGTTGGATTGGGATGTATATTTTGAATCCATGGGATTAGCTGGGCTGAAAGAGTTGGATGCGAAGCAAATCAACTTCTATAAGGATATGAATAAGGCTTTGCAGAATACGACGGTCGATGAGCAAAAATATTATTTGGCGTTTAATTTATTGAGCGCGGCGGCTCCGTACCTAAGTGATGATTTTGTAGACGCTGATTTTGAGTTCTATGGAAAGGTAATGTCCGGAAAGCAGGAACAACAACCTCGTTGGAAGCGTTCGTTGAATACGGTAAACGGTGCGTTGGGCGAGGCTGTCGGCGAGATGTATGTAGAGAAATACTTCCCGGCTTCTTCTAAGGAAAAGATGTTGACGCTAGTGGGGAATTTGCAGACTGCTTTGAGCGAGCGGATCAATGGCTTGGAATGGATGAGCGATACGACTAAGGCGAAAGCGCAAGAGAAATTGGCCGCTTTTACGGTGAAAATAGGTTATCCGGACAAATGGCGTGATTATAGTGGCTTGGAGATCAAGGACGATTCTTATTGGGCGAATGTCCGCCGTTCTAACATCTTCGATATGGCCTATCAATTGGCGGACGTGGATAAGCCGGTCGATAAGTCTCGTTGGCATATGAATCCGCAGACCGTGAACGCTTATTACAATCCGACTACGAATGAGATCTGTTTCCCGGCCGCGATCCTTCAGCCTCCATTCTTTAATCCGGATGCCGACGACGCGGTGAACTATGGCGCTATCGGCGTGGTAATCGGCCATGAGATGACGCATGGATTCGATGATCAGGGACGTAACTACGATAAGGATGGTAATTTGATCGATTGGTGGACTGCCGAGGATGCTGTTCGTTTCAAGGAGCGTGCTGATAAATTGGTTGATCAATATGACCAGATTATCGTAATAGATACGCTTCATGCCAACGGACGTTTTACGTTGGGTGAGAATATCGCCGACCACGGAGGTTTGTTGGTCGCTCACCAAGCTTATTTGAATAGCTTGAAGGGCAAAGAGACTCCGGCCCCGATCGATGGCTTCACGAATGAACAACGTTTCTTCTTGGGATATGCGACGTTGTGGGGACAAAATATCCGTCCCGAGGAGATCCGTCGTCGTACCAAGATCGACCCGCATTCATTGGGAAAATGGCGTGTGAACGCTGCCTTGCGTAATATCGCCCCGTTCTATGCCGCTTTTGACATTAAAGAGGGTGATCCGATGTTTATGGCTCCGGCTGATCGGGTAGTTATCTGGTAACCCAAATACAGAGTTTATATAAATGAGGGAAGTATGTCACGTCAAAAAGGCATACTTCCCTTTTTTCGTTTATCCCGATTTGGCGGTCTGATGCACTTTTCTTATTTTTGTTTGATTAAGAACGTTATACATGAAAATTTTATACCATGCGAAACTATATATCAATCGCCTTACTTTTCTTGGCATCTTCTGTTTTTGCGTATGATCCTCCCACGATGGGATGGAGCTCATGGATGCCCGATATCGATGGTATGGTTTTACTAAAGAAGTGATTGCTGGCTACGTGCTTGAGGGAATTTTCATTCTTCTATATTCTTGAGGTGTCATTCCCGTATGCTGCCTGAAATATTTGTTGAAAAAAGACAGGTTGTTAAAGCCTAAAGAGAAAGCGATCTCTTTTACGGTTAAGTCTGTTGATCTTAATTGTGCCTTGGCATCCATCGTGATAATGGAGGAGATGATTTCCAAAGGAGTAAGTCCGATCGCTTTCTTAATAGTCGTGCAGAAATGAGGTAACGACAAATTTAATTGAGCGGCGTAAAAAGAAACGCTGTGCTCGGTGGTATAATGCTCTACGACAAGTTGGATAAACTTACGGTAAATCTCATTGGTGCGCGTACGGATTCCATTTGTCCAATGGCTATGATTTTTATATAACTCAGCCGTTCCTTGCATGAATATCGTGAGATAAGCGATGACTAGGTTTTTATTTACCATAGAATAAGACGGGGATAAGGATTGCGCACGTATCAATAAACGGTATCCGTCAATATATAATTGAGCTACAGATTCTTCCAGCGGCATGATCGGATGTTCCGTGATAACGGGAAGAAAGCTCATGGTTGATTTAATAAAATTGATGTTTGTCATAAACTCCGAAGAGAATCCGGCGAAATAGAAACGTGCGTCGTCCGATATTTCATGAAACTGGATAAAATTGCTGGGCACTAAGGTCACGAAATCATATTTGTTAATCGTATACTTCGCTAGATTGATAGAAGCCTGCACGGAACCTTCTACACAAAGGAGAAACAAACCTGCCTTTATCTTATGAGGCAGCTTGCTGTATTTGTTTAGCGTCTCTTTTGTGATACGATCTCCGACGATAAAATCGTTCGTGATATCGAATGTGAGCATTTCCTTTTCCATATCTAATCGGTAATTCGTCTCAAATATAGGAATTAATAAATACTTATTATTCAAGATAATAAAAATAGAACATAGAAACGAAAGAATGGATATTGATTCCCTAAAATTTAAGGGCGAACTTTACAAATGACTACTAATCGTAGGAAAGAGGAAACAAAAAGAATATAGTTTGTTTACTAGAAAAATATTTTGATTATGGAAAAAGGAAGAATTGGACTAAACGCAGGAAAAGTGTGGCATGCGCTAAACGAGGTAAATGAAATATCTACGCAAGAGTTAAGCCGTAAATTGTCTTTAAGTATTGAGGACCTAGCCTTGGCTATTGGCTGGTTGGCTAGAGAAAACAATATTTATATCACGAGAAAGAATGGTTTGTTGTATGTCAGCAATGGCATCAAATCCAATATGTACTATTAAAAGGAAACAAAAAAAGGCTATCCATCACGGACAGCCAATCTCAATTGTTAACCTTAAATCTAATACCATGAAAAACACAGTGCAAATATAGAGATTTTATGTTATGTAGCATAATGAATAGTTTGGAAATCTCATTTGCTTAACTTGATTTAACAAAATCATGTTCTAAAACATATCTTTTGAGGCATAATTCATAAACACAAGCGTTACTTTTATCTATTACCACCTTTACTTGACTTTTAAATCAAGTAAAGGATGGTAATTTAAGTAATGCCTTATTCGGCTAGTAGAATGATATGTTTCGTTAAGTCATTAAACTTGATAAAATAGGTACCGGCGGAAACCTTTACATTATCACCTCCGTCAAATTTGGCGAATTGTCCTTGTTTATCGTTCCATAAACTATTGCTGCCACCGAAACTTACGGCCCAGTCATGATCCGCACGTAATTTCAAACCGCCATCGGACGGAATCTCTATTTTCTCGCCGATCCAGATGTGCTTGTCGTAACTAGCCTGTTGTAAATCTAGATCACCACCCCAATCATTGAAGTCTCCAATCAGGGAGATTTGTTTGTATTCGGTTGTCGCTCCGGTATAAGGTTCGATGCTGTATTTGTTACCAGCCAAGTCTAACGTGATCGTATAATAGCCATCCTGCGTGAAGCCTTCGATATTACCGCTACCGCCGTCATTGCTTAATGCTCCGTCGCTGTCGTAACCCCATTGAATGCCCCAATCACCCGGGGTTTGAATGATCTTGAATGCGCTACCGGCTTTTACGAAACCTGTGTAAGTGAATAACATATTATTGACATCGTCATCAGCGAATATACGCATCGATGGGTCGTTATTGTTCCATCCGTTGTCGAATATGTCACCCACGAAATAAACTTGGGTACGGGCGCCACTATATGGAGTGATCGCCATGTTTACCGTGTTCGAATAAAGTTCGGGAACACTGTCGTTAATAAATGCTTTAAGACGGAAGTCCACATTATAAGCTACGGTAGGATTAACCATTCCCAAATTGTTCATGGCATCATTCAGCTCGAATGTCTTGATCAAGACTTTTTCGCCGGAACCGGTAGTTGGCAGCGACTCGAATTTCTCGAATTCAGTTCCTCCTTCACAGACTTGTACGGTATACGTTACACCTGCCGCAAAACCGTAATCCGGTTGTTCACAGGTAAAAATATCGATGATACTACTGGCATTTTCCGGCATTAAAGTATATGAGCTATTATTCGGAGCATTGAGGGTAAAAGATATATTATTACCTTCTGAGTCCTTTAGGTCATTGATAACCGGATCTTTATCGTCCGTGCAGGCAGAAAAAGCACAGATGCCCGCAAACACGATGGATAATATATTGACTTTATTCATAATTGTTACTTATTAATAGGTTTTACGATTAATAACCCGGATTTTGTTTCAAGTTACTGTTTGCCACGAGTTGGGTCGAAGGAATCGGTAACAATGAGAAGTGACTGGAGATTGAAGTACCTCCCGCTGTCTCGCCTTTCCAATCCCAAGTATAATTGGAGGTGAACTTATTGTAGCGGATCAAATCCGTACGGCGTTGCGCCTCAAAATAGAACTCACGGGCCTTCTCATCAAGCACAAAATCCAAAGTAAGATCGGTTGCCGTAATTTCCGTGGCTTTCGCTCTTTTCCGTAGCTGGTTAATAGCGCTTAAAGCGGCTTGTTTATCGCCTCCTGCCCGTAATGTGGCTTCGGCGAAGGTCAGATTAGCCTCGGCTAAACGGAACAATGGGAAATCCATATCCGGGAACTGCTGATTCGGATCGTGACCGATTTGTCCGGATTTCGTGATATTCTTGAATTTAGTTACAGAATAACCTTCTGTAAACTCGGTCGGCTTATTGATCTCGAATGTACGGTCTGTAGTCCAGAAAGAGGCACGTGTATCAGTTGTTTTCGATAAGTCTCCGTCAGAAGCGAACTTTTTCACCAATGCCATGCGGGCACGGTTACCACCCCATGCTTCTTTAGTCCCGAAATCAACCAGTGCGTTCATGTCACCACTGATAAAGCTGGCGATAAAGAACAATCCGGACCAAGAGCGAGTCTGTACGCCATCATAACAAATCGGCAGGATCATCTCGGGAGAGGTGTTGTTATCTGCAAGGAAATTATCTCCATAATTAGGAGCCAGAGAGAAACCGGCATCCATGACTTTCTTTGAGTATTCAGCGGCGGCAGACCATTGAGGGGTACCTGTATATACTTCTGCGTTCAGATATAAGCGGGAAAGTAGCATCCATATGGCGGCTTGATCGGCACGTCCATATACATTTGCACGGGGAGCCTTCATTTGTGGCTCGATTTCTTTCAACTCTTTCTCTATATAGGTATAGAGATTCGCCCGGGTAATCCGTTCGGGGACATAGGTACCGATACCCGTGTTCTCATCAACGAACGGGACATTGCCATATAAATCAATCAAATAATAATAATCCAAGGCACGGATAAAACGAACTTCAGCACGCTGTGTAAGACTTTCCTCGTCATCCTTGCCCTCTGTCTGTATTAAGAAGTTATTACACTGAGCGATTTGGATGTACAGACGGTTGAACATATTCAATACCACACCGTTCGAGGCGGTAAACTTAGCGAAGTTCAAGGGATATACATCCACGTCGCCAGACCAAGCGCAAATAGCCTCGTCCGTAGGAAGCTCATTTAGGTTGAATAGCATACGCATCAAACCCGACGCTCCCTCATCCGTGTCGGCGATATCTCCTTGTCCGTCGGGACCTTTATTTCCTGTGATGGCTAATCCCGCATAGATCTTGGCGAAATTGGCGTTCTGATCGAACTCTACGTTTAGGTTCGGATCGATAGGCGTAACATCGAGATCACCTAGGCAAGAGGTGAAGTTTACGCTAAAAACCAGCGATAAAGCCGGTATTATATATTTAAAGAATTTCGTATTCATATAGATATCCTGATTTAAAATTAGAAGTTAAGACTTACACCGAGTATACCTACCAATGGGCGAGGATATACGTTCTTATCGATACCGAAGGTCTTATCAGCTGCGTTCGCTACCTCCGGATCCAATCCTTTATATTTCGTGATAACAAAAGGATTCTGTACGGTTCCGTAGATGCGTCCGCCCAATACGCCGAATAATTTGTTGAAAGAGTAACCCAACGTGATATTATCGCAGCGTAAGAAAGATGCGTTTTGTACATAATAATCGGACAATACGTTCATGTTCTGGAAATTCGTATCGAAAGCGGATAGCGGACGGTTGGATAGATAGCCTTTATTGTTAATACTACCTTCACTTAATGCCGCATTGGATGAGGCTACATTATTATATACATAGTTCCCGAGGTTGGAACGAAGTGAGAAACTGAAATCCCATGCTTTCCATACCAATTTAGAAGTAAAGCCCATCGTTACATCGGCCGCCGGTTTATGGCAGAAATAACGGTCCTCGTCATTGATCACGCCATCTCCGTTGCGGTCCACGTATAATCCTTCGATCGGATTTCCCTGTTGATCATATACCTGCTCGTATACATAGAATGAGTTCGCCGGGTGATTCACGCCTTGTGCCTGTATCATGGTCCCGGTACCACCTTCTACGGTTCCTGTCAATACGATGGATGAGGCGTCATCCTGTGCGGTTAGCTTCGTAATCTCGTTGTTGTTCCAAGCGACATTAAAGCCTAGGTCCCATTTCCAATCAGAGGTTGAGATCGCTTTAGCGTTGATGGAGAACTCAACACCTTGATTTCTCAAAGAACCGATATTGCTGACGATACGGTTCTTGAAGTTTGTTCCGGCAGGTACGTCGATCACATTGATCAAGTCCTTAGTTTCCCTGTAATAATAGTCCAAGGATGAAGTGATACGGTTATCTAAGAATCCGAAGTCGAATCCGGCGTTCCAAGTAGTAGTCTCCTCCCATTTCAAGTTCGGGTTGTAACCGTCGGGACGGGCGATAGGAACAAATTGGTCGCCAAATTGATAGTAGGCTCCGTCTTGTCCCGCGAAATAAGTCGCCATATACGGGTAGTCTCCTTGCGAGATATCCTGTTGACCAGTAATACCATAACCCAAGCGTAGTTTTAAATCCGATACAGCGTCCACGTCTTTCATAAAGCCCTCTTCCTTGATCTTCCATCCTAAAGCCACGGAAGGGAACAATCCCCAACGGTTGTCTTTAGAGAAGCGGGAAGTGCCATCGTTACGTAAGGTAGCGGTGATAAGATAGCGATTCATGAATGAATAATTGACACGTCCGAAGAAAGAGATCAAATAACTTTCTGTCTTGAAAATATAAGAAGTCGGGTTATCTCCGTTCAAGTTATTGTATGCGTTCTCTGTGGAACGATGGAAATGTTGCCAAGAGTAACCAGCCATGATATCAAAATGATGCTTTTCATTGAAATCCTTAGCGTATTGCAAATAAAAATCCAATAGGTGATTGTATTTGTCGATCGTCTCATAACCTGTTTTGCCGTTATCCACGTAACCTAATGGAGATTCTTTCGGATAGTAAATATCTTGTGTACCGGTAGCCATATCCATACCTAAATTCAAGTTCGCACGTAATTCGGGAAGGAAATGGAATTTATAATCAACTTGGATATTACCGACCAAGTTTTTAGAATTAGCCTCTTCTTTTTTCTGTTGAAGCATCGCTACCGGGTTTTTTTGTAGCGATTGAGATAAATTCACCGGCATTTTCCCAAGCGAAATAACCTCCGTATTTACTGTTGCCGTTCATGACTGGTTGAGTCGGGTCGAATGCGATTGCCGCTCCGATAGCTCCCGTATCGGCGAAACGATTATTTGAGATCATTCCCTTGGCGTTGAAGTTAATATTTAAATGATCTTCGAAGAAACTGGGAGCTAGGTTTACAGATCCAGTATAACGTTCGAACTTAGAGGTTTTCAATATACCATTTTGGTTTGTATATCCGGCGGATACACGATAAGGCATATTATTCAAGCCTCCGGATACCGTGATATTATGATCGGTTCCCACGGCTGTACGGAAGATCTCTTTCTGCCAATCCGTATTTTCTTTTCCTAATAACTTAACGGCGCTTGATTCCGCCCCAAAACGATCCGTTACGAAATTACGATATTCGTCAGCTCCCATAACATCGATTGATTTGGTCTTCGTGCTGATAGAAACGTTTCCATCGTACGTAACCCGTGGGCGGGAGCCTTTTTCACCTTTCTTAGTGGTAATAAGAATCACACCGTTAGAGGCACGCGAACCATAGATCGCTGTGGCGGATGCGTCTTTTAATACGGTGAATGTTGCGATATCGTTCGGGTTGATCGTACTCAACGGGTTGGATACCCCTTTGATACCGTCATTGTCGATCGGAAGTCCATCGATAACGATCAGCGGGTTGTTGCTGGCCGATAAGGAAGAACCACCACGGATGCGGATACTGGCTCCCGAACCCGGAGCTCCACCGTCAGTCGTGATATTTACGCCGGCGATTTTACCGTTGATCATATCGGTTGCGGTGGTGGTCAAACCCCGGTTCATCTTATCTGGCTTAATGGCCGTCACGGAACCGGTAGCGTCATCTTTCTTCACCGTACCATAACCGATTACGACAATCTCGTCCAATACTTCCGTATCTTCTTGTAATACGACAATTAAATTACTTTGTCCTTGGTTGATAATGTCTTGTGATTTGTAGCCTATGTAAGAAATACCGATCGTACTTCCTTTAGGCGCCGAAAGCATAAAGTTACCGTCGAAATCGGTAACAGTTCCATTCGTAGTTCCTTTTTCAAGGATACTAGCCCCAATGATGGGTTCACCTTTCGCATCTTTCACGTTGCCTTTGATCGTGACGTCTTGTGCGAAAACATTGCAGGAGAGAAACAATCCTATCAAGATAGATAAGATTACTCTTGCGTCGCAAGAATACATTTTTTGTTTCATGCATTAGACAGTTTAAGATTAATACTCTATTATATTTATTGAATTTTAGCCATAGTATGTGAATGCAAATGTATGTTTATCAAACCTCTCATGTTGTTAAAATGTTTGTCGATACCCCTATAAATTTACGCAAACGTTCTCGCAAACGTTTGCATTGTATGACCTAAATACATATCTTTGATTTTATAAAAAAGAGAACCATGAAAAAGCGTCAAATCACGATAAAGGATATAGCGAAAGCCTTGCATATTTCCCCGTCAACAGTCTCTCGTTCCTTGGCTGATCATCCGGATATCAGCCAAGAAACCAAGAATATAGTGAATGCTTACGCTCGTGAACATAAATATAAGCCCAATGCCTTAGCCTTGAGTTTACGGACAAATAATACGAAAACAATCGGTGTTATTTTACCGCAGATCGTACATTATTTCTTTTCTTCTGTTTTATCCGGTATAGAGGATGAGGCGGAAAAGGGAGGGTATCGTGTTATTATTTGTCAAAGTAATGAGAATTATGAGAAAGAAGTAAAAAGTGCGCAAGCTTTATTGGAAGCACGTGTTTGCGGTGTCTTGGCTTCTGTCGCTAAAACAACGACGATCTACAATCATTTCCAAGAACTAATCGATAGCGATATACCTATGGTGTTTTTTGATCGTATATGCACGGGGATCTTGACAGACCGGGTGGTCGTTGATGATTATGCCGGGGTTTGTTCCGCTGTTGAATACTTGATTCGTAGCGGTTGCCGGCGAATCGCCTTTTTCGGATCTCCTTCTCATTTAGCGATCTCTAATAATCGTAGGATGGGATATGAGGATGCTTTGCGTAAAAATGGATTACCGGTAGATAAAGAGTTAATTAAGATTTGTGATAATTATACCGAGGCGCTTCGGTTGACCCCGGAATTATTGTCGTTGCCCAATCGTCCGGATGCGTTCTTCGCCGTAAATGATGAGACTGCTATAGGGGTGCTGAATGTTGTCAAGGCCAAGGGATTGAGGATACCCGATGAGGTTTCGATTTGTGGGTTTACGAATAATAGCTTAGCGGAAGTTAGTGATCCCCTGCTGACCTCCGTGGATCAACATGGTTATGAGTTGGGAGCTATCGCTATGCGTTTACTGATAGAACGTTTGAATGGCGTGCGTGACGGGGATCGTATCATGAGCAAGATTATCAAGACAAATCTGGTGGTGAGACAGTCTACCCGTTAAAAAAGTAGCTTCCGAAAACGTTTGCTCTACTTCTTTGCATGAATTTGAATAGGGACGACGTCCTGTTTCGGAATAATTCCGTATGTTTGTCACCAAACAAATAAATACCTTAAAAAACATAATTCTCATGAAAACAAAACCATTTTTGAGTTTTTGGCAAATTTGGAATCTAACTTTCGGTTTCTTGGGCATTCAATTCGGTTTCGCCCTTCAGAACGCAAATTCAAGTAGAATACTTCAAACCTATGGAGCGGATGTAGAGCAACTATCCTTATTTTGGTTAGCGGCTCCGCTGACAGGTATGATCATACAACCTATCATTGGTCATTATTCCGACCAAACATGGTGCCGTTTAGGACGTCGGCGTCCGTTTTTTCTGGTAGGAGCTATCTTTACGACGATTGCCTTGATATTGATGCCGAATGCGGGATTGTTCTTGTCACCCGGTACAGAGACGGCTATTTTATCTCCCGTATTGATTGGTGCGGGTATGTTGATGATCATGGATGCTTCCATCAATGTAACGATGGAGCCTTTCCGTGCCTTGGTAGGGGATATGCTACCCGATGAGCAGCATACGACTGGCTTCTCGATCCAGACTTTCTTGATCGGCATCGGTGCTGTCGTTGGTTCCTTGTTGCCGAGTATTATGAATAAGGTGTTTGGTTTATCTAATACGGCGGTTGCTGGTGAGGTTGCCGATAATGTTAAATTCGCCTTTTATGCCGGTGCGGCGATTTTATTAGCGAGCGTATTATGGACAATTTTTAAGACAAAGGAATATTCCCCAGAAGAGATGGCTGAGTTTCGGCTTTCCGGTGGTGAGGTCATTGAAAAAAGGCGGGATAGCAATGGTTTTATGGAGATCATGCATGATATCTTTCATATGCCTAAAATAATGTTACAGTTAGGTTTATGCCAGTTTTTCGCTTGGTTTGCCTTGTATTCCATGTGGGTTTATTCTACGCCTGCTATCGCTGAACATGTATATGGGGCAACAGATCCTGCTTCCGCCGAATATGCGATGGCTGGCGATAAGGTAGGTGAGTTATTCAGTATCTATAATTTTGTGGCGATGTTATTCGCTTTATTATTGATCCCGATTGCCCGTCATTTAGGTCGGAAAATGACTCATGCCCTCTGTTTATGCCTAGGAGGGGCAGGGTTGGTTTCTCTCTATTTGTTGAATAACACAGGAATGATGGTCTTTTCTATGATTGGCATCGGTATAGCGTGGGCAAGTATATTGGCGATGCCTTATGCTATTCTTTCCGATAGTCTTCCCGCTGATAAGATGGGTACTTATATGGGTATATTTAATTTCTTTATAACGATACCTCAGATCACGAATGGAATCATTCATGGATGGATTGTACGTAATGTTTATCATGGGCATGCTGTGTTCGCTTTGTTAACGGGAGGTGTTTTCTTGTTTTTCGCCGCCGCCGCAGTTAGTCTTGTCAAAGAGAAAAAGTTCAGTAGAAAAGTGTAAGGTATATAAGTCCGGTTTCCTGTTGTCAAGCGTAAAAACGCTATACCCAAGTCAAACAGCAAGTTATTATAATGTAGGTAGAAAAACGTATCTCAGATAATCCCGGGTCACCCCGGGACAACAACAGGAAACCAATGGACTAACTACTAAAAGGCTTCTTCCTCTTCCTTTTGGCGTGATCCTATGACGCGAAGAACTAACATCGCTACCGTAATCACACCGAGGGATCCCATGGTTACGTTTTTAGTAACCTCATTGTCAAATGTTGTAGTTCCGACTAATACCAATACGATAAATGAAACCATCATGATTGCATCAGCCAAATCCTTATTTATTCTCATGATCTTCTTATTTTTTTAGGATTCGATAATTGTTGTATTTTATTATTCTTTTTCCAAGACTTCCTCTTCCGATGACGTCCCGGTACTACTCAGTCCTTTCATTATGCCATATAGACCAACACATAGAGTACCCATAACTACTACTAATTTAATATAGTCGTTAGGGATGATAGAACTGCATGCGAATACACAACCTGCGATTGTTAGAAGAACATAAAGATATATACGTATTTTACCTGATTTATTAGTTGTCATAATTGTAATTTTTAATTGTTTATAATAATGTAAATGGGCAATAACTCCCCGGAAATATTGATTTAATAAATGCAATATTCCTACCGATAAGACATATCAATGACTTACCGAAAGATACAAATATGAAACAATTAAAAACTAAATAATGAGTTTTCGTAGGGCAAAGACATGCTCTCCCATACGACACAGAAGTGTGGATAAATTTATGATCTGATAAGTGGATATATGTTGAGATACTCTATGAAGTTGATTTACTCCTCTCAAACGCATGTCTTGAAGGGATTTCTCCATATTTTTCCATATCCGTATTTCGATAGTGTTGTTTGCCGTTTGTGAAATCCTGCGGGGAGTTAAGCAGTTACTGCTTTTCAGCTCGTTACTTAATACTTCGAAACGACGTTGGGCATCTGCCGTGTTTTTTTCTTTCATAACGGCCTCTTTAGTCGCAGACATAACCTCATCCATACTCTTTGTTCCTTCTTCGGGAGCAAACAGCATGAAGCTAATCAACAGACCTAATATGAATAGAAAATTCTTCATGGCGCAAATATACAAGTATTTCTTTAGATAATAACAACAGTATATGTTATTTGTTTTTTATTTTTGTAGTTATTTTAAGAATAAAACAATAGAATGGAGAATAACAGATCGAGAATTCAAGCTTGGTTAGAGGCGGCACGTCCGAAAACGTTGCCGGCATCATTTAGTCCGGTATTAGTTGGGTGTGCGCTGGCTTACAGGGATGGAGTATTTAAATTGGCTCCGGCGATCCTTTGTGTTTTGGTGGCTTTACTTGCCCAGATAGCCAGTAATTTTGCCAATGATTATTTTGATTTTAAGAAGGGGGCGGATAAGGAGGACCGGTTAGGCCCGGAGCGAGCGGTGGCTTCCGGTTGGATAACTCCTAAGGCAATGCTATGGGGGACTTTTATCACGTTGGGGCTTTCTTGTCTATGTGGCTGTTTCTTGTTTTTCTTTGCCCGCTGGGAGCTCATCGGTGTAGGAATTGCTATTGCGATTTGTGTCTTGGCTTATTCAGCAGGGCCATTTCCTTTGGCTTATAACGGGCTGGGGGATGTGTGTGTCGTATTGTTTTATGGGATTATTCCGGTTTGTTTTACGTATTATGTACAAGCATTATCGTTTTCCTTATTGTCATTCTTGCTTTCGTTGTCATTGGGGCTGTTGTCCGCTAATATTTTGATCGTGAATAATTACCGGGATTATGAGCAAGATAAGGCGGCTCGTAAACGGACTACGATTGTGCTATTCGGGCGTACGTTCGGGTTGGTAACTTATTTGCTGAACGGTATATTGGCTTTTTTGATCACGCTGCCTTTATTGATGGATGCCTCACCTTGGCTTGTTTGTTTATTCGCGGCTTTTAGCGTGTTGTTTGCCGCCACATGGCTGGAGATGAAACAGTATCAAGGCCGTGAGCTTAATAGAACTTTAGGGCATACGGCACGGAATGTATTTATCTATGCCGTGTTGCTTTCAGTTGTATTGTTATTTGGTTCTTAAGATGTGCCGTGCTTTGAACAATCGCTTGGCCTCATGGAGATTTTTCTGTATGTATTTGGACAGGATAATCAATGTAACCGCTACGATAATCAGTAAGATTCCTAAAGCGAGGTGAGGGGTGAAAGGCTCTCCAAAGACTAAAACACCTACGCAGACGGCTGTCACGGGTTCTGTTGCTCCCAGTACGGAAGTTAGGGTGGAACCGATATGGTGTACGGCTTGTACCAATGTAATGTTAGATACTACGGTTGGCAAGAAGGCTAATAAGACGAGGTTAATAAAAGAGGGCAGGTCTGGAATGGGTTGGATTCCTGTTCCTGCCTGTGCTTTTATGAAAAATAAAGAGGTACTGACGATAAATACATAGAACGTAAGTTTTCGTCCTGGCATATCATGTACCCTCGATTTATTGACGGTGACGATATAGAGGGCATAAGCGACGGCGGAAAGTAATACGATGATTACGCCTAGCCCGTTTAATCGCATCTCTCCTCCATCAATGGATAGACGGGCTACTCCACAAATAGCGAGCCCGATCGCCAAGAGCGTAATCCATGATGTTTTTTCTTTGAATACAAACAGCATGAATAGGGTTACGAATATCGGATAGGTGAAATGTAGAGTCGTGGCGATTCCCGCCGCCATAAAATTATAGCCCCAAAACAGGAACATTGCCGAGCCTGTATAAAAAGCACCCAATAAAATCAATATCGGTAGGTTTCGCATCTCTGTTCTGAAAGATTCCTTTTTTGCTAGAAGCATACCCGATAAGGCGATGGCCGCGAATAAGAAACGATAGAACAATATCGAATCAAACCGCATACCCTTCTCCATAAGAGGCAATGTAAACAAAGGGATTAAACCGAATGTAACAGAAGTCGCTATTCCATAAGCGAAACCTTTTAGATTATTATTCATATTATACTTTTTGATAAAATGACCGCAAACATACAAAAAAGTCTTGAAATAACATGGGGTTAAAATGCCCCTGCTACTTTTGTGGCATTATATGCTAAATGTATAAAGAGAAGGAATCGCTCTCTTACTAATAATGTAAATAAGAACTTTCATCAATGTGAAATATCCTCTATCGTCGGATTATGGCAAGTCATACCTCCATCAGAGATGATAGTCTGTCCGGAAATGTAACGGGTTAAATTGATGACGCCAGCTTTGCTCATACCATAAAGAGTTCCCCGGAAATCTCCTGTCAATCCTCCAATGGAGGCTACGTTTACGATGCTTCCTTTTCCTTTTACGGTCATTGAAGGGGTCGCTAGCATGTCCAATGCCGCTTGCTCCGCCGGTAATAAGTGCTGTTTGTCTATCTAAAATTTCTTTTCTTGAAAACATCCTTTTCCTGTCGCTTGTTTTTATCAAAAATGATACTTATGAGATATTTCTTTATTTTATTTGCGATTGCCGGCTTGCTTATTAATCCTTCCGCTGCAGAGGCTTGCACCGGTATTACCTTAAAAAGCAAGGACGGTACGACTATTGTAGCACGTACGATAGAATGGGGTGGAAGTAATTTGAACAGCCAGTATGTCGTGGTTCCAAGAGGATACACCGAACGATCGTATACTCCGAATGGGGTTGATGGAATGACTTTCACGGCACGTTATGGATATGTGGGCTTGGCAGTGGAGCAAAAGGAATTTATCGCCGAAGGACTCAATGAGGTTGGGTTATCGGCTGGATTGTTTTATTTTCCAAAGTACGGTGAATATGAGAAATATAATGCCGCAGTTCGGGATAAAAGTATCTCTGATCTGCAATTAGTGTCTTGGTTGTTGGGGGAATGTTCAAATGTAGAGGAGGTGAAAGAGGCTGTTAAGAAAGTGCATGTTATCAATATAGATCCCCGTGCGTCTACCGTTCATTGGCGGTTTGCCGAGCCGTCGGGACGTCAACTGGTTCTTGAGATTATTAAGGGTGAGCTACACTTCTATGAGAATACGTTAGGAGTTCTGACTAATTCTCCCAGTTTCGAGTGGCATCTGACGAACCTGAATAATTATGTTAATCTTTTCCCGGGTACGGCCCCCAATCAACAATTAGGAAATATCGAGTTGTCTTCATTTGGTGCGGGAAGCGGTTTCCTTGGGATTCCGGGTGACGTAACTCCACCGTCACGTTTCGTTCGTGCGGCTTTTTACCAAGCTTCGGCCCCACAACAAGAAACCGCATTGGAAACGGTTTTCCAGTGTTTCCAGATATTGAATAATTTTGATATTCCCGTAGGGATCGAATTCCCATTAGGGCAAGTACCTTGCGATATACCGAGCGCTACTCAATGGACTTCGGTTACGGATATGCGAAACCATGTGATTTATTACCGTACGATGTACAATAGCGTTATTCGGAATATAGATTTACGTTCCATTGATTTCTCCACGGTTCGTTATCGTGCGGTATCCATGGATGGGACGAAGCGACAAGCGGTTGAAACGATCAAAATAGAATAGGGCAGTGAGCTCTTTGGGGGATATCTCGTAAGTCAATAGGATAGGTGATAAAACTCAATGGAATAGGAAACATAACTCAATGGATTACGTTCCCTATTCTATTGGGTTTCGACTGATGATCTAAATCTTATAATAGTAATCCGGCCGCAACTTCCTCCGCAACCGCGTCACCTTTTAGTACAGATACTAAAGCTAGGCCAAAATTGAATACCAAGCCCGGTCCTCTACCGGTTACTACATTTCCATCTACCTCGACAGCCTCGCCTGTTACGGTGGCACCAATCAATTTCGGTTCGAACCCGGGATAACAAGTGGCTTTGCGACCTTTTAACAAACCTAGACCGCCTAATACCATCGGAGCTGCGCAGATAGCCGCTACGATACGTCCTTCACGGTATTGTTGTAATAAGGCTTCTTTCACCGGTTCCGAATTGTTCAAGTTGGATGCTCCGGGCATGCCTCCGGGTAAGATCAAGGCATCAGCATCCGAAAGATCGATTTCGGTAAATGTGGCGTCAGCCGTATATTCCATATTGTGAGCGCCAATCACTTTACGGTCGTCTGTGATGGAGACTGTTTTCGTGTCTATACCTCCGCGACGCAAAATGTCTACGGTTCCCGTGGCTTCCATTTCCTCGAAGCCATTCGCTAAGAATACGATCGCTTTCTTCATAAGATTCAATTATTTAAATTTGTACACGTAAGTAATAGTACCACTCTGGTTATTAGCGCCGCTGATACTGTTGAACTTCGCCTTTCGAGCCGCGTCCAAAGCGCTTTTACGCATGGAGGCGTTGTCGATATTAGTTCCCCGGCCTACCTCGGCAAATATAACGTTGCCTTTCGGATCTACGGTTATATTGATAACAATACGCCCCTCCTCTTGGATCGTATAAGCGGGACGGGGGAGACCTCCGGCACCAATGGAACGGCCGTTCAAATTAAATGATCCGTAACCGCCTACGCCTTCATTCGCCCCGTGATCAGAGTTACCGAACGGACTTCCTTGGTTACCGGTTCCGCTTTCAGCGTCGCCTTGGCTGTTACCCTCGGCGTTTCCCATACCAAAAGCTCCGGCCACCTTGTTGCTAATGGCTTGTTCCTTCTTGCGGCGTTCCTCGGCCAGACGTCTCTTCTCGGCTTCTTCCCGGCGGATACGTTCTTTCTCCTCCTCTTCTTTCTGTTTCTTCTCAGCCTCTTGTTTCTTGCGTTTCTCTTCCTCATTCTTCTTTTTAGCGTCCTCAAGGGCTACGCTTTCCTCGATATCTTGAGTGATGAGTTCCTGCTTGGGTGTTTCCACTTGCGGCTCCGGTACGGGAGGAGGGGGAGTGGTCGTTTCCTGAGGCGGTTCTTGCCCGGTATATTTGGGCTCGAACATTCCGGCGGCGGCATCTACATTCCCGAAATTAACGAGTACACCCCCGTCTTCATCCGGTACCTCGGTTTTCAATACGGTAAACCAAAGTATCAGTAGAATGACACCGTGAAAAGCAACGGTACCGATCAAACTGTATATGTCATCCTTATTCAGTCTCATATCTGTTATTTCTGCGGACGGGTGGCAAGCACCATCTTGAATTTATTCTCGTTCGCTATATTCAGTATCTTTACAATCTCTTTGTAAGGCACGGTCTCGTCGGCATATAAGGCGACGAACATCTCCGGTTCCTTTGCGTAACTATCTTGCAAGAAAGGAGTGATCTCATCAAATGAGACCTGTACCTCTTTTTGCTTTCCAAATGCCACGTAGTAATTCAAGTTCGCGTCTATCGTTACCCTCGTAAGAGGTTTCGCCGCTGTTTGCTTTTGCGCTTGCGGCAAGGTAACCTTGATGGCGTTCGGGATTACAACGGTAGAGGTAACCATGAAGAAGATCAGCAAGAGGAATATGACGTCGGTCATAGAGGCCATGCTGAACGCTTCGTTTACCTTTGTTCTTCTTTTTAGAGCCATAATTTTCAATTCTCCATTTCCAATTAATTAGCCGGTTCATTTAATAAATCCATGAATTCCATCGTACGAGCCTCCATCTTGTTCACGACGTTATCTACTTGAGACACCAGATAGTTGTACGCGAACAATGTAATGATACCAACTACCAGACCGCCAACGGTTGTTACCAAGGCCTCATAGATACCGCCGGATAATAGGGAGACATCCACATTGGTGCCTGCGTTTGCCATATCGAAGAAGGCACGTACCATACCGGTTACCGTCCCAAGGAAACCAAGCATGGGAGCGCCGGCGGCGGTCGTAGCGATCAAGGGAAAACCTTTTTCCAGCTTAGCGATCTCCAAATTTCCCACATTCTCGATGGCTACAAGTACGTCGTTCATCGGACGGCCCAAACGGGTAATGCCTTTCTCGATCATACGGGCGGAAGGCGTGTTGGTGCTCCTGCATAAATTGAGAGCCGAGTCCACTTTTCCCTCGTGAATATAGTCTTTGATACGATTCATGAACGTCTCGTCTTCTTTTCCCGCACGGCGAATGATGATCAGACGTTGAACAAAAATATAAATAGCCATCAGAGAGAGCAGTAACAATACCACCATAATCCAACCTCCCTTAAAGGCAAGGTCTATCACATTGATTTCCGCTTCCGTAGGAAGGGTTACAGCCGTTAAATCCGGCATTTGATCTGCCGCCTGAGAGCCCACGGCCTGTAGTGAAAGTAAAATACTCATCGTTTCGAATTATGAATTATAATTTATGATTTATAACTATAAACTGTCACTTGTCAACTATTCAAGCATGCCTTGTATAAAGCGATCGTCTCTTGCAAACCATGGTAGAGCGCATCACAAATCAAGGCATGGCCGATAGAAACCTCCTCCAGCCAAGGGATATTCTTGTTGAAGAAAGCCAGATTTTCTAAGTTCAAATCGTGTCCGGCATTTACGCCTAATCCTAAGTTTTTAGCTAATTGCGCGGCCTCGACAAAAGGAGCGATCGCTTTGTCACGATCTTCCGGATAATAGGTCGCATAAGGTTCCGTATATAATTCAATACGGTCCGTACCTGTTTTCGCCGCTAGTTCGATATTCGCCAAGTCTGTTCCGACGAAGATGGATGTACGGATTCCTTGTGAGGTAAAGGTGTCTACCAATTCGCTTAAGTAATCGAAATTGTCCTTTACGTTCCAACCTGAGTTCGACGTGATGGCATCCGGAGCGTCCGGAACCAGTGTGACTTGGGTCGGTTTTACCTTCAATACCAAGTCGATGAATTTATCACAAGGATAGCCTTCTATGTTAAATTCTGTCCGGATAAGAGGTTTTAGTCCATAAACATCGCTATAGCGTATGTGTCGTTCATCCGGACGGGGATGAACCGTAATTCCTTGTGCCCCGAATAATTCACAGTCTTGCGCCACTTTCAGCACGTTTGGCATATTGCCACCTCTCGCATTACGAATAGTAGCAACCTTGTTAATGTTTACACTTAAATTTGTCATTGTATATCGTATATCTTTTTTCTTTCATTACATTTGCACAAAAGTATCGGCAAATTTAGCAGGATTTAGGGAATTAACAGAATAATGTTGGTGAAAGATTTCATAACAAAGGAAATTCCGGTGTTAAAAAGTTTTGACACAGCGGAATATGCGTTGGCATTAATGGAGGATTTTAAACTCAAGCATCTTCCGTTATTGAGTGATAGCGCATACCAGTGTTTAGTGTCGGAAAAAGACTTATTGGCGCTGCCGGATCCTTCGGCTACGATCGGTGAGCCGGTTTTATTCGCTCCGGCGATTTCGGAAAATAGACATTTACATGAAGCGTTGGCAATGATAACCCGATATGGATTGAGCCTGTTGCCTGTGGTTTCCGTGGACGGAACTTATTTGGGGGCGATTACCCGGGATCGTTTGGTGGATGCTTTATCCGAGCTATGTAATGCGGAGGCGGCTGGAAGCGTGATCGTATTGGAAATGATGCCACAGGATTATTCATTAACGGATATCGCCCGTTTGGTAGAGGCGAATAATGCCCATGTCCTTAATTTGCTATCCCATCAAGATAAAGATACGGGCCGTCTGCTTATAACCCTTAAGATCGATTTGGAAGATGCCTCTCCCGTGATCCGTAGTTTCGAGCGTTTCAATTATACGGTGCTTTATCATTTTATGGAGAAGGGGATGGTGGATGATATGTTGCGGCAGCGGATGAATGAGTTATTACATTATATGAATATGTAAAGTAAGGAGCGTAGAATGAAAGTTGGAATATTTGGAAGTGAATATCAGATCGAGAGACAGAATCTGATTAAACGCCTGTTTGAGAAGCTTCGTGAACAAGAGGCTGATATTTATGTGGACAGCCCTTTTTATACATTCCTTACCGATGCTTTTGGTTTTGAGCCAGTGGTGAGCGGGCTATTAGTGGGTGATGAGTTTGATCTGGATATAGCCCTTAGCGTGGGAGGAGATGGTACGTTCCTTCGTACGGCGGCCCGGGTAAATAAACAGGATATCCCTATTTTAGGCATTAATACCGGACGGCTGGGTTTCCTTGCGGATGTCAGCAGTAATGAGGTTGAGGATACGCTGGATGAGATTTTTAAGAATTACTATAAGGTAGAGGAACGAACCCTCTTGCGTTTATATACGGAAGACCGTGCGTTTCGCGGATATAATTATGCCTTGAACGAGATCGCCGTGCTGAAGCGTGATAGTTCCTCGATGATTACGATTCATACATTCTTGAATGGGGAATATCTGACTTCTTATCAGGCGGATGGTTTGGTAGTGGCTACACCTACCGGTTCCACGGCCTATTCGATGAGCGTAAATGGGCCGATTATCGTCCCGCAAAGTAATAGCATTGTCTTGAGTCCGGTCGCTCCGCATTCCTTGAACGTGCGTCCGTTGGTGATTCCGGATTCAGATATAATAACGCTTCGGGTAGAGAGCCGGAATAAATATTTTCTGATCTCTTTGGATGGACGTTCGGAAATATTCCCGGCAGGTATCGAATTAAAGATGAGCAAGGCCGATTATACGACGAAAGTCATCAAGCGCTATAACCATACTTTTTATCAGACGCTTCGGGAAAAATTAATGTGGGGGGCAGATGTGCGAATGAAATAATATTGTGTGCGTCCAGTCTTTGTCCAAATAGTAGCGGATAGTATTGTATTTTGTAAGCTATTGATAAATAGATTATTCTGCATGAATGAACTGAACGTATCTTATGTCTTTTGTCCAGTTTTTCTATTATGGGGTAAAAAATAGGGGGTATTCGATGTCCAGCTATGTCCTCTATTTGTCCAGTGCCCTTTTTTGATACACGCTTTTTAACTCTTTACTTTTGTCGGCAGATTAAATCTAGCTTAATGGAAGTATTTTCAATTATTATTCCTGTCTACAATCGTCCGGAGGAGATAGACGATTTATTAAACAGTCTTACCCGGCAGACATATGTACATTTTGAGGTTATCGTAGTGGACGACGGTTCTTCTATACCTTGTGAGCCCGTAGTCAATGCCTATAATGACCGCTTGAGGATTCGCTATTTCTATATAGAGAATTCAGGCCCGGGCTTGGCTCGCAATCAAGGGGTACGTTATGCGGAAGGAGAGATCGTGATTGTCTTGGATTCGGATTGTATCGTTCCGGCCAGCTATCTGGAACAAGTACACGAGTCCTTGATGCGTTATAAGGTGGATGCCTTTGGTGGTGCCGACAGGGCGCATTCTTCTTTTTCCGCTATACAGAAAGCGGTCAATTACTCGATGACTTCTTTCTTTACGACAGGAGGGATCCGAGGAAGCCGGAGACATTTGGATACATTCTATCCTCGGAGTTTTAATATGGGAATGCGGAAAGAGGTGTATGAAGCCTTGGGTGGTTTCTCTGATATGCGTTATGGAGAGGATATAGATTTTAGTATCCGGATTTTTGCGGCAGGCTATAAATGCCGTTATTTTCCGGGCGCTTGGGTCTATCATAAGCGAAGAACAAATTTCGTCCAGTTTTTCCGGCAAGTATGGCATTCGGGGTACGCTAGGATTATCTTGTACCAGAAGTACCCGGAATCATTGAAATGGGTACATTGCCTGCCGGCCTTATTTGTGGTAGGTCTGCTGGGGGTATGTATTTCCGCTTTTTTCGTTCCAAAGGTATGGGGGCTATTGTTATTTTATATTTCGCTGATCTTTTTTGACGCTTTAGTGAGAAATAAGAACGGAATCGTTGCGTTGTTATCTATCATAGCGGCTTTTGTCCAATTGATCGGATATGGGACAGGCTTTTTGGAAGCGATTTGGAGAGAGGGAATTCTAAGAAAGAAGTATTAAGATAATAAATACTATTTATATGAAGTTTGCGCTGCACACATCTACTGCCATAAGCTCGGTTCTAAAGGAGCCGGAGCATTTCTATGTAGATATTTATTATCTGATCATTTTAATCATCGTCGCTTTTACCCTGCTTCTGTTATCTTTTTTTGCGTTATCACCTTTATAAGACAAAAAAGGAGAAAGAACTGAGAGAAATAGCGAGTCTTGTGGATAAAAATGAAATCTTGATACAACGTTATAGTCGTGAGATGTCGCACATCAAGGAGCAATTGGAAGCGAAGGAGAAATGTTTGAAGGAATACCAGCATGCGGCTCAGTGGAAAGCGCATCGTGACGTGGAATCCTTGATCAAGGAAAAGGAGCGTTTGGCGAAGTGTTTGCTGGAACAGTTGGATACGTTCAAGAAGCTGAAGATACTTTCTAAATCGGAAACGATATTGCCGGATTCAGATTGGAGAAACTTGATCGAGATCGTAAATACTCTTTATGATGATTTTATAAGTCGTTTACGTGTCGCTTATCCGGATTTGACAGAGGATGCCATTCGTTTTTGTTGCTTGATCAAATTGCGGCTAACCTCGGCGGAGCTGATGTCAGTCTTGAATGTGACGAAGGACGCTATCTATAAACGCAAATTTCGTTTGAAAAAAGAATTGATGCCAGATGATGATCCTCGTTCCCTCGACGATTTCTTGGGAAGCTATTAGATCTGAACGAATAGTTTTCTTGTTAATAACTATGTTTTAGGGCATGATTTCGTTAAATCGAGTTAAGCGAATGAATTTTGCAAATAATTCAGTATGCTACATAACATAAAACCACCTATATTTGTACTGTGTTTTTCATGGTATTAGATTTAAGGTTAACAATTGAGATTGGCTGTCCGTGACGGATAGCCTTTTTTTGTATAGAGGCATGAATACACGAATTTTTGAGAACACTGCTTAAGCGCCCCTTTCCGAGGGTAACATCCATACTTTCAAAGTAAGCTAATTTCATCGGCAAAGTAAGTTAACTTGCTTTGGTATTTCAGCTAACTTACTTTGTCAATGAAGCTAATTGTATTTTTATGATCTTTTTCGGTTATTCTTTGTCTGTTTCGATTTTGTATACAATTGATGTGTTTTTGTACGCTTTTAGTTTAGTTATGCATTTAATAGTCAATTTTTTATTATATAATTTTGTCTTGTGTTTTTTTATGATTTCCTTGGTTAGCTGTTAGCACCAATTGATATATAAGGTTTGATGGCTAATAGAAGAGGGGGTAAGGAAAGAAAAATATCAAACGAATATACTTGGGACCTTAACGGACAGAACAAAATATAATATTATTCTGTTGATTGTTGTTGGAGGTAAGATTTCGTATTCCCTTAATTTATAAGAGTATATGCAAGAGAATAGGTATAATACATGTGATCGTTTTTTAGGCGGATTAGAAAAAGACTTTATTATTACGGAACAGATTGAAGATAGTCCATTGACTTCAGAACCTTCTTTTTTGGATTACGGGATAATAGCAGTATGTAATAGAGGTAGTGCGATCATTCATTTGCTTGATAATAAGCATGTATGGAATAAGAATGAATTGATTTTCTTATTTCCGAGACAGTTATGCTCAATGCGGAACGTGAGTGAGGACTTCTCGGCGAAGTTTATCATCATACCACATGTACTACATGGGGATGTATTAAGTTCCTTACGTCATTTTGATCCGGGATTTCATTTTTTCGTGAAGGATCATTTTTACTATAATATAGAGGATAATAATGGTATTGAGCGTTTTCAATCATTTTGCAAATTGATAGAGAATGAGCTTGAGCGGTATCGGGGTAATGGGCTTCTGAGGGAGCGGATTATATGTTACTTGGGGATTTTTTACATGGATGTTTACGACTATTATGTGAAAGTGCGTAAGAAAATCCCTTTCAGGACTAGTTTGAGAAAAGAGCAATTGATCTATGATTTCTGTAGTCTCGTGGCAGAGAATTTCAAGAATCACAAGAATGTCGGATTTTATGCGGATAAATTGAATATAACGACAACTTATTTAAGTGCGATCATGAATGAAAGGTGTGGCATTTCAGCCAAGGAGTTTTTATCTATCTATATAGTGTTAGAGGTAAAGTCGTTGCTACGTGACTCTCGATTAAATATACAGGAGATCGCTATATTGACTAATTTTCCGTCTCAATCGACATTGAATCGCTTCTTTCGTCAACGGACGGGAATGACTCTTTCTCAATATCGAAAACATATATTTTCAACATGATTATGTTTGATTTTCATATTATTTCTATAACTTTAAACTTCTGCTGCAATCGTTATTATCGTTCATTTGTTGTATAAATAACAGAGGAGATTGCTTGATTGATTTAAAGTAGGGAATTAGTGGTTATAATTTAATATGACGATGGGACAATGTAATAAAATGCTAGAGGAAATGAGCTTTAATGCCCTATTCCAGAAATTACCTGTTGGAATTGAAGTTTATGACGAGAGGGGGCAGCTAGTGGATCTCAATAGGACGGACGAGAATTTGTTCGCTATAAGCCGGAAGGATATTATGGGAATAAATCTTTTCGAGAATCCTAATTTTCCAGAGGACAAGATCGCTCGTCTGAAACAGGGAGAAATGGTTGTGTTCGATTGTAATTATGAATTTGATAATATACAAACGAATGAGTACTATAACATAGACCCAAAAAAGGAAGGTATAAATTTACGTCTGTCTATTAAATGTGTGCCGTTGAAAGGAGAGGCTGAAGATATCTGTGGATATGTACTAATGTTTACGGATGAGACGGAAGAATATCAAAAGTCGGAGAAAGTAGAGGAACTGTTCACGAAGTTGAAAACGGTTATGCGTTGCAGTGATTCCTTGCTGTGGGAATATGATGTTAAAACCGATAAGATGCATATCGATCTGGATTTACGTGTTTTAGGTAATAAATCCAGATTGAGAGCAAGTAACTTGACAACGAAAAAAGATTTTTGTGAGATCGTATATCCGGAAGATCGGGAAAGGGTACTTGTACAAGGCTTTGAAAAGATTGTTATGGGTGAGATCGGTGAATATAGTATTCAATACCGACAGCTTTTTGAGGGGCAATATGTTTGGGTGAGAGCGTATGCGTACCCTTATAAATATGATGAGGCGGGAAGACCTGCGAAAATCCTTTATTACTTGATGGACATAACGGATGAGATCGCCATGCAAGATAAATTGCGCTGGGCGGAACGAGAGCGTCAATGGAAAGAATATGAGTTAGTTAAGGCTAAAGAGGCGAATCGGCTTAAGTCTATGTTCTTGGCGAATATGAGTCATGAGATCCGCACGCCTTTAAATGCTATTGTTGGTTTCGCGAATATACTGGCAGAGACCAAGGAGATAGAGGAGGAGGAACGAGAGTTTTATGTGGATATCATTGACAAGAATAGTGAATTGCTTCTGCAATTGATTGAGGATATCCTTGATTTCTCAAAGATTGAGGCGGGAACCTTTGACATTACGAAGAGAAATTTCGATTTTAAGGAGATCTGTGAGGAAACCTATGCGGTACATGCCTTGAAGATTCCGAAAAACGTTCGATTTGTTTTCGATCGGGGCTCACAACCCGTGACTGTTTTCTCAGATCCGAAACGAGTCGTGCAGGTTATTTCTAATTTCTTGACAAATGCGATTAAGTTTACTTCGGAAGGTGAGATCAAATTAGCCTATAAGGTATCGAAAGATGAAATACGAGTTTCGGTCTCGGATACGGGAATGGGAATCTCGGAGGAAGATTGTAGAACTATATTCGATCGCTTTGTTAAGTTGAACGCTTGCAAACAAGGTACCGGATTAGGATTGGCGATTTGCAAAAATATTATCGAGAAACTAGGGGGACGAATCGGGGTAGAATCTACATTGGGAGTAGGTTCCACTTTTTGGTTTACCTTGCCTTTGAAGGAGATTAAAGAGAATGAACCTAAGTTCTAAGGGGATATATATTGTTTACGGATATGTTTTAAAGCATAGTTTTGTTAAATCTGGTTAAGTAAATGAGATTTGCAAATAAAATATTATGCTACATAACATAAAACCGCTATATTTGCACTGTGTTTTTCATGGTATTAGATTTAAGGTTAACAATTGAGATTGGCTGTCCGTGACGGATGGCCTTTTTTGTTTCAAAAAATCATAACCATGAGATTTTAGGAGTGTAGCTGAAGGTTTTTTCGTAAATTTGCGCTCCGTTTGTAATACTAGATCCTGTATTTAAGTGTATGAAAAGAGTATTCTGTCCAAAATGTGATAATCAGTTGTCTTTTGATGAGACCAAATATCCGGAAGGGAAGGTATTAGCCTTCGTCTGTCCGCAGTGTGGAGCGCAATTTAAGATTAAATTGGGCCGAAAGGTGGTGAAGACGGCTACCGGTGAGGAAAAAGAGGTGAAGGAACCGGATTTCTCTTGTGGTTATATTACCATTATCGAGAATGGTTTTGCTTTTAAGCAAGATCTACCATTAGTGATAGGAGATAATGTGATTGGTCGCCGTAATAAGGATACGGAAGGTGTAGATGTCCCTATTATCACGAGCGATCCAAGTATGGGGCGTAAGCATTGTGTGATTAATGTAAAGAAAGACGCTAATGGCAAGTTCGTTTATATGGTGCGTGACTTTCCTAGCTTGACCGGGACTTTTGTGAAAAATGTGTTGGTTGGTAAAAAAGAACAAGTACGTATCGGGGAAGGTACGATCGTAACGATTGGCGCTACTACTTTTATCTTACATTCGGCGAACGAGGGAGAAGAAGAGGAATAAATATAAAAAACTTCAGAGGCTGTTCCCGTTAATGATCTCGATCTTTAACTTCGGGTCGGAATGATGGCAGATAAGGGATTTTGGCGTTTGTTTTGGGAGTGAGTTATAAGATATATGCTCATTCCGGGATACAGCTCTGAAGTATCACTGAGAAAACAAGGCTCATAGGTATTAAGATTAAGGCGATTAACATAAAGAAATGAAAAGAACCGAAAGAATAGTTGTATTAACTATAGTTAAAATAGGCTCTTAGGGTTTGTTTTTCTAGAAATTAGCTAACTTTTTGTGCGGTTTTTGAAATGTTAATGAGCACGAGGTGAAATAGAAATATAGATAGTTATGGAGCAGGTTTCTAAACAACAGCCGGTAAATAAAACAGCATTCCGGGTATTGGTGGCGTTAAGCGTTACGCATTGTTTGAATGATTCGTTGCAATCCGTTATCTCGGCGGTTTATCCACTTTTCAAGGATGATTTAGCGTTGAGCTTCGCCCAAATCGGGTTGATTACGCTTGTTTATCAATTATCCGCTTCTGTTTTCCAGCCTATAACCGGTTTGGTTTTTGATAAGCGTCCCGTGGCTTGGTCGTTACCTATTGGTATGAGTTTTACGTTGGTCGGCTTGTTGAATCTCGCTTTTTCCTCTACGCTCCATTGGGTCTTGATCTCCGTATTCTTGATAGGTATCGGGTCTTCGGTTTTGCATCCGGAAGCGTCCCGGATCACCTCGCTAGCGTCGGGAGGGCGTAGGGGATTGGCGCAATCGCTTTTTCAAGTGGGTGGTAATTTGGGCGGATCGTTAGGTCCGCTACTGGTTGCTCTATTGGTGGCGCCTTATGGACGGACTCATATCGCTTTGTTTTCTATACTAGCATTCGTCGCTATTTTGGTGATGATTCCTATCTGCCGTTGGTATAAGGCGTATTTGAGTCGGGTGAAATGGCAGAAGAAGTCGGGTGAGACGCATGTGGAGATGCCTCTTTCTTTGGGAAAAACAGTCTTTTCGATCTCGATATTGCTGACCTTGATTTTCTCTAAATATATCTATATGGCTAGTTTGAATAGCTACTATACCTTTTACTTGATCCATAAATTCGGGGTGAGTGTACAGACTTCGCAGATCTGTTTGTTCGTCTTCCTGATCGCTACGGCCATAGGAACCTTGGCGGGTGGTCCTATCGGTGATAAGATAGGACGGAAATATGTGATTTGGGGATCGATTCTAGGGGCAGCCCCATTTAGCTTGTTGATGCCGCATGTGGGATTCGTTTGGACGATCGTGCTTAGTTTTTGCGTGGGGTTGGTCTTATCATCGGCGTTCCCGGCTATTTTGTTGTATGCGCAAGAGTTGCTTCCTTATAAATTAGGTCTTATCTCGGGACTTTTCTTTGGATTTGCTTTCGGTGTGGCAGGTATAGCCTCGGCCGTATTAGGAAATATGGCGGATCATTATGGAATAGAGGCTGTCTACAACGTATGTGGCTTCATGCCTCTTTTAGGACTGGTTACTTGGTTCCTTCCCAACTTGAAAAAGAAGTAAAAACAATCCTCCCTTTTTCGCTGTTATTACTCCAACTGAACGTCAATTACTAAATGAGTTTATGGTGAGTAATATAGTATCTTACAGTATTCTTTTGCTGTATCTTCTTCCATGTGCTTCATGGAGCCAAGGGAACGATGTGGATTTAAGCTTGGAACAATCTCTCGACCTGCTTCATAAGGAAAATAAAAGCTTGAAAATAGCAGAGAAAGAAGTGGAATGGGCTCGGAATGAGCATCAAAAGCTAAACGCTTTTTGGTATCCATCGGTGAACGCCGCGGGTGCTTTCGTACATATGTCGAATCCGATAGAGGTACGGCAGTCGCTGAGTAAATATACGGAACCGGCGAAGGAGTTTGTCCATAATTATATCCCGGATAATGAGCTGATCATGTCGGTATTGGATAAGATCGGGCAAGGTACTTTCTCGCTTCCGCTGATCTCCCAAAACATCACTTCTATAGACGCTACGGTGACGTGGCCTGTTTTCACGGGAGGAAAACGTATCTATGCGAACAAGATCGGAAAGACGATGGTCTCTATAGCGGAGGTGAATAGGAATCAAGTGGATGCCAACCAACAAACCTTATTGATCGAGGCTTATTTCGGGCTTCGTCTGGGACAAAGTGTGGTGGACGTAAAAACGGAAGTGTATAATTCTTTGAAAACCCATTATGACCAAGCCCTTAAATTAGAACAAAACGGGATGATCAATCGGGCCGAGCGTCTGTTCGCTCAGGTAAGTATGGACGAGGCGAAACGAGAACTGGAATCGGCCCGTAAGGATTTAGCGGTCGCTCAACAGGCGTTTAAAAGCTTGATTAATATGGAGGAGGGGAGTGACGTACGTACCACGACTCCTTTATTCATTAATGAGGCGCTTCCTCCGGCTCAATACTTCAAGGATCTGGTTCCGATGAATAATTATATAGTCAATCAATTGAAATTGCAGCAGGTTGTAGCCGATAATCAACTAAAGATCGGCCGGTCCGCTTATGTCCCGAATATCGCTTTATTCGGCAAACAGACTTTGTACGCTGATGGACTGGATAAATATTTGTTGCCTCGTACTATGGTGGGAGTTGGTTTTACGTGGAATATTTTTGATGGCTTGAACCGGGAGAAAACCATCCGGCAGGCAAAGATCGCTAGTCAGTCGCTTCGTTTGGGTAAGGAGAAGGCGATTACGGATCTGGAGGTCGGTATCGATAAATTCTACAGCCAGCTACAAAATGCCTTGGATAACGTAAAGGCTTTGGATACGACGATCGAGATGAGCCGGGAACTGGTCCGGGTGCGGAAGAAATCTTTCCAAGAGGGAATGGCTACTTCTACGGAGGTAGTCGATGCCGAGGTTATGCTGGCGAAGGTGAAGACCGCTTTTCTTTTGGCTTATTATCAGTATGATGTAGCCTTGATTAATCTGCTGTCTGTCTGCGGTACGCCGGAGCAGTTCCACCAATACAAGATGGAGGGAAAGACCGAGGAGCTTTTGGGGAATTGAAAATTGAGAATTGAAAATTGAAAATTTAGGAGTTATGGATAAAACTAAGAGATATTTGAGTGTGGCCTTCGTCGCAGTCTTGGCGATTGTTATAGTTGTCTCGTTGATCGGGATGATCTTGTTGAAAAAGAAGCCGGTGATCTTGCAAGGGCAGATCGAGGCAACGGAAATACGTATCTCCGGCAAGTTACCGGGGCGTATCGATACCTTTCTGGTAAAAGAGGGACAGAATGTACGCCAAGGCGATACCTTGGTCGTCATCAATAGTCCGGAGGCGTTGGCTAAATATCAACAGGTGAACGCCATGGAGAACATTGCGAAGTATCAGCACCAGAAAGTGGATGAGGGTACACGAAAGCAAATCATCGCTTCCTTGCAACAATTGTGGAATAAATCCAAATCGGATTTACAATTGGCGAAGATTACCTATGATCGGGTCAATGCCTTGTATAAAGATAGCGTGGTAACCTCACAGCGTAAAGATGAGGTGGAGGCCATGTATAAAGCGGCTGAGGCCGCCGAACGTGCCGCTTATAGCCAATATCAAATGGCGGTAGACGGGGCGCAGATACAAGATAAGGAGAGCGCCCGCTCGTTGGTGACGGCGGCGCAAGGAACCGTGGAGGAGGTGGCGGCTCTCTTACAGGACGCTCGGTTGACGGCTCCGGAATCCGGACAAATCTCCGCTATTTTCCCGAAACGGGGAGAGTTGGTTGGGGCCGGGATGCCAATCATGAACTTAGTCGTATTAGATGACGTGCATGTGGTATTGAACGTACGTGAGGATCGTTTGCCTTTATTTAAGATGGGAGGAACGTTTGTCGCCGATGTACCGGCGATCGATCAGAAGGATATTGAGTTCAAGATCAATTATATCAGTCCGTTGGGCAGTTTCGCTACTTGGAAGTCTACCAAGCAGACAGGTAGCTATGACTTGCGTACCTTCGAGATACATGCCTTGCCGGTGGAGAAGGTGGAGGGATTGCGTCCCGGTATGTCCGTACTCTATCAACTCCCTTGATACTATCCAGTTGTAGAGACGAAGCACGCTCCGTCTCTACAACTAAATAATTTATTGTCGCTATGCTAAAGAAGAGTCCTTTCTATATGGTTTTACGTCGGGAACTGGATCGCATGGTTTCCCGGAGATTATATTTCGGGGTGTGTATCGTGTTGCCTTTGTTCTGTATATTCTTCATGTCTACGATTTTCGGAAGCGGGCAGATGGAGAATATACCGATAGCGGTAGTGGACCAAGACAACACCTCCATGTCTCGGGAGATCATCCGGCAGGTAGAGGCGGTACCGACTTTCCGGGTAACCCGGCATTATACGGACCAAGAGACCGCTCGCCATGCTACCCAAGCAAAAGAAATCTACGGTTATTTAGTGATCCCCAATCAGTTTGAGGCGGATGCCACGGCGGGGCGTGACGCTACTTTATCGTATTATTACCACTATGCCTTGTTGAGCGTGGGCGGTGAGGTACGTGGGGCCTTCGAGACCCTGCTGCGTACGCTTTCGCTCGCCCCGGTGGTTGTGCAAGCTACGGCGATGGGGGTGGGGGAGAATCAGATAACCACCTTCCTATTACCGGTACGATCCAGTAGCCACCCGCTGTTCAACCCGGATCTGGATTATTCCGTTTATCTGAGCAATCCTTTTTTCTTTGTCTTTTTCCAAGTGATCATTTTGCTGGTTACGGTGTACGCTATCGGTAGCGAGATCAAGTTCCGGACAGGCGATGAATGGCTGGAGGCGGCACGGATGAATATGTTCGTGGCGGTGGTGGGCAAGCTGCTCCCTTATACGATTATCTTTTGTATCATGAGCGTCTTCGCTAACTATATCATGTTCGGGGTCATGCATATTCCTTTCGCTTGCGGTTTCTGGCCATTGAACTTGACGGCGATCTTGTTCGTGGTCGCTACGCAAGCGTTGGCGGTATTCCTGTTCTCGTTGTTTCCCGCTATAGCGATCGTGATTAGCGTGGTGTCTATGGTCGGTTCGCTGGGGGCTACTTTATGCGGCGTTACTTTCCCGGTCGATTCCATGTACGCTCCCGTACATTACGCCTCGTACCTGTTTCCGGTACGGCATTTCGTGGAGATCAACCAGAACTTATTGTATGGCGATTACGGATTTCCTTATACATGGGTAAACGTAAATTCGTTGTTTGCGTTTATGTTATTGGCATTGGTGCTGTTGCCACATTTGAAAACCGCTATTTTAAGTCATAAATATGAGAACATCCGATAATATGAAAGGAACCTTGGCGGATATCGCTTCCTTGGTCAAGGACGAGTTTAAGACGATCTCCACGAGCTACGCTATCTTGCTCGTCTTGGTAGGAGGTATATTTCTCTATGGCCTGCTGTATAATTATATGTATGCCCCGGATCTGGTGCGTAACGCCCCGGTGGTAGTCGTCGATGACTCAAAGACCGACTTGAGCCGGGAGTACATCCGTTTACTGAACGCCACTCCGCAAGTCTCGGTAATCGCCGATGGTTTAGATTACGCCGAGGCGCAGGAGTGGATGAAGGAGGGGGATGCCGTAGGTATCTTGTATCTTCCCTCTGATTTCGAGACCCGGGTGGCACGAGGGAATGAATCCCTGTTTATCATGTACCAGACGACAAGCGCCTTCCTATATTATATGGCGATGCAGGAGGCGTCCAGCGGTGCCATGTTGGCGTTGAACGATCGGTATCGTCCGGAGATGTTGGTGTTCTTGCCCCAGCAAGACGCTTCCAAGATCGTTTCGGCGCAACCCATATCAGTGGTCGGGACGGCGTTGTATAATTTTACGGAAGGATATGGAACCTATTTGATCCCGGCGGTATTGATCGTCATTATGTTCCAGACCTTGTTGATGGTGATCGGTATGATAAGCGGGGAAGAGCGGGATTCGGGTACCATCGTTCGTTTCGCTTCCGAGGGATTATCCTTTGGCCGGATCGCTAGGGTGATAATCAGCAAGACCTTTGTGTATTGCGTATTGTATACGATTTTCGCTTTGTTCTTGTTGGGCTTGATACCGCTATTGTTTGGCCTGCCGGATATCGGTAATTATCTGAACACCTTGATCCTGCTGATACCCTTCTTGCTGGCTACCAGCTTCTTTGGGCTGGCCGCCTCTTATTTCTTTACGGACTCGGAGGCTCCGTTATTGATGATCGCCTTCTTCTCGGTAGGCTTGATCTTTCTTTCCGGAGTCTCTTATCCCTTGGAATTGATGCCTTGGTATTGGCAAATGGCCCATTATATCATTCCGGCGGCTCCCGCTACGCTGGCCTATGTACAGCTCAACTCGATGGGAGCGTCGATTGAGCAAGTCGGTGTGGAGTACGTGACGTTGTGGGTGCAATGCGTCGTTTATTTCCTCTTGGCTTGCTGGGTGTACCGGCGGAATATCTTAAAGGCGAGCCGTGCCTTGTCGTCATTGTAGCTCCCGTATCCTCACGTCGATGCCGCTACCTTTCAAGGCATCTTTCAACTCGCCGATCTTCGTATCCCCGTAATGGTAAGGGTATAGGATTTTAGGCGAGAACATCTTGGCCGCTTTCGCCGCTTGCGGGACGGTCATGGTATAAGGCTGGTTGACGGGAAGGAAAGCGATATCGATGTCTTTCAGGTCTTTCATCTCCGGGATGTCTTCTGTATCGCCGGCTATATAGACTCTTAGTCCGTCGAACGTGAGGATATAGCCATTATCCCGGTGGCGGGGGTGATATTTATCCCGTCCGGGTGTGGTGTTATAGGCGGGGACGGCCTCTATCTTCATATAGCTGATGGAGGTATCCGTATCGCCGTTTTTCAGGACCTTCCCTTTTCCCAGCTTCTTTTGGCTGTTCTCGTTGGCGATGATTTCCGTATCGCTTTTCTCGACAGCTTGTATCGCTTTCGGGTCCAGATGATCGCCATGCTCGTGGGTGATCAAGATGATATCGGCTTTCGGGAAAGTCGTATAATCGGCGTATTCGGAGACAGGATCTACCTGTATCGAATGATTGTCGTACGTAAGCATCAGGCTGCCGTGCTTGATGAACGTGATGGTCAGTTCTTTTCCGCTCTTGGTCTTGAAAGAATCCGAGGCGAAGTTACTAGCGGAGGCTAAGCTCGCCATGAATAAACTACACATAAGCATACATGATTTTAGTCTCATAATCTCGCGGTTTTTTATAAGTGTTTCCGCAAATATACTCATAATAGATTAATTCCCTAATTTGTTCGCCTATCCGGTATAAATATTTACATTTGCGACGTATATTCTGATAACATGAAAACGAAATGAGAAGAATTGTTCTGTTGATTACGATTTGTTGCCAAGTATTTTGGGTGGCGGCGCAAAAGAAAGCGCCCAAATGGATGGATAAGCAACGAAAGGCGGTGGTTACTGTCACTACCTATGGAAAAGATAACCAGAAGAAAGCGTCCGGTACGGGATTTTTCATAACCGAGACCGGTGAGGCGTTGTCCGGCTATTCCTTGTTTAAGGATGCGGCGAGGGCGACCGTGACCGACGCCGACGGAAAAGAATATCCGGTAAGCCGCATCTTGGGGGCTGATGAATTATATGATGTGATCAAGTTCAAGGTAGAGGTTCCGAAGAAAGCTGTGTTCTTGCCGATCGCCCGTGAGCCGATCTCGCAAGGAGTTATCGCTTATCTGATGCCTTACTCGACCGGTAAGATCACGAAGTTCGGGGAAGGACCGGTCTCGGAGGTCAGTAAGTTGAAGGAGCCGTTCAGCTATTATAAATTGTCGATGGCGCTGGAGAGCGGGCAGGTAAACGCTCCTGTATTGACGGCGGACGGCGAGGTGTTCGGCTTGGCGCAGGAAGATGCGTCGGGGAAGAAAGAAGATTCCTATGCGGTCTCGGCGGGATACGCGAATAGCCTGACGATCCAGTCGGCGGACGCCTTTAATTCCACCTATAGCCGGATTGGTATCCGGAAGGCGTGGCCGTCGGACGCGAGCCAAGCGCAGGTTTCCTTATATCTGATGGCAAGCTCGCAAGACCCAAAGACGTATCTGGCTACCTTGAATGATTTCATCGCCACTTTCCCGGATTCTCCCGACGGGTATTTGAACCGTGCCAATCATTACGCTTACCACCGTGCGGATCTGGCTCCTACGGAGGCCGAGCAGGGGGCTTATCTGGATAAGGCGTTGGAAGATATAAACACGGCTTCCCGCTTCAGCGAGCGGAAAGGGGATATCTGGTTCAACCGAGCCAAGCTGATCTACGGCGTGGCCGCCGCGGATACGACCTTGAATAAGGAGCAGTGGACCGTCGATGCCGCTACCGAGGCGATACAAAAGGCGATCGGGGAGGAGGACTTGCCGGTCTATCGCCAATTGGAAGGGGACATCCATTTTTATAAAGGAGATTTCGAGCAGGCGTTCGCTGATTATATGAAGGTGAACGATAGCGATATGGCTTCCTCTACCTCTTGGTATTGGGCGGCGAAGGCGAAGGCGAATATCCGGGGCGCTAACTTCGGGGATATCATCGCCTTGCTGGATAGCGCCATCGCCAAATGCGGGAACCCGCCAACGAACGAGGCCGCTCCCTATATCTTGGAACGGGTGGATCTCCGCTTGAAACTGATGCAATACAAGGAGGCCGTGGACGATTATGATTTATACTACGATCTCTTGAAAGGACAGGTCGGCGACCGCTTCTTCTATTACCGCGAGCAAGCGAAGTTCCGCATGAACGATTTCCCCGGCGCCTTGGCTGATATCCAATCCGCGATCCGCTTGAATCCGGGCGACCCGACTTATCCGGCGGAGGAAGCGTCCGTATATATTCGTATGGAAAACTATGATCAGGCGTTGAGGAGCTTAGAGAATGCCTTGCGGATCGCTCCGGATTTCGCCTCTTGCTATCGTTTGCGAGGCATCTGCTACGTCCGTCAGGGTAAGAAGGCGGAAGCGTGCGAGGCTTTCAACAAGGCGAAGGAGTTGGGTGATCCTGTCGTGGACAAATTAATAAAGGAACATTGTAAGTAAAGATGCACCCGGGCGGGTACGTACGTGTATCTGCCCGGCTACAGGAATGTATCTGCCCGGAGGTAAGGCACCGCTTATCTCCCTATGAACTTCTTGAACGCCTCTACCTTGTCGTTCAATATCAATTCCTCCGGAAATCGTGTCTCTTGCAATAACTCGTAGATATGATCGTACCGGGCTATATCGAAAGATATATGCGCATCGCTACCTAAAATCACAGGAACCTCGTATTTCTTGCATAGGCGCAAGATCGTGAGGTTATTATCTCTGGCGGTGAGTTTCTTGCGGACCGGGTTGAGAGAGCTGTTGTTGATCTCCAGCAACGTGTGATGCTCTTTGGACGCTAATACGATAGGCTCGAAATCCACCTCTGCCGTACCGTCTCCCGGGTGACTGATGATGTGGACATGCGGGTTGCGGATCGCCCCGATCATCGCCTCCGTATTCTGCTCGACCGTTCCCGGTTTGTAGCAAAGCGAGTGGATGCCTGCTATCCGGATATCCAGCATCGGGAAGTACTCCTCGCCCATATCGATCGTACCCTTATAGTCGATGATGTTCAATTCCGCTCCGAGCAATAACTCGACACCGTATATCCGGCGGGGAACCACATGTAGGTTGCGGAAGTAAATCGGGGAGCATGTCCCCGGTATGCCGGGGGCATGCTCTGTTATACCTAGTAACTTCAATCCTTTCTCGGAGGCGGCCACTGCCATTTCTTGCAGGGTGCTAAAGGCATGCCCACTGGCTACCGTATGGGTATGCACGTCAAGTAACGTCTTCATAAATTCGTCTTTAACCTACCCGCGAAGGTAGTTATTATTTGGTGGATACCCAATTCCCGGATAAAATAAGCGTCGTGCGAGATCAGCAAGATCGTGCCCCTGTACGCACGGACCATGGAGGTGATAATCTCGATGCTTTGGATGTCGAGATTATTGGTCGGCTCATCTAGGATAAATAGGTCCGGAGTCTGGTTACTGATCATCAAGCAACAGAATGCCAACCTCATTTTCTCGCCTCCGCTCAGCTTCCCGCAGCTCTTCTCCCACGTGTCGTGCGGGAAGAGGAAACGGTTTAGCAAGGTCTTGATCTCGTGCTCTTGGAAATGACGCTCGTTGAAGGCTTGCGCTTGCTCGTACACCGTCCGGTCGTTCCGGACGATCGAGTACTCTTGGTCGATATAGATAGAGGAGAAATCCGCACGGATCAAGGAACCGCTACGAGGCGGTAACTGGCCGGTAATCAACTTCAGCAAAGTCGTCTTGCCGGAACCGTTATCGCCTTGTATCAGCCATCGTTCCCCACTCTTGATCTGGAAGCTCATCGGGGAGGGCCATAGATCGCCGGCCTCGGCGTAACCGAAATTGATCTCCTTGGCGGTAACCAATATCTTGCCTTCGTGTAAGCCGGATGCGCTGAAATCCAGTTTCATGCCTTGAAGGTCGGGTAGGGAGGAGCGCATTTGCTTTAGCTCGTTGGCAAGGTTCTCCATCTTGTCCTCGTGAACCTCTTTTAGTTTGGAGGCGCTTTTCTCGGCGTTCTCCTTCAATCCGCCCATCATGATCCGGGGGATTCCTTTCCGGACGCTTTGCTTCTCTCCCCGGGATTCATGCTTTTGTTTTCGCTCGGCTACCTCACGGGCGGTTTTCCTGACCCTGCGAAGCTCTTTCTCCTTCGCTTCCAGTTTCTCTTGCATGGAAGCCTGTTCCTGTTCTTTTTGTTCCTTGTAGAAATCATAATTACCCCCGTAAAGGGTGATCCCCCCGATGGATAATTCCGCTATGGAAGCTAATAGGTTCAATAAGGTACGATCGTGGCTGACGACCAACAAGGTGATACGGCAAGACGTGATGAAATCGTATAACTTCTCCCGGCTACGCTTATCCAGATGGTTAGTCGGCTCATCCAATAGTAGGATCGAGGGTTGGTGGATCTCGATTCCGGAGAGGAAAACCTTGGTTTTCTCGCCGCCACTTAATGTGCGCATCGGTTGGGAGAGGAGGATATGCTCCAAACCCCAAGCGTGCAGGGCGGCGAGGCTCCGTTCCTCGATCGTCCAGTCATCCGCCAGCGTATTGAAATTAGAGAGGGAGGCGTCGCCCTCAGTGATCGCCCGCAAGGCTTCTAGTTTGCCGTCGATACGTAGGGCCTGGGCCACCGTCAGGTTATCATATTGCCCGAAATGCTGGGGTACGTAATAGGGTGGGGTCGGATAGATAATCTCCCCTTCCTGCGCTTGCAAGGTTCCAGCCAAGATACGGAGGAAGGTGGATTTTCCCGATCCGTTGTTCCCGACTAAGGCTACCTTTTGCCCCTTGTTGATCGTCAAGTCGATCCCCTTGAATAAGACTTGATTGTCCGGATGTATATACGTGATTTTTTGCGCTACGATACTCATAGTGTGAACTGATTTAAAATGTGAGATACTAAAATGGATAAGAAATACCGATGATGATCGGTTTCACTATAGCCTCGAATCTGTCGTCACGAAATCAGCCCTATACGGATAGAGGGCTTTCCGGATGGAAAGAACGACATCTTGAGATAAATTAAGCGGCTATTCTCATTGGAGTAATTATATAGTTATATAGGGACGCAAAGTTAGGAATAGTTTTGGGTTTAGGCAAATGAGTATATACTTTCATGTACAAAAGGGTATGCTTTTGCCCTTGAAAGTATATACTTATGGGGATAAAGCCTAGAATTTCTTTGTTTGCTTAAGGATATAGAACTTGGCTAAGTCGCCCGTGATGGGTTGCTTCTGCTGGTCCAGCATTTTCAGTTGGCCTTCCTCTACCTTATAATACGTGATATCTCCCCCTTCTTGTTTCGTTGTCAAGACGTTACCGTCCAGCGTGTAAGTTCCTTTATCATTAAAAATACCGTCTTTCTCGTCAATATATTCGGAGCGGAGGGTAAAGGTTTTATCCTTGTTCAATGTCAAGGTCGTTTTAATACCCGGCGAGCTGGCGGCCGGTAATGTCCCTTCGTAAACACCCCAGTAATCCAAGGAAGTCTCTGCGTTGTGCATATCCGGTACTTGGGCGGTTTCCTGCTTGTTCTTGTCTGTTTGCGTGGCGTCTGCCTTTGGGTTGCCGCTACAGCTGAATAGGGCTGCAGCTACCGCTACTACTAATACATATTTTTTCATGTCATTCAATTGAATTATAAGTTCTCGTTATTTAAAACCAGTTTGTAGGTTGTTTTGTTGCGTACCGATATTCAAATAATAAGGATCGTGTCTGGGTTCCATCTGGCGAAAAAGCATTATCTTTGTGTTGTAAAACATAGATAACATTTTTATTCGTAAGATTATGTCATTACCAAACGATCCGATGATGCTATTCAGCTTCATCAATATGAAACTTCGTGACAATTATTCTTCCCTCGACGATTTATGCGAGGATTTGCAAGTGAACAAGAAATCCCTTCTTACAAAGCTTAAAGACGCTGGTTTTGAATACAGCCCGGAGCATAATAAGTTCTGGTGATCGGGAGTGATCCTAGCCCGGTAAACCTATGAGATTCGAACCATAAGTCAATGACTTACGTATCGTAATCCATTGACTTACGATGCGTAATCCAATGGATCGCATACCCCGGTCGACAAGGTTGTCTCCATCAAGTCTCACTCGATATAGTTCTTGACGATCTCTTTCCGGTCCGTGTACTTCGGATACTTAAAAGCCGGTATGCCGAGCGCCATGATCGCTTGTATCTTGCCGTCGATCCCTAGCGTCTTGGCGAGCGTATCTTTTCCTTCCTGCCGGATGGCGGTGAGCACAAAGCCCATATAGATCTGGCTTACCCCAAGCGATTGCGCCATCAAGGAGGCGTTTTGATAAGCGAGGTTAGCGTCCTCACTTCCGAATCGGTTGGACTTCGGTGTATGGATCAGTAGCAGGGCGGTGGCTTTCCGGAGAATCGGATCTTTACCCGCCTTGTGTTCCTCTTTCAACCGATTGAATACCGGTACGTATTTATAGACATCCTTCATAAACGGCTTGACCACACATTTCACGACGGGATTCAATAATAGCTTCGCCAAGGAGTCGAACACGCCTATCGTATAATCGCTCACCTGCCGTAGCTTTCGCGGATCGGTGACGACGGTGAACGAGAGACTTTGGGAGTTTGTAGCCGTCGGCGCAGAATGAGCGGCCTCCACGATCTTGTCCAGCATCTCCTTGGGGACGGGCCTCGAGGTCAATGTCCGGTTGGAACGGCGTGACTTGATCAGCAACATCACCTGCTCCGGCGTAGGCATTTGGCTGTAATCGATCGTATGCGTTTTCTCCGGCGGGAATTCGCTGTGCGACACGGAGCCCGTCGGACATACGTCCACGCAATGCCCGCAAACGATGCAGCTTTCCACACGTACCAGCCCGATCGTCTCTCCGGCCCTTTCTTGCGTGAATATATCCGAAGGGCATACCCGTACGCATTTCCCGCATTTGATGCAACTCTCTTGGTCTATGTTTAGTGTCATCCTTTTCCTCCTTTTGATAAGTAAAATAAAAACTCCTGCAACCATCAAGATTACAGGAGTCTATATATAAACAATTATTTTATTGTTTAGTTGATTACTTCTTCATAGCTTCCTCGATAGCAACCGCTACGGCAACCGTAGCACCTACCATCGGGTTGTTACCCATACCCAAGAATCCCATCATTTCTACGTGAGCAGGAACGGAAGAAGAACCAGCGAACTGAGCGTCACCGTGCATACGGCCCATTGTGTCCGTCATACCATAAGAAGCAGGACCAGCGGCCATGTTGTCCGGGTGCAAAGTACGGCCCGTACCACCACCAGAAGCAACAGAGAAATACGGGTGACCGTTCTCCATACATTCTTTCTTATAAGTACCGGCTACCGGGTGTTGGAAACGAGTCGGGTTTGTAGAGTTACCCGTGATAGATACGTCAACACCTTCCTTACGCATGATAGCTACACCCTCACGAACGTCGTCAGCGCCGTAGCACTTAACTTTCGCACGAAGACCGTTAGAGTAAGCTTTCTCCTCGATAACGTTCACCTCACCTGTCATGTAGTCGAACTGAGTCTGTACATACGTGAAACCGTTGATACGAGAGATGATCTTAGCGGCATCCTTACCTAAACCGTTCAAGATAACACGCAACGGCTCTTTACGAACCTTGTTTGCCATCTCGGCGATCTTGATAGCGCCCTCAGCTGCGGCGAAAGACTCGTGTCCAGCCAAGAAAGCGAAACACTTCGTCTCCTCACGAAGCAAACGAGCGGCCAAGTTACCGTGGCCGATACCCACCTTACGGTCATCCGCAACAGAACCAGCGATACAGAATGCCTGCAAACCGATACCGATAGCCTCGGCAGCCTCGGCAGCGTTCGTACAACCTTTCTTGATAGCGATAGCGGCACCTACTACGTAAGCCCAGCAAGCGTTCTCGAAACAGATCGGTTGAGTTTCCTTACACATTGTATAAGGGTCGATACCCTTAGCATCGCAGATAGCCTTTGCGTCTTCGATACCGTTGATACCATATTCGTTTAATACCGCGTTGATATGATCAATACGACGGTCATAACTTTCAAATAAAGCCATATTATTTTTTTACTTTTTAAAATTCTTATTTACTAGGAATAAAGATATCAGAAAGTTGAAAACCAATACACCGCCACAACAAGCCACGTAAAACGCCAACCACGGTTTCTCCGGTTTCATCACGAAATACGTGATAAGCGTAGCCACAGCCGTGATAACACTCAGCCCGATGAGGACACGTGTAAATGTTTTCTTATTCATTACGAGGATCGATATATTTTACAGCTTCTTTGAAACGACCGTAAGAGCCTTTCGCCTTTTCCAGTGCCTCGTTAGCGTCCATACCCTTCTTAACCATATCCATGAATTTACCCAAGTGGATGAATTCATAACCGATTACTTCGTCATCAGCGTCTAATGCCATGCGCGTGCAATATCCCTCGGCCATCTCCAAGTAGCGGGGACCTTTAGCCAATGTACCGAACATCGTACCCACTTGGCTACGCAAACCTTTACCAAGGTCTTCCAAGCCAGCACCTACAGGCAGACCTCCCTCTGAGAAAGCGGACTGTGTACGACCGTAGACGATCTGCAAGAACAACTCGCGCATAGCGGTGTTGATAGCGTCACAAACAAGGTCTGTGTTCAATGCTTCCAAAAGAGTTTTACCCGGAAGGATCTCAGAAGCCATAGCCGCTGAGTGAGTCATACCGGAACAACCGATTGTCTCTACAAGAGCCTCTTGGATGATTCCTTCTTTAACGTTTAATGTCAGCTTACATCCACCTTGTTTCGGCGCGCACCAACCGATACCGTGAGTCAAACCAGAGATATCAGTGATCTGAGTTGCTCTAACCCACTTTCCTTCTTCAGGAATCGGAGCGCACTGGTGGTTAGCTCCCTTCTTTACAACACACATGTGTTGAACTTCATGTGAATAAATCATAATCGCTAATTTATTATATTAAAGTGTAATAAAACCTTATGCTAATTTTATAGTAATATCGCTTTCTCTAAAGATCGCACAAAGATAGATTTTTTAATCCAGCCATGCAAGAGGCGGGATTTGTTATTTGTCGTTAGGGTATGGTTTTAACGGTTCCCCATTTAACAGGATCTCGTACGTGATAGGGGCGATCTTTTTCATCATAAGGCCTACTCCGCAATATTTTTCTTGCGACAAGCGGATCGCCTTGTCTATCTTGGCTGCGTCTTCCTTGTTCCCTTGGATATGGTAGGTCATGTGGAATGCGGTGTATACCATGGGGATGGTGTCGGAGCTCTCGGCCTTCACGTCAATGGATACTTTCTCGAAACGTACCCTCATCTTGTTGAACAAAGGGATTACGTCCATGGCGCTGCATCCGGCTAAGGCTACGAGCATTAGGGCTTTGGGACGGGGGCCCTCGTCGTTGCCCCCGTTCTCCATATCCCTGTCTATTGTCACCTTATGCCCGTCTAGCAAGGTCTCGAATGTCAAGTCCTTTTCCCAGTTTAGAGTGATTTGAGCGGACATGTTATTCTTGTTTATTTTAGTATTTCTTGAAGTTTAGCGTCGATCTCCTCGCCATGTAGGTTCTTGGCGATGATCGTTCCGTCCTTATCCACCAATACGGTGTGAGGGATGCTGTTTACCCCGTATAGTTGAGCACCGGAGTTTTTCCAGCCTTGCAAGTCGGAGAGTTGGGTCCATGTGATATTCAGGTCCTTTACGCCTTTCGCCCATGCGTCAGCCTTGCTATCCAAGGAGATGCCAACTATCTCGAAACCTTTGTTCTTGTATTTCTTGTAAGCGGCTACCAAATTCGGCATATCCCGGCGGCAAGGAGGACACCAGCTTGCCCAAAAATCGATCAACACGATGTTCTTGCCATTGCCTACGAACTCGGATAACTTGTGCGTCTTACCGTTCGGGTCGGCCATCTCGAAGTCCACGAACTTCTTGCCTACGGCTACGGTTTTCAGTACATCTAGGTGAGCCATGAGCTTATCGATGTTCGGAACGGCCTTGAAAGCGGAGTCCGCCTTGGCGATAATCTCGTTCTGGACCGCCTCGTCCAAGCTGTAACGGAAATCGTATAATAACTTGGCGGCGGATTGCTTGGTCGTATTATTCAATATGTAAGTCTTGACGGCATCGGTTACCTTTTGGTCGATCTCGTCATATTTCTTCTCGGCGGCGCTTACGACTTCCTTATCCTCTGATTTCATGTCGGCGGAAAGCTTCTCCAGATCCGCACGCAAAGTCTTCATTTGTGCTTGCAGGGCTTTCAGGCCGTCATTCTCCGGTGTTCCGGAAACGGCGGAAGCGGCCTCGTCAAGAACAGCCTGTAATTTACCGTTCTCCAGTACGAATACGCTTGTAAAAGGAGCGTTCTCGCCGGAAGCGGCACGTTTGGGTTCCACGACATCCTCGGCGAAGGCGAGTTTGCGTAGGGCAGGGGCGTTCTGTGTTCCTTTGAACGTGAACGTGCCGTTCTGCACCAATGCGCTATCCATTGGGGCGGCGTCTTGTACGCCATATTCATACAGGTAAACGTATTTTCCGTTTAGATCGGTGTTCGCTACGGTACCGTTGATCTCGTAACCCGGTTTTTCGCTGCATGCGGCTAGGAGCAGAGCTGATGCGGCAAGAGTAAGATACTTTTTCATTTTGTATTTGTGTTATGTAAGTAATGTATTAAAATATGGAATATTGACTTCGCGAATATACGAAGTCTTTTGGGAAAAAACGTTGCCCGATGACATTTACATAAGGCTTTGCTCCGAAAAAAGAAATATTCTCGCTTATCTTATCTGTAGAAGAGTGAATTTTTAAGTATAGTGTTGTTTTTCAATTTATTGCAGTTTTGTTGTTTTTTATGCTTAGGAAACTTTAGTTTCTTCTAGGGAAAACAAAAGTTTTCCTATGAATAAACAAGAGTTTCTCCCGTATAAAACTCTTGTTTCTATCGGAAGAAACAGATGTTTCTTTTAGAAGGTCGGCTATGTCTCCAATGAAAATCTGTCCGAGTTATTGAAATAAGTGGAGTTTTATGTACTTTTGAGGACTAAACAACGGACGATTGAGACAATGACATTTAAAGAAGTACTTCAAAGATTCCGTACCGGATCTTTTACCGAAAGAGAAAAGGGAGCGAAGTTTGAGAAACTGATGAAGAGATGGTTCCAAACGGACCCTCGCTATGCGGATAAATTGCAGGAGGTTTGGCTTTGGGAGGAATTTCCGGGAAAAAAGGATTTCGGCGGGAAAGATCTTGGTATAGACTTGGTGGCGAAAACTGATTTGGGTGATTATTGGGCCATCCAGTGTAAATGCTATGACGAGAAGGCCGTCATAAGCAAGGCGGTCGTAGACTCCTTTATATCCACCGCTCATCGTGCGTTTATAGATGATTTAACCTTGAAGACCACGTATTTCAGTAACCTGATCTGGGTTTCTACCACCTTGCGCTGGGGAGCGAATGCGGAAGAGACGTTGAAAGGTCAAGACATTTCGGTGACTCGTATCAATATGCATGAGTTGGAGGCTTCTCCGGTTGATTGGGATAAACTCTTGAAAGGGGATACGGGAAAAGCGGCTTTACGGGAAGGTAAACAGCCTCGCAAGCATCAGTTGGAAGCGATGAAAGCGGCTCATGAATATTTTAGGGTACATGACCGGGGAAAACTAATCATGGCTTGTGGAACGGGAAAAACGTACACCTCCTTGGAGATCATAGAGCAAGAGACCGGGGGCAAGGGACTGATTTTATTCATGGTCCCCAGTATCGCTCTTTTAGGACAATCGCTGAATGCTTGGATGACAGATACGAAATACAGGATGAAGGCTGTTTGTATTTGCTCGGATTCCAAGGCTTCCAAAAGGAACGATTTCGATAATGACGAGACGAGTATCATCGATAACCCATTGCCCGCCACGACAAATATCAACTCGATAAAACGGCAATTATTAGGCTATAAGGATACGGACGGACTGGTTGTCGTATTCTCGACCTATCAAAGTATAGATGTCTTGGCCGAGGCGCAGCGAGCGCTATTGGAGGCTGATCCGTCTTATGGTATATTCGATTATATCGTTTGCGACGAGGCGCATCGGACAACCGGTTTTAAGCAAAAAGGTCGTGATGAGAGTCATTTTACTAAAATACATGACAATGACTTGATCCGGGGAAAAAGCGTCTTTACATGACGGCTACCCCACGTTATTATAATGACAATGCCAAGGCGACGGCTAAAGACAAGGATTTAGTGTTGTGGAGCATGAATAACCCGGACTATTATGGCGAGGAGTTTTTCCGGATCGGATTCGGACGTGCCGTGCGTGAGGGACTGCTGACGGACTATAAGGTATTGGTGCTGACGATTAGCGAGGATGATATCCCGGATTCTATCCTAGAGGATGTCAAGGATAAGCAACAAAAGGAAATAAAGATGGACGACGCCAGTAAGCTCATCGGTTGTATCAATGGCTTGTCCAAACGTATAAAAGGAGATAAGGGGGTTACGAAGGAGGCGGACCCGGTATTGATGCGGAGGGCCGTGGCGTTTTGCTCGACCATTAATCCGAGTGAGCGGGGGAGCGGTATCTCTTCCAAGGGGTTTGCTGCCGTGATGCCTACGATGGTGAGAAAATATAAGGAATCCTTGTCGGAGGAAGTACGGGAAGAGGTCGTGGATATCGAGGTTCAACATATCGACGGGGCGATGAATGCCGCTACACGGGAGGAGAAGATCGCTTGGCTGAAGGAGGAGACCGGCAATCCGAACGAGTGCCGTATTCTATCGAACGTGCGTTGCTTGTCCGAAGGGGTGGATGTGCCGGCTTTGGACGCTGTTCTTTTTGTCGCCGCCCGTAATAGCGAGGTGGATGTCGTGCAGAGCGTGGGGCGTGTGATGCGTACGTTCCACAAGGGGGCTTCGGATGAGAAGAAATATGGTTATATCATTGTCCCGGTAGTCGTTCCGGCGGATGTGAAGCCGGAGAAGGCGATGGAGGATAACGAGCGTTTTTCCGTGGTCTGGAAAATCTTGAATGCCTTGCGTGCCCACGACGATGAGTTTAACGCTACGGTCAATAAGATACATTTGAATAAGGTGAAGCCTCCCAAGGTGGTTGTCGCCGGGATACCGCAAGGCTCGGGTCGGATGCACGGGAAGGATTGGATGCCCGATCCGCAGGATCAACAGACGGGGGCGACCGAGCTAAGTAATGAGGAAATCGCTCGCCAGTTGGAACTTCGTTTCGGTTCTTTGCAAGATGGGATCTATGCGAAGATGGTCGAGAAGGTCGGAGATCGCCTGTATTGGGAGAACTGGGCGAGGGAGATCGGCTTGATCGCCCAGAAATTTATAGAGCGCATCGCCCGTGTCGTGAAAGAGGGATTGCACAAAGAGGCTTTCGTTGAATTCTTGAATGGCTTGCAAAAGAACTTGAACCCTTCCATTGACGAGGGACAAGCGGTGGAGATGCTGGCGCAGCATATGATTACACGTCCGGTATTCGATGCCTTGTTTAAGGACTATCAGTTTGTCAAGAATAATGCGGTCAGCCGTAGTATGCAACGTATGTTGGAGCTACTGGAGAGCGAGGCCATGGAAAAGGATACGGAGGTATTGAATAAATTCTATGAGAACGTGCGCATGAACGTAGGCGATATTGACAATCTGGAAGGAAAGCAGACGCTTATCAAGAATCTGTATGAGAAGTTCTTCAAGGGTGCTTTCCCGAAGACCGTGGATAAGCTGGGTATTGTTTATACACCCGTGGAATGCGTGGATTTTATTATCCATTCCGTTGACGATATCTTGCGCAAGGAATTTGATTGCAGCCTTTCGGATGAGAATGTGCATATCTTAGATCCTTTCACGGGGACAGGTACTTTCATTACCCGTTTGCTACAAAGCGGTTTGATCCGTCCGGAGGATCTGGAACGTAAATATAAGAATGAGATTCATTGCAATGAGTTGGTCTTGCTTGCTTATTATATCGCTGATGTCAATATCGAGAGCGTCTTTCATAGTCTCGTAAAGCGAGATACTTATTTGCCGTTCGAGGGCATTTGCTTAACGGACACTTTCCAGACAACCGAGAACGAGGAGAATGTTTTGGATCAGACTTGGTTTCCCGAGAATGCGGCGAATGTGGATAAGCAAAAGAAAGCTCCGGTACGGGTTATAATGGGTAATCCTCCGTACTCGGTCGGACAGAAATCGGCGAATGATAATGCGCAGAATTTGAGTTACGCTCATTTGGATAAACGGATTGCCGAGACGTATGCCAAAGCCGCTCAAGCGACTAATAAGAACTCTCTTTATGATAGTTATATTAAGGCGTTTCGTTGGGCGAGTGATCGTATTGCGGATTGCAAGGATGGGGGTGTGGTAGCTTTCATTAGTAATGGGGCTTGGATTGATGGAAATGCTCAAGAAGGATTTAGGAAATGTCTTGAGGATGAATATTCGAGTGTATATGTGTTTAATTTAAGGGGAAACCAACGTACGAGTGGTGAGTTGTCTCGTAAAGAAGGCGGTAAAATATTTGGTTCAGGTTCTCGTACGCCTATATCAATTACTCTTTTAGTAAAGAACCCGGCAAAGAAAGGGAAAGCGACGATTTATTATCATGATATCGGTGATTATTTATCACGTGAGCAGAAGCTTAAAAAGATTAGTGAGTTTGGTTCCGTTGATTCTAGTGAATTACAGTGGGAGATTGTTGCTCCGAATGAGAAAGGGGATTGGATTAACCAACGAGGAGGTATATTTGATTCATTGATAATCTTGGGAGACAAAGAGGATAAAAATAATAAACAAGTAGTGTTTGTTCCATTTTATAGTAGAGGACTGGCCACTGCGAGAGACGCATGGTGCTATAATTCGTCATCCGAATCATTGAATGCTAATATTAAACGGTCTATGGATTTTTATAATGATCAGAGATATCAATTGTCAAAAGGATTTATAAAAGATGTAGAATATGACTTAACACAAATAAGTTGGACTACCAGTGTCTTGAACTTAGCTTTAAAAAATCAGGAAATAACCCAAGATAAAATTGGAGAAAAGGTGATAAGTCTTTATAGGCCTTTTTTTAAACAGATAGGATATTATTCTCGTTTTTGGAATGAGCGTGTTTATCAATTGCCTAAACTTTTTCCAACATCTAAATATAAAAATTTAGTGATTTGCGTGAAAGGAATCGGAGACAAAGATTTCTCTTGTTTAATTGCTGATTGCATTCCTGATCTTCAAGTTATTTTTAATGGTCAATGCTTCCCTCTCTACTGGTACGAAGAAAACAAGAACAAGCAGCAAACCTTGTCCTTATTCGATACCGAATCAAGCGATGATTACATCCGTCGAGACGGAATCACCGACTGGATACTGAAAGAAGTCCGTACCCGTTTCGGTAATGCCCGGAAGATCACGAAAGAAACCATCTTCTACTATGTGTATGGCTTGCTTCATTCCCCGAAATACCGGGAAGCCTTTGCGGCCGATTTGAAGAAATCCTTACCACGTATCCCGATCGTGGAAGATATAGACGCATTCCTCGATTTCTCCTATGCGGGTAAGCAACTGGCTAATCTGCATCTGAATTATGAGGAAATACCTGCGTATGAGGGCGTGACAGTCATTGGCGACAGGCAAAAGGAGGAAGCCCCGGATGGTCGTATGATTGCCGGAACTACGGATCTATATGCGGTCAAGGTGGATTATAAATACTATGAGGTAGAGAAAATGCGATTCCCCAAAAAGGGGCAAAAGGATACGATTATCTACAACAGCTCGATTCGCATAGAGAACATACCCGATGAGGCGTATGAGTACATCGTGAACGGTAAATCCGCTATCGAATGGATCATGGAGCGCTATCAAGTGAAAACCGATCCAAGTAGCTTGATCAAGAACGATCCGAATGACTGGAGCCGTGAGCATGATAACCCCCGTTATATCTTGGACTTGCTACTCTCCGTAATCAACGTGAGCGTACAAACCATGGAGATCGTCAAAAAGTTACCGGATTTAAAGTTGGAATAAGAAAATAGTAAAAGGGGCTTCTTGTGAGGAATTGATATTTATTATTTTATAATCTAGAGATACACCTAGGGATAAAGCTTGCATGCATATAAAGTCTTTATGTAAAGGAGCTAAAAAGGTGTGTTTATACGATAAAGTATTATGTATTTGGGGCGGACGATGAAGGAGTTGATCTATATTGTCAGACCTGTTTTAGGAAATCGGCTTGTAAAGTGTTAATCATTCCTTCGGAACCAATTTTAGGGTGATTTTTCAATGAACATATCCCCTTGTCTTTTTATTAATACGGATTTTTTTCCTTATATTCGCGTCACTTTTGAACACGTATCAAATAATTTCTAAATAAATCAATTAAGAAATGACAAAGAGTGCATTACAAATCGCAAGAGCAGCTTACCAACCGAAGGTACCCGCTGCGTTGAAAGGTGCAGTGAAAGCCGTTGACGGCGAGTATACTCAATCAGTAGCCGATCAGGAAGAAATCAAGAAATTGTTCCCGAACACTTACGGAATGCCGATCGTTACATTCGAGAAGAGTAACGAGGAGAAGGCTATGCCTGTCATGAACGTTGGTGTGATCCTTTCCGGTGGTCAAGCTCCCGGTGGTCACAACGTGATCGCTGGTTTGTTCGACGGTATCAAGGCTCACAACGCAGATTCTCGTCTGTATGGTTTCATCTTGGGCCCGGGCGGTTTGATCGATCATAAATATATGGAATTGACGGCTGATATTATCGACGAGTACCGTAACACGGGCGGTTTCGATATGATCGGTTCCGGTCGTACGAAATTAGAGACGAAAGAGCAATTCGATAAAGGTCTTCAGATCTTGAAGGAACTTGATATCAAGGCTTTGGTTATTATCGGCGGTGACGATTCTAACACGAACGCTTGCGTATTGGCCGAGTATTACAAGGCTATCGGCGCCGGCGTACAGGTAATCGGTTGCCCGAAGACGATCGACGGTGACTTGAAGAATGCCCAGATCGAGACCTCTTTCGGTTTCGACACGGCTTGTAAGGTTTACTCCGAGGTAATCGGTAACATCCAACGTGACTGTAACTCCGCCCAGAAATACTGGCACTTCATCAAATTGATGGGTCGCTCCGCTTCTCATATCGCTTTGGAGTGCGCTTTGCAGACTCAACCGAACGTTTGTATCATCTCCGAGGAGGTTGAGGAGAAGAATATGTCTTTGGACGATATCGTTACTTACGTGGCTGGTATCGTGGCTAAGCGTGCCGCTGAGGGTAACAACTTCGGTACGGTATTGATCCCTGAGGGCTTGATCGAGTTCGTTCCGGCTATGAAACGCTTGATTGCCGAGTTGAACGACTTCTTGGCTAAGCACGATGCTGAGTTCAAGATGATCAAGAAGAGCGAGCAACGTGCTTATATCATCAGCAAGTTGACGAAGGAGAACTCTGATCTGTACGCTTCTCTTCCGGAGGGCGTAGCTCGTCAGTTGTCTTTGGACCGTGACCCGCACGGAAACGTACAGGTTTCTTTGATCGAGACTGAGAAGTTATTGTCTGAGATGGTTGGCAAGAAATTGGCTGAGTGGAAGGCCGAGGGCAAGTACGTAGGCAAGTTCGCCGCACAACACCACTTCTTTGGTTACGAGGGTCGTTGCGCCGCTCCGTCTAACTACGATGCGGACTACTGCTACTCTTTGGGTTACACGGCATCTTGCTTGATCGCCGCCGGTAAGACAGGTTATATGTCTTCCGTACGTAACACGACCGCTCCCGCTGATCAATGGATCGCCGGTGGTATCCCTGTTACTATGATGATGAACATGGAGAAACGTCATGGCGAGATGAAGCCGGTTATCCAGAAGGCTTTGGTTAAGCTTGACGGCGCTCCTTTCAAGGCGTTCGCCGCTAACCGTGACGAGTGGGCTTTGACTACTAGCTATGTATATCCGGGTCCGATCCAGTACTTCGGTCCGACGGAGGTTTGCGACCAGCCGACTAAGACTTTGCAGTTGGAGCAAGCTTAATACAGACTTATACATTATATAATATATAAGCTAGAGAGGATGTCATTTATTTGGCATCCTCTTTTTATTTACATACATTTGCCACGAGATCTTAAACCTAAAAATAAATCTTTATAACACATGGATTCCATGAAAAAGAAAATCGCCTATCTATTGCTCCTTTTGATGCTGATACCTGTCGGCTCGTTCGCCAAGGAGAAACGTACGTTCGAGATCAAGGACGGTCATTTTTATGTAAACGGGAAGGTAACCCCGATCCTCTCGGGTGAGATGCATTACCCTCGTATCCCTCATCAATATTGGCGGCATCGCCTTCGGATGATGCGAGCGATGGGCTTGAATACGGTCGCTACCTATGTCTTCTGGAACCTGCACGAGACGGAGCCGGGTAAATGGGATTTCGAGGGAGACAAGAATCTGGCCGAGTATATCCGGATAGCGGGAGAGGAGGGATTGATGGTGATCCTCCGTCCCGGCCCGTACGTATGCGCCGAGTGGGAGTTCGGTGGTTATCCGTGGTGGTTGCAGAATATACCGGGCATGGAGATCCGCCGGGATAACCCGGAGTTCTTGAAACGCACGAAGCTTTATATCGATAAGCTTTACGAGCAGGTCGGCGACTTGCAGGTATCGAAAGGCGGCCCTATCATCATGGTGCAGGCCGAGAACGAGTTCGGCTCTTACGTGGCGCAACGTAAGGATATCCCCTTGGAGGAGCATCGCCGCTACAACGCCAAGATCAAGCGGCAATTGGCGGACGCCGGTTTCAACGTGCCTCTGTTCACCTCGGACGGAAGCTGGTTGTTCGAGGGCGGTTCCACCCCGGGAGCGTTGCCTACGGCGAACGGGGAGAGTAACGTGGAGAACTTGAAAAAGGTGGTGAACGAGTATCACGGGGGAGTAGGCCCGTATATGGTAGCCGAGTTTTATCCCGGTTGGCTGATGCACTGGGCGGAACCATTCCCCGATATAAGCGATTCCGGCATAGCGAGGCAGACGGAGACGTACCTCCAAAACGATGTCTCTTTCAATTTCTATATGGTTCATGGCGGTACGAATTTCGGTTTCACCAGTGGCGCCAATTACGACAAGAAGCATGATATCCAGCCGGACTTGACCAGCTACGACTACGACGCCCCGATCAGCGAGGCGGGTTGGGTGACCCCGAAGTTCGACTCGATCCGCAACGTGATCCGGAAATACGTCACTTATGACGTCCCCGAGGCCCCAGCCCCTATACCGCTGATCGAGATCCCGTCGATCTCCTTGACGAAGGTAGCCGATGTGTTGGCCTTGGCGAAAGAAGGGGAACCGGTAGCGTCTCCGACACCTCTCACGTTCGAGCAATTGAACCAAGGATACGGCTACGTCTTGTACTCTACCCATTTCAACCAACCCCTGAAAGGCCGTTTGGAGATACCGGGCTTGCGTGATTACGCTACGATCTACGTGGATGGCGAGCGTGTCGGCGAGTTAAACCGTTGCTTCAACCAATATGCGATGGAAATCGATATCCCGTTCAACGCTACCTTGGACATCTTGGTGGAGAACATGGGGCGTATCAATTATGGCGAGGAGATCGTACGCAATACGAAGGGGATCATCAGCTCGGTCAAGATTAACGGCAGCGAGATATCGGACTGGAAGATGTACAAGCTCCCGATGGACCGGATGCCGGCTTTGGTCTCCGACGAACCTTATGTCTATAAGAATGGCTCGCCCGAGGTAGCGGCGTTGGGGAATAAGCCGGTTCTCTACGAGGGAACCTTCCACCTGTCCGATACCGGCGATACGTTCATCGACATGGAGGATTGGGGAAAGGGCATTATTTTCATCAATGGCGTCAATATCGGCCGCTATTGGTATGCCGGCCCTCAGCAAACGCTTTACATACCGGGCGTATGGCTGAACAAAGGAGAGAATAAGATCGTTATTTATGAGCAGCTGAATAATGACCGGAAGTCGAGCGTACGGACGGTCAAGACTCCTGTCTTGACAAAACTAAAGAAAATTGCAGCCATGGAGAAAAAGAATCGTTTGATGGAAAAAACAGTAAGCCCGTTTAGCGTGGATGAGACGATGCGGCGGATCGAGGAGATTATCAAGTCTCAAGGAGGTTCCGTGTTCGCCATGTTCGATCATGGGCGAAACGCTAGCGAGGTAGGGATGAAGCTGCCTCCGAATAAGGTGATCGTCTTCGGCTCACCGAAAGTCGGGACTTTATTGATGCAGCAAGATCCGTCTATCTCTTTGGAGCTGCCGCTACGTATCTCCGTTTGGGAAGATGCGGACGGCAAGGTTTGGGTCGGTTCCCCGAATCTGGAGACGATCGCCTCCGAATACGGGATGGAAAACAGCGGCGTCATCGAGAAGATGCAAGAGGCCGTAACGAATATCGTGAGTAAATCGATAGCTGGTAGCCGGTAAGGCTCATGGATCTAATGCGATAAGAGCTTAGGAGGATGTCGGTAAAACGGCGTCCTCTTTTCTTTTATATGGCCCAAGAGACTCATTTACCGTGCTGTAGATTGATAATAAGGTTTAAAAGTCTTCGGAAAAATTAGGAATAGATTGTATTTTTTATGCGGTTTTTAACATATTGTTGATTCTTGTGAAGGTGTCTTTTTGTTAACAAGAATAAGCCTTATTGGGTCTATAATAGCTATTTGTACGAACACATATCCGCAAGTTCAAGGGAATGTGAAAAAAATATGCATACTATTGTTGTTTATTGAGAATAATAATTTATATTTGTACCCGTATCCGAAGAGTGGATATAATTATTAATGTTAACCTATTTTTGTGTTATGATGAACAAACAGTTGGCTTTTGTTAAAAGCGGGCTGGGTTTGGCACTTTGTTTCCTTATGGTCGGTGCGGGTGTAACCCCTCCAATCCATGCGTCTAACGCGAATGTGTCCATCTCCCAACAAGCTAAGAAAGTTACCGGTACGGTAACTGACGCAAAGGGTGAACCCCCTTTTGGGTGTGAATGTTGTAGTAAAAGGTACTACAAACGGTACGATTACCGACCTTGACGGTAAGTATTCCTTGGAAGTTGAGCCCAACTCCATTTTAGTCGTTTCCTACATTGGTTATGTATCCCAACAAATTCCGGCTTCGGGAGAAGTGGTAAATGTGACATTGAAAGAAGATACGCAAAACCTTGATGAGGTCGTAGTAGTAGGTTACGGTACGCAGCAGAAGAAAGATATCACAGGCTCCGTGGCAGTAGTCGATACGAAGGACCTTTTGGCATCTTCCGGATCTTCCGCTACCCAGCAGTTGCAAGGTAAGGCGGCCGGTGTATATATCGGTCAGACCGGTTCTCCGGGTTCTCCTTCAATGGTTCGTATTCGTGGTATCAATACGGTTAATGATAATGGCCCATTATACGTAATTGACGGCGTGTCAACACGTAATCAGGATCTAAGTACTTTGAATCCGAACGATATTGAGAGTATGCAGGTATTGAAGGATGCCTCTTCTGCCGCTATCTATGGTGCGCAGGCTGCGAACGGTGTTATCTTGATCACGACGAAGAAAGGTACGAAGAGCGGGCAACCGAGATTAACGTACGACGGTTATATTGGTGTCCAGAAGACGGGTAAGAAATATGACGTGTTGAATTCTATGGATCGCTTGAACCTAGATTGGGAGGCGCAGAAGAATAATATTGCTATGCGTGATATCGGAGGTTATCCAAGTAATCCTCAATTTGGTACGGGGGATAGACCTTCTATCCCGAATTACTTGACACAATCAGGTGCTCAGGGTTCTACTACAATAGATCCGAGCGACTATGATTATCCTACTACAACTTACGCACCATTCTCAGATACGGACTGGTGGGATGAGTTAGATCGTGCCGCCATGATTCAAAATCACCAGATCGGCTTGTCCGGTGGTACGGAAAAGGGACAGTATAACTTAAGCGCAAACTATTTCAAACAAGACGGTACGGTAATTGATTCTTACTATCAGCGTTATCAAGTGCGTGCGAATACCTCTTTCAATGTACGTGACTGGTTACGTGTGGGTGAGAACTTAACGTATGCTTTCACGAAAGATAATGGCTTGAGTGCGAATGGAGCGGAATCTAATCCTTATTCGTGGACATATCGTGCTTCTCCTTGGGTTCCGGTATATGATATCGCAGGTAATTTCGCTGGATCAAAGTTCTCCGGTACGGGTAACTTCCAGAATCCGGTAGCCAATCAAGTCCGTAATAAGGACAACTATTATACTCGCAACCGTATCTTTGGTAACTTATGGGCTGAGGCGGATATTTTCAAGGACTTGACATTCCGTACGAACTTCGGTATCGACTATACGAACCGGTATTATTATCGCATGGAAAAGAAAAATCCGGAGTTCTCAGAGTCTATGGGACAGAATAACTTTGAGGAACAAAGTGAGTTTAATTATCGTTGGGTATGGACGAATACGTTGACCTATAACAAGACTTTTAATGATATCCATAAACTTACCGTTCTGTTAGGTACGGAGGCTATCCGTGACGGTCTGGGACGCAAGTTGACCGGTCGTCGTTACAATTATTTGTTTGAGGATAATACGAATAGTTGGGTGCTGAATATGGGTGAGAATAACAACCAGCGTTTGGCGAATTCCGAATATAAGGGTGAGTTTGCTTTGTTTGGCTTGTTCGGCCGTGTAGATTATTCTTTCAATGATAAATATTTGTTCACAGGTATCATCCGTCGGGATGGTGTATCTCGTTTCTCAAAATCTAATCGTTATGGTGTGTTCCCATCCGCTTCTTTAGGTTGGCGTATTTCCCAAGAGGATTTCATGGAAAGTACGAGAGATTGGTTGGACGATTTGAAGTTGCGTGTCGGTTATGGACAGACAGGAAACTCTGAGGTTCCTCGTATTACGAACTATGCTATGGAACTTGCAACTTACCCGAAACGTTCTGACTACGATTTGAACGGACAGAATAATTCTACTACAACAGGTTTCATCTTAGATAAATATGGAAACGAGGATACCAAGTGGGAGTCTACAGAGATGTGGAACGTCGGAGTGGACGCTACTTTCTTAAATGGTAAATTCAATATTGGTGCTGAGTGGTATTGGAAGAAGACAACGGATATGTTGATCGAGGCTCAATATTCAGCGTTTGCTAACCCGGAGATCAAGAAACCATATATCAATTTCGGTGATATCAAGAATACGGGTGTCGATTTGAACTTGAATTATAGAGATTCAAAAGGTGATTGGTCTTGGGACGTAAGTTTGAACCTTTCCCATTATAAGAATGAGGTACTGCGTATCTCGGAGTCGGATGATGCCTCTTTGTGGGGAGCGGGAACTCGCTTGGATGGAAACGTGACCCGTACGACGAAAGGACATGCTATCTCTGAGTTCTATGGTTACAAGGTGAATGGTTTCTATGAGAACGTTGACGAGGTTTTGGCCTTGCCGCCTCTAGGACAATCCGGATTGAACGCTGAGTCCGCCAAGGCTTGGGTCGGTAAATTTAAGTTTGATGATGTGGATAAGGATGGTAAGTTGACGGAAAGAGACCGTACGTTCATCGGTTCTCCCCATCCTGATTTGATCGCTGGCTTAAACGCTACGGTTACTTGGAAAAACTGGGACTTCACGATGTTCTGGTATTCAACTATCGGCAATGACCTGTTTAACAATACGAAATATTTTACGGACTTCTGGATGTTCAACGGTAACAAGTCTGAGCGTATGCGTGATCAATCTTGGACTCCCGGTGCTGATAATAGCAATGCCATTTTGCCGATCTTGGATTCGAACGATGGTTATTCTGGTAAATTCTCGAACTCTTATTACGTAGAGAATGCTTCGTTCTTGCGTTTGAAGAATGTGGTTTTGGGTTATACGCTTCCGAAGAGCGTGTTATCTAAGGTGGGTATCCAAAACTTACGTTTGTATGTACAAGCCGAGAATTTGCTGACTATTACCGGTTACTCTGGATTGGATCCGGAATATACGAATGCGGATATGGGCAAAGAAAGTGGGGGAGACCTACAGAGAGGTGTTGATATGGGTGGATGGCCTTCAACGATGCGTTTCTTGTTCGGTGTAAATTTCGCTTTCTAATGTTTAGGGATTTGATTAACTTTTAAAATGAATTTTATTATGAAACACAACAAATATATATTAGCGTTGGCTTTTGCCAGTATGCTGACTTTAGGGTCTTGTGGCGATGATTTCTTGGGAAAGGAGCCGCAAGGAGTTTTGACCCCGGAGGCTTTGGCGAATGCTCAAGGTGTGGAGTTGCTGGTTACTAGTGCTTATGCGGGTTTAGCCTCTCCTGTGGAAGGATACGATCCCTATCAAGCTTCTCCGTTTAACTGGGTATGGGGTGGTATTTATGGGGGTGATGCCAACAAGGGATCAGACCCTAACGACCAATCTACGGTGAATGAGATAGAATTGTATAATACATTGTCGACCAATGGCTATATCAAGCAAAAATGGGTTTGGGTGTATCAAATGAGCAAACGTGTTAACTTGGCTCTTCAGGTCTTGGAAAAAGCGGAGGATATGAAGGAGGAAATTCGCCAAATGCGTAAAGGCGAGTTGAAATTCTTACGAGCCTTGGCTTATTTCGAGGGAATGCGTGTGTTTGGTGTTTATCTCCCCTATATTGATGAGACTAATCAAGAGAATGACCCAAAGGTGCATAATGACAAAGATATCTATAGTTTGGTCGTTGCCGACGTGGATGATGCTATAGCGAATTTATCGGATGATCCTAAGGTTGTTGGTGAGGTTGGTCGGGCGAATAAATCCGCAGCGAAGGCTTTGAAGGCTAAGATCTTGATGTGGCATGGTGATTTGGCGGAAGCGCAACCTATCTTAGCGGATGTGTTGACAAATGGTGTTACGTCTAAGGGTATGGCTTATGGACTGGAAGATGATCTGGACAATAACTTCAATGCTTTGACAGAAAATGGTAAGGAATCCGTTTTTGCGGTACAATACTCAAATGCGGCAGAGAATATGGGGGGGGCTCCCTTCTGTTTAGCTTATCCGCATAATACAGGTCCCGGTGGATGTTGTGGTTTCTACCAGCCTTCTTTTGAGTTGGTGAATTCGTTCCAAGTAGATGCGAATGGCCTTCCTTACTTGAACGGTGAATATCGTACGAAGAAGAGTGTATCAGTTCGTAACTCCGATAGTTCCCAAGATGCTGTGCTAGCCGTTAACGATAATAACATTGCGGTCGATCCTCGATTGGATTTTGCTGTAGGTCGTTTTGGTATTCCTTATAAGGATTGGGGATTCCCAGAGAATGGTTGGGTACGAGATGCTACGAATGGCGGTATCTTCATGCCGAAAAAGCATGTATATAGCAAGGCTGAGGATGCGGCTGGTATGAAAGCGTTATATGGTGGTTGGGCACCGGGTTCTGCTATGAACTTGCAATATTTAAGTGTTCGTGACTTAACTTTATTATATGCTGAATGCTTGGCTAACGCTGGGAATCTGAAAGGTGCGATGGAGCAGGTTAACAAGATTCGTCGTCGTGCGGCTTTGGATGTTAATATTGTTAAGTTAGATGATGGGACTCCAGCCGCTAATTATAAGATTGCCGAATATCCTTCTTCACATGCCGCATTCTCAAACAAAGATGTTTGTATCAAGGCGATTCGCATGGAGCGTAAGTTAGAGTTGGCTATGGAAGGTGAGCGCTGGTTCGATTTGTCCCGTTGGGGTGGTGATGTGATGGCTAGTGAGTTGAAAGCCTATGTGGACTATGAGAAACAGTATATCTCTAAGTTTGCGGGTGCCTCTTACCTGCCGGCAAATAAGACAATGTTGCCCGTTCCTGACGATGAGATCTTGACTTTGGGTACAGATCCGGAAACAGGTACTCCGTACTTGGTACAGCCGGAAGCTTGGAGAAACTAAAGGTTTATGGCGATAAGGAAGGCAGGGGACTTCCTTATCGTTTTTATTTTGAATGGTGCTTACAGATTCTTGCTCTTAAAGAGTTTGTCTTGAATAATTGATGGTTATATGTTCTTTTATAACCACAAAAGGAATAGATGGTTTAATAAAAGTTAAAGGGTATGCATCACGGCATACCCTTTTTGCTTGAAGAAAATAGTATTCTTCAAATTCCCATTTCCTCTAATAACCCCAGTACTTCAAGAGGCACCCTGCGCACCCCGCTATGAGGAGGGTGTAGCCGGAGATACCCAGCCAGTCCGCCCCGGGGGGCGGTGGGGAGGAGGGGGATCGTGGTGGCGGAAGAGCGTCAGCGAGGCGCCGATCGCCGCTAGCGTCACCTCCGTCTCCCGCATGAGGAGGGAGAGGAGGGCTAGCAGGAGAAGGAGCAGCGCCGGTAGCGTCTGTCGTTTCGGGAACAGGGGGATGCTGCGGGAAGATGACCCGGAGGAGTGCCGTGAGGCAACGGAGGATGAGTTCAAGGTATTTCATTTTAGTTGACAGTTGATGATAGGGGCGGCATCTGCCCGCCCTTTGGATTAACGATTGATAGTTGCGAGCTGATTTTTCGGCAAAGCTGGACGATCAGCTTACGATAGGCTTCCCGGTTATCGCCGTTCACCTCGCTGATGTAGGGGCTGTAAGCGATCTCCTTGGCGAAGGCCGTAGGGTTGGCGCTCATGTCGGCCGCCCGGGGATAGGCCGAGCGAAGCAGGCGGCAGTAATCCATGAACGAGCACTTATCGTCCGGGTAGATCCGGAAACGTAGCGAGCGGGGCGACAGCTCCGTCCACCGGCCGGTCCACCATACGTTGGGCAGCCCGTAGGCCGTGATGCCGAAAAAGTTATGATACTTCCGGCAGAGCGTACTCTCGCCCCAACCCGTCTCGATGGCCGCCTGTGCCAAGATCACCACCGGATCGATCCGGAACGCCCGCCCGGCCTCCCCAGCCAGCGGAGCGTATTCACGTATAAAAACAGAAATCTCCATACCACTTAATTTTCAATTTTCAATTCTCAATTCTCAATTCCCTAAATCTCGTCCGGGCTCTCGGAATCGCCCCCGCCCGGGGTCACCTCTCCGTTCGAGTACTCGGTGTACTCACGGAGCTTGGCCGTCAGCTTGAGCGAGGCGCTGGAGAGGTTGCCCGTGGCACGGGCACGAAGGCGTACGCCGATGATATTGCCTTGCGTGGAGAAATCCTCCGGCGTGACGGCCCCCTTCGAGCGGATGCCCACGCTGAAGATGCCGAGGTCGTCTATCTTCACGTTCTTGCCGTCCATCAGCAGCTCCTTGATACAATTCACCATGTCCTTCAGCATGCCGTGGATGGCGCCGGTGGAGAAGGGGGTGTTGTGGGTGGACATGTGCTCGGCCAAGGCGGCGATGTCTACCGTCTCCTCGCATACGGCACGGGCGTACCACTTGTTGAAGGTTGTCACGTTCTTCTCGTTCTTGTTTTGATACTTCTTGTAGCGGATCATAATGTGTTGTTTTTTAATGTTGATACAAAGATACGGCAGGGCATGGGGGTTTTGTCGCTTTGGGTGACTTAGGGTGATTTCGGGTGAATTATTTCTCCGGAAAATGATGGATATATGCCGGAGATTCACTATCTTTAGGATATGGAAACGACATTCAAGATACGAGCATACGGGCGGATGGAGCTGGCCGAGGTCTACCTGCCCGACCTGCATCCCCGCTCGGCCCACCGCAAGCTGCAACATTGGATAACGATCTATCCCGGCCTGCCCGGTCGCCTCCTCTCGCTGGGTTATCACGAGGGCGAGCGGGTCTATTCGCCCGCCATGGTGCGGGCCATCATCGAGTCGCTCGGCGAGCCGTGAGAGCCGGATGGTATCCGGGTGGAATAGGGGCGCTAAGTCAATGGAAAGCGAGACGGATTCCATTGACTTAGCGACCGTATCTCATTGGTTTTCCGGTCATGTTTCTTAATCCCGACGAATATCGGTGCCGGGGTTAGGGCGCAAAAGGCGCATCTTTACGTGCCTATATAAAACTTTTCTTGTAAATATATTTTTTCATCACACTGCTATAGTGTGATATATATTTATTTTTTTGTAAAATGTTTTTCCAAACACTGTTTTTTGCGCCTTTTGCGCCCTGCTCATTTTAGAAAGTCAGTTTTTATTCCGGCTTATCTTCTTGACCCTTAAAGATATCATTCTCCTTTTGGGCTCTATCCTCTTCCTCTTGCCTAGGGCGCAAAAAATTGGCTTTTACCTGTTCCGAGGTGATCTCGGCGACCTCAAACAGTAGTTTTCCTCTAGTTTTCGTGAGCTTAAAACCGTGTTTTTTCAGCACCTTGCTCAACGTAACTATATTGGAACGTGTCGGCGTGATACGTGTAAATACACTTAGTTTCGTCATAATATCGCTCGCCGTAAGATACTGTGGCGTGTCGAAACGCTCCGGTTTGCGGAAATAGGTGAAGAACAACTCCTCCTCGGGGCTTCGCTGGCGGAAGGTCTCGTTGTTCTCGTTGATCTTCCGGATGTCTTCGCCGGAGAACCAGTATTTCTCGCCCCGGCGGAAGAGGGCGAGAGCTTGGGCGTAGATGTCGGCGTGTCGCACGGGCGACTGGTAATCGATCCGTGTGGCCTCGAAGCAGAGGAAGCGGCGAGACTCGTTATCGTCCGGCAGCGATTGCAAGTCGTTCACCGTGGCGGCGAAGGAGGCGTGGCGTATCTGCGTCTCGGCATAGTGTCCGTACGGGCGGCGCAGGTAGATGACCCCGGTGGAGGTGAGCGCCTTGAGGCGGTTCAGATCGGCGTAGCTCTGGCCGGACATCTCGTCGATGACGATCAAGAGGCAGTCCACCATCATCTGCGGGAAACCCTTGCTATAGGGATTGACATTGCCCGTGAAAAGATAGTCCCGCAATTCGGGCGGCACGAGGTTCCGCAGCCACGAGGTCTTGCCCAGCCCCTGCCCGCCGGCCAGCAGCAGGATGGTATGGTTTTCCACGCCTAGCTCCATGGATCCGGCCACCCCGGCGATAAGCCAGCGCTTGAGGCAACCCCGCCAGAAGGCGGGCCGGGTGGTGTCCACGGTATCGGCCAGCTGCCCGATCCAGTCCGTCACCCCGTCCCACGGGGCCAGCCCCTCGAAATACGCACGGAAAGGGTGGAACGTCTCGCTGAAGTCCGACATCAGTATGGCCCGGATGTCGTTATGCGAGCAGTAGTGGCCGTCCTTCAGGAGACTCCGCCAGAGCGAGTTCACCCAGTAGTCGGTCACCGGCTTGAAGACCGGCTTTTGGCCGTTCCGCTTTTTCTTCGAGGCCACCTCTACGTACCCCCTCACGCCGTTCTTGCGGGTGAGGAAACGCTCGGATATATAGGCCTCCACGGCGACCACGTCCAGCGGGCCCCCGCCCTTTTTCCGGGAGGTGGCGGCGCTCGTCTCGGCGGCGTGCTCCTCCACGTGGCTGTAGGCGCTCTCGATGGCGGCGAGGCGTTCCTCCGCCGGCAAGTCGGCGAAGGCGGTAGCGGCGTAAGCCTCCATCTCGGCCCGCTTCACGCCCAGCCGGTTCGCTCGTGCGGCCATGACGAAGATGAAGTTATTACGGTTGCCCTCGGCGTAGGCGCCTTTCCGCTCGGCGGTCCGGCGTGCCTTCTCCAGTGGCGAGGCCACCTTCCTTTCCTTCGCCCCGGGAGCCGTCTCGCTAACCTCCTCCTTCCAAGTAAGGGGTAGCGGGGCGAGGCCCTCCGGTAGCTCGCCGGTACCCTCCAGCCAAGGGCGGTAGGCAGGCGAGAGGTATAGGGCGGGATCGTCCGATACGAAGCAAAGCCGCCCGATGTCGCTGCCCGAGGTATCCAGCTCCACGCCGAGCCGTGCGGCGTACCAACGGCTCACGGCCTCGTAGACCCTCCGGTGATTGCCCGGCGTGGCGGTCTCGTCCGTGGCGGCGTAGGCGATGAGTTTCGCCCCGTCGCCGCTGGGACTGCGGAAATACGCCACGGTGTAGGGCGCTTCCGTGGCGAGCGGGGTGATACGCTCCAGCTCCCGTTCCCCTACGTGGTCGATGTCGAGTACCACCAATTGGTTATAGCGGGTGATGTGAGGGTCGAGGCGTTTCCCGGAGTAGGTGGCCTGTGGGGTGAAAGCGGGCAGTTTTTTCTTTAGCTTGGCGGCCAGTTCCTTATCGCCCGACGCTAGCGCCTCCCGCGTCTCGTCGATGAGCTGCTTGTACGTTCCTCTTTGGATGTTTTCCAGTACGCCCGCTAGCGAGGCGTCTCCTTTGTATCGTCCGAAAAGGGCGAATAATGACGTGTTTATCATACTATATTTTTAAGTGATAAAAAAAGAGCCAGTGTCTCTGGCTTGATGCCGCTAAGGTAGGGAGGCGCTTTGGGACGCCTCCCAAGTTTTAACTTTTGTTGTGAAAAACGGGAAGCTTGTTATTCATGCGCTTTCCCGTATTCCTCCTGCGCCGTCGAGAGGATGCTCCGGAAGCTCCTTGGCTCCGGGCAGCCGTTGGGGTGTATCTCGAACACCTCGTCCAGCGCCCGTATCATGGCTTCCCGGTTCGTCTGCCCGTTCACCCGGAAACGTTGGTCATCGAGGATGGGCAGCGTCAGCCGCACGAAGTCTTTCACAGAGCCCGTGTAGATGATCTTCTCCCGTTTAACCAGATCCTCCTCCGGCTGGTAGTCTTTAAACAACTTATGCGCCCCCTTCGCGTCTTTTTTCAAGTCCACCCATGCCTTTTGGGCATTTTCCAAACTATCCAGCAGCTTTCTCACGCTTGTTTCCGCTTCCCGGAAACTGATTTTTTTTCATATATGATTAATTGTTAAAGTTAAAAACGTCGCAAAGGTATATTATCCACGTGATAATTCCTCGGAAGTTGTTGGTTTGTCGGATATATATGCTTACATTTGGCATGAAACTTTAAATCTGGATCTTATGAGAAAGCTTCTGGGGTTTTTATGCGTATGCGCGTTGGCTATCGTTACGGCTAGGGCACAAGATGCGGTGGATGACTATGTCTCTTCCGCCGCCGGCCAATCCGTGATCTACCATGGGAAGGAGCAATTAAAATATCCCACCTCGATAAGAAATCACCCCTATTTGAAGAGCGAGAAATACGTATCCGGGGATCTTAGCTTCGAAGGCATTCTCTACAAGGGCGTGAAAATGCGCTTAGACCTGTACAAGAATGAGTTATTACTGCTCTCTCCGGACAATCGCTATAATATCGTCTTGCCGAGCGATCGGGTAGACTACGCTGAGTTTCATGGCTATCCTATCTTCTACAGGTATCCGGACGAGCGGTCGGGTAACCTGCCGGAAGGCTATTACCTACGGTTGCATGAAGGGAAGTGTACCGTGCTGGGGAAATGGTCTTGTATATTATCTAAGACGATAAAAGATATGCAGGTCGATGAATCCTTCGATCAGTCCGTAAAATATTATATCCGGAAGGAGGGTGTTTACTATACCGTGAGGAGCAAAGGCTCCGTGTTGAAGGTCCTCAAGTCCAAGAAAAAAGAGCTGGCCCGGTATATCAAGCGGCGAAAGCTGGATTTCAAGCACGCTCCCGAGGAAGCCATCGTAGCCGTGGTGAGACAGTATGAACAGTTAAACGAGATCCCATGAAAAAGAGCCTATATATCGTTATGATGATGTGCCTGCTGTCCGGTTGGACGGCGAGGGCGCAGCGGACGGTCGATCTGGATTTCCGGCAAGTAACCTTGAATGTCGTGTTCGACGCTATCGAGCGGCAGACCGGACAGCCCGTCTACCGGCAACCCTTGGAGACGGACTCCATGGTCGTTAGCGTACACAGTGAGAAGGAAGAGCCCTTGGTGGCGTTGCGGCGTGCGTTGGAGGGGACTCCCTTCCAAGTATCCTCGTATGGCGGCGCCTTCTTTGTATTGAGAGATAACACCTTGATGACCTCCCTGCCCGAGAACTTCTTCCTGCGGGAGAAGCGGAGAGAGGGCGATGGCGACGAGGAAGGCTCCGGTATCTCCCTGATGGCGGGCCGGAAGCAGCAGAAGGCTACCTCGGAGAACAAGGTCTACGAGATCGGCGACGCCTCGGGCAAGGCGGCGGACCGGGTCACGGTGACCGGTAATATCAGCGATTTCAAGACCGGCGAGCCGATGGTGGGCGTGGCCGTGTTCGTGAAGGACCCGATGATCGGGGCTACTACCGACGCTTACGGCTATTATACGCTGCGCCTCCCTCCCGGACGGCACGAGCTGTACATACAAGGCATGGGCATGAAGGACACCCGGCGGCAGATCATGCTCCATTCCGACGGCAAGCTGGATATAGAGCTGGAGGAACAGGTCTACACCTTGAAGGAGGTCACGATCTCCTCCGAGAAGATCGCCAACGTGCGGAATACGACGATGGGCGTGGAACGCCTGAAGGTGAAGGATATAAAGAATATCCCGATGGCGTTCGGCGAGGTGGATATCATGAAGGTAGTCATGTCGCTCCCCGGCGTGAAGGCGGTGGGCGAGGCCTCTAGCGGCTTTAACGTGAGGGGCGGGGCGACGGACCAGAACTTGATCCTCTTCAACGACGGGACGGTCTATAACCCGACCCACCTGTTCGGCTTCTTCTCCGTCTTCAACCCCGACGTGGTGAAGGACATGGAGCTGTACAAGAGCAGCATCCCCGCCAAGTATGGCGGACGTATCTCCTCGGTACTCGACATCAACAGCCGGGAGGGTAACAAGAAGGAGTTCAAGGGATCGGCGAGCATCGGCTTGCTGACCAGCCGCCTTACCTTGGAGGGGCCTCTCTTCTCCGAGAAGACCTCCTTTATCGTGGGTGGACGTACCACTTACTCGGACTGGATCTTGAAGAAACTCCCCGAGAAGAGCGGCTATAAGGATGGCAACGCCGGTTTTTACGACCTGAACGCCACGATCAACCATAAATTCGACGAGCGGAACAACCTCTATCTGAATGGCTACTACAGCCACGACCGTTTCCGCTTTAACGTGGATGAGCGGTATGCCTACGAGAACGCCAACGCCTCGGTGAAATGGAGGCATATCTTCTCGGATCGTTTCACGGGAGTCCTCACCGCTGGCTACGACCATTATGGCTACAATACCCGTAATACGGATAACCCGGTGAACGCTTATTCCCTCGCTTTCCGTATCGACCAGATGTACGGGAAGATGGACTTCACGCATTACCTGAGCGATAAGCATACGCTGGATTTCGGCGCCAGCTCGCTGTTTTACGACTTGGAGCCGGGGAAATACCTTCCCTATGGAGGGGAGTCGTTGGTGAAGGAGGACCGGATGGAGAAGGAGAAAGCGGTGGAGTCCGCTATCTATGTGGGCGATCGTTGGGATATCACCTCCCAACTCTCCTTGAACGTGGGGGTCCGTTATTCCATGTTTAACGTATTGGGGCCCCGTACCTATAATCTCTATGCCGACGACCAACTGCCTTCCTTGGCTACCGTGACGGGTATGGTGGATAAGACCGGGGCGTTCAAGACTTACCACGGGCCGGAGTTCCGGGTATCCGCCCGTTATGCCTTTACCGAGGACTTCTCTGTGAAGGCCGGCTTTAATACGATGCGCCAGAATATCCATAAGCTATCCAATACGACGATCATGTCGCCCACGGATACGTGGAAGTTGAGCGACGCTAACATCAAGCCGCAGACGGGTATGCAAGTGGCCGCCGGGCTATACCGGAATTTCTTGAACAATACGATCGAGGTCTCCTTGGAGGGATATTACAAGACGATGAAGGATTACCTAGATTACCGGAACGGCGCCGAGCTGCTGATGAACCACCACATCGAGACGGACGTGCTGAGGACCGAGGGGCGTGCCTATGGCGTGGAGCTGATGGTGAAGAAAACGCAAGGGAAGTTGAACGGCTGGGTAAGCTATACCTACTCTCGCACGCAACTGCGGCAGAACGACCCGATGATCGTCACTCCCGTGAACAATGGGGATTGGTACGCCGCCGATTTCGATAAGCCGCACGACTTGAAGTTCGTGGGTAACTATAAGTTCACGCATCGTTTCAGCTTCTCACTGAATTGCGACTATAGCACGGGACGGCCGATCACCTTGCCGGTATCGAAGTATCATTACGGGGGCGGTGAGTTTGTCTATTATTCCGACCGTAATCAATACCGCATCCCGGACTTTTTCAGGATGGACGCCTCGTTCAACATCGAGCCGAGCCACCACCTGACGTTGCTCACGCATAGCACGATCTCTTTCGGAGTCTATAACCTGACGGGGCGAAAGAACGCCTACTCGGTGTATTATATATCGGAGAACGGGAAATTAAAGGGATATAAGATGGCGATATTCGGGGTGCCTATCCCGTTTGTCTCTTATAATATTAAATTTTAGGGGGGAGTTGAGATGAGGAAAGAAGCGAAGATAAAAGATTCTATAAAAGGCTTTCATTGGTGGCTGGGGGCTTTGCTGTTGTTATTGTCCGCCTGTGTCACGGATTACGAGCCGAAGGGCTTGGAGCAGGTACGGGATTTGTTGGTCGTGGATGGTATCATCACGAATGGCGAGACTACGATAAAGCTCCGGAGAAGCGTGGGCCTGACCGACGATTTCACGGAGGATGAGTTCGTGAATAACGCCAAGGTGGTGGTGGAGCGTGAGGATGGAGCTGTTTTCACTTGCGCTAATTCTTCCGGGAAGGGAGAGTATAAGGTGGATATGGGAGAGCTGGACCCGGGTAGCCGGTACCGGCTACATATCTCGCTGGATGGGCTGGAGTATGAGTCGGACTATCTGGGACCGGAGATAACGCCTCCGATCGACTCTCTCTCCTTGCTGAAGAAGGGGCCGGGAGAGGAGGTCCGTCTCTGTGTGTCTACGCATAATGCCCCGGATCGATCCTCTTATTTCCGCTGGATGTATAAGGAGAATTGGGAGGTGAAGGCGGAGATCTTCATGGCTGCCGAGAAAATGGGTAATACGGTCGTAATATATGATTTACTTACATCGAATAATTGGTATTATTGCTGGGGGAAGGACAGCTCGAAGGTGATCTCCCTAGGCAGTTCCGATAGGCTGACGCAGAACGTGATCGCTAACAAAAGTATCGCCTCGTATCATCCCAGCGATCGCCGTTTCTCGATGTTGTATCATGCGGAGGTGGAACAATATGCGTTGCACCGGGAGGCTTACGACTACTATTTTAATTTGCAGAAGAACATAGAGGAGTCTGGTAGCTTGTTTGCCCCTATTCCTTCCGAGATGAAAGGGAATATCCGCTGCGTGACGGACCCGGAGGTTCCGGTGATCGGTTTCGTGGAAGTAGCGACAGTGACTCGCCTCAAGCGTTTCTTTCCGGAGATAGAGAAGGTATATGAGGCCGAGGTTACGGGCTGCGCAAGCACGATCGTACAGGGATCGGAATATGATAATAATCCGGATTACGGATATGTTTCCTATAATCCGATGAATGCGGCGAGTAATACGTATGCGCTGAAACGTTGTATGGATTGCGGCCGTTTTGGTTCGAAACAGAAGCCCTCTTGGTGGCCTACCAGTCATTTATAATTTAGTTGCTATGAAGAAGTCTATGATAAAACAATGTATCTTGTCGCTCCTCTGCCTCTTATGGGCGGGGCAAACGGTTCTCGCAGGGGAATTGCGAGAGCGGGTTTATCTGCAAACGGATAAGCAATTTTATCTGTCGGGCGAGCTTGTATGGATGAAATTCATTGCCACGGATTTGGACCAACGGTTGTCCGACGTGAGCAAGGTGGGATATGTGGAGCTTCTGGATAGCGCCTCGGCGGTCGTGCAAGCCCGACTCGTGCTGGAGAAGGGGGTAGGGAATGGTTGCCTGCAATTGCCTTCTACCTTGCCGACCGGAAACTATCGGCTGGTGGCCTATACCCGTTATATGCGGAACGAGGGGGAGGAGGTCTTCTTTGAGAAGCCGCTGAGGGTGGTGAACACCTTCGTGACGAACGAGGCCCTGCTGACGGATACTTTATTGCCCGCTTACTCTTTTACGAGACAAGGGGGCACGGTCTCCGTATCGCCGGACCGTATGACCTATGATACCCGTTCAGGGGGGGAGATCCGGATAAACGGCCTGCCCCCGGATCTACAGACCCTATCGGTCTCTATCGCCGGGATCGACTTGTATAAACCTTCCGCCCGGAGCGGTATCGTTGATTGGAAACAAAGCATGCCTACTACGGGATCATCGCCTGCCGATCGTAAATTCTTGGCGGAATACGAGGGGCCGATCCTGACGGGGAAAGTGATCGATCTGTCTACGGGCGAACCTTCGTCTAAGGAGGCGGTGAGGCCTTTATTGGGCTTTTCCGGGGGGGGAGATCCGCCTTTTCGGGGGGGCAACTGGGCGCTGCCGGGGAGGTGACTTTCTTTACGAAACACATATCCGGGACGCACGAGATCGTGACGGTGGCTTTATCCCCTTCCTCCTCTCGCTACCGGGTGGACATCGAATCTCCTTACGCTACGCATCCGGAGAAGGAGCTTCCCGCCTTGAGATTGAATCCTGCTTGGCAAGATGAGTTGGTGAAGCGGAGCGTGGGGCTACAGGTGTTGCATGCTTACCGGTCTGATTCCTTGGTTCGGGAAAAAGCGGAGAAGCCTTGGTTCCAGTGGCAACCGGATTGGAGTTATCTTTTGGATGAGTACACCCGTTTCACGACGATGGAGGAAGTCGTGATCGAGTTTATCCCCGGCCTCCGCTTCCGTAAGATGGATGGGGTTCGCCGGTTGGCGGTCCTGACCGAGGAGCGGATCGGGTATACGATCGGTAACTCATTGGTTTTATTGGATGGTATCCCCATCGTCGATCATGAGGTCATTTTTAAGTACGATCCCCTAAAAATCCGGAAGATCGATGTGTATAAAGGTAAGTACGTATTCGGTGGGCAGATATTCGACGGTATAGCCTCCTTCTCCTCTTACGAGCATAATTACCCGGGTCTGGTAGTCGATAACTCCACCCAGTTCTTTGATTATGAGGGCACGCAAGCCCAGCGCATCTTCTATATGCCCGCTTACCGGACAGAGGCCGAGAAGCGATCTCCCGTTCCGGATTTCCGCCATACCTTACTTTGGCGACCCGATATCCGGACAAACGGCGAGTCCTCTATATCCATCCCCTTTACCACCTCCGACCTGACCGGTGATTTCACCATCACCATCGAAGGCCTGACCCAAACCGGCGAGGCCCTCTACGCGACGGAACAATTTCAGGTAAAATAACGTGCGGTATGGATTATTCTATTTATCTTTGCCTTGACAAACAAAATATCTTACTATGAAAAAAGAAATCGGAAAATGGTTGATGGATATCGCTAAGTATGTAGTGACTGGCGGAATCATTAGCACATTCATCAGTAATTATCAACAGCAGAGTTGGATTATTTATATAAATGCGGCAATTGTTGCTATAATTACTTTTTGGGCGGGTACCCGCTATTTTAAGGAAGGAGAAAGGGCTGAAAACAGTAAAAAAAGGAGGAAATAGTTATGGGACCTTATTTATTCTTTTGTAGTATAGTGGTTATTCCTTGTGTCGTTTATCTGATATATTCATATACGCATACAAATAAGAATAACATAATGGATAGCGATAAATAGTTACTTGGATATCCTCATTCTCATCTTAAATCCGTACTTTTGGCGAAAAATCAGATTTGAAGATGAGAAGTTTCGCTAGTGACAACAATTCCGGCGTGCATCCCCGGGTAATGGATGCGATCATCAAGGCAAATGATAATCATGCGGTTGGATATGGTGATGATCCTTGGACAGAGGCCGCTACGAGTAAGATACAAGAAGTGTTCGGCAAGGATGCTTCTCCTTTTTTCGTGTTTAACGGGACGGGGGCGAACTCCGTGGCCCTGCAAGCCGTGACCCGTCCGTTTAATAGCATCCTGTGCGCCGAGACCGCTCATATCAACGTGGATGAATGTGGAGCTCCCGCACGAATGACCGGCTGCGCCATCGTCACGATCCCTACGACGGACGGTAAGCTGACACCGGAATTGATCCGTCCCCATCTGAAGAACTTCGGGGTTTGCCACCACTCGCAACCCAAGGCCGTTTATATCTCCCAAGTATCGGAATTAGGTACGATCTATACGATAGAGGAAGTGAGAGCGATCGCCGATCTCTTACATTCGTACGATATGTATCTGCATATGGACGGAGCCCGCTTGGCGAACGCCTGCGCTTACCTGAATTGCACGATGCGCCAAGTGACTGTAGACGCAGGCGTGGATATCTTGAGCTTCGGAGGCACGAAAAACGGTATGATGATGGGAGAGGCCGTGGTCTCGTTCCGCCCGGAGATCACGGAGAACCTGCGATTTTACCGGAAGCAATCCGCCCAGCTAGCCTCGAAGCTACGTTATCTCTCCGCCCAGTTCATCCCTTATCTGGAAAATAACCTCTGGTTGGAGAACGCCATGAAAGCGAATATCAGCGCCGCCAAGCTAGCGGACGTGCTACGACAGTACCCGGAGATTCATTTTACGCAGAAGATCGAGTCCAACCAGCTCTTCTTCACGATCCCTGCCGAGGCGTTGAGGAAGTTGCAAGATAAATATTTCTTCTATATGTGGAACGAGGAGATCAACGAGGCCCGTCTCGTTACCTCTTGGGATACTTCCGGCGAGGATATCGCTGAGTTCGAGCTGTCATTGAAAGAGATATTCGGTTAAGGTATAGATATAAAATGAATATAAACATTAGATCGAATCCTATGAGGAAATGGTTTATTTGGGCGATCGTTATGATCGGATGTTTGCCCATAAATAAGGCATTGGCACAGCAAAGCGGCGATGCCGAGCGGAATACGTTGCGTATCATGAGCTATAATATCCGCAACGGAAGGGGCATGGATGAGGTGACGGACCTCGGGCGTATAGCGGACGCTATATGTAAGGTAGCCCCCGATGTAGTTGCCGTACAGGAGGTAGATAGCGTGACCGGAAGAAGCGGCGGGATCGACGTGCTCCGGACGTTGGGAGAACGTACCCTGATGTTCCCTACCTACTCCCCGGCCATCGACTTCGATGGCGGTAAATACGGAGTAGGTATGCTGAGCAAGGAGAAGCCGGTGAGCTACCGCTATATCGCCCTTCCCGGACGGGAGGAGGAACGGGTCTTGCTATGGGTCGAGTTCGAGAGATATATCTTCTGCTGCACGCACCTTTCCTTGACGCCGGAAGACCGGATGCTTTCCTTGCCGATCCTTCGGCGGGAAGCCGCTTCCGCACATAAACCCCTGTTTATCGCCGGGGATTGGAACGCTACGGCGCATTCCCCCTTTATCACGGAAATCAGCAAGGATTTTCTACTGTTGAGCAATCCTAAACAGGCTACCTTCCCGGCTTCCACGCCGGATAGCTGTTTGGACTATATTGCGGGTTATGTAAAGAATGGACAGCCCTTTACCCGTTTGTCCGCATGGGTTCCCGAAGAGGCGGTGGCATCGGATCATCGCCCGGTCGTAACGGAGGTTCGCTTGAAGGCCAGGCCGGAAGAGATCTTTTATGCGGCGCCCTATCTGCAAAATCCTACGGAGGGCGGCATAACGGTGATGTGGCAGACCCGTGTCCCTACGTATAGTTGGGTAGAATACGGTACGGACACGCTGAATTTGAAGAAGGCCCGCACCATCGTGGACGGTCAAGTGATATGCAACGGCTTGCATAATAAGATTCGGCTGACGGACCTACGACCGGGGCAAACCTATTACTACCGGGTATGCTCGCAGGAAATCATGCTTTACCAAGCCTATAAGAAAGAGTTTGGCGAGACGGCGGTATCCCCGTTCTACACCTTCACGCTCCCTTCCGCATCCCAAAAGGATTTCACGGCCTTGATCTTTAACGACCTGCATAAGCATATCCCGACCCTAGACGCCTTATACGGGCAAGTGCGTGATATCCCTTATGATTTCGTGGTATTTAACGGGGATTGTATAGACGATCCCGCCAATGAGAAAGAAGCTTTGTATCATTTGGCTTATTTATGCGGGAAGGTGGGCGCCAGTCATGTACCCGCTTTCTTCCTAAGAGGCAACCACGAGATACGCAACGCTTACTCGATCGGTTTGCGTGCCTTGTTTGACTATGTGGGCGATAAGACATATGGGGCGTTCAGCTGGGGAGATACCCGTTTCGTCATGCTGGATTGCGGCGAGGATAAACCGGATAGCACATGGGTGTATTATGGCCTGAACGATTTCACCGGTCTCCGGAAAGATCAAGTGAATTTCCTCTCGAAAGAATTGAACGGCAAGGAGTTTAAGCAAGCCTCGAAGCGGGTTTTATTGAACCATATCCCTATCTACGGAAACGGAGATGCCTATGAGCCTTGTCCGGAGCTTTGGGGAAGCCTGTTGGCGAAAGCCCCTTTCAACGTGAATATATCCGCCCATACGCATCAATACGCCTTCCACCCGAAAGGCTCGTTGGGAAACAACTTCCCGGTGATCGTAGGCGGGGGTTATAAGCTCGATTCGGCTACGGTGATGGTATTGCGGAAGAAAGGAGACGAGATGAGTGTACGAGTGTTGAACGCAAAAGGGGAGACCTTATTAGACTTGAAACTATAAGAGACAGGATGAATACGGATTTGATTTACGGGATCGATGACCGTCCGCCTTTGAAAGAGACGCTTTTTGCCGCCATCCAGCATCTGCTGGCTATTTTCGTGGCGATCATAACACCTCCCTTGATTATCGCCGGGGCGCTGAAACTGGATCTGGAGACGACCGGTTTCTTGGTTTCCATGGCTCTGTTTGCCTCCGGGGTATCCACATTCGTTCAATGTCGTAAATTAGGACCGGTCGGGGCGGGGCTGCTATGTATCCAAGGAACCAGCTTCTCGTTTATCGGCCCGATTATCACGGCTGGTTTGGCGGGAGGGCTTCCCCTAATTTTCGGCGTTTGTATCGCCGCCTCTCCGGTAGAGATGATCGTGAGCCGTACTTTTAAATATCTGCGCTCGGTGATTACTCCCTTGGTATCGGGTATCGTGGTGTTGCTCATCGGCTTGAGCTTGATCAAGGTAGGAGTGGTCGCTTGCGGCGGGGGGTATACGGCTATGGATAACGGTACGTTCGGTAGTTTGCGTAATGTCGGAGTAGCTGTGTGCGTCTTGTTGAGTGTCTTGTTCTTCAACCGTTGTAAGAACAAGTATTTGCGGATGAGTTCCATCGTACTGGGGTTGTGTATCGGTTACGCGATCGCTTTCGCCATGGGGATGGTGGATATGGAGGCTGTCTCCTCGCAGAGTTTGAGAGGGTTTAATATCCCGGTTCCCTTCAAATATGGATTGGATTTTAATATCTCTTCATTCGTGGCGATCGCATTGATCTATCTGATCACGGCGATCGAGGCTACGGGGGATATTACGGCCAACTCGATGATATCGGGAAAATCGATCGAGGGAGAAGGGTACCTGAAGCGAGTCTCCGGCGGGGTGCTGGCGGATGGGGTGAACTCGTTTATCTCCGGTGTTTTTAACTCTTTCCCGAACTCTATCTTCGCCCAGAATAACGGGATCATCCAGCTGACGGGAGTCGCCAGCCGGTACGTGGGGTATTATATAGCGGGTATGCTGATCCTGTTGGGATTATTCCCGGTTGTCGGCGTTATCTTCTCCTTGATGCCCGATCCGGTGCTGGGAGGAGCTACCCTGCTGATGTTCGGTACGGTGGCGGCAGCAGGTATCCGTATTATCGCCGCCCAAGATATCAACCGGAAGGCCACGTTGGTGTTGGCGGTTAGTTTGTCCTTGGGGTTGGGGGTGGAGCTGATGCCGGATATTCTAGGGGCCGCTCCTCAAGTGATCCGTGGCATTTTCTCCTCCGGCATAACGACGGGTGGCTTGACGGCCATTCTGGCGAATTTATTTATACGTGTAAAAGAAGATCAAACAGAATAACAAATTATGGAATTATTGAAGCAACGCATCTTGCAAGACGGCCGCTGTTATCCCGGCGGTATCCTTAAAGTGGATAGTTTTATCAACCATCAAATGGACCCGATGTTGATGTATAAGATCGCCGAGGAATTTATCCGTCGTTTTCAAGATCGTAAGATAAACAAGATCGTGACCATCGAGGCGAGCGGTATCGCCCCGGCCATTATGGTGGGTTATATCATGCAGTTGCCGGTGGTCTTCGTAAAGAAGAAGAAACCGAAGACGATGGAGAACATGCTCTCTACCGTGGTCCATTCCTTCACGAAGGATCGTGACTATACGGTATGTATCAGCAATAACTTCTTGACTCCGGAGGATCATATCCTGTTTATCGATGATTTCTTGGCTTACGGAAACGCCGCCATGGGAATGGTCGAGTTGGCGGAGCAATCGGGAGCCGTGATCGAGGGTATGGGTTTTATTATAGAGAAGGCGTTTCAAGATGGCGGGAACCTGCTGCGTGAAAAGGGCATACGTGTGGAGAGCCTCGCCATTATCGATAATCTGGATGATTGTAAGATAACGGTTCGTTAATAGAAAAGATATGGATGAGAGAATAAAAGAAAAGTTGATTAACCGTGCGAAGACGAATCCTTATGTGAATTTTCTGGGGATCGACTTCACGGTTATCGAGGAAGGTCGTGTGGAGGCGCATATGCCCTTGCATGACGAGCAGAGACAATATAGCGGCGTGACGCATGGGGGTGTCTTGGCTGCTTTGGCGGATACGATCGCCGGTTTCGCCGCCTATACGATGACCCCGCTGGAGAAAGACGTGCTGACGGCAGAGTTGAAAATGTCTTTCTTACGGGCCGCTTGGGGCAATGAGCTGATCGCCAAGGGTACCGTGATCAAGGCGGGACGGAATATACATTTTTGTGAGTGCGAGATTTATTGCGACGATAAGTTGGTGAGCAAATCTTCCGGCACCTTCTGTGTGGTCCATCCCCAAGTATAGAAAAGATGTTACTTATTTATCAATATCATGAAGACTTCAAATGTAAAAAGAATCCTTTGCGGCTGCCTGTTGTTCGCCGCTACGTGGCCGGCATTCAGCCAGCCTGCCACGAATCCCCGCCTGATCATCCGTGCGGATGACATGGGGTCGTTCCGTTCCGCCAATATAGCGTGTATGGAAGGGTATAAGAATGGGGTGGAGACCTGTATAGAGGTTATGGTTGTCACCTCGTGGTTCCCCGAGGCCGCCCGGCTGTTGAGGGAGAACCCGGGGATAGATGTCGGGCTTCACCTGACGCTGACCAGCGAATGGGATAACGTGAAATGGCGTCCGCTGACGCATTGTCCCAGCTTGACCGATAGCAATGGCTATTTCTTGCCGATGATGTCTCCGAATCCCGCCTACCCGGGTCTGGCCATTCTGGAGAATACATGGAGCTTGGCCGAGATCGAGCAGGAGGCCCGGGCCCAGATAGAGATGGCCTTGAAGAACATTCCCCAGATCAGCCATATCTCCGGCCATATGGGATCGACCGGTTTCGATCCGGAGGTGGTGAAGCTGATGCGCCGCTTGTCCGAGGAATATCATCTGCCGGTCGTGGATCGGGTAGAGGCGATGCAGGAATACGATTTCACCTATTCCGGATATGATGGAGCCTCCAAGACTCCGGCCGAGAAGGAGGCCAGTTTCATCCGGATGTTGGATAAGTTGGAACCCGGTAAACGCTATATGTTCTTGGATCACCCTGCCTTGGATAACGAGGAGATGAAAACCGTCGGGCATATCGGCTACGAGAACGTGGCGATGGACCGTCAAGGCGTGACCGATCTTTTTACCAGTCCGAAGGTGAAGCAAGCCTTGAAGGATAAGAACATAGACTTGATCAGTTATAACGATCTGACCAAGGAGCTTCCTCGTGCGGAAGCCTCGAAAACCTTGGATAAGGCGTTCGGCAATTATCTGCGGGCGGTGAAAAAGGCGGATCAAGACTTGCATAGTATCATGATCCTCCAGCATGGAAAGGTCGTAAAGGAACAATGGCTGGGTGAGGGCGACCGCCATACGCCGCACGTCTTGAACTCCGTCAGCAAGACCTTTACGGCTACGGCTATCGGTTTCGCCGTCGCGGAGGGTAAATTGAAGGTCACGGACAAGGTGATCTCCTTCTTCCCCGACCAATTACCGGCCGAGGTAAGCCCTTACTTGAAAGAGCTGGAGATACGTCACCTATTGACCATGTCCTCCGGCCATGATGTCGATCCCACCGCTTTAGTACGGCAGAAGGGGAACGAGAAGGCCGATTGGGCAAAGCTCTTCCTCTCGGCGCCGTTGGTACATAAACCGGGAACCTATTTCGTATACAACAGCCTCGGCACGTATATGCTTTCCGCTATCATCCAGAAGGTGACGGGGGAGAAGGTGATCAATTATCTCTATCCACGCCTGTTCCGTCCGCTGGGTATCGTCGGCGCTACTTGGGAAGAGAGTCCCCAAGGCATCAATTGCGGCGGTTGGGGTTTGTATCTCAAGACCGAGGATCTAGCGAAAATGGGTCAGTTTTTCCTGCAAAAGGGAAAATGGAACGATAAGCAATTGCTTCCCGAAAGCTGGATAGAGGAAGCCACCACCTCCAAAATAGCCTCTTTGCCCGCCGGTATGAGACCGGAGAACTTGAAGATGAAGCCGAAAGATAGCGACTGGTTACAAGGCTACGGTTACCAGATGTGGCGTTGCCGCCATAACGCCGTTCGTGCCGATGGAGCCAATGGACAATACATTATTATATTGCCCGAGCAAGGTGCGGTAATCGCCATGACGGCGAATATCGGCGATATGCAGGCCGAGATCGACTTGATATGGAAATATATCTTGCCTGCCTTGAGATAGGAACTGTAGGACCTACGTCCGGGAAACCAATAAGAGACCCCGGACGTAAGCCTATGACTTGTTGGGCGTAAGCGAATGGTTTACGGTACGTAAGTCAATGGATTGCGGGAAAAACTCAATGATTTCCACCCCGTAAACCATTGGGTTACGAAAAAAGAAAAGCCTTCTGGTCACAGACCGGAAGGCTTTTCTTAGTTGCGGAGGCAAGACTCGAACTTACGACCTTTGGGTTATGAGCCCAACGAGCTACCACTGCTCCACTCCGCGATATAGTTGCTATCATTTCTTGATTGCGAGTGCAAAGGTAGGGATATTTTCTTACAAAACAAATTTATTGCAAGTTTTTTTTAATATACTTGGTAGATACGATCTTTTTTAAGTACTTTGCGCACAGTTTTAATCAAAATGTGCAATACAATGCCGATGACAGTTTCTAAAACACGTGACATGTTGGTGGATGTGGCCAGACAATTGTTTGCCCGCATGGGGGTTGATAACACGACGATGAACGATATTGCACAGGCATCTCGTAAGGGGAGACGTACGCTTTATACGTATTTCAAAAGCAAGAACGAGATCTATTTGGCGGTAGTGGAGTCGGAGCTGGACCAGCTTCATAAGATGCTGGTGGACGTGGCCAGCAAGGATCTGCCGGCGGACGAGAAGCTGCTGACGTTTATCTATAGCCGCTTGGACGCTGTAAAGGCGTTGGTGTTTCGGAACGGTACGTTGCGGGCTACCTTCTTCCGTGATATATGGCGGGTGGAGAAGGTACGTAAGAGCTTCGACCTTCGGGAAGTGGAGATCATAAAGGGAATATTGGACGATGGCGTGAAGGAGGGTATATTCAGCATGCCGGACACGGACATTACCGCCCTCGTGCTCCATCATGCCTTGAAAGGGCTGGAGGTGCCCTATATCCGGGGGATCATGGGTGATAATATCAGCCAGCGGATTAAACGTAGAGACAATGTGATGAATTTAATATTCAACGGAATAAAGATTAAGTAAATCAAAGACACTAAGGAATGTTTATTAATGCGACAGGGTTTTATGTGCCTGAAGAACGGGTAGATAACCAACATTTTCTTGAATTGAGCGGGTTGACAAGTGAGTGGATTGAGCAACGGACGGGAATTCATACCCGCTCGAAAGCGAAAGAGGGGGAGAATATCAATACCATGAGCCTTGAGGCCGTGAAGGACGCTCTTCCCAAATTGCCTTACGATATCACGGAGGTAGACTTGATCGTCTCCGCTTCGTATTCTCCTTATGATACGGTTGCGACGGCCGCGCATACGGTTCAACATGAGTATACTATCGCTGACGCGAAAGCTTTATATCTATCCTCGGCTTGTTCTTCTTTCTTGAACGCCTTGGAGGTTGTGGAGGGATATTTCGCCATGGGGAAGGCTTCCAAGGCTTTGGTGCTTTCCGCTGATAAGAACTCCGCTTATTATAATGAGACAGACCCGAAGGCGGGCCATTTATGGGGTGATGCCGCCGCCGCTTTCTTTATCTCCAAGGAGCGGATCGGTGAGGGCGACGCTGAGATCGTAGAGGTCTACACGCAAGGTCTCGGCCATTTGTCGAAAGCGATGGAGGCGGTTCACTTGCGTCCTCGTGACGGCGGTATCTTGATGCCGGAGGGGCGTGACGTATTTATCCAAGCTTGTACCTATATGCCTAAGAATGTCCTTCATTTGTTGGAGAAGAACGGTTATACGCTGGATAACCTTACTTATTTCATCGGCCATCAGGCGAATATGCGTATCATGGCGAATATCGCCAAGCAATTGAACTTGCCGGACGAGAAATTTTTGCACAATATCGAGGAGCTGGGAAATACGGGTTCCGTAAGCTCGGCCTTGGTATATGCCCAGAACGATAAGAATTTCAAGAAAGACGACTTGATCGCTATCACGGTATTCGGCGGTGGCTATTCGACGGGAGCTTGCTTGATTAAACATTGATATTAAAAAATTTGAGTAATATGAAACTATTAGAAGGTAAAGTGGCTGTCGTAACAGGTGCCGCTCGTGGTATTGGTAAGGCTATCGCCTTGAAGTTCGCCCAAGAGGGCGCTAACATCGCTTTCACGGATCTAGTGATCGATGAGAATGGCTTGGCTACACAGGCCGAGATCGAGGCCTTGGGCGTGAAGGCGAAAGGATACGCTTCTAACGCCGCTAACTTTGAAGAGACTCATAACGTGGTGGCCGAGATCGTGAAGGATTTCGGACGTATCGATATCTTGGTGAACAATGCCGGTATCACGAAAGACGGCTTGATGATGCGTATGAGCGAGGGACAATGGGACGCTGTGTTGAACGTGAACTTGAAGTCCGCTTTCAACTTTATCCATGCTTGTACCCCGGTCATGATGAAGCAACGTGCGGGTAGCATTATCAATATGTCTTCTGTCGTAGGTGTTCATGGCAACGCCGGACAAGCGAACTACTCCGCTTCCAAGGCCGGTATGATCGGCTTGGCTAAGTCTGTCGCTCAGGAGTTGGGTTCTCGTGGCATCCGCGCGAACGCTATCGCCCCGGGATTCATCATCACGGATATGACCGCTCAGCTGTCTGACGAGGTACGTGCCGAGTGGTGCAAGAAGATTCCTTTGCGCCGTGGTGGTACGGTGGAGGATGTGGCTAATATCGCTACCTTCTTGGCTTCGGATATGTCTTCTTATGTATCCGGACAGGTTATTCAGGTTGACGGCGGTATGAACATGTAATATGGAGGTTATTTACGAGGATAATCATATTATAGCGGTAGATAAGACCTGCCGTGAGATCGTGCAAGGCGACAAGACGGGCGATAAGCCTCTCTCGGAGATGCTGAAGGCATGGCTGAAGGAGAAGTATTGCAAGCCCGGTAACGTCTTTGTCGGTGTCACGCACCGTCTGGATCGTCCGGTGAGCGGGGTCGTGATTTTCGCCAAGACGAGCAAGGCCCTTTCTCGCTTGAACGAGATGTTTCGTGTTGGTGAGGTGCGCAAGACGTATTGGGCGATCGTCAAGAACCGTCCCCCGCAGGATGAGGGTGAGTTGGTGGATTGGCTGGTGCGGAACGAGAAGCAAAACAAGAGTTACGCTTACGATACCGAGCGGCCGAATGCCAAGAAAGCCATCCTGCGTTATAAATTGATCGCCCATTCGGATAATTATTATCTGTTGGAGATCGATTTGAAGACGGGGCGGCACCATCAGATCCGCTGTCAGTTGGCGAAGATGGGATGTCCGATCAAGGGGGATCTGAAATATGGTTTCGATCGTTCCAATAAGGATGGAGGCATTAGCTTGCACGCACGTAGCGCAGAGTTTATCCATCCGGTTTCAAAAGAGAACGTGCGAATTGTCGCTCCCGTGCCGGATGATAATTTGTGGAAAGCGTTGTCGGTTGACCGATAATAATTGATATTGATAAAGATCTGATATATGTGGAATCCTTTCGGATGGAGAAAACGTTTCATTCGAAAGGATTTTGTTTTTAAAGTGTAGACTTACCCAGTAGGTGTGGATTTATTCCCCGGTTGGATACACCCTAATTTTAGTATAAATGTTAACATAAACGCTATACGATTTGTTATTAAGTGAAGTAATGTTAATTATCGGTCTCCTCGAGAAAAATGGAATGATTCTTTCTTTCTTTACATAACAAATGTGACATAAGTAATTTATATAGGTAGAATGAGCAGGAAAAGATTGGCAAAAGTACAGGTTATCTTGATAGCCCTTGTAGTAGCGATGACGGGTTGCCGCCATAAGGAAGAGCAGCAATTGCCCATCGTGATCGTAGACAAACCCTCAAAAGAAGACGTGCAGATTTATGGCGAGTACGTGGGACGTATCCGTGCCGCCAGCTTTGTCGAGGTACATGCCCGTGTGGAGGGATTCCTAGAGAAAATGTTGTTTGAGGAAGGTAAACGGGTGAAGCAGAATGAGCCCCTGTTTATGATTAATCCCGATAAATATCGTGCTAGAGTAGAGAAAGCGAAAGCCCAACTGAAGAAAAGCCAAGCCCAAGCGGCCAAGGCCCGGCGTGATGTGGAACGCCTGAAACCGTTGTACGAGCAACACGCCGCCAGCCAACTGGATTTGGATAACGCCACAGCCGCCCTGGAAGATGCCGAGGCGAATATCGCCATGAGCAAGGCGGATCTAGACCAAGCGGAGATGGAGTTGAGCTATACGGTGGTGACCTCGCCGCTGTCTGGGTATATCAGTGAGCGTTTCGTGGATGTGGGTGCTTTGGTGGGCCCGGGTGTCAATTCGAAATTGGCGGCTGTTGTGAAAAGTGACACGGTATTGGTCGATTTTAAGATGACCGCCTTGGATTACCTGCGTGCCGAGCGTCGTAACGTGAAGTTTGGCGAGCAGGATACGACCCGTTCTTGGCAGCCTACCGTGACGGTTACCTTGGCGGACGACTCGGAATACCCGGTAAAAGGTATCGTGGACTTCGCCGACCCGCTGGTGGACCCGAAGACCGGTACGTTTGGCGTTCGTGCGGAACTATCCAACCCGAACCAGAAATTATTGCCCGGACAGTTCACGAAGGTGAAGCTCCTGCTGGATGTCCGCGAGCGTTCGATCGTCGTTCCCCGGAAAGCCCTCTCGATCGAGAAAGGAGGTGCATTCATCTATATCATCCGTAGGGACGATATCGCCGAGAAGCGTTTCGTGCAGACCGGCCCGGAGATCGGCAACAAGGTCGTGATCGAACGGGGCTTGGGCGAGAACGAGCGAGTAGTGGTAGAAGGTTATCATAAATTGGTGCCGGGCGTGAAGGTACATGCGGTAGAGGCCGGCGACGAGAAGGCTATCCAAGCGCTTAGAGAGGAGGAAGAACAATGAAACCGGGATTCTTTATAGACCGTCCTGTCTTTTCGACCGTCTTATCGATACTGATCGTGATTGTCGGAATCATCGGACTGGCATTGTTGCCTGTGGACCAGTATCCGCAGATTACGCCCCCTGTAGTGAAGATCAGCGCCACGTATCCGGGAGCGAGCGCCTTGACGGTGTCTCAAGCGGTCGCTACCCCGATCGAGCAGGAGCTGAACGGTACGCCGGGTATGATCTATATGCAAAGTAGTAGCTCGAACTCGGGTAGCTTGAATATTACGGTGACTTTCGATGTATCCGCCGATGCGGACTTGGCGGCTGTCGAGATCCAGAACCGTGTGAAACTGGCCGAGAGCCGTTTGCCCGCCGAGGTGATCCAAAATGGTATCACGATCGAGAAGCAGGCTCCTAGCCAGCTGATGACCTTGAGCTTGATGTCCGACGATCCGAAGTTCGATGAGATCTATCTGAGTAATTTTGCCACGATCAACGTGTTGGACGTATTGCGCCGTATCCCGGGCGTAGGTCGTGTATCGAATATCGGTAGCCGTTATTACGGTATGCAGATCTGGGTATATCCGGATCGGTTGGCCAACATGGGATTGACGGTAAGTGATTTGCAAGATGCCTTGAAAGACCAGAACCGGGAGTCGGCGGCGGGCGAGCTGGGTAAGCAGCCCGTGCTGGATGTGGATGTCACCTTGCCTATCACGGCCCCGGGACGTTTGTCTACCGTGAAGGAGTTCGAGGATATCGTGGTGCGAGCAAACCCGGATGGCTCGATCGTCCGGATGAGCGACGTGGCCCGGGTATCGCTGGAGGCTTCCTCTTATTCTACGGAGAGTGGGATCAATGGGAAGAACGCCGCTATCTTGGGTATCTATATGTTGCCGGGGGCGAACGCTCTGGAGGTCGCCACGAAGGTGAAAGAGGCGATGAAGGATATCAGCAAGAACTTCCCGGAAGGCTTGGAGTATAATTTCCCGTTCGATATGACGGAGTATATCTCACAATCCGTGCACGAGGTGTATAAGACCTTGTTCGAGGCCCTTTTCTTGGTCGTTCTCGTGGTGTTCCTCTCGTTACAGAACTGGCGTGCGGCTTTGATCCCGACGATCGCCGTCCCGATCTCCTTGATCGGTACGTTCGGTTTCATGTTGATCTTCGGTTTCTCGTTGAATATGCTAACCTTGCTGGGATTGATCTTGGCGATCGGTATCGTGGTGGACGACGCTATCGTGGTGGTGGAGAACGTGGAGCGTATCATGGCCGAGGAGCGTGTGACTGCCCGTGAGGCTACGCATAAGGCGATGCGGGAATTGTCTGGTGCTTTGATCGCTACCTCCATGGTATTGGCTGCCGTGTTCGTGCCGGTGAGTTTCTTGGGGGGTATCACGGGGCAGCTGTACCGTCAGTTCTCTGTTACGATCGTGGTTTCCGTGCTGTTGTCCACGGTAGTGGCCTTGACGTTGAGCCCGGCGATGTGCGCCATCATCTTGCGTCCGTCTCATAAGAAGAAAGCGTTTATTTTCCGTAAGATCAATCTGTGGTTGGCGAAAGGAAATAAGAAATATACGAAGTTGTTGCGTATCTCTATCGCTAATCCCCGCCGTATCTTGGCAGGGTTCGGGATGGTACTGGTGGCCATCTTTGTCTTGAACCGGATGTTGCCTACCAGCTTTATCCCGGAGGAGGATCAAGGGTTCTTCACTGTAGAGCTGGAGATGCCCGAGGGTACTACCTTGGAACGTACACGTGCCGTAACCGACCGTGCGATCGAGTTCCTCGACCATCATCCGGCCGTGGCCTACGTACAGAATGTAACGGGTAGCAGTCCCCGTGTCGGTACGAACCAAGGGCGTGCCACGCTGACGGTGATCTTGAAACCGTGGGAAGAGCGTAAATCCTCCGGCATGAAGGTAGAGGACGTGATGGCCGATGCCCGCCGGGAATTCTACTATTACCCCGAGGCTAAGTCGTATGTGAACCGTCCACCGGTAATCCCGGGTTTGGGTGAGAGCGGTGGCTTGGAGATGCAGTTGGAGGCTAAGGGAGACGCTAGCTGGGATAATCTGGTAAGTGCCACGGATACTTTCCTGTATTACGCTTCGCAAGCGCCTGAGCTTCAAGGTGTGTCTTCCGCCATGCAGAGCGAGATCCCGCAGTTGTATTTCGACGTGGACCGTGATCAGGCGAAGTTCCTCGGCATCCCGTTGTCTGATATCTTCTCGACCATGAAGGCTTATCTAGGCTCCGTGTACGTGAACGACTTCAATATGTTCAACCGTATTTACCGTGTATATATCCAAGCGGAGGCGCCTTATCGGGCCACCCGGGATAATCTGGATTTGTTCTTCGTCCGCAGTAAGGATGGGGCGATGGTTCCATTGACTGCCTTGGGCACGACCCAATATACGACCGGTCCGGGAACGATCAAGCGTTTCAATATGTTCACCACGGCCTCGATCAACGCCGTAGCCGCTCCGGGATATAGTACGGGTGAGGCGATGGCTGCGATGGAACGGATCGCTAGGGAGCATCTGCCCGAGAATATCGGTCTGGAGTGGAGCGGTCTTTCCTATCAAGAGAAACAGGCCGGTGGGCAGACTGGTTTTGTCTTGGCGTTGGTCTTCTTGTTTGTCTTCTTGTTCTTGGCGGCTCAGTATGAGAGCTGGATCGTGCCGATCGCCGTATTGCTTTCCTTGCCGGTAGCTACGCTGGGCGCCTACTTGGGCATCTGGGCGACAGGGTTGGAGAACGATATTTATTATCAGATCGGTCTGGTAACCTTGATCGGTTTGGCGGCGAAGAACGCTATCTTGATCGTTGAGTTCGCCAAGGTACAGGTGGATAACGGGGTAGATGTGGTGAGAGCCGCTATCCATGCCGCCCAGATGCGTTTCCGCCCGATCTTGATGACCTCGTTGGCCTTCGTGTTGGGTATGCTTCCGATGGTGTTAGCCAGCGGACCGGGCTCAGCTTCCCGCCATAGTATCGGTACGGGCGTGTTCTTCGGTATGCTGGTGGCGATTACGGTAGGTATCGTGTTGGTTCCCTTCTTCTTTGTTTTGATCTATAAGATAAAGGGAAAGATGCGTATGGAACGTATCGCTCAAAAGAAAGAAGTGGTAACCTCTATTTTAAAGAGACACAAAAACGGAAAATTATGATGACAAAGAATTTCTATATAGCCGCTTTCGTCGTTTCTATGCTGGCGTTCTCTTCCTGCAAGATCGGAAAGCGGTACGTACGTCCGGAGTTGAACCTGCCGGACCGGATCGAGGCTTATACGGATACGACCGATACGGCATCCGTGGAGAATATCCCATGGGAGAGCCTTTACGCCGATGAGGCCTTGAAGGATCTGATCAGAAAGGCGCTGGATAATAATAAGGATATGAAGATCGCCGCCGCCAAGGTGAAGGAGATGATCGCCGCCAAGCGGATCTCTTTCGCGAGTATGCTGCCGGAGGTGGGAGCGAATGTCTATGCGCAAAAGGAACGCTTGAATTATGGAGGGGATAACCCAAAGCCCGATCCAGAATTTGGGGCGAAGCTGACTTTGTCTTGGGAATTAGATTTATGGGGCAACCTTCGCTGGGCGAATGAGGCAGCCATCGCTTCCTATATGGAGACCGTGGAAGGACAACGTGCCTTGCGATTGACCATCATCGCCGAGGTTGCCGCCAATTATTATCAACTTTGCGCCTTGGACCAAGAGTTGTCGATCGTACAGCAAACTTTGGACGCACGCCGTGAGGGTGTTCGCTTGGCGAAGCTTCGCTATGAGGGCGGACTTACTTCCGAGACGGCTTACAACCAAGCCCAAGTGGAGTTGGCCCGTACCGAGACCTTGATCCCCTCGCTGGAGCGTCAGATCAAGATCAAGGAAAGCGACCTCAGCATGTTGTTGGGCGAGTATACGGATGATATCCCCCGTGGTCTTTCCTTGAGCGACCAGCACTTGCCGGATGCCTTACCGATCGGCTTACCGTCTTCTTTGCTGGAGCGCCGACCGGACATGCGTCAAGCGGAGTTTAAGCTTCGGGCGGCGAACGCTCAGGTAGGTGTGGCGCAAACGGACTTATTCCCGAAGATCCGTTTGACAAGTAATTACGGTTTCGAGAGCGATGAGTTAAGCAGCATCTTGAAGAGTCCGGCTGGTTTTATCGCCGGAAGCCTGTTGCAGCCGATCTTCGCCATGGGGAAGAACAAGGCGAAAGTGAAAGCGGCGAAGGCTCGTTACGAGCAAGAGGTCTATAGTTATGAAAAGAGCGTATTAGGCGCTTTCAAGGAGGTGAACAACGCTATCGTGACCGTCCGCAAGGTGAAGGAGATCCGTGCTTCCCGCATGAATCTGGAAGCCTCCGCCAGTAAATATCTGGAACTCGCCCAACTGCAATACATCAACGGTGTCATCAGCTACATGGACGTATTGGATGCCCAGCGTGGTTTGCTGGACGCCCAGATCGGTTTGAACAATGCCGTGCTGGATGAGTTGCTGTCGGTGGTATACCTGTATAAGGCTTTAGGGGGAGGGTTTTGATAGCGCACCCTCCTCATAGAGGAAACTATCTCAATGGAATATGCCCCGTAAATCAATGGAATCTACTTCGTGTTCCATTGATTTACGGGGCATATTCCATTTACTTTCTGATTGTGTATCCGAGTATGTCCTATATAACGACGAGATAGCCGCACAGGTATGCATGAGGAGGATAACCCGGTGATCATGGTGGCGAAGTATAAGCGATAATGAGAAAATTCTCATTATCTTTGCGCTCATATAAAATCAGAGATAGAAAATGCCATTAAATTTACAAAAGAACTTACCGGCTATCGAGCTGCTGAAGAAGGAACATATCTTCGTGATGGATTCCTTGCGTGCGTCGGAGCAGGATATCCGCCCCCTTCGGGTAGTCGTATTGAATTTGATGCCCCTTAAGATAACGACCGAGACGGACTTGGTTCGCCTCCTCAGTAATACACCCCTGCAAGTGGAACTTGATTTCATGAAGATCAAGGGACATACGCCGAAGAATACGCCCATCGAGCATATGCAAGAATTTTATAAGGATTTCGATGAGATGGCGGATGATTTCTACGACGGGATGATCGTGACGGGCGCTCCCGTGGAGCAGATGCCTTTCGAGGAAGTTAGTTATTGGGAGGAGATCACGCAGATATTCGATTGGGCCCGTACGCACGTTACCTCCACGCTCTATATCTGCTGGGCGGCGCAAGCGGGGCTATACCATTTCTATGGGGTGCCTAAATATGATTTGCCGGCCAAGATGTTCGGTGTCTTCCGTCATTCGCTCCGGGAACCGTTTGTTCCGATCTTCCGGGGGTTCGATGACGAGTTCTTCGTGCCTCATAGCCGTCATACCGAGATTCGCCGGGAGGATATCATGAAGGTGCCCGAGCTCACCTTATTGTCCGAGAGCGAGGAATCCGGCGTCTATATGGCGATGGCTCGTGGCGGACGGGAATTCTTCATCACCGGCCATTCCGAGTATTCGCCCTATACGCTGAATGATGAGTATATGCGTGATTTGGGGAAGGGATTGCCCATCAACAAGCCTCGTAATTATTACCGGAATAACGATCCGGCGCAAGGTCCGGTGGTACGTTGGCGGGGGCACGCGAACCTGCTGTTCACCAATTGGCTGAACTACTACGTATACCAAGAGACCCCGTTCCGCCGGGAAGATATTAAAAAACTAGGAAGCTTGTAAATGAGAAAAGAACCCCGTTCGATAGAACTGTTATCTCCCGCTAAGGATCTGATTTGCGGCAGGGAGGCGATTAACCATGGTGCCGATGCCGTGTATATCGGTGCCCCGAAGTTCGGAGCCCGTGCCGCTGCCGGTAATACGCTGGACGATATACGGCAGCTTTGCGATTACGCCCATCTCTATTCGGCTCGTATTTACGTGGCCTTGAACACTATCTTGAAAGAAGAGGAGCTGGCAGAGGCCGAGCAAATGATCTGGCAGCTTTACGAGGCCGGGGCAGATGCCTTGATCGTTCAAGACATGGGTATCACCCAGTTGAACCTTCCGCCCATCCCCTTGCACGCCAGTACGCAAACGGATAACCGTACGCCGGAGAAGGTGAGATTCCTGCAAGAGGTAGGTTTCACGCAAGTCGTATTGGCGAGGGAGCTATCGCTGAACCAGATACGGGAGATCGCCGAGCAGACGACCGTACCTCTGGAGGTCTTCGTGCACGGGGCGCTGTGCGTAAGCTATAGCGGCCAGTGTTACCTGAGCGCCGCCTTGAGCGGACGAAGCGCCAACCGGGGGGAATGCGCCCAGTATTGCCGCCTGCCTTATAGCTTGATCGATGCGGATGGGAAGGAGATCGTATCGGGTAAACATCTCCTATCCTTGAAAGATATGAACCGAGGGGAATACTTAGAGGAGCTGTTGGATGCCGGTGTCTCTTCCTTGAAGATCGAGGGTCGTTTGAAGGATGTATCTTACGTGAAAAACGTAACGGCTTGGTATCGGAAGAAACTGGACGCTATCTTGGCTCGTCGGCCGGAATACCGTCGTGCCTCGGCCGGGCATAGCACTTACACATTCCAGCCTGTGGCGGAGAAAAGCTTCAACCGGGGTTTCACGCCTTTCTTATGGAAGGAGCGCACGAAGGATATCACCAGCTTTGATACGCCTAAGTCCTTGGGTGAACCGGTGGGTACGGTGAAGGAACTGAAAGGAAACTCTTTCACGATCGCCGGACTGAAACAATTGAATAACGGAGACGGGCTTACCTTCTTCAACGAGAAAGGGGAGTTGGAGGGTTTCCGGGTAAACCGTGTGGAGGCGAACCGGATCTTTACGCTGGATCGCCCGGCGATCCGTCCGAAGATGCCTTTGTACCGGAATTTCGATCAAGAGTTTGATAAACTGCTATCCAAGCCATCCGCCGAGCGGAAACTCTCTGTCCGGATGGAATTTCAAGATAACGCCTTTGGCTTCACGTTAAGTATGGCGGACGAGACAGGAGCCCGTATCATGCTCACCAAGCCGTTCGAGAAAGAACCGGCCCGGAGGGAGCAGGCGGAGAATATCCGTACCCAGCTCTCTAAGTTGGGGAACACGCCTTTCGAGGCGGAGGAAGTTGCCGTGGCGATGTCCGATAACTGGTTTGTCCCTTCTTCTTTATTGGCCGAGATGCGTAGGCTAGGGGTGGAGAGGCTTATCTCTACCCGGCGGATTCGTTACCGCAGGGAAGAGGCTCGTCCGTTTAAGCCGTGTGTAGGCGAGACTCCGGAAGCCCCTTTCCCCGAGAAGTGCCTGACCTATTTAGGGAATGTATCCAATAGCAAGGCTGGTGCCTTTTATAAGGCGCATGGCGTGACTGCCGTGGAAGACGCTTTCGAGTTGTCTCCCCGGAAGGATGTCCCTTTGATGTTCACGAAACATTGCCTGCGGTACAGTATGGGATGGTGCCCTACTTACCAGAAGCAGAAGTCTCCCTATAAGGAGCCTTACTTCCTGCGCTATAAGGAAACGCTCTTGCGTTTGCGCTTCGACTGCAAGAATTGCCAGATGTTGGTCTATGCGGAGGAATAACCGGCTTTGTAACTACTTAATCCGATAAATAAAACAGATATGAAACGACAAATTTTCTCGCTGTTCCTGCTCTTGCTCACGTTGGTAGCTTGTGGGGATAAGCCTTTGGACCCGAATAAACCCGTATATGTGAAAATCAAGACGACGATGGGAGACGTCACCGTCCTGCTATACGACGATACGCCTCTTCACCGGGATAACTTCATCAAGCTTTGCCAGTCGAACGAGTATGAGGGTATGCTTTTCCACCGTGTTATCAAGGAGTTTGTCGTGCAAGGTGGTGATCCGGAGAGTAAAGCGCATGAGCCGGGTGCCTTGTATGGGGATGGCGATGGTGGTTATACCGTTCCCGCTGAGATATTACCTAATCATTTTAATAAGAAAGGCGCTTTGATCGACGCGAAAGAGATCGATGCCGTGAATCCGGAACGTGCTTCCGCCGGTACGCAGTTCTGTTTTGTGCAAGGGAAAGTCTTGGACGACAAGGAGCTTGCGGAGAAAGAGGCTCGTATCAACGAGATCCGCCGCAACTGGTTGTACTATAAATTCCGGGATGAGCTGAAAAAGCAAGATCCTTCCTTGGCCGCCGATTCCTTGGAGAATGAGTTACATGCCCGTGCGTCCATCTTGGTGGAAGATACGTTGGCGGTATTAGGCCCGGTAGTGATCCCGGCCGAACGGCGTGAGATTTATAAGACAATCGGTGGCGTTCCGCATCTGGATGGCTCGGTAACGATCTTTGGCGAGGTAGTGGAAGGCTTCGATATCGTAGAGAAGATCTCCGTGGTAAAGACGGATAAGAACGATCGTCCTTTACACGACGTGATGATTAAATCGACGAAGGTTTTCCAGAAATAATAACAATGCCTATTATAAGGAGGTAACGATGCCCATTGTAAGCTCCTTATAATGGGCATCGTAAGGTCTTTACAATGGGCATTGTTAAAACCATCGGATAGCTCTTGTTATACGAGGCTGATTGCTAGCTTGTTATACTAAAAGTATCATCAATCATATTTGGCTCTCGAGCCATTCCAGATACTTCTTTACTCCCTCCGTATCTTCCGCCTCGGGGCTCCAAGGCGCTAGGTTCTCCGGTGCTAGCGGTGCGAACGGCCCTTGCTTTATCTCATAAATAACCGATCCGGATTCCAGTACCAGAAGCCCGTGCCATATCCCTGCCTTGATCTCCGCTCCATAAGCGCCTTCCTTTGGATTCAGTATCGTTTTCTCCGTGATATTCCCTTCCTCGTCAAACAAGAATACCGCTACCTTCCCACGCAGCAGCAAGAATATCTCGTCTTTCGCCGGATTTAAATGCCGGTGCGGACGCAAATACGTACCGGGCTCCATGGCATTCAGTAACCGATTGATCGGATCATCCAATTTCTCATGGAAATTATAGTTCATTCGCAGGCGGGGAGACTGCAAGGCTTTGGCCTGGGTCTCGTCGAGTAATTGTTCGTTGATTATCTTCATCTCTGTATCTTATTGTATTTCTTCCTTACAAAGGTAGCAATAATCGGTGAGATATGGAAAAGTAGAGCAAAGTTAT